>Ga0172379_10000313_pt1 | contig 128828 bp, 138 predicted proteins | sample GrowelOW334metaG_FD_119756 | JGI IMG/M metagenome (GOLD analysis project Ga0172379, IMG submission 119756) | Groundwater microbial communities from an aquifer near a municipal landfill in Southern Ontario, Canada - Groundwater well OW334 metaG | ecosystem: Environmental > Aquatic > Deep... | reverse complement strand
TGTAAGGTCCGTACCGTTTTTCCGGTCCAGCCAAGGGCGAGGCTGGGCGGGTCTATGAAAAAAGGCCCTTTCTTTTCTCTCCACTTTTCTTTGGGCCAGCAAAGAAAAGTGGAGCCAGGGTTAGGGGCTGGAAGCCCCAATGACAAAACAATTTCAATGGACGTAGCACGCTACGTCCCCACGACGAATCGAGCGGGCACGCCATGCCCCTACGCATCACGTCGGCCGGTCATGGCGTCGCCCAAGGTTACCTCATCGGTGTATTCAATATCAGCGCCCATGGGAAGCCCACGCGCCAATCGAGTGGTACGTCGGTTCATGGATTTGAGTTGTCGAGCTAAAAATAAAATGGTGGTTTCGCCGTGCACATCGGGCGAGAAGGCAAGAATCACTTCCTGCACCTCGGGGTGGGCTTCGATGCGATCAAGTAGGCGCCGCACGTTCAGCGTCTCGGGTGTTTGTCCTTCAATGGGATTGAGGCGTCCCCCCAGCACAAAATAGCGCCCATGGTAGGCGCCCGTGGCTTCGATGGTGGAAATATCGCGCGACTCTGCAACCACGCAGAGTTTATTTATCTCCCGGCGCTGGTCACTGCAAATTTCGCAGGTCGGTTCTTCGGAAAAAGAAAAGCAGGTTGTACAACGCTTGATTCCGCCAAGTTCCAATACGCTTTGCGCGAGGATTTCTCGATCACGCAAGGGCAAATCTAAAAGCGCAAACACATATCGCAGTGCGGTTTTTGGCCCCACTCCAGGCAGCTTGGAAAGCGCTGCCATTGCCTTGTGAATGGGAGCGGGGAATTCGCGCATTTATCCGAGTCCTAGGTTTTTCAAGGCATCTAAGCCCCCCATGTCTTTTACTTTCATGGCCATTTCGCGCTGCAACTTTTTGGTTGCATTATTGAATGCGTCTTTCACGCCTTTTTCAATGTCGCTTGCGCTCAAGCCTTCCTCAATTTTCACGCCCTGAACAACTTGATTGCCGTCGATGGTGATCATGATTTTTCCGCCCAATGCGGACTCAACCACAACGATTTCAGCAAGTGCAGCTTGCATGACTTTTGCTTGAGAACGAAGGTCTTTAATTTGTTTGAGTTTGTTGAACATATGGCAGTAGCGTATCGCGTTTTCCTAGCCTTGGTCAACCGGTAGTCCATTTTGATTGAACCATTTTGGTGCCACGCCAGGAGGAAGTCCAATATTACCCGGGCCCCCTTGTTGAGCAGGAGGTGGAGTTGGGGTGGTATGTTGCATTTCCAAGTTGCGGAAACTCGCGCGTTTTTTATCCCAGAAAATCTTAACCATTCCCGTTGGACCATTGCGATGTTTGGCAATATGAACTTCGGCCGAGTTTTGATCATCAGGCGTTAATTCTTCTGGCAAGAAGTTGCGGTCAGCGGCTTTGCGGTACAAGAACATCACGACGTCGGCGTCTTGCTCAATGGAACCTGATTCACGCAAGTGAGAAAGTTTCGGAATAGCAGGTTTGCTCATCTCCACGGCACGCGAGAGCTGAGCGAGTGCTAGCACGGGGATTTGAAGTTCGCGCCCGATTTGCTTGAGGCCTCGGCTGATTTCTGCAACTTCTTGCGTGCGGTTGTCGGGTTTGGAATTGCGACCTTCCATGAGCTGTAAGTAGTCGATGACGATCATCGAAAGGCCGTGCTCGGCCATGAGACGTCGCGCCTTGGTACGAATCGTCATGATATTGGCCGACGCGGAGTCGTCAATGAAGACCGGCGCTTCAGAAAGCGTAGCGATGGCTTGCCCGATGCGCGGAAAATCTTCTTCTTTGTCTGAAAGCCGACCTGTGCGGAGTTTCCACAAGTCCACATTGGCTTCCGCACAAATCATACGGTCGACGAGCTGTTCTTTGCTCATTTCGAGCGAAAATAGGCCGACCGGTTTTTTGGCGCGCGTTGCAACGTGTCGGGCAATATCTAGAGCAAAACTGGTTTTTCCAACAGAAGGACGTGCGGCAAGAATGATGAGGTCCGATTTTTGCAAACCTCCCAGTAAATTATCAACGCCCGTAAATCCAGTTGGAAGTCCACGTAGTTTTCCACGCTCGCGGTGGAGTTCATCGATGCGATCGAATGCGTCAGAAAGCACAGAGCGCAAGGGAACGAATGAGCTTTTGATGAAGTTCGACGAAACGTTGAAAAGCGTACGCTCGGCGTCGTCAATTAAGCCATCGATATCTTCGGCTTCTTCATATCCAAGTTCGGCGATTTTTGTGGCAGCGCCAAGCAAACGTCGAAGCGTGGCTTTTTTCTGAATGATTTCGGCGTAGTGCACGATATTGGCAGCCGTGGTCACTTTATTTGTGAGTTCCACGAGTGTTGTTCGCCCACCAATGTGCTTCAGTAAATCTTTTTCCTCAAGTCGATTTCCAAGCGTGAGCAAATCAATTGGCTCATGGCGCTCAAATAAATCAACAATGTTTTCGAAAATAATGCGGTGACTGTCTTTATAAAAATCTTCGCCACGCACTGCATCAGCGATTTTCAAAAGTGCATCCTGGTTAATCAAAATGGCGCCAAGGAGTGATTCCTCGGCTTCAATATTATTTGGTGGAATTTTTTGCATGCTTTGCGCCATAGACCCCATGCTACGGTACGCCGCGTTTCGTCACAAGAGGAAAAAGTGTGGAAGATGGGGACGAAAGGGGGATAGGTATTTGTGGTACAATAATGGGGGTTATGGAGGCAAAACGAAGTGAATTCGTGCGAAGCATTCAAGCGCTTATGGGTGTTGTGATTGGCGTTGGAATTTTTGGCTTGCCATACGTTTTTTCACAATCCGGGTTTGCGATTGGCTTGGGGCACATCATCTTCGTTGCAGGCATTAACTTTATTTTGCTTTGGGCTTATGCAGATTTGGTTATGCATACGCCTGGCCACTCACGTCTCACCGGGCTTGTTGATCGGTATCTTGGACCAACCTGGAGCCATATTGCGACGTTCATTTTATTTGGATCAAGTTGGGGCGCCATGATTGCGTATGTGATTATCGGCGGGAAGTTTTTGAATACATTGCTTCATGGAGTTTTTGGGGGCGATGTTTTTATGTACCAGATGATTTTTTACATTTTCACCTCAATCATTTTGGTTGGAGGGCTTGGATTTGTTTCGCGTTTGGAAAGTCTATTCACGATTGTTTTTCTCATCGCAATTATTGCACTCATTGTTGGCGCGTCTCCGCAAATTGATATCGAAGCTCTGCAAACAGTCCATCCGGAAAATTGGTTCTTGCCATTTGGCGTGGTTTTATTTGCCTTCAGCGGGCTATCCGCCATTCCCGAGATGGCACAAATTCTGGGACGTCAAAAACATCATTTGCATTCCTCGCTCATGATTGGAATGCTCATTGTGACGGTTATTTATTTGGCGTTCAGTGCTGTTGTTTTGTCAGTCACGGGCGAGCATACAACAGAAGAAAGTATGATCGGGCTCGGGCGCGCACTCGGAAGTTGGGCGCTCACCATTGGCTCGGTGGTTGGGCTGTTTGCCGTCTCCACAAGTTTTATTATGATCGGCCTGTCGTCCATCAATACGCTGGTTTACGATTACCGCATTCGGTACGTTTGGGCTTGGCTCTCGGTCATTGCGGTTCCATTGGTGGCATTCTTGGCAGGCGCTCGAGATTTCATTGATGTGATTGGATTTTCCGGTTCGATTTTGGGTGGGCTCTTGGGCCTCATCGTTATTGCAACGTATTGGCGCGCAAAAAAACACGCACTGATCGCGAAGCGCTCACTGCGGTTGCCACTCGTTTTACTTGTCCCCGCGGCAGGGGTTTATTTGCTGGGAATTATTTTGACACTCGTTGGCGTTTAGGCCTCGCGTTTTTTCCGCATGAGTTCATTGGCACGCGCCACGTTCATGAGAAGATAGGCAACAGTGAGTGGTCCAACGCCACCAGGCACCGGGCTCACAAACCCTGCTTTTTCTTTTGCTTCTGAAGTGATGTCGCCCACAACACGATCGCCAGATTTATTTGTTCCAACGTCAACAATAATGGCGCCGTCTTTCACGAGTTCTGGCTTTAAGAAATTGCGCTGTCCAACCGCAACCACAATAATATCGGCAACAGAAGATTTTTCCGTAAGCTTTTTGTCGGATTTTTTTACAAATTCTGCGTCGATTTCCAAATCCTTCATGAGATGCACAATCGGTTCAGAGAAAATCGGATTGTTTCCAATAATCACCGCTTTTTTCCCACGCAGTGGCTGACGTGTAGCTTCAATGAGTTGCATGACAGCCAGTACAACCGGTGGCACAAGCACGGGCTCATTTTTTGTCAAGCGTTCACGGTTCTTTGGGTGAAATCCATCGACGTCTTTATCGGGATTGATGGCGGCGATCACCTTATCTTCGTCGTGGTTTGGCAAAGGGAGCTGAACCAAAATGCCCGCGATGTCGTCGCGATCATTGAGACGTTTGATTTCTTTTACGAGTTTGCCGGTGGTGACGTCTTCTGGAAAATCGAGTTTCTCAAAAAAGATTCCAGCTTCTTTTGCAGCCTCTTCTTTTAAATGCACATAAAGACGTGACGCCGGATCGGTGCCAACAATAATGGCTGCAAGCCCTGGCGGGTGTGCAAATGTTTCAACTTGGTTTTTGACTTGCTCGCGGATTTTTTGGGCAAGCACTCGGCCATGAATCATTTCTGCCATAATAGGCGTCAGGATAGCAGAAATTCATCGTAAGGGCAAGGCGCGCCTTGCCCTACGTGATTGATGATTCTGTAGGGGCGGCCCCATGTGTCCGCCCGTTGGGGATCAATACGAAAGCCCGGAATACAATGGGAATTTCGATGTCAGATTTTTCACCTCATCTCGAATGCGTGCGAGTACGGCCTGGTCGTTTGGATGTGTAATGGCTTCATCCATCCAGGAGGCGATTTGTTTCATTTCAGCTTCCTTCATCCCGCGCGTTGTGAGCGCAGGCGTGCCTAAGCGAATGCCCGATGGATCCATTGGCGAGCGTGGATCGTCGGGAATCATATTCTTGTTGACGGTAATGCCTGCCAAATCAAGCGCAACCTCGGCGTCGTGGCCGGTTACGGATTTATTTGTGAGATCAACGAGCAAGAGGTGATTATCCGTTCCGCCAAAGCAAAGCGTATAGCCTTTGGCGCGGAATTCTTCTTCGAGCACCTTGGCGTTTTTCTTGATTTGAATTGCATATTCCGTGAACGCGGGCTCGAGCGCTTCTTTGAACGCCACGGCTTTGGCAGCGATCACGTTTTCGTGTGGTCCACCTTGGAGTCCTGGGAACACGGATTTGTTTACGGCTTTGGCGTGCTCCATTTTGCACATAATCATTCCGCCACGAGGTCCACGCAAGGTTTTATGCGTTGTGGTTGTGACAAGATCAAAAATTGGCACTGGATTATTCATCTGCTTTGCGGCAATGAGGCCGGCAATGTGGGCAATATCGGCCATGGTCATGGCGCCAACTTCATCGGCGATTTCTTTAACGCGCGCGAAATCAATTTCACGCGAATAGGCGGAATATCCCACGAGAATCAGTTTTGGTTTATTCGCAATCGCCAGTTCGCGGAGTTCCTCAAGATCAAGTAATCCTTCGGCGTTTGTTTTATAGCGAATAAAATTGTACATCTTTGCTGACTGCGTCACTGGGTGACCATGCGTTAAATGTCCGCCATGTGACAAATCCATTCCGAGCACCGTATCGCCTGGTTGCAAAAGCGCTTGATACGCCGCAATATTTGCAGGGGCGCCTGAAAGCGGTTGCACATTCACATGCTCAGCGCCAAATAATTGCTTTGCGCGATCAATCGCGAGTGATTCAAGCTCATCGATAAACTGACATCCGCCGTAGTAGCGCTTGCCAGGGTAGCCTTCGCTATATTTATTTGTGGCAATCGAGCCGAGTGCTTCAAGTACTGCAGGCGAAACGAAATTTTCCGAAGGAATCATCTCAAGTCCTTCGCGCTGGCGATTGAGCTCACGCGTGAGAGCGTCGGCAATGGCTGGGTCGTAGGATCGAAGTGTCATAGGAGTTTTCGACCATTGTACGTCGATGGACGAAAAATGCACAATATCAACTGTTTGTATTGCGAAGAAAGAAGTTAGCAACGTATGATTGTGTATATAAATCAAATAGTATGAGTGAATATTATACGCCACCTTCACCTTTGGAAGAACGAAAAATACGCGCGCGAATACGCCGTCAACTTGCGTTAAAAAATTTAGATGATGACAGGCAGATTGCGGATGAGGCGTTCGTCTCAGATCGTGGAGCTTGGGACGTCGCGAATGCAACTGCAGAAGCAAATTTCCGCGTAGCCGAAGCACGCGCAAAGGCTTATACGATCGGTGAGCAAAATAACCCTGACGCGCTTGAGCATATGGCGGATTCTGCTACGGATATTGCCCAAAGAGAACAACTAAATAAAGAAGCAGAGATCGCAAGGAAATTAGAAGGGCTTCGCGCAAGTTTTAAAGGACTCGCCACACGACTCGAGAAGATTATCCCTCAAATAAAAAGTCCTGCAGGGAAAGAATTCCTACAGTTTCGGGTTGATTGGTTAAAGAATGACCAAACGCCACTCGAACAGCCACGCATGGATAGTCCGATCGATCTTTATCGTGATGGCGGCCCTATCGTTGGTCATATACGGGAGACACACATTTCTCCAGAGGACTTACAAGATGATCGAAATCTCATTATGCCACTGATGGATGAATGGAATACAGTTTTTGATACCGCGGCTGTAACCTTGGATGAGCTTCGTTTGACTCGTTTTGCTGTGAACGAAGAGGGGTCGACCGGTCGATATATCGATCTTGGCGGTGAAGAATAGCGAATGTGCAAAGCGCCTGTGGTTTGCTACAATTGCAGTACATATGCTAGACGCAAAAGTTGTCCACATTATTGGGGTCGGAGGGATTGGTACTTCGGCAGTTGCGAAATGGTTTTTCCTACGTGGCGCCAAGGTCACCGGGTCAGATGTACACCCTAGCCCCATCATTGAGGAACTCGATCGCATGGGGATTGAAGTCAAAATTGGGCATTTTGCTGATAACGTGCCAGGAGATTGCGACCTCGTCATCTACTCCAAAGCCGTACCAGCCACAAACGTTGAGCGACAGGTTGCCTCGGAGCGTGGAATTGAGGAAGTTGCTTACGCCGCATTCTTGGGTGAACTATCAAAAACGAAAAAGACCATCGCTGTTGCTGGCACAAATGGAAAGAGCACCACAACGGCCATGCTTGGAAAAATCCTCAAAGATGCAGGTTTGAAACCAACGGTGATTGTTGGCACACAAAGTCCGGATTTTTCACATGGGAATTTGGAAATGGGGGACGGCGAATATTTTGTGGTTGAAGCGTGTGAGTATATGGCGAGTATGCTAGCCATCACTGCCGAAGTGGTTGTGATTACAAATATCGAAGAAGATCATTTGGATTATTACCGCGATTTGGATCACATCAAGCAGACGTTCCAAGAATGGATCGATTCACTCCCTCGCGATGCGCGCGTTGTCGTAAATGGAGGCGATCGCGTTTCGCAATCGCTTTCGATTCCTCGACGTGCACAATTTGATGTGGAAGAGCGTGTGATTGAGCATGGCGCCCAACATTTTCTTGTTGCCGGCGATCCGGTGCGTCTCACGATCCCTGGAATGTTCAATGCAATGAATGCGGCAGCTGCCATGACTGCTGCGCGCGCAATTGGCATCGAGCCGGGAATCGCGAGTGAGTCGCTTGCTGGGTTTCACGGCACGTGGCGCCGGTTTGAGCATTTAGGCATTTGGCATGACGCCGACATCTATTCAGATTACGCGCATCATCCAACCGCTATCAAAGGAACGATTGAGGCGATGAAAGAATTTTTCGAAAATCGTCGGGTGATTTTGTGCTTTGAGCCACACCAGCATGCACGCACCAAAGAACTCTTTGATGATTTTGTCACATCGTTTGACGGCGTTGACGGACTCCTTTTGTGTGAGATTTACGAAGTGGCTGGGCGCAATGAAGAAGGTCGAGAAGTCACAAGCGAGATGCTCATGACAGAAATCAAAAAACGTGACACGATTCGAGATATCCGGTACGCCAAAGATTACGATACGGCAGAAGTTGAACTCACCGATATGGTGCAGGCAGGCGACGTTGTGGTGTTTATGGGCGCTGGCACGATTGATGATTTGGCACGTAAACTCGCAAAATAAGTATGGAAGATATTACCGCAAAATTGAAAGAATTATTTGGGGATCGGGTGAAAGAGCACGAACCCATGGCAAAACATTCCACCTACCGCGTTGGCGGGGAGGCGGATTGGTTTGTGGAAGCGCGAAGTGTGGAGGATGTGATTGGTGCCACGCGGGTTGCCCGCGATGCAGGTGTTCCGATGGTTGTGATTGGCGGGGGCACAAACGTGCTGTTTTCCGACGAAGGGTTTCGTGGGATCGTGCTGCAAATGGCGTTGCGCAAAGTTGAGATCAACGGATCAAACGTGGTGGCCGAGGCTGGTGCGCTCACAGCGCTAACGGCCAGGCAATCGGCCGAGGCCGGGCTAGAAGGGTTCGAATGGGGCGCGTCGCTTCCGGGCACCATGGGCGGAGCGGTGCGTGGCAATGCCGGCTGTTTTGGTGGGGAAATGAAAGATAATGTGAGCATGGTTGAAGTGCTACGCGATGGAGAAGTGGTCCAATTGACGAATGCGGACTTACAGTTTGGATATCGCGATTCGATTTTGAAGCACAATGGCGACATCGTGCTGCGCGTTGAACTAGCACTTCATCCAGGGGACTCGGAGATTTTGAAAGCGCGTGTTGCAGAACTAGTGGAGAAACGAAATGCTTCGCAACCGCTCAGTGCTGGTTCGGCTGGATGCGCGTTCAAAAATTACAATCTGAAATCCGACGAAGAGCTTGCGCGCGTTCAGGCGGTTGCGGACCTGCCAGGTCAAATGCAGGCCGACAGACGCATTGCCACGGGATGGCTCATTGATCAGCTGGGTCTCAAAGGGAAGATGCTCGGCGACGCGAAAATTAGTGAAAAACATGGGAACTTTATTTTGAATCGTGGGCATGCCACGGCGCAAAATATTTTTGATCTCATCCAGGAGATAAAATCTGCGGTGCGTGAGAAATTTGGGATTGAACTGGAGGAAGAGATTCAACTCATTGGTTTTTCAAATTAATTCTTAACGAATTTTTATATGAGAGTCGTAGAAACGCTAGGCACTTTGCTCGATCTCACCGAGGCGATTAAGGAATATTCGGAAAAGAAATTGGATTCGATTGCAAAAATGACAGAAAAATTTGAACCCTGTGACGTTCGCATTGAAGTCGGAAAAACCGGCAATGGGCAAAATAAGGGAAAGATTTATCGCGCAGAATATAATCTCACGATTCCAGGCATCGTATTGCGTGCCGAAGCGGTTGAAGAAGATTTGTACGCAGCGATTGATACTGCAACCGATGATTTGAAGCGTCAGGTCATCAAGTATAAGGAGAAATTGCAGGAAGCCGATCGCCAGCCAGCGGAAGAACCGATCGAAGAAATCTAATTGAACTCTTAAATTATCATTTTCCCTCTGCCGTCATCCTGAACGAAGTGAAGGATCCCAAGATATGCGAGAATTTTACGTTTATATTCTCACTAATCCGGCCCACACAGTTTTGTATACCGGAGTGACAAATGATCTTTTGCGCAGAGTTCAAGAACATCGAGCAAAGAAAATTGAAGGATTTACAAAGAAATATAATCTCAAAAAGCTTGTCTATTTTGATGTTTGTGAGGGGCCGACGACGGCGATAGAAGCTGAAAAACGTATTAAAGGGTGGAAGAGAAATAAAAAAGAAGCGCTAATCAATTCATTGAATCCAGAATGGAAGGACCTATATGATGAGTTGTCGTGAGATCCTTCGCTATCGCTCAGGATGACGGGGAAAAAATGGAGCATCTCCTTTCATTCGTCATCCTGAGGAGCAAAAAGAAATTCAGCGACGAATGGATCTCAAGATAATTGTCGAGGGATCCTTCGCTATCGCTCAGGATGACGAAAAGAGGGTGAAAGATGACAAACAAGTTTGAATTTATATGCGAGAGTTTTACGTTTATATTCTCACGAATCCAGCTCACAAGGTATTGGATGTAAGAAACATAAATATCAACTTTTGTTATGTCTATGAAGACAAATACTGATTATTGGGAGTATATTTTAAAAAATCTACCTAATTCCTATCACAAATGGTTCGAAGAAGAGAAAAAATATCTTCAGAAAATAATAACTCCCAATGCCTCAGTTCTCGAAGTAGGCTGTGGGGATGGAAGAAGTATTCTCGACATGTTACCGGTGACCAAAAATGTCATTGGTATTGATCATGATGACAAGGCGATCACTGATGCAAAAGATCATTTTTCTGGTTATCCTACAATCAAAATTTTCAAAGCCGATGCAACAAAATTACCTTTTGAGAATAATGAATTTGATTTTGTTGTCTGTATGACAACGTTTGCGAATTTTGCGGATAAGAAATTTATTGTTCTTGCAGAAATGAAACGAGTCCTAAAAAACTCTGGAAAAATTATTGTTAGCGTGTTTTCCGAAGATGCGTTAGAAGAAAGAATAAAAGTCTATAAAGCATCAGGGATTACGATTAAAACCATAGAAAATGGAAAAGTCATTTTTGATGAAAGTGTGGGTGACAACATCTCCGAGCAATTTTCTAAAGAACAATTGGAAAATATTTTTCTTCGAGCAGATTTAAAGATAGAAGACATAACCAAAGTAAATATCGCATATTTATGCACCTTAACAAAGTGATGGTGACGATTCATTCTCGCTAGCAAGCCGAAATTTGATTTTTATCCCCATAAAACGTATCCTGGGGGCTATTATGGCAAATATTTGGAAGGCCCTTTTTGGAGACCCCAACATCAAAATGATTGCTGGCCTGCGCGAAGATGTTGCAAAGGTCAATGCATTCGAAGAAACAATCAAAGCGCTTTCAGACGATGCGCTCAAAGCAAAAACCGCTGAATTCAAGGCCCGCCTCGAAAAAGGTGAGAGCCTCGACGACATTTCGTTTGAGGCGTTCGCTGTTGTGCGCGAAGCGTCTGGTCGCACCCTTCATCAGCGACACTACGATGTTCAGCTTATGGGTGGATTTGCTTTGCATCGCGGCATGATTGCAGAAATGAGAACTGGTGAAGGAAAAACTCTCACGTCAACGCTTTCAATTTATCTCAATGCACTTGAAGGAAAAGGCACGCATGTTGTTACTGTCAACGATTACTTGGCAAAACGCGATGCCGTGTGGATGGGACAGATTTTCTATTTCTTAGGGCTCACCATTGGCGTCATTCAACACGAGGGCGGATATCGCTACGACGATACGTTCCGCGCGGAGGAAAAAGAGGATGTTGAACGCGATACGACCGGATCGTTTTTGGTGCAAATGGATTTCTTGCGACCGGCCAGTCGTCGCGAAGCGTATACGGCTGATATCACGTACGGCACAAATAATGAATTTGGATTCGATTATTTGCGCGACAATATGGCAACCGATAAGGAGCAGATGGCGCAACGCGAATTGCATTACGCGATTGTGGACGAAATCGATTCGATTCTCATCGACGAAGCCCGCACGCCACTTATTATTTCTGCTCCAGCAGAAGAGTCCGCGGATTTATATTATAAATTCGCAGGCATCGTAAACGATTTGAAAGAAAACGAGGATTACAATGTCGACGAAAAAATGCGTGTGTCAACGTATACCGAGGCCGGTCTTAAAAAGATCGAGCAACGCTTGGGAGTGGATAACCTCTACGCTGCGGCGCAATTCCAATTCATTCATTATGCCGAGCAAGCTCTTAAGGCTCATGCGATTTTCAAAAAGGATCGTGAATACGTGGTCGTGGGTGGCGAAGTAAAAATTGTTGATGAGTTTACTGGTCGTATCATGGAAGGTCGTCGATATTCCGATGGACTGCATCAAGCCATTGAGGCAAAAGAAGCGGTGGAAATCAAGCGTGAAAGTCGCACCATGGCAACCATCACGTTCCAGAATTATTTCCGCATGTATAAAAAACTCTCAGGCATGACTGGAACTGCTGCCACGGAAGCCGAAGAGTTTTTCAAAATCTACAAACTGGAGGTTGCCGAAATTCCAACGCACCGAGATTGCGTTCGAAAAGATTTGACTGATCGCATTTATAAATCTGAAAAAGGAAAATGGCTTTCGGTTGTTGATGAAGTCAAAGCCTTGCATGAAAAAGGCCAGCCGGTGCTCGTTGGAACGGTTTCGATCGAGAAAAACGAACTCCTGCACGAACTCTTGAGCGCGGCAAACGTTCCGCACGAAATGCTCAATGCTAAAAACCACGAGCGTGAAGCGCAAATCATTGCCCAGGCTGGTCATCGTGGGGCGGTCACCCTTGCCACGAACATGGCTGGACGTGGTGTCGACATCATTTTGGGTGGAAATCCTCCCGATAAAGCCGAGCAAGAAACCATGCGCGGACTTGGGGGACTGCACGTCATCGGCACTGAGCGTCACGAATCACGTCGCATTGACAATCAGCTTCGTGGTCGCGCTGGGCGACAGGGCGATCCGGGGAGCACGCAATTTTTCGTGTCGCTTGAAGACGATTTGATGCGCGTATTTGGAACCGATCGCATTAAGGGCATGATGAATGCGCTCAAGATGGATGAGAAGACGCCGATTGAAAGCAAGATGGTGACGAGTTCGCTCGAAAAAGCGCAGGTGCGCGTTGAGGGCTATCACTTCGATACCCGAAAGCACGTGCTTGAATACGATGACGTTTTGAACAAACATCGCCAGACAATTTACGAGCGACGTAAGAAAGTGCTTTGCGACGAGATGTTCTCGCCACGCGAAGAAGTTTTGAAGCACATGGAGCGCGAAATTGAACGCGTTGTGCTATTCCACACGGGCGATATTGCCGAGATTCACGATATCCCGGATCAGTTCAAAGAAGGGGATTTGAAAGTAAAAGGTGATTGGGATCCGAAAGAAATTATTGAGGTCTTCAAAACCATCGTTGACGTTGACGAAGAATTTGAAACGCTTGTTCGTCTTGAACTTCGCGAGATTTCAAAAGATCGCGAGCGATTGGCAGCGCAGCGCACGGCAGTAATTGAGGGCACCATGGCCTTGGTGCGGCGGCAGTTTGCCAATGTGGAAGCACAGTTCCAGAACAAGGAGCTCTTGCATCGTATTGAACGCACCATCCTTTTGCGCACCATCGACAATGCGTGGATTTCGCATCTTGAAAACATGACGTACTTGCGTCGAAGCATTGGGTTGCAAGGATACGGTCAGCACGATCCGCTTGTGGAATACAAACGCGAATCGTTTGATCTCTTCAATGGCATGATCGAAAATATTGAACACGAAGTCGTCTACAACGTGTTCCGAATCCTCAAGCAAACTGCCGCCGCCCAGCAACTCATTGCCATGGCGCCAAGCGTCATTGAGAAGGCGAATTTGCAATTCAGTGGCGCGCAAAAAACATCGGGCGGAGAAGAAGCAAAAATTCACCGCGCCGCGCAGTCCGTCTCGGACTCATCCGGTGTTGCCAAGGTTGGACGCAATGATCCATGTCCTTGCGGGTCGGGGAAAAAATATAAGAAGTGCCACGGAGCATAATATGGCTGACATCAACAAAAGCGCCCTCTTGGTTCTCAATGACGACAAAACGAAATTCTTAGTCGATCGCAAAACGCGCGATGGAATTTTGTCGCAATGGCTCATGCCGGGCGGGAAAATTGAACACGGAGAAACGCTCGAGCAAGCATTGGTTCGTGAAATCAAAGAAGAAATCAATTGTGAGCTCGATATTGAGAGCGTAAAATTTATTGCCGAATACGAAGCTCCGGCTTCTGGCATGCCAGGAAAAACCGTGAATATCAAATTATATTCCGGCACATTTACCGGCACGCCAGTTGCGAGTTCGGAAATTACCGCCATCGGGTGGCTTGGGCGAGAAGACTTAGAAAATCCAGAGGCGAGTGAAACTATCCGTGTCCACATTCTTCCGGATCTTTTAAAACGAGGGATTATCGTATGAAAATCATGTTGTGCGGGAGCATGTCATTTGCAAAGGAAATGCTAGACGTTCAGGCGCAACTATCAAAAATGGGCCACGAGGTTTTTGTTCCGTGTGATGCAGAATTGCATGTAGAGGATTCGGGGTTAATTGATGATTTGACTGTCGATCGGGCGCATCTTATTGAGAACAATGTCATGAAGCGCTGTTTTGATTTATTGGCGCAAAGTGACAGCGTGGTTTTCCTGAATTATCCCAAGAATGGCGTTGACGGGTATATTGGCACGTCGTCGCTCATGGAAATGGGACTTGCGTATTATCTAGGGAAAGAGATTTTCCTTTTATTCGCTCATCCAAACCCTGAGGATCACCGCTGGGCACATGAAGTTGCGTCGTTTCAGCCAACGATTTTACATGGGGATTTTGACGCGTTAAATAATTAACATATGGACCAACCAAATTTTGAAGAGGTCATCCGATACAAAATTCAGAATATGATTTTTCCGGTCGTGCTTTTTCTTATTCTTAGCACGCTCGCGTATTTGTATAGTAACGCGTGGACCGTGGGTTTTATTGCATTTGTTTTTGTGGTGAGTTCCATGATTCGCCTCACGAAGAAATATACGGTTTCTGTCCAGGGCACGACGTTAACATTTGTTACAAAAAATGAAACGGAAATATATCCTCTCAAGGATATTGTAGAAATCGCACCATGCTTTTTCTTTCGTGATTTTGCAACCCCGATCATTCCAAAGGAGAAAAAGGAAACAACGCAACTCAAACAAATGAAGAGCTTACTTTTTTCTCCATGTAAAGGCGGAGTGATGTTCCGGTTGTCTTCTGGAAAAACCATTGCCATCCCTTCGCGTCGTTCGGACGAATTGTTGAAGGTGATTCAATCCATAAAAAAATAATTTTCTCTATGCGTATTGGAATTTGTGGAAGTATGCAATTCGCAGAAAAAATGCTTGAAGTTCGTGATGAGCTTACTGCATTAGGGCATCAGGTATTTGTTTCTGGATTCGTGGACGCCTATATTGGAAAGAGCGACGAAGAAAAAGAGGTTTTGAAGCTCGATCACAAAAATAATTATGATGCAATCCGGGAATTTTGGAAGCCAATGCAAAATGGGGATGCGATTCTTGTGTTAAATGTCGACAAACATGGAATTAAAAATTACATTGGCGGGAATACGCTCATGGAAATTGGATTTGCTCATGTGCTCAACCAAAAGATTTTTCTTTTAAATCCGATTCCGGAAATTGAATTTTACAAAACAGAAATCGAAGCCGTGAAGCCGGTGATTATCAACGGGGATCTTTCAAAAATAATCTGAACGTGTGAAATACCATAAGCTCATTCGTGACAAGATTCCGCAACTTATAAAACGCAACGGCGGTGTGCCGATTGTGCATATTGCCACGCAAAAAGAGTATTGGCTCAAGCTCAAGGAAAAATTGCAAGAAGAAATTGCGGAATTCAATGAAGACGAATCTGTAGAAGAAATGGCGGATATTTTGGAAGTCCTCGAGGCGATGTGTAAACACAAAAAATTCAATAAACGGAAACTCGCGTCGGTTAAGGCAAAGAAGCTGAAAGAACGTGGTGGGTTTAAGAAGAAAATTATTTTGGAAGAATCGTAAACTTTTTGTGTCATTGCGAGGAGGCCCCCAGCCGACGAAGCAATCCACTCGAGTAGATTGCTTCGCCCAGCATGGCTGGGCTCGCAATGACACAGGAAATGGACCTATTTATGTACCAGCGTCCGTACAACATCGACGAAATCAAAAAGTTCTACCCGGAAAAGGCAGAAAAATTATTGAATGACCCAGTTCACCGTTGGCGCGCGGAGACGGGAATTGAACTCATCCATGAGGAACCGACGAAGGAAGAACAACGGCGCATTTGGGAGAATTGGAATGAGATGACCGATGAAATGAAAAAGCAAAGTGACGAAAAGAGTATAGAATTTTTCGGAAAAACGAATAGAGCGCATCACGCAGAACTCACAAACAAGAATATGAAAATCAGCGCTTATATCAAAGAATATACGTCTGGGGAACGCATCAATTTGAGTCGGGTTTTTTCTGAAGTCCGTGAATACGTCGATGAGGTTCTCAAATGGAACAAACAAGGCATGCACGAAGAAGCTGAAGACGTTTTTCATTTTGTGCAGCTCTGGATGTATTGGCGATTTGGGATTGATGGAGAAATTTGGAAAATCTCACAGCACTCGGTGCAGAAATTCATGGATCGCAAAGCACTTTGGCAGAAACTTTATCGATTCGTCGGACTCGATGAGGATATCTCAAATTTCTGCGGGAACAATAAGAAAATCGAAAAAGTCGTGGCGCATCTTGGTAAATTCGGAGTTTCAAAAGGAAAAGCCGAAGAGGCGTTTCGTACGGTGATTGAGAAAGAATAGATAAAATTTATGATTGAAGTTAAAAATCTCATCAAGACGTTTGGAAAATCAAACGCGGTCGACGACATTTCCTTTGAGGTGAAAGCCGGTTCAATTTTTGCATTCCTGGGGCCAAACGGCGCAGGGAAAACCACCACCATTAAAATGCTCACCACGCTCTTGGAGCCAACGTCGGGCACCATTGCGGTGAATGGATTTGATCCTGTGCACGACGAGCGGGAGGTGCGAAGCTCCTTTGGAATCGTTTTTCAAGATCCAAGTTTGGATGAGGAACTGACTGCGCTCGAGAATTTACGGTTCCACGCGGTGCTCTACAGAGTTCCAAAAGAAGTTCGTCAGCAACGCATTGACAAGCTATTAGAAATCGTGGAGCTCTCGGATCGTAAAAACGATATCGTGCGAACCTTCTCGGGTGGTATGAAGCGTCGATTGGAAATTGCGCGCGGGCTTTTGCATCATCCAAAGATTTTCTTTTTGGACGAACCAACGCAAGGACTCGATCCACAAACGCGCAATCGTATTTGGGATTACATCAAGCACCTCAATGAAAAAGAAGGGATCACGATTTTCTTTACAACACACTACATCGAAGAAGCGGAAAAAGTTGCGCAAGAAGTAGCGATCATTGACCACGGCAAAATCGTGGAGCGCGGAACGCCCGATGAAATCAAAAAGAAAGCAAATGCGGGCTCGCTTGAAGAAGCATTTCTTTCGCTTACCGGCCACGACATTCGCGAAGAAAGCGTGGACGCAGGATTCAACCAGATGCGTCAACATCGTCAGATGATGCGCTAACCTTGAAATTATGTTTACAACAATTTACATTCTTTGGCTCCGACAACTCAAACGATTTTTCCGTTCAAAAACGCGCATTGTTGGTTCACTCGGCCAGCCGATTCTCTTCCTGTTTGCCATGGGATATGGATTTGGCTCGGTGTTCAAGCAGGCAGGGCAAGGGGATTATATTCAATTTTTGGTGCCAGGAATCGTTGCCATGAGCGTACTGTTTGCCTCGATTTTTTCTGGGATTGAAATCATCTGGGATCGACAATTTGGATTTTTGAAGGAAACCCTTGTAGCTCCGGTTTCTCGTCTCTCGATTATGATTGGTCGTACACTCGGAGGCGCCACGGTTGCCATTTTTCAAGGAACAGTCATTTTCCTCATTTCTTTTATTGTTGGATTTCACCCGGTGAGTATCGCAGGGGCTCTGCTTGCATTTCTCATGATGCTCATAACCGCGCTATTTTTTACGGCTGTAGGAACAGCGATTGCTTCAACGTTGAGAGATTCGAGCGGGTTCCAACTCATCATGAATTTCTTGATCATGCCGCTTTATTTTCTTTCCGGCGCTCTTTTTCCACTTGCTGGATTAAGTGGCTGGATGGAGCGGATCGTTTATTTGAATCCACTCTCCTATGCAGTGGACGGGCTGCGTGGGGGATTGATTGGAGTAAGTCACTTTGGTTTGGGAATTGATTTTGCCGTCATGGGAATCGCAACAGCGATTGTGTTGGTGATTGGGAGTCATTTGTTTTCAAAGATTCAAATTTAAAAAATCCTTGCCGTAGTGACGTTGCACCTGTCCCGTCGAAGCTCGAAGAGCGAAGGGGGATGCAACGTCCATTGAAACGAATAAGGCCACCCTGCTTGTCCTCCGTAGCTCCGAAGGAGCGAAGGAGGAAGGGGTGGTCTTTAGGTTGCGCCGTAAGGAGGCGCTAGAGGATGCAACCACGGTGGTTGCAGGTTCGGAGGATGACGGTGCGGATTTTCCCCCAGGCGAGGGTAACGGTCATGCCGTCCGGGTCGCTGTGGAGAACCGCATCGCGCGTGTGACGGATCACGTCGAGGAGTCGATCGCACCGTTCACGCGGATCGTCTTCGATGAGGAGTGCACAGGTGTGACGGATTGCCTTTGATCCGTGGTAGGTGCAGAGGTTTTCGAAATAGTCGCGTTCGATTTCTGCTTGAGAGAAGCACTCGATCTCCGGGCGCCAGTGCTCCGCCTGCTCGATATTATCGGCACCGATGTAGTTGCCAAGCGCGACTAATGCCTTGATGGCCGGATGGTGCAGGAGCTCACCCATATCCGTAATCTCACGATACATGCACCTTTCCGTGAGTTCGCAAAGCACGAATGCAATGCGTACGAGACGCTGTGCATCCGGATCTGCAAATTCCGTCTCAAGGTGCCTGCGGATGTCGAGCGGCAGATGCCGACTCAGTTTTGCCATCTCCCCTCCAGGAGAATGTTGTTTCGGTCAAGAACAGAACCACCAAAACTGAATGACTATGCGCTGAAATTTCAAAAAAGTCAACCCCCCTTCGCCAAGGCTTCGGTGTACAGGTCGGAGGGCTAGGAGTCCCGCCTTGAGGATCTCGGTAAAAAAGCGACGACCGCCAGCCCGAGTGGGATGGCGGCCGAGACGAGGGGGCTGAGCTCTACATCTCCGAGATCATGCGGGAGTCGGGGCCGAGCTCGGGAACCGGGCCGAGAATCGTGCATTCGAACTCGGGCTTCTCGAATGCCGCGATGACGGCCTCGAAGAAGACTTGGCTCGAAGTTGTGGCCTCGCGGAAGAACACGAGATGCGCGACGAGGAAAAGTGCTTCGCCGAGACGCTTGTACTCGTGCGAGATCTGCGCCCCCAGCACGAACACCTCTTCGGCCCGCCTGTGCAGATCTTCCGAGAGCTCTGCGCCTTCGTTCACGAAAGCTTCGACGTCGCGGAGCACACCGTCGAAGTGGCTCCACGGCTCGTCGCCGATCGTCTCGAGCTTCAAGCGTTCCTGCGTGATGTAGTAGATCGCTGCCCGACACCGCTCCATGTGGGTGAGTTTCTCGTTCATTTCTCGAAGCTGTTCCAACGAATGCATCTGCCCTCCGGCAGGTTGGAGATTTCTCTCAAATTCGCTAGGCGAATCGGGTGAATTCTGCATCTTTTTTTCGATTTTGTCAATCCATTCACCCATTTAAACGTCGAAGACCGCCACCGAGGGGTGACGGCCCGAGAAGAAGGCGTAACTAGCTGGAATCTGTGTCGGTCTGGGAATCCTCGATCATCTGTCGGATTTCCCAGGCGGCTCGCGGTGCCTCTTGCCCCAACGAGAAGCTGATGACGCGCTCCACGGCGAGCTCGATGGCGCGGCGATCCGTGTCATCCCGGAAGCTCTGCATAGTCCAGAAGAGGATCGCGCAGATCCTCCAGATGTCGGAGTCGACATCTGGCAGTCCATGCAGGACGTATGCCTCTGTTGCCTTCCGAACAAGCTCGTCCACTGGGATGGGATAGGCCGGATCCTTCATCCATTTCTTGAGCTTCATCAGGATGGGCTCGAGTTCGGGCTTTGTTGTCTCGTTCTGTACTTCAGGCACACGCCCGATCAGGAACAGGGCAGTACCGACCGCAATCTTGCGAAGCTGTCGGGGATTCAGTTGAATCCTTCGTAACTCCCTGAGCAGTTTGATAGCAGGCACGGGTCCTCCTATGTTGAACGTGGCGCAATCTTGTCGATTTTTCTTGCGTTTGTCAATCCGCTCGAGCAGATTGCTTCGTCGGCTAAAGCCTCCTCGCAATGACACGGGGGTGGTGTGATATAATCGTTCCACAAATATATGCCAACACTACAAGAAGTCTATAAACGTCTTGCCAAAAATAAAAAGGAAAAAGCCGAGATCGCAAAAATAATCCATAGCGAACTTGAAGCCAGTCCAAAATTCAAAGAAATCGAAGATCAACTCAAAGCGTTGCGAGGCGATCGCAAGGCACTTGAAAATGAAGTGAAAGCAATTTCTAAAGCCGATATTGCGCGCATGGAAGAGCTCAAAGTCGATATCGATACCGATCTCGAACTCCTGGCGGATTTGGCGCTCAATATGTACGTGGAAAATAAAGAAGTCGAAATTGTTGATGATTATAACGAGAAGTGGTACCCGTCATTCCGCGTGACGTTCAAAAAATCAAACGAATAGGACCCCTTGCAAATTTATGGCAGTCGACTAGAATGGCGTCACAAACTTTTTTTGGTATGAATCAACAAAAAACGCACCTACGACGCAATCTGCACCTTTCGGTCCTTGGCATCATCATTGTTTCATTGCTCATGGGATCGGTTGCATACCCGGGTCCATGGAATAAAGCGGTGAGTGCAATTGGCTTTGGGCCAACGCTTTCGGAGAATCCATTCAAGCTCGGGCTTGATTTGCAGGGTGGAACGCATCTTGTCTACGAGGCCGATATGTCCGCGATCGCCGAAGCCGACAAAGCCACAGCGCTTGAAGGTGCACGTGAAGTCATTGAACGTCGTGTGAACGCGTTTGGGATTGCCGAGCCAGTGGTTCAGACCAATATTTCCGGTGGACACTATCGGATTATTGTTGAACTTGCTGGCGTCTTTGATGTTGAGAGCGCAATTAAAATGATTGGGGAAACGCCAATTTTGGAATTCAAAACACAAACGCCAGAATCAGAACTCCAAACCGAACCAACCGCAGAACAACAAGTACAAATTGACGCGGCACAAGAAACAGAACGAGCTGCCGCTGACGCAATCTTGGAGCGCGCGCAAAACGGAGAAGATTTTTCCACGCTCGCAAAAGAGGCGTCAACCGATGAAACCACAAAATGGAATAACGGCTATTTTGGTTGGATCAATGCCGACGATGGCATGTATACGGCATTAGCATCAAAAATCGCTACAAAGAAATATAAGACCGGAATCATTCCTCTTGTCTATGAGGATGCAAGCGATTTGCTTGTCGTGAATTTCCTTTCCACAAAATCTGAAGATTCGGCACAGCTTTCGCATATTCTTATTTGTCACGCTGAATCCCAGGGGTGCACAAATACGCGTACCAAGGCCGAGGCACTCACGTTGGCGCAGGATTTGAAAACACAACTCACCACCAAGAATTTTTCGGAAAAAGCAACCGAAGTATCGGAAGATACTGGGTCGGCTCCAACCGGTGGGGATTTGGATTGGATCAAAAAGGGGATGACGGTTGAACCATTCGAAACTGCAGCGTTCGCTCTCACCGATGGGCAGATTTCTGATGTGGTGGAAACAGACTTCGGCTATCACATCATTTATCGACGCGACACAAAAGCTGTGCCAGCGTATGAAATCGCGATCGTAAAAATGCCGCTCACAACTGCATCGGACGTGATTCAAACAAATCCGTGGACCAATACAACGCTTTCCGGAAAAGATTTGAAAAATGCAGCGGTTGCATTTGATCCAAATACCGGGGCACCATATGTTGTCTTGAATTTCTCAAGCGAAGGCGGAACGAAATTTGAAGAACTCACTGCATCAAATGTTGGAAAGATGATTGGCATTTTCTTGGATGGAAGCGCCATTTCAACGCCAACCGTGCAAGAAGCGATTTATGGCGGAACCGCATCGATTACAGGAAATTTCACACTCACAGAATCAAAACTTTTGGTTCAACGATTAAATGCTGGTGCACTTCCAGTTCCTGTCACGCTTCTCAATCAACAAACCGTTGGGCCAACGCTCGGGCAAGCATCGCTTGATTTGAGTATTAAAGCTGCACTCGTTGGGTTTGCACTCGTGGCGCTCTTCATGATTGCGTATTACCGATATGCAGGATTGTTAGCAGTCTTGGCTCTTGCTGTGTATGCGGCATTGAACCTCGCGCTCTACAAATGGCTTGGCGTTACCATGACGCTTTCTGGTATTGCGGGGTTTGTGCTTTCTATGGGTATGGCTGTGGACGCGAACGTGCTGATTTTTGAACGCATGAAAGAAGAGCTACGTAGCGGACGCGATTTGAATACAGCGATTGACGAAGGATTCCGCCGCGCGTGGACTTCTATTCGCGATGGAAACCTCACAACGCTCATCGCGGCAGCCGTCTTGTTCTTCTTGAGCACGAGTTCCATTAAAGGATTTGCAATCACGCTGAGTATCGGTGTCCTTCTTTCTATGCTTACGGCCATGACGGTCACACGCGTGTTCTTGAAGTGGTCAATTATTTGGTCCTTCTTGCGAAAAACATGGCTTTACGGCGTTCGCCAACCTAAATAACAGCATATGTCGATTGTTGAAAAATTTCCTTTCATTTCGCTTTCAAGGGTGTGGCTCATCCTATCGGGTGCGCTTATGGTTGGTTCGATTGTGGCAATTGCGATTTTCGGACTCAATTTCGGGATCGATTTTACCGGAGGTAGTCTTTTGGAAATCAAACCTGCATCGGCAATTGAGATTTCTGATCTTCAGGCAAATATCCAGGCCTTTGGGTATGAATCCACGATTCAAAATAGCAGCAGTGGTACCATGCTCATTCGTACACGAACGCTCACACAAGAAGAGCACAGCTTGCTTTTGGATTCCTTGCAGGTAACTTATGGTGAGGATTTGCAAGAACTCCGCTACGAAGCCATTGGTCCGACATTTGGAGAAGAGCTTAAAAAGAAATCGATCGTTGCCGTAATTGTGCTTTCGGTTCTCATCATTGCCTATATTGCCTGGGCATTTCGACATGTTTCAAAGCCAGTTGCCTCGTGGAAATACGGATTGCTCACGATTCTTGCAGGCTTGCACGACATTCTTTTGCCAGTTGGAGTATTCGCCGTGCTTGGGCATTATTGGGGCTATCAAATCGATACCGCATTCATTGCAGCAATTCTCACCATCATGGGGTACTCCATTAACGATACGATTGTTGTATTCGATCGCACCCGTGAAAATCTGCATAAGAATCGCCACACTGACGTTTCCTTTGGCGAGATTGTGAACTCAAGTATTGTGCAAACATTTGCGCGATCCATCAATACCACGCTCACGACGCTCCTTACCTTGATTGCCATCTTCATTTTCGGTGGGGAATCCACACGCCCATTTGTGCTCGCGCTCATCATTGGAATCACGAGCGGCGCCTATTCATCCATTTTCCTCGCAAGTCCGCTCTTGGTGCTTTGGGAGAAGTGGCAGAAAAAGTAAAGGCATGGCACGCCATGCCCTTACGCTGTAGGGGTCGGGTTCCCCGACCCGACGACGGGCGGGGAGACCCCGCCCGTACGGCGAAGACGCTGAGAAGAAATTCTCAGCGCTTTTGTTTTCTTGTGCTATAATACCAACAACGTATGATTTCTGAATTGTCCGCAATTGTTTCGCACTATTTTGCGACAACGCCACTCGAAATCATGGCAGCTCATGCATTGTTTATGGTTGGATGGGTGCCAATTTTTGGCGTTATTGTGTGGGGTCTTGTGGAAGTCTGGCAAGATTATAAGCAAGGCGAATATTGGGATAATTTGAAATGGCACTTGCTTGCGGTTACGGTTCCACTCGATGCCGTACAAACGCCAAAAGGCATGGAGAATTTTTTCAATAATATTGCAGGAAGTAAATCTGCTATTACGTGGCGTGAGGAATGGCTGCTCGGAAAATTTCAAGCGTTTTTCTCATTGGAGATTGTGTCAATTGGTGGCAACCTGCAATATTATATGCGGGTGCAATCAAAATATCGCGACCTCTTGGAAGCGGCGCTCTATGCGCAATATCCCGAGGCTCAGATGACCGAGGTGGAAGATTATATCGGCATTATTCCCGATGAATGGCCAAATGAAGAATGGGATTGCTGGGGAACGGAAATGATTCTTAAGAAAAAGAATTTTTTGCCGATTCGCACGTATGAGCAATTCGAGCACATGGGGGAAAAAGATAATCGGTACAAAGATACGATTCTTCCGCTTTTGGAAATGATGGGAAAAATGCGCCCTGGGGAAAATCTCATGATTCAGCTCATTATCAAACAACCCGATGAGCAGGATTGGGCCAAGGAAGGGAAGAAATTCATTGAAAAATTATACGGTCGCGATGTTGATGCTCCAAAGTCTGGGTTTTTCTCGAGCGGAATCGGGTGGATTCCCGGGGAATTTGTGAGTCAACTCACCGGGTTGACGCTTGGGGGTGCATCGCCGGAAAAGAAAGCCGATGATTTTAAGATGTTCAAAATCACGCCAGAAGAGCGTGATCAAATGGAAGCCGTGCGTTTGAAAATTACGAAACTCGGTTGGCAAACGAAAATCCGATTCGTGTACTTTGCAAAAAAAGAATTATTCCGCAAGGGAACGATTGCCTCCATGATGAAGGGCTATTTCCACCAATTTGGAGATCTCACGCTAAACTCGATTGGAATTCACGAGGCCTCTACGCCAAAAGACGATTATTTCTGGATGGAGTGGCAACTTCCTGGAAAACAACGCAATTTGGTGAAGCGCTACAAGAAGCGTCATCCGTTTGCGTCCTCGAGCGTGTTTTATATGAACTCGGCCGAGCTCGCAACGCTATTTCATTTTCCAGCGGGCGATGCGCGCACGCCCGTGCTTGCGCGACTTTCTTCGCGCCGTTCAGAAGCGCCGTCTGAGCTCAATTGGGCCGGGGCCAATGAACCTGATTTGCCGAATTTGGATCGCTCTACAACCGATGGGCTCGTCACAAAAAAGAGTTTACCAAAAGATACAGGGCCACTCGTGGTGCCAAAACTTTCCGCGCCAACGCGTTCGCTTCAAGGCGATGATCGCTCCTATGACCGCGTCATGCCGGTTGCGTCAACGCCAGACGATTTGTACCGGCCCCGTGCCGGAATGCCGGCGCCACTTCCACCGGGCTTTGATGCATCGCCCGAAACAATCGATGGCAAAAACGATGTGCCTACAAATCTCCCGATTTAGTCTATGCCAATGCGCTATCCCCACGATCACGAAAAAGACATCATCTATTTTGCGAAAACGAATTTTCGCAATCAGATGCATAAATTTGGCATTAAAACCGATGATCGTCGCCGGCACGTCTATGTGATTGGAAAAACCGGCATGGGGAAAACTACACTCCTTGAGAACATGATTCTCTCTGACATCTATGCTGGCCACGGCGCCTGCTATATTGACCCGCACGGCGATACCGCAGAGAAACTCCTCGACTATATTCCGTCGTGGCGCATAAACGACGTGGTGTATTTTAACCCGGCGGATTTTGAGTATCCAATTGGATTCAATATTTTGGAAGCAGTTCGACCCGATCAGAAGCATTTGGTGGCTGCGGGCATGATGAGTGTATTCAAGAAAATCTGGGAAAATGTGTGGAGCGCACGCATGGAATATATTCTCAATAATACGATTTTGGCGCTCATGGATACGCCCAATACCACACTCTTGGGGATTAACCGCATGCTATCGGACGCCGCGTATCGAAAAGAAATTATTGCAAACGTGAAAGATCCGATCGTCAAACAATTCTGGGTGACGGAATTTGCATCATACGAAAGCAAGTTTGCGTCCGAGGCCGTGGCGCCTATTCAAAATAAAGTTGGACAATTCCTTTCTTCCTCGGTCATGCGAAATATTGTGGCGCAAGCAAAATCCACGCTCGATTTGCGCAGCATCATGGATGATCAGAAAATTCTTATTGTGAATTTGGCAAAAGGACGTATTGGAGAAGATGCCATGCGTTTGCTCGGAGGGATGATTGTTACCAAGCTTTCCATGGCTGCCATGGAGCGTGTGGATATGCCTGAAAGTGAGCGTCAAGATTTTTATCTCTACGTTGATGAATTTCAAAACTTTGCGGTTGAATCCTTTGCGTCAATTCTTTCTGAAGCACGTAAATATCGCCTGAACCTCATCATGGCGCACCAGTATATTTCTCAACTCGATTACGGCGGGAATACGTCGGTGCGCGATGCCGTATTTGGAAACGTGGGTACGATCATTACATTCCGCGTTGGTTCGCCAGACGCCACATTTATGGAGGATGAATTTACCCCGCGGTTTTTGCCGGAGGATTTAATCAATTTGCCGAAATTCCAAATTTATTTGAAGCTCATGATTGACGGCGTCACCTCTGCGCCATTTTCCGCGCTCACCCTTCCACCGATTGCGCAAAAAACAGGAAGTCAAGAACGGGTCGTGGCGCAATCTCGTGAACGCTACGCGGGAAATCGCGCGTCCATTGAAGAACATGTGGCGACCTGGAGTGGATTTGGTGAGGGCGTGGATTTGGACGAAAAATATAAAGAGGTGAAAGATAAAAAAGAAGCGGCGAAGAAAGCAAAATATAGCCAGGAATATACCTGCACGCGTTGCGGAAAAACCTTTGCGATTCCAGTAGAGCTCGATCGTTCGCGCCCGATTTATTGTGAAGAGTGCATGCCGCTTATTAAAGAGGAGCGTGAAAAAGGAAAGAAATCTCCGGCTCCGTTTCGACCAGAAAAGAAGGTGATCACAGAAGTTCCAAAAATCATGGATGGGGAACTTATTACAAAAGAAGAATCAAGCAGCGCCTCACTTTCGGAATTAACGGAGCGTGCAAAACCCGCTCCTGTTGCGCGACCGGCGATGGAAAAGCCTGCGCAGATGGCGCGGGAGGTTGCACCTGCAGTACCTATTTCGGTGCCGATAAAAGCGCCAATGGGAACTGTGCCTCCGCAAGCGCCCGAGCGCAGTAAGCGTCGACGTCGTCATAAAAAGAAGACGCCAACAAGTAGCGCGCCCACGTCTCAAACGCCGGGGAGTGATCACGCAGCAGGATCTCCAAAGCCAGGGGAAATTGTGCAATTCAACTCGTAATGTATGAATGTTTTTCAAGCCGTTGTGTTAGGGCTCGTACAAGGAATTACAGAATTCTTGCCAATTTCTAGTTCTGGGCATCTCATTATTTTTCCGGAGTTTTTTGGGTGGAAAGAGCAAGGGTATGATTTTGACGTCATGGTGCATTTAGCAACGCTCACCGCAGTGGTCTATTCGTTGTGGCCGGAAATTCGGGGGATTGCCGTTGGACTCATGAAACGCAAGATGACCGATGAAACAAAGCTTGCGATGAAATTATTTGGCGCCACCATTCCGGTGATGATTTTGGGCCTTGTGATTTCAGACTCCTATTTGGATGCGATTCGTACGCTCGATATTGTAGCGGCGAATTTGATTTTTTGGGGGATTGTTTTGTGGATCGCAGATTGGTTCCATGCACGCATGGGAACACTCACACATGGCTTGGAGCACACCACGTGGAAACAGGCGATGGTGATGGGATTTGCGCAAGCGCTTTCGCTATTGCCGGGCACGTCGCGATCGGGGATTACCATGACCGCGGGATTATTTATGGGGCTCGGGCGCAATACTGTGGCAAAGTTTTCATTCCTTCTTTCGATTCCAGCAATTCTTGCCGCAAGTACATTTGCAACGGTCGACGTGATTCAAAATGGATTCATGACTCCGTGGCCACTCCTCATTGTTGGGTTTATTGCCGCAGCAGCATCGGGAATGGTTGCAATTCGATTCCTTTTTAAATTTATCGAGAAGTATAGTTTCAAGTGGTTTGCCTGGTATCGCATTGCGCTCGGAGGTCTGATTCTCGTGCTGACATTTTTCAAGTAAAAACAAAAGCGCCCCGCCACAATCGGCAGGGTGCTTTTTTATATCCACAACGGGGCTTGCAAGATTGAGGTTCACCCTATACCCTAGGGGGTAGGTTATACTATCTCTTTTTTATGATGCCGATCACTCCAAATAAGCAAAAAGCCCATCTTTCCGTAAAGCAGGCGCAGGGGACCATGCAAAAAATCAGCGCGATGATTGAAAATGATCAATATTGTCCGGAGGTCATTCAACAGGTCGATAGCGTGATTGGACTTTTGAAGTGTGCAAAGCGTGAATTGCTTGCTGGTCACCTAAATACATGTGTGGCACATCAATTAAAAGAAAATAAACAGAAAGCCGTGGATGAGCTTTTGAAGATTTATAATCTTTCAAATTAATATGCAAATACGGGCCTCATTTCATGTAAGTGGCATGCATTGCGCCTCGTGTGGGGCTACGATTGAGGATGCACTAAAAAAAATCCATGGAGTGGTGTCTGCACAAACAAATTTCGGAACAGAAACCGTTGAGGTTGTATCCGCTGATGTATCCACAAATGTTGAACTGTTTAACCGGGCGCTTAACCCACTCGGGTACACATTGCACCCTATGTCGTCGGGGATGGACCACGCCTTGCATACAGGGGTTGGTGAATCAAAGGAACGCAAACTCAAGGAGATTCGTGTGCTTCGGGGTAAGGTTTATCTGATGATTCCGCTGGCAATTTTCAGTGGTGGCATGATGATCCTGGACGCCATCGAGCGCATATGGTCGGTGCAGATCGTTCCAGAATTTGTGAATCAAGGATTGCTCGGGGCTCTATTTTTTTCAGCCCTCATTGCGTTATTTTTTGTGGGGATTCCGTATCTGAAGGGCATCTATCGGTTTTTGCGATATGGGAAGGCAGATATGGATACGCTCATCGGTATGGGAACGCTTGCAGCGTTTCTTTATAGCGTCGTGGTCATGGTATTTCCCGGCGCACTAGGGGCTTATATCGATGTCTCACAGACCTATTTTGATGTGGTGATTGTGGTGATTGCATTCATTACGCTTGGGAAATATTTAGAATCGCGTTCAAAAGTGAAGACAGGCGCGGCAATTGAAAAATTATTGAATTTGCAGGCAAAGCAGGCGCTTGTTTTGCGTCAAGGAATCGAAGTCGAGGTTCCGATTGAGGATATTCGCGTTGGGGATTTGCTGATTGTGAAGCCCGCGTCACGGATTGCAGTTGACGGAGTGATCGCGGATGGATCCACGTTTGTGGATGAATCCATGATTACCGGGGAACCGATTCCAGTGGAAAAACAGGCTGGCGATCGCGTTGTTGCGGGAACACTCAATACAACCGGAACCGTAACATTCACAGCCACGCATATTGGGAGCGAAACGCTTCTTTTCCAGATTATTAAGATGGTAGAAACCGCGCAATCCAGCAAAGCACCCATTCAAGCATTGGCAGACAAAATCTCTCGCGTATTTGTTCCGATTGTATTAGGGCTTGCGTTTGTCTCGCTTGGATTGTGGCTTACAATCGGCATTGCCTCATTGGGCTTTGGGCATGCCCTTTCATTTGGGCTCACCTCATTTGTTGGTATCCTCATTATTGCTTGCCCGTGTGCCTTGGGACTCGCAACCCCAACGGCGATTATTGTGGGTGTTGGCAAAGGTGCGCGGGAGGGGATTCTTATAAAAGATGCAGCTACGCTCCAAACACTACATCAGGTGACCACGATTGTGCTTGATAAAACCGGTACGGTGACAAAGGGCATGCCAGAAGTTGTTTTAGTACATCCTGCGTCTGTCATGCAAGAGGAACAATTTATGACCTTGCTTGCGAGTTTGGAGTCACGATCTGAACACCCCATCGCCTCGGCAATCGTTGCGTATGTAAAGCAACGCGTATGGAATGTTGTGCCTCCAGAAAAATTCGAGGTGGTGAAAGGTAAGGGGATTCTGGGTGTGATTGGTGGCGTAGATTATCTTGTTGGCAATGCAATGCTCATGCAGGAATATGGGTTGGAGATTCCGATAGAACAAATTGAGGAGGAAACAGCAAAGGGGCGGACACCGGTTTTTTTGGCCACCACAACGCAGATGCTCGGGTATGTGATGGTTGCAGATGCGGTACGACCCGAAGCAAAAGGTGCCATTACGACACTGCATCGTCTTGGGATTCGCACAGTGATGCTCACCGGGGACGACGAACGTACGGCGCGGTTTATTGCCAATCAGGTTGGGGTTGAAGAGGTGATTGCACATGCTCTGCCAGGCGATAAGCTTGCAAAGATTTCTGCACTACAAAAAGATGGCGAGATCGTTGCGATGGTCGGGGATGGAATGAATGACGCCCCGGCTCTTGCGCAAGCAGATGTTGGGATTGCAATGGGCACCGGAACAGATATTGCCATGGAATCGGCCGGGATCACGTTGTTGCAGGGAGACATTTCAAAGCTTGTGAAAGCGATTCATTTGTCAAATCTCACCATGCGCGGAATAAAACAAAATTTATTTTGGGCCTTCTTCTATAATCTCGTGGGCATCCCGCTTGCTGGCGGTCTCTTTTTCCCCTTATTTGGTTGGCTGCTAAGCCCGGTATTTGCCGGCATAGCCATGGCATTCTCGAGCGTTTCGGTTGTTGCAAATTCTCTGCGTTTACAGACAAAAAAACTTTAATATGCAATCAACAACTCATCATCGGTTTCATATTCAGGGGCTCCATTGCGCTTCGTGTGTGCAATTCACGCAACAAGCATTACGAGCAGATCCTCGGGTTCATCAAGCAATAACAAATCTTAAACGACAGACCGTTGAAATCGAGGGAGCATTTGAGCATGCATCTGATGCAGAGATCGCCAAGGATCTAACAACCCTGATTGCAGATCGCGGGTATCGTCTTTCTGTGGGGAATACCCATCGCATCCAATGGGATGAATTCGTGATTGCCATTCCTATCGTTATTGGATTTCTATTTCTTTATATTTTGATGCAACAGCTTGGATTGGTTCATTTAGTTGGAGAGGGCCGTGCATCGCTCTCAACCGCATTCGTGATTGGGATGATCGCGTCTTTATCGACGTGTATGGCCGTGGTTGGGGGGCTTGTGCTCTCCCTTTCCGCGTCATTTGCAAAAGGAGGCGATCGGATACGCCCACAATTGCTGTTTCATCTTGGCCGTCTTGGGTCGTTTTTTCTTCTCGGGGGTCTTATTGGTGTGTTGGGCTCGGCATTTCAGTTAAACGTTGTTGGCACGATGCTCATCGGGATTTTGGTCGGGTGTGTGATGCTCGTGCTTGGGGTGAATTTACTCGATGTCTTTCCATGGGTGAAACAGCTACAACCAGCCATGCCAAAATTTCTTTCGGAACGCGCGGAGCGAATAACGAAGCTCAATCACACACTCACGCCACTCCTGGCAGGAATCGCCACATTTTTTCTGCCATGTGGGTTCACACAATCCATGCAACTATTCACTCTTTCAACTGGGGATTTTTTTGCCGGAGCTACCACGATGCTTGTATTTGCGCTTGGCACATTCCCCGTGCTCGCGCTCATGAGTTTTAGCTCTCTGAGTATTGGCAGTGGGAAACGATCAGGCGTGTTTTATAAGAGTGCAGGACTTGTGGTGATTTTATTTGGCTTATTGAATATTCTAAATAGTTTTGTGGCGATTGGATGGATAGAGCCTATTTTTAATTTTTGATGGATGGATATGAAAACAACGACGATGGTTTTTTCAACAGTTGCCTGTATTGTTTTCCTGGGAGGGCTTGTTTTTTTATCTCAACGCACCGCAGTCGTGAAGGTTGCACCGGAAGAAAATGTTTCGATGATAGATGGCGTACAGTGGATTGAGATTGCCGCAAAAGGGGGGTATCTGCCACGTACAACAGTTGCACAAGCCGAGGTTCCAACCATCCTTCGCGTCCAGACAGCAGGGACCTATGATTGTTCTTCATCGCTTGTGATCCCCGGTATAGAATACGCAGCGAACCTGCCCGCCTCCGGAAATACAGAAATTGAGATTCCCCCGCAGCCTGCAGGATCAACACTTCAGGCTACATGTGGGATGGGGATGTATAATTTTTCGATTCAATTTGAATAAAAAACAAAAGCGCTCCGCCACAATCGGCGGGGTGCTTTTATTTGAAAGGGGTGGGGTACTTCGAGGAGAGAAGCGCCCCGAGCGAGGTGACGGGTTGGTGTGCTGGATCAGGATCCAAGGTCGATGACCTCCAAGAGAGATTCGTCGATCGGCTGCCAATCCGTTCGGAAGACAGCCAGGTGATACACATCTTTGTCGTCGATGACGTGGATGATGATCCGATCGGGATCGGGAACATCCACGCGGACGACCTTGCCCTTGACGGTCGTGCCGTCTTTGCGCAGAAGGGTCGCGCTCTGGCCGATGGCCTCACGTGGGGAGGCTCCCGTCTGCAGCGCGAGCTCTCGTGCTCGCCCAATAGACAAACCCGGCATCGAGTTCACGCACACCTCCTTATGAGCATTTGCTCACGTGGGAAAGGACATATCTTCAGAATATCGTGTCATTGCGCGAAGGTCAATTTTTTATTTCCGACGTGACGGATTCGTCATGGTTTGCTAAGATTTGCGCGTTTCCAGGAGGAACATATGCCGCAGGTACTGTATTCTGCCCGGATCATCAGCGAGGAAGAAGTTACGTACGCTCTCAAGAGCTACGGGATCGGGGGCGCGTTCTCGCCACTTCTCACGGATCGTGCGGAGGGCACGTTGGCTCGCGTCTACGCCGTGGAGGTCTGCGAGTGTTCTGGCTCCCGTGAGACGACCGATAAGCGGATTCTGCGTGTGCGGGGTCGCATCGCGGTCCAGAAAGACGATTGGGTGCACTATGTTGGCACCTTCCACCTCGACACGGGCGAACTCTCGATTGTCTACTAGTTCGCACGTCCTCGTCGCGCGCCGTCCGGCCTCTCAGCCGGCGGCGCTTCTGCGTTTAAAACAAGAACCCCGCTCTGACGAGAAGGGTTCTCGTGCAGGGCGGGGAAGTTAGGGGGTAGCGAGAAGTCCATTGTAGTGCTGGCGGAAAATGATGATTTCTCCGCCGTGACCGGCGATCTCGATGTAGCGCTTCATGAAGATACCTGAGAAGCGTGTGCGGATCGTTGTCAGTTTGCACGGCTGCTCGCTCGTGCACTCCAGACGACGACCTTTGCTGACCACTTGAGACCACGATTCCATGTCCACGAGCACCTGATGCCATTTGACTGTGCTATCGCGGACATCGGGAATCTCGATCACTACAACCGGGAGACCGGGGCTTACCGCGAACCTGCACGTATTTGCGATCGTGCACACGTCCGCGGCATCGAAGAATTCCTCTTCGCTCGTAGATACGCGATCGGTGCTCGAGAGCACCATGACCGACGTGATGACGATAAGGGCAAGGGCGCTGACGGAAAGTGCGGCAACCAGAATACGGCGGGTCTTCGAACGCATGTTTCCTCCAAAATGCTATAGTTCGACCGGAAAAGATAGTTCAAAAAGCAGGCGGTGTCAACTATTTGATATTGACAAAACCGCGAAAAACTCGTATTGTCTACCCACATTTTGGCCCCATCGTCTAACGGTTAGGACATCAGGTTCTCATCCTGGAAATTCGGGTTCGATTCCCGGTGGGGTCACCAATAAAACCACAGTCATAGAAGATTGTGGTTTTATTGTGGGAAAAAACCGTGATTTATTTCCCCTTCGGCTCTTGTGTTTGCGCTTGAATATTTTTGAGTACATTGATAACTGCATCAGGCACATCGTCATCACATTCGTCCGCAGTCATGAGACCAATGACCTCCCAATCATGATAGGGGGCTTTTCCACGTAGTGCTCGGTTGAGAATGGGTTTGAATTGATAGACCGGAAATTCTGCTTTACTCGAGGCCATGCAATAAAATCGCGTTTCTCCAAAATCGATTTTTATATTGCTTGGGAGTTTATGTTTTTTTAGCGAATTTTCAAATGAAGTAATCCAGTGTTTCACGAGCGCGGAATCGTAATGATAATTCATACTAAACCAGTGCTCAATGCGAGGCTTGAGTGATTCGAATTCTCTATTCCGCGTGCTGTCAGGATCGCCTTCTGATGGATTGTTTTTCATAGATATTGTTCCTGTGTATGATACGTGACCTTATCCGTTTTGACGAGCGTGTGTTCGTGTTATAATCATATCAATCCGAATAGGAGGCTATGCACGAAACAATTTTCATAGAAATTGCCGTGGTTGTGATGAGCTCAGGGCTCTTGTCGCTTTTGGTTTACCTGTTGCGTCAGCCACTCATCATCGCCTATCTCATTACTGGACTCTTGATTGGCCCGGGGCTTTTGGATATTGCCGGTTCGTCGGAATTATTTGGCACACTCTCTGACATTGGAATTGCATTTTTGCTCTTCTTGGTTGGACTCAATTTGAATTGGCGCAATTTGCGCGAGATTGGCCCCATGGCAACGGTTGCAGGGCTCGGACAGATTATTTTGTCGTCGGGTTTGGGATTTTTCTTATTGCGTGCATTTGATTTTGATTTGTCCACATGCATTCTGGGAGGCTTGGCATTTTCATTTTCGAGCACCATCATTATTGCCAAGATTTTGAGCGATAAAGAAGATCTAGATCGACTTTACGGAAAAATCGCAGTCGGGATTCTCATCGTACAAGACATCGTCGCCATGATCGCGCTCTTGGTAATTTCGGCATTTGCGCAAGGCGATCAAGTGATTGGGGCAGTGCTTGCAATGTCAGCGATTAAAGGGGTAGCGGTGATTTTTGTGATGTGGATCTTGGCGCGATTTGTATTGCCACATTTATTCCGTTACGCCGCACGTTCGCCGGAATTATTATTCCTCACGGCCTTGAGTTGGTGTTTTGCCGTGGCAGCGGGATTACAATTTATTGGCTTTAGCATCGAGATGGGTGCGCTTCTTGCGGGCTTGAGTTTGGCTGGATCGGAATTCCATCGCGAGATTGCCGGAAAAATCAAACCGCTTCGAGATTTCTTCTTGATTATCTTTTTCATCGTGCTTGGTGCGCAACTCGATTTTTCAAAATTCGAAAGCACGTGGATGATTATTGCATCGCTCACGACATTTGTGCTTTTTGTGAAACCGCTTGTCACCATGGGGATTTTGAGACTCTTCCGGTTCCATTCACGCACCGGATTTTTAACCGGCAGCACCATGGCGCAGGTAAGCGAGTTTTCGTTTATTCTTGCAGCGCTTGGCATTGAGGCAGGACTTATTGATTCTGCGTTTTTACCGCTCATCATCATTATCGGCATGATATCAATCGGGCTCTCCACGTATGCCATGAAGTATAACGAGCAAATTTACGATCGATTGCATTTTCTATTTCGATGGACAGAGCGCCGTGAAAAAGAACTCATCGACCGTGCGCCCGAAGTCATTTTATGTGGATGCGATGCCATGGGTGAAGCGATGCTCCCTGCTGTGAAGTCCCTCAAGCGTGAATATGTGGTTGTGGATTTTAACCCGGCCGTGATTGAACGTTTGCGCAATCGTCACATTCCATATCGCTATGGCGATATTGGAAGCGAAGAATTTTTGCGTGAACTTCATGCCGAGCATGCGCAACTTATTGTCTCGAGCATTCCCGATGGGGCACTGAGTTCCGATATTTTGGGCTATTTGAAATCACGCAAATCCCGTGCCACTGTGGTGGTGTCGGCAAAAAATGCGCTTGAAGCAAAACGACTTTATAAACTTGGTGCGGCATACGTGATTATCCCGAGCCACTTGAGTGGCGCACACGCTGGGGAAATGCTTAAGCTTCGAAAAGATAAAAAAGCCAGCTGGCAAGTTGCTGCACGAAAACAAAAGGAGCTCATCCGACTCTTTGAGTAAGAATCTCTTGACGGCACGAAACTAGCAGTCTATACTTGTGACTGCTAGTTTATGAATAACCGAGAGGCAACAATTTTGCGCGCAATCATTGACGCCTATTTGGAGACTGCGGAACCCGTTTCTTCGGGTTTTTTGGTGCAAAAATACGATTTAGGCGTTTCACCAGCCACGGTTCGGAACGATATGATGGCGCTCGAAACGGCTGGATATCTACGTCAACCCCATACCTCATCAGGTCGCGTGCCAACCGAAGAAGGGTATCGCTTCTACCTGCACGATCGTCGATTTGGGCATTGCACCGAGCGTGAAAATAAGTGCCTCGAAAAAACATTTGCTCATCGCACAACCGACGAAAAAGATTTGATGCGCGAAATTGCCAAAGCGCTCGTTGAGCTTTCGGGGGAAGCGGCAGTCACCGCACTTCAAAGCGACTGGCACCACGTGAGTGGACTCTCCAAGCTTTTTGACAAACCAGATTTTCAAGATGTACAGACGCTTCGATCACTTTCAAATGTGGTTGATCGCATGGACGACGTCATGACAGACGCATTTGCCGAAGCGCAAAGTGACATGAATGTGTGGATCGGACACGAAAATCCGTTTGGCAATCAAATGGCCACCATCATGGTTCGCTACAAATTGCCAAATGGCATGATGGGGATGCTTGGGCTCGTTGGTCCCTTGCGCATGAACTACGAACGCAATATTGGACTCTTATCTGAAGCACGCAAATTAATCGAGGACGAATATGGAAAAACCGATGAAAAATAAAAAACCAAAATCATCTGAACTCGAGATTCAATGCGCAGAATATCTCGCGGGTTGGAAGCGCGCGCTCGCCGATTACGAGAATTTGAAAAAAGAGTTGTCTCTTCGTGAAACTGAAACGCGTCGCTATCTTGTCACCGATTTGGTTCAGAGTTTTCTGCCAGTCATCGACAACTTTGACGCAGCCGTTCGTCACACGCCCCCACTCGATGCACTGCCACCCGAAAGCAAAAAGACGCTCGAGAATTGGCTCCAGGGCGTGGTCTACATCCAAAAGCAATTTGCAGATTCACTCGCATCAATTGGAGTTGAGCGCATGAAAACAATCGGCGAAGCGTTCAATCCGGAATTTCATGAGGCCGGAGGAACAAAACATGAGGAGGGGAAAGCATTAAACGAAATTTTGGAGGAAGTTCAAACCGGATACGCAATCGCAGGACGTGTGATTCGTCCGGCAAAAGTAATCATTAATGAATAATCTATGTCTAAAATTCTAGGAATTGATTTGGGAACAACAAATTCAGCCATGGCCATCATTGAAGGCGGGCAACCACGCATCATTGAAAATAAAGAAGGGAATCGCACCACGCCATCCATTATTGCGATTGCAAAAAATGGCGAGCGATTGGTTGGCATGCCTGCAAAGCGACAATCCATTACGAATCCCGTTGATACGCTTTATTCCATCAAGCGCTTGATTGGACGACGTTTTACCGATCCAGAAGTTCAGCGCGATCGTGAAAATATGTCGTATAAAATTGTTCAGCGTGGCGAGGGTGTTGGAATTATGATGGGTGGAAAAGAATATACGCCACAAGAAATTGGTGCCATGGTGCTGGGCAAAATGAAAGCCGATGCTGAAGAGCGTTTGGGCGGGCCTGTCACCGAAGCTGTGATTACGGTGCCAGCGTATTTTGACGATGCGCAACGCCAAGCGACAAAAGACGCAGGTGAAATTGCAGGTTTGAAAGTCAGTCGAATCATCAATGAGCCAACAGCTGCAGCGCTTGCCTACGGATTTGATAAAAAAGCAGGTCAGCAAATTTTGGTCTACGATTTGGGTGGCGGAACATTCGATGTTTCGGTCCTTGATGTTTCCGACAATACGGTCGAGGTGCTTTCGACAAATGGGGACACACATCTTGGCGGAGATGATTTTGATAAAATCATCATCGACTGGATTCTCTCGGAGTTCAAAAAACTCGAAGGCGTTGATTTGAAGGGCGATGCGCTTGCCATGCAACGCATCAAAGACGCAGCTGAGCGCGCCAAGATTGAACTCTCAACCGCGCAAGAAACCGAAATCAATCAGCCATTTATTACGTCGGGCGCAGAAGGGCCAAAACATTTAGTAATGAAAATGACACGATCAAAACTCGAAGAACTCGTTGCTCCTCTTATTGAGAAAACCATGGGACCGGTCGCAAAAGCACTCGAAGACGCAAAGATGTCAAAAGGCGACATTGAAGAAATTGTGATGGTGGGTGGAATGACACGCATGCCACTCGTGCAGAAAAAAGTGGAGGATTACTTTGGCAAGCGTCCAAATATTTCCGTGAATCCTGATGAAGTTGTGGCTGTTGGTGCTGCCATTCAAGGCGGAGTGCTTGCCGGCGACGTCAAAGATGTTTTACTTTTGGACGTCACACCACTTTCCTTGGGTATTGAAACCATGGGTGGAGTCATGACAAAACTCATTGAGCGCAACACAACGATTCCAACGTCAAAGAGCCAGGTGTTTTCTACAGCGTCAGATAGTCAGCCATCGGTTGATATTAAAGTCTTCCAGGGCGAGCGCCCAATGGCTTTGGACAATAAGATGCTTGGGCAATTCTCGCTCACGGGGATTCCTCCAGCGCCACGTGGCGTGCCACAAATTGAGGTGTCGTTTGATATTGATGCAAACGGAATTTTGAATGTGAAGGCAAAAGACAAAGGAACAAATAAAGAGCAGACGATCACGATCACGGCAAGCTCTGGCCTTTCCAAAGACGACATCGAAAAAATGAAACACGATGCGGAAGCGCATGCCGATGAAGACAAGAAAAAACAAGAAATTATCGAGACACGAAACATCGCCGATACACTTGTCTACACCACGGAGAAGATGCTGACCGACTACAAGAGTAAAATGAAAGAAGAGGACGCAAAAGAAGTGCAAGAGAAACTTGATGCGCTCAAGAAAGTAAAAGACGGCGAAGACGTCACAGCCATCAAGACGGCGTCAGAAGAACTTTCCAAAGTCGCGCAAAAGATTGGCGCCTCGATGTATCAACAGCCAGCGCAGGGCGCAGAGGCACCAGCTGACGAAAAGCCAGCGGAACCTGGTACGAAAGATGCGGATTTTGAGGAAGTGAAGAAAGACGAAGAGAAAAAATAATATGAAAATTCGAAATTTGTTCAAGTTCGCGGCGCGTGGGGGACTCGGGGTTGCCTCAACCGTGCTTTCGATTCTTTCCATTCCGCAGGTTCGGGATTTCCTTTGGAACAAGGTGCTCAATAAAGGAAAATCCAAGATTGTGGATGTGCAGGCCAAGGTGGTGCAGGAAGAAAAGAAGGGATGGTTTTAATTCCGTATAGGGCAGGTCACAGACCTGCCCGTACATGATTCGATTCTGTAGGGGCGGGTCTGCGACCCGCCCGAGGCAATAATTTTGTATGGGCAAAGATTATTATAAAATTTTAGGAGTTGAAAAAAGCGCCACCAAAGAAGAGGTGAAGCGCGCGTTTCGAAAACTCGCCCATGAACATCACCCCGATAAAGGCGGAAACGAAGAAAAATTCAAAGAAGTGAACGAAGCCTACCAGGTGCTTGGCGACGAAAAGAAGCGCGAGCAATACGATCAGTACGGCACCACCTTCGATCAAGCAGGTGGTGGAGGATTTGGCAATTTCAATGATTTCTACTCGAACATGAATTTCGAAGATCTCGGCGATTTGTTTGGGAATATGTTTGGCGGTGGTGGTGGACGAGGGCGCCAGAATCGCGGGCAAGATATTTTAGTGGATGTGGAGCTCTCGTTTAAGGAATCGATTTTTGGCGTTGAAAAAGAACTGTCCCTCACAAAAAATCAAGCATGTGAACGCTGTGGCGGAACCGGTGGTGAGCCTGGCACAAAAATGAAAACGTGCGACGACTGCAAGGGCTCGGGCATGCGTATCGTCACGCAGCGCACCATGTTTGGAAATATTCAATCGCGTACAACCTGCGCTTCGTGTGGCGGAAACGGCGAAACGCCAGAAAATAAATGCACCACATGCAATGGCACGGGCACCGAATATAAACGCTCCACGCTGCGTGTGAATATTCCGGCGGGCGTTGAGGACGGAAATCGCATTCGTGTGCGTGGCCAAGGCGAGAGCATGGGCTCGGCTGGCGGAAACGGCGACCTCTATTTGCAATTGCGCGTGCAAGCCGATAAACGCTTCGAGCGTCAGGGCGACACGATTTATTCGGTAAAACGAATCGGATTTACACAAGCCGCGCTTGGCGACGATGTGATGGTTGAGACTGTTGACGGGAGCGTAAAGGTGAAAGTTCCAGCTGGCACCCAGCCGGGCGATAAATTACGTTTGCGCGGGAAAGGCGTGCCATCGGGTCGAAGTCGGGGCGACCACATTGTGATTGTGCAACTCGTCACACCAAAGAAGTTGGATCGCAATGAACGAAAAATTTTAGAAGAACTCAATTTGCGTGAGGTCTAGCTGTGCGTCTGCAGGAGGTTTGGTATAATGGAGGCATGACATGGGACATTTGGGCTATTTGGAATCAACTCTCGCTTGAATCCATTGATTGGTGGGTTGCAGCCGCAACGATTGGGATTGTTTTTTTGTTTTTATTTACGATCGGTCGGGACTTTTCCGTTACGTTCATGATCTCCATTTATTTGGCGCTTGCCAGCATGACGCTTATTCCGTTTTTGCGGGATCTTGATTTACAGGTTGGCCTTGAGGATTATTGGGTGAAGATTATCTTATTTGGCGTGCTCGTGCTTCTGTTTTTTTGGTTTCAGGTGCGCAATGAATTTTTCGAGCCCTATACGGTTCCGACCGGCGGGGAAGTGATCGTCTTCATCATCGTGATTTCCGGCATGCTTTTATATACGGTCGGCACCATGCTCCCTGACATGATTTTGCTAGAGGTTTCGCCCATCATGAAAACGCTCTTTATTGAAGAGCCAGCGTCAAATATTTGGTTCACGCTCCCACTTCTCACCATGCTTTTTTTGCGCGGAAAAACATAGAGCACAAATCGGGCTTCGGCCCTTTTTTGTTTGACAGACGTCCTGCTTCCTCCTAGCATAAACATGCCATCGTGGAGGGTATTATGGTGTCCTTGGAAACGCTCTACGTCGGAATCGGTGCGCCCAAGGCGTGCCGGAGGATCGGATTGATCGTCTCGATCATCATCTACCTGTCCTGTATCCTGTTTGGAGAGTACTTCATCATTTTCGCGATCGCCGCGCACGTGCTGGCGGGGGCGATTGCCTGGGAGATCGACTACAGCGACTACAAGAAGATCGACGATCAATACTTGCGGAGCATTCTGTCGCCCAGGCAGCGATTCATGCTGCATACCAAGGATTTCATTGTCTGCGTTTCGCAAGGGGTGTTCGCGCCCCTCGTCTTCGCCTGGCTCATCTACAAGGAGCATCGGGCGACCTATATCCCCCCAGGGCGCTAAGGCCCGGGGGTTTCCCGTATATGGCGGTTTTTGCAATGGATCGGTATAATGCCGTCGTATGGAAATCAATCTTTGGAATTCACTTACCCGAAAAAAAGAAAAATTTGAGCCCATCCACGAAGGGAAAGTGGGGATGTATAGCTGTGGCCCCACCGTGTATCAGCGCGCATCGATTGGAAATTTTCGATCGTATATTTTTTCCGATCTGTTGCGTCGCTGTTTCGAGTTTAATGGCTACGAGGTGGCACAAGTTGTAAACATCACCGACGTCGGGCATTTAACGGACGACGCATCTGAAGGCGAAGATAAACTCGAAAAATCTGCGCGAGAAATGGAAAAATCTGCTTGGGATATTGCGGCAGAATATACCGAGCTGTTTAAAAAAGACATGGAGCGCTTGAATATCGAGACGCCAATTAAGATGCCAAAAGCAACCGATCATATTGACGAGCAAATCCAATTTATTGAAGCCATTGAAAAAGCCGGGTTTGCGTATACGATTTCCGACGGCGTGTATTTTGATACGAGCAAACTTTCAACCTACGGTGATTTAGCTGGTCAAAAACTTGAAGATAAGGAAGAGGGTGCGCGTGTTTCTCGCAATGCGGAAAAAAAGAATCCAACGGATTTTGCACTTTGGAAGTTTTCTCGTCCGGAAGAACATCGCCAAATGGAGTGGCAAGCGCCTTGGGGCATGGGGTTCCCGGGTTGGCATATTGAATGCTCGGCCATGAGCGAAAAATATCTCGATGTTCCGTTTGATATTCACACCGGCGGGATCGATCATATTCCCGTGCACCACACCAATGAAATTGCCCAAACCGAAGCTGCACGTGGCGTGAATCCTGCGCATTATTGGATGCACAATGCATTCCTCCTCATCGACGGAGGGAAAATGTCCAAGTCGCTTCACAATACGTATTCTGTGGATGATTTGGTTGAAAAAGGATTTGAGCCATTGGCCCTGCGTTATTTCTTTTTAGGTGCGCATTATCGTGTACAACAGAATTTCACCTGGGAAGCACTCGAAGCGTCTCAACACGCGATCGAGAATTTACGCACCATGGTACGCGACTGGGATAAACCCGGGAAACCTGATGTTGCAACCATGGATGCGTTTATTACTGCTGTGAATGACGATCTGGACATGCCAAAAGCACTCGCAATTGTTTGGGAGATGACGCACAACGATACGATCCCAAGTGAGAAAAAATCCGCAACGCTTGTGAAATGCGATGAAGTCTTGGGATTGTCCCTTGGGGATTATATTGCGAAACCGATTGAAGTTCCCGAATCCATCAAAGACTTATTGCGACAACGTGATCGCGCGCGCGAGAAAAAAGATTTTGAAACGTCAGACAAGTTGCGCGACGAAATTTTCGCGCAGGGATTTACCGTGGAAGATACCGCGGGTGGACAAGTCGTCCACGAAGCCAAGCCGTGATACAATAAGGTCAATATGACCGACATGACGGAGAAAAAAGATCTCACCCCGCTTCCCGAAGGTGGAGAGGAGCTATTTGAGGTTCCAGAACTCAGTACCGAGACGGGACCCAGTGCAGAAGCACCAGAAGTGCAATCAGAACCGCAAGAACCTGTGCAAGAAAAACCTGCCGAAGTTCCGCAGGTTGCTCCACAACTTCCGGTTGCAACACTTCCACCCAAGGATTTGCTCGTAAAAGATATTGAAGAAATTCTATCGTCTGACCTCACGGATATGTATTTGTCGCTCCCCGACGATCGCAAGGCGGCATTTCGCGCAAAAGGTGAGGAAGTTGCACAAACCATCCACGTCATGATGATTCAAGGCAAGATGCAGGTGCAAAAAGTATTGAAACTCATTATTGAATGGCTTCAGTTAATTCCTGGGGTCAATAAATTTTTCTTAGAGCAGGAAGCGAAAATTAAAACCGACACGATTATGGAGCGTTTCGAACAAGAAACGCATCGTGTTGATAATGCGCTTGTATGAACGTATTTGGATTAGGTGAAATTGATACGCTCTTGAGCCTTGTACTTCTGTTTGTTGTATTGGGCGGGCTTCTCGTGGCATTTTTATGGGGGCTTCGTGCAATTTTGCACAGTCAACCTCCCATGCAAAACGGCAAAAATAAGCACGTCACCCTTATGGTGACCGTGCCAAAGTTTATTTCCGAAGAGGAAGCAAAAAGCGATGGGGGAACGCAAAAATTACAAGAGCGTATTTCGATTGCTGAAACGTTTTATGCGGCAATCGGGGGATTGCCAACGCAAAAAGGATTGCATGCGTGGCTCTTTGGGCGAACCGATCAGATCGCGCTCGAAATGGTGGCGCATCAAAAACTCATCACGTTTTACCTCACGGTGCCGGAATATTTGCAGCAATTTGTAGAGCAACAACTCAATGCCCAATATCCCGATGCCATGGCTCAACCCGTGCCAGATTATAATATTTTTCATCCAACCGGCACGATTTTGGGAGGCTATGTTACTCTCAAAAAAGAAGCCGTGCTCCCAATCAAGACGTATAAGGAATCAGAATCTGATCCATTGAATGGTCTGACAAATGCGCTCTCTAAAGTCTCCGAAGGCGATGGCATGGCTGTGCAATATATTGTGCGTCCTGCTGGATCGGGGTGGCGATCGACTGGTCAAAAGATTGCAACGAACATGCACAAGGGCATGAGCTATAAAGAAGCAAAAGGCGGTTCAAAAGAAGGCGGAGGATGGCTATCGCTCGCTTGGGGAAAAGCCCCGAAAAAACCTGAGGAATTACAGCAACAACCGCAAGTGCGCCAAATGTCGCAAGGGGAGCAGGAAATGGTGAAACGCATTGAAAACAAAATCAGTAAGGCGGGAATGGAAGTGAATATCCGTCTTATTTCTTCCTCGCAAAGTGCTGATATGGCGCAAGCAAACCTCAACCAAATTTTGCAGGCGTTTGCGCAATACAATATTTATGAATTCGGGAATGCATTTGCAAAAGCGATTCCATCGCAAAAAGCAAAACTCATTCGCAGTTTTATCTTCCGTCATTTCAGTGAGAAGCATCGCTGTATTTTGAATACCGAAGAAATGGCAAGCTTGTGGCATTTACCACTCCCAACAACCGAAACGCCAACGATTCGTTGGATGCTTGCACGTGTGGCTCCGGCGCCAGCCGGCATGCCAACCGAAGGGCTGCATTTGGGTCACAATGATTATCGTGGGAAGCGCACGGAAATTTTTATCAAGGAAAAAGATCGTCAGCGCCATGCATATCTCATTGGAAAAACCGGTTCGGGGAAATCGTGGTTTTTGCGCTATATGGCCGTGCAGGATATCCGTGCGGGCAAAGGCGTTTGCGTAATCGATCCACACGGCGATTTGGTGGACGATATTTTGGGCACGATTCCAAAAGAGCGTATTGACGACGTGATTTATTTTTGTCCGTCCGACACCGATCGCCCGATGGGTCTTAATATGCTCGAGGCACCCAATGAGAGCATGAAAGATTTTGCTGTGCAGGAAATGATCTCGATTTTCTACATGTTATTCCCGCCAGAAATGATCGGCCCAATGTTTGAGCACAGCATGCGCAATTATATGCTCACGCTCATGGCGGATCAGAATGATTTGGGAACCATTGCCGAAATCCCGCGGATGATTGCAGACGACGCCTTCCAGGCAAAATGGGTTGCTAAAGTGACTGATCCGGTTGTGCAGAGTTTTTGGAAAGATGAAATGGCCAAGACGTCGGATTATCACAAGTCGGAAATGATGGGGTACTTGGTTTCGAAAGTTGGGCGATTTGTGGAAAACGAAATGATTCGAAATATCATTGGGCAATCAAAATCTGCGTTTGATTTCCGACAGATCATGGACGAAGGAAAGATTTTGCTTGTGAACTTGTCAAAAGGAAAAACAGGTGAGGTGAACGCAAACTTGCTCGGGCTCATCATGGTTGCAAAATTGCAGATGGCCGCGTTTTCGCGTGCGGAACTCCCAGAAGATCAGCGTCGTGATTTCTTCCTCTATATCGATGAGTTCCAAAACTTTATTACGCCCTCAATTGCCACGATTTTGTCTGAGGCTCGAAAGTATCGCTTGAACCTCACGCTTGCGCACCAGTACATGGGCCAGCTCGTGAAAAATAACGATACGCAAATTCGCGATGCCGTGCTAGGAAACGTCGGGAATATGTTTGTGGCGCGTATTGGTCCGGAAGATGCAGAGGTATTTACGAAAGTATTTGAGCCAACCTTTGGTGCGTATGATTTGATGAATACGGATAATTACACCTGGAATGCAAAAATCGTCGTGGACATGGCACAGTTGAAACCATTCACGCTCAAAGTTGGCACGCCTGATCAGCCAAATCCAAAACTTGCGGAAGCGCTCAAGGAAATGTCGCGCCTCAAATACGGCAAGTCAAAAGAAATTGTGGAAAAAGAAATTGCTCTGCGATCGGGTATTGGCGCGGGTGTGCCAAATGCGGCACCCATTCCTGCATCCGAAATTCCACCGAGTCGATAAATTGGTAGGGGCAGACCCATGTGTCTGCCCGTTTTGTTTTTTAAATAAATATGCCCGCCGGACCTCAAGGGGTACGGCGAGCGAGGGAACGAGAGCGCGTATGTCACTCGTCGATGAGTTGACGTGGCACTGCTCCGAAGATGAGGCCGAGAACAACGACGACGAGTGCCAAGTAGAAGACCCATTCGCCGTGGTTGATGAATCCAGGAATCTCGTGCAGAAACGACATTGACGCCTCCAAAATCCACCCTGATTGTATCGAAAATTGCGAAAAAGTCAATGTTTTGCACTAAACAAACAAGCCCGCCGACCACGAGGTGGTTGGCGGACCTAGGCGGACGAACTGCACGGGTTACCTGCTCCTGAAGAGGTAAAACGTGCAGAAGCCGGCGACAGCGAGTGCGATGACAAAGAAGACGGTGACCACCACGAGCATGGGGTCGCCCGCAATGAAATTCAGTAGTTCCGAGATGTGCATGGACGTCTCCGTAGGTGGGATTTTGGGGGAGTGCTGAGGAACTGACCCTATTTTGAGGACAATGTGCTTCTTTTGTCAATCTCGGTAGATAAGGGTAAAATGCCGGGTACTATGGCACATGAAGCAGTCTATCGAAAATACCGTCCAGCAGTTTTTGCAGACGTGACCGGTCAAGATTTTATAAAAAACACAATCCAGAATGAGATTAAGCTTGGGCGCATCGCGCATGCCTATCTTTTTTCTGGACCGCGAGGAATTGGAAAAACCACGCTTGCGCGACTTTTAGCTAAAGCCGTGAATTGTTCGGATCGCAAAGAAGGGGAATATGAGCCGTGCAATGCGTGTCAGCACTGTGTGGATTTTCAAGCTGGCCGAGCGCTCGACGTGATTGAAATCGACGCAGCAACAAATACGGGGGTGGATAGTGTTCGCGAGAACATCATCGAGGCGGTCCGGTTTGCTCCTACGGCTGGAAAATACAAAGTGTTCATCATCGATGAAGTTCACATGCTCTCCACCTCGTCGTTTAATGCGCTTTTGAAAACGCTCGAGGAGCCACCAGCGCATGCAATTTTCATCCTCGCTACAACGGAAATGCACAAGATTCCGGAAACCATTCTTTCGCGTTGTCAGCGATTTGATTTTCATCGCATCGGACCCGTGGAGATGATTGCGCGCATGAAAGAGATTCTTAGCAAAGAAGAGGTTGAGGTTGACGATGAAGTGCTGCATGCGATTGCACGTGCAAGCGAAGGCGCTATGCGCGACGCAGAAAGCTTGCTCGGGCAAGTGCTCGCTCTTGGTGAGAAAAAGATCACCAAAGAAATGGGCGCGCTTGTGATTCCAATGGGGTGCATTGAATCCGCGTCACGAACAATTGAAGCGCTTGGCAATCGTGATGCAAAAGGCGCAGTCGAGGAGCTTCACGCATTCACGTCGCAAGGCGGCGTACCGGGTCACCTGCTCGATGAAGTGGTGGAGTTTTGTCGTATGACTCTATTTGAACTCATTGGTGCGCCACACGAAGATCGCTATCCCGAGGCCACGATGACGCAAATTCGAGGACTCACCAAAAAGATGAACGAATCCGCCTGTCTCAAACTTTTAGATTTACTTCTTCAGGCAAAAGCGCGCCCGGCAACAGATCCATTTCCAGAATTGCCACTCGAAATTGCATTTGTGTTGTTCTGCGCGGCAGAGGCACCTGTGCAAAAAATAGTCGTGCAAGAAGCGCCAAAGCAAGCCGTCCAGGTGGCACAACCAGCGCCTGTGATTGAGCAGGAAGAAGATTTGGTTTTTGATATGGAACCAAATCCAGCACTACTCAAAACGATTCCTATTCAAAAAGGCATGCCAGAGAAAAAAGCCGAGCTCGTGATGACGCCAGATAGAAAGGCAGAGTTTACGCTCGAGGAAATCCAGGGGAAGTGGGGACGATGCTGTGAAGCCGTGGGATCGCGTAATATTGCGCTCCCAATGGCGCTTAACGAATCAAAACCAGAAAAGTTTGATGAAGCTGGGAAACTTTGTATTCGCTTTGCGCGCGAGTTTCATTTTGAAACCATGAATAAGCCGGGGAATTTGAAGATACTCACGGAATCAATTGCTGAGGTGATGCAATCTCCAGTGGTGCTCACACTCGTTTATTCCAAACCTCCGGAAGAAAATATGGATGAATTGGCTCAGGCGTTTGGGGGGAAAGTCGTATAGGTGCATTGACAAAGGCAAGAAAAATCGGTATTGTCTTGGCACATTGATCCCGGATCGTCTAAGGGCAGGACACCAGGTTTTGGTCCTGGGAATCGGGGTTCGAATCCCTGTCCGGGAACCACCCCTCGTCGCTCCAGCAAAGCTGGAGCTATGAGGGGTTGTTTTGTATCAGGGATTCGAACCAAGCGAGCGTGTCGCCAATTCGGCGAGCGCGACATAATCCCTGTCCGGGAACGCGGAATTGCTGAATACTCTTGATTTTTCCGCTGGAATTCGCTATTCTTGCCCGCATGGAATCACAAAAACAACGCGTTTTACTTGGAATGAGCGGTGGGGTCGACTCGAGCGTCGCGGCGGTTTTGTTATTGGAGGCTGGATATGAAGTTGTGGGTGCGTTCATGAAAAACTGGAGCAATGGGACCGATTCAACCGAATGCGATTGGCACGAGGAACGCCGCGACGCTCTGCGCGTTGCCGCCGAGCTCGGAATTGAGCTTCACACATTTGATTTCGAAAAAGAATATCGCGCCGAAGTGTTTGAGTACATGATCGCCGAGTATCAGGCCGGTCGCACCCCAAACCCCGACGTGCTTTGCAATAAGTACATGAAGTTTGGCTACTTGCTGGGTGAGGCAAAAAAACTCAACTGCGAATTCATTGCGACCGGCCACTATGCGCGCCTCGTGCGCGACGCAGGCGGCAACGCGCACCTGCTTGCAGGAGTCGACCCCACAAAAGACCAAAGTTATTTTTTGTGTCAGCTCACGCAAGATCAACTTGCGCATTGTCTTTTCCCGGTTGGCGATTTGCTGAAGTCTCGCGTGCGCGAAATTGCTCGCGAGCATAACTTGGCTGTCGCGGAGAAAAAAGATAGCCAAGGCATTTGTTTTATTGGAAAAGTGTCGCTAACGGATTTTTTGAAAACACGCATTCCTCCACAGGTTGGCAATATCGTTACGCCCACAGGAGAAATTGTTGGCACACATCAAGGATTTGCGTATTACACCATTGGTCAGCGCGAAGGCCTTGGGGTTGGTGGGGGCGAGCCCATGTTTGTGGTTGAGATTCGTCCGAGCACAAACGAAATTGTTGTTGCGCGCGAGGGGGACGCGGCGCTGTTTGCGTCATCTGCCAGCGCCATCAACCTCTCCGAGACGAATGTGGGAGCGCTGCGCATTGGCGAGCCCCTCTTGGCGCGTTTGCGTTACCGTCAGCCACTTATTGCTTGCACCATCGAGTCGCTCGAGCCGGAAGTTGTTATTCGATTCGATGAGGCTCAACGCGCTGTGGCGCCAGGTCAATTCATTGCATTTTACGATTTAAAAGGAGAGGAACTTCTGGGTTCGGCTGTTATCGACAAGGCGCTCCACAATAAGGTAGCATAGCGCTATGGATCAAAATCGCATTCGAAATTTTTGCATTATCGCGCACATCGACCATGGGAAATCCACCTTGGCCGATCGTTTGCTTGAAAAGACCGGCACCGTGCAGCGACGCGAAATGCAAGAGCAACTTTTGGACTCCATGGATTTGGAGCGCGAGCGCGGAATTACCATCAAGCTCACACCGGTTCGCATGAAGCATAAAAAAGACGGTGTCGAATATGTGCTCAATTTGATTGATACGCCTGGGCACGTGGATTTTACCTACGAAGTTTCCCGATCACTCGCTGCCGTTGAAGGTGCGGTGCTTTTGGTTGATGCAACGCAAGGCGTTCAAGCACAAACGATTGGAAATTTATATTTGGCAATTGAGCAAGGTTTGGAAATTATTCCGGTGCTCAATAAAATCGATCTTCCTGCGGCCGATGTGCCAACGCGCATGAAAGAACTCATTGGCCTCATTGGGTGCAAAGAAGAAGAGGTGATTTGTGTGTCTGCAAAAACCGGTGAGCACGTGGAAGATGTGCTCGACGCCGTGATTGATCGTATTCCTGCGCCAAAAGGCGATGCGCATGCGCCACTTCGCGGTTTGATTTTTGATTCGCAATACGACGATTATCGTGGCGTAGTTGCTTACGTTCGTGTCTTTGACGGTGCGCTCTCGAAGCGATCGTTCATTCGCATGCTCAATACCAAAGCGGAATCCGAAGTCTTAGAAGTGGGTGCGCTCAATCCAAAACATTTTCCAGAAGAAACGCTCACAACCGGTCAGATTGGCTATGTGGTCACGGGATTTAAAGATATCGCCGCGTGTCGCGTTGGTGACACGGTTACGCTCCAGGGCGCACAGGTTTTGCCACTGGCGGGATACCGCGAAGTTGTGCCAATGGTCTTTGCTGGGATTTTCCCAACGGATGGAGGCACCTATTCGGCATTGCGCGATGCCATGGAAAAACTCAAACTCAATGACGCTGCGCTTTCGTATGATCCAGAACATAGTCCTGCGCTTGGTTACGGTTTCCGTTGCGGGCTTCTTGGTTTACTCCACCTTGAGATTTTAAAAGAGCGTCTCGAGCGCGAGTTTGGGCTTGAGCTCATCGTGACCACGCCGTCGGTTGCCTATCACATTGTGCGTACCGGTCACTCGGAGTCAGAAGTTATTAAAAGTCCGATTGAACTTCCAGATCCGTCGCATTTGGAGCGCATTGAGGAACCGTGGGCACATGTCGATATCATCACGCCAGCGGACTACATTGGAAATATCATGACCTTTGTGCAAGAGCGTCGTGGCATCTACAAGACAACGGAATTCCTTTCTGAAGGTCGCGCGATTTTGCGCTACGAGATTCCGCTTTCATCGCTTATTGTGGATTTTCATGATCGCCTCAAGAGTATTACCAGTGGATTTGGGTCCATGGACTACGAGGTGTTTGAATATCGCCAAGCCGATATTGTGCGCTTGGATATTTTGGTTGCCGATGAAGAAGTCGAAGCACTGGCGACGTTTGCGTATCGCGATGACGCAGAAAAAATCGGGCGAAGAATTGTGGAGTCCTTGAAGAACTCAATCCCGAAAGTGCAATTCGTTATCAAATTACAGGCAGCGATTGGTGGTCATATTGTCGCGGCTGATCGTATTACTGCGCTTCGAAAAGATGTGACCGCAAAACTCTACGGTGGCGACGTCACGCGAAAAAATAAATTGCTCGAGAAGCAAAAGAAAGGGAAAAAGAAAATGCTCGAAATGGGCAAAGGGAAGGTTCACATTCCAAGTGAAGCGTATTTACAAGTTCTCAAACGTTCGTAATATTTGTTTCTATGTCAAAAGAACAATGTCACTGTCATCATATGGGTAAAAATTGTGGCGGAGGAGCTGTATACGGCCTCGGGTTCATTGGCGCTGCAATTTATTTCATTTCAACTGCCACAACATTCTGGCTTGGTGTATTAGGATTTTTGAAAGCCATTGTTTGGCCTGCATTCATGGTTTTTGAGGTCTTGAAATATCTCGGGATGTAATTTAGGTGGCGTTAGCTCAGCTGGATAGAGTGTCAGCTTCCGAAGCTGAAGGTTGTGGGTTCAAATCCCACACGCCACACCAGGTTATTTCTATTTCGTCATCCTGAGGCCGAATGCCGAATGGATCTCAAGATAATTATCGAGAGATTCTTCGCTGCGCTCAGAATGACGAAAAAGATGAGCAACAAACTTATTCCTTTCTGCCGTCATCCTGAACGAAGTGAAGGATCCCAAGATATGCGTGAGTTCTTCGTCTATATTCTGACAAATCCAGCTCATACGGTTTTATATACGGGCGTCACAAATAGTTTATTCCGTCGGATTCAGGAGCATAAAGCGAAAAAGATTCCTGGATTCACGCAAAAATACAATGTAACGAAGCTCGTTTATTTTGACTCTTGCGGAAATCCGACGACTGCCATTGAGGAAGAAAAAAGAATAAAAGGATGGAAACGACAAAAGAAGATTGAACTTATCAACTCACAGAATCCTGATTGGAAAGACCTATTTGAAGAATTGTCGTGAGATCCTTCGCTATCGCTCAGGATGACGGAAATGGAAAATAATAAAACAGGGAACGAAATAGTATGAAGCTCTTCATTTGGGATTTTCATGGGACGCTTGAGACTGGCAATGAACGGTCGGTTGTTGAGGCGAGCAATCTCATCTTGGAGCAAAACGGATATGCGGAGCGCCTGACGGAAGACATGTGTCAGGCGATGTATGGCAAAAAATGGTTTGAATTATTTTCTTCTCTCTTGCCCGAGGCGTCGCATGAACAAACAGTCACTCTTCAGGAACAATGTTTTACGTTTCTGCATGCGCACCCGGAAATTCTTGCCAAAAATATTCGTCTTGTTGACAGTGCGCTCGAGGTTCTAGAAACCATCAAATAAAAGCACAATCAGATTTTGGTTTCAAATACAAAACAAAAATCTCTTAAGCTATTTGCCGAACTCACGCATCTTCTTCATATCTTCCCTGAAGAAAAACTCTTTGGCGCTGATGCACATTTAGGAAAAGGCACAAAACGTGAACTGGTTGATGCATTTTTGCAGAAAAATTCATTTAACGAACTGATTGTGATCGGAGATTCGCCGGGCGATATGGAACTCGGAAACGCTATTGGTGCAACAACATTTTTGTATACGCATCCGGGCTTGGAGTTCAAAGAATGCAAATCGCATTATAAAACGCATGATTTGCGGGATGTATTGCAGGCCATCTAGTGCCAGCAGTATGATGAATTCACTATGATCATCGGCTTGGACTACATTGGAATCTGCACCGCATTTGTTTGCCATGATGGAAGGGGAAACATGCTTCTACATAAACGGAGCTGTAAGTGTCGCGATGAACATGGAGCGTGGGATCATGGGGGCGGGAAATTGGAGTTTGGTGTGACATTGGAAGAAAATGTCCTACGCGAAGTGATGGAAGAATATGGATGTCGTGGAGAGATCCACGGCTGTTTGCCTGCGCATGATGTTTTCCGAGTCCAAAATGGAAAAAAGACGCACTGGTTGTCGATTACCTATTTCGTCAAAGTAGATCCGAGCGAAGTCAAAATCAACGAGCCGGAAAAAATAGACGAACTTGGCTGGTTCACGCTTGGCACGCTCCCAGAGCCACTACACCAAGGATTCCGAAAAGCGCTGGTGCTGTATAGAAATGAATTTGAAAAATATCTTCACCCATAAATCGAGCAAACGCTCGATTTTGAGTTTGATGGGTCTTATGGTAAATTCACTGCGCATTTGAACGAACCAACTTCACGGAGTTCACATGAGCCTTCCGCCAAAGCTTGTTTGTGCACACCTGGGTTTGGATATTTGTCCGGGCGATACGTTTTATATTGCATGCCTGGAAGATGGCAGGCGGTTTGTTCTTAGCCTCACCGCAGTCGTGCGGGGAATGCCTAAGGGGAAGCGGCTCTACGAGCGTTGCCCAGACGAACCGCATGTCGACATGTACTTTGGAGTGACGCGACGTTCGAACATGGATGGGTATGAGCTTGGCATGTTCAACTTCGCAATCCACCCCGTGGACCTCCAGCCACAACTTCGGCAACTCCTCAAGCCGTGAGTTCTCCCACCCCCGTCGCCCCCCTGCGATCATCTCGACTCCGCCTGGGGGTTTGCTGTTTTTTTGCACAGACGAGAGCAGGTTGATAGAATGGGCTCAATCTATGGATAAGAAAAAAGAACAACTAAACCGTCGTATTTGGGCCGTTGTGGCGCTTATTTGTATTTTCACCATGGTCTTTGCCATGTTTGCCTAGCATGCAATACGCCTGGAACATTCAGTCGGAGGATCCTCCTTCTATTTTTGAGGCAATCCTTAAGAATCGCGGAATTCCACTCGAATCGCTCGAGGATTTTTTGGCACCAAATTGGGAACATCATGTGGAGTCTCCATGGCACTTCACACGCATGCGCGAGGCGGTTGATCGAATCTTTTCGGCGCTTCAACAGAACCAACTCATCCAAATTCACGGCGACTACGATGCTGACGGGGTTTGTGGATCAAGTTTGCTGACGGTTGCAATTCGTGAACTTGCCGTAGCGATGAACGTGGTGCCACGACTTTCGGTCTATTTGCCTGATCGAGAGAAAGACGGTTATGGCGTTGCCATGCACACAGTTGAATCATTTGGGAAAAATCACGTGAATCTTTTGATTACGGTTGATTGTGGAATTGCCACGCCAAAAGAAATTGCTCGCGCAAAGGAGCTCGGGATTGATACGATTGTGTGCGATCACCATCAGCTTGGGGATGAACTTCCGCAAGCAATTCTCATCCATCCGCTGGTGCCGGGGGAAACGTATGAAAATAAATTTCTGTGCGGAACGGGCGTGGCATGGAAACTTGCCGTTGCCTTATTTGAGGAAGCGCGCGTGAAAGGATTTACATTGGCTGAAGGTCGTGAAAAGTGGCTTCTGGATTTTGTGGCCGTGGCAACCGTGACGGACATGATGCCACTCCTTGGGGAAAATCGCGTGCTCGAGCATTATGGCTTGCAGGTGCTACGGAAAACGCGTCGCCCGGGATTTCAAATCATTGGCGAGCTTGCGCGTATTGATTTGCGATCAATCGATACCGAAGGCATTGGATTTCAAATCGGTCCACGGTTGAATGCTGCGGGGCGGTTGGCATCCGCCGAAATTGGGTACCGCGCCCTTGTTGCAGAAACGCGCGATGAGGCACGCATTTTTTGCGAAGAATTGGAACGCTTGAATCGCAATCGTCAAACGCTTACGTCTGCCATGTTTGAAGAAGCTCAACTGGCAATGGATGCGCAAAAAAACGCGCCGGTTTATGTGATTGTGAGTGAACATTGGAACCCGGGTATCATTGGCCTAATTGCCGGAAAAATCGTAAATCAAACTGGTCGGCCAGCATTTGTGATTACCAAATCCAACGGACAATATGTCGGGTCAGGTCGAGGTGCCGGCGGGCTCAATCTCGTGGAACTCATGCATGCAAAGCCGGAGTTATTTGTGAAATGTGGTGGACATCCGGAAGCGTGCGGTCTTACGTTGGCAACACAAGAGGGGATTGAAGCATTCAAAACTCATGCGCAAACATTTGCGGCCGCATTTTTTGGAGATCGAGAAATCAAATCAACACTTGCAATTGACGCCTCCATTCCATTTACGGCCATCTCGGATGCATTTTTGCTCGAGCTTGAACGTCTCGCTCCCTTTGGACAAAAAAATCCCAAGCCGATTTTTCACACGCGCGACGTTTCGATTCTCTCAACGCAAACCATTGGAAAAGACGGAAAACATTTGCGCCTGATGGTTTCGCATCTTGGAAGCGCCTGCTTTTCTGTGATCGGATTTGGCATGGCCGAACTTGGTGCGTTCTTGCGTCTTGGCGATAAAATCGAATTAGTGTACGAATTGCAATTTCACGAGTGGAATGGAAAAAAAGATATTCAGATGCGTCTCTTGGACTTTGACGTGCAAGGTTGATAGAATGTGCCCATATGAAATACGGTCGGATGTTTACCGATGGTGGAGCGCGTGGAAATCCAGGCCCCGCCGCATCAGCCGCAGTGATCTTTGAAGTGGATCGCGACGGGAATGTAAAAGACGAAGTCGCTAAAGTCACACGCTATCTAGGAATTGCCACAAATAATCAAGCCGAATATGAAGCGGTGATTATTGGGTTGCAAAAAGCGCGCGAATTTAATTTTGACATGATGGATGTGGTCATGGATTCTGAACTCATCGTGGAGCAAATGAACGGGAACTATAAGGTGCGCAACGAAGAACTTGCAAAAAAATTTCTCGAGGTCTATCGCCTCAAACAAGGTTTCCGTACCGTGACGTTCCGTCACGTGCGACGTGAACAGAATCGTCAGGCCGATATGCTTGTGAATAAAACCGTCGACGAAGCATTGGGCGGGTAAATCGTGCTATAATTGACGCATATGGGACTCTTCGGCAAAAAAGAATCACGATCGCCGGGCTTAATTGGCGTTGACGTTGGTGCGGGCGGGATCAAAGCCGTGGAGCTTATCCCGGAATCCGGAAAAGTACGGCTTGCCACATACGGATATTCGCAAATCAAAAATTTCGACACTTGGACCGGGTCGCTATTGGATGATCCAAAAAAAGGTGCGGAGATTTTACTTCGCATTCATAAAGAATCGGGCATGAAATCCATGCGCGCAAATGCGTCGCTTCCCAGCCAGCATGTTTTTCACGCCATTATCACGATCCCACAGCCAAAAGACGCCAAGGAAAATTTGAAGCCCATGATTGAAGCGCAGGTGCGCAAGCTCTTACCGCAACCAATTGAGAACATGATTTTGGATTCGCTCGTGATTGATAAGCAATTGCTTCCAAAACCAATTGTGGAAGATAAAAAGGCGCAAGCGCTAGCCCTCCCGCCGCCTCCGCAGGAATCCAAGCATATTCGTGTGTTGGTTTCTGGCGCGCCAAAAGAATTGGTGGGGAAGTATTTGGAAATTTTCAAATTAGCAAAAATTGAACTGGTCTCGCTTGAAACCGAGGCGTTTGCGCTTATTCGCTCGCTTATTGGCAACGATAAGGCGCGCGTCATGATTGTGGATATCGGTTACGAGCGCACCAATATCACGATTGTGTATGAGGGGATTCCGTATTTGCACCGCAGTATTAAAACAGGCGGCGGAGTAATTACGAGCATGCTTGCCAAACAAACCGGTGTCACCATGGCGGAAGCAGAACAAATGAAAGTTGATTTGGCGTCTGCAACAAATGCCGATGTTCCGCAAGTTCTTAAAGACGCCATGATGCCGATTCTGCACGAGATCCGATATTCACTAGAACTTTTTGGTGCGCAAGATTTTCACGAGCACAATACGGTTGAAAAAATCATTCTCACAGGCGGGTCAGCACGGCTCCCATACATTGATCCGTTCTTGACCGAGGCTCTCAATATCAACGTTTATATTGGCGACCCCTGGGCACGCATTGCGGTTCCTGCTGGTTTGCGACCAGTGCTCGATGAAATCGGGCCACGTTTTTCCGTTGCAGCTGGGCTTGCCATGAAACTCCTTCCGGAAAAGAAAGAAAAATAATATGGCGTCGCCCCTGTCGATTCTTCTTGTTTGCTGTGACCCGTATTTGGCCGGGCTCTATGGTCGGAAATTTGAGCGTGAGGGTTGGGTGGTGGAATGCATTGAGTCTGTCACGGAGGCAGAGGTGGTTGCCACGCGTATGCGACCACGGATTATTTTGCTTGAGAATGATTGCGTGGCAAATATCGCAGACGTGGTAAGGCGGTGGCGCTCCCTTCCCACGATTTATGCGACTAAGATTGTGATCCTCGCAAAATTTGGGGATGAACAAAAAATTCGTGAGGCGCGTGAAGCAGGTGCTGCGGATTATTTGATTCTCGGGCATTTTGTTCCACAGGAGGCTGTTGAAAAAATGAAAAAGCTTCTCGAATCGTGATATACTTTTTTTATGGAACTTGGAGGTATGAATAAACTCTACATTTTGCTCATCGTGCTCGCTATTGGGCTCTTGGGGCTTCTTTCTGTCTATTCCGTGATGTCTGCGCGCACAACCATGCGCGACGCGGTGCGACTTTCTGATGTGCGCCAAGTGCAAGCCGGGCTTGAGATTTATTTTCATGCCAATAGTGCGTACCCGATTGCAAGCGATCGTATGGCTCTAGGCACATCGGGTAGCTCGTGTTTACATGATGCGGGATTTTCAGGCACGTGTTCGGTTGGCACCGAGCCGGTTTATATTGAGCGTGTGAGTTTGCCCCCAACCGCTGGTCTCAACTCAAAATCGTCGTGTGGCAGCGAATCAAATGCGTATTGCTACGGTTCTCCGGGGTCAGCCTATTCCATTCAGTTTGAGCTTGAACGATCGCAACCGCTTCTGAATTTAGTGAAAGGCCTCAATTGCGCTACGGCATCAGGATTTGAAGCCGGAGCATGCGCTGAGTAATATGCGTGAGATTTTTTACATTTGTGTGATCGGAATCGTCGGCTTATGTGCCGGCGATCTTGTTAATCGCATTGTGTTCCGCGTAAACGATAAACGTCAGCTCATCGGCAAATCGCGTTGTCGTATGTGTCGCGAGCCGATCGGGTTTTTAGATCGCATTCCGGTTGTGAGTTATCTTAATTTAAAAGGACGCTGTCGCAGCTGCTCATTTAAAATTTCAACGCAATACCCATTGGTGGAGATTGTGCTCGCAGTTCTTTTCATGCTCTTTTTTGCTCGAGCGTATTTTGGCGTTTGGATGCCATCATTTGTGGGTTCGTCCGAATGGCTCCTTTTGTTTTTGCGCGATGCAACGCTTTCCGTATTCCTTTTGATCGTGGCAATCTATGATTTGCGGTTTTTCCGAATTTTGGATCGGTATGCTGTTGCAGGGATTGTCCTTGCGGTTGCATTCAATCTGTGGCTGGGCGCGCCCGTTGTATCACTCGTGACTGGCATCTTGGTGATTGGGGCATTCTTCGGGTTTCAATATTGGCTGTCGCATGGGAAATGGATGGGAGCCGGGGACATGCGGATTGGGATGCTTGCGGGCGCGCTTCTTGGCATCGAAGCCGGACTCATTTCAGTATTTTTTGCGTATCTCTTGGCGTCGATTGTCGGCATGGCGCTTGTGCTACTCCGCCATCGATCGGTTCGAAGTTATGTACCATTCGGGGCATTCCTTGCTGTTGGGATTCTATTTGGCATGCTATTTGGAGAATCAATTTGGAATTGGTATTCGGGATATCTTATATAGGGGCATCCTGCCCCTTGAACCCTAGCCCCTCTTTTCTTTGCTGGACCCAAAGAAAAGAGGGGGGAAAAGAAAGGGTCTGTTTTCTTGTAGCCCATCCTGGCCTTTACAATTGGCCAGCCCGGAAAAACGTATGAAGAACCAAACCACCCAGGGCAGGAACGTTTTTCCGGTCGGGCTGTGTTCGATAGCCTGTTTTTTATGAATCGCCGGCTCGAGCATTGTCAAAGAGGAATCCGGCAAGTTTCTTTCCCTCCACTTTCTTTGCTGGTTCAAAGAAAGTGGAGATAACAAACAGTTTGCGTTATACTGTGCCCATGCCAGATATGACCAAAACGCAGGCGAAAGAGCGAATCGAGGCCCTCAAAAAGGCCATCGACCATTATCGGTTTCTCTACCACGTGAAGGACATTTCTGAGGTCACCGATGCGGTGAATGATAGCCTCAAACATGAGCTCTACGAGCTCGAGCAGCAGTTTCCCGATCTCATTACATCGGATTCTCCAACGCAGCGCATTGGTGGAACCCCGCTTCCGGAATTTCAGAAAGTGACGCATCGAAAAAAGATGCTTTCCATGGAAGATGTTTTTTCTGCGCAAGAATTTTTGGATTGGGTGGCGCGGATTGCTAAAGTGAACAGTAAAGCCATCTCCGAATTTTTTTGCATGACCAAAATTGATGGGCTGGCAGTTTCTTTGCGCTACGAAAATGGATTGCTCCAAACAGCGGCGACGCGTGGCGACGGACAAATCGGTGAGGACGTTACGCAAAACATCCGGACCATTCAAGCAATTCCGCTACGGCTCCGTATGCCGGAAGAAAAAGAATTGCAGAAATTTTCTAACGCGATGCAAAGGAAATTGCGTGAGCAAAAAGGGATCATCGAAGTGCGCGGGGAAATTTTCGTGAGCAAGGCGGATTTTGAGGAAATGAATCGCAAGCAAAAGGCAAAGGGCGAAGAGATTTTTGCAAATCCGCGCAATATCGCCGCGGGCTCTATTCGTCAGCTCGATCCGAAAATTGCCGCGTCACGGCCACTTGATTTCCGCGCTTGGGAACTTCTTGATGTTGGCCAAGAAACACATACGGAGAGTTTTGAGATCTTGCCATTATTGGGATTTAAAACTGCACCAGGGGAACTCTGTGATTCCGTGGATGGCGTAAAACGCTATTTTAAAAAACTGGAAGAGAAGCGGTCATCAATCCCATTTTGGATTGATGGCACTGTGGTGCGTGTGAATCGCATGGATGTGTTTTCGGATTTGGGCGTGGTTGGAAAAGCGCCTCGTGGGCTCATTGCGTGGAAATTCCCGCCTGAAGAAGCTGCAACGCGCGTACTCACCGTGGAATGGTTTGTAGGGCGCACGGGGAAGCTCACGCCTGTGGCAACCGTGGAACCGGTTTTTATTGCTGGAACAACCGTCCAGCATGCAACCCTCCACAACCTTGAAGAAATCAAACGACTTGATTTGAAAATTGGAGATACGGTTGTGCTCACAAAGGCGGGGGACATCATTCCAAAAATCACCAGTGTCCTCAAAGATATGCGCAGTGGAAAAGAAACGCATATCGAGGTGCCAAAAAAATGTCCGGTGTGTGGAACCGCGCTTACAAAAAAAGAGGGTCTTGTTGATCTCTTGTGTACGAATCAGAACTGTTTTTCCATGGAGCGAGAGCGCGCGCTTTATGCAGCTCGCGCATTTGATATCGAGGGTCTTGGCGATAAGACGATCGAATATTTTATCGAAAAAGGACTGCTGTCCCGACCGTCCGATCTATTTCGTTTGAAAGAAGAGGATATCAAATCGCTTGAGGGATTTGGGGACGTATCTGCCAAAAAACTGATCGAAGAGATCGCGCGGAAAAAAGAAATCGAACTTCCGGCATTCTTGCGAGCCTTGAGCATTCCAAATGTAGGACTCGAAACCGCGTTTGATTTGGCACAGGAATTTGGTACGCTCGAAAACATTCTGTCTGCAAAGAAAGAGGAATTTTTACAGGTGAAAGATGTGGGGGAAATTGTTGCAACATCGTTGGTTGAGTTTTTTGCATCCTCGGAGTCAAAAGAACTCATTGAAGATTATGCGCGTGTTGGGGTGACGGTGCGCCCAGCAAAGAAAGTGACGGGGAAATTGAGTGGACAGACATTTGTCCTTACCGGAAGTTTAGAGAAGATTTCTCGCGAAGACGCCAAAGACCGCATTCGGAATCTTGGCGGGGAAATCTCCGAATCGGTCAGCAAAAAGACAAGTTTTGTAGTGGTGGGTGCTGATCCTGGGTCTAAATTCGAAAAAGCCAAAACCCTTGGCGTGCCCATCTTGTCGGAGACGGAATTTTTAAGTAAGCTCTAGCCCATATGACGGAATTAGATTTTGATGTTCAAAAAGTTGCCAAGCTCGCAATGCTCAATTTGAGCGATGAAGAGCAAGAAGCACTTCGACGCGATTTGCCTTCGATTGTTGCGTATGTGAGTAAACTCCATGAAGTCGATACAAGTGCGATTGAAGCCAAAGCATATCTTACGGATCTCTCGAACGTCTTCCGAGCCGATGTGCGTCGACACAGTGGGGAAGACGATCGCTTGGCATGCATAAACGCATTCCCTAAAAAAACCGGTACCGCCCTCGAGGTTCCTGGAATATTTGAATAGTATGAAAACAGCCATGGAAATGCGTGAGGCTTTGATGCGCGGAGAAATCACGTCTGAGGAATTAGTGCGGGAGAGCCTGAAAAAAATTCACGCGGAAGATGAAAAAATCGGAGCGTTCGTGGAAGTCTATGACGACGAAGCGCTTGCCGCTGCGCGCGAGATTGATGCGCGCATTGCGCGGGGCGATGAGGTTGGTCGATTGGCGGGTATTCCTGTTGCGATCAAGGACAATATGTGCCACAAGGGTCACAAAACCTGCGCGGGTTCGAAAATGCTCATCGATTACGTTGCGGCATATGACTCCACACTTGTGCATCGGTTGAAATCAGCTGGGGCCATCATTGTTGGGCGCACGAATATGGATGAATTTGCCATGGGTTCAAGCACGGAAACATCGTATTTCCAAAAAACACGCAATCCAATCGATACAACGAAAGTCCCAGGTGGATCGTCGGGTGGCGCCGTGGCTGCGGTTGCTGCGGGATTTGTGCCGATTGCATTTGGGTCCGATACCGGGGGATCAATCCGCCAGCCAGCAGCTCTATGTGGCGTTGTCGGCCTCAAGCCAACATATGGTCGCGTGAGTCGTTTTGGTCTCATTGCCATGGCGTCTAGCCTCGATCAGATCGGGCCAATCGCAACAACAGTGGCGGATTGCGCACTTGCGCTAGAAGCCATTGAAGGGCGCGATGAGCAAGATGCAACATCTTTGGATGTCACAGAAAAGCATCCCGCAGAACTGTTATCGCATTCCGTGCAGGGCATTCGCATTGGCGTTCCAAAACAAGCGTTCATTGATGGGATGGATGAAGGCGTGAAAACAAAAGTACAGGAGGCAATTGAGGCGCTCAAAAATGCCGGAGCCACGATTGTGGATTTGGATCTTCCCCTCTTGGAATACGGCTTGCCGGTTTATTATATTTTGCAACCAGCCGAGGCGAGTTCAAACCTCGGGCGATTTGACGGCATGCGTTATGGCACGCGCGCGCACGTCGACGGCATTTGGGAAAGTTACCTTACGGCACGTGGCGATGGATTCGGTCGCGAAGTGAAACGCCGCATCATGCTGGGCTCGTATATTTTGTCCGCTGGCTACTACGATGCGTATTATAAAAAAGCGCTTGCAGTGAAAACAGCCATTAACGAATCATTAAACGATGCGTTTTTGCACGTTGACGTGATTGTGATGCCAACGTCTCCCATGGTTGCCTGGAATCTAGGGGAAAAATTCGATGATCCGATTGCAATGTATTTGGCGGATATTTACACAACGTTTGCCAACATTTGCGGATTGCCTGGCATTTCTGTGCCATGCGGATTATCGCAAAACCTACCGGTTGGATTGCAGTTTGTATCGCCACGCATGGAAGATGGTAAATTACTCGACATTGCCGCAGCATACGAAGCGATTCGCTCATGATTCCATATTTTGCATGGTCAGAAATTCATCTGCTTGGCCTCACGATTTACGTGTGGGGAATTTTTGTGGCGCTTGGATTTCTCGTAGGAACGTTCGCGGCCGCTTGGTTTGCAAAGAAACAAAATCTCGATCGTAAGCTGATTGTTGATTTAGCGTTTTGGATGATTATCGCGGGGATTGTTGGCGGACGACTGGGGCAATTGTTTTATACCCCGGAATTGCTCTCGCATCCTCTGCAGATTCTCATGATTTGGCAGGGTGGACTCTCATTTTTCGGGGGACTCATTGCCGCGGGTGCAACCGCAATTGCATTTCTAAGATTCAAACGTCTCCCGGTGTTACCTTATGTCGAAGCACTCGCGTTTGGATTGCCATTTGGGGAAATGATTGGGCGCATTGGATGTTTTTTGATTCACGATCATCCGGGAAAAGAGACCACGTTTTTCTTGGGCATCTTGTATCCCGATGGAATCGTGCGTGGCGATCACGGCCTGTATTTAGTGCTCACAAGCGCATTCCTTGCTGTAATTTTTTTGATGCTTCTGCGTATAAAAGATCGACCCGGTCTCTTTGTGGGGCTATTTGCTTTGTACGAGGGCTGTGTACGGTTTTTGCTCGACTTCAATCGGGTGACTGATGTAAGATACATAGGCTTCACCCCAGGGCAATTTGCAAGCATTGCGCTTGCAGTTGCGGGAGGGATTGTTCTTTGGAGGATTTTCAAACTTAAACGCATTCTATGAGCGATGAAACACCATCTCAAAAAACGCCTGGATTTTTTGACGCAAATCCGAAAATGCTATTTGTATTCGGTCTTGTAAGCGGAGTTGCAGTTACGCTACTTCTCAATTCCGTTACGCTTCCAGCAAAAGGGGAAACCGGGGATACGCCTGTTGTAAAAAATACCGATACAACCGACACAGCCGATACGGGGAGTGCTGTGCTTGCGGCTGTGACGTCCAACGATCATATCTACGGCGATATTTCTAAGGCAAAAGTTGTGCTTGTTGAGTATTCAGATTTTGAGTGTCCGTATTGTGAACGTCACCAAGCAACGATTCAATCCATTCTTGAAGAATACGGATCAGACGTAGCGCTTGTTTATCGTCATTTTCCACTTACGAGCATCCACCCAGAAGCCGTTCCATCGGCGCTTGCATCTGAATGCGCGGGCGAACAGGGAAAATTCTTTGAGTACGCTGATGAGCTCTATGCCAATCAAACCACGCTCGGAGACGAATTGTACACACAAATCGCAACGGACTTAAAACTCGATCTCACAAAATTCGCGGCTTGCTACGCAGATGCCACCTATCAAAGCGTGGTTGACGGGGATTTGCAAAGTGGAATTGATGCAGGCGTGGAAGGTACTCCGGCAACGTTCGTGAATGGGATTGCCATGTCGGGCGCGATTCCATTTGAATCGTTCCAACAAGTGATCGACGCAGAACTCGCAAAATAGGCAAATAAAATAAGGTCTGGATTTTCCAGATCTTTTTTATTTGATTCGTCAGCTCGAGCATTGTCAAAGAGGAATCCGGCAGTCGGCCAGGAATAGCGCGGCCACACTCTGGCAATCCATAACCAGGTTGCCAGATGTCTGGACGCGCCCTGGACGATGACGGATACGACAGTATGCCTCTTTGACAAGCGCAGACCTGACAGCCAATTTCTTTCCCTCCACTTTCTTTGTTGGTCCAAAGAAAGTGGAGATCAAAATTATTCTTTCATCTCAGCCGCCTGAATCGGATGGTGTTTTTGTTTGCTCGGCAATTTTTTTACACTGCGCTCGCAGAAATCCACGACCTTTTTTGCAACATCAATGCCCGTGGCAAGACTGATCCCTTCCAGACCCGGGTTTGAATTGACCTCAATAATTTTTGGTCCGGTTTTTGTACGCAAAATATCCACGCCGGAAATATCCAAGCCCAGAATACGTGTGGCTTTAATCGCCATCAAGCGCTCTTCTTTTGTGAGGTCTGCAAGCGTCACGGTGCCACCTTTGTGAAAATTGGCTCGGAATTCCTCGCCGGTTGCTTCGCGTTCCATGGCAGCGGCCACGCGTTTGCCAAGTACGAAAATGCGCAAATCTTTTCCTTTTGCTTCTTTGATATATTCCTGCACCGTAACAGGTCCGTGTTCGCGCGTGGTCAAATATTCAACAATCGGTTTTAAGGATCGCACAGACTCGGCCAAGAAAACGCCACGACCATGCGTGCCATGTACGGCTTTGATGATCACCGGGAAGTGAAATTCGGTTGCAGCCTTTTCGAGCAGATCGAGATTTTCAACGACCACGGTTTTTGGAACCGGAATCCCGAAGTGATCAAGCATCTGAAGTGTACGAATTTTATTTTTTGCGCGGAATACGCCGATATATCCATTCAAGACAAAAAATCCTGCAAGCTGAAATTGCTTGATGATCGAAGAATTCACACTTGGATCTTCTGTAAACCCTGGCCGCACCAAAATCACGTCATAGTCTTTTGGATTGATGACCTCGCCTTTATAGGTGAGTGTTTTGCCATTTCCAAAAACAAGCCCGACGTATTGTTTATAAAAAACCGTTACCTCATGCCCGCGACTGCGTGCCTGTGCAATAATACGGCTGGTGCCAACGGCGATTTTTTTCTTTTCCGATACGAACGTGAGAATTCCGATTCGCATACAATGTTTTTAAAAGCGCTGCAATACTAGACGTTCTCGATGGTTTGGTCAAGGTTTTGGCTATAGGTCGCGAGAATCTTCAAAATGTCTTGTGGCGTTTCTGCCTGCATGAGGGAAATGCGCCACGATTTGGCGCTTGGCAATCCCTTAAGATATTGAATCAGATGTTTTCGAAACCACGGCGTACTTTGTTCCCCGTATTGCGCCATGTGTAGCGCCAGGTGTTTCTCTAGGATATCAAATCGTTCCGGAGCGGTCGGCTGGTGCGGTGGATGGCCTGCAAGCATATCTTCGATTTGCTTGAAGATCCAGGGATTGCCAAGCGCCCCGCGTCCGATGAGCGCGCCGTCGCAACCGGTTTCTTTGAGCGCTTGCACGAAATCCTCTGCGGTTTCAATGTCGCCATTATAAAGGACGGGGATATGCGCATGCTTTTTTACGGTCGCGACCACGTCACGGCGCGCTTTGCCCGAATAGCCTTGCGAAGCGGTTCGCCCATGAACCGTAATAAGATCTGCTCCGGCTTCCTCCATCTTGCGCGCAAACTCAATGCACGCTTCCGGGTCACTCCACCCGGCACGCATTTTCACAGATACCGGAACGGAGACAGCGGATTTTACGGCTTTGACAATTTCAGCCGCGAGTTCCGGGTTTTTCATGAGCGCGGATCCATTGAAATTCGAAACGATTTTCTTTGCAGGGCACCCCATATTGAGATCGATGCCATCGGGGTGAAACTGGTCTTCAATGATTTTTGCGGCGTTTGCCATCACCATCGGATCAGACCCGAAAATTTGTTGAATGAGCGGTCGCTCGGAATCGTCGATCTTGGCCATTGCAAGCGTTTTCTTATTTCCGCGCACCACCGCTTCGGCTGAAATCATTTCGCGGAAAATAATTGGGTTCGCGATCGATTTCACCACACGACAAAACGACGAGTCCGTCATGTCGGCCATGGGGGATAGTCCAATGATGGGTTTTTGAATTTCATTCCAGTTCATATTGCGAAAACCTTGAAAAGGCATTATTATGGGCATCTATGCGATTTTCGTCAAACGTCTTCATGGTCGGATTTGCCATTCTCGTACTCGGGGGTGTTGTTCTCGCAGCATTTCTCTCCCAAGCAAAACCATCTCCGGGGGTGAATTTAGATGAGTTCGCTAATTGTATCACCAATGCCGGCGGAAAAATGTATGGCGCTTCTTGGTGCTCGAATTGTTCTAATCAGAAAGAGGACTTCGGTTCCAGCTTCAAGTATATCAACTATGTTGAATGTTCGCCGTCGAATGTAAATGATTTGAGTCTTTGCACAGATCAGGATATCAATGCCGTGCCAGTTTGGGAAACCAAAGAAGGATATCAATCCATTGGTCGCCAAAAACTTTCCACACTTGCACAAATGTTTTCTTGTACCTTACCAGAGGAATATGTTGAATAAACGAAAAGGAATCATCCTTGCGCTCACTATTGTGAGCACGATTGGCCTTACGGCGGCATTATTCTCCACAGCCGCGCATTGGAATACAGATTTGTATGGATTTTGCGAACTCGGCGAGCACTTCAACTGCAATGTGGTGAATACGAGCAAATATGCAACCATCGTGGGATTTCCCGTGGCCGGGCTTGGAGCAATGGCATACGCTGGATTTTTAGTTTTCGCTGGGCTCATTTGGAAAAAGGCAAATGAATTATTGGCGACGCTTGCAGGTTCAATGGCAATCGTTGGCATGGGATTTAGTTTATATCTTTCAAGTATCGAGGCATTTGTGCTTCACACCTGGTGCGTGGTTTGCATCACCTCACAAATTTGTATTGCCCTTATTTTGGGGCTCGTGCTGTGGTTGCGGGCGATTGATCAAAAACAAACGATGACATCATCGTAGGGAACAATAATTATTGTTCCCTACATTATCCGATTCCGGGAATTGAAAAACACCGATGGGGATTGACCTATCGGGTTTTTTATGTTAATTTCGAATCGCTTTTCAAGCGGAGGTTCCCGTGAATTCCTACGTCATCATTTCGTTTGTTCAGGCCCACGAGCAGGCGATTTCAAACGTGCTTCTTGTTTGTCTCTCGCTTACCTCGCTTGCGTTGATCGTCCATTCCATTCGGAAGTCGATGAAGTTCCGACGTTTGCTCAAACAGAAAGAGTTCGCTCTGAAGACGAGCAGAGTAGTCTGCGATATCCTTCTTGATCAACTGGCACACGCGGATTCTTCCCAGCGTGCTCGAGCGCAGGAGCACGCCGAGCTCTGCAAGCGGTACAGAGAAGCACAGTGGCACCAGGAGATGTTGGGCGGGTTTCTTTACCGCGCGCTCGACCGCTGGTTTGATGGGCTCCCACCCACGGAATGCAAATTCGAAACCCCGGACGGGCGGACAATCCTCGTTAAGGTAAGGGAAACGGAAGAAGGTGCTCCGGTCTACTATGTGGAGTCGGATTGACGAGCGCCACGTGGAGACTGCCTCGGTTCGCGACACGCGTCGCAGCCGAGGTCGTTTTATTTTAGGACCGCATTGTAAAAATCCGCCGCGCTTGACTCACTGGCGCTAAAGCGGACTTCTTTTGAATTGTATGGAGGAAGTGTTGAGGTTTGAATCGATTTGAGGCTTGCGTCGATTGTCTCGTCGTCTTCAGCAATTGTCGTTGTTCCTGCGATGGAGGAAATGTCGAGCAAATCCATCCAGCTATAGTGGACAAGGGATGTAGTGCCGTCCACGTTGATCTTCATATCGCGAATGGAAACGTTAAGATTCCCTTTGATGACGACGCGACCCTGAATGAGGGAGATTGTTTCTTGACCTGGACGACCATCGATTAGTTCAACTTCCGTATTTTGATCTAAAAATAATTGTGCATCACCGATCGTTAATTCAAGTGGAGATGCGAGATGGCCTTCCATGGTGCTAATGATTTGTCCGCGACAAAAAATTTCGTTCTCCGACATGGCGCAGGTATGCGTTTTGTATCCGTCGCCTCCGGCAAACGCCGCGTGCAAGCGATTCCCAACAAGGAGAATGCATCCCAGTGAAGCGAGGAGTAAAACGAGCGCCAAGGATTCGTAGCGAGATGCTGTCATATTATTCCATGCGCTCCACCCAATATTCATCGGTTTCAACGCGCAAATCAAGATAAATCTTTTTGTCGCTGATCGTTTGCAATTCACGACGTGTGGATTGGCCGATTTCTTTAATGCCTTGTCCACCCCGGCCCACAATCATGCGTTCGTAGCGTTTTTCGCTCGTGAAAATTACGGCTTTAATGTAGATGGTGCCATCGGGTCGTTCAACAATTTCTTCCACCTGAACAGAAACAGAATACGGAACTTCTTCGCGCAGTCGCAAGAACAGTTTTTCGCGAATGACTTCTGCGACGCGCTCTTCGGTTGTGAGGTTTGTGAATTGCTCGGCAGGGAAAAGAAGTTCTCCTTCTGGTAAGTGTTTCAAAATCCAACGAACAATCAAATCAACATTGAAGCCGGTGAGCGCCGAGACTTCCACGGTCTCATCAAAATCTTTCGAAAGGTCACGATAAAAATCCGCATATTTTGCCGCAACCTTATCGTCCATTTTATTAATGACCATGAGCGTTGGCTTTTCCGTGCCACGCACAATCTGGAGCATCTTTTTTTCCTCGTCGCCAATTTCTCGCGTTGGGTCCACAACGTAAATCACCACATCAATATCTTGCAACGATTGCGTGATGTAGTGCGTGAGTTTTTTGGTGAGCGGGTCGCCGGATTTTTGCATGAACCCAGGCGTGTCCACAAAAACGATTTGACCGTCAGCCTTGGTAACAATTCCTTGTACCGGGTGGCGTGTGGTTTGTGGTTTTGGTGTGGTAATGGCGACTTTTGTGCCAACCAGGGTATTGAGAAGCGTTGATTTTCCGACGTTTGATCGTCCCACGAGGACGGCGAATCCTGATTTCATATTGATGTGGATTACATTAAGATGGTAGCATAAGCCAAAAAGAAGCATTTTGCAATATGTCAGAGCTTGAGGTAAAGATTTTGGAAGTAAACGCAATAAAAATCACGCAGGAGCTTGAACGCTTGGGTGCAATTTGTGCGTTTGACGGCACCATGGACGTGGTCTTTTTTGACTTCCCGGATGGGAGACTCGACAAACAAAAGATTGCCCTACGGCTTCGATCAAAAGGAATGTCGGCCGAACTGACGATGAAGAAGACGACAAACCAGACGCGCATCAAGGTCGCGGAAGAAACCGAAGTGACGGTTTCAAATTTCGAGGTGATGCGACAGATTCTCAAGGCATCAGGCTTGCGTGAAACGAAATCATATCAAAAGCACCGAGCAAGTTGGAAGCTTGAAGGCGTTTCATTTGAACTCGATTCTATTTCCGGTATTCCAACGTTTCTTGAAATCGAAGCGCAAAGCGAAGAACTCATTTTTGTTTGGGTTCGGAAGCTTGGATTTTCCGAAGAAGATGCCAAACCGTGGCGTCGACAGGATTTACTCGCGCATTACGCAAAACACTAATATGAAAATTTGCATCTGTGGGAGCATTGCGTTTTTCGATGAACTCCTCGCGCTTAAATCAAAACTCGAGGCACGTGGTCACGTGGTCGCGATGCCACCGACCCAGGTTCCCGATGAACATGGAAAACTGATTGACGTTCGTGAATATTACAAAATTCGAAAATCAAATACGAACGATCAATGGGTTTGGGACAAAAAAGAAATTGCCATGCAAATTCACTTTGAAAAAATCGAATGGTCTGATGCAATTTTGGTTGCGAATTATAAGAAGAGCGACATCGAAGGATATGTTGGGTGCAATACGCTTATTGAAATGGGCGTCGCGATGTTTTTGAAAAAGCCGATCTATTTCTTATTCAAAATCCCAGAGATGAATTGCAAAGAAGAAATTCTTGGCATGAAACCCATTATTCTCAACGAAGATTTACGTATCCTATGATTATCATCGCACATAATATTCGAAGCCTTCACAATGTTGGATCGATTTTTCGAAATGCGGCTGCGTTTGGAATTGAAAAATTGTACCTTACGGGCTATACGGCAATCCCTCCCCGAAAAGAAATTGCCAAGGTGGCGCTTGGTGGGGAATTGCTGGTGCCGTGGGAACAAAAATCCATCGATGAAGCGATTGCGGAGTGTCGAGCAAATGGATTTCGGGTCTATGGGCTCGAGACCGGACCAGATGCAAACGACATCACGCAAAGCATTCAGGGGAACATTGCGCTTGTGCTTGGAAATGAAGTGGAAGGGATTGAAAAAACAGTTTGCGAAACGCTCGACGGACTTTTGGAAATCCCCATGGATAAAAAACGTTCTCTCAACGTTTCGGTTGCAAGCGGAATCGCCATGTACCTCCTACGCTCTAATTAGTGCTATACTAGCATCATCTATGTCGACACTTTCAATTGTTATTCCTACGAAAAACGAGGAAGATTATTTACCGTTTCTCTTGGATTCCATTAAAGCACAGACCGTCCAGCCAAAAGAAGTGATTGTTGCCGACGCAAAATCAACCGATCATACACGCGAGATTGCAAAAAGAGCCGGGGCGATTGTTGTGGATGGCGGGATGCCGGGTCCGGGTCGAAACCGTGGAGCAAAAGCTGCAACCGGGGAACTCATTTTATTTCTCGATGCAGATGTCGTGCTGCAAGATCCGGAGTTTTTGCAAAAAACCATCACACAATTCAAAAAACAAGGGCTCGATATTGGATCAGCGTTCGTGCTTCCAATTAATGGGAATACGATCGATAAGGTGTTTCACGAAATTTATAACCTCTACGCGATTCTGCTTGAACGCATTCATCCGCACGCTGCCGGGTTTTTCATTATCGTGAAAAAATCTCTACACGAGAAAATTCATGGATTCGATGAAGAGGTGAAACTCGCCGAGGATCATGATTATGCTTGGCGCGCTGGAAAAATTGGAAAATTCCAAATGCTTCGAGGTATTCGTATTCCGGTTTCTGTGAGACGGTTTAATCGAGATGGGCGATTGAATATTGCGGTTAAATATTTGCTCGGCGAATTTCACATTATGTTTATTGGCCCCATCAAACACGATAAATTCAAATACGGCTTTGGCTATTCTAAAAAATAATCATGTCACGCCCGATTCCTATTGATGTTGTGCCTTCGCACGTTTATCTCTCCGCCGAAGATCAGGCGACCTTGTTTGGCATTGGACATCCCATGACGATTCACGCTCCACATACGCAAAGCGGGCAACTCGTGTACGAGGAAACCGTCGAGGTCTTGGGGACGCACAAACGCAGTTTGCATCTCCGGGTGATGGGACCAAACTGGAAAGAAAGTCACATTGAACTCACAGCACTTGAAGCGGACTATTTGGGAATCGATGCGCCCGAGTCGCCAAGCGGGGATTTGCTCATGGCAGGGTCGTGCACGCTCCGTGGACCGCATGGAGAGCTCAAACTCGCCCATGGCGCCATCATTCCAACGGCTCATCTATTTTGTTCGCCCGATGAAGCGCAATCGCTTGGGATTCATCAAGGGGAAACGATCGCGATTGAAACCGTTGAGGAGCCGGGGCAAACCATTGAGGGCGTTACCGTGCGCGTGCATCCAACGTATCGACTGCGTGTTGAAATTCGTGAAGATGTTGCCTCGCGGCTCTGGATTTCTCGTTCTGCACATGCACGACTTCGCTTTTCCAGTGGACTCTGTACAATTTAAGCATATGTGGCGATTTATTTTTCCACTCCTTTCGCTTCTCCTTGTAGCCTCGCCGGCCCTGGCGTCTAGCCCGGATTTGGGCCTCACGGCAGGCGACATTCGATTTTCAAAAAGTCCGCTTGTTTCGGGTGATACAGTTCGCATTTACGCGTCTGTTCGAAACCTTGGTGATGTTGACACATCAGGGTACGTGTTTTTCTTTATGAGTTCTTCCCCTCTTGGCGAAAGTCAGGTGGTAACTGTGCCAACCGGGGGCGCAAAAGATGAGGTGTGGATTGATTTTACGGTGCCGTATGCGGATTTTAATATTCGCGCGGAACTAAAGGGCCAGAATCCAGGTGATACAAATTCTGCAAACGATACGGTTCTCACAACACTATTCCACCCCATTGTTGACGATGACCGTGATAGCGTTGAAGACAATGTCGACAACTGCAAAAACACAGCAAACGCTAATCAACTCGATACGGATAAGGATGGCAAAGGCGATGCGTGCGACGACGACGATGATAATGACGGCGTGAGCGATGCGGTTGAAGCAGAAGAGGGCACCAACTCAACCAATGTTGATTCCGACAGCGACGGCGTGAACGACGCGGATGATTATTATCCGCTTGACCCGGCTAAAACAAAAAAAGAGGTGATCGTCGTTGTGCCAACACCGCCTCCAGCAGAAATCATTGCGATAAAAACTCCAACGCCACAAAACAAAATCGTCGATGCGATTGCGCGATCATTTGTTGATGCAGAAGAACCAACCGCAGAACCCGTTTTTCTTGCCGATCGTGCGTCCGAAAGTGTGCTTTCGGTTTCTCCTACGGCTTTGTTTGCATTCGAACAACTCAAATGGAAAACGTATGCGTTTCACGCGGTACAAACAGAAGGCGCATCGCTTCTGTGGGATTTTGGAGACGGCGCAACGTCGGTTGAGTCAGCGCCCGAACATACATATGCAAAAATCGGAACCTACGACGTTACGCTAACGGCCACGAAGTCTACGGGTGAGACAACCACGGAAACTCAGCAAGTCGCGATTACATTTTTCAATCTTGCGAATCCAATTGTCGATATTGTTTTGATTCTGTTGTTTGGCGGATTGATCGGTGGAGTGATTCTTTCACGAGACTGGAAAAAAACAAAAAAAACTGATAAGGAGGCATGATTTCTCTATTTAAGTTGAAGACAAACACCATTACAAGCGCCGCTATTTTGGTCGGAAGTTTTTCGGTGTTGTCGCGATTTGTTGGATTTATTCGCGATCGTATTTTGGCAGGCGCATTTGGTGCAGGCGATACGCTCGACGCGTATTTTGCCGCGTTCAAAATTCCAGATCTCCTGTTCCAGTTGATCATTGTTGGCGCGCTCTCCGCAAGTTTTATTCCGATTTTCACAAAATACTATCAAAAAAGCGGGGAAGAACATCATGCGTGGCAATTCACCAATGCGGTTTTGAATTACATAGCCATCGCGTTTGGGCTCCTGGTGCTCGTGGCCATTTTCTTTGCTGGACCGCTTGCCGTTGCGATCGCTCCAGGATTTTCACCGGATAAGCAATTGCTTGTTGCAGAATTTTCACGCTATCTATTTGGAGCGCAATTTCTTTTGGCGCTTTCGATGGTTTTTGGTTCCGCGCTTCAAAGCGTGAAACGATTTTTCCTGTATTCCGCGGCACCCGTGCTTTATAACGTTGGGATTATTTTCGGCATCCTCTATTTGGTGCCAATGTGTGGGCCCATGGGAATTGCGTGGGGTGTGATGATTGGGGCGGGCTTGCACTTAGCGCTCCAAGTGATTGGTGTTTATGCAATTGGATATCGATACCATCCAACCCTTCGCATGCGCAAAGAAGACGCGCGGTATTTGGCCGTGCATTTGCTTCCGCGGGTTTTGAGTTTGGGTGTGGGACAGGTAAACACCATCGCCATGACCGTGCTTGCCTCGAGTTTAGCAGTCGGATCGGTTGCGATTTTCCAATTTGCATTAAACCTCGATTATTTTACAGTCGGCGTGATTGGAGTTTCCTACGCGATTGCGGTTTTTCCAACGCTTTGCGAACTGAGCTCACACGAACAGCGTGATGCCTTCATCGAAACGATTTCGCGCACGATTCGTCAGATGCTCTTGTTCTTGGTGCCGGCAACAATCTTGTTTTTGCTTTTACGTGCGCAGATCGTGCGCGTTGTTCTGGGCGCCGGGGTATTTGATTGGGAAGCAACAATCAACACCGCAAATGCGCTCGCATTTTTCGTGGTGAGTTTATTTGCCCAGTCCATTGTGTTTGTGCTCGTGCGTGCCTACTTTGCAAAACACGATACGTGGACGCCGTTCACGGTCGGGATGCTTGCAGCCGCCCTCAATGTGGTCCTTGGCGTTTTGCTCGCGCCCATGTATGGCGTTGTCGGGCTCGCCATTTCTTACTCGATTTCTTCCATGGTGCAAATGGCACTGTTGTGGATGCCGCTTCGCATGCGACTAGGAACCTTGAACGAAAAACATATTCTAACGTCGCTTCTCAAATTTTCCGTCGCAGGATTATTCGCGGCCATTGTCACACAAGTCGCAAAGTATTGGATTGTGCAATACATTACTCTGGACACATTTTTTGGCGTCTTGGGTCAAGCGCTCATTGCCGGTTGCAGTGGGCTTCTCGTTTACGGAATCATCGCGCTATTGCTTCGTAGCGAAGAAGCTGTTGAATTTGCCTCTAGTATTCGCCGGCGCTTCCTCAAGAAAGTAAAACCAACCGAAACAATCGTTACCGAACTTGATACTTGATTCTCCTTTTGAATCCCGCTAAGATTGCATGACTATGATAGAAGCTTCCGAGTTACGCAAAAAATTCATTGAATTTTTCGTCTCAAAGGGCCATGTGGAAATCCCATCAGCCTCGCTCGTGCCGGAAAACGATCCATCTGTTTTATTTACAACCGCTGGCATGCACCCACTTGTGCCATTTCTTTTGGGCGAGCCACATCCGGCGGGCAAACGCTTGGTTGATGTTCAGAAGTGCGTTCGAACAGGCGATATTGATGAAGTGGGCGATGCGACGCACCTCACATTTTTTGAAATGCTTGGCAATTGGTCGCTAGGAGACTATTTCAAACAAGATGCCATTGCGTGGAGCTATGAATTTTTAACCTCGCCCGAATGGTTGGGGATTGACGCGACGAATTTGGCTGTGACGGTTTTTGAGGGCGACGAGGATGCTCCATTTGATGAAGAATCATCCAAGCGTTGGAATGAGCTCGGCATTCCAGAGGCTCGCATTGCGCGTCTTGGCAAAGACGATAACTGGTGGCCAGCAGGGGGAAAACATCCAGGGCCACAAGGGCCAGACACAGAAATTTTCTATTGGACCGGGCCGGAGGCAGCGCCAGAGGTTTACGATCCGTCTGATAAACGTTGGGTGGAAATTTGGAATAACGTCTTCATGCAGTTTTCCAAGCAAGCTGACGGGTCGTACGAATTGCTCGAACAAAAAAACGTTGATACAGGGATGGGGCTCGAGCGAACGCTCGTAGCGCTCAATCATTTGTCGAATGTGTTTGAGACAGATGCATTCATCTCAATTATCGCTGTCATTGAAGAGCTTTCGCAGAAAAAATACGGAAGTAGTGACGATGTGACGCGATCGATGCGCGTGATTGCCGATCATGTGCGCACCAGCGTCATGATGATTGCCGACGGCGTAAAACCATCCAACAAAGATCAGGGCTATATTTTGCGTCGGCTTATTCGTCGCGCCGTGCGTGAAGCCAATCGACTTTCGAGCGATTCCATGAATCTTGGAAAAATCGCAAGCGCAGTAATCCCACTTTTCGAAGGCGTGTACCCACTTCCAGAAGCCGGATCAATCATTTTGACGATTCGATCCGAGCAAGAGAAATTTGAGAAGACGCTTGAGAAGGGCTTGAAGCAATTCGATCGATTCTTTGCGAAGGGCACAGTTGGTGGTGTGGAAGCGTTTGATTTGTACTCGACGTATGGCTTCCCATTAGAGCTCACTGAGGAACTCATGCGAGAAAAAGGACAGGCGGTTGATCACGAAGTTTTTGAAGCGGAATTCAAAAAGCATCAGCAACTATCTTCGAGCGGAGCCGAGCAGAAATTCAAAGGTGGACTTGCCGATACGGGTGTTGAGACAACTCGTTTGCATACAGCAACGCATTTATTGCACAAAGCACTTCGTATGGTTTTGGGCGATCACGTTGCACAAAGCGGATCAAATATTACAGCTGAGCGCTTGCGCTTTGATTTCTCTCACGGCGAAAAAATGACGCCCGAGCAAATTGCGCAGGTTGAAAAAATCGTGAATGAGCAAATTGAGCGAGGCCTTGAGGTGAAATGTGAAACCATGACAGTTGAGGACGCAGAAAAATCCGGCGCCATTGGGCTGTTCAAGGAGAAATACAAAACCGTTGGCGATCAGGTGAAGGTGTATTCGGCAGGGGATTTCTCAAAAGAAATTTGTGGCGGACCTCATGTGGCGAACACCAAAGAGCTCGGGCACTTTAAGATTTTGAAAGAAGAAGCGTCGTCCTCTGGTGTACGCCGAATTAAGGCGGTGCTGGAATAATATGACGAATAAACAAAACAATGGGGGGCTACATGCTAAACGATCAAAGAAACGATATAAGGTTTTTGGTATATTGCCAATAATTGTTATCGGCGTTTGTTTGATGATTGCCGTGGCACTTAAGTCCGCAACACCTGCACTGCTCTTCATTAACGATACAGATCACGATGTCAGCCAAACAGTCGTTGGTCCAACATCTCCATCTGTTCATCTTTCTTTAAAACCGGGGGAAAGGCAACTGGTCAATATGCCATGGTATATCGGCTGGGGAGAGCCTCAGTTGCCAGAGAATGTAGGCCCAAAATATAACTTCTTGGTTTTCAAAGTTTATTATCTTTCCGCATTTCCAAATCCATGGTGGACCCATGGGGAATATTTCCTAAGCCCCTAGTGTTTGTCGTCGTGCACAAGATGCCTTGACCAAATCAAAAAAATCTTTGAAACTTATATCATATCTCCCCAAATAGTCTTGGGGATTTATGTTCGAAAATTCAATCTGGCCTGTACGACGTCCAATTCGATTACCTGCTTACGATTATTCACGGCCTGCAACATATTTTATTACATTTAATACCAGATATTTCGAGGAAATTTTCGGCACAATTGAAAACAACAAAATGCAATTGAACGATTTTGGAAAAATTATCGAAAAATATTGGATCGCACTACCGAATCATTTTCCTTATCTTCGTCTCGATACCTATATCATCATGCCAAATCACCTGCACGGCATTATCGAAATCATTCCGCGCGACGAAACCGCTGTACGGGCGGGGTTTCCCCGCCCGCTTGATTCATTGCGCATCGAAGCAACGGGTCGGGGAACCCGACCCCTACGGCGAACCCTGGGGCAAATCATCGCATATTTCAAATATCAATCAACGAAACGCATTAACGAAATTCGCCAATCACCCGGCAAATTGATTTGGCATCGATCATTCCACGATCGAATTATCCGCAACGACATCGAATTGCATCGTATCCGCGTCTATATTCGCGAGAATCCCAGGAATTGGAGCCTAAAATCAACCCCTGAGGCCTCCCACGCAATTCCTTGACAGAACCCAGCCGATTTAGTAACATTCCGGCGCAAACAATTTCCTCTAGTTCTTGCCAAAATTTTGTGCCTTTGCTATGATGCAGGCGCTTATGGCAGAAAAACAGTTCATCGAAATGCGCGGTTCGGTTGAGGAAGCTCTTCCGGCAGGGCAATTTCGTGTGAAGCTCGAAAACGAGCAAGAAATCATTGCTCATTTGTCCGGCCGATTGCGAAAGTTCCATATTCGCATTCTCCCTGGCGATGAGGTCAAAGTTGAGATCAGCCCGTACGATCTCACAAAGGGTCGAATCACGTTCCGTTTTTAACGGACGGCATCCCGACTCTACAATCAATGTCATCCAATTTTTCGGATGATATTGTCGTATCAGAAGAAATCAAATTTTTATGAAAGTTCGCGCATCCGTCAAAAAGATCTGCCGAGACTGCCACGTGGTTCGCCGCGAGGGCCGTCTTCATTGCATTTGTAAGAATCCAAAACATAAACAACGTCAAGGCTAACCTATGGCACGTATTGCAGGCGTCACGATCCCCTCGAATAAATGTGTTGAGACTGCTCTCACCTACATTTATGGTATTGGCGATACAACGGCGCAAAAAATTCTTAAGGAGGCCAACATCGATGGAACGATCCGGGTCAAGGATTTAACACCTGACCAGGAAAACACCATCCGCACGATGGTTGAAAAGCAGTATCGCGTCGAAGGAGAACTTCGCCGTGTCGTGCTTGCAAACATCAAGCGCATGAAAGAAATCAGTTGCTACCGTGGCACCCGACATGCAAAAAATTTGCCATGCCGTGGTCAGCGTACACGTACCAACTCTCGTTCCGTTCGTGGAAACGTTCGAAAGACTGCCGGTTCCGGTCGTCGCCTTGTGACAAAGACATAATATGACAGATCAAACATCATTGGACGTCGTGCCAGAAGTTGCTGCAGTGCCAGCGGCTGAGGGTGTTGAAGCTCCAAAAGCTGAAAAGAAAACGGAAAAGAAAGCGCAATTTATTCGCACTGCAAAAGGCAAGCGCCGTGCATTCAAGGCAATGCCACGTGGTCGCGCATATATTCACGCTTCTCTCAATAACACGATCATCACAATTACCGATCCAAATGGCAACGCGATCGCTTGGGCTTCTGCGGGTAACTGCGGATTCACTGGTCCAAAGAAAGCAACTCCATACGCCGCAAGTATTGTTGCCACAAAAGTTTGCGATAAGGTTGAACCGCTTGGCATGAAAGAAGTCCATGTGTATGCCACAGGCATTGGCTCTGGGCGTGATTCTGCCATCCGAACTTTCAACACAAAAGGTTTGAGCGTTCTTTCTGTAAAAGAAACAACGACCACACCACATAATGGTTGCCGACCAGGTCGCGCACGCCGAGTTTAACGGATAGATATGGGAAAAACATTACAAAAAATGGGTCGCATGAGCCGACGCGAAGGCGCCCCACTTTCCACGAGCAATAAAGCTCTTAAAGTCATGCAACGCCGACCATACGGTCCTGGCGTTCACGGTCCAGCTGCCGCTCGCGGTGGCATGGGCGGTGGGTCTCGCATGTCTGCCTATGGTCGCCAATTGCGCGAAAAGCAGAAAGCGAAACGCTTGTATGGCATCATGGAACGCCAATTCCGAAATTACTTCGAGAAATCTATTCGTATTAAAGGAAACACGGCGGAAATTTTGCCACGCTTCCTGGAGATGCGTCTCGATAACGTGGTGTTCCGACTTGGATTTGCAAAAACACGTCCACAAGCACGCCAAATGGTGAGTCACTGCCAGTTCTCCATCAATGGGGAAACGGTGAACATCCCATCCTACCAGGTGCGCGTAAACGACGTGATTGCAATCCGCGAAAATAAAAAAGCAAAGGCGGTCTTCAATGATCTTGAAGAGCGCATGAAAAATCATACGGTTCCTGGTTGGCTCTTTATGGACCTTTCGAAACGCGAAGGGAAAGTTGTGAGTCAGCCGGAAGGGGAGGACCTGAAGGAAGTGTATGATCCAAAGCTGATCGTTGAATTCTATTCACGCTAAATCATCATATGGAGAACATCCTTCTTCCTTCTAAAATGACCTTTGCCGATGGCGCAACGCCAAACGAGGCCATTTTGACCATTGAGCCTTTGCACCATGGGTATGGCATGACCGTTGGAAACATGCTCCGACGCGTTTTGCTTTCGTCCCTTGAGGGTTCTGCGGTTCTTTCCGTTAAGATCAAAGGAACTCAGCATGAATTTTCAACGATTGAGGGGGTAAAAGAAGATGTATTGGAAATCATCCTCAACTTGAAACAGCTTCGCATGAAAGTGCATTCAGCCGATCCGGTTGTCTTGCACCTCGATCTTACCAATCGTGAAGGCGAAGTAACGGCAAAAGATATTACGCCAAATGCCGATGTTGAAATCATCAACGGCGATTTGGTTCTTGCCACCATGACCGCAAAAACAGGAAAGCTCATCATGGATATCACGGTGGGTCGAGGCCGCGGGTATGTTCCAACCGAGGAACGAGATACCACGGGCAACGACATCGGCGTCATTGCCGTGGACGCATTGTTCAGCCCGGTTCTCAACGTTGGAATCCGAATTGAGAACACGCGCGTTGGAGAAATCACCAACTACGATAAGTTGCTCATGACCATCCTCACCGATGGCACCATGACGCCACAAGATGCGGTAGCGGACTCTATCAAAATCATTTTAAATCACTTCAATTGGATTGACGGTCAGATTTCACACGCGTCCCTCACCGAGAAGATCAGCGCATCAAAGGAAGAGGTCGCAGAAGTCGAAGCTCCGGAGGAATCACTTGAATCGGAGGATGAAAAATAAGGTATGCGTCATCGAAAAGTAATCAAAACATTAAATCGTGTCTCTGCTGCTCGCAAAGCGCTTATGCGTGATCTCGCAACCTCGGTTGTGGTTTACGAAAAAGTCGTGATGACGCAGACGAAGGCAAAAGCGGTGCGACCAGAAATCGAGCACCTCATTACGATTGCAAAGAAAAACGATCTTGCAGCACGTCGCCGACTTCTTTCTTATTTCACCACAGAACAGCCGGTGAATAAGCTGATGGAAGTGATTGCGCCACGCCTCAAGGATCGTCAGGGCGGATACGTCCGAATCACCAAACTTGGTCGTCGCGTAGGAGACGCTGCGCCAACGGTGCAAATTGAACTTCTTTAATATGCCACGAACCACCTATACAATTGATGCATCCGGAAAAGTGCTTGGCCGTCTTGCAACAGATATTGCATTGCACCTCATGGGCAAGTACAAAACGAGCTATGTGCCAAACATTGATGATGGCGATATTGTGATTATCACAAATGCAAAAGACGTGAAAATCACCGGCAAAAAGCTCGATCAAAAAATCTATATTCGTCACACGCAATATCCAGGTGGAATTCGTGAGCGAAAAATGAGCGTTCTTATGCAAAACGATCCAAAGAAAGTTATCGAGATGGCCGTGTCTCGTATGCTTCCAAAAAATAACCACCGCGATCGTCGCATGGAACGATTGACTATTTCATAATATGGCTGAAAAGAATTATTACCAAGGAATTGGACGTCGCAAGACCGCTATTGCCAAGGTTCGCCTTTCCATGGGCGGCTCTGGAGTAATTACGGTTAACGGCAAAAAGCTCGATGAACATTTTGGCGGGCACAATACCTACCGATCGGTTATTGTAAAACCACTCACCGAAGTTGGAAAACAAGAAATCGTGGATATTTCCGCTCGCACGATTGGTGGCGGACTTCGTGGTCAAGCCGATGCAATTGCGCTTGCGATTGCTCGCGCCCTGGTTACCTATGATGAAACCGTGAAGAAATCCCTTAAAGACAAAGGTCTCCTCACACGTGATGCACGAAAGAAGGAACGCAAGAAATTCGGTCATCGTGGTGCACGTCGTGCAACACAGTGGCGCAAGCGTTAAAACATTCCGTATTTGGCGCATAACTTCGTCAAAAATCTCCGCACATCGTCGCCGTACATCTAGGTACGCCTCCTCGTTGCTCGATTTTTTCCTCGTTCTGCATCCAAATACGAAAGTTTTATAACATGATTTTAAGAAAAGACTGCCTATTCGGCGGTCTTTTTTTGTTTGCTAAAGCCTGCCAAGTTGGCTATGATGGAGCACATCTATGGCAGAGGCACATTTGGCTAAAAATACGATTTATTTCACCCTGGCATCGATTGCGCAGAAGGTGATTTCTTTGGCCTATTTTACCGTCATTGCCAACGTAATAGGCGTCGATGATAATGGGGCCTATTTTTTGGCATTGGGAATTGCCACGATCTTGGCGGTTTTTGAGGATGTTGGGCTCACATCGGTCACGATTCGTGAAGTTGCAAAACACCCCGAGGATGCTGCGAAATGGTCACGCGTAATGCTTGGATGGAAACTCGTTTCGATTCCACTCTCGATTTTGCTTGCAATTTGTGTGCCCCTCATCTTTGGATACGATGCAGAGCTTACAACGCTCATCCATTTGGCGATTTTCATCATGATCGCTGATACACTTTCGCTCTCGCTTTATGGCGTATTGCGTGGACTGCAAAATCTGCGCTATGAATCGCTTGGGATTTTTGTCGGGCAAAGTATCACCACAATTCTTGGCATCACCTTTGTTTTTCTGGGGATTGCAACGCTCCCGATGCTCATGGTGGCGCTCATTGTGGGAAGCACGTGGAATGTGGTGTTTTCGGGCATCCAAATTTTGCGTCGCTTGGGCTGGTCTGCACTCAAGCCTTCATTTGAATTGGGATTCACGCCCCTCAAGGCTGCATTTGCATTTTTCTTGGCAGCAATATTTTCCAAGCTCTATGCATATGCAGATAGTTTGATTTTGCACGAGGTATTGGGAACCGGAGCAGTGGGGTTATATGCGGTTGCAAATAAATTTACGTATGCATTTCAATTTCTTCCTCTGGCATTTGTAGCGGCCCTTTATCCCACCATGAGCTCGCAAGCGCATAATCCTCAGGAGCTCAAACGCATTTTGCTGCAGGGGCTCTGGTATATGGCCCTCATGGCATTCCCAATTGTTGGAGGGATTTTTGCCCTTGCCCCGGAAATCATTGGCACGTTTATGTCTGCGGATTATCTCGGGTCGATTTTGCCATTGCAAATTCTCATTTTTGTTCTCATTTTCTTATTCCTGGATTATCCGCTTGGTTCACTCTTGAATGCAACCGGGCATCAATATACGCAAATGACCATCATGGGCATTGTGATGGTTCTCAATATTTTATTGAACCTTGTGCTCATTCCACTTTTTGGTCTTCTGGGTGCGTGCATCGCAGCGCTTATTTCTTTTTTTGTGATGTTTGCATCTGGCTGGATGATGGTCCGGCGGATTGTGCCATTGGGCATTTTGGATTTTATCAAAGCAACGTGGGGGATTGTGCTTGGCGCCATCCTTATGGTTGCGATTGTTCTCCTGGTGAAGCCGTATATGCATTTTGCGTTCGTGATTCCGCTTGGTGCGTGCGTGTATGGTCTCACCCTCCTTTGTACAAAAATGATCACTACAGCACATTGGCAATCGTTCCGCGCGCTTATTCATCGCAAACCCTATGTCACGCCTCTTTCTCCTGACGCCTGATTATCCGCCCATGCTCGGCGGTGTTGCCAGGTATCTTGGCGCGGTGAAAGAAACCCTTGGCGAGCGCCTTGAAGTACGCGCAACCGATGGGAAATTGCCGACTCATCTTGCCATGGTTTTGGAATTTCGTACCAAACAAAAAGAAGGATTTGAATTGCTTGTGAGCCATATTTTCCCCGTGGGCACGGCTGCATTTGTTTCCGGGGTTCCGTATACGCTCATTTTGCACGGGATGGATTTTGATTTAGCAAAGCGTTCCTTTGTTCGACGATTTTTGGCAAAACGCATTTTACGAAATGCGAAAACCGTTATTGCAAATTCCGTGGCCCTTGCCAATGAAATTGCAGATTTTGCTCACGTGAAAAAACCCATGGTCGTGTATCCGTGCGTACGTCAAGAAATGATTGATGCGTCTGCTGATTTACCCGCTCGCGCGCAGAAAGACGAACACGAGGATTTTATTCTGCTCACGGTCGCGCGCCTCGTGCCACGAAAAGGGCATACGCGTATTTTCGAACTCATGCGCAATTTGCCACGCCTTCGATACCAGGTGGTGGGCGATGGGCCCTACATTTTGGAACTGGAAAAAGAAGCAGAGCGACTCAGCGTGCGCGAACGCGTACAATTTTTCCATCACGTTTCGGATTTTGATTTACCAACATTCTATCGTGAAGCCGACCTCTTTGTGATGCCAACGATCTCCACGCCATACGATCGGGAAGGATTTGGGATTGTGTATTTGGAAGCCGCGCTTTTTGGACTTCCCGTGGTTGCATCTGATCTTCCGGGTGTGCGCGAAGCCGTGCTTGACCATATGACCGGATGCCTTGTAAATTCAAACGAGGAGTTGCGCGACGCCATTGTTTATTTATGGTCGCACCCCGAGATTCGCATCAAATATGGCGCAGACGCTCGTTTACGCGTCCTTGGTGAATTTTCGCGTGAACACGCGTTCCAGTCGCTTCTCAACCTATGATTGAAGAACTCGTGAGCATTATTATTCCAACGTATCAGCATGCGGAAGCACTTCCGTCGTGTTTGCGTTCGGTATTGGCGCAAACGTATGGGTGTACGGAAATAATCGTCGTGGACGACGGCTCAACTGATCGCACCCAAGATGTGCTTGAGGAATTTCGAGATCGCGTGCTCGTTATTTTGCAAAAAAACCAGGGAGCGAATCCTGCACGCAATCGCGGGATGCAGGAAGCGCAAGGGGAATTTCTGCTGTTTGTGGATGCGGATGTTGTCATGAAGCCCGACATGATTGAAAAACTCGTACACGCACTTGCCGCGCACCCGGATTGCTCCATTGCGTATAGTGCGTTCCGATTCGGATTCAAAAAATTCCGTGGCGTGCCATTTGACGCGCAAAAATTGCGTCACCATAATTTTATTCATACCACGGCTCTTGTACGCGCAGCGGATTTTCCAGGATTTGATCCGGCCATTCGTCGTCTGCAAGATTGGGACGTGTGGCTTACCATGGTGGAGGCAGGGAAAAAAGGCGTACTCGTTCCAGAAACGCTCATGCATGCAAAAACCTATGGCGCGTCCCGTATTGGGTCTTCTTGGTTGCCAAAACTCTTCTATGCGATTCCCTGGAAAAAGCTGGGATGGACGCCTTCCACGATTTCCCGCTACCAGCGTGCCCGCGAAATTATTGCCAAAAAACATCATCTATGAAAGATCTTTCCATCGTTATTGTCACGTTCAATGAAGAGCCGGAAATTCTAGAGGAGTGTTTTGCATCTGTTGCATCGTCTACCAGGCTCAATTGGGAATTGCTTGTCATCGATAATGGCAACCATGCGGACACCAAACGCCTTGCCGAAGCAATCCCAAATTGTCGTTATATTCCAAACCCCGAAAATAAAGGGTTTGCATATGCTGTGAACCAGGGAATGAAATTATCGGGTGGACGCTATGCCTTGCTATTGAATCCTGATACACGTTTTGCGCCCGATGTGCTTGCCAAGATGATTCAAAAAATCGATGCAGATCCAACCATTGGGATTGCGAGTTGCGTCATTCGGTACCCGGACGGCACGCTTCAAGAAAGCATTCGTCGATTTCCTGGCATTACCGATCAACTTCTCATTCTTCTTAAAGTGCCGCACGTTCTTAAAACGAGCGTCATGGATCGCTATCTCATGCGCGACGCTGATCCCTTGCAAACGCAAGATGTGGATTCCATTATGGGTGCATTCATGTTCATTCGCCGTGAGCTCATGGAAGACATCGGACTCTTTGATGAACAATATTTCCTTTGGTACGAAGAGGTGGATTATTGCAAAATGGCGCGCCAAGCAGATTGGCGGATTTTGCATGTTGGCGATGTGGAGGTGACGCACCACAAAGGTCATGCATTTGGGAAAATCGAAACGCTCAAAAAACAGCGCTGGGTGCGCGAGAGCTTGCGCAAATACATGAAAAAACATCATGGCATGGGCGCGTGGCTGCTATTTGTTATCCTCACTCCGATTTTTTTGGTGCTTGCGTATCTTACCGCCCTTCTAAAGCGTCGCTAATATGCTCGGCAAACAACTCTTTTCAAAAACGACGCTCGTCTATCTTGGGATTGCAGTTCTTGCGCATGCAGCTGCCTGGTTTTTGCGCGATACATTTTTCGCGCTACCAGTTTTGCTTGCAGTCGGCGCAACCATTGGCGTACTCACGTATCAAGATTTGCGTGCCGGACTCTTGCTCGCATTTTTTGAAACATTCATTGGCGGGCACGGGCATTTGCTGGACGCGAGTTTATTTGGATTCACGCTCTCGCTTCGCCTTGCAATTTTTGCCGGCGTCATGATGGGGTGGGGGATCCTATTTTTGCGCCACAAAGTTAAACCGACATTTTTTCTTCAACGGGATCTACCCTGGATTTTACTGGGCTTCGGTATTCTAATTGGTGCAGTCATTGGAATCGCGCAAAATCCGTTTTCTTTGGCGTTTGATGATTTGAATAGCTATGCCTCCATTGCCTATTTGCTTCCACTTATTTCACTTCCGTGGAAACAAGACGATCGTCGTGCACTCATTCAAACCATTGTTGCGGCTGGCATTTGGCTCATGGCTACGACACTCCTTTTGTCTTTCCTGTTTACGCATCTGCCAGGCAAAGTAAACCACGAGCTCTATACATTTGTGCGCGACAGTCGCCTTGCGGAAATTACGCTTCAAACCGCGTCCAATAGTGCGGGGCTTATCACCAGTCCAACTACGGCAATGCTTCTGGGCACAGATGGCTATTGGTACCGCATTTTCATGCCTTCACAGTTTTTCTTGATTGTGATTCTACTGCTTTGCGCTTCGGTTACGCTTTCGCTGTATAAAAAGGAGCGATTGCCCGAAGTGCTTATGCTCCTCATGATTGGCTCGTTTGCCGGACTATTCCTGAGCTATTCACGGAGTTTCTTATTGGGAACTGCCTGCGCCTTTTTATTCATTATTCCGCTGATTTGGTGGTTTGAACGATCAAAGATCACCTTCATGCTCAAACGCCTCTCCTGGATCATTTTATGCGCGTGTATGGGCTTATGTGTGGCCTGGATGAGCATTGCATTTCCACTGCCAACACAACCAAACCTTCAGGATGCCGCATTTTACAGTACAAGCGCCGATACAACGCGTGGCATGGCTATTGCAAGTCGTTGGCAATTACTGCCGCCGCTTATGGATGCCATTGCGAAATCCCCAGTGATTGGTTCTGGGTTTGGGGAAGAAGTCACCTATATTTCCGCAGATCCGCGCATATTGGCCACAAATCCGACGGGCGCGTATTCCACATTCCGATTTGAATGGGGGTATCAAGACATCTGGCTCAAAATGGGTATCATTGGGTTGATTTCATTCCTTGTGTATTGCCTTACCGTCGCTCAAACCGCGTGGTTTACCCTGCGCGTTCACGGATATAAATGGATTGTTTTTGGGCTCAGCGCTTCTTTGGCTGCGCTCTTTGTCACGCATGTTTTCTCTCCGTATCTCAATCATCCCATTGGTATTGTAACCATGCTTTGCATTTTGCCTTTTCTCGATTATTCCGGGCTTCTGCAATCACGCATCGATCACCATGAACGCAAAACAAAAATGCTCCCGCAACTTCACCCCATGAAACCCGTGGTGACGCGAGAGCACTAATTCAAAAAATCTTTGTAGCCATTCACAAATGCTTTAGCTGTCATGACGGATTTACTTGCAGGCTGGAGCATTTTTATTTCGATCGCCGTTGAGTTGGTACCGACGAATAATTTATGATCTTCAAATAAAACCTTGCCTGCGTCGAGTTTTTTCTGAGAGATTGCAATATCTAACAATTTGATTGTAACCTCTTCGCCATTGCGATGCCAAACGAATGAAATCCCTGGCCATGGGTGAAATGCTCGAAACATGCGATCAATGGTTTCTGCATTCATTTGCCAATTCACAATGCCGTCTTCTCGGGTGAGCAATTCGCAATACACCGCATCGGCATCGTTTTGAGGAACTGGCGTCAGCGTACCGTTTACGTATGCGTTGAGTGTAGAAATAAGGAGGGAAGGGCCAATATTCAAAATCTTGGTTTCGAGCGTTTCCATGGTTTCTTGCACGTCGAGCAAAAATTCTTTTTGTGCCAAGATAGGACCATGATCCATTTCTTTATCAAGAAGCATGATGCTTACGCCGCTTTTTTCATCGCCGTTTAAAATGGCACTTTGACGTGGCGACGGCCCACGATACTTCGGAAGAAGGGACGGATGAACATTCAACGTGCCATGTGGTGCAATCGATAAAATCGCATCGGGAATAATTTTCCCAAATGCAACAACAACCATGACGTCAGGATGAAGCGCAGATAGCGTGGAAATCACTTCATCTTTTTTCAGACTTGCAAATTGAAGAATTTGCAAATTGTTTTCTTCTGCAAATAATTTAACCGGAGATTTTGTAAGCGTTTGCGATCGTCCAACAGGTTTATCGGGCTGAGTGACCACCCCTGCAATTTCAATCGTGGGCTCCGCGTGAAGTGCCGCAAGAAAGGGAACGGAAAACGCAGGGGTGCCGAAAAAAAGAATGCGCATGTTACGGCTTATCGTGAATAGCGGTTGCTTTGTCGATGAACAAAATGCCGTCGAGGTGATCGATTTCGTGTTGGAAGACAATGGCCGAAAGTCCGCTTGCGCGCACAACTACCGCACGCCCAAATCGATCGAGCGCCTCTACGGTAACGCGCGGATAACGTGCAACCGTTCCAACCACGCCTGGGACAGAAAGACATCCTTCTTCGCCTTTCACTTTTCGAAAGGAATGGCGCACGATTTTTGGATTCACAAATGCTTGAGGCTCATCGTTTGTTGCAACCGAAATTAATCGAATGGAGTTTCCGATTTGTGGAGCAGCAAGCCCGACTCCATCTTCTTGGAGCATGGTTTTTCCCATCTCATCGATGAGGGTTTGCATGGCCGGCGTGGATAATTCCTCAACCGAAAGATCCCGAGCAACGCGTCGGAGGACTTCATTTGGATTGGTGAGAATCTTGAGGGTCATAGGAAGAAATCACGGTCTTAATAATACAGTGATCTGGAAGTTTTTCCAGTGCCAGCCAAACCGATGTGTCTGGAATCGCTCCGAATCGCAGTTCAACGGTTTGTTCGTGCTCGCGCAATTCCGTCTTTGGGAAGAGCGCTTTCACGCACTCGAGATCACCTGGCTCCTTCATTTCAATGCGAATGAGTGTGCCCGAAGGAGGAAGACGATACACAGATCGATTCTTGAGAATGGCGTCTGCGCTCCGTTTTGTTGAAACAAATTCTGCAACACTCTCTGGCAACCAGGTTTGAATGAGGACTTCTGCTTTTTGGAATGCTCCCAAGTGCATGAGTCGGTGAAGCGACCCTGCGGCAAATTCATTTGATTCAAAATGCGTTGCGGCCAGATTGCTGTCAAAATTGAGCGCTGCAATACGTCCAAATTGTCTCTTGAATGCCGGAAGCATCATGTCCAAATAGTAATCCGTGGCAATCGTGATATCGCAACCCGGTTCTTGCACGCCCTTATCGATAATGCCAATCGAGGCGGTTGGGAAGACATGCTGCAATTTTCGCTTGATCGCTTTATTGCCAAGTCCTTTTTCCAAAATGAGATCGCTCCCGCAGAACGGACAGCGTGTTGGCATGGGAAGGTGAAGGAGACAAACCGGGCAGTGCATGGCTGTTCCAGAGGAGGTTGGGATGCTTTCGCAGGTGGGACAGTGCGGAATCGCGCCACAGGATCCGCAACTTGCATAGCTTGCTTCCCCTTTGCGATTAAAGGAAAGTAGCACATTTTTCTTGTCCCGTAAAGACTCCTCAATCGCGTTTTTTAGCGTTTCCGATAGAAAGGGAATCTTGGTTTTTTCCTCTTGATGCTTCATGGAGACAATGGTTGGGCTTGGGGTATCGAGAAGATGCCAAGTCCCCATGGCTTGCGAAAGGACTGGGAAAGATCCTGAAGAAATAAATCGTGCGCGTTCAGTGTGAGCGAGAAGTTGCGCGGCAAGACGCACATCAAATCGGGGATTCCGATCGAGCATCCCGTATTCGCGCGAGGCGACATCGAGCACATGCACGAGCTTCAAATTGTGTGGCGATAACAAACTCGCCTGGCGCATGCCAATGAGCGTTTGAATCGTACCAAAGCGCCATCCGCGAATAATGGCTTCGCGGAGCGGTGCTGGCGTCGCGCCTGTGAGAATGGCTACACGCGCGGAAGGTGAAAACATGGTTGCCAATTGTTCGGCAATTCGTTCACGCGGAACGAGCAAAAGCATTTGGCCGTTCACGTGCTTGCGCAAGAGTCGCGCAAGTACGAGCTCACCTTCAAGCGACGTTTCCACAAAGGCATCATCTGAGGCCACCGCGATTTTTGTAAGCTCCGCAACCAACGCTTTTGGAACCGTAAACGCCTCGGGTGCTTTGCATACATTTGGCAGTTCTTTTGGCAGACGGTTTCGAAATCCGGTCATCAGCGCGTCGAGCATGGCAGAAGGCGATTGCGCAATCACGCGTGCGATTTGCTCAAAGCGTGCAATATCGCGGTCTGTCATCCATCCCGGGATCACAACCGAATGAAGCGGAATGAGTTTGTGATGCGATGCGTTTTTCTTGGCGCGCACCACTCCAAACATGGCTTGATGTCGAAAATCAATTTGCACCAAGTCGCCGACGTTTACCGTCATGCCCGCTGGAATTTTATAATCAAAAAAAGAGAACCTCCGAGGAAGGCGCTTCACAATGACGACTTCCGCGACCATATCAACTTAATTGAAAATTGGCGACCAAATACCCAACGCCAAACGGCGATTCGTACGAAAGAATACGCGGAGAAATCGCCATACGATCCAGGATGCCAAAGAGCATGGCAAGCGGCAAATAGGCTTCTTGTTTTGCATTCGCAATAAAGGTGTCCTCTAAATTCAAGAGTCCTGCGGAATTTTTCGTGGTAATGAGTTCCTGAATTTTTTCATCAAACTGTATTCCTTCTGGCGCATATCCCGCAGGCGAAGCAGAGGTGAGTGCATGCGACAAATCTCCCGAGGCAATTACGGCCACGCGATGATTTGAATCCAAAATCAAATCCTTGAGGGCAGAGCCAAAATTATAATGATCTTTTGCTGTCAGTCCCTCTGCGTACGCAATTGGCATGAGTTTGACGCTTGGTAGATTCTCCGTAAGAAGCGAAAGGGGAACAGCGCACGCATAGTGAAGTGCTGGATCACTTGTGAGCGTCACGGGAATTTTTTGAATTCGCAGTGCACGCTGAACGCGATCCGTCAGAAGCATGTCGGGATGGAATGTGCGGTGTTCGCTCAAGTCGCCAAATTCTTTCAAATCGAATTTGAATGGATCCGCAAGGTTGATAGAAAATGCGTCCGGGTACATGGTGGGGTGCTTGGAGAACAGCAAAATTGTATCAGGCATTGCCGCATACAATTCTTCGGCAAGGTCAGCCATGGCAATGCGGGTATGCGAAACAAGCTCGATTTTATCTTTATTGATCGAGGGTAAGAGAAGCGGGGAATGCGGAGTGAATCCGGCAAAAACGAGCATATTAATTGAGTGCAACTTCGAGAGGCAATCCCACAGGAAGGAGCACGAGCGTACCGGGCGAAACATCAATCACATCGGCAAATGACCACCCGTAGGAGCCAAAGACCTGTTCGTCTAAAATCGGGCGCAATTTACCTTCTGACACAATATAGACAACCGGGCTATCGGTGGCTTTTACGAGATAGCCGTCGGAAAATACAATTGGTTTGCCTTCTTTGTACTGTTCAACAACCGCAGGATCAACTTTGACAATCGCGTAATTTTTAAAATTTGTTTTGACAATCGCGGGGTCAACAACCGCGTGTCGCAATCCGTCTTCGATATAGAACAGGGCGCCGTTGGTCGTAAGCTTCATGAGTGCGCCTTGTGGGTACATGGTTGTTGCTGTGATATCTTGCCCCATTTCGAAATTGCCAAGGTCGATATTTTCAATGTCGATGAGTTCATCGGTTTGGAAGCCAATCGCGCGGAATGTTTCCATGGAATCAATGCGACGCAAGGTGTCGTCAACGAGCAAATAAATATTTCCGCTTTCATCGTTCAAGAGAGAATAATTGGGGAAATCAATCGGGCGCCCGTCTGGGTAATTGGCAAGCGCGGATCGTGGAACCTCAATCAATAAGTTTTCATTGAATCGAGATTTGAATGCGCTCCAGCTGTGAATTGGGCGCTTATAGCCATATTCAATGAGGTAGATGCCAGATTCTCCGGCAACTTTAACGAGCGTACCACTTGGATATTGCAAACTAAACCAACGATTCCAGATTTCCGCGAAATTCTCATTTCCGTGAAGATGGGGCGTATACGCATAAAGCGCTGCGGTTGCAGCGTTCGCCGGCGTCACAGATGTATTATCAATGACAACCGACATGCCAGGGCCATATTTTCCCTGCGTGGCACCAAACGTTTCAATATCAGCAAGATAGCCATCGGTCATTTGTGCCGCGGCGGAATTAACTTGCTTGCCAAATCCCTGCCAGCGCATCACAGTCGGGTCAGATTTAGAGCAATCATCGCAAACCGCATAGCCCGTTGCCCAATCGAGCTGGTTTTGAGATGGATCTGGATCTTCAATTAGGCTCTGTTCTTTTTGTAGCAAGACGAGCAAGAATTTTTGACTGACGCCCCAAGCCTGCGCCGCGCGGTCAATAATGTCGACAGCACTTCGAACAATCCCATCGGCATCGAGTGCTGAATAGGAACCCAGATATCCGCGGTCAAGAAATGCCTGAATTTGATCGCGACTAAGCGAGAATGAATTCGTAAGCTCAGCATCAGAAAGGATGTAGTTTGGATCAAATTCAAATGCGCGGGCAGAAAGGGGGATTGAGGCGCAAAAAATTAGCGACAAAAGAAGCAAATTCAAGCGAATTTTCATACGGAAAGATTATATCATTTTTCGAATCATTCGTGCGAGCCCAATACCACACATTTCGTCATCCTGAGCGAAGCGAAGGATCTCTCGATAATTATCTTGGAATCCATTCGGCCTACGGCCTCAGGATGACGGATTATTTGTCTTATATAAGCCATTTCCAATTGACAAAACCCCAAAAACCTGCTATGATTACTAGGTTTTTGGGATGTTCCCTAACCCCCGCAGGAGGACTCCATGTCCACCCAGCTCTCCCCCCGTTCCTCCGCGATCATCAACAACATCGCGGGCACCCTCCTGTTTGGAGCTTTGGGCATCTTCTGCCTGTGGCTCCTCATCAAGTGGGTTGAGTCCTGATCTCTACCCACGTCGTCCCGCGGCTCACTCGAGCACGCGGGATTCGCCTTTTATAGCACTTCATTTTCCGATCCTGCGCCACCACGCGCAAGGCGAGTCTCGTATTTTGCAATCACTATCTGAAGCGCCTCCTCCAAATTCACATCAAGCGCATTTGCTGTAGTAATAAGTGAGTACAAAACATCCCCGAGTTCCATCTTCATTTCCTCGCGAAATTGCATGGGCTGTTTTCCATAATCCGTCATTTTAAGCATTTCCTTGGCAACTTCACCAAGCTCTGACATCGTATCGAGGATACGCGATTCCGGAGAGGAATCCAGGTGGTTATTTGCAGTGAACAGCTTAATTTGAGCTTGTAATTCTTGGATGGTCATAGGAAACTCAATTATTGCTTCATGGTACACAATCTCACCCAGCTTTACAAAATCAGATAAATTCACTATCATATCGCAACAATGGGCCATTAGCTCAGTTGGCTAGAGCGCTTCCATGGCATGGAAGAGGTCAAGGGTTCAAGTCCCTTATGGTCCACCAAAAACCCACCAGATGTCTGGTGGTTTTTTGTTTTCGGGCTTGTTATAATGGCCTCCTATGAATTTCAACGAATATCTTAGCGCATCATGAATATGAAAAAAATAATTGTGGCATCTAAAAATCCAGTAAAAATTAATGCCACGCTCAATGGCTTCCAAAAGATGTTCCCAACAGAAGCGTTCGAAATTGACGGGGTCTCTGTTCCATCTGGTGTGGGTGACCAACCAGAAAGCGACGCAGAGACAATGCTGGGGTCCCATAACAGAGTTCTCAATGCATTCAATGCACAACCCGATGCGGATTTTTGGGTGGGTATTGAAGGGGGGATTGAAGAGAAAAATTCGGACATGGAAGCGTTTGCCTGGATTGCCATTAAGTCAAAAAATGAACAATTCGGAAAAAGTCGAACAGGCACTTTTTTCTTGCCTCCAAGGGTGGCGGAATTGATTCGACAAGGGAAGGAATTAGGAGAAGCAGATGATATCGTTTTTGGTCGCACAAACTCCAAGCAAGACAATGGCGCTGTGGGAATTTATACCGATAACGCTGTGAGCAGAACAGATTATTATACCGAGGCCGTAATCTTTGCCCTTATTCCATTTAAAAATGAAGAGTTGTACAGATCTAGTGGCGATAATCGCTAAACGAAAAACGGCCCGTAGGCCGTTTTTTTAATGTCTTGGTGGAAAAAACCGTCGAACAATACTTCGTATCGTGCCAGTAGGCGTTTCCTCTTCCTGCCCGCCAGATACTTCATCAAATTTCGAATTTCCTGAATGAATATGCGGCATACCGAGCAAGTCATCAGCCTCAGCTACTATTTTTGCACGCTCTCGTGCTTGAATATTGGCTTGTTCATCAATTTCAGCAGCGGCAGCTATTTCGGCTAACCGAGCCTTTTGAGCTCTTTCTTCTTCACGTGAAGTTTTTAAATCGATCGATGGCGCCCCTGGTTTCTCAAACCGTGGCTGCGCTGGGCCATCAGTTTGTGCACTTTCATAATCTCAAAGTTCTTTGTTCATATTATCGTCCAAATATTCCTTTTATCGTACCCCAGACTGTTTTTTTGGTTGGTGTTGGGACTGGCGCAACCTCTCGTTTTCCAATATGAGCTGTGGCACTATCGAGTAATGGTTGGTCTACAACAAGCTCTGGAACATGAGTCTTAGACGCTTCTGTTGGAGCTCTTGGAATATTCCTCGTGGGACTTTCGATACTTGCCGCTGCATCTTGTGCCCTGCGTTCAGCATCAACAACTGCCTTATCTAATTTTTCTTTGTCGATACGATCGGCCTCTGCCTCGAGGATGGCCTTCATCTCATCATAATATCCTTCGGCTAATTTTTGTTTATCTAACTCAGCGGTTAAACCAAGCACGAACTTGATCACCTCCTGTGGAATGGCTTCGCCGGTTTGAGCTTCCAAACTCGCTGCTGCATCGAGGATTCGACGCTCATATTTTGCCGCTTCTTTTTCTGCCTGTTCTCTACGCATCTGTACCTGCTTCGCTTCAGGCGCGCGCACTGCAGCCCGAGCGTCGATTTCTTGTTGACGAGCCACGCGACTCGCTTCCCAAGCTTGTTCATTTCTAGCCTGTGCTTCAGCAATTTGCTCCGGGGTTAAGTCACGCTTAAATAGTTGAGCATTTTGTTCAGGATTTGATCCATGTTCTCCCATATAGAAAATTAGATTTCTTTGCCTATATTGTGCGCGAAAGCAAACACCCGCGCAAGGGCGGGTGTTCATACCTCTTCTGCCGTCATCCTGAGCGACAGCGAAGGATCTCGTGATTGATCCCTGTAGATTGCTTCGTCGGATTGTCATCCTCCTCGCAATGACACAGTAAAAATTGGCAGGCGCTACTTCGTTTTGATTTGGATCTTCCCGTCGACTGCGTCAATGGAGACTTGGGCGGTTTCTGGAATCGTGCCGCTCACGATTTGAAGCGCAAGGGGATCGAGGATTTCGTTTTGAATCACGCGCTTCAGTGGGCGAGCGCCATATTGCGGATTGAATCCTTTTTTGGCAAGCAATTTCTTGGCGCGTTCTGTGACTTTAAGGGTGATGCTTCGTTGCTCTTTGAGGCGCAAAGAGACTTCGTTGAGTTGGAGTTCAACGATGTCGGCAATATTGTCTTCCGTGAGCGCATGGAAGAAAATGATTTCGTCTACACGATTGAGAAATTCCGGTTTGAATTGTTCCTTGAGCAGATCAAGAACGCGATGTTTGGTGGTTTCCTCGTTTGATCTAGCGTCACTCGTGAACCCAATCATCCCTGATGTGTCCGCATGCAAAATCATGTCTGACCCGGTATTGGACGTCATGATAATGACCGTATTTTTGAAGTTGACTTTGCGTCCTTTTGAATCCGTGAGATGTCCGTCGTCCAAAATTTGGAGCAAAATGTTGAAGATGTCGGGGTGCGCTTTTTCAATTTCATCAAACAACACAACCGAATATGGATTGCGACGAACTTTTTCCGTGAGCTGTCCGGCTTCCTCGTAGCCAATATAGCCTGGAGGGGAACCAATGAGTTTGCTCACCGTATGCTTTTCCATGTACTCGGACATATCAACGCGAATGAGTGCCTCTTCGTCGTTGAACATGAACTCCGCAAGCGCGCGAGCGAGTTCGGTTTTTCCAACGCCGGTTGGCCCCAAGAAGATGAAGGATCCAATCGGACGCTTTTCTTCGGAGATTCCAGCACGCGCGCGACGCAAGGCATTGCTTACTGCGGTAATTGCTTCTTCCTGCCCAATCACACGCCCGCGGAGTTTGGACTCCATGTCCACGAGTTTTTGCATTTCGCTTTCAAGCATTTTTGAAACCGGAATATGCGTCCAGCGGGAAACCACGGAAGCAATTTCCTCGGCACCAATCACTTCCTTGAGAAGCCCGCGCTTTTCTTGGAATTTCTTGAGTTGCTCTTGTGCTGCGTCCATTTCATCGCGCTTTTTTGGAATCGCGTCATAGCGAATTTCGGCAACACGTTGCAAATTACCCGCGCGCTCGTTTTGCTCGGCTTCAATTGTTAAACGATCGATATCGTTTTTGAAATTGCGGATCGTCAAAATGAGATCCTTTTCATTTTTCCAGCGAAGTTCCAATTCAGAGGATTTCTCTTTGATGTCGGCAATTGTTTTTTCGATTTCTTTCAAGCGCGCAATGGATTCCTTTCCTTCTTCTTTGAGCAAAGATTGGCGCTCGATTTCAAATCGCATTTGCTCACGCTTCATGCGATCAAGTTCTTCTGGCATGGAATCAATTTGCATGCGAAGTGCAGCTGCGGCTTCGTCAATCAAATCGATTGCCTTATCTGGCAAATGACGATCCGTAATATAGCGATTCGAGAGTTCCGCAGCCGCAAGAATGGCTTGATCAGAAATGCGCACGCCGTGGTGAATTTCGTATTTTTCCTTAATGCCTCGCAAAATCGCAATCGTATCGGGCACGGTTGGTTCGCTCACCATCACCGGCTGGAATCGACGTTCAAATGCAGCATCTTTTTCAATGTGTTGCTGATATTCTTTGATCGTTGTGGCTCCAATCACACGAAGCTCACCTCGTGCAAGCGCAGGCTTCAAGAGGTTTGATGCGTCCATTGGCGACTCATCGCCTTTGCCAGCGCCAACCAGGGTATGAAGCTCGTCGATGAATAGAATGAACTTTCCATTTGACGATTCCACCTCACGAATCACGGCTTTCAAGCGCTCTTCAAACTCGCCACGGAACTTTGTGCCCGCAATAAGCGATCCCATATCAAGCGAAACGATTTCACATTTCTTCAAAATCTCTGGCACATCGCCCGACGCAATACGCTGTGCAAGTCCTTCCGCAACCGCGGTTTTTCCAACGCCGGCTTCTCCGATGAGCACAGGATTATTCTTTGTGCGACGCACAAGCACTTGCATCACGCGACGAATTTCCTCGCCACGCCCAATCACGGGGTCGAGTTTTCCTTGACGCGCGCGTTCCGTAAGCGAGACGCTGTACTTTTCAAGCGCTTGAAATCCAGCTTCTGGATCGGCGGAATCCACTTTTTGATTTCCGCGCACGTCTTTGAGTGCGAGCAAAATACCTTCTTCATTAATTTGATGTTGCGAAAGGAGTCGACCAACGTTTCGGTCACTCAATAGTCCAAGGAGCAAATGCTCGGTTGAAATATATTCATCACCAAACTCTTTTGCTTTTTTTGCAGATGCTTGAAGCGCTTTTGCAAGTGGGGGAGTCAAAAGGACCTGACCAAATCCACCAACCTCGGGCGCCATGGCTTTTGGAAGAGACGCTAAAATTGTTTCGATGTTTGCGCGCAGTTTTTGAATGGGGCTTTGCATCTTACGCAAAACCGCCACGACGATTCCATCATCTTGCGCGAGCACGGACGCCAAAAGATGGATTGGCTCAATGCCTTGCTGGCCATTTTCATTGGCAATCATTTGTGCCATTTGAATGGCTTCTTGGGCTTTGGAAGTGAAATTATTTGGAAGCATGTTCATAAGGATTCGGGTTTGCCTCGTTATTTAGCAGTCTGTATTATAGATTGCTAAAGATTTGACGTCAAGAACTTGGAAAATCGATGTAATTTGCTATGATGGGGGACAATATGACGTATAAATTAGCCATTCAGTCTGCGTTCGCTGTCATGCTCGTTCAGGTGGTGCTTTTGCTCATCAATGGCTACTGGAATTGGCCGACAATTGATATTCCCATGCACTTTGCAGGAGGTGCTGCCATGGGGATGCTCGGGCTCGCACTTTGGAATGAAAACGTTTCCACAATTTCTTTCAAAAACACGTTCTTGAATGCGCGCCCATGGATTGCAAAAATTCTGTTCATTGTCTGCTTTGCCGGGCTCATCGGCATTGTGTGGGAATTCTTCGAATTCGCCCAGGATTATTTCTTTGGATCGTATACGCAACCATCGCTTCAAGATTCTTTGGGCGATCTTTTCTGTGATTTGCTGGGCGGGTTATCGATCATTTTCTTTACGTTCAAAAAATAGTATGACCTCGGTTCTTGGGATTCCAATTGACGTACTCTCCGACACGGAACTCGAGGACCTTCTTTTGAGCTGGATGCATGGCACGGACCAAAAAACAATCATGACACCAAATCCGGAGATGATTCTTGCAGCGCAAAAAAATAAAACGTTTCGAGATCAACTCATTCGTGCAGATTTGCATCTTCCCGATGCAATTGGACTCTGTCTGGCGATTCGTCTGCAAGGCAATACAATGCCCAAGCGCCAAAGCGGAATCGATACGCTTGCGCACCTGGCAAAACTCGCACAAACCGAACAGAAAAAAATTCTCATTCTTGGCGGGGCAGGGGACCACGCAAAACGCGCAGCGATTCATCTTGCAGAAGATTTTCCTGGACTTCACGTGCAGGGGCTGAATCCCGGCGCACTTGATCTTTTGAATGGGGAACTCGCGATTTCAAATGACGTGGTGGAAAAGATCAATATCTTTGCACCGCACATCATTGCTCTGGCGCTTCCACAAGAAAAACAATCCGCATTTTTTTCACGTCTTCCATTGCTCCCAAGCGTTCGCATTACCATTGGCGTTGGGGGTGCTGCTGATATGCTCTCAGGCGATTTGAAACGTGCGCCACGCTGGATGCGTAAAATTGGACTCGAATGGCTCTGGAGACTTATCCTCGAACCTAGCCGAATCGGACGTATTTTTAACGCCGTCATTGTCTTTCCGCTCGTGGTTTTTTATGATAACGTCACCTCTCACAAATAATATGAACGAAGTTCGAACTCGCATTGCTCCATCGCCAACGGGCTACGTGCACATTGGGACCTTACACACCGCGCTTTTCAATTACTTTTTTGCGCGCCAGAACAAAGGAAAATTTATTATTCGTATTGAAGATACGGACCGCGAACGATTTGTGGAGGGCGCCACGGAAAATTTGCTTGGCGTTTTTAACGCACTAAAAATTGAACACGATGAAGGCCCATTTCTCGAGGATGGAAAAATGATTCAGCGTGGTGATGTTGGCCCCTACATTCAATCTGAACGCTTGGGAACCTACAAAAAATACGTTGACCAATTACTTGCGCAAGGCGATGCGTATCACTGTTTTTGTTCCAAGGAACGACTTGAGGAAATGCGCAGCGCACAACAAGCCACCAAGCAAACGCCAAAGTACGATCGACGATGTGCCTCGCTTACGCCCGATGAAGTCCAGCAAAAAATCTCTGCGGGCGAACCGTTTGTAATCCGTATGAAAGTGCCGGAAGGCGAGACGATTATTGAGGATGAAATTCGTGGCACCATCAAATTCAATAATGCCGATATCGACGATCAGGTCATTCTCAAATCCGACGGATTTCCGACCTATCATATGGCCGTGGTTGTGGATGATTCGCTCATGAATATCACCCACATTATTCGAGGCGAAGAATGGCTTCCAAGCGCACCAAAGCATGTGATGCTCTACAAGATGCTCGGGCTTGCCGTGCCGGTATTTGCACACCTGCCACTGCTTCTTAATCCAGACCGTTCCAAACTCTCAAAACGCCAAGGCGACGTATCGGTTGAGGACTATTTGAAAAAAGGATATTTGCGCGATGCACTGTTGAATTTCGTGGGAACGCTCGGGTTCAATCCATCAGGAGAAAAAGAAATCTTCACGCTTCAGGAACTTATTGATGCATTTGATTTGAAGCGCGTGAATAAATCGAGCGCCATCCTCAACAAGGAAAAACTCGACTGGATGAATAATCAATATCTGCAAAAAATGACGTTTGACGAATTCAAGGCCGCTGCGAAGGATTTCGTCACCGGCGACGAAACCATGTGGAAAGCGGCATTCATCGAGCGTGGACGCGTGAACCGACTGGATGAGCTTCAGGCAAAACTCTCGGCATACGAAACAAATTCGGATTACGATGCGTCACTTCTTGTATGGAAAAAATCCGACGCTGCAGACGCAAAACTTCAACTCGAAAATATTAAAGCGCAACTAGATTCCGTTTCGTTTGACGATCTTGCAGGAATCGAGGATTCCATCCGGTCGTATATGACTGCAGGCGGGCTCCAGGCTGGCAATGTGCTCTGGCCTTTACGTGTAGCGCTTTCAGGCCAAGAAAAATCCGCCAGTCCATTTGAACTCCTGTGGGTGCTTGGGAAAGACGAATCTCTCAACCGAATTGAGGTTGCACTGCAAAAACTGGTATAATAAACGCATGGGACGATTTCGCCTCATTCTGATTGCATGTTTGGCAATCTCCACCATTGGAATTGCTCATTTTGCGTTCGCGGAAGGCGATGTGAAAAGCATGCAAAAAGACATCGCAGATAAGAAAGCGCAAGCCGAAAATATCCAAAAAGAAATTGATAGCTATCGTGCAAAAATCAAAACGCTCGATACGCAAGCAGCGAGTCTGTTGAATGATATCGCGCTCATTGAAAATCAAACGGCATTACTCGAGCTTGAAATTCAAGGCACGCAAGCCGATATTGATGGAAAAAATCTTGAACTACAGCTCATCGCAAACGAAATTGAAGCGCAAACTGCTTCACTTGAAAAGCAAAAGGAACTGCTTGGTGAAATGATTTTCGAATTACAAAAAAATCAGGGCATCGAAGTGGTGGATGTTCTTTTTAATGCAGAGAATTTCGATGAATTATTCGCGCACATTGAAGAGCTAGAAACCCTCAATGCAAATCTTGGAAAAGCGGTTGCGTCGACCAAGGAAACAAAAAACCGACTGCAAGATGAGCAGACAAAACAAGAAGAAGGGCTTGCCGATCTTTTGGCAATGCAAGATGAATTAAAAACCGAGCAGGGAACACTCGATCAGCAAAAAAATGCTAAAGACGTTCTGGTGCAAAAAACGCAGTCCTCTGAAGCCCAATATCGCGTGCTCATGAGTGAGCTGCGCCAAGAAGAGCAATCGGTTACCAATGAGCTCTCCATGCTCCAAAATGAGCTTGAGCAACGCCTGAGCGATCAGGATAATGACGGGCTCGATATTGCGCCTAGTTTGAGCGCGCCAATGCAGGGCACGATTACAGCGATTTTCCACGACCCAACCTACCCATTTAAGAAATTATTCGGCCAACATTCTGGGATTGATATCGCCACGAGTTATGGCACGCCCATCAAAGCTGCAGCCCCCGGTATTGTGGCCTGGACGCGCACAGGAGCGTCGTATGGGAATTATGTGATGATTGTGCACGAAGGAGGTCTGGCAACGCTCTACGCGCATATGTCGGGCTTCAACGTAGAAGCCGACCAGTTTGTGGAGCGAGGAGACGTGATTGGTTACGAAGGAAGCACGGGATTTTCCACCGGCCCTCACTTGCACTTTGAAGTGCGATTGAACGGGATTCCTGTGAATCCAGAGGACTACATTAGTTTTTAATTAGATTATGTTCCTCCACTTTCTTTGACAGCAAAGAAAGTGGAGAGAAAGAAACTGCCGCCAGGTCTGTGCTTGTCAAAGAGGCGCATTTTTCATATCCGTCGTCGGTCAGGGCACGGCCAGTCGTCCGGCAATTATTGCCGTAGGGGCGGCCCAATGTGGCCGCCCTTTGATTATGGATGTGCCGGAGGTGGCCGTGCAATTCCTGTCCGAACGCCGGATTCCTCTTTGACAATGCTCGAGCTGGCGGGATCGAAAATTTTGGAAATAATAGGGAAGTGTCTTAAAACGACGAACGCGCCCGAGAGATCGGACGCGAGAAGGGGAGAGCACGTATCAGGTTGTCATGAGCTCAATTGCGCCTTCAGACGCGTTGAATTGGGCGGAGACAACCTGAATATCCACAGACGACGCGACCTCGAGGCTTACCGTGAAAAACGCGCGGTGCGGTTCACGTTCAACGCTCACGATGCGGACGCGAACGTCACTGCTTAGCAGTGTCACGCCATGTCCCTGCAGAATGAGCAGGGGTTCACTCCGCTCGAGGACTTCGCCCGGTTCACGCCTCACGAATGTCTTCGTTGGCCCCATGTGAACGAGATCCCTGATACGATAGATGTCTTCACCACGGCCGCGCAGACAGACCGGGGCCTGTACTGGGGCAGTGCCGTTAACAGGAATCTGGACCTCGAAACTTATTTGCATGAGCCCTCCACACACAAAGGAAGTTCGAAAAATCTTTCCGAAAGATTTATTTTATTTCACTTGATTTTAAATAATTCGTCAATCGTGTAGATTGCTTCGTCGGCAAGTGTGCCTCCTCGCAATGACACAAATGGCAAGGGAAGGGGGGCTACAGAGAAGGGCGCACACCTGCCTGGAGACTCTCAAAAATAGCAAAAGGTGAGTGTCGCACAATATATCTTATACGACACTAGGCCTGTTTTCGGGCTCTGAGCATCGGCCCCTTATATACCTTATATAAATTATTATAAGGTTTTCTTTATTTATAAATTATAAATTAGGAATTCATTTTTTTAAATATAAAAAATTTGATTTAGTACGGAACAATAATTATTGTTCCCTACGGAAACAATTTTTTTTATTATTTCTAAACACGATTTATTCTCTTCCCCTCTCTCGACACATGACAAAAACATGAGTGTCGTAAAACGTCCAAAATCCCGGTCTCCATCCCTATTTAATATACACGTGATCCCCAAAACGAATATCAATATACTCCAAGGTTGAGAGTTGATCTCGGTACTCTTTAAGGACCGTCTCGAGCACCCCCTCCTGCTCCCCCACCCCCCGCGTTCCATCGATAAGAATTTTACATCCTTGCGCAATTTGAACCGTGAGCCAATTCGCATGCGGCTTTTCAATCTGGTAAAACATGGGGTTCAATTGCAATGCACGCGCCGCTTTATCAAACGCAATGATTGTTTCCGCGTGCATAGGGCTCAGCACCTCGCTATTTGATTCAATGGGCGTTGCACTCACGTCGACAAGAATTGGAATGCTCGGTTGAAGTGGGAGTGCTTGCGTGCCGTCGTAGATATAGACGGTTTGTTGCCCTAATCGCGTATAGATTTGCGCAAGCTCATAATCATACAGCGATCGTGTTGCCATGCCTGTGAGATCCAAAAACAGCATACGATCCCCGCTCTTCCACACAAGCTCTGATACGCGTTCTTCTGCAACGACGTTCAGTGTGCGCCCATCCATCACCACAGACAACGAGGTGAAGTCATAGGTATCTTGAAGCGTTTGCGCAAATTGGGAAACCGAAAAGGTATAGCGCGACCATTGTGGCACGATCCCGAAACGGTTCCCTTGCATTTGAGTGCGTGCTGCGTCTTCAATAAATGTATTTGGAATGGTGGTGAGACCACTCACGGCAATCGTCTTGATCGTGGAGAATGGTCCAAAGAATACGAGCCACCCGATGCCAACCAAGAAAGCAACCACGAAGAAACTCAGGAGATATTTTTTCCATCGAGGCAAGGCGCCACGATCACCAAAAAGCGGATTCTTAAACGTCTTGGCATCGTAACGATTTGCCTGCACGCGTCTCATGAAATTTCTTCGTCGCATGTTCATACAACAAGGCGAGGAAGAAGCGGATTGATTTGCGTTACAATTTCGTAGGCAATCGTACTGCCCCACTCGGCAAGTTCCTCCGCAGAGATTTGATGCATGCCATCACGCCCGAGCAATGTCACGATGTCGCCTTCTTTCACCATGGGCAATTGAGACACATCAATCATCATCATGTTCATGCAAATCGTGCCGATCACTGGGCACGCATGACCACGCACCAGGACGGAGGCTTTGCGACTAAAGACGCGACGATACCCGTCGCTGTATCCGACCGGGAGCACCGCAATGCGCAGCGGTCGATCTGAGCGAAACGTCATGCCATAACCAACGCATTCACCGGGCTGAAGCTCTTTGATTTGAGCAATGCGCGTTTTCCATGCAAGCACTGGGTGGAGATCGATCGCATTTTGACGAACACGATTCACACGTCGCACCGCCTCTGACGGCCAGATTCCGTACAAGGCAATGCCACTTCGCACAAGATTGAAATGCGTATTTGGATCAAGCACAATCGCAGCCGAACACGCAAAATGTTTATACCGAGGAGCAAGGCCTGCTTCTTCTATGAGTCGTAGTGCTTCGGCGAACAGTTCCATTTGATAGGCGCTGTACGCGCTTCCCGGAGTTTCTGCATCAGCGAAATGCGATGAGACACCCGTGAACTCAATGGTTTTTTCGTATTGACGAATGGTGCGCAAAAAGCCCCAGAGTTTTTTGAGCTCAATTCCCTGCCGATGCGTTCCAGTTTCGATTTTCAAATTGATGCGTGCCTGACTTCGGGCTCGAAGCGCGGCGTCGGAAAGATTTTTGAGCGATTCCTCACTGTAAATAGTTTGAATAAACCGGTTCTCAACAATCGTGTCAGCCCATTCCGGGGGTGCATACCCCAAGATGATGATTTCTGCATCCGACAAGCGTGATCGCACCACGAGTGCTTCATCAAGATGATCAACCGCAAAGCAAGAAACACCCGACGTGCTCGCCAAGCGTGCGATGGTTTCGATATCGTGCCCGTAGGCATTGGCTTTGACGACCGCGCACAACTGCGTGTCGGGCCCAAGCATTTTTTTTAGAGCAGAAATATTGGCCGCGAGCGCGGCACTCGATATCTCCACCCATGTTTTTGGATGGGATGTTGCCACAACTTATTTTTTTGGTGTGAGCATGTCTTTGCCCATGAACGGCCGGAGCACTTCTGGAATGACGACGCTTCCATCTTCTTGTTGATTATTCTCAAGAATCGCAATCAGGGTTCTGCCCATCGCAAACGCGGTGCCGTTGAGGGCGTGCGCAATCGCGGTTTTTCCGTCTTCGGTGCGGTAACGGGTATTGAGGCGTCGCGTTTGGAAATCGGTTGTGGTGGAGGTGGAATGGGTTTCACGGTACGTATTCTGCGAAGGGACCCAGGCTTCGATATCGTACTTGCGCGCCGCTGGCAATCCCAAATCGCCACTCACCATTTTGATCACGTGATATGGAAGTTTGAGGCCCTGCATGAGTTCCTCTTCAATCGATAAAATCAGTTCATGCTCGGCGTCGGATGTTTCAGGCGTCGTGAAGCTAAACATCTCCAGTTTTTCAAATTGATGCATGCGCAAAATACCCTTGGTATCTTTTCCGTACGATCCAGACTCGCGTCGATAGCATGGAGAGAATCCAACATAGCGAATCGGCTGAGAAAGATCTAAAATTTCGTCCTGATGCATCGGGCCAATCGCTTGCTCGGCCGTGCCGATCAAATACAAATTGTCTTTTTGCAGATAGTAGATTTCATCGTGTCCGCCGTGCTCCAAATAGCCCATGGCGCGCATAGAATTGGCCGTAATGAGGTGCGGAACGAGTACGGGTACAAATCCATGTTTCATAATGACAGAAAGCCCGTATTGCAAAAGCGCAAATTCAAGCAAGGCGCCATCGCCTTTCAAATACGTGAAGCGTGCGCCGCTCACCTTTGCCGCACGATCAATGTCAATGATGCCAAGCGCATCGCCCAACTCCATATGATCGCGAGGCGCAAACGTAAACGCTGGGATCTCACCTACGGTGCGGATCACTTCATTGTGGCTTGCATCCGTATCGCGTGTGACGTCGTCGCAGGGAGGATTTGGAATGCGGTACAGTAAGTCCTGGAGCTCGTCTTGTTTTGGCGTGAGCTCTGCGCGCAGTTCTTCTTCTTTGCGATCGATGGTGCGCATGTCCTCGATCATTTTTCTGCGGTCCTTCTCATCGGCCGTAGCAATTTGCTTTCCCGCTTCATTTTTCTGCGCGGCAATCGCCTCGATTTCTTTTTCGAGCGAACGCACACTGCGATCGAGCGACAAGAGCTTGTCGATATCGATTTCAACACCTTTAGACGCCGCGGCATCCACCAGCTCTTTACTATGTTCCCGAAGTATTTTTAGATCGATCATAGGTCGCTCTTAAGATTGATGATTTGTATTGGTCTTGTTTATAGGGGGCGAGTCTCACTGTGCGAATGTTGAAAGCATACCGCTTGATCCAAGCTTCAACCGCCACTTGCAGGGCACCTTGGTCATAGCCGAACGCAATGACATCCGGACGCGTGGCAACCACCTGCGAAAACATGCCGCGCATTTTATCGCCCGCGACGATTTCATCCACAAGTCCGGATTGCATCAGAATCGCATGTCGTTCATCCCACGAATGAACGGGTGGCATGCCCTTGAGCTCCTCTACGACCGAATCTTGCGTTAAATTTACAATAAGATGTTCTCCATGCTGGCGCGCTTCACGCAAAAATGCCACGTGTCCCGGATGAAAAAGATCGAACACGCCAAATACGAACACCTTACATTGGAGATTGTGCATCCTCATGCTCTAGTAGGTTATCAGAAGGCTTGAGTGTTGGAAATAGAATGACTTCTTTTAAATTATCCGCGCCACAAAGGAGCATGGCCAGGCGATCAATCCCCAATCCATAGCCAGCTGCCGGAGGCATACCATGTTTCAGTGCATTCAAGAAATCCTCATCCACGCGTTGTGCATCTTCGCTTCCACGCTCACGCAAGGCTTCTTGCTCGCGGAATCGTTCTTCTTGTTCAAGGGGGTCGTTGAGCTCATTGAAGGCATTCCAGACTTCCATGCCATTGATGAGCAGTTGTGCACACGAGCTATAGCGTTTATCTGCACGCGCTTTTGCCAAGGGCTTGAGCGCAATTGGATAATCAATCACAAATTGCGGGGCAATAATCTTTGGACGCACGCGCTCTTTGTACAGATGATCAAGCAAATCCCCCACCCCAATCACTCCCTCGGTACGGAGCCCGATGCGCTCGATCTCCTCGCGCAATTTATCTTCTGTATCAAACAAATCGACATCGATTCCCGTATGCTTTTCTACTAAATCGTGGAAAGACGTACGCGGAAGTGGAAAAGAAAACGAAACCGCTTGATCGCCAAACTGCATGGGTTTTTCCTCAAGAATCTCCTTGTTCACCCGTTGCAATAAGCGCTCCAAATGCGCCATAAGTCCCTCGATATTTGCGTATGCCCAATACAATTCAATCTGCGTAAATTCGGGATTATGTTGCTGGCTCACCCCTTCATTGCGGAAACAGCGCGCATATTCATAGATTTTTTCAAATCCGCCAACAAGCAATCGCTTCAAATAAAGCTCAGGCGCAATGCGCAAATAAAAATCGTGGTGAAGCGTATTGTGACGCGTTTTGAATGGACGTGCATTTGCACCCCCTGCAATAGCTTGCAAAATGGGCGTTTCCACTTCCAAAAATCCTTCCTCTTCCAAGAAGCGACGAATGCAGGCAACCATGCGTGATCGCATCAGGGCCATGCGTTTTGCCTCCGGGTTTGTAAGTAAATCGAGGTAGCGATAGCGATAGCGTTTTTCTGTATCTTGAAGCCCGTGGAATTTTTCCGGCAATGGTAAGAGCGTTTTTGTGAGCAATCGCGTATTGGTGACGAGCACGGATTTTTCCCCGCGATTGGTGAGATACGCAGCACCCATGACTTCATAGAAATCCCCTATATCGGCAAGACGATGAAACGCTTCATAGGGCTCAATCCCCAAATCGTCACGACGCAAAACAATTTGCATGGTATTACTCTCATCTTGCAACTCCAGAAATGTGAGCCCGCCGTGCTTTCGAATCGCGCGAATGCGTCCACATAAAATGACTTCTTTCCCGTTTGCAACGAGTTCATCAAATGCATCAAGGACCGCTTGCGCCATCATGGTGCGATGACTCTCGGCTGGGTATGGCTCTACATCGGCAGCACGAATCGCAGTTAATCGTTCACGTCGCACGATCTCCTCAGAAATCATAAAATGGAAATAATTTTGTACCCAACTGTTCCGGACGGCAAATCGAGCTCTACTACTTCGTTGGGATGCTTGCCAAGGAAGGCATTCCCGAGCGGAGATTCATTGCTGATTTTTCCTTGCATCGGATCGCTTTCCGTTGCGCCAACAATTTGAAAATCTTTTTGGGACCCGCCTGGAAGCTCAACGGAAAAACGCGTGCCAAGATGAATAATCCCCTCTCCGGCACGTTCTTCCACGAGCACCGAACGAGCCATCATGTCGCGAATCTCAATAATGCGTGTTTCGTTTTGAGCTTGTTCTTCTTTTGCTTCTTGATATTCAAAATTTTCCGACAAGTCGCCTTGCTCTTTGGCTGTGCCGATTTTTTCGGAAATTTGCTTACGATAAACCCCGGAACGATATTCCAGTTCGGTTTGGAGTTTTTCCATCCCTGCTTTGGACACATAATACACTTCTGCCATACATCAATTTATTGACGAAAGAAACCCGCCGTTCAGGCGGTGTTTCTCCTATCATAACAGCCCCTACGGAATCGTCAACTCCATCATAATTATTCGTGCAATGTGGTACGTTTCTTCATTTGCGTCATGTCTGCTGTATAATCAATTACCCCGGTGATGGGATCTCCAACTCCGAAAAGTCGGAACCCGTCAAACGGAATATCCATCACGTACTGTGCCCAATCTGACCCGAATAAATCTTTAGCAGCCTGCTCACTTGAAATCCAACGGAAGAGCGGACGGAATGGATCATCGGAATTTTCCACAATCGCATAGACCTCAGGGGCAAATGGAACCTTCACAAGCACCACACCCGGTTTTGGAAGCACGCGCCCAACCAACGGGAGCGATGCAAGCGTGGCATCTGACACGACTTTTAACCTATCCAGTGAATCTGCCCAAGTGAAATACGTTTCCTCATTGAGGAATACACGGCGCTCGTATGCATCGGTCACGAGATAAATACCCGAAAATGATTCGCTACGAATCGTCTCACCTGGAAATACCTCAGTGATTTGCTGAGGCTTGCCCGTAATTGGAGATTCACCAACGATCGGACGCATGACGCCCAAGGCTTTTTTCGTTGTCTCCATGTCTAAAATTGTGGCTAAATCCGTTGCCTCAAGTTTAAAAAGAATCGCGGTCGCGTCGAGTGCTTTGGGCGTAGTCCAATCGTAGGAGCCGGTTGCCAAGGTTGGTCCAACAATTTTTGTATACGTCTCGCCTTCATCGAGCGAATAATACAAATTCATGAATGGCACCTCACCTGTGGACGTCCAAGAAAAATGCGTAAGCGTTTCCTCTTGGATCGTTGAGGATTCAGGGAATCGGGCCTGTGTGATCAAAAATGATTCAATGGTTCCTGAAATAACCGCACTCCCGCCCGGACTCGCCGTCACCAAACTTTCAGATTTCTTGATCGTGGGCATGTCAACGGAAGACACGCTCGATTCATGACCAAATGTATCGAGCGCAACTAATGCGACGAAATAATGCGTGAGAGGCGACAACCCTGATATCAAACTTACACCCGTTGTCGCAGTCGAAAGATTTGCATCATTATCTCCATCCCACTCAAGTGCGGTTCCCGTGCGGCCATCAACATCGGATTGCGTTTGCCCGTACCACAATTCGTAGTGATCGAAATTGAGATCCGTGGCAACATCCCATGCTGGCGTGAGGGAATTCCATGCAACAGCGCCTCGCGTGAGCGTTGCAAGCCCGGCAGGGGATTTTGTATCGATGATAAAATTCGATGAAGCAACCGCAGTACCAGGCATCGTATTGTCGTACGGAGTAATACGAAGCTGCGCATTTGAGACTTCCGTATTTGGCGCGTCGGTTCCAGCATTCCAAATTGTCGTCACCGTATTTGCGCCCGTGGACGTCGTGATGTAGGCGTCAACGATTCCAATCTGATACGTGCCGTCATTTTCCACGGTTGGATCTCCATAAGTCGCGGTCGTATCAGCACCGACTTCGCTCAGCGTTGCCTTGGCCCAGGTAGAGCCTCCGTCGATGCTATATTCAACTTTTGCCGAGCACGTATCATCGTCGTCTGCATCATCTAATGTGAATTGAACCGTAACAAGGTTTGTTCCATTGGTCGCCTCAACGCCACTTACCGCCGCGACGGTTGGGTGCCAACTATCAAGCACCAGCGGATCGGCATCGTCTTTATCTGTCCCGTCAAACACACCTGCAGTTCCCGGGTAACTGTCCAGATCCGCGTCGACATAAAAATACGCCAGATAAACTTTTCCGGCATCGGTATATGCCCCCACATCAACTTTATAGGCACCCACCATCACTTCTTCATACTCATCCCCATTAAGATCCCCGACACGTGTCACATCGAATCCCAAAAGTCCCCCAAGCTCTTCCCCGACAAATTTCACCCCATTCACGGATGTGCCAATGGTTGAGGCAAGAATCGGACTCGTGAGCACTTGATTGCGATAAACAACGTACATCGCCCCGTAGCTATCTGTAATAGCCCCGCCATTGTCGTTTGAGGTTGCGGTCACGATATATTCATTGAGGCCATCATTGTTGATATCCGCGGCAGTGAAATAATTTCCGAATCGATCACTTTCCCCTTCCCCGATAAATTTCAATCCAGAAATCGTCGAACCAACTCCACTGAGCGCATTGGCACCCGTAAAACGTGTTGCGGAACCAAAAATCAAATACGAGGCACCGGTATTGGCAATCGCGCCATTATCCGCGAGGTTTGCAAAAATACTGAAATCGCCAAAGGCATCCTCGTTATAAAACCCACCCATAATATCGTTGCCGGAAGAATCATTTACAACCTCTCCATAAAATGATGCACCCGTAACGCTCCCGCCAACGTTTGAAACGTCCACTGGGCTCACCAGCGCCTGATTTCCATAAATGAGATATGTTACGCCTACATCAGCCGTGCCCCCATAATGCGCGAGCGTTGAACTTGCAAGAATATCATCATACCCATCCCCATCCACATCAATCATGCGCACGCCTTTTCCGAGACGATCACCAGCTGCCGCACCTCTAAATGTAACGCCCGCAATTGTGCCACCCACATTTGCAAGTGCATTCACGCCCGATAAACGTACTGCGTCGCCATAAATTAAGTATGCAGCACCGCGTTGCGACAATGTTGTACTTTCTAAAATTGCACTGACAAGTAGATCATTATATCCATCATTATCAAAATCTCCAGCAGATAACCGCGAACCGGATTGTTCTTGCGCAGATGTGCCATAAAATGTGGCACCAGCAATCGTGGTCCCAATATTGTCTGCGCTATACGTGCCGCTTAACGCTTGACCGCCATAAACTAAAAATGTCAGCCCGTTATCCAAAATGCTGTTCCCTTCGCCGCGTTCAGCTCCAAATAATAAATCATCTGCGCCATCCCCATCCACATCGCCCGCATTGATAATTTCCTTTCCCGTATATGCGACCCCGCTCGTATCCGATGCTCCAGTAATTTTTACATCCGCATCTGCTACAGACATGGATATCCAGGCAGAACCGTCTCCATAGAACATGTAGATTGCACCGACTTCTGCACCTACGGTACCCTCAGAGATCGCACCGATTATTAGATCCTCATCGCCATCATCATTAAAATCCATCATCTTTGCGCTAAACCCAGTCCAGTTATCGGATGCTTCTCCATCGAAATGGACGAACTCTGTCACCGGGCTGGTGCCGTAAACCGGATCAATAAAATTTGAAATTCCCGTGAGCGAACCAAACTGAGAAATTCGCTTTTCTTGGGATTCCAAAACAATCTCCATTCCTGCATCCTGATCGAAAAAGGGCAATGTGCTCGTGCTCGCATTCCAATCCAAATACAAGATCGATGCAAGAAATGCCGCGAAGCATAAAAAGAAGTACACTTTTGGAATACAACACCTCCGCTTCATGACTGTATTATAACGAACATTCGTCGCATCTTAGCGAAGATATCCCCAGATTTTTACTCAAGGAGAATGTTATTGCATGCCTCAAAAATATCTTTCGCAATTGGAGTTGCAAGATTAAGGGTTCCGCCTTTTTCTACCAAAACCGTTACCACAAATTGCGGATCGTCATATGGGCCAAACCCGGTGAACCACGAATGTGGATCTTCAACCGTTGACCATTGTGCGGTACCCGTTTTTCCAGCGACCTCAATGGGCAAACTTTGTAGTGATGTGGCGCTTCCCTGCGTAATCGTGCGGCGCATGGCGGTTTTTATGATATCGGCAATGTCGGTGGAAATAATCGACGTGGCATTTCCCGAAACGCTCATGAGCAAATGCGGGGTGACAAGAAATCCGCCATTGGCGAATACGGCCGTGGAGCGAGCAATTTGAAGTGGGGTAGCTAAGAAATCCCCCTGCCCGATCGCGACGTGATAGGTGTCTCCAATGTACCAAACCTCATTTTTTACGTCCTCTTTCCATTCTGGGCTTGGCAAAAATCCATCTGCTTCCCCAGAGAGATCGATCCCACTTTGCGACCCAAAGCCAAACGTCGCAGCCCACTGCATGAGCCTCTCAATCCCGAGGCCCTTAAAATCCTCAAACCCTCCGCCGATCATGTAAAAAAATGTATTCACGGAATCTGCAATGGCGTGATAAACATTTGTAAGACCATGACCGCCCGCACGCCAATCCGGAAAAAACCATGGGCCAATCGATAACCCGCCCGTGGAGCTCACGGTTGTTTCGGGCGTAATTACCCCTTCAATCAGTGCCGCGGCAGCAAACGTCGGCTTGATCGTAGAGCCGGATGGAAATTCCCCAGACGTTGCACGCGGAAACAAAGGATTTGCATCGTCTTCTAAAAGAGCTGTGTACGTATCGCCATCCATTCCTTGAACAAATAGATTTGCGTCATACGCCGGATAGGAAACAAGCGAAAGCACTTCCCCATTTTTTGGATTCATCACAATCACGGAGGCATTTTCTATTCCCGTTCCCGCCAGGCGCGCGCGAAGAATCGCCTCCACGGACGATTGTAGCTCCGAATCAATCGAGAGTGTTAAGTTCTCGCCATCCACGGGATCGGTGCGCGAAATAAACCGCTTCATATGCCCCTGTGCGTCCACTTCAACTAATTCTTCCCCGGCAATCCCTCGAAGACGATCTTCATAAAACGATTCAATCCCCATCTTTCCAACGCGATCGAAGCGTCGATAGGATTTTTCTTTCCCATACGCCTCATATTCTTCTGAACTAATAGGGCCGGTGTATCCAAGTACATGTGAAAGTGTTGGAACTTGATCGGTTGTATAGGTTCGTTCTGAATCAACTTCGAGCGTGACGCCACTCCATGCATCGCGCCCCGCAAGCACACGCATTGCATCTTCGTAGGAAATGTCTTGCGCGAGTTGAATTTGTTCTTGATAAGAGGTCGCCTTTGTATATGCCTCAGTCATTTGTTCTGGAGAGACCTCTAGAATTTGAGAAAGAGCTTGGAAAATGGAAAGGCGCTCACCTTCATCGCTTGGGAGTAATTCTTTTGAGCTGATGAGACGAAACGTTGGATAATTGCTCGCAAGAATCACCCCGTTGCGATCCGTGATAATGCCGCGCTCTGCCGGAATCACATACGAACGAAATCGATTTTCCTCCGCCAGTGCGCGATAAGCTCCGCCACGCGCGATTTGCATATACCCGGCTCGACCAACAAGCAAAAGCATAAGGCATGCCGTAAACAGAAAAATCGCGCGGAATCGTTTTGGAGAAATAATGGAACCCATGAATTGTCTGGCAGATCCTTCTCCAGTCATGGGCCGATCCGAATAGGTTTCTTCTACAAAAACATCATCTTCCACGGGCAATAAGGCAATCCCCAATCCTTCTTCGGGTTTGATGGGAAACAACTCATGAGGATTAGACGCTGACATGAGATTTGCGCACTAAAAATAGGGAGCGGAATAGCCGTGCACTTCCGCGCGACAATACGAATCCAAAAATGAGACCAATTCCCAGCCACCAAAATCCATTTGCGCAAATGGGCCAAACGTCGCCGTAGGCGTATCCCAGATGATTGTGCTCCACAAAAACAAATATCCCAAGAGAGAAAAGCGCGGCACATCCGTACAAGAGATACCCGAGCCCCAGAAGCGCATACACGGAACGCGTAGTAATGATGCGTGTAACCAGAAATGCGCCAAGAATCCCAAAGAGCACGAATTGCCATGCTGGAAATGCACTAAACCCGAGCAGAGGCAAAAAGATGCCCGTGGATAAAAACCACAATATCCCCGACCAGGGCCCATGACGATGCAGCACAAGTACACCCACAATGAACGTAAGCGGAATTGCATTCCAGGGCGCGGGAAGCGTCACAAGGAGGGTCCCTTGCACAAGTGACAATAAGAAACTAGCACAAATGAGAAAAAACTCACTGAGCATATTGCGTGTCGCCGGCCTGTAAAATCATGACGTTTAAATACTCGTTTGCGTCAAAGAATGGTTGGACTTGCGCGGTCTGAAATGGGTCAGACGGATTTTTCAAAACCGAACTTACTGTCCCGATTACTAGTCCGTACGGAAACAGTCCATCGAGCCCAGACGTCACAATCACGTCTCCTTGAGCCACGGTGGCGTCTTGCGGAATGTAATTCATCGTGAGCACATAGCCGTGTTGGCCTTCAATCATCCCAAGCGTTTTTTCACGCCCCAAAATCGTTGATGGCACATGACTATCAAAACTGCCGAGCAATCGAATTTTACATCGATGTGCTTCTACGTCTGACACCGTCCCAATGAGGTGTCCGTCTTCAACCGCAACAGCCATTTGCGCTGTTACCCCGTCTTCACTTCCCCGATCAGCCCAGAGCTCAAACCCGCCTTCAGGTGAGCGAGCCACGATACGCGCAATGACGACGTTTTGATTTGCATGACCTTTTGTAAAGAAAAGAAATTGTTCGAGTTCAACCAAATCACGTTCGAGTCGTTCAATATAAGCTTCATCAACTGCAAGTGAGGCGGATAGATTTTTGTAATAATCCCGCTCTGCAATGAGCGGTTCTTTTGCAACAAACGTGCCATCCCACACGGCGTGTAAGCCTGTGCCAATGGCTGTAAGACGCGCACCCGTACCCGATACCGCACGCTGAAATCGGGGCACGAACGCGTACAAGACAATCAAAAAAATGACGGCAAATACTCCGACCGCGACTTGAATGATTCGACGAAATTGGAGCGTATTTGTGCGAGGAAGTATTGGCACACGCTATGGCATGAATTGTTCATCGACCGTGCCGGGCAAGGTGATATCACGCAGGAGCGGTTCGTTTTCCAAAAGAGCACCCGTGCCACGCACCGTGCAGGTGGTTGGATCTTCTGCAATACGCACAGGAATATCGGTTTCGCGCGAAATGAGTCGATCGAATCCGCGCAAGAGCGACCCGCCACCCGTGAGCGTGATCCCGCGCTCGTAAATATCGGCCACGAGTTCCGGGGGCGTTGCCTCGAGCGTGGATTTGATTTGTTCAATGATGGAGCGCACGGACTTGTGAAGGGCTTCCCGGATTTGCCCATCGGTTACAATCACTTCTTTTGGAAGACCCGTGAGCAAATCGCGCCCGCGCATTTGAAGCTCCATGGGCTCGGATAGTTCCTGTGCGCTGCCAATGCGACATTTCACCATATCGGCAACACGATCGCCAATGAGCAAATTGTAAACGTCGCGTGCATATTGTGTGATTGCTTTGGTCATTTCGTCGCCTGCCATGGAAAGCGATTTCCATGTGACAACGCCTGAAAGCGAAATGACGGCGATTTCAGTATTACCTCCGCCAATATCGACAATCATATTCCCAATCGATTCGGTAATTGGAAGTCGCGCACCAATGGCACCTGCCACCACGTTTTCCACCAAAAAAACCTGACGTGCACCAGCAGTCATTGCTGCATCCTCAACCGCCTTGCGCTCGACCTCGGTCATTTCAAGTGGCACACCAATTACGATGCGTGGCCGCGGCACAATCGTAAACGATTCCTCGTGAATTTTATCAATGAAATATTTGAGCATTTTTTCCGCGATCTCAAAATCAGAAATCACGCCCTTGGAAAGCGGGCGCGAGGTATGAATATGTGGCGGGGTCTTACCAAGCATATCGCGCGCTAGTCCGCCAACCGCGATGATTTGATTGGTGCGCGCATTGAACGCCACAATCGAAGGCTCGTTCATGACGAGACCTTTTCCTTTTACAAAAACACGGGTATTTGACGTTCCCAAGTCAATCCCGATATCTTCTGAAAATCTGCCGAGGAATCGATTAAACATATCGAGCCCTCATTTTAGCCTGTTGACATCCACGGGTCTAGCACAGCTTATCCCCCATCATCAAAAGGAGATCTTGACAGTCATGAGTGCCGATTTCGATACGAAACGAAAAAATATTCAATAAGGCTCACTCCCGCAATCAGGAGGAGCACGGACCACCAATGAAACCAAGATTTACTCGCCAAAAATAAGCAGCCAACCATCATGGCCGAGAGCATCACGGCTTGACGCAAAGATGTTGATACAATTTCTTCCAATTCATTTTCGGAATCAAATTGCACACGCACGAGTGTTGCAATTGTGGCGATTGTTCCCATGAGGCCCGCAAATAAGGTGAGATAAAAAACCAAAATCATGGGGAGACCTGCCGTAAACGGATCGATATTCCAAAGCACCACGCCCCATGCAATCCATGCAAGAACCGTGCCGGTGCCAAAAATTGCAAGGTATCCTTTGATGTTCATGAAAAAATTATACCATGTTCATCCGTGAACAGTTGAGGCCGATACAAGGGCTTCACATCGCGCAACGCAAGGGCTGGGAACGCAAGTACTAGTGCGTCCATAATTTCCATACGCTTGCTCATGACCGCATCCATCGCTTCGGAACACCTGCACGCAATGTGCAATTCTTCTTTTACGTACGAAAGGACACGAATATCGGGGATTACATAATCGGCAAATAACATCGGCATCAGTTCTTTTGCCTTTTCAACGACAAGCGCCGAAGTAACTTGGCGCTCAATTCCGTGGCGATGCAGTGCACCCGACATCAAAGAACCCATGCCAGTGAATTGTGCTTTCCTGGTGGGTTTTTTACGCTTGGGCTTATAGTATTCAACTCTGCCGAAACTCACAGATATCTTTAAAATCGCAATATTTACACTGCTCTCCTGGCGTGGCGCCAAAAGAACTTGCGCGAATCTTTTGTACTGTGTCCAAAATGTTTTCCGTCAAATCAAGAAGCTCTTTTGCTTTTGGTTCAAAACTCGCTCGCGTATTATTTTCAAGATAATGATACGTGAGCTTTTTCACCACAAGTGGCGGATCAAAACTTTGCGCAGCAGCGAGCGCGTATAAAATCAGCTGACGTTTATCGTCACGCTCGAGTTTTTCTTTTGGCTTGCCGGTTTTATAGTCAATGATTTCTACGCCACCGTCAACGGAATCAATGCGGTCAATACGCCCTTTCAAAATGACGTCGCCAACGTGGAGCGTAAATCCTTTTTCAAGCGCAAGAATCTTTGGTGGCTCTTGCAGAACTTGTGCGTGATAATCCGTAAGTGACTCGCGTGCCTTCTCGAAATATTCGAGTTTCGTCTTCTCATCGGGATACCATTCGTCGATCCAGGAATCCTCAAACAGTTGAAGAAGCGTTGCTTTGGATGGAAGCACGAGTTCTTTTTTCTCTTCCGGGAATAGACTCGTTTGTGGAGCTTCTTGCGCCACGACGATTGCTTGGAAAAACTTATGCAAGGTATTGTGCATGGATTTTCCAAAACTCATTTGATATTTGCCAAAGACCGGCACTTTCAAAATGTGCGCAAACTTATACTGAAGCGGGCACGTGGTGAACGCGGCAATTTGCGTGAAGCTCACGGTTTTTGGAAGCGCGTAAGCACGCACGACAGCCGGTTCTTCTTTGCGCTCGCCAAATGGAACGTCGCTCACATACGCTTCGGGCGCAATTCCTGCGTCGTCTAAAAATCGCGACGGTTTGCGCTTGCGTGTGCCGCCATAATCGTCGGCGTGAAAAAGATACAATCCTTTTTTGGCGCGCGTCATGGCCACATAGCAAAGCCGGCGTTCCTCAGCAATGTGAGCATCGGACGTGCTTTTGAGATTTGCAATCAATCGATCGGGCATTGGGATTGCCTCGCCACGGTGCTGTGAGGGAAAACGTTGCTCCACCATGTTCACCAAGAATACGTGTGAAAACTCCAATCCTTTTGACGCGTGAATGGTCATGATTTGCACAACGTCTGGACCTGCTTCTGCATCAACCGAAAGCGAACCTTCTTCGCCAGCTTCTCGCTCATGCGTGAAGTCCGCAAGGAATTGGTGCAAGCTTCCATCATCGGACGTGAGTACAAATTTTTGCAAGCGCTTTGCGAATTGATTCAGGAGTCCATATTGTTCAATCGTCTTTGCCTCATCGCCGAGTTTCAAAATTTCGCCTTCGAGTCCGGAGTCTTTCACGATCGACAAGAATAACTCTGACACCGGCATGCGGCGCATTTTTTCTTCCAAAGACGATAGCGTGGCAAGAATTTCTTGAGCGCGCTCCACGCCTTCGGGCGTAATTCCTGGAATAACGCCGGCGTATTTGAGCGCATCGGCAATGGAAAGGGCTTTCCGCTGGCAATAAAGCGTTACAGCCGACACATCGTTTTGCGAAAGTCCCAAGTGCTCGTGCGAGAGCAGTCGATAAAATGACGGGCTATCGTGGATCTGATCCAAGACTCGCATCCAGGCCAAACAGTCGATGATGAGAGGTTTAGTATAAAGCCCACTCATTGCCAAAAATCGATATGGAATTTTCACGGCTTCGCAGGCTTCTACAAATGGTTCAGCCTGACTATTGGCGCGCACTAAAATGGCCATTTCGCCCCAATGCACTCCGCCATTGTGAAGTTCGACGATCTTTTTGAGAACGCCTTCGACTTCATCTTTTTCGTCCCCGCATTGAATACGCTGTACGTCGCCGTCAGCAATATGGGCGAGCAATCCTTTTGCGATTTGTTCCTTAATCTCGAGACGATCCGGATTATTTTTCTGTATGAGCGCGTAGGCAACATCGAGAATTGGTTTTGCGCTTCGATAATTTCGTGTGAGAACAATACGCGCCGCACTCGGATAATCCGTGCGGAACTGCATGATATTGGCAAGCGAGGCACCACGGAAACGGTAAATGGATTGATCGTCGTCCCCAACCACGGTGAGGTTCCCGTTTCGCGCGCACAAAAGTTTCACGAGTTCGTATTGCGCCGTATTTGTGTCTTGGAATTCGTCGATCAAAATATATTTGAACTGTTCCTGATATTTTTTGAGGATATGCGGACGCTTTTGAAAAAGCTCGATCGTGTACGAAACCAAATCCGCAAAATCGAGCGCATGATTCTCGAGAAGGATTTGCTGATACGTGTGATAGGCGTTAGCGAGCTCTTCGTAGCGCGCGACTTCCGATGCAGTTGCTTCTTTGTCTTCGGCGGATAATCCTTCTGCGGAATCGAGATTGAGTTTTTCTTCCTGCGCAAACGCCAAGTAGCGTTCAGGCGTGACCATTTCGTCTTTGGCGCGCGAGATATGAGAAAGAATTGCCTTGAGGTAGCGCGTTGGATTTCCGCGCGGTCGATAATAATCAAGCTCAAATCGCGCAAAATTCTTGCGTGTGAGAAGGAGTGCATCAACTTCGTCCACAAGCGTGAACTCTGGCGGCAACCCAATATCCAAGGCGTGCTCGCGCAAGATGCGTTCGCAAAAAGCATGGAACGTAGAAATCCATAGGTCGACGTAGCCAAGCGGAAGAAGCATGTCCACACGCTCTTCCATTTCGGTTGCCGCCTTTTCGGTGAAGGTGAGCGCAAGAATTTCCTCAGGCTTGGCTTTTCCTTGTTCAATAAGCCAAGCAATGCGCTGGGTAATCACCGTGGTTTTCCCCGTGCCCGCGCCGGCAATAATCATAAGTGGGCCGTTTCCATGGGTCACGGCTTGTAATTGCTCGGGGTTGAGGCCTTCTAGGAGTTCGTTTTGCATGAGGGCATTTTAGCACCGCCGCCGTGCGATTGCGAGAGGGTCATAGACTCCTCAGAATACTGAAATTAGGGTAACCTACGATCATGAAACGCATTGCATTTAATAAACATGAGAGTGACAACTATATCCAGGAACGTGGAATCGCTCCATGTTTTATTTGCCAGATTGTCGCAGGCGATAAAATTCGAGATCGTCACCAAATTTTATTTGAAGATGAACGTGTAATTGCATTCCTTTCCTCAAAACCAACGCAATATGGTCAGGTACTTGTCTGTCCTAAACAACATGCCGAACAAATCTCAAAGGACCTCGACGATGAGGAATATCTTCACTTGCAGAGCATCATTTTCAAATTTTCAAAAGCAATTCAAAAGGCTCTAAATCCAGAAAGAATTTATGTAGCGTCATTTGGCAGTCAACAAATGAATCGGCATATTCATTTTCATCTTGTCCCCATCCCAAAAGGTACGCCAATTCGTGAGCAACAAATGGCATCCATGATGCCTGAACTCGTCGGCTATTTGGATCTTGAAGACAGCGAATGGAAAGAACTCGCGAAGAATATTATAAAATCACTTTGATACGCGAAAGCCGAGGCTTGTTAACTAAAAAGACGACTGCTGTAAGGCAATCGTCTTTTTTTACTATCTATATTATTGAATGTTTACTTCACGTCGAAGACCTTTTTCGTTACCTTGGTGTCAGACACGATGTAGAAGATCAAGTTACCTGCAGCATCGAATGAAGGACGACCAAAGACACCATAATACTTAAAAGCCTTTTCCGCACCCTCGTAGAAGAAAGGTTTTTTTACAGGTGCATCACTTGCGGAAAACATCGGAAGCATTTGGCTTGTTGCACTCGCAACCTGTTTGCCATTGAGCCAATACGTGTACTCAAACGAACACACCGAGGAGCTACACACATCCATAGCCGTTCCGTCGGCCTTCATCGTGTGAACATCTACTGTCTTTTCTGAACGGAAAAGAACGTGGCCATATGGATCGGCTGCTACAGGCACAGCTTTTACTGGAATGGTCCATTCCTCGATTGGTGACCACAAATGTGTTTCATTGTATTCGGAGACGGTCGTGTATGGAGGTGTGAATGCAAATACTTCATCAAGCGTCGTATTCAAATACACTTCCTTTGGCTCAAATGAGAGCTTGGTCGCTACCTCATTTTTGACAATATACCATTCACCACGGATATCGCGGGCACGATAGAAGACAGATCCGGTGGCATCATTTTTCAGCACCTGGTCAACATAGTCCCAGGCCTGACCGCGTTCGCCGTTCAGAACGACGTACCACGTATTACCATCACGCTCACGGTAAAGTGCAGCGCCTGTCTTGTTTACTCCATCGTATTTGGCGTAGCTCTGAAAAGGTGTTGCATTGCGATACGTACGCTCGATATAATCTTCAATCACTAATTTTTGTGAGTGCCAAGGCTGTGTAGGAACATATGCGAGAACTGTCTCGCTGACCTTTGGAGCTTCAACGCTCAACGGATTCATAATCGAACTACAAGCCTCTACCGTTGGCAACGTGATTGTGTCACCCGCGTATAGTAACCCCTGATAATCGAGGTTGTTTTCGGGGATAGAGGCAATCAACGGCCAGCACCAAGGGCTACCGATTTGGCTTTCAGCGATTTTCCAAAGACTATCACCTTTTTGAACTGTATAATTTTGGCTATTTTCGTTCGCAAAAACCGCCATTGCAGGTGTGAACAATAGCACGGAGGCGAATAATCCAAGCATGAGTGATTTCATAGGGTTTATTGTGAGTCAAATTGACCGCGCAGAATAGCACAAAAATCTGCTTTTGTCAATGTGTCATCTAGTAAATTATTGATTTTTCTCGCAATTTTTGATATCGTGCCCCGTTAATAACTCCATGCAACAACCCATCAAACGATCAAAAGCCCGCTTATTGGCCGGAAGAACGTTTTATACGCTCCAGCGGTATTTTTATTGGTACGTTTCCGGAATTGATTTTGCAACAAAGCAAAACACTTCCCCATTGCCATTTAAAATTTTCACACATAAAACTCCATTGCGCCGGGCGCTGTCAAACGTCGATCCAACGCTCAATGAGAATAAAATAGCGAACCTGAAAATCGCGATTCAAAAGCTTGATGGGATTATTCTTGAACCCGGTCAAACATATTCTCATTGGCGCTTGATTGGACATCCAACCAAACGCAAAGGCTATAAAGAAGGAATGGTTCTTGATCACGGCACGGTGAAAACCGGAACCGGTGGCGGGCTTTGTCAGCTTTCAAACCTCATTTATTGGATGACGCTTCACACCCCCCTCAGCGTCACCGAACGCTGGCGCCATAGCTATGACGTTTTTCCGGATGTAAATCGTGTACTCCCATTTGGTAGTGGCGCAACATGCGCTTATCCAAACATCGATCTACAGATAAAAAATCAAACAAGCCAACGATTTCAGTTGTCGCTTCAAGTGACGGAAGATTCTTTAGTTGGTACGTGGCTTTCTGATAAACCAATTGCATTCACCTACCACATCGCAGAAATTGAACATGAAATAAAACACGAGTGGTGGGGGCAGTATTCCCGAAATAATAAAATTGCGCGCACGGTTGTTGATAAACAAACCGGCAAAAAAGTATCTGAAGAATTGGTGGCGGAAAATCACGCCATTATGATGTACGAGCCACTTCTGGGGAAGTAGATGGCGTGTATTCCATCTCGAAATGCGTATCATTTTCGCCAACCTCTTCAAACCCAAATTTTTTGTATAAATCAATTGCTCGATTTGCTTTCAGCACTTGTAGTCGGACAGGAATCTTCTTCGTGTTTGCCTCTTGGATGAGCGAACCTAAAAGTTTCGTGCCAATCCCCTGCCCTTGAAATTCCGGTAAAATAACGAGCTCATGGGCGTCAATACGCTTATCTGAATACTCCACCCAGCAATAGCCAACGGGAACACCATTATCTAAAAGAATTTGGTAACGATTCTCTGCCCAGGCGTCGTCGAAAAATTTATCCTGTTTTTCCTCATCCCAAGCGCCGAACTGCTTTTCCACAACATCGTGATATGCAAGGTGATGAACCTTGCGCATAAAATCCATGTCTTCTTTTGTTGCAGTTCGTCTTTCGAGCGAGGAAGAAATTTCTACCTCAGGCGTTCGTTCTTTTTGATCTGACATATTGACTTGTTTTTCCCATTTTATCACAAAAGCCGAGGTCTAGCCTCGGCCACGAGCGCCAGTCGTTGTTGGCGCTAGACAATCTCCTCGATCTCCCACGTCCCATCTTCCCTGGGAACCGCGAGGAGCTTGACCACCGTCATGCCTGGATAGAGCGCCAGCACATGCTGCCGAGCATCCTCAAGGTGCCCCAGATGAAGCGCGCGTTCTGCTTCAGGAGCATCCACATAGAGGGCGTTCCCCCCGTATGCACGACAGTCCAGATGCGACATCAGGAATACCGTGCGAATCTCATGAAACCTGCAGGCGACTCGAATTTGGTTTGCCGTGAACCCATCCGGCTCAACTGCAAGATCCTTCGGACCACCCGCGAGCGAGATGACGTAGGTATACCCAACGAGTCCGTTGAGGATCAAGAACTCCTGGATGGACTCCTCAAGGCGAGGGTCCATACACCGGACAAGAATGGCATAGCCCTGGTCGCATCTGAATTCCATGGTTTTCTCCAAATGGTTTCGATGTTTTACACGAAAAATCGAATCTCGTCAATCATCGCAAATAGAAAAGCCGAGGAAAACCTCGGCTTTTCTGATACGGGCAGGTCACAGACCTGCCCCTACGAAAATATTAATTCAATTCCTCAAACGTCCACTCCGTGTCACTCACCTTTCCAGCGAGGATCTTCACGACCGTCACGCCAGCGATCTTTTGGAGCACCGTCTGCTTGGCCGTTTCCAAATCTGCTTCGTGTTTGGCGCGTTCTGCCTCCGAGCTCTCAAACGATCCGTAGGCTCCACAATCGATGTGATTCATGAGTACCACGGTTTCGATGTTGTGGAGACGCTTGGAAGCCGCGAGCTGACCTGCTACAAATCCATCCGGATTTTCCGCAAGTTCTTTGACTCCGCCGGCAAGGGAAATAATATCGATGGTTCCAACGAGTCCCTTTGACGCTAAATATTCATGAATCGCCTTTTCAAGACGAAAGTCCATGCAACGAACAAGGGCGTGGGTGCAGTGATGTGACATAGCGTTTTATTATTTTCCTCCTCGGAATTTTTTGCGAGCAATTCGTTCACGCGAAAGTTCACGCTCCATTTGCGCAGCAGCATCGGCGTAGGCAACCTCGCCTTGATTGCGAGCTTCCTCCAAACGCTTCTGCGCGAGTGCTTTTGCTTCCTCGATTTTTTGCAAATCAAGCTCGCCGGATCGTTCCGCCGTATCTGCTAGCACCACCACGGTATTTCCGGGTCGCACTTCGAGCAGCCCGGTCGAAACCGAAAGAATTGATTCGCTTCCCTTTTCCTTGAGGCGCATTTCGCCAGCGCGCAAAAGCGCAACGAGCGGTACGTGGCCTGGCAAAATCGTCACCTCGCCCATTTCCGTGAATGCGGAAATCGAATCCGCCGCGCCTTCGAAAATGACGCGTTCTGGGGTGACAATTTTGAGCGTGAGTTCTGCCATATTAGGCTTTCACTTCGTCGATCGATCCTTTCATGTAAAACGCTTGCTCTGGCTTATCATCGTGTTTGCCATCCAAAATCTCACCAAATCCGCGAACGGTTTCGGCAACCGGCACATATGCGCCAGGCGTTCCAGTGAATTGTTCGGCAACGCTGAAAGGTTGGGAGAGGAATTTCTGGATTTTGCGAGCGCGCGATACCGTGAGTTTATCTTCGTCGGAGAGTTCATCCATACCCAAGATTGCAATGATGTCTTGCAAATCTTTATAGCGCTGCAAAACCTGCTGAACGCCACGAGCAACGCGATAGTGCTCTTCCCCAATGATGTTTGGATCAAGAATCGTCGAAGATGAGTCAAGTGGATCAACTGCTGGATAAATAGCGAGCTCAGCCAAAGATCGTGACAAAACCACGGTTGAGTCGAGGTGTCCGAAGGTTGTTGCTGGAGCTGGGTCGGTCAAGTCGTCGGCTGGAACGTAAACCGCCTGAATGGACGTGACCGATCCTTTTTTGGTTGAGGCGATGCGCTCTTGAAGCGTTCCCATTTCTGTTGCCAAGTTTGGCTGATACCCCACGGCCGATGGAATGCGTCCCAAAAGAGACGAAACTTCAGAACCTGCCTGTGTGAATCGGAAAATGTTATCGATAAACATCAAAACATCTTTTCCTTCTGTATCGCGGAAATATTCCGCCATGGTGAGTCCAGAAAGTGCCACGCGTGCGCGAGCGCCTGGTGGCTCATTCATCTGACCGAATACGAGGCAGGTTTTTGCAAGCACGCCGGATTCTTTCATTTCCTGATACAAATCGTTTCCTTCACGGGTTCGTTCTCCAACGCCAGCAAAAACGGAATATCCTCCGTGCTCTTTTGCGATATTGTGGATAAGCTCCTGAATCAAAACGGTTTTGCCAACGCCGGCGCCACCGAACAGTCCTGTTTTTCCTCCTTTCAAAATTGGACAGATAAGGTCAACGACTTTAATGCCGGTTTCAAATACTTTTGCTTCTGTGGATTGTTCAACGAATTCTGGAGCAGCGCGGTGGATCGGATCATAGCGAACTGCTTTTGCATCACCAAGTTCATCGATTGGATTTCCAACCACATCAAACATGCGACCCAAGGTTTCCGGACCAACCGGTACGGAAATTGGTTTTCCCAAGGAGACAACCTCGACGCCACGTTGCAAGCCATCGGTTGAGCCCATTGCGATGGCGCGCACCATTTGGTGACCAACTTGTTGAGCAACTTCAAGTGTAAGCGTTTTGTCGCCATTTTTTACTTCAAGTGCGGTCAGAATCTCTGGCACAGCTTCGTCGAATTTTACGTCAACGACCGCGCCAATGATTTGCGCGACTTTTCCTTTGAGTGTTTTTGTGGATGTAGGCATAGAATTTATTTGAGGGCTGAAGCTCCGCTGCTGATTTCCGCAATTTCCTGCGTAATCGATGCTTGGCGAATTTGGTTATACGTGAAGGTGAGATCTCCGAGCATTTCCTGCGCCGCGTCTGAGGCGTTTCGCATGGCCATCATGCGCGAGGAATGTTCTGACGCCGCGGTTTCAAGAAGCGACTGGTAAAGCGTCATGCGCACAAGGTTTGGAAGCACTCGATCGAGCACCCGCTCCGGACTTGGTTCAAACGTGCTTTCCTTTGACGTTGCTGCTTCCTGTTTTTTAGGAGATCCTTCGCTATCGCTCAGGATGACGGCAGTAGGCAGTCCGAATGGCAATAGCGTGAACACCACCGGATGTTGTGTGAGAGCTGAGACAAAATCCACGTAGGCAATCATCACGCGCTTGTAATTCCCTTTTGAGAACTCTTGAATCACGAGCGTGCCAATGGGGTCGATGTCTTTGTACGTGGGTTTATTGGTAAGATTTTCAAAACTCGCAATCAAGGTTGCGCGAGATTTTTTGAGGGCCTGCGTTGCACGTCGGCCGATTCCAACCGCGTCAACGTCTTCAGGAATTCCTTCGAGCGTTTTTTTAACGGCTTTGACGAGGTTGGTGTTAAACGCTCCGGCAAATCCACGATCCGATCCAATCACAATAAGGAGCGTCTTTTTTGCGTCCGCACGCTCCGAAAGTAATGGATGCGACAAGCGATCCACGCGTGACGCAACGCCCTGAATTGTCTCGAGCGCCAATCGCGCATACGGACGCGTTGAGAGCACGCTCGAAACCGCTCGGCGCATTTTTGATGCCGAGACGAGCTCCATTGCTTTCGTAATCTTTCGGGTACTCCCGATCGATCGAATGCGTCGCTTAATTGTTTTTCCGCTTTGCGCCACACTTAGGAATTAAAGGTTGCTTTGAAATCTGCAATGTGTTTTTCGAGTTTGGCTTTGATTTCATCGTTGATTTCTTTTTTCTCCATGATTTCTGCCATCATGTCTGCACCGGTCGAACCAAGATATGCTAAGAATTGCTTTTCAAATTCCTGCACCTTCACGGTTTCGATCGAATCGAAATGCCCGTTGTTGAGCGCGTAGATGATGCAAGACATTTCTGCCATCGAAAGTGGCGCGAATTGCTTTTGCTTCATAACTTCCATGGCTCGGCGTCCGCGTTCGATTTGCTTCTTGGTGCTTTCATCAAGATCGGATCCGAATTGCGCGAATGCTTCAAGTTCACGGAACTGCGCCAAATCGACTTTCAATGTTTTTGAAACCGACTTCATGGCTTTGGTTTGTGCCGATGAACCTACGCGCGAAACAGAAAGTCCAATGTTGAGTGCTGGTCGCTGACCTTTGTAGAACAAATCGCTTTCCAAGAAAATCTGACCATCGGTGATGGAAATAACGTTTGTTGGAATATAGGCCGAGACGTCTCCACCTTGGGTTTCAATAATTGGAAGTGCCGTAATGGAACCTCCGCCGTATTTTTCATTCAAGCGCGCGGAACGCTCCAAGAGTCGTGAGTGAAGATAGAAAACGTCGCCAGGATAGGCTTCGCGACCTGGTGGTCGACGGAGCAATAAAGAAATTTCTCGGTAAGCCCAGGCGTGCTTTGAAAGATCATCGTAGACAATCAGCACATCTTCACCTTTTGCCATGAAGTATTCGGCAATCGCGCACCCAGCGTATGGGGCAATGAACGAGAAAGATGCTGGGTCGGACGCTCCGGCCAAAACAATGGTCGTATATTCCATGGCACCAGTTTTTTCCAGGCGCGCCACAATACCGGCGATTTTGGATTCTTTTTGACCAATGGCAACGTAAATACATTTCACGCCCTGCCCTTTTTGGTTGATGATGGCGTCAATGGCGATGGCGGTTTTTCCGGTTTGACGATCACCAATGATGAGCTCGCGCTGTCCGCGACCAATTGGGATGAGCGAATCAATGGCTTTGATTCCGGTTTGAAGTGCAACTGTAACGGATTTACGTGTCATGACGCCTGGCGCGATTTTTTCAATTGGTTCGTAGCGCTCAAAAGCGATTTCGCCTTTCCCATCAACTGGCTGTCCAAGAGGATTCACGGTGCGGCCAACCATTTTATCGCCAACGGGAATCGAAAGCACGCGGCCGGTTGATTTCACGGTATCGCCTTCGTTTACCGTTTTTGCGTCACCCAAAACGACGGCGCCGATGGTTTGTTCCTCAACGTTTAGGGCCAAGCCAATGGCTCCACTTGGGAATTCAAGCATTTCTTGTGATTTTGCATTCGCAAGACCACTCATACGTACAACACCGTCGGCAACCGAAATCACGGTTCCCACGTTTTCGACGTGCACGTCGGCTTCATAGGCCTCAATTTGCTTTCGCAAGGCGTCAATGATTGCTGTTTTTTGAGTCATACTAGATGGATTGCAT
>Ga0172379_10000312_pt1 | contig 129258 bp, 126 predicted proteins | sample GrowelOW334metaG_FD_119756 | JGI IMG/M metagenome (GOLD analysis project Ga0172379, IMG submission 119756) | Groundwater microbial communities from an aquifer near a municipal landfill in Southern Ontario, Canada - Groundwater well OW334 metaG | ecosystem: Environmental > Aquatic > Deep... | reverse complement strand
TGAAAGGGCGCTGCGGCAACTGGCCCTGCGCGCGGAAAAGATAGGGATGAAACTCGTCGCCAACGAGCAATTCGCTAATTCCGCTTTTTAGAATCAGTGAGTTGGGAGGTGTTTCTTAAGAGCCCCATATGCGCCAAATACACGCGATGACAATCAAACCGAAAAGCAGAATGGCAAACCACAGCGGAACGAAATTTTCTGTTGCGGTAAACGACTTGTACTTTTGAGGACGCTGCCCCTTCCCCAAAGCTGCCCATTCGGCAGAAAACACCTGTGCCGATAAAGATTCCTCTAACTTCAAAATGACCCGAAACTTTGCCGAATTGAGCTTTCCATAGTTATCAATCAGGTTGCGCCACGAGTTACAAAGCAGAAGTCCGATCATGCCAAAACCAGTCATGACGAGGAACGATATCAATGGTGACTTAACAGTTCCAAATTGTGCCAGTGCTCCAGCGATTGCTAACAAGCTGCCGATTGCAGTGATGAAGAAGGCGTTCATCTTTTGTCGCCTTTGGATCAACTGTTCTGACGAATCGACCATCATCTTGTACAGGGGCTCAGTATCCTTACCGTCCTTTTGAAAGAACGAATCAAACTCGTCGTTATGATGGTATATGGCATACAGTTTCTTGAGCTCGTCGCTATCCATGCCGTTTGGGTTCAGCATAACCAGCGGTTTGTTTAGCTCCCGTGCTTGAGCTATCTCCCAAGCTGCATTTTCTGACTCCATGCATGCCGCAAAATCGAAGATGGCAACTGCTTCACACTCTTTCATTCCTGTCAGAGCAGCTGATTTCCACTCCTCACCATGAGAACTATCCAGCACGAGAGGCCGAAGAACTACATTGCCCTCAGTAGCAATGCTCTTCAATAGACAAAGAGCGGTGTTTCGCGTCGCAAACCTATGTATGAGGAATACTTGCATGTCTAGTTGACCGACAAATGGCGTCTAACGACTTCCGCCGATTAACGATTTAAGGTTGGGCCATGTCCATTTGTAAACTTTGTCTTCTGATGCCGCCGACGTTGGCTTAGTGCAATTCTTGTCGGCATAAGCAGCCAAAAGGAAGTATGGGGTTTTTGTGTCTTTGGCGATTGTGAGTTCCGCCGATACGCCGCTTGCTGCATGCGTCTTTTCGCCACATAGAACAATTACAACATCGACATTTTCCATACGCCGCTTCACTTTCTCCTTCCAGTCGCCCGTAAGGTGCTCTTTCACAGATGCATCCTTGAATTCAAATGGGCTGTCAGGCAGATCGGCTGGCCCGGCAAGCATTTCTTTGGTGCCTTTGTCGTGGTCTACGTCAAAACTGATAAAGACTCTTTTCTTGGTTGCCATTGCGACCTCCTTAAATTGACCTGGGGCTAACGTCTGAATTCACCGGCCTGCGCGACGTTTCGCGCAAGTCCGTGGAGCTGGGTTAGCCATTTTCAATCTTAACTATGCGAGCGCTTTCAAATAGCCGGCGATGTATCGCTGAATCAGCGGATCCCTTCTGCTCAACGACCACTAGTTCCTTGCCCAATGCGTCGGCCAAACCAACTTCATAGTTGACCCAAGCCGAGGAATCACTGCTTTCAGATGAAATGACCACAACCGTATTGGCTGCCTCGATCGCTGACTTAATTGACTGTCGGATATCTTCCCCCGCTGCGAGTTCAAACCGAACGTCAAATACATCTGCCGGCTCGACATTGCTCAGAGGAAGCAACTCGGTGATCTTTGCTTTCACCAATTCTGCAATGGCAGCGTCTTTGATGGCGTATGACAGAAAGACTTTGAAGCTCATGGCTGGGCACCCCCAATAAGGCCGCGGATGTCTTCCACTATCTTCTTCCAATCGGTTGTTGAATTGCACTGACTTGCAAGAAGTAACGGAGGCACGCCGCGCTCTCTGGTTTTCAGGTCGTTGTAGTCAAGGTGATGGAGGAGCACGAAAGTCTTTACGTCAAACGCGTCAGCGTATGCAAGTTCCATCCATTGTGCAGCGCCGCCGTCGATGGTGCTCGGAGAGACTATGAAAACAGTAGCAATGGAGTCGCGCACGGATTTTTTAAGGGCGGCTGCAATTTCCTTTTCTGACCGTGACTGATCTCGTTGAAATGTCCAAGCAATAACGCTCTCCGGCGCGAGCAGTGTCTCGATAGCAAACTGGAGCAACTCTGCTTCAAATGCATCGTGTCCGGCGTATGAGATGAAGACCTGTACTCGTTTCATAGAACCAAGCGTGTGGGTAAATAGGAATGGCTAACGTAAAGTAGATGGCAAAAACGCCGAATATTCGACTCGACGCCTAATAGTATCGAACCGACCGCAACCCTACCCGAGCCTTGCGCCGAAAACAATATGTCTAAAGGCCTATATATTCCGGCCTAGTCTCCCGTCAGCACCACCTCGCAGGCCACGCAGGGGACCGCGCGACCTCGCTCATTCAGGCTTCTCCAGCGTCGCCAGCATCTCGTCGTACAACTCCCACGCGAGCCGCGCGTCCTGTTCGGACAGTTTTGCGTGCGCGTAGCCGGTGTGCACCGTGACGTAGTCGCCGACCGCGAGCGCTTCGTCCTGCATCAGGAACAGGCTGACGGTGCGTGCCTCGCCCTTCGCCTCGCAGCGGGCGTTGTAGCCGTCGATCTCGACGATCCGCATCGGAATAGAAAGGCACATGTGAGTCAGCAGGGGATGGAAAACGGACTCAGTATAGCCGCCGGCAGCGGCACGGGTGAAATCAGGTGATTCCCCAATTGACTTTGATCGGGCGCATGGTTACGGTGTTGCCAGTGCCAGTGCCAGTGCCAGTGCCAGTGCCCGTTGACCGGCAGTACTCCACCGGTCTTTGTCCGGTTAACTCAACCATATCCTGTGCCATGACCGACAGTCGCAACATATTGATATTGGGTATCGGCAATAGCCTGCTGCGCGACGAGGGCGCGGGTATCCATGCGCTCAACCGCCTGCGCGAGGAACTGGCCGGGCGCGACGACATCGACTTCATCGACGGCGGCACGCTCAGCTTCACGCTCGCCGGCCATATCGAAGACGCCTCCCATCTGATCGTGATCGACGCCGCGCAACTCGGCGCGGTGCCCGGACACTCCAAGGTGTTCGAGGGCGAGGCGATGGACGAATTCCTCGGCAGCAACCGCAAGCGCAGCGTGCACGAAGTCAGCCTGCTCGACCTGATGGCCATCGCGCGGCTCGCCGACCACCTGCCGGAACGGCGCGCACTGATCGGCATCCAGCCCGCGGAGATAGACTGGAGCGAACATCCTTCCGACGCGGTTGCGGCAGCGATGCCGCAGGTCTGCGCACAGGCGAAGAAACTCATAGCGGAGTGGCAAACATGAGCCTGCAGGACATCCATATCAAGGTCGCGGATGCGCATTCGGTCGGCAACGTCGAGGCCATCCTGAACGAGATCGCCACCCGCCTCGATGACTTCGTTAACACCAGTGAGACCGGCCTGATCGACCTGAAGAGCCTGCCGTTCTCGACGGACGAATACGAACGGCTGCGCGCGATGCTGGGGCGCGGCGAGGTCACGGCGCGGCTGAATTCCATCGGCGAATCGGAGATCTACGAGACGCATTTCCCCGGCGTGTGGTGGGTGACGCACTACAACGTCGAGGGCGACATCGTCGCGGATCTGATCGAGATAGCCTCGGTGCCGGCGATATTGCAGAGCCAGTGGGAAGATGTGCGCACCGGGCTGGGGCGCCTGAGACAAACGCTGACTTCCGTTCGTGGTGAGCCTGTCGAACCATGAATGGAAGTTAATGTGCGAGCGCCGTTCGTTCCTTCGACAAGCTCAGGACGAACGGATTAACGGAAAGCAGCAACATCTCAACGACGAGGTGACCAGATGAAAGAACAAGAAACGCTGGAACAACGGCTGGGCGAACAGGGCGTCAGCCGCCGCGCCTTCCTGAAATTCTGCGCCGCGCTGGCGACGATGATGGCGCTGCCGCCTTCCAGCGCAAGTGCGATCGCCGCCGCGCTGGCCAAAGCCAAACGCCCATCGGTGATCTGGCTGTCGTTCCAGGAATGCACCGGCTGCACCGAATCGCTGACGCGCTCGCATTCGCCCACGCTGGAGAGCCTGATCTTCGACATGATCTCGCTCGACTACCACCACACGCTGCAGGCCGCATCCGGCCACGCCGCCGAGCAGGCGCGCGACGAGGCGATGAAGGCGTTCTACGGAAAATACCTGCTGCTGGTGGACGGCTCCATCCCGCTGAAGGACGGCGGCGTGTATTCCACCATCGCGGGCCGCACCAACCTCGACATGCTGGAAGAAGCCGCGAAGGGCGCGGCGGCCATCGTCGCGGTGGGCAGCTGTGCGGCGTTCGGCGGCCTGCCGAATGCGCAGCCCAACCCGACCGGCGCGGTGGCGGTGTCCGACATCGTGAAGGACAGGCCCATCGTCAACATCTCCGGCTGCCCGCCGATCCCCGCGGTCATCACCGGCGTGCTGGCGCATTACCTGACCTTCGGCGAACTGCCCGCACTCGACGAGCTGGGACGCCCGAAGGCGTTCTACGGCGAGACCATCCACGACCGCTGCTACCGCCGCCCGTTCTACGATCAGGGCAAGTTCGCGAAGACCTTCGATGACGAGGGCGCGCGCAACGGCTGGTGTCTGTACGAGCTCGGCTGCAAGGGGCCGACCACGCACAACGCCTGCGCCACCACCAAGTGGAACGGCGGCACCAGCTTTCCCATCGAGTCCGGCCATGGCTGCATCGGCTGCTCGGAGCCGAAGTTCTGGGATGCCGGCAGCTTCTACACGCCGCTGTCCGCGCCCGCCGCGGACGTCGCAACCGTCGCGCAGGTTTCAATGGTCGCCGGTGCGGGCGCTGCCGTGGCAATGGGCGCGCTGGACCGCGTTAAGAAACAGAAGCTGCAGCAGTCGCGCGAGAAGCTCACGGTCGAAGACCTGAAGGGAGACTGAGATGGATGCACAGGAATTGTTGATCTGGGTGCGCGGCGCCGGATTGCAGATCGCCGCCGCGGTGTTCGTGCTGGGCATGAGCTACCGCATGCTGCACCTGCTGCTGATCGGCCGCAAGAAGTCGCTCGCTGAAGCGCGCGGTTCGGAATGGGCAGGCGGATTGCGCACGATGTGGCAGCGCAGTTTCGTGCTGCCGAAGCTGAGTCCGCGCGGCAGGTTCACCGTCGTCGCGGGCTACCTGTTCCATCTCGGCTTCTTCGTCACGCTGTTCTTCCTCAGCCAGCACATCGCACTGTTTCGCGCGGTGTTCGGCTTCGGCTGGCCGGCGCTGCCGCGCGGCGTCATCGACATCGCGGCGGTGCTCTCATTGGGCGCGATGGTCGCGCTGCTGGCGCACCGCCTCGTCGATCCGGTAAAACGATTGTTGTCGGATTACCAGGACTACCTGACCTGGGCGCTGTCCTTCCTGCCGCTGCTGACCGGCTTCATGCTGCTGCGCGAGATCGCCTTCGAATACGTGACGCTGCTGACGCTGCATATCGCCAGCGTCGAACTGCTGCTGATCGCGGCGCCCTTCACCAAGCTCGCACACATGTTCTCGACCTTCATCTCGCGCTGGTACAACGGCGCGGTCATGGGGTTCAAGGGCATCAGGACATAAGGCAAGGAGAACAAGATGAGCACATCACTCCAGCGCGGCATAGCTTCCTTCGTCGGCCAGATCGACGGGCCGATCGCATCGTTCTTCACTTCCTGCGTGCATTGCGGCCTGTGCGCCGATTCCTGCCTGTTCTACACCGAGACACAGGACCCGAAGTACACGCCCATCCACAAGCTCGAACCGTTGCGCCGCGTGTGGCAGCAGGAATACACCTTCTGGGGCAAGCTGATGAAGAAGGCGGGACTGAGCAAGCCGGTCACCGACGAGGAGCTGGCCGAGTGGGAGCCGCTGGTCTACGACAGCTGCACGCTGTGCGGCCGCTGCTCGCTGGCCTGTCCGGTGGGCAACGACATCGTGTACATGGTGCGCAAGATGCGCGAAGGCATGGTCGCCTCGGGCCATGCGCCGGAAGGACTGAAGGGTGCTACGCAGCGCGCGATCGAACTCGGCAGCCCGATGGGCGTGAACATCAACACGCTGAGGGCGCAGATCAAACATGCCGAGAAGGAGACCGGCCTGACGGTGCCGATGGATGTGGAAGGCGCGGACTACATGATGGTGCTGTCTTCCGCCGAGGTCGCCGAGTACAACGACATCATCGGCGCAGTGACGCGCATCTTCCATCAGGCGGGCGTGTCGTGGACCATCGCCTCCGACGGCTTCGAGGGCACTAACAGCGGCATCCAGATCGGCTCATCCGACCTCGCGGCGGAACTGGTCGGGCGCATCGTGCGAGCCGCCGAACGGCTGAAGGTGAAATACGTCATCAGCCCGGAGTGCGGCCATGCCTACACCGCGTTGCGCTGGGAAGGCCCCAACCTGATCGGCCGCCCGTATCCCTTCAAGGTCATCCACATCATCGAACTGCTCGACCAGCTGCGCAGCGAAGGACGCCTGAAGACCGACAGCGTGGACGAGACGCGCATGACCTTCCACGACCCATGCCAGATGGTGCGACGCGGCGGCATGGTCGAACAGCCACGCAATCTGCTGCACATGGTCGCGCCGAATTTCGTCGAGATGTCCGATCCCGGCTTGCAGAACTGGTGCTGCGGCGGTGGCGGCGGCGTCAGCGCCAACGAACGCGCCAATCCGCTGCGCACAAGGGCGTTCAACCGCAAGAAGGCCCAGCTCGACGAAATCGATGCGACCACCATCGTCAGCGCCTGCTCGAACTGCCGCACGATGCTGCTGGACGGGCTGGAACACAACCACATGCCGCATGAGGTCGTCGGCCTGACCGAACTGATCGCCGAACACCTGGCGGATGACAAGGAAGGAAAAGCGCCATGAGCAGAACCGTCGTCGTCGATCCCATCACCCGCATCGAGGGCCATCTGCGCATCGAGGCGGAGACCGATGCCGAGGGGCGAATCACGCAGGCGTCCAGCGCGGGCACGATGGTGCGCGGCATCGAGATCATCCTGCGCGGCCGCGACCCGCGCGACGCCTGGGCGTTTGCGCAACGCATCTGCGGCGTGTGCACGCTGGTGCACGGCATCGCCTCGGTGCGCGCGGTGGAAGATGCGCTGAAGTATGAGATACCGGCCAACGCGCAACTGATACGCAACCTGATGACGGGCGCGCAATACATCCACGACCATGTGATGCACTTCTACCACCTGCACGCGCTGGACTGGGTGGACGTGGTGTCGGCACTGAAGGCCGATCCCAAGGCCACCTCGGAACTCGCGCAGACGGTCAGCCCGTCGTATCCGCGCTCCTCGCCCGGCTATTTCGCCGACATGCAGAAGAAGGTGAAAGGCTTCGTCGAAAGCGGCCAGCTCGGCATCTTCGCCAACGGCTACTGGGGGCATCCCGCCTACAAGCTGCCGCCGGAGGCCAACCTGATGGCGGTGGCGCATTACCTCGACGCGCTCGCCTGGCAGCGCGACGTGGCGAAGCTGCACACCATCTTCGGCGGCAAGAACCCGCACCCCAACTTCCTCGTCGGCGGCGTGCCCTGCGCGATCAGCATCCACCCGGAACAGGAGGGCCGCGGCAAGGGCCCGCATTATCGCGGCGGCGAGGGCGCGACCTCGCTGAACATGGTGGGCTTGGCGAACGTGCAGAACATCATCAACCAGATGCGCGAGTTCGTCGATCAGGTTTATGTGCCGGACACGCTCGCCATCGCCGGCTTCTACAAGGACTGGGGCGCGCAGGGCGAAGGCGTCGGCAACTTCATGACCTATGGCGACTTCCCCGCCCAAGGCATCAACGATCCGGCCAGCAACCTGATCCCTTCCGGCGTGATCCTGAACCGCGACCTGTCCACGATCCACCCGGTCGACCTGCATGCCGAGAACGAGATCGAGGAGTTCGTCTCGCATTCCTGGTACGACTACAGTGTCGGCAAGGACAAGGGCCTGCATCCGTACAACGGCGAGACCACGCTGCACTACACCGGCCCGAAACCGCCGTACGAGAATCTGGACACCGCGAAGGACTATTCCTGGCTAAAGTCGCCGCGCTGGAAGGGCAAGGCGATGGAAGTCGGCCCGCTGGCGCGCGTGCTGATGATGTACGCGAAGGGCCACGCGCAGACCAAAGAACTGGTGGACATGACGTTGAGCAAGCTGGACCTGCCGGTGACCGCGCTGTACTCGACGCTGGGCCGCACCGCCGCGCGCACGCTGGAGACCAAGGTCATCGCCGACGCGATGCAGGGCTGGTACGACCAGCTGATCGCCAACATCAAGGCGGGCGATGTGCGCACCTTCAACGAGACGAAGTGGGACCCGTCCACCTGGCCCGCACTCGCGAAGGGCGCGGGCTTCATGGAAGCGCCGCGCGGCGCGCTGGCGCACTGGATCGTCATCAAGGACGGCAAGATAGACAACTACCAGGCCGTGGTGCCCAGCACCTGGAACGCCGGACCGCGCGACCCGCAGGGGCAGGACGGCCCCTACGAAGCCGCGCTGAAAGGCCACAAGCTGCACGACCCAAAACAGCCCATCGAAATCCTGCGCACCATACACAGCTTCGACCCCTGCATCGCCTGCGCGGTGCACGTGACCGATCCTGACGGCGAGGAGCTGGTGAAAGTAAAAATCAAATAGCCGGGCTGGAAGCTGCTGCAAAGACTGGAGCGGGTGAACGGGATCGAACCGTCGTATGCAGCTTGGGAAGCTGCCGTTCTACCATTGAACTACACCCGCTTGGTGTAGAATGCGGCGCGCATTCTAACACGGCCTTCGGCAACTCAGAGACTCTAAAAGTGATAACGGTCAGCATCAACGGCGAAGCACGCCAATTCCCGCAAACCATCACCATCGCAGCGCTCATCGAACAGATGAGCCTGACGGGCAAGCGCATCGCGCTGGAACGCAACGGCGAGATCGCGCCCCGCGGCACCTTCGCGACGCAGCAACTGGCGGACGGGGACAAGCTGGAGATCGTGGTTGCGGTGGGCGGCGGCTAGATAATGTATCCCCAATAATTCATCGGATGTAGGTCGGGCTTCAGCCCGACATGTCGGGTTAAAACCCGACCTACGTTTAACGCACAATTCCGGTTAAAAATTCATCAGGAACACAGCAATGAACGACAAACTCATCATCGCAGGCAAGAGCTACAACTCCCGGCTGCTGGTCGGCACGGGCAAATACAAGGACTTCACCGAGACGCGCGCGGCGCTGGATGCGAGCGGCGCGGAGATCGTCACCGTGGCAATCCGCCGCACAAACCTCGGCCAGAACGCGAACGAGCCCAACCTGCTCGATGCGGTGCCGATGTCGAAGTTCACCTACCTGCCTAACACCGCCGGCTGCTACACCGCCGACGACGCGGTGCGCACGCTGCGCCTCGCGCGCGAGCTGCTGGACGGCCACTCGCTGGTCAAGCTGGAGGTGCTGGGCGACCCGCAATCGCTGTACCCGAACGTGATCGAGACCATCGCCGCGGCGAAGACGCTGGTCGCCGAAGGCTTCCAGGTGATGGTGTACACCTCGGACGATCCCATCGTCGCGAAGCAACTCGAAGACATCGGCTGCGTCGCGGTGATGCCGCTGGCATCATTAATTGGCTCCGGCATGGGCATCCTGAATCCGTGGAACCTGCAGCTGATCATGGAGCGTCTGCAGGTGCCGGTGATCGTCGACGCGGGCGTGGGCACCGCATCGGATGCGGCGATCGCGATGGAGCTGGGCTGCGCGGGCGTGCTGATGAACACCGCAATCGCCGGCGCGAAGGATCCGGTGCTGATGGCATCCGCGATGAAAAAGGGCGTGGAAGCCGGACGCGAAGCCTTCCTCGCCGGACGCATGCCGAAGAAGCTGTATAGCGCCAGCCCGAGCTCGCCGACCGCGGGGATCATCGGTTCGGTGCGCAGCTAAACATATCCGTAGGGGCGCGATTCATCGCGCCCTCGTTGTTCGAATAGTTCAAGGGCGCGATGAATCGCGCCCCTACAGTCCATACGCACATGACCGACAACACCGACCTCCGAAACCGACATATCCGCAGCTTCGTGCTGCGCCAAGGCCATCTCTCGCCCGCGCAGCAGCGCGCGGTGGACACGCTGATGCCGTGCTACGGCATCCCTTACGAGAACAAGATACTGGACCTCGATCAGGCGTTCGGCCGCAGCGCGCCCAAGATACTGGAGATCGGTTTCGGCATGGGCGACAGCACCGCGACCATCGCGCAGGCGCATCCGGAGAACGATTACCTCTGTCTGGAAGTGCATACGCCGGGCGTTGGTAACCTGCTGAAGCTGATCGAGGCGCAGCAGATATCCAACATCCGCATCGTCCAGCACGACGCGGTCGAAGTGCTGCGCGACATGATCGCGGACGCGTCGTTCGACGGCGTGCATATCTTCTTCCCCGACCCATGGCACAAGGCGCGCCACAACAAGCGCCGCCTGATCCAGTCGCCGTTCATCGCCAAGCTGGTGCAGAAGATCAAGCCGGGCGGCTACATCCATGCCGCAACCGATTGGCAGGACTACGCCGAGCAGATATTGCGCGTATTCGGCGAAGAGCCGCTGCTGGAGAACACCGCGGCGGGCTACGCGCCGCGTCCGGAATATCGCCCCCTAACGAAGTTCGAGAAGCGCGGTATCAATTTGGGGCACGGGGTGTGGGATCTGGTGTTCCGGCGCAAATAAAACTTGGCAAAACCTTAGTCCACGGAAAGCACGGAAGACACGGAATAAAACCACTCGATCCTGTTCGTGATTTTCGTGTGTTTCGTGGACAATTTTGTTTTTAGCTTTCGTCAAACTCCTGCGTCGGCGCACGACTGAGCAAATCCGTGATCACCTCGGCCACCGGCTTGTGTTCGTAGATCACGCGGTAGACGCCCTCGCAGATCGGCATCGCAACGCCTAGGCGCTGCGCCAGCTGATGCACTTCCCGCACGGTATAGACGCCCTCGGCGACATGGCCAAGACGGCGCAGTATCTCCTGCAGGTCGTGATGCTGCGCGAGCAGCAAGCCGACCTGGCGGTTGCGCGACAGGTCGCCGGTGCAGGTCAGGATCAGGTCGCCGACGCCGGACAGGCCGCTGAGCGTTTCGCTGCGTCCGCCCAGCTTCAGCCCCAGCCTGGTGATCTCGGCCAGGCCGCGCGTCAGCAGCGCGGCGCGGGCGTTGTGCCCCAGCCCCATACCGTCGCAAATGCCTGCGGCGATCGCCATCACGTTCTTCACCGCGCCTCCCACCTCGACGCCGGCCACGTCGCTGCTGGCATAGATGCGCAGGCGAGCATGGTGCAGCGCCTGCGCAGTATCGCGGGCAAACGCTTCGTCGGATGAGGCCAACGTCAGCGCGGTCGGCTGGCCGCAGGCGACCTCCTGCGCAAAGCTGGGGCCGGACAGCACGCCGTGACGGAAGCGCGCCGGCAAAACCTCGGCGACCACCTGATGCGGCAGCAGCGAGGTCTCCGCCTCGAAACCCTTGCACAGCCAGACCACGCCGAAGCTGCCGGACGACTGCGCCAGCTGTTGCAGGATGGAACGGAAGGAGTTGGTCGGCACCGCGACGATGGCCAGTTCGGCACTCGCCAGCGCGACGGACAGATCGGAACTCAGTTCAAGGTTAGCGGGCAGCGGAATGTCCGGCAGGTAGCGCCGGTTGCAGCGCTCCTCGCGCATCGCCGCGATCTGTCCGGTGTCGCGCGCCCACAACGTGACGCGATGGCCGGCCGACAAACTGATCGCAAGCGCGGTGCCCCAGGCGCCTGCGCCGATGACTGTAATATTCATAACACTAAAGCACCTCGAAAAACCGTAGCGAGCGGCTTGAGTGCAAGGCGCACGGAACGGAGCGACGAGAAAACGAGCTTTGCGAGTTTCGGCGAAGGCTAACCTTCAGGTTATGCCGAAGCCACATACCCATCGAGTACCGCGCAACGCAGCAATCGAGCCGCGCAGTAGGTTTATCGAGGTGCATTATTCGCCCCAGACCTCGGTACTCCGCACATACCCGGTTTCGCCGTCCTGATGGCGCACCTTGACCCAGCCGGTGCCGGTAGCCTCAAGGCGTTCCAACGCGACCTGCTGACGTACCTGAAAGGCGCGCGCTGCGGCGAAATCCGGCGTCGCGCGCACGTCGAGCAGCGGCAGCAGCGCAAACACGTAACGCTTGCTGCCCAACACGCGTTTCTCTACCCAGTACAAGCCGCCTGAACGGTCGCGCACCTTGACCCAGTTGTCCAGCGAGACCACCTGTTCGAAGGGCATGTAGCGATTCACGACGAACAGCTTCTTCGCCTTCAGCGACGGGGCGTCGTAGAGGATCGCGCTGTCCTCGGCGACCGAGACAAAATCCACCGCGTGCGCCGCGCCGCTGCCGCAGAGCAGCAGGATCAGCATCAACGAACGCAGCGGAGCAGCGAACATCTTTAGTGGGTGGTGGCGGGTGTCGCAGCAGCGGCTTGCGCCTGCTGTTGCTTCTGCTGCTGGTACAGCACGTCGAAGTTGATCGGGTTCAGCAACACCGGCGCGAAACCGGCGCGCACGGCGACGTCGGAGACCACTTCGCGCAGATACGGGAACAGGATGTTCGGACACATCACAGCGAGGATGGGCTCCATTTCTTCGAGCGGAATGTTGCGCACTTGGAAGATGCCGGCCTGCTTGGCCTCGATCAGGAACATCACCTTTTCACCTATCTTGGCGGTCACGGTGCTCGTCACCGACACCTCAAACACGCCTTCTTCGACAGAAACGGCCTGGGTAGCCAACTGCACATCGATCTGCGGATTTTCGCGCTCCAGGAATATCTGCGGCGCGTTGGGTATCTCCAGCGAGATATCCTTCACATAGATCTTTTCCATGTTGAAAAGGGGTTGGGTGTTTTGCTGCGCTGCTTCGGTCATGCTCACTCCTCCTTGAAATTATTCTGCGAAATTATCCGGCCAATAGTTCGTCCAGCTCGCCGGCCCGGTCGAGCGCGGCCATGTCGTCGTATCCGCCGACATGATGCTCGCCGATGTAAATCTGCGGCACGGTGCGCCGTCCGGTCTTTTCCATCATCGCCACGCGCAACTCGGGTTGCAGGTCGACGCGTATCTTCTCGATCTCCGTCACACCCTTGCGCTGCAGCAAATGCTCCGCCCGCACGCAGTACGGACAGACCTCGGTGCAATACATCACGACCTTCACCATCATTTCTCCACCGGCAGATTGCCCTTCTGCCAGGCGATCATGCCGCCCACCAGATTGTAGACTTCGGAAAAGCCCTGCTTGCCCAGCATCGCACAGGCGTTGGCGGAACGGGCGCCGCTGCGACACACGACGACGATGGGTTTATCGCGATACTTTTCCAGTTCGCCGATGCGCTCGTGCAACTTGCCCAGCGAAATCAGCTTGGCGTTCAACACATGGCCGGATTTGTATTCGGCGTCTTCGCGCACGTCCAGCACCAGCGCGTTCTTGTGGTTGATCAGCTGCGTCGCGGCAATGCAATCCACTTCCTTGATGCCGCGAATGCGGTTGCCGAACATCGACCAGAACAGCATCAGGCCGCTCAGGAAAGCGATGGAAATAGGGAAAATATTATCAATGACGAACTGCACTTGCGTACTCCTGTTCTTTTTGGAGGGCGAATTCTAGCAGAGCGGCGTAGCGCGCGGGCTCCTTCTCCGCCAGTTCTTCCAGCCGTTGCCGTGAGGCGTCGAATTCGGCCGGATACGACCATATCGCCTGCTCCAGCACCACCTTGGCCTGCTGCGGCATGTCGTTCTGCGCCAGCAACAATGCCTGGCGATAGACCACATGGCCGACTGGCACGAAGCCCATTACCCTTGTATTCAGTTCCAGCTTGTCGCGCTTGCGATCCTCGCTTACCTCTATCATCGAGCTCATGAACAGTTCGGCATAAGGCGACAACAGCGAGCCGCCGTGGATCGCGACCAGCCCGTCGCGCACACGCTTGAATGCGTCCTGGTCGGCGGCGGATGCGGGACGCATGCGTAACACCTGCTCCAGTTGCACATAGCTGGCGCGCAACTGCAGCAGCGTCAACAAGCCCAGCAACAACATCGCCGCCACCGACAGCCTCCCCACGGCGCGCAACTCCAGCCGATAGCGGGTCTCGTCCAGCGCGCCGAGCAGGATGGCGGCGACCGCGACGAAGTAGGTATACCACAGCGGATATTCGAGCAGGCTATGGATAGCCAGCACGCCCAGAATCGCATAGCCCCACCAATGCGCAGCGTCAAGCGGCGCGCGGCGCAGGCCGTTCAGCCACATCGCCAGCGCGGCGAACAACACCAGCAGCCCGGCGATGCCGGTCTCCGCGGCCAACTGGAACACCAGATTGTGGGCGTTGTTGTACAACCCCTGGATATTGCCCGGTTGCAACAGCGGCAGCAGCTGCAAGTGATGCCAGGCGAACTGCCCGAAGCCTACGCCCAGCCAGGGCGACTGGCCGAACATCAGCCAGGATTCGCGCCACAGGTACAAACGGATGCTGCCGGTCGCATCCTCGCCGAACAGCCGCTGCATGGTATCGACGCTGCCGCCCGCGCCGGCCATGAACGGCAGTTGCACCAGTATATGCATCGCGCCGAAGCCAGCCAGCAGCGACAGGCTGTAGCGCAGCAGCGGACGCTGCGCCGCATCGCGCCAGCCCCACCATGCGGCGAGAACGGTCATCGACAGCAGGTACAGCCAGGTGCTGCGCGAGCCGCTCAGCGTCATCGTCAGCAGCAAGGGCAGCGCAAGCAGCACCGCATAACGCCCCTTGAGTCCAAGCTGGTGCAACAGCCCGAGCGAAATCAGCCCGAGTGCAATGTAATCGGCGAAATGGTTGGGTTGCGCGAGATTGCCATACACGCTGACCGAGACCTTTGCGACGATCACCGAGTCGAAAGGCGTAGACCATCGAAAATGCTGCAACACGGCGATTGCGGTGCTGAGCTCCGCGCCTATCAACAGACAGATCGCCAGCACCTGAGCCAACCTGGCGAAGCCGTAGATGTCGCACAACCATGCGCCCAGCATCATCAGCAATGCCGCGAACAGCAGGTATAGCGTAAACAGCAGCGCTTGATCGAAGTAGGCAAGCTTCCCCAGCGCTAGTTGCAGCAGCGCAATGGCAGCCAGTCCGACCGGCAACTGTACGATGCGCGGAATCTCCGGCCGCTGCCAGTAGGCGCGCCCGACCAGCAGCGTCAGCGCGCCCACGCCCAGCAGCGCGCTCCACCATTCCTGATAGAAGGTGGTCAGCGGATAGCGGTGGAGATAGTGCAGAAACGGGGAAACCCACATCAACCCGACCAAGGCCAGGCTGATGTGGGTCAGTCGCAGGGATTGCAGCTTGTCTCTTAGCAAGAACCGCCCTTGACGCCGCACTTCGCGAGGATGTTGTTCAGCGGGCATATCCGGGTGAAGCCGCTCTGGAACAGGTTCAGACCGACGAAGGCGGTGAAGAACAGAAAGTACTGGTTCACGAACAGCGGGCTGGCTTCGACGCCCAGCGCCAGCGACAACATCACGAAGAAGCCGGCGACGATACGGACGATACGTTCTGCATTCATGCTACTACTCCTTAAAAGGTTGCCTTTCTCGTCTGCCCCCTCTCCCGCAAGCGGGAGAGGGTTGGGGAGAGGGCGAGGTTGATGGATTTTACGGGAATTTTAGTTACGGCATAACCTGAAGGTTAGCCTTCACTGAAACTTCGTTTTTTGTACAGCGTGGCGTAGTACAGCACCGGGATCACCACCAGCGTCAGCAAAGTGGAGACGAGGATGCCGAATATCAGGGCCAATGCCAGACCGTTGAAAATCGGGTCGTCGAGGATGAACAGCGCGCCCAGCATCGCCGCCAGCCCGGTCAGGATGATGGGCTTGGCGCGCGCCGCCGCCGCATTCACCACCGCATGCTGCGGGTCCACGCCGTCGCGCAGTTGCAGGTTGACGAAGTCTACCAGCAGGATGGAGTTGCGCACGATGATGCCCGCGAGCGCGATCATGCCTATCATCGAGGTCGCGGTGAATTGCGAACCGAACAGCGCATGGCCCGGCATCACGCCTATCACCGTCAGCGGAATCGGCGCCATGATGACCAGCGGCACGACATAGCTCTTGAATTGCGCGACCACCAGCAGGTAGATCAGGATCAGGCCGACGCCGTAGGCGATGCCCATGTCGCGGAAGGTCTCGAACGTCACCTGCCATTCGCCGTCCCACTTCAGCGCGTAAGCGGCATAGGGATCGGAAGGCTGCTTGAAGAAATAGCTCTCCAGTTCGCCGCCCTGCTGCAGCGCCATGCCGCCGGTCTTGCCGTTGATGCCGAACATGCCGTAAAGCGGGCTATCCAGATCGCCGGCCATGTCGCCGTACACGTACACCACCGGCAGCAAATCCTTGTGGTAGATCGGATAGTCGCGCTGCGCCGGGATCACCTGCACCAACTCGGACAACGGAACCAGTGCGCCGTCCTTCGCGCGCACCTTGAGCTTCAGCACCTCGTCGATCTGGCTGCGGCGCTCGGCCGGCAGGCCGATGCGCAGCGGCGGCGCGTACTTCGCGTTCTCGTCGTGCAGCGAGGCGACGTCCTGACCGGTCAGCGCCATGCCGATCGCGTCGACGATGTCGTGCGGCGCGACGCCCATCAGCGCGGCCTTGCTCTGCAGCACATGCAGCAGCATCTTGGGCGCGGTCTCGGTGACCGTGTCGTCTATGCTGACGATGTCCGGCGTGCCGGCGAAGTGCTCGCGCACCTTGCCCGCAACTTGGCGCGCGCCTTCATAGTCCGGCCCGTAGATCTCCGCGACGATGGGCGACATCACCGGCGGTCCGGGCGGCACTTCGACGATCTTGATCTTCGCGCCCCAGTTCTTCGCGATCTGCTGGATGGGCGCCAGCGCAGCCTGAGCGATCTCGTGGCTGCTGCGCTCGCGGTTGTGCTTGTCGCGCAGGTTGACCTGGACGTCGCCCTGCTCGGCGGCGTTGCGCAGGTAGTACTGGCGCACCAGTCCGTTGAAGTTGATCGGCGATGCCGAGCCGGCGTAGGCCTGGTAGTCGGTCACCTCCGGCACGGTCGCCAGATAGTCGCCGATGTCGTGCAGCACCGCATTGGTCTGCTCCAGCGCGGTGCCGCTGGGCATGTCGACGACGATCTGGAACTCGGACTTGTTGTCGAACGGCAGCATCTTCAACACCACCAGCTTCACCGCCGCCAGCGCCACCGCCAGCATCAATGCAGCGAGGATCACGAGCCACAGCTTACGGCGCGCGCCCTTGCCGTGCTCGCGGTTCAAGAAGGGCCCGAGGCGCTCGCGGAAGAAGCGGTTGATTTTCGTGTTCTGCTCATCCTGCACGGCCTCGTGATGCGCACCGGCGAGGCGGTACACCAGCCAAGGCGTGATGATGAAGGCGACCGCCAGCGAGATCAGCATGCCCATGCTGGCGTTGATCGGGATCGGGCTCATGTACGGCCCCATCAGGCCGCTGACGAAGGCCATAGGCAACAGCGCGGCGATCACCGTGAAGGTCGCCAGTATCGTCGGGCTGCCGACCTCGTCGACCGCCTCGGGGATGATCTCGGACAGCGGCTGGTGCTGCGCCAGCGCGCGGCGTCTATGGATGTTTTCGACCACGACGATGGCATCGTCGACCAATATGCCGATGGAGAAAATCAGCGCGAACAGCGACACGCGGTTCAGCGTGAAGCCGTATGCCCAGGAAGCGAACAGCGTGGCCGCCAGCGTCAGCAGCACCGCGATGCCGACCACCAGCGCCTCGCGCCGGCCCATCGTCAGCCACACCAGCGCGACCACCGCGACGGTCGCGAACAGCAGCTTCTGGATCAGCTTCATCGCCTTGTCGTTCGCGGTCTCGCCGTAGTTGCGCGTGACGCTGACCTGCACGTCGTCCGGGATCACGCTGCCCTTGAGTTCTTCGACGCGAGACATCAATCGGTCGGCGATCTCCACCGCGTTCGCGCCCGGCTTCTTGGTCACCGCGACGGTCACTGCGCCGAACTCGCCCTTCGCGGCTATCTGCTTGTCCGCGGCGGCCGGGCCGGTGCCGAACCACACATAGCTGCCCGGCTGGTCCGCGCCGTCCTGCACCTCGGAGACATCGCGCAAAAACACCGGTTTGCCGCCAGATTCGCCAGATATGTTGGACACGCCTATCACCAGCTGACGCACCTCGTTCGCATCGCTGAGGAAGCTGCCGGTCTGGACCAGCACCTCGCGATTGTCGCGCACCAGGTTGCCGGAGTTCTGCGATACGTTGGCGGACTGCAATGCGGCGCGCACATCCTGCATCGTCAGGCCGTAGGCATTCAAGCCCTCCGCGCTCAGCAACACGCGCACCATGCGCTGGGTCGCACCCAGCGTACTCACCTCGCGGGTGCCGGGCACGCGCTTCAGCTCGGCCTCGATCGCATGTGCGACCTGCGTCAGCTCGATGCCGCCGCCGGCCTCCTGCTCGCGCCACAGCGTCAGTGCGACCACCGGCACATCGTCGATGCCCTTGGCCTTAATGATGGGGCGCTGTACGCCCTGCGTCGCCGGCAGCCAGTCGACATTGGAATTGACCACGTCATACAGCTTCACCAGCGAGGAAATATGCTCCTCGCCGACCTTGAACTGCACCGTGACCACGGCCATGCCCGGCTGCGACACCGAGTACACGTGATCGACGCCGGAGATCTGCGCCAGCACCTGCTCGGCAGGCGTTGCTACGCTACGCTCGACGTCCTGCGCCGATGCGCCCGGATAGGCGATCATCACGTTCGCCATCGTCACGTTGATCTGCGGCTCCTCCTCGCGCGGCGTCACCGCGACGGCGAACAGGCCGAGCAGCACAGTGACCAGCGCCAGCAGCGGGGTCATCTGCGAATGCAGAAACAGTTTGGCTATACGTCCCGAAATTCCCATTATCGCTCCGGCTTACTTGCGCTTGGCGTTTTGCATGCCGGCCTTGACCGGCTCCAGCGCGACCTTCTCGCCCGGCTTCAGCCCGGCCAGCACCTCGACCACGCCCTCGCCGTTAACGTCGCCCAGCCGCACCTGGCGCAGCTTCGCACCGCCCTTGTCGTCCACGACATAGACTGCGACGACCTCGCTGCGGCGCAGCACCGCTTCAGCCGGGATCACCAGCTTCTTCGTTTTGCCTATCGTGAAATGGGTGCGAACAAACATGCCCGGATAGATGCCCGCCTCGTTCGGCGGCAGATTGATCCGCACCTGCGTGCTGTGGGTGCGCGCGTCGGCGATCGGCTGCACGGAAACAGAGGCCGCATTGATCCAGCGCTGCAAGGAAGGAACTTCCACCGACACCTCGGGATGTGCGCCGATCTCGGAGAGTTTGTATTGCGGCACGCTGACGATCACGCGCATCTCGGCAGGATCGAAACCGGTCATCAGCGGCTTGCCCGGCATCACCATTTCGCCGATCTCGACCAGTCGCGCCGCGACAACGCCGGCGTAGGGCGCGACCACCGAGGTGTAACCGTGCGCGATACCGGCCTGCCCGGCGCCCGCGGAACTGGATGCTGCCTGCGCGAGTGCGACCTGATAGTCGGCCTGCGCCTTGTCCAGCCCGGCCTGGCTGATGAACTTCTGGGAGAACAGCTGCTTGGCGCGCTCGTAGTTGGCCCTGGCGTTCTGCATGTTCGCCTGCGCCTGCATCACCTGCGCCTGACTGCCGGCCAGCACCTGCGCCGCCTCGCGTTCGTCGATGCGCAGGATCAACTGGCCCTTTTTGACGGTGTCGCCGACGTCGAACAGAATCTCCTTGACGCGACCGCCGATCTGCGCGGACACCGTGGACTGGCGCACCGCCTCGACGATGCCGTCGGCGCTGTAGGTCTGCGCGACCTCGCGGTATTGCACCGGTGCTGTCGCAAGCTGCTCCGCCGCCTGCGCGACCATCGCCCCTGCCAACAACACACCGCCGATCAGCGCCTTTTTCATCATGCCCACTCCATCCGGAAAAAAATTCGTCTATTAGAATATCCTAATGAAGCCAGAAAAACAAGATGCTAGACCGTGCAAAAGACCTCGCGCATCAAGCCGACCAACTTCAAAGTGCGCAGATCGCTGATGCGATAAAACACCCGATTCGCATCCTTGCGCGTCGCCAGCACGTTCTTGTCTCGCAGTATCGCCAGATGCTGCGAGATGTTGCTCTGCGAGGTGCCCACCTGGTCGACAATATCCTGCACGCTGACCTCTTGGTCGCCCAGCACGCACAATATTTTCAACCGCAACGGATGCGCGATGGACTTGATTGCCTCCGCCGCCTGTCGTATGTCCTCTTCTCTGTCTATCAGCCTGCCTGTCATATCTTCCCCTCCCTTGTCCCGTTCCGTAACAACCGAATTCTTGCTAATTCAGCTAAAATGCGTGCCTTATAATTGACATCTTTGCTCATATATTATCCCAAATGAACGTCACCCCTGTCCTGCTGTTGATCCTCGATGGTTTTGGTTACCGCGAGGCGACCGAATCGAACGCCGTGCTGGCGGCGCACAAACCCAACTGGGATCGTCTGTGGCACGACTGTCCGCACACCCTGATCCAGGCCTCCGAGAAACATGTCGGACTGCCTTCCAATCAGATGGGTAACTCCGAAGTGGGCCATTTGAACATTGGTGCAGGGCGCGTGGTGTATCAGGAACTCAGTCGCGTGGACGTGGCGATCGAGGACGGCAGCTTCTACAGCAACGCAGAACTGTGCAAAGCCGTTGACCTAGCCAGGCAGAACGGCGGCGCGCTGCATATCCTGGGGCTGCTTTCCCCAGGCGGCGTGCACAGCCACGAGAACCACATCTTCGCGATGCTGGAGATGGCCGCGCGCGCGGGGCTGAAGAAGGTCTTCCTGCATCCCTTCCTCGACGGGCGCGACACGCCGCCCAAAAGTGCGGCTGAATCGTTGCGACTGCTGCTGCAGAAATGCGATGCGCTGGGCGTAGGCAAGATTGCCGACATCACCGGCCGTTTTTACGCGATGGACCGCGACAACCGCTGGGAGCGCGTGCAACCCGCCTACGACCTGCTGACGCAGGGCTGCGCCGAATTCAGCGCCGCCGACGCGCTGTCCGCGCTGGAGGCGGCCTACGCCCGCGGCGAATCGGACGAGTTCGTCAAGCCGACCGCGATTGCGGCCGACGGTGCGATGCAGGACGGCGACGTCGCGGTGTTCATGAACTTCCGCGCCGACCGCGCCCGCGAGATCACCCGCGCGCTGACCGACGGAAAGTTCGACGGCTTCGCCCGCACGCACTTCCCGAAGCTTGCCGCCTTCGTCACGCTGAGCAGCTACGGCGAGGACTTCCACTACCTGCCCTGCGCCTACTCGCCGGAAGCCATCCACAACGGCTTCGGCGAATATCTCTCCAACCTCGGCCTGAAGCAGTTGCGCATCGCCGAGACCGAGAAATACGCGCATGTCACCTATTTCTTCAACGGCGGACGCGAACAGCCCTATCCCGGCGAGGACCGCATCATGGTTCCGTCGCCCAAGGTCGCGACCTACGACTTGAAGCCGGAGATGAGCGCGTTCGAGGTGACCGACAAGCTGGAGGCCGCGATCCTCAGCCGCCAGTACCAGGCCATCGTCTGCAACTATGCGAACGGCGATATGGTAGGCCACAGCGGCGACATGGCCGCGGCGACCAAGGCGGTCGAGACGCTCGACATCTGCATCGGCCGCGTGGTTGCGGCGATGCAGTCCATCGGCGGCGAGGTCATCATCACCGCCGACCACGGCAACGCCGAGCAGATGGCCGACCCGGCCACCCAACAGGTGCACACCGCGCACACGCTGAACCCGGTGCCGTTCATATACATCGGCCGCAAGGCGGAACTGGCCGACGACGGCGCATTGCGCGATCTGGCGCCCAGCCTGCTGACGATGATGGGCCTGCCGCAGCCCGCCGAAATGACCGGACACAGCTTGATCCGATTTGAATGAGATGAGCCGCTCACACGGCGCAATGCCCGTTGGTTACCTCGAAGAGGTTCTTGTACCCTTCGGGTATTGCGCCCTACTCCTGATATGCGCGCTGTTGCTGACGGGGCCCGCGCACGCCGGCAAGCAGGATGAGCTGGACAACCTGCGCAAGCGCATCGCGGCGATGCAGCAAGACATGGACAAGACCAGCGAGTCGAAATCCGAAGCGGCGGACGCGTTGCGCGAATCCGAGCGAGCCATCAGCAACAGCAACCGCGAACTCGCCACCCTCTCGGAGCAGCAGCGCGAAGCCGACCGCAGGCTGGGCAAGCTGCAAGTCGAAGCTCAGCGCCTGAGCGGAAATATTGCCGGCCAACAGTCCAGGCTCGGCGAATTGCTGTACCGGCAATATCTGGACGGCCGGCAGGATTATCTCAAGCTGCTGCTGAACAACCAGAACCCCAACCAGGTCGCCCGCGACCTGACCTACTACCAATATATCGCACGCAACCGCGCGGCCTGGCTCGCCAGCATGCGCGGCGATCTCGACGCGCTGGATGCGGTCAGCATTTCCACCCGCGAACAGCGCGAACAGCTGGACCGCTTGCGCGCCGAGCAACTGTCGCAAAAGAAGACGCTGGAGCAGGAACAGCGCGCGCGCCAGCAGATGCTGGGCAAGATCTCGCAGCAACTGAGCCGGCAACGCCGCGAGATCGGCCGCCTGCAACACAACGAGCAGCGGCTCGCACAACTGATTGAGAAGATCGCAAAAATGCTCGCCAAGCCGAAATCCCGCTCGCTGTTCCGCAACGACGACCTGCCTGACAGCCGCTTCGACGGCAAACCGTTCGAGCAACTCAAGGGCAAACTGACGCTGCCGGTCACCGGCACGGTCGCCAACCGCTTCGGCGAAACCCGCCCGGACAGCACGGTGCGCTGGAAAGGCCTGTTCCTGAGAACTTCCGCCGGGCAAAGCGTCAAAGCTGTTGCCGCCGGACGAGTAGTGTTCGCCGACTGGCTGCGCGGCTTCGGCAACCTGATCATCCTCGATCACGGCAAGGGTTACATGAGTCTGTACGGCAATAACGAGACGCTCTACAAGCAAGTCGGCGACGTGCTGCGCGGCGGAGACACGTTGGCCGCGGTGGGGAACAGCGGCGGGAACGAGGATTACGGTTTATACTTTGAACTGCGTCACGAGAGCAAACCGTTAGATCCGGTCGCGTGGCTGGCGAAATAATATTGAGGAAATCATGGGTCTTTTGAAGAAAGTCGGGTTAGTCGGTGTAGGTCTGGTCGCGGGCATTTCCATCAGCCTGCATTTTTCTGCCGTCGCCGACAGGGAAACTCTCGCCACACCGCTGCCGATCGAGGAACTGCGCGCCTTTTCCGAAGTGTTCGGCCGCATCAAGAGCGACTACGTCGAGCCCGTTTCCGACAAGAAACTGATCAACGAGGCGATCAACGGCATGCTGAGCGGCCTCGACCCGCACTCGGCCTTCCTCGACGCGGAAGCCTTCAAGGAATTGCAGGTCGGCACGCAGGGCGAATTCGGCGGGCTCGGCATCGAAGTCGGCATGGAAGACGGCCTAGTCAAGGTGATCTCCCCGATCGAGGACACCCCGGCCTTTCAGGCTGGCATCAAGAGCGGCGACCTGATCGTCAAACTGGACGACACCCTGGTCAAGGGCATGGCGCTGAACGACGCGGTCAAGCGCATGCGCGGCAAACCCGGCAGCAAGATCGTGCTGACTGTCATCCGCAAGGATCAGCCCAAGCCGTTGACGTTCACGCTGGTGCGCGCGGTCATCAAGGTGCAGAGCGTCAAATCCAAGCTGCCCGACCCCGGTTACGGCTTCATCCGCGTCACCCAGTTCCAGGAACACACCGGCGAGAATCTAGCGAAAGCGCTGAAAGATCTGGTCAAACAGAACAACGGCCCGCTCAAGGGTCTGGTGCTCGACCTGCGCAACGATCCAGGCGGCCTGCTGACCGGCGCGGTCGGCGTTTCCGCCGCATTCCTGCCGAAGGACGCGCTGGTGGTCTACACCGAGGGCCGCACCGACGACGCGAAGATGCGCCTGACGGCGACCGCTGAAAATTACCTGCGCGGCAACGGCAAGGACGATTATCTGAGCGACCTGCCGGAATCGATCAAGAGCGTGCCGCTGGTGGTGCTGGTGAACGGCGGTTCCGCCTCGGCTTCCGAGATCGTCGCCGGCGCGCTGCAGGATCACAAGCGCGCGGTCGTCATGGGCACACAGACTTTCGGCAAGGGCTCGGTGCAGACCGTGCTGCCGCTGGGCAACAACACCGCGATCAAGCTGACCACCGCGCGCTACTACACGCCGGGCGGACGCTCGATCCAGGCCAAGGGCATCGTTCCGGACATCTTGGTCGAAGACCCATCCTCGCCCGAACAGGACAATGCCTTCCGCCTGCGCGAAGCCGATCTAGACAAACACCTGATCAACGACAAGCCTTCGGACGCAAAGACGCCGACCAAGAGCGCACCGGCCAGCAACGGCACGAACGGCGACGCGGCCAAGTCCGCCCCGACCGAGTTCGGCAGCAAGAACGACTATCAACTCAACCAGGCGCTGAACCTGCTGAAAGGCATGCAGATCCTGCATGGCAAGTGATACGGAACATCGAGGAGCGAACATGATCAATCCGTTCGAATTGGACAAGCAACGCGACATCGTCTTCAGTGCGGAGCCGCCGGATCAACTGGAACGCGCGCTGGTTTTGCTGGCCGGCCTGCCAAACTGCAAGGTCGAGCTGGGCAGCCTCCCGAACTCGCTGCGCGTTTCTTACAACCTGCGCGACTACACGCTGGAAGGACTGGAGACGGCGCTGACCGAACAGGGCTTCGAGCTCGACCACGGCATGCTGCACGGCATCGGGCGCAAGGTGATCTACTACTGCGAGGACACCACCTGCCACAACATGGACATCCCGACGCACCCGACCAAAAAGAACGAGCGCGAAGTCTTCGTCCACGCCTACGATCACAAGCCTCACGGCGACCACGACGATACTCCGCCGGAGTTGCGCGACTATCGATAATCCGCGTTGCAGCAATGCACCTGAAACCTTTTTCATCCACGGAAGACACGGAAATCATGGAACAAATCAATTGGTGACTCAGACTCGTCCAGCCACCCGACAGATGGCACGAAGAGTCATCGTACGCATCTGAATCAGTTCGCATCTTGCAAGCTTCCGCCTAACGGCGAAATGCCTGCCTGCTCCATTCCGTGTCTTCCGTGGACAAGTATTTTTCCAGGATGAGCAAAACCAGCACACCATCGCCCGCCTCCGGACAGCCCAACTGCCTCGAATGCCGGCATTACCACATCACGTGGGATGCAAGCTTTCCCTACGGCTGCCGGGCAATGGACTTCAAGAGCAAAAGAAAACCGCAGCTGGACGTGCTGGAGTCTTCCGGCAGCCCCTGTCTGCGCTTCGTCCCGCGCCGCCAGCCCGGCCGCACTCCGACTTAGAATCCAGTTCAACAGACACCCCTCGGCAAAACCTCATCTCCGCACCTCCCGAAATACGACAGCGAAATAGGCAATTTCCGATATTGCGCCGACCGTCAACAGGAGAAAATGCCTCCCGTACCGAACCCCTAAAACCCACGAGCCACCGAGACAGGAGAGCGTCATGTGCATGTTATGGACCAAGCAGTTGAGCATCGGCAACACCATCGTCGATTCCGAGCACAAGCACCTGATCAGCCTGACCAATTACGTCGAACGCTCGATGATGACCGCGATGGACACCAAGGATGGCTCGGACCTGCAACAGGCTTTCGACCAGCTGGAATACGCACTGAGCAGCCACTTCCGCAACGAAGAGAAGATCGCCCGTGCGTTGAACCTCCCGTTCGAGCAGCACCGTAAAGCCCAGCTGCACATGCTCAGCGACATCCATTTCCTGAAGACCGAACTGATGACCAAGGACTGCATCTGGACAGAAGCGGCGCTGCGGCATTTCTCCGAATTCCTCGAAGATCTGATAATGGAACACATCACCCAGGCGGACATGCCGATGAAGTCTGCATTGCAAGGCTACGACTACAACTTCTGGCCGGAACAGAATACTGCCGCCACCGGCGATGCCGAGCCCCTCTGGCTCAACCCGGTCGCACCGGCGCCGCTTGCCATGCATGCTGCTGCCTGAACGGCCCCCCGCCTCCCGCCCGCGTCTGAACGCGAATTCTGATACCATGCGCGCCGGTTTCAACAAGTAGCGCATCACGCCCCACCCCGTCCGGCAACACCGGGAAGGGCCGCACGCAGAACGTGCGGCCCTTTCTCATTCAAGGACATCCCGGCGCGCGCAGGAAAATCTTTCATGAGCGACACACCACAAGACACCGGCGCAGCGCCGGCGGAATCCAGCGGCATTGCGCGCGAAGCCCCTCTTGCACGAGAAGTGGGCCGCCGCCGCACCTTCGCGATCATCTCCCACCCCGACGCGGGCAAGACCACGCTGACCGAGAAGCTGCTGCTGTTCGGCGGCGCGATCCAGATGGCGGGCACGGTGAAGGCGCGCAAGAGCGGCCGCCATGCGACTTCGGACTGGCTGGAAATCGAAAAGCAGCGCGGCATCTCCGTCGCCAGCTCGGTGATGCAGTTCACCTACGACGACTGCGTGATCAACCTGCTCGACACGCCGGGCCACCAGGACTTCTCCGAGGACACCTATCGCGTGCTGACCGCGGTGGACGCGGCGGTGATGGTGGTCGATGCGGCCAAGGGCGTGGAAGCGCAGACCATCAAGCTGCTCGAAGTATGTCGCTTGCGCAACACGCCCATCATCACCTTCATCAACAAGATGGACCGCGAAGTGCGCGAGCCGCTGGAGGTGCTGGACGAAATCGAGTCGGTGCTGAAAATCAAATGTGCGCCCGTCACCTGGCCTATCGGCATGGGCAAACGCTTTCAGGGCGTATACCACCTGATCAACGACGAGGTGCTGCGTTTCACCCCGGGCGAAGAGAAGGCCAACCAGGACGTGGAAGTGTTGCAGGGCACACAGATCGACAAGCTCGCGCAGCAATGCCCGAGCGAGATGCAGACCATGCGCGACGAGACCGAGCTGGTCATGGGTGCAGGCGCATCGTTCGATCTGCAAGAGTTCCTCAAAGGGCAGCAGTCGCCGGTGTTCTTCGGTTCCGGCGTGAACAACTTCGGCGTGCGTGAAATCCTGCGCGCGCTGGTGGACTGGGCGCCCGCGCCGCTGGCGCGCGAAACCGATAAACGCATGGTGCAACCGACCGAGCCCGCCTTCACCGGCTTCGTGTTCAAGATCCAGGCCAACATGGACCCGAACCACCGCGACCGCATCGCCTTCCTGCGCGTATGTTCCGGAAAATACACATCGGGAATGAAGGTCAAACATCGCCGCACCGGCAAGGAAATGAAGCTGGCCAACGCGGTCACCTTCATGGCCAACGAGCGTTCGCGCCTTGACGAAGCCTACGCAGGCGACATCATCGGCGTGCACAACCACGGCCAGTTGCAGATCGGCGACGTGCTCACCGAAGGCGAAGCGTTAACCTTCAAGGGCATCCCCTACTTCGCGCCCGAACTGTTCAGCCGCGCTCGCCTGCGCGATCCGATGAAGGCCAAGCAGCTGGAGAAAGGATTGCGCCAACTCGGAGAAGAAGGCGCAGTGCAGGTATTCTCGCCGCTGGTGGACAACACGCCGCTGATCGGCGCGGTGGGGCAGCTGCAATTCGAAGTGGTCGAGCATCGACTGAAGGACGAGTACGGCGTGGACGCGGTGTTCGAGCGCGCCGGCATTCACACCGCGCGCTGGGTAACCTGCGCAGACAGCAACCACCTGAACGAGTTCGTCAAGGCGAATCAGAGCCGGTTGGCGAAGGACGTGGACGGCAACTACGCTTACCTCGCCGACACCGGCGTGAACTTGCGCCTCGCGCAGGAGCGCTGGCCCAAGGTGCAATTCCACGCGACGCGCGAGCACGGACAGCAGTTAGGCTGACGCGCTCAACTTGAGATCGGTTTTTCCCGCCATCCAGCCGGAAGATCATAGGCCGAAATATATAGGCATTTCGGCCTATGCCAATCTCCGAGAAATTAATATATAAAGCCATCTGTCCAACATCCGAAAGAAATCCGCATGAATCAGGCGAATGCAATGACCGAACAAGTGTTGAACGGAATACTCATCCCTCCTTGCCCTGCCTCGTTAACGTCCATCATGCGGGAAGCAAAAAGTTCAAGAGCCGAGCTTTCCAAGCTGGCCCATCTGATCAGTCAGGATGCGGGCGTTGTCGGTCCACTGCTCAAACTGGCGAACTCTCCGTTTATTGGCCTGAAAAGCAAGGCGACCTCCGTTCTTCAGGCAGTTAGCGTACTCGGCATTCAGAGCACACTGAACCTGGTTCAGAACATCGCCCTGCGGCAAAGTCTGAGCGGCGGATCGCAAAGTTTCGAGAAATTCTGGGAACGATCGAGTCTGACGGCCACCGTTGCCGAAAAGGTGGCCGCCAAATTTCTCAACATATCGAAAGACGACGCTTACATAGCAGCGCTATTCCATGACTGCGGCATTCCGGTGCTCATGATGAAATTCCCGGAATATCGCGACGCCGTGATGGCGCTCTGCCGACAAGGCAAATCCATCTGCGACGTTGAGAATGTGCTCTTCTCCACCAGCCATGCCATAGTCGGAAACATGCTGACACGCAGCTGGATGCTCCCCGCCCACGTGTGCAAGGCCATCCTGTATCACCACGACCAGAGCATCTTTTCTTCGGCGTCCGAGACTATCGGGGAAGAAGTCCGCGACTTGATAGCCATCATTCACATGGCCGAATGCATTACCGACGAACACCTGCATGAAAGAGAAATGGAATGGCCTCAATACGAACAAAACGTATTGAAGCACTTTGAAATTTCAGTTCAGGAATTCTCCGAACTAAAAGGAGATATTCTGGCTTACCTGAACGGCGAGTAACGGCGCTCCCACATTGCCGGGCACGGGCGAGAGGCCGTGCCTGCGACCCTCCCTCCTTAAGGCAAGAACACTGATGTGCTTGACCTCGAATATACTCAGATCGCCCCGGCAGAAACAGCTCACATGATCTGCTTGCTCGCTTCGCGTCAACTACACTTTCCCGCAGTGCAATATCGGTTAAAGTAATATCCACGCAAGTTATCGGGAGTGGCTAATCATGGCTAGACTCGAACTCAAGAACGTCACGCGTCGTTTCGGCGATTTCGTCGCCGTGGACGATGTCAGCCTGACCATCGAGTCGGGCGAGTTTTTCACGCTGCTCGGTCCCTCCGGCTGCGGCAAGACCACCATCCTGCGCATGATCGCCGGCTTCGACCTGCCCGACGCAGGACAGATACTGCTCGACGGACAGGACCTCGTCGACATCCCGGCGGAAAAGCGTCCCATCCACACCGTGTTCCAGAGCTACGCGCTGTTCCCGCACCTCACGGTCGCCGACAACGTCGCCTTCCCGTTGAAGATGGCGCACCGCTCCCGCGAAGAAATTCGCAGCATGATGCAAGAGGCGCTGGAACGAGTGCGCCTCGCCGGCAAGGCCGATGCCTATCCGCACGAACTCTCCGGCGGCGAAAAGCAGCGCGTCGCGCTGGCGCGCGGGCTGGTCAACCGTCCGCGCCTGCTGCTGCTCGACGAATCGCTGGCCGCACTCGATGCCAAGCTGCGCGAGGAAATGCAAGTCGAGCTGATCAACCTGCAACGCGATGTCGGCATCACCTTCGTATTCGTCACGCACGCACAGGTCGAAGCACTGGCGCTGTCGCACCGCATCGCGGTAATGAACCTCGGCAGGGTGGAGCAGGTGGACGAGCCGTCGCGGCTATACGGTTTTCCGCGCAACCGCTTCGTCGCCGACTTCATCGGCAACATAAACATGATAGCGGCGCAAGTGGTGGAATCCGTTCACGGACATCTGCGCCTGACCGCCGCCGGGCTGGGCGAGATCGTCGCGCCGACGCTGAATGGCGTGACCTCCGGCGACAAGGGCGTGTATGCCATCCGCCCGGAGCAGGTGCGCATCGGCATGCACGGCGAACTGACCGAACTGAAGAACCACTTCGAGGGCACAGTGCACAGCCTGCTGTATCAGGGCGATGTCAGCGTCTATCGCGTCAGGCTCGCCAACGGCGCGACGATAGAAGCGTTGCTGCCCAACTCCGCACCGGGACGCGCCGAATTGTTCGAGGCCGGCGATGCGGTCAAGGTGGGCTGGCGTCACGACGCGGGGATGTTTTTGCGATAGATGTATCTGCAGTAGGGGTGGGCACGGAAAACGTGCCCCCCCCTACCTGATGGAGGTGCTCCATGGGCAATAAGACCACGATACCTAGTGCAACCCGATTGACGAAATGGCTGGTCAGCGGCCCGCCGCTGCTGTTCCTGTTGTTGCTCGTGGCGGCGCCCGGAATGATCACCGTGCTCGCCTCGTTCCGTTATCCCGGCGAATTCGGCGGACTCGCGCCGCTGGTCGCCGCAGACCCGCAGACGCTGCAAGGCGTGACGCTGGAAACTTACCGGTTCTTCTTCAGCGATTTCATCTACGCCGAGGTCTTCGTCAAATCGTTGTTCATGGCACTTGCCACTACGCTGATCTGTTTGCTGATGGCCTATCCGCTCGCGCTACTGATCGCGCATAGCCCGAAAAAAAGCCGCAACCTGATGGTGTTGCTGGTGGTGTTGCCGTTCACCAGCAATTTCCTGATCGGCATCTATGCGTGGATGATTATCCTCGGCCCGCAATCGGCGCTGAGCCAGATGCTCAACGGCATGCTGCACCTGTTCGGCATCGCACCGGTGCACCTGCTGTTCTCGCCGTTCGCGGTGCTGGTCGCGCTGGTCTATGCGCACCTGCCGTTCATGGTGCTGCCGCTGTACACCAATCTGGAAAAGCACGATCCCGCCCTGCTCGACGCCGCGCAAGACTTGGGCGCAAACGCTTGGCAGCGCTTCTGGCGCGTGACGTTCCCGCTGTCGCAGCCGGGCATCTTCGCCGGTTCCGCGCTGGTGTTCATCCCTGTGCTCGGCATGTTTGCGATTCCGGAATTGCTCGGCGGCACCGGCGATATGCTGGTCGGCAACCTCATCAAGGAACAGTTTCTCGGCACGCGCGACTGGCCGTTCGGTTCCACGCTCTCCATCCTGCTGACTGTCGCCGTGTTGCTGATCGTCTGGCTTGCCGTACGATTGGGCGGGCGCGGAGGGCGTTATGCTTAAGCAAATAGCCATTCGACTAGGTCGTCAGAAAACGACAACCAAGTCGCTGGTTGTGCGTAGCGCCGGACACAGACTGACCGAGCGGCGCGGGCCGTGGCTATGGGCGGCGGGGCTGGCCGCATATGCCTTCCTGTACCTGCCGCTCACCATCGTCGTCGCCTACTCTTTCAACGACTCGCGCCTGAACGCGGAATGGGTGGGCTTCACGCTGCACTGGTATCGGGTGCTGCTCGAAGACGAAGACATGCTGGTCGCCGCGGGCAACTCCCTGTTTATCGCGACAGTCGCCAGCCTCGCGGCCACGGTGCTCGGCACCATGGCGGGCATCGCGATGCACCGCTACAAACTCAAGGTGCTGACCTTCATGGTGCTCGCGCCGGTGGCGATGCCGGAGATATTGCTGGGCGTGTCGCTGCTGCTATTTTTCATCCAGGTGCTCAACCTCACCCTCGGCCTGCTATCCATCGTACTCGCGCACATCACCTTCTCCATCGGCTTCGTCGCGGTGATCGTGCAAGCGCGTCTGGCCGCGATGGACGAGAGCCTGTTCGAGGCCGCACGCGACCTCGGCGCATCGCCATGGCAGACCTTCCGCCACGTCACCTTCCCGCTGATCCTGCCGGCGGTAATTGCGGGCGGGCTGATGGCATTCACGCTCTCCATCGACGACTTCGTCATCACATTCTTCACCGCCGGGGTGGGCGTGCAGACGCTGCCGTTGCGCATCTACTCGATGATAAAAATCGCAGTGACGCCGGAGGTGAACGCGGTATCTACATTGCTAATGCTGCTGACGCTGAGCCTGACCGTGATCGCATCCAGATTTGCACCCGACGTGCTGAAAGGCAAGTCATGATCCGGCCTATCCTCTTCCTGCTGTTATTCATCGGCCATGCCCAAGCCGCCGACGTACTCCACCTCTACAACTGGAACAACTACATCTCCGACGTCACCATCGCTCGCTTCGAAACACAATGCGCCTGCCGCGTGGTGCAGGACTACTATTCCGACAACGAGGAGATGCTCGCCAAGCTGGCCGCGGGAGCGACCGGCTACGACCTGATCGTACCGACCGGCAACGCGGTCGAGTCGCTGGTCCGCCAGCGCGCGTTGCGTCCGCTAGACAAGTCGCAACTGCCCAAGCTGAACAACATCGATCCGGCCTACCTGAACACCGCATTCGATCCCGGCAATAAATATTCCGTGCCTTATGCTTACACGCTCACGCTGATCGGCTACAACAGCGCAAGACTGCGCGAACTGAACATTCCAGTCGACAGCTGGGCGGCGATCTTCGAGCCGCGCCATCTGGAGAAACTCAAGGGTCGCGTCACCGTGCTCGACAGCCAGCGCGAGCTGCTGGCGGCGGCGCTGAAATATCTGGGCTACTCGGCCAACGACACCATTGAAGCGCACTGGAAGCAGGCACGCGACCTGATCGTCCGCGCCAAGCCCTACTGGGCCGCGTTCAACGCCTCCAGTTACATCAAGGAACTCACCGTCGGCAACATCTGGCTGGTGCACGGCTATTCCAGCGACATCTTCCAGGCCGACATCGACGCGCAGAACGCGCAGCGCGGCTTCCGCATCGTCGCCGCCATCCCGAAGGAAGGCGCGGTGCTGGCGCTGGACTCGATGGTGCTGCACAAGAGCGGCCCGCGCCCCGATCTCGCACACCGCTTCATCGACTTCATGCTCGAAGGACGCAACGCGGCGGAACTGACCAACCTGATCGGCTCCGGCAATCCGAACCTGGATGCGCGGCAATACATACAGCCCGAGATCGCACAGAACCCCGCGGTATTTCCGGACAAAACCCAGCAGGTAAAACTGGAAATGCTGCGCGACCTCGACCGCCACCAGCGCCGCGTGCTGTCGCGCATCTGGACCGAAATCAAGCTGCGCTGATGAGGCCTATATATTCTTCGCTATGACAAGCGGCGCGGTTTGGTGCTAAATTTCTTGGCCTATCGGCAGGTGTTTGAAATCCAACGATTCATAAAATGCTGGATCGCATTCAAAAAACACTGCGCAACTTCGATGTCACCAAATCAGCCTCAGGGGGATGTATGGTTTTCCCGTATCGTCGTTTATGGATCACTGTCGCTTTCGTACTGACCATGTTTCCCCGGCTCGCCACCGCTGCCGAAATCGAGTTCTTCTCGCCGCAGGGCGAAGTCAAGAAAGTTCGGCAGGTTGCGGTGCGATTCTCCGCACAGATGGTCGCATTCGGCGATCCGCGCGAGGTCGCACCCTTCGATGTCGCTTGTCCCGTCGCGGGTAAAGGCCGCTGGGCCGACCAGCGCAACTGGGTATACGACTTCGAGCACGACCTCCCTGCGGGCATCGCCTGCCGCTTCACCGTCAGGAAGGGGCTCGCCGCGCTCGACGGCAGCGAAATAAAAAAATCGCGCATGTATTCGTTCAACACCGGCGGCCCCGCCATCATGCAGAGCGAGCCGAATGAAGACGACAATCACATCGACGAGAACCAGATATTCATCCTCGGACTGGATGCGCCGGCGACCACAGAGTCGATACAGAAATTTGCCTATTGCATGGCCGACGGCATTTCCGAACGCATCCCGGTGCAGGTCATTACCGGCAAATTGCGCACATCGATACTGGGCTGGCGCGAGTCGTTTATGACACAGTATTACCAGGCCGTTTTCAAGCGTGGCGGAAATGCCGGGCGCAGCTTCGTCTTCGGCATAGACGAGCGCGGGTCGAACAGGGAGAAATTCCTGAAGCTACGCGACACCGAAAATTCGCCCATCGTCGTGCTGCAATGCAAACGCACATTGCCGAGCGACACGATAGTCGCGCTGGTTTGGGGTCAAGGCATCGCCTCGGTTTCCGGCATACCGACCAGCCAGGATCAAACCCTGCCGTTCAACACGCGCCCGGTGTTCGAAGCGAAATTCTCGTGCAGCCGCGTCAATGCCCAGGCTGACTGCATCCCGGCGATTGCCATGCAGTTGTATTTCACCGCGCCGATCACGCTGGAGAATGCGCAGCGCATCAAGCTGGTGGCGGCAAACGGCAAGTCGGTATCGCCCGTCATCCCGGACAATGAAAAACAAGCGGGGCTAGTGCAATGGCTGACCTTCCCCGCGCCGCTGCCGGAGAAAACGAAATTCAAGATCGTCCTGCCGGAAGCCTTCACCGACGATGCCGGCAGGAAGCTCGCTAACGCCGCCAGCTTCCCGCTGCAAGTCCGCACCGACGAATATCCGCCGCTCGCCAAGTTCGCCGCCAACTTCGGCATACTGGAACTGCATGCATCGAATCCACCGTTGCTGCCGGTGACCCTGCGCAATGTCGAGGCCAGCCTGCCCGCCAACCTGTCGATTCCGCCGATTCCCGGCAAGACGCTGCAAGTCGATTCCGAACTCCAGATCATCGAATGGCTGAAAAGGCTGCAACAGGTCGATTCGGGCTATAACCGCGAAACGGAGGAATGGGACAGCAGCCGCGGCCCCGGCAAGAATTCGGTCTTCGAAAAGGCCGACCGGATCAAACCGTTCGCAATCCCCAAATCGCTAGGCGACAAGGCCTTCGAGGTCGTCGGCATCCCGTTGCAGGAACCGGGCTTTCATGTCGTGGAACTGGCCAGTCCAAGGCTGGGCAAGGCCCTGCTGGCCGAGGACAAACCCTACTACCTGCATGCCGCCGCGCTCGTCACCAATATGGCCGTCCACTTCAAGCAAGGACGCGAATCCTCGCTGGTCTGGGTGACCAGTCTGGACAAAGGCAAACCCGTGCCCGATGCCGAGGTGGCCGTGCGCGACTGCAATGGCGAGACTTATTCCCAGGGGCGCACCGACAAGCAAGGCATTTTGAAGATCGATAGCGAGCTTCCTCAACTCAACAGCCTGCCCGGCTGCCTCGACTCGTACGACCGCCAATATTTCGTCACCGCACGCTCGGGCAAGGACTTCTCGTTCGTGCTGTCGAACTGGAACGAAGGCATCTCGCTGTGGCGCTTCAACGCATTCCAGAGCAGATGGATGGAACAGGACGTCCATCACGCGATCATGGATCGCACGTTGCTGCGCGCCGGCGAGACCGTACACATGAAGCTGATCGCGCGCCGCAAGACGGCTGCGGGTTTCGCCCAGACACGCGACAAACTGCCCGCCACCGTCACGATCCAGCATCAGGGCAGCGACGACAAATACCCGTTGCCGGTTTCCTGGGACGAGCGCGGCAGTGCGGCCCTGGACTGGACCGTCCCGCAGGATGCCAAGCAGGGCACTTACGTCGTCCTGACGCCGGGCCATGCAGGCAGCTTCAACGTAGAAAGCTTCCGCGTCCCTACGATGAAGGCGCTCGTGCAGCAGGCCATCAAGGTGCTGGTGAATGCCAACAAGGCTGCAGTGAACCTGCAGGTCAACTACCTCGCCGGCGGCGGCGCGTCGTTTCTGCCGGTGAAACTGCGCGGCCAGCTCACGCCAAAATTCGTCAGCTTCCCCGACTACGAAGACTTCACCTTCGCGAACGGCGGCGTCAAACCGGGCGTGCAAAAGAGCTCGCGCGAACCGTGGCATATGGGCGAATACGAACTATCCGAGCCGGACGATGACTCCTCATCAACGGCCAGCGGCGGCTCGATGCTCGCCACGCAAGAGCTGCGCCTCGACGGCGCGGGCGCGGGGCGCGCCGTTTTCGGCAAACTGCCCAAGTCCGGCATGCCGCAGCAGATCGAGGCCGAGCTGGAATATCAGGACCCGAACGGCGAGACGCTGACCGCCGCGACGCGCATCCCGCTATGGCCTTCGAAAACGATAGTCGGCATCAAGCCGGAAGGCTGGATGGCGACCGCGGAACACCTCAAGTTCCACGCGCTGGTGCTGGATCTCAACGGCAAACCGAAAGCCGGCGAGAAGGTCATGGTCAAGGCATTCCAGCGCGAATATTTCTCGCACCGCAGGCGCTTGATCGGCGGTTTCTATGCCTTCGACAACCACAGCGAGATCAAGGCGGTCGGCGAACTCTGCGCGGGCACGACAGACGACAAGGGCTTGCTGATCTGCGACGTCAAGGCTCCGGCTTCCGGCAACATCATCCTGCAGGCCGAGACCGGCGATGCGAACGGCAACGCCAGCGTGGCGAACCGCGAGATATGGGTCGCCGGCAACGACGACTGGTGGTTCGACGCCGCGGACAACGACCGCATCGACCTGCTGCCGGAGAAAAAGCGTTACGAACCCGGCGACACCGCGCGTTTCCAGTTGCGCATGCCGTTCAAGGAGGCGGACGTGCTGGTGACCGTCGAGCGCGAAGGCGTTATCGAAAGTTTCGTGACCCACATCACGCGCGCGAACCCAACCATAGAGGTGCCCATCAAGGGCAACTATTCGCCCAACGTGTTCGTCTCCGCGCTGGCGGTACGCGGACGCATCAACGAGGCGCAACCGACCGCATTGATCGACCTCGGCAAGCCCGCGTTCAAGATGGGCCTCGCCGAAATCAAGGTCGGCTGGTCTGCGCACGAACTCAAGGTCAGGGTCGCCACCGACAAGCCCGGCTATCGCGTGCGCGAGAAGGCGAAGGTGAGCGTCGATGTGCGGCGCGCGGACGGCTCGCGCCTGCCGCGCGACTCCGAGGTCACGCTGGTCGCCGTGGACGAGGGCCTGCTGGAACTCAAACCCAACGACTCGTGGAAGCTGCTGGAGGCGATGATGACGCGGCGCGGCATCGAAGTTTCGACCTCGACCGCGCAGATGCAGGTGATAGGCAAACGCCACTTCGGTCGCAAGGCGCTGGCCGCGGGCGGCGACGGCGGTTCGGCCAAGTCCGCGCGCGAGCTGTTCGACACGCTGCTGTTCTGGCAGGCACGCGTGAAGCTGGACGAGCACGGCCATGCCGAGGCGACGATTCCGCTGAACGACTCGCTCACCTCATTCCGCATCGTCGCGATCGCGAACGGCGGGATGGATACGTTCGGCACGGGCTCGGCCTCGATCCAGTCGTCGCAAGACCTGATGCTGTTCTCCGGGTTGCCGCCGGTGGTGCGCGAGCAGGACCGCTTCCATGCCGGGTTCACCGTGCGCAATGCCGGCGACCATGCGGTCGAGGCCGTCGTGTCGGCCAAGGCGGATGCCCTCGCCGCGCTCGCGCCCATCGCAATCAGCCTGCCGCCGGGCGAATCGCGCAACGTCGGCTGGGATGTCGCCGTCCCGCTGGACCGCGAGGCGATCAAATGGGAGGTCTCCATCCGCGAAAAGGGTTCCAACGGGCATGCCCGTTCCCCTCTCCCCAACCCTCTCCCGCAAGCGGGCGAGGGGGCGAACGAGTCGCTGCGCGAGTTTCACGTTAACGAAGACGGCGACCGCCTCAAGGCGACCCAGAAGGTCATCGCCGCCGTGCCGGTGCGCACATTGCAGGCGACCCTCATGCAACTGGACAGCCCGCAATCCGTCACCGTGAAACTGCCGGACGGCGCAATTCCGGGACGCGGCGGTGTCAAAGTCACGTTCCGCAAGCGGCTGGGCGACGGCATGGAGGGTGTGCAGGAATTCATGGCACGCTACCCCTACACCTGTCTCGAACAACTGGCGTCGCAGGCCGTCGCGCTGCAGGACGAAGCGCGATGGAATGGCCTGATGAAGAAGCTGCCGTCCTATCTGGACAGCGCCGGGCTGGTCAAATATTTCCCCATGATGCGCGAAGGCGACGATACGCTGACCGCGTACCTGCTTTCCGTCGCGGACGAGGCCGGTTATGAAATCCCGGAACGCCTGCGCAACAGGATGCGCAACGGCCTGACCGGCTTCGTCGAAGGCCGCGTGATCCGCTACTCCGCGCTGCCGACCTCAGACCTGTCCGTGCGCAAACTCGCGGCCATCGAGGCGCTGTCGCGCACCGGCGAAGTCGAACGCAGATGGCTGGACAGCATCGCGATCGAACCCAACCTGTGGCCGACCTCGGCGGTGCTCGACTGGGCCGCCATCCTGCAACGCAGCCCGGGTATCTCCGCGCAATCCGGTCGTCAGGCCGAAGGCGCGCGGCAGATCATCCGCAGCCGCCTCAACTTCCAGGGAACCACGATGGGCTTCTCCACCGAGCGGAGCGACACCCTGTGGTGGCTGATGGTCAACGGCGACGTGAACGCGAACCGCGCGCTGCTGACCCTGCTCGACCAGTCCGACTGGACGCCGGACATCCCGAGGCTGGCGCGCGGCTCGCTGGGCCGGCAGCAGCGCGGCCACTGGAACACCACGGTGGCGAACGCATGGGGCGTGCTGGCGATGAAGCGCTTCTCCGCGAAGTTCGAAGCGACGCCGGTCACTGGCGCGACTTCCGCCACGTTGGGTAAGGATAAATTCGTCGCGGAATGGCGCGTCGACACGAAACAGGCGCAGCAACTGCTGGACTGGCCTGCTGCCGCCGCCCCGGTGGCCCTGTCCCACGACGGCAGCGGCAAACCCTGGACCATGCTGCAAAGCCTGTCCGCGCTGCCGCTCAAAGAACCGCTGTTCACCGGCTATCGCGTCACGCGCAAGATCACGCCGGTCAGCCGAAAGAGCAAGGACGCATGGCACAAGGGCGACGTCGCGCGGATACGTCTCGAAGTCGATGCTCAATCCGACATGGCCTGGGTGGTCGTCAACGACCCGATTCCATCGGGCGCTTCGATACTGGGAACCGGCCTCGGCGGCGATTCGAAACTGCTCGCGAAGGGCGAAAAGAAACAGGGCTGGGTCTGGCCCGCGTTCGAGGAAAGAACCTTCGACAGCTTCCGCGCCTACTACCGTTTCGTGCCGAAAGGAAAGTTCGCGGTGGAATACTCCGTGCGCCTGAACAACGACGGCGAATTCCGGCTACCCCCGACACGGGTCGAAGCGATGTACGCGCCGGAGATGTTTGGAGAGTTGCCCAATGGGGATGTGGTGGTGAAGCCGTGAAAACCATTGTCCACGGAAAGCACGAAAAGCACGAAATAAAACAACTGATGGTCAATATTTTGACGACTCACCCGTCAGGTAAAGTTTTCGTGTCTTTCGTGGACAGATGCTTTTTCCAGGATCAATCTGGGTCTGTTCGAACGTTGCGAACTGGCACCTGACAGTGAAATGCCCGCTTAACCCATTCCGTATTTTCCGTGCTTTCCGTGGATAAATAGGTTTTCAGATTTCAAAAATGACAATGCGCAAAAAAATCCGGCTGCTGGCAGTCGTTTGTCTGGTGGCGACTATCAGTCTGGCGATTGCTTTGCTGCTGCCGTTCGACGGGCGTATCCCCTCGTTTGCGGAAACCCTAAGCGGCTACCGGCCTTCCGAGGCTTGGTTGCTCGACCGCCACGGCGAGGTCGTCGCGGTGAAGCGTATCGACCTGCGCGTGCGGCGGCTGGAGTGGTTGAGGCTGGACGACATTTCGCCCGCCGCGCAGGAGTTGCTGATCCAATCGGAAGACCGGCGCTACTACCAGCACGGCGGCGTGGACTGGCTGGCGCTGTCGGTGTCGGGTGCATCCGGGCTGCTGCATCTGTTCGACGGCAAGCGTCCGCGCGGCGCATCAACGCTAACGATGCAACTGGCAGGCTTTCTCGACCCGTCGCTGAGCGCCGCGAAATCGAGGCGCACGCTGGCGCAGAAGTGGCGGCAGATAACGGCGGCGAGGGAAATCGAAAAATCTTGGAGCAAGCGCGAAATACTGGAGGCCTATTTCAACCTCGCTTCGTTCCGCGGCGAAACCGTCGGTATCCATGCCGCCGCGCTGGCGTTGTTCGGCGTCCACCCTTCCGCGTTGAATCGTTCGCAATCGCTGCTGCTGATGGCGCTGCTGAAAGGGCCATCGGCCAAGCCGGCGCAGGTCGCGAACCGGGCCTGCGCCCTGCTCACTGCGGCGCGCGCAGGCGATCCGGCTTGCGCGGAGTTGCAGTCCCTGTCCCGCGTCGCGCTGGACCGGCACGGCTACCGCCTGCCGCAGGACAGCATCGCGCCCCACCTCGCCGACAAGCTGCTGGACCAAGCGGGGATGCGCCTTGCCACCACGCTGGATGCGAACCTTCAACGCTACGCGATCCAGTCGCTGCGCGAACACTTGCTATCGTTGAACGGGCAGAACGTCAGGGACGGAGCCGCTGTGGTGATCGACAACCGGAGCGGCGACGTGCTGGCCTATGTCGGCAGCAGCGGAGAAATCTCCGATGCCGCCGCCGTCGATGGCGTCTCCGCATTGCGCCAAGCCGGCTCGACGCTGAAGCCCTTCCTCTACGGCATGGCGATAGCCGAGCGGCGAATCACCGCGGCCTCCATTCTGGACGATGCGCCTATCCAGTTGGTCACGCCGATGGGCCTGTATGTCCCGCAGAACTACGACCGCGACTTTAAGGGCGCGATCAGCGCCCGCACGGCGCTCGCCTCCTCGCTGAACGTGCCTGCAGTGCGCACTCTGGCTCTGGTCGGCGTGGATCGTTTCACCCGGACGTTGCGCGACTACGGCCTGAACAGCGTGACCGAAGACGGCGATCACTACGGCTTCAGCCTCGCGCTGGGCGGCGTGGACGTACGGTTGATCGAACTCGCCAACGCCTATCGCGCGCTGGCCAATCGGGGGGTATGGAATCCCGCCGGATATCTCCCCGGCGACCATGCGACGAAAGGCAAACGCATTCTGTCGCGGCAGGCCGCGTTCGTCGTCGCCGACATCCTGTCCGACCGCGGTGCGCGCGCCTTGACGTTCGGGCTGGAAAATCCGCTCGCCACCCGCGCCTGGACCGCGGTTAAGACCGGCACCAGCAAGGACATGCGCGACAACTGGTGCATCGGATTTTCCAGCCGCTACACCGTCGGCGTCTGGGTCGGCAATTTCGACGGCGAGCCGATGAACGATGTGTCGGGCGTGAGCGGCGCAGCGCCGGTTTGGCGCGACCTGATGGATTATCTGCATGCGGACGGCGGCGGCGCTGCCCCCGCGAAGCCGCAGGGTATCGTCACGCAGGAAGTGCAGTTTTCTCCCTCAGTCGAATCGCCGCGCATCGAACACTTCCTCGCCGGAACCGAAACTGCCGAGATTCGGCTGGTCGCCGATGGCGGTGCGAGGCTATCGGGCAACGCGAAGATTCTCTATCCCACCGACGGCACGGTGATCGCCATCGACCCGGACATTCCGATCAAGCACCAACGCGTCCAGTTCAGTTCTCGCGGCCCGGAAAATGTCGTCTGGCGCATAGACGGTAACGCTGTCGGCAACGGCGGCGAAATCGGCTGGCAACCGACTGGCGGCAGGCACCGGCTGACGCTGGCGGAGGCCGACGGCGAGGAACTCGACGCCGTCACCTTCGAGGTTCGCGGATCGTTATCCCCTTAACCCGGACAATCCCCGAAAGCTACCGTCGAGGACAAAGAAGCTGCACATCGATTCGAAATGCGGCGCGAGCCCGAAATCAGTAAATCCTGAGCCTCTTTCGAGAGCATCTGTGGCTATCATCGGTTATGCCTGCAACCGGAACACATCGAGGTGCGCGTGCCGAAAGAACTGTCGCGCGAAAAACGCGAATTGTATGGACGGTTGTACCCCCTAGATGGAGACACGTCGAAAACATCTGCGAACCATTGGTGGCAAAGGAACTGACATCATGCTGAGAAAACCGCACATCCGTCGCCCCATCTCGGCATTGCTGATGATAATGGGCGCGGCGATGATGTATCTGGCGCTCGAAACCTGGGCAGGCGCATTAGCGTTCGCGCTCGGCGTGCTGATCGAGGTGGTGGGCATTGCTGTCAAACGCAAGGAATGACGCTCCGGAAATCATCGACGATCATGGAATCCTCTAAGCCGCACAGTGCGGCAATACATCCGGCCCGGGAATACGATGACGTTCCCGAACAAGGCGAGCTTGCCCTCGACCAGAAGGGTAGCGCGGATCCGAACGCCTTGCGCCGCGTCGCGGCATTTACGGCGCTTATCGTCCTCATCGCGCTCGGCGTGCTTGCGTTCGGCGCGACCCAACTGCCGGTGCTCCCGCAATTCACCACGCTCCATGCCAGTTTCATTTTTCTGGTGAATGCCATTGCCGGTTTCGTGCTGCTGGGTCAGTTCCGTTACCGCCGATTGCCGTTCTACGCGATACTGGCCGGGGCCTACCTATTCGGCGCATTCGTCACCATCCCGTTCATCCTGGCTTTTCCCAGCGCACTGAAAGCGGAAGGCAGCGTCATCGGCGGCCCACAGAGCGCCATCTGGGCTTGGCACTTCTGGCACATCCTGTTTCCGGCCATCGTCGCGCTGTCGCTGATCCCGCGTAACAGCCTCTGTGAAAAACCGCTGTCCGAGCAACAAGCCAACCGCATGATCTCCGCCAGTATCGCCGGAGCGGCGATATTGACGTTCGCCGTAGGCATCGCAATCACCGTGTTCCACGACTCCTTGCCTGTCTTGCTCACGCCACCGGGCACGCCGTTGCCACCTGCCTTTTACTTCGCCGGCGGCCTTGCGGCCACCATCGCTGCGTTTGCCGCATTTCTCGCCTGGCGACACGGGCTGCGGCAGCGGACTATCCTGCATCTATGGCTGGCGGTTTCGCTCACCGCGTTTCTGGCCGATATTGCCGCGAGTCTGGGGGCCACCGGGCGCTATACCGTTGCCTGGTACTTCGGGCGCATCGAGTCGATGATAGCCGCGGGCATATTGCTGCTGGCTTTCTTGTACGAGGTGAACCGGCTTTACCGCAGGCTCACCATTGCCATGAGCAAACTTTCGGAGGCGAATGTAAAACTCGTGTCGCTGATCGACGAGAAGGACCGGCTTGTCGCCGACTTGCAGCACAGCGAGGAACAAGTGCGCCAGCTGGCCTACTACGACGCCTTGACCTGCCTGCCCAATCGCAGGCTGTTGCTCGATCGTTTCCGGCAAGCGCTTACCCAAGCCAAGCGCCACGGGTATTCCATGGCGGTGATGTTTCTCGACCTGGATCGTTTCAAACAGGTCAACGATACGCTCGGACACGACGCTGGCGATGAATTGTTAAGGCAAGTGGCGGTGAGGATAACCGGCTGCATACGCAGCGGCGATACGGTAAGCCGCTCCGGGGGCGACGAGTTCATTCTGGTGATGGCGGAAATCAGCCATCCGCAGGACGCGGCGTTGGTCGCGGACAAAATCATCAGGGTATTGGAAACTCCTTTCGAGATCGCCAGCCATCCGGTGCAGATCGGCGTCAGCATCGGCATCGCCGTTTATCCCATCGACGGAACCGACGACACGCAGGAACTGATGAAAAAGGCCGACATGGCGATGTATGCCGCCAAGGAATCCGGCAGAAACTGTTACCGCTTTTACGACGACGGGTTAGCCGCTCATCAGGGCGTGTAGCCGAAACGACGATCATGACATCCTCGAAAACGCATGAAGCCGGCGACGCGATTTACATCGAAGCGCGGCGTCTGATGGTCGAAGAAATCCGCGCGATGGCGGAGGAAACGGTCGGCTACGGCGCAGGGCCGATCTCGGAGCGGGTGCTCGCGGCAATGGCTGCCGTTCCGCGCCACCGCTTCGTTCCAGACGAAGAACGATACGCCGCCTACGACAACCACCCGCTGCCCATCGGCTACGGGCAGACGATCTCGCAGCCCTACATCGTCGCGCTGATGACCGACCTGTTGCGACTGAACAAGGACGACACCGTGCTTGAAGTCGGCACCGGCTGCGGCTACCAGACCGCGATCCTGTCCGAACTGGCCGGCGAGGTTTACAGCATCGAAATCGTCGAACCGCTGGCCAGACATGCCGCCGGATTACTGCGCGAACTGGGCTATGCCAACGTCGAGGTGAAAGCCGGCGACGGCCATGCGGGATGGATCGAGCATGCACCATACGACGGCATCATCGTCACCGCCGCACCCGACCAAGTGCCGCAAGCGCTGATCGACCAGCTCAAGCCGGGCGGACGCCTAGCGATCCCGGTCGGCGAAGGCTGGTTCGCGCAGGAACTGATCCTGATCACCAAGGATAAAGACGGCATCTCACACAGTAAAAACATCCTGCCGGTGCGATTCGTGCCGCTCACCGGCGGGGACTGACGCGCATCGACTATGCAGTGGTTCTAGAGCCCCCGGATGCGGTAAGCTACGCGCTTTCCAAAACCGCAAGTGAACTCGAAATGGCCCAATACGTAATGTCGATGCTCCGCGTGAGCAAAATCGTCCCTCCCAAGCGTCAGATCATCAAGGACATCTCCCTCAGCTTCTTCCCCGGCGCGAAGATCGGCCTGCTGGGCCTGAACGGCTCGGGCAAGTCCACCGTGCTGAAGATCATGGCGGGCGTGGACCAGGAGTTCGAGGGCGAGGTGCAGCGCGAGCCCAACATCCGCATCGGCTACCTGCCGCAGGAACCGGTACTCGATCCCGAATGGACCGTGCGTCAGGAAGTGGAATCCGCGCTGGGCGAAGTGATGCAAGCGCAGGCGAAGCTGGACGAGGTGTACGCCGCTTATGCCGAAGAAGACGCCGACTTCGACGCACTCGCCGCCGAGCAGGCGCGACTGGAAAACATCATCGCGGCAGGGGGCTCAGACGCCGCACACCAGATGGAGATCGCCGCCGACGCGCTGCGCCTGCCGGACTGGGACGCAGTCATCGGGAAACTTTCCGGCGGCGAGAAGCGCCGCGTGGCGCTGTGCAAGCTTCTGCTGGAAAAGCCGGACATGCTGCTGCTGGACGAGCCGACCAACCACCTCGACGCCGAGTCGGTCGAGTGGCTGGAACAGTTCCTGGTGCGCTTCCCCGGCACCGTGGTCGCCGTCACCCACGACCGCTACTTCCTCGACAACGCCGCCGAATGGATTCTGGAACTGGACCGCGGCCACGGCATCCCGTGGAAGGGCAACTATTCCAGCTGGCTGGAACAGAAGGAAGCGCGACTGGAGACCGAGAACAAACAGATCGACGCCCACATGAAGGCGATGAAGCAGGAGCTGGAGTGGGTGCGCCAGAACCCCAAGGCGCGCCAGGCCAAGTCCAAGGCGCGTCTGAACCGCTTCGAGGAACTCTCCAACACCGATTACCAGAAGCGCAACGAGACGCAGGAAATCTTCATCCCGGTCGGCGAGCGCCTCGGCAACGAAGTCATCGAATTCGACGGCGTGAGCAAGGCCTACGGCGACCGCCTGCTGATCGACAACCTCAGCTTCAAGATTCCGCCCGGCGCCATCGTCGGCATCATCGGCCCGAACGGCGCGGGTAAATCCACGCTGTTCCGCATGATCACCGGCAAGGAACAACCGGACAGCGGCACCGTGAAGATCGGCCAGACCGTGAAGATCGCCCACGTCGATCAGGCGCGCGATTCGCTGGACAACGGCAAGACCGTGTTCGACGCGATCTCCGGCGGCAACGAGATACTGACCGTCGGCAAATACGAAACCCCGGCGCGCGCCTACATCGGCCGCTTCAACTTCAAGGGCGGAGATCAGGGCAAGATCGTCGGCCAACTCTCCGGCGGCGAACGCGGCCGTCTGCACCTCGCGCAGACGCTGATCGCCGGCGGCAACATGCTGCTGCTCGACGAACCCTCCAACGACCTCGACGTGGAAACCCTGCGCGCACTGGAAGACGCCCTGCTCGAATTCGCCGGCTGCGTCGCCGTGATCTCCCACGACCGCTGGTTCCTCGACCGCGTCGCCACCCACATCCTCGCCTGCGAAGGCGATTCGAAGTGGACGTTCTTCGACGGCAACTACCAGGAATATGAGGCGGACAAGAAGAAGCGGCTGGGCGAGGAAGGCGCGAAGCCGAAGCGGATTCGGTATAAGCCGATTAGTCGGTAAATTCCTGCTTATACAAAAGTTGTGAAAATTTGAAAGTACACTCAATGAATATGAAGCCGCAAATTATCGCCGAACTTGCTCATGACCTTCAGTCAGGTCTTGGCAGAACGAGCATTCCTGATTTTGATCGCCTTCCGATTGTTGGTATGGCGAGCATATTGGCACTTCATATAAAGGGTTTAGGTGAAATTGATTATGCTGTTCTGAGGCAGGTCTCTGACCATTTTTTTGATATACCAGCCATTGCTTTGCCTCAAGTGCTAGATCTGCTTGCGGAGATCGAATATCTATCGCTAATTAAGGATGGGAAATCCATAAAAAAAGTCATTCCTTCTATACCTCACTTCGATTCGGTGTATTCGGGCATTGGTGAATACTTATCCAATGAGTCGCTTACTGAACATGAGCAACTTGCAATCTCGATCTTGGATGAATTAAGTGGCAAGCCTGAAAAACGTGATGCGTTGCTGGGTAGGCTAGGTGCAGAGACTAAGCTTTTCGGACGATGTGAGCAGATTGTTTCAGTGAGCGGACTTGTTCTTTCAAAGCGCGCTCGTGGTCAAGATATATTGGTGAGCCCAACATATTTTGCGGACAACCTAGATAAGCTGGCTGATATCGCAGCTGCAGGTGGCGCTAGACGTGTAGAACGTATTTTGAAGTTAATTGGACAAGTGCAAGGGTGGCCACTTTCCCTTATTGAAAAGCAGCTGGAAGTCGCGGGTGAAAAAATTGGCAGCGACGAGCTAAATATTTTGAAGGCACTAATTTCGGATGGGATATTGAAACCACCGAGCATTAATAGACCGAATGCGGCAACTGAGCTGTTCGTGTTTACGCCACGCCCAGGGAATATCCGACTTAATGCGGGAAATAGAAACATTTATGAGCGGGCGATGGGCCTTGTTGCTGCTGTGCGCAAAGGGCAATTGATGGAGGAAAGATATCGAATCAAATACCCTATTGCACTTCTAAATAAATTAAAAGAACGCAAGTGGATTGGTGCGAATAGTGAGGCGCCACATCAATATAGAAGCCTTGTAGATTTGCATGTCGGTAGGCTTGTTAAAACAAGCGGCGACATGTTCCAGCTTCATTTGATTGATACGCCGGAAAATATTAGGGCGGTTGATGAAGCAGTGTCATTGCTGCGTACAGGTCAAATGAGTCAGTCCGCAGTAGATGATGATGCGAGGATTGCACTTTCTCAAGATGAAACTTATGTGCAATCCATCGTTTCTGCATCCAAATTTAGGGCATCGGAAAAAATTATTCTGCAGCCGGATGAGCAGAAAGAAATCGAACAATTGTTATTGGATTTGAGATGATTAAAGACATCAACCAGAAGCTAAAAGCGATTCGCTATTGTGTGGCGCTAGGCATGGTTCCTCACATGGAAGTAGATGTGCGATTTTCATCTGAAATAAGCGAGACGCCTATTAACATAACTGACATTGATGTCTTGGGCATTAAGCCGTGCTGTGATAGTCCGTCACATCGAGTGTTGTTTGATTGCAAAACACTAAACAAAGTGAGCGCTATTAACCGAGCTCTTTGGGCCAAAGGCCTAGTAAGTTTGACTCACAGCGATGAAGCCATTGTTATTTTAACTAAAGCTGCGCCTGAGGAGCATCGCCTAGCAGGCAATAGTCTTGGTGTTAGGCTGTTTTCCGAAAAATTATTTGATAATTTTGCACGTGCATCATCAACTGACTACGCAATAGCAAACTCTTATCTTGAGAATCTTGCGGCTTGGGAAAGATTATCTGAAATTCCTAATAGGTATCCAGCATTAGAAGATTATTGGATATACCTTACTTCAAGCGCCATGTTGGAGGCGCATTCGATACAAGGCTTGCGTAGCCTGATGGCTAAGTTTAAGAAAATTAGCCCTGAACTTGATCCGACAAAAGATATTCATAGAGTCCTATTTAAGCTTACTCTGGTGCAGTTTTGTCTTTACATGAGCGAAATGGTGCGAGACTTCCATAATATTTTTAATCCTGAAATGGATAGAACCGAGTTTGAGAAAATCATTCGATACTATGTCTGGGGCGGAAAAGAAAGCTATGAAATAAGACAACGCTTGAAGGCGGCCATCCAAAGTGCGAAGGGTATTACTGAAGCTGAGCCCTTTGAGTTTCCGGCTTGGGAACGCTTTGTGGAGTTGTTCCGTGGATTTCTGGATAGCCCATTGTTGCTTGGCAGCGTCTGCCTTCCACTTAAGGACTCAGCATTTCGTGAATTAAGTACAACAACTGCAGATTTGGATCGTCGTCTTTCGCTTCGTATGGGAGCAAACAATCGTGTTCGCCAATTTATTTTGGCGGCAGCTTCATACCTTATCGAAGCCACTCAGTTGCCTCGTGATTTTAAAGATTATCTTGGTAAAGATTTAAGTGTCTCGTAAATGAGGGTTAATAGGGGCAGCATTAGCTAAGGGGGTCAGCTTCGCAATTTTTTTGACAAAAAATCGCGCTAGTTGAAGGAGGCATGCAATGCCCAAGCTCTACGAGTATTTCGGTTTGATCATCATGTTTTATGCCAACGAGCATGAGCCGGTGCATGTCCACGGCAAATACCATGATCGCGAATCCCGCGCCGAGATCATCGTGGTCAATGGCGAGATCGCGGAGATTCGTTATACGAGCGTGGCCGGGCGCGCTCCCTTGGCAAATACCGAGATGCGCAACTTTGAGGAACTGGTGTCGGCACGCGCCAGCGATATCGTGAGCAAGTGGATCGATTTTTTCGTGCTGCACAAACCTGTAAAATCGGAACGCATCACAAGGAGGCTGAAATGATTCCTGCAACCATCAACATCACATCGGTGGAACAGGTCGGCGATTATGCGCTGCGCCTGTCTTTCGACGATAGCACCGAACAGACGGTGGATTTCAAGCCCTTCCTGTCGCTTTCGCGCCATCCCGATATTCGCGCCTATCTCGAACCCGCGCGCTTTGCTACCTATCGCATCGAGCATGGCGAACTGGTGTGGGGAGATTACGATCTGTGCTTCCCCATCGCCGACCTCTACCAGAATCGACTGCAGCCGGATTCTGCGTTGGAAAAGGCGGCCTGATCAACATATGACCGCCTACTGGGGAGCTAATGGAGTCAGGAGCTAATGGGGGCAGCTTCGCAATTATTTTGCGCTAGATGAAAAGCATGAATACTTCGGCACACAACAAACGCATCGTCATCATCGCCGGGCCGAACGGCGCGGGGAAGACGACTTTTGCACGCGAGTTTTTGCCGACCGATGCGGAGTTACCCAATTTTGTGAACGCCGATCTGATTGCCGCAGGTCTTTCTCCTTTTGCGCCTGAACTGGCTGCATTCAAGGCTGGCCGGTTGATGCTGGAGACGATAGCGGATTACACCAGGCGCGGCGAAAGCTTTTCATTCGAGACGACGCTTTCCGGCCTGACCTACGCGCAGATGATTCCGGCGTGGCGGGCATCCGGTTATGCCGTGAAGCTGGTCTTCCTGTCCTTGCCAGATGTCGAGATGGCAATCGAACGCGTGGCGACCCGGGTCAGGCAGGGCGGCCACAACATTCCCGAAGATGTCATCCGCCGCCGTTATGCGCACGGCATCGCAAATTTCGAGCGTTACAAGCTGCTGCTGGATAGCTGGCAGCTGTACGATAATTCCGGCACGCCCGCTGTTCTGATAGAGGAGGGACAGAAATGAAATCAGTAGCCGTTTCACATTTGAAGGACCCGGACCTGCAAAAGGTACCGCAAGCCCTGATGCGCGCTGCCGAGAAAGCCCGCCAACTGGCCGAGCAGACCGGCACGCCTTTCGTTTCGCGCCAGTCCGCAACGGAAGCGAAGAAGAGCAAGTAAGGCTCAACAGCCAGATCGTCGAAGATGGCTGTTTTCTTGAACAATAGGGAACCACGGTTTATTTAACAATCGAGAGTTAAAGGAGGCGGGGCAGATCAGGACTGCCCCGCCCTCGCTGCCTCTCCCTGTATCAATGCAGTTGCTCGTGCAGGCACAGGAAGTTGCCCTCGGTATCCTTGAACCACGCAGCCTTTTCCAATTTCATCGTGCAGATGTGGTTGACGGTCTTGAGATTGGGCATGTCGTAGTCTTCGAACCTGATGCCCTCGCCTTCGAGTTCTGCAATCACCTTCTCGATACCTTTCACCTCGAAGCTCATCACCGTGTAATCCGACTTTGTGCCTTCCGGCTTAGGAATCAGCGAAATGTGGTCGCCCTTTCCGCAGGCGAACAGGTAATTACCCTCGGCGGCAAAGCCTTCCGGCTCCAGCCCCAGTTTTCCTTCGTAGAATTTGCGCGCCCGTTCCATGTTCTTTACCGGGAGGACCGTGGTCACGCCGGCATGTGTTAAGGAAGTCATTTTCGTCTCCTCAGTTGTTGGGTGGAAAATGCAATGCGCGGCCGCTCAGTCCTGGCCGACATTGCCCCGCGATGGTGGGCAGCGGTCAAACTGCCCGAGGTAAGATGCGCATGCTCTTCAGCATGGATAAGTTATGCGCCAGGTTGGCCGTGAACTGCCACTCAGGTGACGCATGGCCCGGATGGAGGGAGATATTATTGCGCTACAGACGGAATAAAAAAACCCGTTTATCAGCGCATATATTAGGCGCTTCTTCGGCACGAGCAGCGGTTTCTGGATGGGGTTGCAGGCGGATTACGATACCGAAGAGGCTGCGAAGGAGCTGTCCGGTGTGCTGTCGCAGATTCATCGATTCGAGCCGCTTGCCGCTTGATTGAATCAAAGGGGTTAGAACCTAAGCCAGCAGCACTGCCACAATGCCGCTGATGAATATCCCGTCGAAGCTGCCTGCGCCGCCGATAGCGGCGAACGGGGTGCCCAGGCGCCGGATGTCCCGCAGGTGCAGCAGGTCGGCGCCGATCAGCACGCCCAGGGTGCCGCTGATGAAGGCCAGCGGTGCGGCGTTGGACGGATCGAGCGCGAGGGAAACCAGCGCCGCCATCAGGGGCGCGATCAGCATCGGCGCCCCCAGACCGATGCCGGGCAGGGGGCGGGTGATCTTGAAGCACAGCAGGGCGACGGCGGCGACCGCGAGCGCGACGTAAAAGACATTCAGCGGGTGGTGTGCCAGCAGGTAGAGGCTGAATGCGGCGGGCACCACGCAGCCTCCGACGTTGACCAGGACGAGGGTTCTGCCGGTGTGCGACATCTGGCCGTAGAGCTCGCGCAGTTGCGGCGGCATGTCTTCCAGGCTGGGCGGTTCGCTCTTCATGCTGAACAGGGGCAGGTTGATCATGCTGCCGCCCAGGATGGTGACGAACAGGAGAAAGGCGGAGTCGGGGGAAAGGCCGAGCTTTTCGAACGCGATGGTCAGCGCGCCGAACTGGATGCCGATCACAAGCACGGCGAGCGCGGCGAGCGGCAGGAGGTAGCGGAGCGGGATTTTCGGCATGCGTCATTGTGGCGCAAATACGGACCGAATGGGCTAGTCCGGCGCGGACGGTTCCGGGTCTGTTACCATCGAATTCGATGGTCTACTCAGAAGGGCGAACGATGAACGAGGTCTCTCAAACGTCGGGCAGCAAGCACAACATCTGGCTGCGCGGCCTGTGGATGCTATTGATGTTGCTGGTGCTCCATGTGTGCGGCACGGTGCTCTTCATTGTCGCCCTCGTCCAGTTCGTGGTCGTGCTGCTGAACGATGCGCCCAACGAGCGGCTGGTCGTGCTCGGCCGCAACCTCGCCAGCTATTTCCGGCAGATCGTGTTGTTCCTTACGTTCGCTACGGAGGAAGTTCCCTTCCCATTCAGCGAGTGGCCCGCTAACTGATGGGAGGCAGCATCACAATTAAGTTTCAAGCGGGAATCCCTCCAACAAAGCCCTTCTGAGCCCCCTTGACAATACTCTCGCGCAGCGAGAGTATTGCTTCCCATGATTACGGATTTCCACGACGAAGAAACCCTCAAGGTCTGGAGCGGCGAGTTTTCCCGCCGCCTACCTAACCAGATTCAGGAGGTGGCGCGACGCAAGTTGCGTATGTTGCACAATGCGCAGCGCATCGAGGATTTGCGTATCCCGCCGAACAATCGGCTGGAGGCATTGAAAGGAAATCGCGCCGGACAGTGGAGCATACGCATCAACGACCAATGGCGCGTGTGCTTTGAATGGAATGAAGGGCAGGCCAGTCGCGTGGAAATCTGCGATTATCTCTGAGGAGTAACAGCCATGAGCAAAACCACCAAACTGCGCAACATCCACCCCGGCGAAGTGCTGCGGGAAGAATTCCTGATTCCGCTAGGCGTTACCCAATATCGTCTGGCAAAGGAGATCGGCGTGACCGAAGCGCGCATCTCTGCGATCTGTTCCGGCAAGCGTGCGATCACGGCGGACACCGCGTTGCGCCTGGCCGCGTTCTTCGGCACTTCGAGCGGTTTCTGGATGGGCTTGCAGGCGGATTACGATACCGAAGAAGCAGCAAAGGAATTGTCCGGCGTGCTTGCGCAGATACACCGGTTCGAGCCGCTGGCGGCTTGAGTATTTTGAGGCCCGTGCAGGTCGGTTGAATTGAAATCACGCACCACCCGTTATACCGATAAACATGAAAAGGAGGAGTTGAGTAATGAGCGAAGCCGCAGACTACAAACTGGTCCGTAATTCAACGGTGGGAACCGAGCTGACGGAAGACAAGGCCAAGCTTCTGACCGCGAAGATGGGGGTGCGTCATTTGAAGGACGGCGAATTGCTCGTGAAGGAAGGCGAGGCCGATCAGACGCTGTTCGTTCTGGCCGCGGGCAGGCTCACCGTCATCAGCAAGGATGACAATGGTGCGGAACAAACGGTCTACACCATGCGGGAGGGCGAGTGCGCCGGCACCCGCGCCTTCGTCGAGCAGTCGCCGCGCAAGGCGACGCTGCGTGCGGTGGGCGATACCACGGTCTACACGCTGACCCCTGCCGACTTCGAATCGTTGCTGGACACCCACCCGCGCGTGGCGTTCAAGGTGATGCGCGCGCTGTTCCGCGTCACCCACGCCAACCTGGCGCGGATGAATCAGGAAAGCAAGGAACTGACGAATTACATCCACAAGACTCAAGGGCGATATTGACGGCTCACGCAGGAGCTAATGGGGCCAGCATCGCAATAGTTTTGGTGAGGAGTATCAAAGGTATCGGAGTCGAATCGTTCCAATGTAAGGCCCCCGCCTCATCGAGCGTTGAATCGAAAGGAGATAGACCATGACCACAGGCACTATCCGTCTTCATCGCGTACTCCGCGCAAAACCGGAGCGCATCTACAAGGCGTTCCTGAACGCGGAGGCCATGGCAAAGTGGCTTCCGCCCTACGGCTTCACCTGCACCGTCCATCACATGGATGCCATGGTCGGCGGCACCTTCAGGATGTCGTTCACGAACTTCACGACAGGCAACGGCCACTCGTTCAGCGGCGAGTATCTCGAGCTCGTGCCATCTCAAAAGATCAGCTATTCGGACAAGTTCGACGACCCGAACCTGCCCGGGGTAATGAAGACGACAGTGACGCTGACGCCGGTGTCGTGCGGAACCGAGATCACCATCGTGCAGGAAGGCGTGCCCGAGACGATCCCGCTCGAGATGTGCTATCTCGGCTGGCAAGAGTCGCTCGCGCAACTGGCGAACCTCGTCGAGCCGGAGATACCGGATTGAAGCGAATCAAGGTTAGTGGAGTAGAATCGTTTGCAGTGAATCAAAGTCGTCAATAACCAGGAGAGATCATCATGGGCAGCAAGGACAAGAAAAAAGAATCAAAGGGCAAGAAACCGCAACCCAAGCCGGTACCGGCAGGAAAATGATCGGGAGCTTGGGGCCGGCATTGCATTAGCTTCACACATCGCCCGCAAGGGCGATGTTTTATTCCAGATGGTCCATTAGAAAAAAGCCGTCATTCCGGCGAAGGCCGGAATCCAGCGATAAAAAATATTCTGCGAAGCAGACAAAACCCGAGGTGTTGTCCCACTTACGTGGGAGTTTGTTTATCAACTGGATTCCGGCCTTCGCCGGAATGACGGTTCAATGGATTATCTGGGTTAATTTATGAATCAACGGGACAGGCGCACCATGGAGTTGACCGAACTCGGCCTAGATCGCGTGCTTGCGGAGCAGGCAAGGTGTGAACCAGGCCAACGCCTGGCACGTGTGACTGCCGTGGACCGCGGGCGCTATGTCGTCCGCAACGAACTGGGCGAAGTGCCTGCCGAACTGACGGGCAAGTTCCTGCACACCGCCGCATCCTCCGTGGATATGCCCTGCGTGGGCGATTGGGTGTGTGCGGAGTATCACGATGCGGCATCGCATGCGAGCATCCACGATGTCGTGCCCAGAAGGTCTTTCCTGCGGCGCAAGTCTCCCGGCAAGAACATCGATTTCCAGATGATCGCGACGAACATCGATGTGGCGTTCATCGTGCAGTCGTGCCATTTCGATTTCAACGTGCGTCGGCTGGAGCGCTACCTGGTGATGGTCAACGAGGGGCATATCGAGCCGGTGCTGCTGTTGACCAAAACGGATCTGGTCAGCGCGGATGAGCTGGAACACATGCTCGCGAGCATCCGCGCGGCGGGCATCACGGCCCGGATCGTCGCGCTCAGCAGCATGACGGGCGAGGGCGTGGATGAGTTGAAGGCACTGATGTTGCCGGGTAAAACCTATTGCCTGCTCGGTTCTTCGGGTGTCGGCAAGACGACGCTGATCAACCAGCTTCTCGGCAAGGATGCGCTGGAGACCGGCGCCGTCAGCGGCACCGGCGAGGGCAGGCACACGACCACGCGCCGTCACCTGGTCACGCTCGATAACGGCGGCCTGCTGATCGACATGCCGGGGATGCGCGAGCTGGGCATCTTGAGTGCGGGCGAAGGGCCGGACGACAGCTTCGCCGACATCAAGATGTTCGCCTCACAATGCCGTTTCGCCGATTGCAGCCACGTCAACGAGCCGGGCTGCGCGATCCGCAAAGCCATAGCAAACGGCGAGCTGAACCCTGAGCATTACCAGAGTTACCTGAAGCTCAAGGCCGAGTCCGACTTCAACGAGATGTCGTATGTGGACAAGCGCCAGAAGGACAGGGCGTTCGGGAAGATGGTGCGTTCCGTGTTGAAAGAGAAGCGTTAGTGAGATGTCGCCATCGATCACTTTCTCGGCCGTGCACCCAGCACGGCTTTCTTGTCCGCAGGTTCGCGGGAAAAGAATCCGCGCAGTCCCAGTCGGTTGAGCTGGTAGTAGAGAAAACATCCTATGCACCAGCCCTTGTAAGAGATCGCCGTGAGCGCGATCAGTATCCAGACCAGCCCCCAGCCCGCATAGCCATAACCGGCATAGAGCGCCGATGCCGCGATGGCGGCGCTGGCCGCGCCCACGGCCTGGCCGAACAGGTGCGGCTGAAGGTGGTCCGCGCGCAGGTCCGGCTTGACGATACCCAGAGGTTTGAGCAGCAAGCGATACACCAGGACGAACGGGCCCAGCGGGTGAAGCACGGCGGTGATCAGGAATATCGCCGCGAGGAGCGCGACCAGTTCCCAGCGCCCCAGGATGAATGCGGCAAGCAGGAGCGCGATGGAAAGCAGCTGGCCGGTCTTGATGGCGGCATGGTCTACGGTGGTCGGAACTTGCATGATTTCTCCCGGCGGGTTGAATAATGGCCTCATGCTAAGCTAGTCATCAATGTATCGTCTTCGGCGAAATGTGTATCGCCTGTATGCATAAATGAATAACTTGAACTGGGACAATGTCCGCTATTTCCTCGCTGCGGCGCGCACGCTGAGCCTTTCTGCGGCAAGCCGCGCGCTCGACAGCAATCAGCCCACGGTGGGGCGGCGCATTGATGCGCTGGAAACGCAACTGGGTCTGCGCCTGTTTCAGCGCCACAGCGGCGGCCTGACGCTGACCGTGGACGGACAGCGCCTGCTCGCTGCCGCCGAGTTGATGGAAGAGGGCGCGGCGGATGCGATAAGGGCCAGCCAGTCGGACGACAGCACCATTGCGGGCACGGTCAGAATCGCGGCACCGGAAGGGCTGGGCGTTTGTGTGCTCGCACCGAGGCTGCCCGACCTGTACCGGCGCTATCCTTTGCTCGATGTTTCGCTGGAGCCATCGGCCGCCAGCGCCGATCTGAAGCGCGGGCAGGCGGACATCGCGCTGCGGCTGTTCCGTCCCACCACGGCCGACCTGGTGTCGCGCCGTCTGTGCGCGATGGGCTTCGGCCTGTATGCCTCCGCGGATTATGTGGTGCAGCATGGCGCCCCCGGATCGCTCGATGCGCTGCCGCAGCATGCCTTCATCGCCTACGGCGACGGACTCAGGGAGCAGGAGGAGAACGTCTGGCTCGAAGGGCTGATGGGGCGCGGACGTTGTTTATTTCGTAGCGACAATACGCTGACGCGCCTGTCGGCACTTGCGGCCGGCGTGGGCATCGGCGTGATGCCGCATCTGCTGATGGCACAGCCCGGTTGTGTGCGACTGTTGCCGCAACACGAAGCGCCGTCGAGGACGATATGGCTGGTGGTGCATGGCGACCTGCGGCATGTCGCGCGTATGCGTGCGGTGATGGATTTTGTTGCGGATGTGTTTAAAGATCATGGGGCATCGCAATAATTCTTCCAGGCGCGAAATAGAGCATCGAAGGTATCGCAATCGATCCGTTTTCGCGCGTACCATGGGCGAAGTTAACGGGCATGGCAAGTGTGCCGCCCATAATTATGAAACTTGCCACGCCCGTTCCCCTCACCTCGGCTCCTCGCTGCGCTCTCCTCTCCGCAAGCGGGGAGAGCGCAGCGAGGGGGGCGCAGCCAGGCGAACGAATCGCTACGCGAGTTTCACGTTAAAGGGAACAAGCCGCATTCACTTCGATAAAGGAGATGCCGATGTTCAAGCAATGTTTTCTGAAAGCCGCCGCGTTGCTCATGATCGTCATTCCCGGACTCTGCCTCGCGCAGCCCTCCGCCGAGGCAGACGAGCAGAGCCTGCTCTCCGCCTTCGTCTCATACACCGACCTGCGCATGAGCGGCGTTCGGCAGAGCCTCGAAATCCTTGCCTCCACCGCCGAGGCGAGATCGGGCAGCTGGAAGAAGATAGGGCCGCTGCTGGGTGGGTATCAAAAATCGGACGGCGGCCTTGTCGTCTGGTTCGTCCGCCCAGACGGAACGTATTACACCGTCGACAAAGGACTGATGAATGTGAAGCTGAGCAACCGGAGCTATTTCCCGGCGCTCATGTCGGGACAGGAGATCATGAGTGCGCTGGTCGTCAGCAAAAGCACCGGACAGCGCTCGGCGGTGATCGCGGTTCCGATGAAGCGGGGCGGCAAGGTGATAGGCGCGATCGGCGCATCGCTTTTCCTCGACAAACTCTCCGACCAGGTCGGCTCCGCGCTGGCGCTGCGGCCGGATGCGGCTTTCTTCTCCCTGGCCCCGGATGGACATAGCACCCTGCATAAGCAGACTGACCGCCGCTTTGTTGATCCCCGCAAACTGGGAAGTGAGACGCTCAGGAAGGCTGTGAACGAGATGCTGTCGAATGCCGCGGGAGTAACGACCTACGAGTTCGATAGCGTAACGAAGAGGGCCATCTACCGGACATCCCCGCTGACGCAGTGGAAGTTCGCAATAACATTCAGCGCCGCACGGCAGGATTGACCGCAGCCAATGGAACCGAATGAGCCTGGCTCGATATGTTTGCAGGAGATCGAGGCTGGCCTTTGCCGATGACGCAGCATCATTCGGCGTTCAGTTCCTTGTCCTTGAAATACTTGGTGCCCTGTATCGTGGCCTGCAGCGCCAGCCCGGTTTCGGTGAGCTGATACAGTTCCACGCCGGGCGCTACGGTGATGGCGCCCGCGAAGGCCCCGCCCTTGGTGCCGGCCTTGGCAGCGGCGTCCGCCTGCACATCGGCATCCCATCCGCTCTCGACGAATTGCCTGAACGCCTTGTCGGTCGCAAACAGGAACACACCGCGAAAATCCTTTACCCCCAGCCCGAATCCCACACCGCCCGAGACCATGTTCATGTAGGTGTCCTTGCCTGTGCGGTTGTCATGGGCAATCCCGGAGCCGCCTGCGACCGAAAGGAAGATCACGTTGATGCCGATGTTGCTGAACACGGCATAGCCGACCGCATCCTTGATCGCACCCTTGGCCAGCGGATGCACCCTGTACAACTTATCCAGCGTTTCGCTGCGCATCTTCCGTATATCCGCCCGCTTCTCGTCCACCGTCACGGCAGCAGCCATGCCGCTAAAGCAGGAAAGCAAAATTCCGAAAATCACTGCGCTGAGGATGTGCATTTGGTATGAGCCGGTCTTCACGATGTCTCTCCTTGGTGTCGGGTTTCTGATGCCGCCAATCCAGACTGCAGTGGGATGATACAGGCGGCGATGGTTGCGCGAATATGGGGTAAACCGCTAAGGCGGCATCGCGAGCTCCCGCTGGCTCATGCACCCCGGCGCTGCAGGATTGCCTCGCACCCTCTAACGGTGTACCTTGCCGCATCGTTTTTCCGCCCGAGCGCCATGCTGGACTTCACCGAATACACCAAGATCTTCATCAGCCTGTTCGCGATCATCGATCCGTTCGGAATCATTCCCCTCATCGTCCTGTTCACCGCCGGGATGACGGCAGCCAGGCGCGCCCGTGTCGGTCGGCTCGCGTCGCTGACGGTGTGCGCCATCCTGCTGACGGCCCTGCTGATCGGGCAGCCGTTGCTGGCGTTCTTCGGCATCAGCATCCATTCCTTCCTCGTCGGGGGCGGCATCCTGCTGTTGCTGATCGCGATCAAGATGATGCTGGGCAATTTCTACGCCGCCGATTCCGGCAAGGACGACGACGGCGAGACGGTTTCGGCGAACGCGATCGTGCCCTTGTCCACGCCGTTGCTGGCGGGCCCCGGCGCGATCAGCGCGGTGATCGTGGAGGCGCACAAGGCGGACGGTTTCCAACATTACCTGATGATGGGCGTGGTGATCGTCCTGCTCGGCATCACGGTCTGGCTGACCTTTCTGGCCGCGCCCTGGGTCGCGCAGCGCCTGGGCAAGATCGGCATCAATGTGTTCACCCGGATGATGGGGCTGATACTCGCCGCGATCTCGGTGGAGTTCCTCGCCAACGGCATGCGCGGCCTGTTCCCGGGGCTCGGCTGAAATGCGGGGGACTACAAGTTAACATTACATCCAGAAGCTCATGGAGGCGGTCCGGAATAAGGCAAGACGATCGCATTTGTTCCGATATTCGACTCGACCGATACCGCCGATAAGAGTGGCCGGTCCCAATATCTTTCGCTTGCAGGATTAACCGATGTCCAAAGAATTGTTCGATCAGATCACCGCAGAGAACCGGGCCGAGGTCGAGGCGCATTGCGTGACGACCTTGTTCGCGCGCGCACGCCAGGCGACGATGCTTGCACCGCTGGGAACGCTGTTCATTTTCTGGGTCGTGTATACCACGGCAAGCTTGCCGCTCGCCATCGGCTGGATGATCGTCAACTCATTGCCCGATGCCCTCACCTTCGCGCTGAGCTCGTGGCATCAAAAGAACACGCCGCCTGCCGAGCGCATCGCCGCATACCACAACTGGCAGGTCGCCCTGCGCATCCTGCAGGGATTATGCTGGGGTTTCGCGGTGGTGGTCTTCCACGTCCCGGACGATCCCTCCGCGTTCAACGACATAGCCATCCTCGCCGTGCTGGCCGCGGTCACGGCGACCAACGTGGTCAGCATGGCCCCCTCGTTCCGCACCCTGGCGGGCTTCTGCATAGCCACGCTGCTCGTCCCCATCCTCTATTCCATCTGGCTGGGCGATGCGATCCACATCAAGATCGCGGTCGCCCTGAGCCTCCTGCTGTTGGTCGAGCTACGGTTCGGCTGGGACGCTTACCGCCAGTTCGCCGGCGGCGTGCATCAACTGGTGCTGAACCAGCGAATTCGAAAGCAACTGGAGATGCGCAACGCCAAACTCGACGAGCTCAACCAGAAGCTCAGGGTCATGGCCATCCACGACCAGCTCACCGGGCTGTACAACCGCCATTTCATGGTGGACCAGATCGAGCGGCAGCGCGAGTTGTTCATGCGCCATGGCAACATGTGCAGCATCGTGCTGTTCGACATCGACCATTTCAAACATATCAACGACCGCTACGGCCATGCCGTGGGCGACGACGTCCTCGTGGCCTTCAGCCGCCGCGTCGAGGTGCTGTTGCGGCAGGGAGACGCGCTCGGCCGTTACGGCGGCGAAGAGTTTTTGCTGATGCTGCCGATGACCGAACTGAATTCGGCGCTGCAACTGGCCGAACGCATACGCATTGCCCTAGCCGGCAGCCCCGTGGTCCGCCAGCCAGAGGAGATCACCGTGACCGCCTCGTTCGGCGTTGCCCTGCTCGAACAGGGCGAAGAGGCGGACGACTGGCTGATACGCGCAGATCAGGCCCTGTACCGGGCGAAAGCGCATGGGCGGAATTGCGCGATGGCATAGCGATATCCGCTCAAATCGAAACTCAGGGGATCGGTACTGGTTGTACTGTCTGATGTGCTTCCGGAACGGATCGATGGAGGGGCTCGTTGCACGGCGGAGATCGTGGTGCCACAGCGTGGCCGCCCTGAGCTGATGCATCGCTTGTACTGTGGAGTATAGGGGCCGGGAAAACGTGTTCCCGGCTTACCCTGATTTCATCAAGTAAGGGGCGAATGGGGCGAAATCAAGGCGCGCGACCTTGTCTGTTACCATACCGCCCCCGCAGCTTCTGCCCCCTCTTGCCTCACCCCACCACATGACCATCACTGTAAAGAACAGCGAAACATTCATCCCCAGCAAGGACGCCTCCCTCGAATCCTCCATCCGCACGCTGCACAGCAAGCTCGAAGCCATCGGCTTCCACGTCGAGGAGCGTTCCTGGCTGAACGAGATCGAGAACATCTGGTCGGTGCATGTCAACGACCGCGATTGCCCGCGATTGTTCAGCAACGGCAAGGGCGGCTCGGAACTGGCCGCGCGCGCCAGCGCGCTGGGCGAGTTCTTCGAACGGCTGAGCACGAATTATTTCTGGACGCATTTCTATCTGGGCGAGGACATCAGCCGGCGCGACTTTGTGCATTACCCGAACGAACAATGGTTCGCGGTAAAGGGCGACAAGTGGCCCGCCGGGCTGCTGACACCGGAGTTGCAGAAGTTCTACAACCCGCAGGGCGGCGTATTGGCGAACCAGTTGATCGACCTCAATTCCGGCAACGCCGAGCGCGGCATCTGCGCGATCCCCTACCAGCGCCTGCGCGACGACCAGGCCGTGCTGTTCCCGGTCAACCTGATCGGCAACCTGTATGTCAGCAACGGCATGTCGGCGGGCAACACGCTGATGGAGGCGCGCACCCAGGCGCTGGCCGAAATCTTCGAGCGCGACATCAAGTTCCGCATCATCCGCGAAGGCATCTGTCTGCCCGATGTGCCCGAGGACGTCATCGCGCGCTACCCGCGCATCGCTGCGGGCATCAAGGGGTTGCGCGAAGCGGGCTACGGCATATTGGTGAAGGATGCCTCGCTGGGCGGCAAGTATCCGGTGATGAACGTCACGCTGCTGCACCCGGCCGACCAGGGCTGCTTCGCCAGCTTCGGCGCGCATCCAAGATTCGAAGTGGCGCTGGAACGCGCGCTGACCGAATTGCTGCAGGGCCGCGCCATCGACGGCCTGAAGGACTTCCCCGCGCCCGGATTCGACATGGCGGAGATTGCCGACGAGCAGAATCTGGAGATCCACTTCGTCGATTCCAGCGGCGTCATCAGCTGGGAATTCCTGCGCGACACGCCCGACTTCGAGTTCGCCGACTGGAACTTCGGCACGACCACCGAGGAGGACTATCGCTGGTGCTGCGACGCGATCCACGCCGGCGGCCACGACATCTATGTCGCCGACTTCACCCATCTGGACGTGTATGCCTGCCGCATTTTCGTGCCCGGCATGTCGGAGATCTACCCCGTCGAGGAGTTGCAATGGCAGAACAACACCGTGGGCAACCTGGTGCGCCCCTCGCTGCTGCGCCTGCCGGAACTCGACGAAGACGAATGCGACGACTTGCTCGACACGCTGCTCGATCTGGACCTTGCCGACAACCTCGCCGTCACCACGCTGATCGGCCTCGCCGCCGATCCCGGCAGCATCTGGGCAGACCTGCGCGTCGGCGAACTGAAGGCCCTGCTGGCAATCGCCGTCGGCGACGAAGAGGCGATACTCGAAGGCTGCGACTGGATAGCCCAGCTCGGGGAGTTGAACGAGCAGCGTGCACGCGTCTACCGCTGCATCGCGCATCTGGTGCGGCTGCAGGAGCTGTCGGATTCGACCGCGGGTTACGAAGCCAATCTGCAACTGCTGTACGGTGCGGACACCCTGAAACTGGCGCAGCAATTGTTGAAGCGCGAAACGCAATTCTTCGGTCTCGGTACACTGGGCGCAAACATGGAAGGCAGCGACATGCACAAGCGCCTGCTCGCGGCGTATCGCAAAGTATGGGGCGATGCGTGAAATAATCCCGGCCTGCCCCGATCCACGCCACGCTCTCGATACGATTTCATGATGAAACTGGACAAGACACTGAACGCCTGGGGTACGCCGGATTTCGCGGCGACACTCAAGCAGGAAATCGAACGATTAAACGTCGATCAACTGCCCTTGCAGCAGGGTTTGTCCGTCGGCAGTTACGTGCTCGCCGAGCCGATCACGGCGACCATCCTCAGTGTTGCCGAAACGGGAAACCTCATCCGGATAAAAGCAGGTATTTTCTTCAAAAGCGTGATAAGCGGTTGCAGCTGTGCAGGCGACCCCACTCCCACCGGCGAAATCGATGAATACTGCGAAGTGTGGTTGGATATCGACAAGGCGACCGCAGCAACTGCGGTCGCGCTTGTGACGGAGTAATCCCGCTAACGCTCCAGCGCTTGCACGAACTCCGTGCACCTCCCCTTGCGGCCCGCACGGGATGGACCTTGGCCGTCCGACATACCCCAGTAAGTTCAATACAGCCCCCACGTTATCCCGATAAAAATACAGGGGTATCCGTATGGTTTGTGGCGCTTGCCGGGCATAGCATGCAATCGTCCGGCAATTTTTTGATGCGCACTCCGAAGGAATGAGAAATTCCAGTAACGCTGCCGGCCGCGAAGAGACGCAGGATATTTGCGCTTCCCGTGCCCGGTGGATACGCCGCCGCAATAGCGGCAATGCTCGTGTCGAGATTGCCTTCGATTTCTTGGCTGATTGGATAAAAAATGGGGTGATCAAATGAACAAATATTTCAAATTCTTTGCAAAGATCTTTCGCTGGGTAATGGTCGGCATGATCTCGTTCATCATCGCGTTGCCGACCTACGTCTCGCTGAGCGTGGAAATCTAGTCCGCGGAGAACCGTGCCTGATCAAAATGGATCGCGATTTCTTGCGGCGTTTGCCGGTGCGCGCGATGCGTTGCGGTAGCTTGCTGCTGTGCCTTGCCTGCGCGCCCGCACAGGCCGGCACCCAGACGCTAGCCTATGAAACGCAGGCGCTGACGGTGGACGGCGAGCGCAGGACGGCGCGCGTTCCCCGCGGCTACCGTCTGGAGTGGCTGGCCGGCATGGATAGTCCGCGCATGCTGGCATTCGCCGCAAACGGCGACCTGTTCGCCGGCTCGAAATCGGGCAAGGTATATCGCTTGCCGCCGCCCTACAAAAAGCCGGAGGTGCTGGTGGAGTTGGGCGACTATCCGCACAGCGTGGCGTTCCGACCGGGCGAGATCCTGATCGCGCGGACGGACGGGGTGTATCGCGCGCCGTATCGTCCGGGGCAATCGAAGATCTCGCCGGAGGCGCTGACCTTGCTCGCGGCGCTGCCGGCCGGCGGCGGGCACGACAGCCGCACGGCAGGCGTGGGGCCGGACGGACGCGTGTATGCGAGCCTGGGCATACAGCGCAATTGCAGCGACCAGTATCTGGGCGCGGGCTATCCCTTCGACGAACGGCGCGGCGGCGTGCTGGTCTTGCGCGAGGGTGCCGGCAAGGCAAGTTGGGAGCCTTATGCCTCAGGGCTGCGCAACCCGGTCGGTTTCGACTGGCATCCGCAGACCGGCGCGCTCTACGCCAGCAACAACGGGCCGGATCATCTGGGCTACGACCGGCCGCCGGAATATTTCAGCAAACTGGATGCGGGTTCGTTTCACGGCATGCCATGGTTCCAGTTCGACGGAAAACAGGTGAAGCGCGACGACTGCGTCGCTAGCTCACCGCCGCGCCCGATCAACCAAGTGATGCTGCCGGCGGCGACGTTTCCGTCTCGCAATGCGCCGCTGGGCATGGCATTCGTGCCCAAGGGCGCGATGGATGCGCGACTGGAATTCGACGCGGCGGTCGCGCTGCACGGTTCATGGGGCACCCAACCCGGCGGCGGATTCATCGGCCGCCCTTCCACGCGCCGCCCGCCCAAGCTCGTCGCGGTGCGCTTCCAGAATGGACAGGCGGTGCGAGTGGACGATCTGGTCACCGGCTTCCAGCTGCCCGACGGCGAGCGCTGGGCGCGCCCGGCAGGCGTCGCTTTCGGGCCGGACGGCGCGCTGTATTTCAGCAGCGACAGCGACGCCAACGGCCTGTTCCGGTTGAAGCGGTTACGCTAAAGAACGTTGAACCTCTGAAACTCGTATCGCCCGGCAAGCCGAGCTCCTACATGAAATGCTCCATGAAATATCCGGGCTAAATTTGTCTTCTTTAGCGAGGAGCGCTGGAGCGAAGCACGAAATCCGGCGCAATGCAGATAAAACCGGGGACGCAAACTCCACGCCTTACCCCAGTTCGAATGTCGTTACGCCGAACAGGCGCTGCATCGGGAGATCAGGAACGGTTCCGGTGTACATGCGCGCGGTCTCGAAAGAGACGCTCATGCCGTGGCGCTGCGCCAGCTCGATCGCCGCCGGGTTGGTTTCCGGGGTGTCCAGGAAAATTGCCGCATTCTCCGGCGCTTGCGCCTGCAAAGCCATGAACAAGGCTTCTGCCAGCGCCGCATCGTCGGCAAACAGCGGGCCGATCTTGTAGCCGATGCGGCAGGCTCGCAACACGCCATAGCCGGCCAGTTCGCCGTCATGCAGGATACACAGCACAGCGCTGTCGGGCAGACGGCTCCAGCAATGCAGGAAGTCTTCGCGACAGTCCGGGAAGAAGGGCTGGTCGTAAGCGCTCAGCGACTCGAACGGCACCGCGGATAGCGGCACGATGCGCCCGTCTGCCGCGACCGGCTTGCCACCCGTGCCTTGATAGCGAATGTTCCGGTACGCCAGCTTGAAGCCGGAACGGCGATAGTTGTCCTGTTGCGCGACGACGCCATCCAGACCGATGTTGCGTCCGGTCAAACGGGCCATCGCAGCCTGCCAGATTTTCATGCCGTAGCCCGCGCCGCGATACTCGGGCTTGACGATATAGAAGCCCATGAAGCCAAAGGAGTCGCCGTATTTCACCGCGGAGATCGTGGCTATCGGCTCGCTTCCAAGCATCCCGACCAGAAACCCTTCCGGATCGGCTGCATGAAAACATCCGGCATCGTGCAGCCCCGGATTCCATCCCTCGCGCGCCGCCCACTCGACGGCAATATCCAGCTCCTCAAGGCTCATCGTACGGATGATGTAAGCGTGTTCCTGCATATTCGATTCCCTCCGGAACGGTTCTTGCCGAGGTGATGACATCCCAAGCCATGCTGCGCGAGATTGCCAGACTATAAGCAAGGAAACAAGCGCGCAAAATCATGCGCCGACCGATGACGAGCAGGGCCGACGGAGACCCCGCGCGGGATAGAATGCAGGCTATTTCGCGCGTTAAGGCGATCCACCCCAGAGTATTGACGATGACAACAAACTTTTCCGCCACGGGCGCGAGCCCTCTTGAAGCACTGCAGCCGCATACGGTATGGGCTCATTTCGCAACTTTGTGCGCGATCCCCCGTCCCTCTTATCGCGAGGCGGCGCTGATCCAGCATCTGATCGAATGGGCACAAGCGCGCGGCATAGAAACCATCGTCGATGGCGCGGGCAACCTGATCCTGAAGAAGCCCGCCAGCCCAGGCTGCGAGTCCATGCCCGGCGCGATCCTGCAGGGCCATCTCGACATGGTGTGTCAATCCAATGCAGGAACGGTGCACGACTTCGAGCGCGATGCGATCAATGCGGTAGTGCGCGACGGCTGGGTGGTCGCGGAGAACACCACGCTGGGTGCGGATAACGGCATAGGCGTGGCACTCGCGCTGGCCGCGCTGGAAGAGCCGGGATTGGTGCATCCGCCGATCGAGGTGTTGCTGACGGTGAACGAGGAGTCCGGCATGGACGGCGCGCGCGGCCTAGCTCCCGGCACCTTGCAAGGCAAGACGCTGATCAACCTCGATACCGAGGAGTGGGGGCATTTCTATCTGGGCTGCGCGGGCGGCGTGGATGTGGAGGTGCGCGGCACAGTCGAGACAGAGAAGTTGGAAGCAAGCGCTTCTACCCCCTCCCCAACCCTCCCCCTGCAAGGGGGAGGGAGATCATCCGACTATGCGCTGGTGCGATTCGAGGTCTCCGGGTTGCGCGGCGGCCACTCCGGCATCGACACTCATCTCGGCCGCGGCAACGCGATCAAGCTGTTGGCAGAAGCGTTGCGCGACCTGGCCGCACATACCGACCTGCGCCTGATCGAATTCAACGGCGGCAGCGCACGCAACGCGATCCCGCGCGAAGCGTTCGCGACTTGCGCACTGCCCGCCGGAATCGCGGCCAGCATAGACGAGTGGGCGCAGCACCGGCATGAGTCGTGGCGCGAGCGCTTCGCCGCAGCCGACGCGAACGTGTCATTCGCCTGCCGGCATTACGACATGCCGGAGGATGCTACAGCTTCTACCCCCACCCTAGCCCTCCCCCTGCAAGGGGGAGGGAATGAGTCCGCAGGCATGGCAATTGCGAACGCTGAACGCGACCGCCTGCTCGCCTTTCTCGACACTTCCGTAAACGGCGTGTCGCGCGTCAGTTCCGACTTCCACGGCGTGACCGACACTTCATCCAACCTCGGCGTAGTCGCGCTCGAACAGGGCACATTCAAGGCGACGTTCAAGGTGCGCTCGCTGCAGGGCGCACGCGCCGATGCACTGGCCGACAAGCTGGTCGCACATGCCGCGTCGTACGGATTGCGGGCATGGAAGGACGGCGCGTATCCGGGCTGGACGCCGAACCCGGCTTCGCCGCTGCTCGCGCTGTGCCGACGAGTCTATACGGAACAGTTCGGCCAGCCCGCCGGATTGCAGGTGATCCACGCCGGACTGGAATGCGGCCTGCTCGCGGCCAGCCATCCGCAGCTGGACATGATCTCTTTCGGCCCGGACATCCGCGGCGCGCATGCACCGGGCGAGCGCGTCGAGATCGCATCGGTGGGCCGCTGCTGGACGCTGCTGAAGGCTGTGCTGCAGGCCTTGGCTTAGGTCGCCCGCATGAAGCCCTTGCACCTGCTGCAACTCCAGGAAGCACCCGATAGCGATATCCGGGAGTTCCGGGCTTCGTCGCCGTGGGTAACGATGTTGCTGATGGGGATCGTGGTCGGCTTTTGTATCTGGGTCGGATTGCGGGGAGGAATCTATTTTGGCGAAGGCGGTGCGTTGCCGGCCTTTATCGCCTGGTGGATCGTTTTCTGGCTCGGTCTGTTCTGGCTGATGCTGGTCAATCTTTGCCTCAAGTCGCGCCAGCCTTCGGCCTGGCTAGTGCGCGCCGACAGCCAGGGGCTCTACATCAAATGGCGCTCCTACCAGAATGTGGCATGGCAAACGGAAGGTCCGCAGGTGCTGTATGTGCCTTATGCCAATATTGCCGAAGCCAGACGCCACAAGCGCCACTGGAACACGCCTGAAAATCGCCACGGCGGCAATCGCGAGGTCCGCAATACGTTTCTGGAACTGCAGCTGCGGAATACGGATACCACCGAACTGGCACGACGTCTGGCCGATGAGCGCGCCGGAAACCCGGACGGCAAGAAGATCAGTCAGGGACGATGGGGGCATTACCCTGTCGCGCTGGAACCGAACGATCTGTTGCGGATAGAGTGGCGCGCATCGCCCGGCATCAAGGCCATACTCGCCCTGCTGCGCGAGCGCGGCGTAAGCATCGCCAGCCCCATGCATTCCGCAAACGACCTGACCAGCCAGGCCGGCGAAGCCGATCTGCAAGAGCTGGCGCGGCAAGGCGATTTGATGACGATGATCCGCGTGATGCGCGCCAACGGCGACATCAGCCTGGAAGAGGCCCGTGCAAAAGCCAAGGCGATGATCGCCGACAAGCAGAATACCGCGCCGAAGCACGACTGAAGAAGAGCAAGCGAAGTTTGACGCTGCTGCACCGGCGCAATATGCTGACCATATAAATCCCGAACGAGTAACCTCCATGCTGCTGACCGAACAAAAAGACCTGAAGGCGCGCGCGTTGCTGCTCGGCGACCGACTGGATCTGCGTCTGTTCAAGCTTGCCGATTGCCTGGCGACCACGCCGCTGACGCTGCAGGTGAATGCCGAAGGCGGTGTCGCGGTGCTGTTCCGTTACGGCGTGGCGGTGCTGTTCGGCGTAAGTGCACAGGACGAGATAAGCTTTCTCGATACGCTGAAACCGCTGCTGACCAATCCGTACCAAACGCCGGAGATCGAAGAGATGGACATCCACGCCGGACGCAGCAGCATCGGCGTGCAGAGCGGCGCGGTGTCGCTGGATGTGGTATCGCTGGAGAAGCTGCAGGTCATCGCCGATGCGCTGAGCAAGAACCTGGTGCTGACGCTGTACGAGAAAAAGGTCGCCGGCGAGTTCGACAAGATCGAGCCACTGGCGCAGGAACTGGCGACGCATGGCCGCGTGAGCGCCGACACGAAGAAGCTGCTGTCCAAGATTGGCTCCATGCTGCTGATCGAGCATCGTATGGTGGGACGCGCCGAGATCGGCGACAAGCCGGAGACGCTATGGGACAACCCGCACCTAGAAGGCCTGTATGCCAGCATGGAAGACGAATTCGAGCTGAAGGAACGCCAGTCGGCGCTGGACCGCAAACTCGGACTGATCTCCGACACCGCGCAGACGCTGGCCGACGTGTGGGACAACAAGCAACTGCACAAACTGGAATGGTACGTGATCGGCCTGATCCTGTTCGAGATCGTCATCAGCCTGATCGAGATGGCGGACAAGCACCTGCTTTAAGCAATGACGGCTCTTTAACGTGAAACTCGCGTAGCGACTCGTTCGCTTCCTCGCCCGCTCGCGGGAGAGGATTGAGGAGAGGGGAACGGGCATGACAAGTTCATCATCAGGATGGCGCACTTGCATGCCCGTTAGCCGAACAGGTTGGCCACCAGCGTATATTGACTGATGGCTCGAACCGTCTGCTGAATGTTGGCGCCGCTGGTCAGCGCTTCGGCAAGCAGCAAGTTATCGAACAAGCCGATGTTGCCGCTGCTTTGCGTCGGGGTAAAAAGCCCGTCGCCGAAGAGTGTCATGTTGGAGGAGAACTGTGCCAGCGTGGCAAGGGAAGAATACTGTCTGGCTCCTTGTGCGGCAAAACTGCCTCCCAACTCGCCGAATGCGTTCGCGGCTTCCGATAGCAGCGAAAACGCGCCCGCGGCATCGGTATCGAAGGCCGACTGAAGCTCGCTCAGGTCGATGCTCAGGCTGCCGCCCCCGCCGGGGAGCGTAGCGGGCTGAAATGTAATCCCGAGCTGCGACAGATTAGTCAGCGCAGAACTGCCGTTCGCATAGTCGCTCTGCGCCTGTGCATCCAGCGATTGGCTCAAGCCCTGCGCGAACGAGACGTTTCCGCCCGACAGGGTGTTCGTCTCGCCGACATCGGCAATGGTGTCCTGCAGGCCGTTGAAGGCATCGACAAAGCTTTGCACTTCCGCGGCGAGGCTGGCGAAGTCGGTGCCGAAGTTCGTGCCCCCGCCGCTCGTTGCCGAACCCGGTTTCAGGGCTAGCAGATGCTCCTGAAATTGGGTGGCGGCAGACAGCGCCCGGCCCAGCCCGGAAAGCTCGACGACCGTCGAGGAATTGTCGAACAAAATACCCGACGAAAGACTAGATGCCCGCAGCGCGGTCGACGGGGTGATGACCCCACTCGCGAAGATGTTGGCAAGAAGGCTGTTGGCGTTGATTCCCGATAAAGAATCCATGGCGACCTCCCGATGAGGTTTGCCGGCAAGCCTGTTAGCTCACCCGAACCTATTTGAATGCGACGGGAAGGCAAAAGTTTCATACGGCCGGCGAACGCGCGGAGATCGCCCCGGTCGCGCGCTGCCGGACGCTGCTGAAGGCGCTAGCCGCGTCCGGGCTTGACCAGCGATTCGAGGAACTCGACCGGCAGCGGGAAGACGATAGTGTTGCTCTTGTCGCCGGCGATGGCGTTGAGGGTCTGCAGGTAACGCAACTGCATGGCCTGCGGCGACTGCGCCAGCACGCGCGCGGCCTGCAGCAACTTCTCGGAGGCTTGCAACTCGCCCTCGGCATGGATCACCTTGGCGCGCCGTTCGCGCTCGGCCTCGGCCTGTTTCGCGATGGCGCGCACCATGGACTCGTCGATGTCCACACGCTTGATCTCCACGGTCGATACCTTGACGCCCCATGCATCGGTCTGTGCATCGAGGATCTGCTGGATGTCGAGATTCAGGCGTTCGCGTTCGGCTAGCATCACGTCCAGCTCGTGCTTGCCCAGCACCGAACGCAGCGTGGTCTGCGCCAGCTGCGAAATGGCTTCGACGAAATGTTCCACCTGAATGATCGCCTTCTGCGGATCGACGACGCGAAAATACACCACCGCGTTCACCTTCACCGAGACGTTGTCGCGCGAGATCACGTCCTGGCTGGGCACGTCCATCACGACCACGCGCAGATCCACCCGCACCATCTGCTGTATGCCCGGCAGGACGACGATCAGGCCGGGCCCCTTCACTCTCCAGAAGCGCCCCAACATGAACACCACGCCGCGCTCGTATTCGCGCAGGATGCGGAAACTCGATACCGCGAGGAAGACGAGCAGCAGCAAGCCGCTCCAGCCGAAATTCCAGATCATAATCCTTCTCCTTTCTGCTTAACATGAAACTCGCGTAGCGAGACTTTGTCCCTCTCGCCCGCTTGCGGGAGAGAGCCGGAGAGAGGGGGACGGGCATGGCAAGTTTCATTATCAGGGGCGGCAAAGTTGCCATGCCCGTCCGGTTGCACCACCAGGATGAGCCCGTCTACCGCCGCTATCCTCGCCCGCTCGCCGCGCTTCATCGCACTGTCACTGCGCGCCTGCCAGCGTTCGCCGGCAGCCAGCACCCACCCGCTGCCTTCGAAGTCCTCGAGCGCCTCCGCCGTGCCGCCCAGCATCGCCTCCGCGCCTGAGACCACCGGCCGCCGCCTCGCGCGCAGCGCGAAGGAGCCGATGCCGGCCAGCACCAGCGCGCTGGTTATCGCCAGCGGCAGGACCAGCGCGAGCGAAACCTGCAGGCCGGGCACGTCGGCGTCGATCAGCATCAGCGCACCGACGACGAAGGCGACCGCACCGCCTATGCCCAGCACGCCGAAGCTGGGGAAGAAGGCCTCGGCCGCCATCATGCCGATGCCCGCGATCAGCAACAGCACGCCGACCGCGTTGATCGGCAGCATCGCCAGCGCGTACATCGCCAGCAGCAGGCTGATGACGCCGACGATGCCGGCCACACCGATACCCGGGTTGTAGAACTCGAATAGCAACCCGTAAACGCCAAGCATCATCAGGATCAGCGCGATGTTGGGATCGGCGACCGCCTCCAGCAGACGCTCCTGCCAGTTGCGCTCGACGGTGACGATGGCGGCGCCGGCGAGGTTCAGCCGGCGTTTGCCGCCTTCCATGCCTACGCTGCGCCCGTCGGCCTGACGCAACAGATCGGCCAGATCGGTGGCGACGAAGTCCACGACCTTCAGCTTCAGCGCGTCCTCGGCCGACAGGCTGGCCGCCTCGCGCACCGCCTTCTCCGCCCACTCGACGTTGCGGTGGCGCAACTGGGCGAGGCTGCGCAAATAGGCCGCGGCATCCTGAGTGACTTTTTTCTCCATCGTTGTACCGCCCGGCGCGCGGCCCTTGCCGTCGTCCTTTCGGTCCGGCTGCTCGCCGCCCATGCCTATGGACACCGGCGTGGCGGCGCCTAGGTTGGTGCCGGGCGTCATCGCGGCGATATGGCTGGCGTACAACAGATAGGTGCCGGCACTGGCGGCGCGCGCGCCGGAAGGCGAGACGTAAGTGGCCACGGGAACGGGCGAGGCGAGGATGGCCTGGATCATTTCGCGCATCGAGGTATCGAGTCCGCCCGGTGTGTTGAGCCTGAGCACCAGCAGTTTCGCCTGCGACTCCTTTGCCTGTTCCAGCGCGCGCAGAAAGTAGGCGGCCGTGGGCGGGCTGATCGCGCCGTCTATCCCGGCGACCACGACCGTTCCGGCCATCGCCCCGAACGGCAGCGACAGCAGCAGCGCGACCCGGAAGAAAAATCTTCTTGCCGCTGCGTTTACGGACCATAGGTGCATCGCCACTCCCGCACGTTCATCGTCATGCAGAAGTTATATGCGCCGGACAAAGGGGCGGCAATACGCAGAATCCCCCATATTGTTCCGTAACCGCCGCTTCGAGAAGGCCGGCAAAGCAGGTATAGTGCACGGTCTGCCGCTGCGTCGAGAGACGCAGCAGAGAAGCATGATCCGATTCGAAAATCCGGCATGCACCAACTTGAAAGCGAGCATCCCGTAACGCCATGAATCTCGATCCACGCACATTGCTGTTTGCGCTGATTCTGACCAACGTCATGATGGCGCTGAGTCTGTTCGTTGCCGCCGGCGGCAAGGACAAGCAGCGCGACGGCATGCGTCTCTGGGCAATGGCGATGCTGCTGGAGACCCTGACCTGGATACTGGTCGCTGCACGCGGCGCGATCCCGGATGTACTTTCCCTCGTCGTCGCCAATGGTTTCAAGGCCGGCGCCCATGCGCTGGCCCTCGCGGCCATCTGCGAATTTCAGCGGCGTCCGGTGCCGCGCTGGCAGTATTTCGTCCCGATCGCATTGGCGATGGTGATGGCCGCACTGCTGGCCGACGACATACGCGGCCGCTTCGTCTGGGGCAGCCTGATCTTTGCCTTCCAGTTGGCGCTGATCGCGCGCATGCTGCTGACCGACCGGGAGACCCGCGCCGGACGCGCATGGCGTTTGCTATTCGGCGGAATCGTTGGGATGCTGCTGGTGCTGGGGCTGCGTGCCGCCGCCGCGTTGTCCGGTTACGCCGAATTCGCGCAGCCGCAGAACGCCATCGCACCGCATCCGGTGCAAATCGTTTCCTTCATCGCCATCATGGCAACCGCACTGATCGGCTCGGTTGGTTTCATACTGATGGTCAAGGAACGCACGGACCGCGAAGTCCTGGAACTGGCGATGACCGACAGTCTCACCGGCATCCCCAACCGGCGCGCGCTGATGGAACTGGCCGAACATGCACTGGCCCGTCGCGGCGGCTCGCCGATGACCCTGATGATGATAGACGTGGATCACTTCAAGCGCATCAACGACACCTACGGCCATCCGGTCGGCGATACGGTGCTGCGCCAGGTCACCCGTTTGCTGGCGGGACGGCTGCGCGGCGGCGACGTGCTGGGGCGTTACGGCGGCGAGGAGTTCTGCGTGCTCGCGCCCGACACCGATGCCGAGGGCGCGCGAACGCTGGCCGAGTCGCTGAGGGAAATCATTGCCTTCAAGACGCTGTCCTCCGAAAATGGCCCTGTCCAAGTCACCGTGAGCATCGGCGTAGCATGCTGCCCGGACGATAAAGCGCGGGAACTGAAAGACCTGCTGGCGGAAGCCGACGCAGCGCTTTACGCCGCCAAGGAAGCCGGCCGCAACCGGGTGGTCAGCTTCACTTGCTAGGACTGAGGACTGAGGACTGAGTGCTGAGTGTTGAGTGTTGAGTGTTGAGTGTTGAACGGCACTGAGCGACACCGAACGCGATCAGCGGCGGCGGATCACCTGCGGCCTGCCGCCGCTTTCAGCACCACCCGCTCCACCTGCACGCTGGCGTCGCCGTCGCCCAGCCATACCTGCCCGTCCTGGATGGTGCATTGCAGACTCATCGTGCGCTGCGCCAGTTTCGCCAGCGCCTGCGTGCTCTCCGGCGGCAGGTTGACGATGGTGAGATTCTTCTGGCGCTCGAACTGCGCGCTGTTCTGCGCAAACCACATATCGGCGACGCGTCCGCCATAGCAGTACACCACCACTTCATCGGCACGACCGCAGGCCTTGCGGATCAGTTTTTCTTCCGGGATGCCGACGTCTATCCATTGCTCGATCGCGCCGGTCAGATCCTTGCGCCACAGATCGGCCTCGTCGTCATCGGTCATGCCCTGCCCGAATTCCAGATACTCGTGCGCGTGCAGCGCGAACGCCAGCAGGCGCACCATCAGGCGCTCGTCGGTCTCGGACGGATGCCGCGCCAGGGTGAGCGCGTGATCCTGATAATAGTGCCGCTCCATATCCGCGATTTGCAGATTGGCCTTGAAAACGGTTGCCTTGATTGCCATGGATTTCCTGTCGATGTCTGGTGGTCGCCGCTGCGACGGCGGCGCATTGTAACGCCTGCCATCGCCGGCACGACAGATAGCGGTCTTGCGCGCGCAGAGTCGCGCCGGTCTGCTAGACTTCGCCGCTCTGTTTTTACACCTACGCACCCGCCATGACGCTAGCCTGGCAAGACGGCCTGCCGTTCTCATCGCGCTTCGGCGATGTGTATTTTTCCGCCGACTCCGGCCTCGAAGAGACCGAACACGTCTTCCTGCAGGCCAACCGGCTGGCGGAACGATTCGCCGCGCTGTCCGCAGGCGAGAGCTTCGCCGTCGGGGAGACCGGCTTCGGCACCGGGCTAAATTTTCTTTGCACGCTGCGACTGTTCGAACGAACGGCTCCGCCGGGGGCCAGCCTGGACTTTTTCAGCGTCGAAAGATTTCCACTGAAAGACGACGACCTGCGCGCCGCGCTGGCGCTGTGGCCCGAGCTTGCCGCCGATGCCGAGGCGCTGCTGGCGCGATGGCGGCGGCGCGTGCCGGGCTGGAACCGCTGGTCGTTCGGGCGTGTGCGGCTGACGCTAGCGATAACCGACATTGCCGAGGCGTTGCCGCAACTGCAGGAAAACGCGGTGGATGCATGGTTCCTCGACGGCTTCACTCCGGCGAAGAACCCCGAAATGTGGAGCGAACAAGTGTTGGCCGCGATCGCGCGCGCCTCGCGTGCCGGTGCGACGATCTCGACCTACACCAGCGCAGGCTGGGTGCGGCGCGGGCTGCTGCAAGCCGGATTCGACGTGGCACGCGCGCCGGGATTCGGCTTCAAGCGCGAGATGTTGCGCGGCCATTTTTCTGTTCACCGCACGGACAACCGGAAACGTTGCACGCCTCGAACCGCTCTCGTCGTCGGCGGCGGCATCTCGGGTTGTGCGGCAGCGCATGCACTGGCGCAGCGCGGCGTACAGGTGACGTTGCTGGAGCGCGCGCCGCGGCTGGCAAGCGCGGCCTCGGGCAACCCGCGCGGCATCCTTCATGCGCGCTTCGGCGCGGGCATGAACGCGCTGCACAGCTTCGTGCTGGCATCCTACGGTCATGCGCTGGCAATGCTCGACGAATCGCTGCCGGCGGATGGCGAACTGCGCGCCGAATGCGGGCTGCTGCAACTGGAATGCAACGAAGCCGAGCGAAAACGCATCGCGAGGCTCGCCGGTATCGAATGGCCCGCACACCTGATGCAGTTCGTCGATGCCGATGCGGCCTCCCGACTCGCGGGCATGGCAATGGCGCATGGCGGGCTGTGGTTCCCCGGCGGCGGCTGGGTCGTGCCGCCCGCACTGTGCGAACGGCTCGCGGATCATGCGCTGATCGAACGGCGCTTCGATTATCGGGTGGAGACTCTGACACAGACGGATACAGGCTGGCGTGCCGCCGGACAAGATTGGGCAGTTGAGGCGGAGGTCGCAGTGGTGTGCTGCGCGCACTCTGCGCTCGCACTGGAGCCGTTCGCGCAGTTCCCGCTGACGCCGGTACGCGGCCAGGTCAGCCTGTTGCCCGCGACCGATGCAAGCAGCAAGTTGCAGACGGTGGTGTGCGGCGACGGCTATTGCGCACCCGCTGCCGGCGGCGTGCATGTGATCGGCGCGACGCATGCATTCGGCGACGAGTCGCGCGATGTGCGCTCGGCGGACCATGAGGACAACTTGGCAAAGCTGGCATCGTTCGCGCCGTCGCTGCGCGAGGCGCTAGGCGAGCCCGATATCGAACGACTGGACGGGCGGGCCTCGGTGCGATGCTCCGCACCCGGCGCGACGCCTCTGGTCGGCGATGTGCAGCGCGGCCTGTATTGCAGCCTCGCGCACGGCACCCGCGGCCTGCTCACCGCAGGACTTGCCGCCGAGACCATCGCAGCGCAAGCCTGCGGACAACTGCCGCCGCTGCCCGCAGCCGTGCTCTCCGCGCTGTCGCCGCGTGCGCGCGTTTAGCGATGCCTATTTCTTCGCGCTGACGGCTGTGAGGATGCCTTGCAGGATCGCGGTAGGCGTGGGCGGGCAGCCGCTTACCACCACGTCCACCGGGATGACGTTGGAGACTTTGCCGCAGGTGGCGTAGTTCTCGCTCCCGTCGTCGGGAGCAAAGATGCCGCCGCTGCATCCGCAATCGCCGATCGCGACGACCAGCTTCGGTTCGGGTGTGGCATCGTAAGTGCGTTTCAGCGCCTCTTCCATGTGGCGCGACACCGGGCCGGTGACCAGCAGCAGGTCGGCATGGCGCGGGCTGGCGACGAATTTGATGCCCAGCCCTTCGATGTTGTAATAGGCGTTGTTGACCGCGTGTATCTCCAGCTCGCAGCCGTTGCACGAACCGGCGTCCACCATGCGGATCGCCAGCGCGCCGCCGAACACGTCCAGTATCTCCTGTTGCAGACGCTGCTCGACCAGGCGCATGGCTTCGTCCGCGTGCGGCGGCGTCTCGGTCTTGATGCCGGTCTTAATGATCTGTTTCAGCATCTGATACATCAGAGATCCTGCCCTGTATAACTGAGGTTGAACGATTTGTTGATGAGCGGGAAGTCCGGCACGATGTTGTCGATGATCGCGTGTTCCAGCAGCGGCCAGTTCTGCCAGGAAGGATCGTGCGGATGGACGCGCGTGAGCTTGCCTTCGGCATCGGTATGGATCGCCACCATTACCTCGCCGCGCCAGCCTTCCACCATACCGATGCCGAAGCCGTTCGCGGGCAGCTTCTCCAACAATGCCGGCGCATCTTCTTCGTGGATCAGGTTGGTCAATATCTCACGCTGTAAACGCAACGATTCGAACAGTTCGTCGAATCGCACGATGACGCGCGCCGCGACATCGCCGTTGCGGTAGGTCGCCATCCTCACGTCCAGCTTGTCGTAGGGGGCGGTAGCAAACTGCACGCGCGCATCCCAGGCCTGCGCGCTGGCGCGTCCGGCCATGCCGCATAGACCGAGCTGAGCGGCCAGCTTCGGCTCGACGCGCCCGCTTCCGATAAAGCGGTCCTGTACCCCGGCATGTTCTTCGTAGATGCCGCGCAGGATATTCACCTCACGCTCCAGCATCGCGCATTCCTCCTCGATGATGCGCTTGCCCCCGGCATCGAGACTCACCGTGACACCACCCGGAACGATCCTGTCCATCAGGTAGCGATGTCCGAACAGCGCGGCATTGTTGCGCAGCACCTGTTCCTTGAGCATCCAGAATTGCGCAAAGCCGAACGACAGCGCGACATCGTTGCCCAGATAGCCGAGGTCGCCCAGATGATTGGCGACGCGCTCGCGCTCCAGCAACAGCGCGCGCAGCCACAGCGCACGCCCCGGCGGCGTCACGCCGGCGACACTCTCAGCCGCCATCGCATAGGCCCACGCATAGGCCACGGTGCTGTCGCCGCTGACGCGCCCGGCCAGCGCAGCACCCTGTTGCAGGCTCATGCTCTCGAAGCGCTTCTCGATTCCCTTGTGGGTGTAGCCGAGACGCTCTTCGAGGCGCAGCACCCGTTCGCCGATGACCGAGAAACGGAAGTGTCCGGGCTCGATGATGCCGGCATGCACCGGGCCGACCGGGATCTCGTGTACGCCCTGGCCTTCGACCTGTACGAAAGGGTAGTTGTCCTGCTCGTCGATGCGGCTCGCGGCGGCATCGAAATCCTTGCGCAACGGGAATCCCTGCCACACGCCGTGGCGCAGCCACTTGCAGTGGTCATGTCCGTCCTGCGCGCAGATGCCGAGCAGGTCGTAAGCCGCGCGCTGCATGCGGTTGGCGGCGGGAAATATCCGGCTGATGTCCGGATACGCAGGTTGATCGGCAGACAGCAGAACATTCAGGCAGACCATGCCCGTCTCGTTGACCAGCACCACATGCAGCATGAAGCCGCGCTGCCGCGCATCGCTGCCCCACAGCGCCACCAGCCTGCCGCCGCCGTCGCGCACCTGCCGGCAGATTTCGTACAAATCGTCCGGCGCGATCTCGCCCGTCCATGCCGGTATGGCATCGGTCATTCGGCTCAATTTCAGGTTGGGGTGTTTGATCGGCATGGTCGTTTATCCCAGCAAAGCCGCCGCCTGGCGATACCAGTCGGCCAGATAGGGCGGCATGTACAGACCGAGTATCAGCACCAGCAGCAGGTGCACGAACACGGGCACGAGCGCGGGCGGATGCGGCAAAGGTTGTGCGGTGGTCTCGCCGAACACGATGGGCTGTATCTTGCCGAAGATCGCGGCGAAGGCGATGCCTAGCGCGACCAGCAGGATAGGCGTGGTCCACGGGTATTCGTGCATGGCCGTGGTGATGATAAGAAACTCGCTGGCGAACACGCCGAACGGCGGCATGCCGAGGATGGCGAACGTGCCCAGCGCCAGTCCCCAACCGACCGTGGGACTGACTTGCAACAGGCCGCGGATGCTGTCCATCTGCTGCGTACCGGCCTTCTGCACCGCATGGCCGACCGCGAAGAAGATCGCCGACTTGGTCAGCGAATGCATGGTCATGTGCAGCATGCCCGCGAAGGTCGCCACCGGGCCGCCCATGCCGAAGGCGAAGGTGACCAGCCCCATGTGCTCGATGGACGAGTAGGCGAACATGCGCTTGATGTCCTTCTGCCGGAACAGCGAGAGCGCGGCCACCATCACCGACAGCAGGCCGAAGCCCATCATCAGGTTGCCGGCGAAGTGGTTGCCCAGCGATCCGTCCACCAGCACCTTGCTGCGCACCACCGCGCACAGCGCGACGTTGAGCAGCAAGCCGGACAGCACCGCGGACACCGGCGTCGGGCCTTCGGCATGCGCATCCGGCAGCCAGCTGTGCAGCGGCACCAGGCCGATCTTGGTGCCGTAACCCACCAGCAGGAAGATGAACGCCAGCTTGAGCACGGTCGGCTCCAGTTGAGCCTTCACCTCGTTCAGGTGCGTCCACAGCAGCGCGGTGCCGCCCTGCCCCAGCACGCGCTCGGCGGCGAAGTACAGCAGGATGGTGCCGAACAGCGCCAGCGCGATGCCCACGCCGCACAGGATGAAATATTTCCACGCCGCTTCGAGACTGGCCGGTGTGCGATACAGCGACACCAGCAGCACGGTGGTCAGCGTCGCCGCCTCCATCGCGACCCACATGATGCCCATGTTGTTGGTCGTGAGCGCCACCAGCATCGCGAAAGTGAACAACTGGTACATGCTGTAGTACAGATGCAGCATGCCGGTGGTGAGCTTGCCGTGATGCTGCTCGATACGCATGTAGGGACGCGAGAACAGCGAGGTGGTGAACGCGACGAAGGCGGTCAGCGCGACCAGAAACACGTTGAACTGGTCGATGAAAAACTGCTCTCCGAACGCGACCTGCGGGCCGGAATCGATCACGCGCGCGGTCAGCACCACCGAGGCGGCGAAGGTGAAGAAACTCATCAGCGAATTGAGTTCCGCCGCCCACTTGCGCGAACCGAACACCGCCAGCAAACCGCCGCCCAGCAACGGAATGAGCAACAGCGCGAGGAGTTGGAGATCAATCATCTTTCAACTTCTCCATGTGCGTGATGTCCAGACTGTCGAAGGTCTCGCGTATCTGGAAGAAGAAGATGCCGAAGATGAAAGTCGCCACCAGCACGTCCAGCGCGATGCCCAGTTCCACCACCAGCGGCATGCCCTGCGTGGCGCTGGTCGCGGCGAAGAACAGCCCGTTCTCCAGCGACAGGAAAGCGACCACCTGCGACACCGCCTTGCGTCGCGTCAGCATCATCAGCAGCGACAGCAGCACGCAGGCCAGCGCGATGCCTATCAGTCCGCGCGTGATGCCTTCGGCCAGTTGCGTGATCGGCGCGGCCAGATTGAACGCGAAGATCACCAGCGCAATACCGACCAACATCGTGGTGGGAATATTGATCAGCGTCTCCACGTCCCAGCGCACGTTCAGCCGACGGATCAAACGGTGCAGCAGCCATGGCAGCAACATCACCTTGAGAACCAACGTCAGCGCCGCCGAATAATAGAGATGATGCTGGTTCGTGGAATAAGCCACGATAAAGGTGCTGAGCGCCAGCAAGGCGCCCTGCCATGCGAACAGGTTGATCAGCGACAGGATGCGCCGCTGCGAGAGCATCGCAAACGCGACCAGCAGCAGCATGGCGGCCAGCAGGTTGATGAACTGGAGCGTGTAAGGAATCTGCATCACGCTCCCAGCAAAAAGTGGATCAACAGACCGAGCACGGCGAGCAGAAAGGCCGTGCCCAGAAACTCCGGCGCACGGAAGATGCGCATCTTGGCGGTCACCGTCTCCAGCAGCGCCAGCCCCGCCCCCGCCAGCATCAGCTTCAGCAGCAGGATGACGATCGCCAGCGGCAGCCCCGCCCAGTGGCCCATCTCCGCGATACCCTGCGGCAGGAACAGCGCGATGCCGATGGACATGTAGGCAAACAGCTTCAGGCTGCTGGCCCATTCGATCAGCGCCAGATGACGCGCCGAATATTCCAGAATCATCGCCTCGTGGATCATCGTCAGTTCCAGGTGCGTGCTGGGATTGTCCACCGGGATACGCGCATTCTCGGCCAGCAGCACGATCACGAACGCCAGCGCGGCGAAGGCCAGACTCGGGTACAGCACGAACTGGTGATGCGCCAACGCTTCGACGATGCGCGGCAACTGGGTGGAGTGGCTAATCATCGACGCGGTGAACAGCACCATCAGCAGTGCCGGTTCGGCGAGGAAAGACACCAGCATCTCGCGCCGCGCGCCCAGCGAGCCGAACGACGTGCCGATATCCATCGCCGCCAACGCGATGAACATCCGCGCCAACGCGAACACGCCGACCAGCGCGATCACATCGGCGGCCTGCGAAAACGGCAAGTCCACCGCGATGATAGGGATGATCGCCGCAGCCAGCCACATGCAGCCGAACACGATGTAGGGCGTGACGCGGAACAGCCAGGACGCGTTATGCGCGATCACCGCGTCCTTGTGAAACAGCTTGCGCAACACGCGATACGGCTGCAACACGCCCGCACCGGAACGGTTCTGCAACCACGCCTGACACTGGTTGACCCAGCCGGTCAGCAAGGGCGCGGCCAGCACCACCAGCAGCAATTGCGCTAGTTGGAACAGGGCTGCGAAGAAAAGGTTGTAGTTTTCCATCACTCAAATTTGCCCATAGGGCACATAAACTCGTCATTCCCGCGCAGGCGGGAATCCAGCAGATTGAACAATCCCCGTGTAACGGGACAAAGTCCAAGTCTTGTCCGCTTCGCGGAATGTTTGTCTTGCTGGATTCCCGCCTGCGCGGGAATGACGGAAATTTTGAAATTTTCCATTTCACAAACACCTGTCACGGGTTGGCACGTTCCCGTCCCCACGCAAACAGCATCGTTATTCAAGATGCCTCCTTCTTCACCCTTTTGCGCGCCACCGCTTCGGGGAGTTGCTTGTAATTTTCCTTACTGGCAATGCGCCTCCCGGATTTTTTCTCCAGGTCGCGCCGCGCACGTCCCGCTACCGACCCGCCTTCCACGGCTGCATCGCGATTTTCGACATAGCCTTGTGCATCTTTATTGCGCGCAATCTCGGTGGTGGAGGCTTCGCCCAGCATGGTGAAGATCAGCTCCAAGTCATTCATGTGGTCGCGCAGATTGTCCGCAGGTTTGTCGAGGCTCTTGAATTCCTTGTACTCGGCGGGTGTCATGCCGAAAGTGGCACGACTGATTTCGGCGGTGAGGATGGAGTATTCGCGTTGTTCTTTCACGCCGCGCTTTTTCCATTCGTTGGTCAATTCATCTCGTATGGCGATGCCGCGCACGCGCTTTTCGATCCATTCGTCGCTGTAGCCCTTGGCCTTGTATAGCTCGCGCATCCGCGCTGCAGCGAGTTCCGGATTTTCGATTTCTTCGAGCCGTTCGTAACCCACTTGAGCCAACCAACGCTTGAAGGGTTCGGCCTTGGGCGAGGGGATGGACTGGATGATGCGGAGCAGGCCTTCGGTGTGGGAGCAATCTGTTTCACGCAACTTGCCATCCGGCGCTTCGAGTTTGAACTGTCGACAGATTGTCGACAGTTCCATGCCGCTGATTTTTTCGCGCTGTTTGATGCGATACCAATAGTCCCGTGGATTTTGGCTGTCCGTCAACGCCGCGACTACGTCGATAATGGAGAAGTACCATTTCTGATCGTCTTCGCTCCAGATTGAACGGATATGCTTAGCTTCAAACAACTTGATGTTGCTCATTGCAGCCCCCCAGAAATTTTGAAATTGAGTATCAGAGAGCATGATGTCATCCACTTCACGCTGGCTACCCGAGCCGAGTTCGATCATTTTGTTGACGTCAACAAAATGATCCGCGATGGCCTGAGCGAATACTTCGCTATCCGCGCCGGACAGGTTGCTATTTCCCATCACACGAACACCAGCAACACGATCAGAGTGACGAACGTGTAGGTCAGATACAAATGGATGCGCCCGTGCTGTAGCAGCCCGGCCCATGACGACATTTTTTCCGTGATGCGTTTGATCGGCTGATACAGGATGAACCACAGGCGGTCGTCGCTCTGTCCGTGGTAGCGGGGGTGCGTGTCGAACGGGCTGGGCACGTCTCTTTCGATCAGGAAGAACGGTTCGAAGATGCGGCGTATCGGCTGGCCGAAGCCTTCGGCGGTGTCTTGCATGCGCGCGGTCTGTGCGGGGAATCCGCAATCCCATGGCGCGCTGCGGCGCAGGCGGCCGTGATAGAAACGCCGCACCAGCAACGTGGTGAGCAGCATCACGCCGAGCACCGCCAGCAGGAAATACAGCGGGCTGTAGCTGGCGCGTTCGGTATCCACCGGTGCCAAGAACACCCAGTTGTTCGTGGCATTGCCCAGACCGGAGCCCAGCAACGACAGCGAGACGAAGTCGATCTGCTGCACGACGAACACGGGTGCCAACCCCAGCGCCACGCAGGCGAGCGCCAGCCAGCCCATGCCGGCGCGCTCCCACGCGCCCGCGTCGTGCGCATGTTCAAGCTCGGGCTCGCGCGGCTGGCCGAGGAAGATCACGCCGTAGAACTTCACCATCACATAAGCGGCCAGCGCCGCCGCCAGCGCGATCACGGCCGCCGCTACCGGTACCAGCATATTGATGTAGTTATTGGGCAAACCGGGAGATAGCAGGAAGGCCTGCAGCAGCAGCCATTCCGACACGAAGCCGTTAAGCGGCGGCAGGCCGGAGATGGCGAGCACGCCGACCAGCATCAGCGCCGCGGCCCAGGGCATGCGGCGTATCAGTCCGCCCATGCGTCCCATGTTGCGCGCGCCGGTGGCGTGCAGGATGGAGCCGGTGCCGATGAACAGCAGGCTCTTGAACATCGCATGGTTCAGGCTGTGATACAGCGTCGCGGTGAGCGCCAGCGCCGCCAGCGCGTCCTTGCCGTAGACGTGGAAGATGATGGTCAGCCCGATGCCCACCAGCAGCAGGCCGATGTTCTCTATCGAGGAATAAGCCAGCAGCCGCTTCATGTCGCCCTGCACGGCGGCGAACATCACGCCGAACACCGCGGTGATCAGGCCCAGCGCCAGCGCCAGCACGCCCCACCACCATTGCTGCGTGCCGAGCAGGTCGAAGGTGACGCGCAGGATGCCGTAGATCGCGGTCTTGAGCATCACGCCGCTCATCAGAGCGGACACCGGCGAGGGTGCTGCCGGATGCGCCTCGGGCAACCACATGTGCATGGGCAACACACCCGCCTTCGCACCGAAGCCGAACAGCGCCAGCAGGAACGCCGCCGAAGACCAGAACGGTGCCAGCTCCGCGCCGCGCATCGCATCGAAGGTGTAAGCGCCGATGCCGTTGCCGCCCTGCATCACCCCGAAGCTGAGCAGGATTGCGATGGCGCCGACATGCGCGATCAGCAGGTAGAGATAACCCGCTTTGCGGATGTCGGGGATGGCGTGGTCGGTGGTGACCAGAAAATAGGAAGCCAGCGCCATGGTCTCCCAGGCCACCATGAACATGTAGGCGTCGTCGGCCAGTAGCACCAGCGTCATGCCGACGAGGAACAGGTGGTATTGGAGACAGAGCAGCGCCAGCGTCTGGCCCTCCATGCTGCGGAAATATCCGCCCGCGTAGATCGAGACGCCGAATGATGCCGCGCCCAGCAGGACCAGGAAAAACGCCGACAGCGCATCCAGCCGCAAGTGAAAGGGAAGATCGGGAAGACCGAGAAGAAGAACCTGAGTTTCGGGCGGTGCGCCCAGCGACAGAAATGCGGTTACAGCCAGCGCCAGCGAGGCGAGCGCCCCAAGAGGAAAAATGATGCCGGTGATGAAGCGCGACGAACGTTGCAATGCCAGCCCGGTCAAGCCGAGCAATATCCAGATCAGAATCACTCCGTCCAATAGTTCCAGAGGCGATACATTCACTGCGTTCATCGGATGTTACTTGTGCACCTCTCAAATACCGGCGGATTCGACAAGGCGGGGATTCTACTCTTGTTGTTCCGCGCCGTTCAACCCGCCGAACCCGCCCCGGCAATACCTTGCATCAAGTTATCTTCTGTCGAGGCAGCATCTTAATACTTGACTATTTTGATATGGAACAGTTAAATGATAGCCACTATCCACAAACCTGAAAGGCACTGACCATGAATATCCCGAATCGCGACGGCGACGGCTATCTCGTCGACATGAACATCTGGACTGAAGAGATCGGCCGCCTGATGGCCGAGGCGGACGGCTACGAGCTGAACGACAAGAAGTGGGAACAGATCATGAGGGCGCGCGAATTCTACGAAGAATTCGGCTCGGTGCCGCCTATCCGCAAGTTCGCCAAGTACATCGAGGAAGACCAGAAGGATGTGTTCGAGCTATGGATGACCGGTCCGATGAAGCCGATCACCAAGTACGGTGGCATGCCCAAGCCGACCGGCTGCGTCTGAAGCCTCTTTAAAATTGCTGCGGAGGGCGTCTGGTGGAACTACTAGCCATTCCACTTGGCTGCCGAAATACAGCAGCCAAGTGGCTGGTTATGCGGCGTTGTCGAAATCCGGGGCCGCGTAGCGGCAAACTTTATGTACGTTCCGGTTTCTGTGCTCCGTGCGCCTTGCATCCATCCCTCCTCGCGAATTTTCAAGACGACTTCAGGAAAAATTCACACCGTCCCCATGCCGGCGCGGGACGGGAAGCATAGATCAGGGGGAATGCCGGCGCGACATCTCAATGGAGGTCTGCCATGTATTCACCCGTCACCATCCCCTTCGGCGCGAAGATGCTGTTCAACACCATCAAGCTGAAACCCGACACGCAATTCGACGATGTCGAACTGGCGCTGGCCGAGATGTGCAACGTCGTGAAGGACACCTACGGCGGCGACAAGGGCGGGTTCATCGCCGGACAGGTATTCCAATTCTCCGGCTTCGTCTCGAACGAGGGCTCGCTGGGCGAATCGCACGATGCGGACAAACACTTGGCAATCGTGACCTACTGGCGCTCTTTCGCGGAACACGAAAAGTCGCATGCCGACCATGTGTTCAAGGCCAAGTTCTCAGCGCTCGCCGAGTTGTGCACCGACAGTAAGGAACTGGGCTACAACATGCTGTGGCAGGGCGAGCCGGAATAATTCCGTTCCCATCGATACGGCAGCGCCAGACGCCATTCCGGATGGCTGTTCGACACCCGCCCCCCTGACGCAACCCACATCCCTCGATATCTGAAATCAATGGTCATCTGTGCCCGCGTATTGCAACTCGCCCCACGTTTTTAACAACTCGTCTCAAAAGACTCGCCGCTTTCCCCATTTTTCGACACAGTGCATCATGCCATGCAAATTCATGGCATCTACTGCATGCACGGGAAGCGATGATGACGAAATTTATATTACCGATATGGGCGATGTTGCTTGCCCCCGCCTCCAGCGCGGCGGAGCTGATGCTGCTGGTGCAGGGCAACGACCTGAAGGGCAATCCGGTGCGGATCGCATTGCACTCTTCGGCTAGAAGCTTTCCAGACAGGGAGGACGGAATCAGGACGGCAACTGCAATCGCCGCGAGCGACGAAGTCGCGTTCCGATTTTCCGACTTGCCGCCCGGCGACTATGCCGCGACGGCATTTGCGGACATCAACGGCAACGCTCGCCTCGACAAAAACTTTATCGGCATCCCCGCCGAGCCTTACGGTTTCTCGCGCGATGCGCGCGGACGCCTGGGCCCGCCGGACTTCGCCGAAGCGGCATTCCGCATCGGCGATGCCGATGTCACTCATACTTTTAATTTGCATTAACCGAGGGCCATCGCATGACAACCGACCTTGCCACACCGGAGCCGTTACTGCGCATCCGGAATATCCGCCGCCGCTTCATGCTCGGCGAAACGACCATCGACGCGCTGAACAGCGTCTCGCTGGACATTCATGCCGGCGAATTTCTCGCGGTATGGGGCCCGTCCGGCAGCGGAAAATCCACGCTGATGAACATCATCGGGCTGATCGACTCGCCCACCGAAGGGGAGGTGAGTTTCGACGGACAGGACACGCACCTGCTGGCGGACGACGACCTCACCGATTTTCGCGGCCAGAAGATCGGCTTCGTGTTCCAGAACTTCAATCTCGTGCCGGTGCTATCCGCGCTGGAAAACGTGATGCTACCGTTGCAAATACAGGGCGAGGCCGATCATGCGGCACGCAAACGCGCCGCCGCCGCGCTGGTTGATGTCGGACTGGAACGCTTCATAAATTCGCTGCCGGACAAACTCTCCGGCGGACAGCGCCAGCGCGTCGCCATCGCGCGCGCGCTGGCGGTCAATCCGAAACTGGTCATCGCCGATGAACCGACAGCGAATCTGGATTCGGAGAACAGCCGCATGGTGGTGGACCTGATGCGCGAGATGAACCGCGCGCGCAAGGTAACCTTCGTGTTCACCACGCACGACCCGCGCCTGCTCGACCATGTGGACAGAAAAATTTTATTGCGCGACGGCAACATCGTGAGCGATGAGGTGATGGCATGAAAAACTTATTCAAACTCGCATTGCGCGGACTGATGCGCAACCGCCGCCGCTCCATGGTGACGCTGCTCGCCATCGCCTTCGGTTTCGCGGCTATCGTCTTGTTCGCGGGTTACACGCACAACGTGTATGACGGGCTCGCGCGCCAATCCATACACGGCGAGTTGCTGGGGCATCTGACCCTGAGCAAGCGCGGCATGCGCAAGGAAGGCAAGCTCGATCCGGAACGCTACATGCTGACCGCAAGCGAGGTCTCCGCCATCACCAAGACGCTGAAAGACGAGCCGCATGTCGTCTTGGTCGCGCCGAGGCTGGGCTTGAGCGGCCTGATTAGCAACGGACGCGCCAGCACCATCTTCATCGCCGAGGGCATCGAACCTGCTGCGGTTGTCCTTTTGCGGGAGGGTTCGCTGACCGAACGGGAAAAGAAAAGCGGCATGTTCGAGAGCATGAAGATGCGGCTCGATCCCAACCATCCGGAAGTGGCGAGCCTGAGCTCGGGACTGGTCGAGATGCTGCATCTCTCAGTTGGCGGTCAGGCGGTGGTGCTGGCGAACACGCTCACCGGGCAAGCCAACGCGCTGGATATCACGCTCGGACAAGGTTTCAATACCGGCAACGCAAACAGCAACGACAAGTTCGCTTTCGTCTCGCTGGATTTGGCGCGCACCCTGCTGGATGCGGAGGGGCGCGCGGACAGGCTGACCATCTTGCTGGATGACGTAAATCAGACCGGGGCGATGCGCGATGCCTTGCTGGCGAAACTGAACAAGGCCGGGTTCGATGTCGAGATACAAACCTGGCAAGAGCTATCCGATTTCTATACCCAGGTGCACGGCATGTTCGACATGATCTTCGGCTTCATCTTCTCCATCGTGCTGACCGTGGTGGTGATGAGCGTGGCGAACTCGATGGGCATGACCGTGATCGAACGCACCCGCGAAATCGGCACGCTGCGCGCCATCGGCCTGAAACGCGGCGGCGTGGTGCGGCTGTTCACCACCGAGTCCATGCTGCTCACGCTGATCGGCTGCGTCACCGGACTATTGATCGCGCTCGGCGTGCGCTGGGGCATCAACCTGGCGAACATCTCCTACACACCGCCCAACAGCCCCAGCCCGGTCCCACTGTTGGTGGATATGGATATCGGGCGCACCCTGTTCACCTTCGCGCTGATGGGCGCAGTCGGAACCCTCGCGGCCTACCTGCCCGCAAGGCGCGCGGCGCAGAAGGACATCATCGATGCGCTCGGGCATGTGTAGGGTGGGCACGTCTTTTGCCTCGAAGAGGTTCTTGCACCCTTTGGGTGTGCCCACGCGTTTTCCCATTTTCGTACCGCGTGGGCACATGAAGCGTGTCCACCCTACCAGGAAGGATTGCCAATGAAACCAATTTCAAAAACGCTGCTTGCCGCACTGTTTCTCTGCATCGGCTCTGCCGCCATCGCCGCGCCCGATGCGCAAAGCATCCTAAAAAACTCCGACCAGGCGCGAGGCGGCGGTCTGCAAGGCATCGTGTGGGAAATCAAATTGCAATCGCGCGACGGCGCAAAGATGGACGAGCCGCAGCGCATCATAGTGAAAGCGATGGACGAATCCAGCGTGGCCGAGACGCAGGAGCCGGTGCGATTCAAAGGCTCGAAGTTATTGCAGGTGGAGCGCAACATGTGGCTCACCAAACCGGGCCTGTCCAAACCCATCCCGATCTCGCCGCGCCAGCGCATGAGCGGGCAGGCGTCCAACGGCGACATCGCGGCGACCAACTACGCGGGCGATTATGATGCGCAACTGAAAGAGACGGAGAGCCTGGACGGCGAGCCCTGCTACGTGCTCGACCTCACCGCGAAACACAAGCGCGCGACCTACGACAAGATACGCTACTGGGTGTCGGTCAAGCGCGGCGTCGGCGTCAAGGCCGAGTTCTATTCCGTCAGCGGCAAGCTGCTGAAAACCGCGCGCTTCGAATACGACAACACCATCGAACACAACGGCAAGCGCATCCCCTTCGTCAGCAAGATGACCATACGCGACGCACTGATCGATGCCGAAACGACGATGGAATTCGGCACGGTGAAGGTGAAGAAAATCGCCGCGTCGGAATTCGATCTGGGGCAGATGCAGTGACACGCAATCTTTCAGAGTTCCGTCATTCCGGCGCAGGCCGGAATCCAGCAATAAAAATAGCCCGCGTAGCGGACAAAACCTCGATATTGTCCCGCTCACGCGGGAAAGATTTAATCGGCTGGATTCCGGCCTGCGCCGGAATGACGCTAATGTTGGGCGGATTTTCTTTGAACGCATTCGCCGAAGACTCCGACTGGCGCACCTCGTGGGACGGCACGCTCTACGGTTACGCCAACAGCATGATGTTGCGCGGCGACAGCGTGCTCAACCCCAGCAACCGGATTGCGCGTCTCGCGCAACGCGGCGACAACCTCGAAGCGCGCTTCAACTTCAAGGCGGAAAGCGAATCGATGCGCATCACCGCTCGCCCCATCATCGCGCTGCGCGATGAGCGCAACGCGTTCGGCGGGCAGACTCGGCGCGAAGCTTATCTCAGCCAGTATCAGGTGCGCGTGCGCGCCGCCGACGGATGGAACGTCGCTGCCGGGCGCGAGGTGATGAACTGGGGGGCGGCGCAGTTCCGCTCGCCGTCCAGCCCGTTCTATTTTGACAACGGGCGTAGCGACCCGATGCGCGAACTCGTCGGCATGGATGCATTGAAGCTCACCTGGACGCCGGACATGCGGAGCAGCTTCAACCTGGCACGCATCGTGCGCTCGGGCTACGGCGCGCCGCAGCCGGACATGTGGCGCGACAGTTGGCTGGCGAAGCTCGATCTGCGCGGCGACGAGTTCGCATACGGCGCAGTCGCGGTCAAAGCGCCCAACCTGCCCGCCTTCTACGGGGCGCATGGGCAGACAACGCTGAGCGACGCGTGGCTGCTGTACGGCGAAGCCGGGTCTTCCGCGCGCCCCTCCGCGCTGCAATCGCCCGCCAATGCCGCGCAGCCGTTCGTCGTGCAAACGCTGTCGCCGCGCCGCACTACGGCGCTGGTCGGCGCAACCTACACCGCCGAGAATGGCAAGTCGTTGAGCGCGGAATACCTGCACGAAAGCCACGGCTACGCGGCGGCGGAAATATCCGCCTACTTTGTGCGCGCCGCCGCTTCCCCTCTGATTGCCGCGCAAGCATTGGGATTGGCCCCACGCCTGCTCGGGCGCGACTATCTGCATCTGGTGTGGCAGAGCAACCTGATGGAAAGCGACGGTTACTGGCGCTTGATGTACACGCACAACACGACCGACGGCAGCAACGAACTCGGCGCGTATGGCGAGAAAACATTGACCCCGCACCTCAGCGCCTTTGCGATGGGCGCGTGGAATAGCGGCAATGCGCGACAGGAATTGTCGTCGCTGTTTACGCAAAGCGTGACATTGGGATTGAAGGTTGCCCTGCCATGAGCGCACAGAGATAAATTAGGCCGTCATACCGGCGAAGGCCGGTATCCAGCAGTTTTAATTAACATGCTTTTATGTCAGTGCGTTGCACTGTCTATTCTATTAACTGGACACCGGCCTTCGCCGGTGTGACGAATTTATATGAATGCCCTTTAATCATTCTGGATTCCGGCCTGCCCGCAGGGCAGCCTGTCCTGAGTTTATCGAAGGCCGGAATGACGTGGTTTTTCTAACGGACAATCTAGGATAATCCATCCATGCGCCACAACCTGCTGATCTCCACGCTTTCCGCACTGCTGTTCAACACAGCCATCGCCGGCCTGCTCACGCTGGTCAGCTTCGAGCGCTTCTGGGTCAATTTCGTCTATTCGCAGTGCATCGGCCTGTCCATCTACGCCGTCAACGCTGGCGTGATACGTCGCTTCGCCGACCGGCGCTGGCGCTGGCTGATCCTGTTTCTCACCTTTCCGGGCAGCATCCTGTTCGGCATCCAGCTCGCATCATGGCTCACTGGCGTCGGCGACTGGAGCGATCCGCAGGCCTGGGTCGCCGTGGTCATCGGCCTGTTCTTCGGCGGCATCGGAGGCATCACTTATTTCCTCAACTGGCGCATCGAGAAACTGGATGCCGAAGTCAAACAGCGCCGCATGAACGAGATCGAGAACGAGAAGCGCCAGATGGAAGCGCAACTCAAGATGCTGCAAGCGCAGATCGAACCGCACTTCCTGTTCAACACGCTGGCGAACGTGAGCAGCCTGATCGACAGCGATCCCGCATTGGCGAAGACCTTGCTGGAACGTCTCAACGACTGGCTGCGCATCGCGCTGGTGCGGGCGCGCAGCGACAGCGCGACGCTGGGCGACGAACTGGACATGCTGGAAAACTATTTGCAAATATTGAGAATCCGCTTCGGCGAACGACTTCGCTGGCAAATAGCCGCAGCGCAAGAAGCAAGGCAAACGATATTCCCCCCGATGCTGCTGCAACCCCTGGTGGAAAACGCGGTGCGCCACGGCATCGAGCCAAAAATCGGCGGCGGCGAAATCGTCATCCGCGCGCATATCGAGAATGCAAAATTGCATATCGAAGTCTGCGACAGCGGAGTCGGGCTGATGGGCGATGCGGGCGGCACGGGGCTATCGAATGTGCGCGCGCGGCTGGCGACTCTCTACGGCGCGCAAGGTCGCTTACAGTTGCAGAGTAACGCCGATAACGGTGTGACCGCGATACTGGAGTTACCGCGATGAAGCGCGAACATTTACCACACCGTCATTCCGGCGCAGGCCGGAATCCAGCAGCAATTAACATCCCGCGCAGCGGACAAAACCACGACCTTGTCTTGCTTCGCAAGCGTCATTTACACCAACTGGATTCCGGCCTGCGCCGGAATGACGAAAAATGAAAGCCATCATCGCCGACGACGAACAGCATCTGGCTGACGACTTGCAGCGTCGCCTGAAAAAATTGTGGCCGGAGTTGCAGATCGTCGCGGTGCTGCACGACGGCGTGGCCGCCGCGACGGCCTTGTCAGAACTCGAACCGGACATCGCCTTCCTCGACATCCGCATGCCAGGACAAAGCGGGCTGGATGCGGCGCGTTCAGCGGCCAGCAATTGCCGCGTGGTGTTCGTCACCGCGTTCGACGACCATGCGGTGCAGGCCTTCGAACAAGCCGCCGTAGATTACCTGCTAAAACCCGTTTCGGACGAACGTCTCGCGCGTTGCGTGGAACGCCTGAAGCAACACACCCAAGCCGCACCGGATGCATTGCTGACGCGCCTGCAACAACTACTGGCCGCGCCCGCCAAACCCGAACCGCTGCGCTGGCTACGCGCGCAAGTGGGCCAGACGGTACACATGGTGGCGGTCGATGAGGTGTGTTACTTCCAGTCCGCAGACAAATACACCACAGTGCTGACACGCGATGCCGAATTGCTGCTGCGCACGCCGCTAAAGGAACTGATCGCGCAACTCGACCCCGGCCAGTTCTGGCAAGTGCATCGCGGCACGGCGGTGAACGTCAAACAAATCGTCTCGGCGCACCACGACCTGCTAGGCAAGATCTCGCTCGCCTTGCGCGACAGACCGGAGAAGGTCGCGGTGAGCCGCAGCTATGCGCATTTGTTTAGGCAGATGTAAAAGTAGTTGTTGGTATCAGCCGGTCAGAACGAAGCGAGCCTGATCCCTATGGCCCTACGGCGTAGCCGCACCTGCTCACGGATATAAACGTGACTGGTGGAGGACTCTGACGATTCTGATTTTGGTGCGGGTGACACGGTAAATGAGGTTGTAAGGGTAGCGGGTGAAGATCAGTTCGCGCGGCGCGCCCGGTTTGTGTATTCGGCCCATCAAGGGGAAACGGGTAAGCTGTTCGGCTTGGCTGATGATGTAATCCACCACGTGTTCGGCGGCAACGGGGGCATCGGCAGAAATGTAAGCGTCTATTGCCAGCAAGTCGCGCTCGGAGCGAGCCGACCATTCAAGCTGCTTTTTTGCTCTTGGCAACACGTTGCGCTCTTTGTCTGGTGAGCGATGCGCGGATGTGGTCGGTGGAAACGACTTTGCCGCTATCCAGATCCGCCTGCCCTTCGGCTATGGCGTTCTCTTTCCATTCCAGATAATCCAGACGGTCTTTGATGGCGGTTCTGACTAACGTTTCAGGATTTATGTGGGCAGTTGCTGCGGCTTTCTCCAGCCGCTTAGCGAGTGCTCTGGGTAATTTAAGTTCGTCCAGCATGATGTGTCCCTTTCAAAGGTGCGAGGCGATTTTACGCTCGAACGGGATAAGGAGAAATGACAACTTGCGGGTGATTTTTCGTAGATCAAAAGGGTGTACGAGAATTAGTTTTGCTCAACATTTAAAATCGCGCGAGCAGGCTCTTAGCACACCCTATCTGGGGCTTGCCAAGTCGGAACCATCGATGGGTTGGTTCCGTACCTTCCGTACCTTCCGTACCTTCCGTGTTTTCCGTGGACGAAAGGTTTTAAAAATCCCCGGAGTCAGGAAACCGTGGTCTGTCCCTGAGGTTTCCGCGCGATTCTAGCGTGGTCGTGCGCTCCATGTCGAAGGCGGTATGCATAAACGCCCATTAAGCGGCATCAAAGTGCTAAAACCGTTACGCGTCAGCCCGGCTGAATCGCTACCCGCCCGATGTAATCGGCGGTTATCAATCGCAGGTACGCGCCCTGCGCGGCGATGTCTTCCGCCGCTTCGAGATGTTCGGGGTCGGTGCAGTCGAATTTGTCCTTCGATATTTCTCGCCAAGGGCCGAGATAGTCGATGGCGGACTGGACGTGGGGCGCGATGGCCGCGACGCTCTCGTCGCCCGGAAGCACCAGGCGATATTCCGGATGGGTGGTGGATACCAGGACTCTCACTTGCAGAATGGCATTCATCAATAGACCACTTTCACGTTCTCGGGTTGTAGCGTCTCGCGCAGTTCGCGCAGCATATTGTCATCCAGCGTAACCTGCCACGATTCGCCGAGGCGCAACTGGCAAGTCGCGTCCTGGTTGCGGTAGCTAATCAGCACCGGGCATTGGCCGTCGCGATACGGGGTGAAGATTTTTTTCAGTTGTGCGATGCCGACTTTGCCGTCGCAGCGCAGCGAGAGTTGTTGCGCGAAGTTGGAGCGTGCCGAGGCGAAGTCGAATAGTTCTTCGCCGCTGATGCGGATGCCGCCGGAGTATTCGTCCATGCTGGCGCGGCCTTTCACCACCAGCAGTTCGTCTTCTTTGATCCACGGGCGGCTGCGGTCGTAGACATCGTCGAACACGGTCAGCTCGATCTGCGCGCTGCCGTCGTCCAGCATAATTACCGCCATTTTTCCGCGCCGGGTCTGGATGATGCGTTGCCCGGAGACGATGCCGGCCAGCGTCACGGCAACGCCGCGCGGCCCCCGGCCTTGTCCGCCGCCGTTGCCGTAACTGCCCCCGCCGCCGTTCGGTGACTTGCCGACGAAGGACGGCGTGATGTCGCCCAGCTTGACCTTGATGAAGTTCGCCAGCTCCGCTTCGTACTCCTGATACGGGTGGCCGCCGAGATAGAAGCCGAGGCTGATTTTCTCTTGCGACAATTGTTCGCGCAGCGTCCAGCGCGCGATGTCCGCGTATTGCTCGGTCAGCACCGCGTCGGCCTCGTCGTCGCCGAACAGGCTGTTCTGGTTCGCCGAACGCGCTTGCTGGTCGGCGCTCGCCATCGCGGCGTCCAGCGTCGCCATCAGGCAGGCTCTATGGTCGCTGATTTTGTCGAACGCGCCGGCCTTGATCAGCGCCTCGATGGTGCGGCGGTTGACCACGCGCTTGTCCACGCGGCGGCAGAAGTCGAACAGGTCTTTGAACGGGCCGCGCTCGCGCGCCTGGACGATGTTTTCGATGGCGGCTTGGCCCGTGCCCTTGATCGCGCCCAGGCCGTAGGCGATGGTCTTTTCGTCCACCGGCGCGAAGCGGAAGTCAGACGAATTCACGTCCGGCAGCAGCATCTTCAGGCCCTGCTGCAACGCGTCCTGATAGAAGAAGCTGACCTTGTCGGTGTTGACCATTTCCGAGGTCATCGTCGAGGCCATGAACGAGGCCGCGTGGTGGCACTTCAGGTAGGCGGTCTGGTAGGCGACCACGGAATAGGCGGCGGCGTGCGACTTGTTGAAGCCGTAGCCCGCGAACTTTTCCATCGTGTCGAAGATCTCGTTCGCCTTCTTCTCGTCGATGTTGTTCGCAGCCGCACCGGCAACGAAGATGCCGCGCTGCTCGGCCATCTCCTCCGGCTTTTTCTTGCCCATCGCGCGGCGCAACATGTCCGCGCCGCCGAGGCTGTAGCCCGCGACCGCCTGCGCCGACTGCATCACCTGCTCTTGGTACACCATGATGCCGTAGGTGCTGCCGACCACTTTGTCCAGCAGCGGGTGAGGGATGATGACCTGCTCGCGCTTGTGCTTGCGGTTGATGTAGTCGGGGATGAAATCCATCGGGCCGGGACGGTACAGCGCGTTCAGCGCGATCAGGTCGTCGATGCAGTCGGGCTGCGCTTTGACCAGCGTGTCCTGCATACCGCGCGACTCGAACTGGAACACCGCCTTGGTATTGGCGTTCTTGAAGATGCGGTCGTAGGTCGCCCTGTCGTCCAGTGGAATCCGGTCGATGTCGAACGGCGGCGCGTCGGTCGCGCCGTTCTTCTCGCGCAGCTTGTTGATGTAGCGCACTGCCCAGTCGATGATCGTCAGCGTGCGCAATCCCAAGAAGTCGAACTTCACCAAGCCGACTGCCTCGACGTCGTCCTTGTCGTACTGGCTCACCGTGCTTTCGCTGCCTTCCGCACAATACAGCGGACAGAAATCGGAAAGCTTGCCGGGGGCGATCACCACGCCGCCCGCGTGCATGCCGACGTTGCGCGTCATGTCTTCCAGGCTCTCGGCCAGCTCCATCAGCTCGTCCACGCCCTCTTCTTCGGCGATGATCGTGCCGATCTCCGGCTCCATCTCGCGCGCCTTCGCGAGCGACACCGGCTTCGGCCCGTCCAGCGGAATCAGCTTGGACAGCCGGTCGCACAGGCCGTAGGGGAAGTCCAGCACGCGGCCCACGTCGCGGATCACGCCCTTGGACGCCATCGTGCCGAAGGTGGCGATCTGCGACACGCAGTGCACGCCGTATTTATCCTTCACGTAGTTGATGACAAGTTCGCGGCCGTCCTGACAGAAGTCCACGTCGAAGTCGGGCATGGACACGCGCTCGGGATTCAGGAAGCGCTCGAACAGCAGTTCGTAGCGCAGCGGATCGAGGTCGGTAATCAGCAGGCAATAGGCCACCAGCGAGCCCGCACCGGAACCGCGCCCCGGGCCGACCGGCACGCCGTTGGGGAACGCCTTCGAGCGGTAGGCCTTGGCCCAGCGGATAAAGTCCGCCACGATCAGGAAGTAGCCGGGGAAGCCCATCTGGATGATGGTCTCGGTCTCGAACTTTAGCCGCGCCATGTATTCCGGCAGCTTCGCGGCGCGCACGGCCTCGTCCGGATAGAGTGCGGCCATGCGCTGCATCAGGCCGCGCTCGGATTCGCTGCGCAGGAAGTCGTCCAGGCTCTCGCCGTCAGGCGTGGGAAAGTCCGGCAGGCGCGGCTTGCCCAGGGTCAGCGTCAGGTTGCAGCGCTTTGCGATCTCGACGCTGTTTTGCAACGCCTCGGGCAGATCGGCGAACAGCTCCGCCATCTCGGCCTGCGTCTTGAAATATTGCTGGTCGGTAAATTCTTTTACGCGGCGCTTGTCGTTGAGCACATAGCCTTCGGCGATGCACACGCGCGCCTCGTGCGCCTTGAAGTCGGCGGCTTCGAGGAACTGCACCGGATGCGTCGCGACCACCGGCAGCGCCAGCTCCGCGGCCAAGCGGATCGCGGCGTGGATATGCAGCTCCTCGTCGGGAAAGCCGCAACGCTGCACCTCGATGTAATAGCGGTTGGCGAACAGCGCCGCCCACTCTTGAGCGAATTGTCTGGCCTGCGTCGCATTGCCGGTCAGCAGCGACGAGCCGACATCGCCCAAATGCGCGCCGGACAGCGCGATCAATCCGGTCGTACCCTCGTGGAGCCACTCGCGCCGCACCTCGGCGCGACCGCGATACTGGTTTGTCAGATAGGCGCGCGACAACAAGTCGCACAGCAGCAAATAACCTTCGCGCGACTGGCACAACAGCAGCAGGCGGTAGGGGCGGTCACGGTCGGCGTCGTTGGTGACGAACACGTCGCAACCGACCACAGGCTTGATGCCGGAGCCGCGCGCGGACTTGTAGAACTTGATCAGCCCGAACACATTGTCCAGATCGGTCAACGCCAGCGCGGGCATCCCGTCCTTCTTCGCGGCGGAAACCGCGCCATCGACGCGCAGCATTCCGTCCGAAATGGAATATTCGCTGTGCAGACGGAGGTGGACGAAGGAAGGTTGCGACATGGCGGAAACGGTCAAAAATCAGGGGCGGATTTTAGCACCGCCGGCAGCATCGTTTTTCGTTATCGCAAGCAAGATACCGACATATCCGACACCCCCCGTACGCTATCGGCCACCCATCCGGCGTCAAGGCCGATTTCGCGCCATTGAATTAGAATATGCTAATATTCGTGCGTTATTCATTCAGGAGCAAGCCATGTTCAACATCAAGGAAATCGACGCCGCCGAACTCGCCCAGTGGGTGAGCGACGCCAACCACCAGTTGCGCGTGATCGACGTGCGCCAGGCAGAAGAAGTCGCCATGGGCACAGTGCCGAAAGCCGAACACTTGCCGCTGCACTCGCTGCCCGCGAGGCTCAATGAATTGTCCCCATCGGACAAGCTGGTGATCGTCTGCCGCAGCGGCGCGCGTTCGGCGCAGGCCTGTTTGTTCCTGCAGCAGCAGGGATACGCCAACGTCTACAACCTGAGCGGCGGCATGATGCGCTGGGTACAGAGCGGCTTCGCCCCGCACCAGTTGGGCTGAGCGTCGCGATGAAGAAAATCACGGACAAGCTGTTCTGGGTGGTGGCGCTCGCGGTGGGCACGCTATTCGTCATGCAGCAACTGGGCGCGAACGAAGGCGTCGATGCGAAACAGGCGCTGGGCATGGCGCAACAGGGTGCATTGCTGCTGGACGTGCGCCAGCCCGAGGAGTACACCGCGATCCACGCTCCGGACGCGAAACTGATCCCGCTGGGCGAGCTGCCCGCACGCATGCAGGAAATTTCCGCCTACAAGGACAAGCCCATCGCCGTGATCTGCCGCTCGGGACGTCGCTCCGCCAAGGCGGTCGAATTGCTGCGCGAGGCCGGCTACAGCAACGTCAGCAACGTCGCCGGCGGCATGCAGGGCTGGGAAAGCGACGGACTGGAAGTGGTGCGGATGTAGCACGGGCGAGAGGAATAAGGTCTCGCTCCGCGAGTTTTACGTTAACGGTCATGGCAAATAGCCACCCCGGATAATGAAACTCGATCATGTAGGAGCGCAATTTATTGCGCGATTGATGCGTTATCGCGCAATAAATTGCGCTCCTACCAAGCGCTGTTCCACGTTAACCCCGTGGGAGCGGCTTTAGCCGCGACAACGACCGTTAATCCGGCGGCCAATCCCGGCGCGGCTGGACAGCCCGCGCACCCGCTGCTAGTCTGCCCGCGCCTTCATTACTCCGCTCAGCCATGTTGCGCCAACTGCACCTGCTCCTCACCGCCGTCCAGTTCTTCACGCGCCTGCCCGTACCCGCGTGGGTCGGCCATTCCGCGCAGCAGCTCGAACAGGCCGCGCGCTACCTGCCGCTGGTCGGCATGCTCGTCGGCGCGATCGCCGCAGCCGTGCTGTATCTGTCCGCACAAGCGCTGCCGCTGTCGCTGGCGGTCGGCCTGAGCATGGTCGCGAGCATCCTCGTCACCGGCGCGTTCCACGAAGACGGCCTCTCCGACTTCGCCGACGGTTTCGGCGGCGGCCACACGAAAGAGAAGATGCTGGCGATCATGAAGGACTCGCGCGTCGGCGCTTACGGCGCGATCGCCCTCGTGCTGGTCCTGCTGCTGAAATACCAGGCGCTGCTCGAACTGGTCGGCAAACGCTCGCTGCTGTTCGCCGCCGCCGCGCTGATCGCCGCACACGCCGTCAGCCGATTGATGGCGGCCAGCATCATGCTCACCCAGCGCTATGTCCGTGAAGACGACAGCGCGCGCGCCAAACCCGCAGCACAACTCGGCCATGCCAGCTTCGCCGTCGCACTGCTGACCGGCATCGCCTCACTCGGCCTGTTGTATGTTGCCGGTGCGAACGCCGCCACCGTATTTTCCGCCGCCATCGCCGCATTGCTGATGCGCGCATACCTCGCGTGGCGTCTGCAACGACGGCTGGGCGGCTACACCGGCGACTGTCTGGGCGCGGTGCAACAACTGACCGAGATCGCGTTCTACCTGGGCCTGCTCGCGGCCCTCTGATGCAGACCCTGTATTTAATCAGGCACACCAAGCCGGACATCGCGCCCGGCATCTGCTACGGCCAACTCGACCTCGACATCGCCGCCAGCTTCGAGAATGAAGCGAACCTTATCCTGCGCTGCCTGCCGCAACTGGAACTCGTCATCGCCTCGCCGCTGCTGCGCGCCCATCGGCTGGGCGAATTCATCGCGCAAGAACAGCAATGTCCACTGCGCAGCGACGCGCGCCTGATGGAAAAACACTTCGGCGCATGGGAAGGCAAACCGTGGGACGACATCCCGCGCCACGAGATCGACGCCTGGGCCGCCGACGTGCTGGACTACACCCCGCCGGGCGGCGAATCGGCGCAACATCTGATGCAGCGCGTGCAGGAATTCATGCGCGACCTGGCGCAACTGCCGCAGCAACACATCGCGCTGGTCGCGCACGGCGGCAGCATCCGCGCGCTGCTGGCGCTGCTCGCCGACATGCCGCTGGCGGGTACGCTGAACTGGGCTATGGAGTATGGGGCGGTAGTTTGCGTGAAAAGTTGCAGAGGGTAGTTCTTACTACGCCAAACATCCGAGACCTCCCTCCCGCCAGACAACCTATTCAGCACTTCGACCACTTGGCTGAATAGCCTGTTATTTCATCTGATTATTGAAATAAACCCTCCAGCTCCTTAATGCACGCCACCAATCAAAAACAAAACAACATTGTTGCAAAACAACATTGTTGTGTTATTGTGCCCGGCAATACCCCCCTCCGGAGACACTCATGACCGATTACACAAAGAAATCTTACGGACGCAATGCGGAAATCGCGGCAATTTTCAGCCTCTTCAAGGCGGGGAAGGATATTTCTCAACACGGTCCACGACGACTGGGCAAGACTTTCGTGCTGGATCGCATGGTGGAACAGGGCAAAGCACATGGGTTTATTTGCCTCAAAGTCGAAATCGCGGGATGCACAGAACCGAAAATGGTCTTCCGCAGATTATGCGAAGCAATCACCACTCACCGCTCCGTAACAACGCGCACTCTGTCGATCATTACCCAGCGAATGGGACAAATAATCAATCCGCGAGGCGAACAAACCGGAGCGTGGTACCAAAATCTTCTGTCTCTTGATTGGGAGACTTATCTGGAGCGATTGCTTGCCGCGCTACATAACGACAAGAAACACCAATGGGCGATTCTAATCGACGAACTACCGATTTTTCTCAAGGCACTGCACGATAAAGGCGAAGACGGCATAAAACAGGCTCGCGACTTTATGAATCTGTTCAGCCGTTTGCGTAGCGCACAACCCAACGTGCGCTGGCTGATAACCGGCTCCATCGGTATCGATCCGCTGGCGCGCGCCGGAAACTATATGGGCGTACTTGCGAAATTTTATCCCTACCAATTAGAACCATTATCCGAACCACAATCCCGCGATTATTTGAAGGATTTGGCGCAACTGGGATTAATTCAGGGTCGCATGGCTATAACAGATCAAGAAGCGCAAGCTGTCGCCGAAGCGGTTGGATGGCGTGCAGCTTATTATCTCGAAGCATTCGCCCAAAATCTCCCAGCCCATCCGGAGACCGAGACCGAGAAGGTGCAAAGAAACATCAATACAGCCATGGAGCATCTGCTCAAATCGCACAACAAAACCACTTTCGGCACTTGGGAAGAACACATCCGAAAGCACCACTCTGAGCAACAGCGCGGCTTAAGCTTCCGCATACTGAATGCAATCGCACCTCATGAAACGGGCCTGACTCTGGATGGCCTTCACGGCGCACTCGGCCTCCCGACGTTGAATCGGGAAGCCTTACGCCAACATCTGATGCTACTGATCGATGAAGGATTTCTTTACCGGGAGCCATTCGACGACGAAGCCGCACCTTTCCGCTTCCGGATCACACCACTGCGCCTCTGGTGGAATCAATATCGCCCGCAGGCAAACGCCTGACCAGCACCGGATACTGCCATGACAAGTTTCGACATAACCCATTTCAATTCGGGCACCCAGAACGAAGCCGACTTTCTGCGCAACTTCATCGCACGGCACGATGTGCTGCAATTCTTCCTCGCGCAGCTTCGCAATACACAAACAGGACAAGCCGCTAGGCATCATCTGGTCGTCGCACCTCGCGGTTATGGCAAAACCTCACTGTTGCGGCGCATCAAGATTGCGTTGCGCGATGAACCGGAATTCAATCAACGCTACATCCCCCTCTCCTTCCGAGAAGAACAACACAACGTCATCAGTCTCGATGTTTTCTGGCGCAACTGTCTGCAATCGTTGCTGGAAGCACGCGAAGACGAACACGCCGATCCCGCCGAAATCGAGGCGCTCGACCAGCTCTGGCAGAAGCATGCGCCACGCAACAACCTCAAGCGCGAAGAACAGGATGGCGCACCGGCCTACAGCGCCCTTACCGAACACTGCCGCAAACTGGGCCGTCGCCCCGTGCTGCTGATCGACAACCTGGATTCGCTGCTGGCCGGTCTGGAACAACACCAGTGGGGGTTGCGCACCGAGCTGCAAAAGGCTGACGGCCCCGTGTTGATTGCAGCAGCCTCACGCCACCCCGAACCGCTACGCGATGAGAAAGCGGCCTTCTTCGATTTCTTCCGCCTGACCACCTTATCCCCGCTAAGCGACCACGATGTCATGTCCTGCCTCAGCGAACTGGCACGCATGAGAGGCGACAGGGGAATTCCGGTGCGCCAGATGCTGGAGAACGACCCGGGCCGCATTAGCGCACTCAACACCATGGCGGGCGGCAACCCGCGCACCTTGGGCGTTCTCTACACGGTGCTGGAAGCCCACATGAGCGACGACGTGCTGGCGCAACTCAGCGCGATGCTGGATACCTTCACCGGCTGGTATCAGGCGCGCACCGAAGAACTGCCGCTGCAATCGCGCGCCGTGTTCGATGCGCTTGCGCTCAACTGGGACCCGATGACCGCCGCCGACATCGGCAAGATCACCGGGCTGGACACGCCCACCGTCAGCAGTCACCTCAGCCGTTTGGAAAAAAGCGGCTACGTGGAAACCGTCTCTCTCAGCAGAACCAAGAAATCACGCAACGGCTACCAGGTGTCCGAACGCTTCTTCAATATCTGGTATTTGATGCGCAATGGCCCGCGCCGCACACGACAGGCCATCAAGTTTCTTACCATCTTCCTGCGCTCCTGCTTCTCTCGGCAGGAGCTACACGCGATGGCGAAAGACAAATTGCAAAACGGGGTCGGTCGCGTCGAATCGACATTGGCGCTGGCCGCCAGCATAGGCGACAGCCGTTTGCGCGGGCGCTTGTTGGACACTGCCGAACTCAGCCTCATAAAACTTGAGCGAACGGACGAGATGCGTGCGCTGTTGAATGAAATGCGCAAAGAGAACGAATCCAATAAAAGATCGCGCACAACAGATACAGCAAACCAACTTATTAAGTTACTGGAGAAGGCAGAGCAACACATCAGCAATCATCAGTTTGAATTAGCAGAAAATATTCTAATTCAGCTCATTGAAATTAATGAAGAATGGGCCGCCCCATGGGGTTTGCTGGGCGACCTACAGCAATATAACCTCAAAAATTATGAGGGGGCCGAAGCCTCATATCGCAAAGCCATTGCTTTAGATCAAAAGAATGCCGGCCCATGGGGGGCTCTAGGCGACTTGTTGCAAGACCACCTCAAACGCTATGAAGAAGCTGAATTTGCATATCGCCAAGCGATTGCATTGGATAAAAAGTGGGCCAATCCTTGGGGAAGGCTTGGAGAGTTATTGCAAGATCATCTTGCGCGCTATGAAGAGGCCGAGGCCGCTTATCGTAAAGCTATTGCCCTAGATGGGAAACATTTTGGCCCTTGGGGGCGACTGGGCAGCCTGCTGCACTATAAACTTAAGCGCTATGAAGAAGCCGAAACTGCTTATCGCAAAGCGATTGCATTGAATGAAAGACTGTCAGTTATATGGGGCATGTTGGGCGATTTGTTGCAATATCGCCTCAAGCGCTATGAAGAGGCGGAAACCGCATATCATCAAGCCATTGCATTGGATAAAAAGGATTGGCGTCCATTTGGCGCCTTGGGTGATCTGTTATGCCGCCTAAAGCGTCATGAAGAAGCGGAAGTGGCCTATCGTCAAGCCATTGCTTTGGATGGAAAAAAGGGGCGGCCATGGGGCGAGTTAGGCGACTTATTGCAATACCATCTTGGGCGTTACGAAGAGGCAGAAGTTGCTTACCGCAAAGCAATTGCACTGGATAAAAAGAACGCTCATCCTTGGGGAGCTTTGGGCGATCTGCTTCAAGACCACCTTAACCGTTATGAAGAGGCGGAGGTAGCCTACCGACAAGCTATTGCATTGAACGAGAAGTGGGATGCGCCATGGGGTGCATTGGCCAGGTTATTGCAAAATCGCCTCGCTCGCCATGAAGAAGCAGAAATTGCCTATCGCAAAGCAATTTCCCTAGATAAGAAAAACTATCGACCATGGATAGCCTTAGGAGATTTATTGCATCTCCATTTCGAGCGCTATGTAGAAGCAGAAGCAGCCTATCGACAAGGCATTTCTCTAGGTGAAAAGAATCATTTGGTATGGAATAACTTGGGAAATCTGTTACAGGATTATTTGGGACGCGATGAAGAGGCCTTGGACGCTTACCAGCAAGGACTCGCAATCGATCCTCAAGACGGGTTACTGCTGGCGAACATCGCCTATCTGTACGCACTACACCTCGGGCAGCACACCTTGGCCAGCAATTACGCGCAACAAGCCAAATCCGACTTATCTCCAGCAGGCCAGCATCTTCTGGACTCGATGCTGACCTGGAGCAATGGCGGAGCCGATGCCGCAAATCGGGGATGGAGCGAATTGCACCTTGCCATATCGTGCGAAGATGAGGCGTTATGGAGCGATTACATCGATGACCTGCAGCGCATACTGGCTTACGCCACGGCGCGTGGTGACGACGAGACCGTGCGCAAGCATATGATAGCCGCAGACTACCCGATGCAGTACGCGCCGCTTTATCACGCATATTGCGCGATCCTCGATGGGGAGGACCACTTGCTCGGCGTCAATCCGGAAGTTCGCGGCATGGCGGAAAACATCTATCGCGGGATGGCGCGAATGGTGAAATTATTCAAACGTCCGGCATCGTCTGTCGAACGTAAGTCCAACAGGGCCAAACGTACGGCGCAGCCCTAAATCTTCTCCGACACCGCCGCCTCGGCGAACGTCGCCATGCCGTTGTGCAGCGCGCAGGCCAGACGCAACAGCGGCAGGGTGACGGCGGCGCCGCTGCCTTCGCCCAGTCTCATGCCCAGGCTCAGCAGCGGTTGCGCGGCTAGCGCCGCGAGGACGCGGCCATGTCCCGGCTCGGCGGAGGCATGCGCGTACAGCAGCCAGTCGGCCACATGGGGGTTGTAGCGCACGGCGACCAGCGCGGCGACCGAGCTGATGTAACCGTCCACCAACACCGGCAGACCACGCTGCGCACAGGCGAGGTAAGCGCCGGTCAGCGCGGCGATCTCGAAGCCGCCCAGACGACGCAATACTTCAATGGAACCCTCACCCCCAACCCCTCTCCCGCTTGCGGGCGAGGGGAGAAAGCCGTGTAACTCCAGCGCGCGCCAGATCACTTCGGCCTTGTGCGCGACGCCAGCGTGGTCGAGGCCGGTGCCGGGGCCGGCGAGTTCCTTGGGTGTTGCGCCCAACAACGCGCAGGCGACCGCCGCCGCGGAGGTGGTGTTGGCGATGCCCATTTCGCCGCCGATGAACAGCTGCGCACCCTGCTCCAGCGCGCGCAGCACGCTGTCGCGTCCGGCCTGCAGCGCCTGCGCCAGTTGCGCTTCGCTCATCGCGGACTCGACCGCGAAATTCGCCGTCGATGGCGCGATGACGGCGCGCACCACGTTGGGCCATTCGCCGGGATCGTTGACCGTGCCGAGGTTCACCACTTCCAGCGTGGCGTCCAGCGTCTTTGCCAGCACGCTGATCGCCGCGCCGCCGCGCGCGAAGTTCTTCACCATCTCGCCGGTGACCGCCTGCGGGAACGCCGAGACGTTCTCCGCCGCGATGCCGTGGTCGGCGGCGTAGATCACGATGGCGGCGCGATCCACCGCGGGGCGCTCGACGCCCTGCATTGCGGCCAGTTGCACCGCAACGTCTTCCAGACGGCCCAATGCGCCGGGGGGCTTGGTGAGTTGGCCTTGGCGTTCCAGCGCCGCATTGCGCGCAGTCTCGTTCAGTGTGGCGCAGGGTTGTGCCATCCAGCGTGTGGTCATCGTTCTCTCCTGTTTATTTTTCGATGCAGGGCACGGCGCGCCGTGCCCCTACGGTTATCCCTTTATGGCCAGCGGCAAGCCGGCGACGGTCAGCGTCACGCGGTCGCATATCGCGGCGATGCATTGGTGCAAGCGCCCCGCCTCATCGCAATAGCGGCGCGACAGTTCGCCCATCGGCACGACGCCCATATTGGTTTCGTTGGCGACCATGACGATGTGTCCGGGCAGCGCGGGCAGCGCTTCCAGCAACGCGTCGACTTCGCGGCGCAGCAGCGTCTCATCGTCATCGCACAGCAACTGCGTCAACCACAGCGTCAGGCAATCGACCAGCATGCAACGATCTGCTTGCGCCTCGCGCCGCAACACTGCCGCGAGGTCAGGCCCGGACTCGACCGAGCGCCAGTGCTCCGGTCGGCGCACCTTGTGTTCCGCAACGCGCCGCCGCATCTCCTCGTCGCGCACCTCGGCGGTCGCGACATAGACGACCTCCAGCCCGGAGTCGTTGGCGCGCTGTTCCGCCAGGCGGCTCTTGCCGGAACGGATGCCGCCCAGTATCAGTTCTTTCATGTGCTCTCTCCCAATCCGAACAGGGCGCGCAACCGCACACCGTCCAGATGTTGCTCGACCGTATCGGCGAGCCGGTCGATGTCGGCTTCGCGGCGCGCATGGTAATCGGGCGTGCTCGCGTCGCCCAGTCCGGCCCAGCGCAACAGCGCATCGGTCGCCTCGCGCGATTCGAACAGGCCGTGCAGATAGGTCGCGAGTATCTGGCCGTCTTCGGAGATCGCGCCGTCCGGGCCGCGTTCGAGCCGCAGCGCGGGATTCTGCAGCGCGGGGCCTGCCGAGACACCGGCATGGATCTCGTAGCCGGCGACCGGCGCATCGTCCAGCGCCAGCGTGCCGCTGACGTTGCGCAGTTGCTTCTCCGACTCCAGTGTCGTGTCGAACTCCAGCAGCCCCAAGCCTGCGCTGCTGCCGGGCTCGCCCTCGATGCCGAGCGGGTCGTGTATCGCGCGGCCCAGCATCTGCAAGCCGCCGCAGATGCCGATGAGCTTGCCGCCGTAGCGCAGATGCCGGGCTATGGCCGCTTCCCATCCCGCGCGGCGCAGACTGTCCAGATCGCTGCGCACCGACTTGCTGCCGGGCAGGACGATCAGGTCGACGGGGGGGATGGCCTCGCCCATCGCAACGTAGCGGAACTCGACTTGCGGATGCAGGCGCAACGGATCGAAGTCGGTGTGGTTGCTGATGTGGGGGAGAACGGGGACGACGACTCTCAACTTGCGTTCGCCATCGACGCCCCTCTCCCCTGTCCCCTCTCCCGCCTGCGGGAGAGGGGAGGTAAGCGGCACCGCATCTTCGGCTTCGAGATGGAAGTCGTGCAGGTAGGGCAGCACGCCCAAGACCTTCTTGCCGGTGTATGCCTCCAGCCAATCCAGCCCCGGTTGCAACAATGCGATATCGCCGCGGAAGCGGTTGATGACGAAGCCTGCCACGCGCGCGCGTTCGCTGTCGGACAGCAGTTCCAGCGTGCCGACCAGGTGCGCGAACACACCGCCGCGATCGATGTCGGCGATCAGGATCACCGGGCAGTCCACCGCCTCGGCGAAGCCCATGTTGGCGATGTCGTTTTCGCGCAGGTTGATCTCGGCGGGGCTGCCCGCGCCTTCCACGACGATCACCGGATACTGTTCGCTCAGCCGCCGGTGCGATTCCAGCACCGCCGCGCGCGCGGTGTTTTTGTATGCGTGATATTCCAGCGCATCCATGTTGCCGATCGCATGGCCGTGGATGATGACCTGCGCGCCGGTGTCGCTGTTCGGTTTGAGCAGCACCGGATTCATGTCGGTATGCGGCACGAGTCGCGCGGCCTGCGCCTGCACCGCCTGCGCGCGCCCGATCTCTCCGCCGTCTGCGGTGACCGCGCTGTTGAGCGCCATGTTCTGCGGCTTGAACGGCGCGACGGAAACGCCCTGCCGCACCAGCCAGCGGCACAGCGCGGCGACCAGCGTGCTCTTGCCGGCGTCGGAGGTGGTGCCCTGCACCATTACGGTTTTGGCGCTCATAAATTGACCGTTCGCCCTGAGCTTGTCGAAGGGCTCTGGATTAGTGGCTGGTGGTTCGACAAGCTCACCACGAACGGATTAAATCTACATCCCTTTAGAGCTTGCGCCAGCCGCACCCACTGCACCTCGTCGCGCGGCAGGCCGAAGCGCAAGCTGGCGGGTTGCTCGAACAATCGCGTCAGGATTCCTTGCCGCGCCAATTGCTCGTGTACGTTCGCGGCATCCGCGCAGCGCACCCACTGGAACAGACTGCTGCCGCCTGTCGGTGACAGGCCATGTGCATGCAGCAAATCGGCCAGACGCTGCGCCGTTTGCGGCAGCAACTCGCGCGCCGCGCGTTGCCATGCCGTATCGCGCAGCGCCAATGCAGAGACATAGCGCGATGGCGCGGCAATCGGCCAGGGGCCGAGCAACTCGGCGAGCGGCTGCAACACGTCATCCTCGGCCAGCACGAAGCCGACCCGCGCACCGGCCAGCCCGAAAAACTTTCCCAGCGAACGCAGCACGATCAGCCCCGGACGCGGGCAGACGGACGCGAGACTATGCTCGGGCATGGCATCCATGAACGCCTCGTCCACCACCAGCCATCCGCCGCGCGCGGCCAGTCGCGCATGCAGTTCCAGCAACTCGTCGCGGCTGAAGAGCTTGCCGGTGGGATTGTTCGGATTGACGATGACGACGACGCTCACCTCATCGCCGACAGACAATATCTCTTCGGCAGGCACGCCGATGACTTCGTGCCCACAACGTTGCCAGGCATGCGCGTGTTCCGCATAACTGGGTGTGACCAGCGCGACCTTAGCGGACGAACGTAACGAGGGCAGGCCTTGGATCGCGGCCTGCGAGCCGGATACCGCCAGCAGTCTCGTCGTGCCGTAATAAGCAGATGCGGCGGCGTTCAGTTCGTCGTCGTCCTGCGGCAACGCTTGCCAGATTTCGGCGGGCACGGCAGGAACCGGCCAGCCGTCCGGGTTGATGCCGGTCGATAAATCCAGCCAATCGCTTTCGGGAATGCCATAACGCCGCGCCGCCGCGCGCAACCGGCCGCCGTGCTCAAGCATGCTGCCACCCCGCAATCAGCAATGCGCCCGATGCGATGGCGGCCAACCAGAGGTACAGAGTGTGATTGACCAGCCGCACCGCGCGCGCGATGTCAGACGCACTTGCCGCATGGCCACAGCCCAGCGTCGGGCGCTGCTCCAGTTGGCCGTGATAGATCGCCGCACCGCCGAGCTGCACTTGCAACGCGCCCGCACCGGCAGCCATCACCGGACCGGCGTTCGGGCTGTCCCACATCGGAGCTTGTTGCCGCCAGCAGCGCAGCGCGCTGCGCGTATGGCCAATCAGCGCGTAGCTCGACGCGGTCAGCCTCGCCGGGACGAAATTCAGCACATCGTCCAGCCGCGCCGCCGCCCAGCCGAATTCGTTGTAGCGCGCGTTGCGATAGCCCCACATCGCATCCAGCGTGTTGCTCAAGCGGTACAGCAGCAAGCCCGGCGCGCCCGCGACGACGAACCAGAACAGCGCGCCGAACACCGCATCGTTGCCGTTTTCCAGCACCGACTCGACCGTCGCGCGCGACACGCCTTCCTCGTCCAGTTGGCTGGTGTCGCGGCTGACTATCATGCCGACGGCCTGTCGCGCAGCGGGGAGATCGCCGGCAGCAAAAGCCTCCGCGACGCGTCCGGCGTGTTCGCCCAGGCTGCGCGGCGCGATCGCGAAATACAGCAGCACGACAGAAAACAGCACGCCGAATATCGCGAGCTGTTGCAGCCATGCGGCGAGTACCGCGAGCGGAACAAGCAGCGCACATACCGCGACGATGCCGCGCACGTAGCGAGCACCAGCCGATGTATCCGCCGCCCCGTAAAACAATTTTTCGACGCGCTTCGCCAGATTGCCGAAACCCGATAACGGATGGAAGCGGCGCGGCTCTCCCAGCAGACGGTCGAGCGACACCGCCGCCAGCACCATAGCCGGCACGGCCAGGCTATTTAACGACGCTTGCATCGGTGCATCCCCAGCGATTTTCGAACAACATTTCATCGAGCGGTTGCGGCGTGCGCCAGCCTTCCAGTTGCAACATCGGTGCCGCGTAGAATTCCTCGACCTGCCCCAGGCAGATAATAGCGACCGGCTTGCCGCCGGCCGGAATATCCAGCAAGTCCGCGAGCGCCTGCGGATCGAACAGCGACACCCAACCCATGCCCAGCCCTTCCGCTCGCGCCGCCAGCCACATGTTTTGGATCGCGCAGGCGACCGAAGCTAAGTCCATTTCCGGCAAGGTTCGGCGGCCGAAAATGTGTGGCTCGCGCCTGTCCATCAGGGCCGCGACCCACAGCTCGGCGCAGTCGTACACGCCCTCCACCTTGAGCCGCATGAATTCGCTCGCGCGTTCGCCCAGCGCCTGCGCGGTCAGCTGCCGCTCGGCCTCGACCAGTTCATGTATCCGCTCGCGCAACTTGGGATCGCCGATGCGGATGAAGCGCCATGGCTGCATCATTCCGACACTGGGGGCCTGATGCGCTGCATGCAGGATGCGCTGCAAAACCTCGGCAGGGATAGGCTCGGAAGAAAAATGCCGCATGTCGCGCCGCTCGGCGATCACGCGATACACGGCTGCAAGTTCGGCGTCGGAATAACGATGTAACCTGTTCATGAGCGCTTACAGATCGATGCCGGGCTGGGCGCGCACGCCGGCGCGGAAGGCATGCTTGATGTCCTGTATCTCGCTCACGGTGTCCGCAATGTCGAGCAGGCATTGCGGGGCGGCGCGGCCGGTGACGACGACATGCTGCATAGCCGGGCGGGCGGCCAGATCGGCGCACACCTGCTGCGCATCGAGATAACCGTAGTTCAGCAGATAGGTCAGTTCGTCCAGCACCACCAGGTGCAGCGAGGCGTCGCGCAGCAGGCCCTGTGCAACGGCCCAGCCGCGTTGCGCGGTCGCGATGTCCGCGTCGCGGTTCTGCGTCTCCCAGGTGAAGCCGTCGCCGACGACATGCCATTGCACATGTCCGCCCAGGAACTTCTCTTCGCCGGTGTCGCGGCGGCTCTTGATGAATTGCACCACGCCGGCCTTGAGGCCGTAGCCCAGCGTGCGCGCCACCATGCCGAAGGCAGAACTGGATTTGCCTTTACCGTTGCCGGTCAGCACCAGCAACAGCCCCTTGTCCTGCCCGGCGCGCTCGATCGCCGCATCCACCACGGCTTTCTTGCGCTCCATGCGGCTACGGTGCCGTTCGCCGTTGTCGGCCATGCCCTAATGAGCGGCGGATTCCGCCGCTCCGGCAGGCCGGGAGGTCAGCGCATACAGCAGCGCGGCGGGAACCAGGTACACCACGGCGCCGGTCAGGTACGGCAGATAGTATTGCGCCATGCGGCCGGTGTATTCCGCGATGCTCAGCTCGGGGAAGCGTCCCGAGAACAGATAGAACGCGCCGTTGGAGATCACGAAAGCCGCGCTGACCGCGACGAAGGAAATCCCGGCGAACATGCCCAACCTGCGCAGGCTGTACTGATGGCTGCGCGCAAGGAAGCGGCCCGCATACCACAGCACCGCATAGGTCGGGATCAGGAACCAGTAGGCCGGCGTCACGCAATAGTCGCTGACGCCCAGGTGGGTGATCGCCACGTAGTCCAGCGCGCCCGCCTCGACCAGCAGCCCGGCGAAAAACAGCGGGCTGGCGATGAAGAAGCCGGCCAGCAGAAACACCGCCAGCGAGGCGTCCGGCAGATGCAGCGGGCTGCCGAAATGGTGCATGCGCGTGGCGGCCATCAATGCGACCAGGCTCAGGCCGATCAGCAGCGTGCGGGAGGAAATCTGTTTCATGTTGCGCTCCTTATAGATTGAAAGTCGATATTCGGGATTCGGCGCCCGGCTCAGTTCCGGGGCTGGTAATTCAGCGTGAAGTATAACCCGCGCCCCGGCTGATTGAAGTACTGCGCGGTCTCGTAGCGCTTGTCCAGCAGGTTCTCGATGCGCCCCTGCAGCAGCCAGTCCGCATCGACGCGATATTCGGCGCGCACATCGAGCAAGCCGTAGCCGCCCAGACGCTTGGTATTGGCCAGATCGTCGAAGCGGCGCCCTTCCGCATACAGCGCCCCCGTCAGGCGGTACGCCCCGAACTCATGGGCCGCTTCGATGCGCGTTGCCTCGGAGGCGCGGCGATTCAGCAGTTTTCCGCTATTCGCACCCGAGGTCTGGCGCGGATCCTGCAAGGTCAGCGTGCCGTTGGCCTCCCATCCGTACATCCTTGTTTGCAGCTGCGCTTCCAGGCCTTGCAGGCGCGCGGTGTTGATATTGACCGGCGCAAAGGTGACTGCATCGAAACCGATCAGACTGCTGATGTCGGTCTGATAGGCGTGCAGCGACCACCCGCCGAATGCGCCACGCCCATCCACTCCCGCCTCGATGCTGCGCGACAACTCGGGGCGCAGCGTCGCGCTGCCGAAGCCGGGATAGTACAGCTGATTGAAGGTAGGAGCCTTGAACGCCGTGCCGTAAGAGGCCGTGAGCCGCGCCGCATCGCCGATCGCGTAGCCGTAACTCAGACCGCCGGTGTTGTGTCCGCCGAACTGCTGATTGTCGTCGCGTCGCAGGCTAGCCTGCAGGCTGTGCGCACCGAAATCGCCCAGATACTGGCCGAACAGCGCCCGGTTGCGGCGCGCGGTTTGCGCAAAGGCACGGCTGCTTTCGACATGATCCTGCTGATAGTCCAGCCCCGCGGTGAGCATCTGGTCTGCCCCCAGCGCGAAATCGTTCTGCCACGACAATATGTCACGCTTGGTGTTATAGCGGTCGATGTACAGTCCGTTGAAATAGAGGTCGGAATCGTCCCGGCTGCGCCCGCCACGCAGGGTCACGCTCCAGGCTTGCAGCGGCGCAAACTTCAGCGAGCCGCCCAGCGCTTGCTGCGCCGCACGAGTTTCGTTGCCGGCGAAGATGCTGCCGTCCGACTTGCTGAAGCTGTCCGCCTGCAGCGCGTTGAAACCGGCGGTCACACCGTTGTCGAAGCGGTAGCCGCCGCGCAGCCCCAGCGACGAATTGCGGTAACCGTCCTTGTCGGGCTCGGTCACGCGGCAACCGGCTGCGCCGGGAGCGGGCTTGCCGCTACAGGCGTTGAAGCCGCCGATTTCCTGTTGATTGAGATTGGCACTAAACCAGCCTTGCTCGCCGCCGCCGCTCAGGCCGAGCGTGGCATTTGCCGTGCCATAGCTCCCCGCCGTCGCGCTGAACGACGGCATCAACGCGCCGCCGCCCTTGCGGGTGAATATCTGGATCACGCCGCCGATCGCTTCCGATCCATAGAGGCTGGCGCGCGGACCACGCACGATCTCGATGCGCTCGATCTGCGCGACGGGAATGTCCTGGAACGATGCGGTGCCGGTCGTTGCCGAACCGACCTTGACGCCGTCGACCAACACCAGCACATGGTCGGCATTCGTTCCGCGCAAATACACCGCAGTCGCCTTGCCCGCCCCGCCGCTGTTGCTGATGGTCAGGCCAGGCACGCCGCGCAGCGCATCCGGCAGCGACTGCGCCTGACGGCGCTCGATGTCCTGACGGGTGATGACGGTGACGGATGCCAATGTCGCATCGACCGACTGCGCAGTGCGCGTGGCGGTGACCAGCACCTCGTCCATGATTCCTGTCGTTTCGGCGTAGGCCAGGGGAGTGACCGCATACAACAGTGCGGCGAGGAGTTGCTTTTGTTTCATGATGACTTTCCCGAATCGGTTCCAAGGAGCCCCGTTGGAACGTGATAAAAACAGGAAATGCAAGGAAGACTTAGACGACGGCGATACCGCGTAGATACCGTCCATGCGCCTCCCGCAGCATTTTCTGAACCATGTCCGGGGCCGGTATCCGGGCTCGCAAGACCAAACGCATCGCCTTCCCATAAGATCTCTTGGGGAGCTCTCACAGTGGCATGTTGACGCGTCCACACTTGCTTACCGTTGCGGGGGCAGCACAGGCATCGCACCTGTTTCCCGTTTAACTCGTCCGCCAGCGGACGAGCACCTCGAAGCGGCGCGCACTCTACCACAGCCCGCATCCCCCGACAAAACCCCGGACTCACAAAACGCTTGCACAAGTTGCGCTTAGCATTTGACTAGCCAGCACTTTCCCAACTATAGTCGCCGTATGGAAACAGAATTGAACGCGCTGGAGAGCAAGCTCACCCAACTGATACAGGTCAGCGGCAAGTTGCGCGCGGAAAATCATCAGCTGCGCCAGGAGTTAGCGCACGCTCTCAGCGATAACCGACTCTGCAGCGACAAGATCGACAGCGCCAAGGATCGCCTGGAGAAATTGCTGTCCACCCTACCCGAAGAGACCCTATGAGCGGCGCAACCAAGACGCTGGACGTCAAGATCCTCGACCGCGAATTGCGCGTCGCCTGTCCCGAAGACGAGCGCGGCGAGTTACTCGACGCGGTCGCTTATCTGGACAAGAAGATGCGCGAAATCCGCGACACCGGCAAGGTCGCCAGCGTCGAGCGCATCGCGCTGATGGCCGCATTGAACATCACCCACGAACTGCTGACCACCAAGGTCGGTCGCGGCTTTGACCTGGCCGAGTTTAAGCGTAGAATGGATCGCATGGAGACAGCAATCGATCAGGCGTTAGCCGAACAAGATGCGCTGTTCTGAGTTGTCCCCTGCGGTGTTCGTCAGGCTCATAATTTCTTAGAACCAATACGCACAGCGTAAGGTCGCAATCCAAATCGTTACTGTTGTGCGCGTCCCCTGCGGACGTACCTGATGTAACCGGAGCGCGGCCCTCTTGGACCCAGGTTCAAGATAATTGGGTCAACGGCACAGGCGGGGGGCTTTATTCCAAGTGCGATCTTTCGGGATCGCACTTTTTATTTGTGGGCGTGAAATATGCGTTACTGGCTGATGAAATCCGAACCATCCGATGTCAGCATCGACGATCTGGCCGCGATGCCGAACCAGAGCGTGGCTTGGTATGGCGTGCGCAACTATCAGGCGCGCAACTTCATGCGCAACCAGATGAGCCTAGGCGACGGCGTGCTGTTCTACCACTCCAACTGCAAGGAGCCGGGCATCGCCGGCATCGCGAAGGTCAGTGCGCTGGCCTATCCGGACGCGACGCAGTTCGATCCGAACAGCAAATACTTCGATCCCAAGGCCACGCACGAGCAGCCGCGCTGGTTTAACGTGGACGTGCAGCTGGTGAAGAAGATTGCGCTGATCCCGCTCGACGAATTGCGCCGCCATCCGGAGCTGGCCGACATGCGCACCTTGCAGCGCGGCAACCGCCTGTCGATCACGCCGCTCGATCCGGCGGAGTGGACATTCATCACGAACCGGCTGGTGCGCGAATAGTGGAGTGGTACGCCGCTTATCTGGCGCTGGGCGCAGTCGCGGGATTTCTCGGCGGCATGTTCGGCATCGGCGGCGGCACGCTGCTAGTTCCGATACTGTTGATGCTGTTCGAGGCCCAGCATTTCCCGGCAGATAGCGCTATGCATCTGGCGCTGGGCAGCAGCATGGCGATCATCCTGTTCACCGCAGCAGCCAGCATGCGCAAGCACCACCAACACGGCGCGGTGAACTGGCGCGTCGTCATCGGCATCACACCCGGAATCCTGCTGGGAACCGCACTCGGCGCGATGCTCGCAGCGAGCGTTTCGCCGCACTTTCTAGCCATATTCTTCACGCTGTTCGTCTATTTTGCGGCGACGCAGATCCTGCTCGACGTCCGCCCGCATGCCTCGCGCCAATTGCCCGGCACCGCGGGGCTCACGCTGGCCGGTACATTCACCGGCTGGCTGAGCACCTTGGTGTCCGTCGGCGGCGGCATCATCGTCGTACCGTTCCTAGTCTGGTGCAACGTGCCGCTGCGCCACGCGATCGGCACGGCCGCCGCGATAGGCTTCCCCATCGCCGTCGGCGGCACGCTGGGCTACATATTCACCGGCATGGACGCCGCGCTGCCCGCACCGCATCTGGGTTATGTGTATCTGCCCGCGATGCTGGGCTGCGCATTCGCAAGCGTGATCACCGCCCCTCTGGGTGCGAAGACCGCACACCGCACAAATGTCGCCTTGCTGCGGAAACTGTTCGCGGTGCTGCTGCTCGCGCTGGCGACCAAACTTCTGTTCAACGTCGTGGCTTGATTCCCGCCTCGCGATCCAGTTCGCCGCTGGCCAGCTTCGCCTGATATTCGTTCAGCGCGGCTTTCACCTTGCCGCTCAGCACATACAGCCCGATCAGGTTGGGGAAGGCCATCGCCAGCACCAGCAGGTCGGTGAAGTCCACCAGACTGGAGGCGCTGGCGACCGAGGCGACAACGAGAAATCCGATGAATATGCCCTTGTACAGAATCGAGTAACGCTCGCCGAACACATACACCCAGCAACGCTCGCCGTAATACGACCAGGATATCGCCGTACTGTAGGCGAACAGCACCACCGACAGCGCCAATATCATCGGGAACCAGTCCGACACCGTCGCGAACGCAGCCGAGGTGAGCGCAGCCCCCTGACTCGCGGCGCGCAACGCCTCGTGTTCCGGCGCGTTGTACACGCCGGTGATGACGATCACCAACGCGGTCATCGTGCAAATTATCACGGTGTCGATGAACGGCTCGTACAGCGCGACCAGTCCCTGGCGCACCGGGTATTTCACCGATGCGGTAGAGTGTGCGATAGCGGCCGAACCCAGACCTGCCTCGCTGGAGAAAGCGGCGCGCTTGAAGCCCTGCACGATTGCGCCGACGATGCCGCCCGCTACGGCGATAGGCGAGAACGCCTCGGTGAATATCTTGCCCAACGCCTCCGGCACCAGCTCCGCATTACTGCCTACGATCCACAGGCATGCCCCGACATAGATGATGACCATCGTCGGCACAATCGCCTCGGCGACATGAGCGATGCGCCGCAAGCCGCCGATGATGACCAGCCCGACCGCAATCCCCATCAGCAAGCCGTAGGCTATCGGCATCTCGCGGAAGAACGGGATCTGCGCCTGCACTGCCCCCATCGACTGGCTGACCTGGAACGCGCTGCCCGCGCCGAACGAACCGAGAATGGTGAAAATGGCGAACATCACCGCCAGCACCTTGCCGGTCGTCGGAGCGCCATGCTCGGCCAGCCCCTTGGAGAGGTATTCCATCGCGCCGCCCATCAGCCTGCCGTCCGGACGCACCTCGCGATACATCTGCGCGAGGCTGGCCTCGGTAAACTTGGTGGTCATGCCGAGGAAACCGGCGACTATCATCCAGAACGTCGCGCCGGGGCCGCCGATCGAGATCGCAATCGCCACGCCGGCGATATTGCCCAGCCCGACGGTCGCAGAGAGTGCCGTGGACAGCGCCTGGAACGGCGTCACCTCGCCCTTGTCGTCCGCCGTGTGGTATTTGCCGCGAATCACGCGATACGCATGACGCATCATCCGCATATTGACGAAGTTGAAGCGCAGCGTCAGGAAAACCGCCGCAACGATCAGCCATGCGACGATGAACGGCATCGCCGGCTCGCCCGGGAACACGTCGAAAAAGATGATTTGTGCCAAAAAACCGTTGATCGTATCGAAAAATGCGTCGATGGCCACATCGGCGGCGAAGGCTTGTTGCGGCAGCAGCAACAGCGCTCCCCAGGCCGGGTTGGGGTGTTTCATGACTCTCCCTGTTTTCTTGTTGATATCGGGTCGGATTAAACCCCGAACGGACTGCGAACTCAAGCTCCCGGCGGAATTACGGCAACAAAAAAGCCGGCTTGCGCCGGCTTTTTTGTCGATCACAGAACTATTACTTCAGACCTGCGATAAAAGCGGTGATCTCTTTCAGATCTGCTTCGCTGACCTTCTGTGGAGGCATAGGCATTGCACTGTACTTGCCCTTGCTGCCCTTGGTGATGGACGTAGCCATCGTAGCCTGATCAGACTTGGCTGCGACATCTTTCCAAGCCGGGCCAACCACCTTCTTGTCCACTGCGTGGCAAGCGGTGCAGTTATTCTTCTTTGCTACTGCCGGCATGTCGGTTGCCACTGCGCTACCTGCAACCATCAGACCTGCTGCTGCGATCATGCTAACGACGATAGATTTCATGTTCTCTCCGTTTATTGATTAATTCACCTGAACAGTGCGAAGGCTTTACCTTCGGCGCTGATTCTAAACAACTCCGCCTGCCTTGCAAACCTAAATCTTGAGCGGGGCAAGCCAACAACGCGGACGGGTCATGCCAGGTTGACATGACCCGTCAAATTTCCTGCACCACGCCGGCTTCCGCCCGATGCAGCGCACAATCGCGACTTATTTCAGCGACAGCACGAATCTCGCCAGCGCCTGGCGGTCCGCCTCGCTGAGCCGGGAATTGGGCGGCATCGCAATACTGCCCCAAACACCGCTACCGCCCTTGGCGATCTTGTCCATTATTCTGGCCTCCGCACCCGCATCGCCGCGATATTTGGCCGCCACATCCTTCCATGCCGGGCCGACCACTTTCTTATCGATGGTATGGCAAACCAGGCAACCACTCTTCTTCGCCAACCCCAATGCATCGGCTTCGGACATCCCTGCCTTGACCTCGGGCTTGGCTGCTACGGCGGCCGGCTCAACCTTTACCGTCGGCGCAGCAACAGCGGGCTTCGCTGCCGACTCCGTCATGGCGACAGGCTTTTCCTGCACCACTGGCGCGGCCTTTTCGACCGGAACTGGTACGGCAGTTTGCTCCGGAGAGGGTGCCGGAGTCATGGCAACCGGGACAGACGTAGGGGCAACTGGCGGCTCCATCGCAGAACCTGCAGGCGGTTGAGTCGGGGTTTCCGGCTGGCAGCCATAGAGTGCGACCAACAACGATGCCAACAACAGATTTCGTGTACGCATGATGTTCTCCTTAGTTCAGGGGTGATTGAAAATTACAGCGATTCAGTTCGGTATTCGACAATCATGGTGTGCTTTGTTCCCGCGGCGACCGTGACCACGTTTTCGATCGCATTCACCGACTCCACGCACACCATTTCGCGCCAACCATCCGGTTGCCCCATATCGCCCATCTTGTTGGCCTTCTCGACCCACGGCGTCCACACCACGGTAGAGAGGCTGCCGGACTTGGCGACATGGATGCGGCGCTTCAGCTTGTCATCTTCGATCACGCACTCGGCTGCGGTGTCGATGTACACGCGGTCGGTTTCGCCGGAGAAGGCGATTGCGCCGTCCTGTTTGCGCAGCGTCGAGCCGCCGACCTTGTCCCAGTAGCCGCAGCCTTCCAGCCCAGTGACGCGCACCGCACCGATGTCGCCGATCTGGAAATAGGTGTGCAGCGCTTCGCCGATCACGAACGCTTCCGCGCCGGTGTTCTCGGTGGTCATTTCCATGCGCAGCGTATCGCCGACGATCACGGTCAAATCCAGCGTGCAATCGTGCGGCCATTGCGCGCGGGTCTTGTCGCTCGCCACCAGGCGCAACGTCAGACGCGTCGCGCCGTCCGGCTCCACGCCCGATTCGACCACGTTCCACGGCACGGTGCGCGCAAAGCCATGGCCCGGGAAGCTCACCTCGGACGCATGAGCGCCGAACCACGGCCAGCACACCGGCGCGCCGCCGCGGATCGACTTGCCCGCCGCCAGCTTCGCATCGCGCGACAGCCACACCACCGGCACGGATTGGCTTTTCGGTTGCCAGGTCATCAGGTGCGCGCCCTGCAGGCACAGCGATGCTGTCGCCTGTGCGTTGTCGATCTCGGCGACGACCAAGCCGCTGGCATCCTCGCGGAAAGACAGTTGCCCCTTGATGCCGAATTGCGTGTTCAATTGCTGTGCTGTATTCATGCCTACTTATCCTCTTGATTTAGTGTTTTTCAATCTGTGTCACATCGCGCACCGCGCCCTTGTCGGCCGAGGTCACCATGGCGGCATAAGCCCGTAGCGCCACGGACACCTTGCGCTGACGCTCGGCGGCGGGCTTCCATGCCTTGCTGCCTTTCGCTTCCATCGCGGCACGGCGCTGCGCCAGCTCGTCAGCGGAAATCGCCAGATCGATGGTGCGATTCGGGATGTCGATCTCTATGGTGTCGCCTTCCTGCACCAGCCCAATTGCGCCGCCGCTCGCGGCCTCAGGCGAGACGTGGCCGATGGAAAGGCCGGACGTGCCGCCGGAGAAGCGTCCGTCGGTCAGCAGTGCGCAAGCCTTGCCCAGCCCCTTGGATTTCAGGTACGAGGTCGGATACAGCATCTCTTGCATGCCCGGCCCGCCCTTCGGCCCTTCGTAACGTATCACCACCACATCGCCCGCGACGATCTGATCGGCGAGGATCGCAGCTACGGAAGCATCCTGACTCTCGAACACGCGCGCGCGTCCGGTGAATTTCAGGATGCTGTCGTCCACGCCCGCAGTCTTGACGATGCAGCCGTCCAGCGCGATGTTGCCGTGCAACACCGCTAATCCACCATCCTTGGAATAGGCATGAGCCTTGTCGCGGATGCAGCCGCTGGCGCGATCGGCATCCAGCTCCGGATACAGCATGGACTGCGAGAACGCGATGGTGGTGACGATGCCGCCGGGCGCGGCACGGAAGAACTTCTTCACATCCTCGTCGCCGGTCTGCACGATGTCCCATTGCTTCAGCCCGTCGCGCAGCGTCTTGCTGTGTACCGTACCGGCGTCGCCGTGCAGCAGCCCGGCCCTGTCCAGTTCGCCCAGAATCGCCGCGATGCCGCCCGCGCGATGCACGTCTTCCATATGGTATTCGGAGGACGGTGCGACCTTGCACAGCGTCGGCACATGACGCGACAGGCGATCCATGTCCTTCATCGTGAAATCCACGCCAGCTTCGCGCGCGATCGCAAGCAGGTGCAGCACGGTATTGGTCGATCCGCCCATCGCGATATCCAGCGCCATCGCGTTCTCGAACGCGCCGAAAGTCGCGATGCTGCGCGGCAACACCGACTCGTCGTCCTGTTCGTAATAACGCTTGCACAATTCGACAATCAACCGGCCCGCCCCTAGGAACAGCTCCTTGCGTTGAGCGTGCGTCGCCACCAGCGAGCCGTTGCCCGGCAGCGACAGGCCCAACGCTTCCGTCAGGCAATTCATCGAATTCGCGGTGAACATGCCGGAACAGGAACCGCAAGTCGGACAGGCGGAACGCTCGATGGCGTCCACCTCCTCGTCGCTGTAATGGCTGTCGGCGGCGGCGACCATCGCGTCGACCAGATCGAGGCCTTTGACCTTGCCCTGCCAGTTGACCTTGCCGGCTTCCATCGGCCCGCCGGAAACGAACACCACCGGAATGTTCAGGCGCATCGCCGCCATCAGCATGCCCGGCGTGATTTTGTCGCAGTTGGAGATACACACCAGCGCGTCGGCGCAGTGCGCGTTGACCATATATTCCACGCTGTCGGCGATCAGGTCGCGGCTGGGCAGCGAATACAGCATGCCGTCGTGGCCCATCGCGATGCCGTCGTCCACCGCGATAGTGTTGAATTCCTTAGCGATGCCGCCGGCCTTCTCGATCTCGCGCGCCACCAGCTGCCCCATATCCTTGAGGTGGACATGGCCGGGCACGAACTGGGTGAACGAGTTGGCGATCGCGATGATGGGCTTGCCGAAGTCGCCGTCGGTCATGCCTGTGGCGCGCCACAGGGAGCGCGCGCCGGCCATGTTGCGGCCGTGGGTGGAGGTGCGGGAACGATATGCGGGCATGTTGTCTCTCTAAAAAATTGCAGGGCACGTATAATTGACCGCTCGATTTTAACCCAATACCCCATGCTCGTTCATCCGCAATTCGACCCCGTCGCCCTGCAACTCGGCCCGCTCGGCATCCACTGGTATGGCCTGATGTACCTGGCCGGCTTCATGACTTTTCTGTGGCTGGGCCGCAAGCGCATCGCCGCATTGCGTCGCCCCCCTATCGATGCCAAACAGCTCGATGACCTGCTGTTCTACGGCGTGCTCGGCGTGATCCTCGGCGGGCGGTTGGGTTATGTGCTGTTCTACAAGTTCTCGTATTACGCCGGACATCCGCTGGAGATCTTCGCGCTGTGGCAGGGCGGCATGTCGTTCCACGGCGGCTTCCTCGGCGTGCTGGTCGCACTGGTCTGGTTCGCGCACAAGCAGCGGCTGCACTGGCTGCAACTGACCGACTTCATCGCGCCGCTGGTGCCGCCCGGACTCGCGTTCGGCCGGCTGGGCAACTTTATCAACGGCGAACTGTGGGGACGCCCCTCCGACATGCCTTGGGCGATGGTCTTCCCCAACGTCGACGAACTGCCGCGCCACCCGTCGCAACTGTACGAATTCGCGCTGGAAGGCGTGCTGCTGTTCGTCCTGCTGTGGCTGTACGCACGCAAGCCGCGCCCGGTCGGCGCGCTATCCGGGCTGTTCCTGATCGGCTACGGCAGCTTCCGTTTCCTGGTCGAGTTCACACGCGAACCGGACGGACATCTTGGACTGCTGTCCATGGGCATGAGCATGGGACAGTGGCTGAGCCTGCCTATGATGATCGCCGGCATCCTGCTGATGCGTTACAGCAAACGACGCCCGGTTTGACTCGCATCGGGCGCACGCACACCATTCCGGCCACATAGACCTTGGACGATCTCTCCATCAATGCGCTGTTAGGCATCCTGCTGTTGTTGCTGATTTGCAGCGCGTTCTTTTCCGGCTCGGAAACCAGCATGATGGCGATCAACCGCTATCGCCTGAACAGCCTGTTGCGCAAGGGCAATCGCAGCGCCAGGCTGACCAACCGACTGCTCGGACAAGTGGACAAGCTGCTCGGCTCCATCCTGCTGGGCAACACGCTGGTCAACGTCGCCGCGGCCGCCGTCACCAACATCATCATCCTGCGCCTGTTTGGACAGGATGATCTGGCGATATTGCTGGGCACGCTGGCAATCACTTTTGCGTTGCTGGTATTCAGCGAAATCATGCCCAAGATCATCGCGGCGAGCTATCCGGAACGCATCGCCTTGCCCGCAAGCTATGTGCTCACGCCGCTGATCACCCTGTTCCACCCGGTCGTTTCGATCGCGGGGGGCATGGTGAAAGGACTGCTGTGGCTGCTGCGCATCAAGATAGAAACCGACCAGAGCAAGCAGAAGATGACGCTGGAGGAACTGCGCGGACTGGTGCTGGATGCCGAACACTTCCTGCCGCGCAAGCACCAGAAGATGCTGCTTAACCTGGTCGATCTCGAACGCATCACCGTCAACGACGTGATGATTCCGCGCAACCAGATCGAGGCACTGAATATAGGCGCGGATGCGGACGAGCTACGCCAGCAGATCATCACCAGCCATCACACGCTGCTCCCGGTGTATGCCGATACTCCCGGCAACATCATCGGCATCCTGCACATGAAACGGGTGCCGGCGCTGCTCCAGGACGCGACGCTGGACATGGCGCAACTGCGCGAGACACTGTACGAACCCTACTTCATCCCGTCGGATACGCCGCTGCTCAAGCAGCTGCAGCATTTCCAGGAACGCCAGGCGCGACTCGGGATGGTCGTGGACGAATACGGCGAACTGCTGGGACTGGTGACGCTGGAGAACATCCTCGAAGAGATCGTCGGCGAATTCACCACCCAGTCCCCGACCCAGACCGGGAAGTTCCTGCGCCAGGACGACGGCAGCTTCCTGCTGGAGGGCAGCAGCAGCCTGCGCGAACTGAACCGCAAGCTCGGACTGCATCTGCCTCTGGCAGGCGCAAAGACACTCAACGGGCTGATCCTCGAACATCTCGAAGACATTCCGGAGGCCGGCACCAGCCTGAAGATCGCCGACTATCCGATCGAGATCATCCAGACCCAGGACCGCAGCGTGAAAGTAGCGCGCATCTTCCCTGCGCGGACAAACGCCAGAACGTAAGGCCGCACCATGCCCCTACTGCTTTACAAGCAGTGCAAAGCTCGGCATCATGCCCGTCAATCCTGAAAGCACCCTGAGGGAAACGCTATGGCAGTCGCCCGCAAGACAGATAAAGCAAAAGAATATTCCTACCTGTGGGAAGGCAAGGACAAGTCCGGCAAACGGGTCAAGGGCGAAATGCGCGGGCCCGGCGAGGCCACAGTATCCGCACACTTGCGCCGTCAAGGCATTCAGGTAATCAAGATCAAAAAACTGCGCAGCACCGGAAAACCAGTCAACGAGAAGGACATTTCGCTATTCACCCGTCAGCTCGCCACCATGATGAAATCCGGCGTGCCGCTACTGCAGGCGTTCGACATCGTCGGCAAGGGGCACAGCAATCCCTCCGTGGCGCGGTTGCTGTTCGATATCAAGACCGACGTCGAGACCGGCAGCAGCCTGCAGCAGGCCTTTAAGAAATATCCGCTGTATTTCGACGAACTGTACTGCAACCTGATCGGTGCAGGCGAAGCGGCCGGTATTCTGGACACACTGCTGGACCGGCTGGCGACCTACAAGGAAAAAATCCAGGCGATCAAGAGCAAGATCAAATCGGCGCTGTTCTATCCTGTCTCGATCATCGTAGTCGCCTTCATCATCACCGCCGTGATCATGATTTTCGTGATCCCCGCGTTCAAGGAGCTGTTCTCCAGCTTCGGCGCGGATTTGCCCGCGCCGACGCTGTTCATCATGGCGATCTCCGATTTCTTCGTCACTTACTGGTGGCTGATTTTTGGCGGCATCGGAGGCGGGCTCTATAGCTTTTTCTATTTCTGGAAACGCAGCAAGAAGATGCAGGCCGTGATGGATCGACTGTTGCTCAAGCTGCCGATCTTCGGCGAACTGATCCGCAAGGCCAGTATCGCTCGCTGGAGCCGTACGCTGGCCACGATGTTTGCCGCCGGCGTGCCGCTGGTCGAAGCCTTCGACTCGGTTGCAGGTGCGGCCGGCAATGCGGTGTATTTCGATGCCACAAAATACATTCAGCGCGAAGTCAGCTCCGGCAACAGCCTGACCGTCGCGATGCAGAATACCGAAGTCTTCCCCAGCATGGTGCTGCAGATGGTCGCCATCGGCGAGGAAGCCGGTTCGCTCGATGCGATGCTGAGCAAGGTGGCCGACTTCTACGAGGCCGAAGTGGACGACGCCGTCGAAGCGCTGTCCAGCCTGATGGAGCCCATCATCATGGTGGTGCTCGGCACGCTGATCGGCGGCATGGTGGTCGCGATGTATTTGCCGATCTTCAAGATGGGCCAGGTGGTTTAACGAAACCGTAGGGGCGCGATTGTGTCAATTCCACACGCAGCTTGCTGTGTAGTGGATTGCCCGACTTTGTTGTATCGCGCCCTACTCTCCGCATATAACAACAAGAAGGGCGCGATGAATCGCGCCCCTACAATCCATGACCGAATTATTCGAGCTTCTTCAATCCTCCCCTCCCGCATTTACCGGCGTCTGCGCCGTGCTCGGATTGATGGTCGGCAGCTTCCTGAACGTCGTGATCCACCGCTTGCCGAAAATGATGGAGCTCGGCTGGCAGCAACAGTGCGCCGAACTGCGCGGCGAACAGCCCTCCGAAATGCCGCGCTACAACCTGCTCGTGCCTCGCTCCGCCTGTCCGCACTGCAATCACGCCATCGGCGCGATGGAGAACATTCCGGTCATCAGCTATCTGCTGCTGCGCGGCAAATGCAAGGGCTGCGGCGCGGCCATCTCGCCGCGCTACCCCATTATCGAAACCATCAGCGGCGTGCTGAGCGCCTACGCGGCATGGCACTTCGGTTTCGGTTGGGCGGCAGCAGGCGCACTGCTGCTGGTCTGGGCGCTGCTGGCGCTGACCGCGATAGACTTCGACACCCAATTGCTGCCTGACGACATCACGCTGCCGCTGCTATGGATCGGCCTGCTGCTCAACAGCTTTGGCACGTACACCGACCTGCACAGCGCGGTGCTCGGCGCGATATTCGGCTACCTGTCGCTGTGGAGCGTGTACTGGCTGTTCAAACTCGCCACCGGCAAGGAGGGCATGGGCTACGGCGACTTCAAGCTGCTCGCCGCGCTGGGCGCCTGGCTGGGCTGGCAGATGCTGCCGCTGATCATCCTGTCGTCCTCATTCGTCGGCGCCGTGGTCGGCATCACGCTGATCGTCGCGGCGCGCCATGGCCGCAACATCCCCATCCCGTTCGGCCCCTATCTGGCCGGCGGCGGACTGATCGCCCTGTTCTGGGGAACGGCCCTGACGCAGGGCTACCTGCAATTGCTCGCCGCACCATGATCCTTCGACAGGCTCAGGACAGGCGGCTGGTCGTCGGCCTCACCGGCGGCATCGGCAGCGGCAAGAGCACCGTAGCCGACCTGTTCGCCGGACACGGCGCAGCCATCATAGACACCGATGCCATCGCGCACCGGCTGACCCAGAGCGGCGGCATCGCCATCCCGGCAATCCGCGCCGCATTCGGCGAACGCTACATCGGACATGACGGCGCGCTGAATCGCCCGGAGATGCGTGCGCTGGCATTCGCCGATCCCGCAGCCAGACAACGGCTCGAAGAGCTGCTACACCCGCTGATACTCTCGCTGGCCGAATCCGAACTCGCTCAGAACGCCGCTGCGCCCTACGCGATCCTCGTCGTACCGCTGCTGCCGCGGGCCCCGGCGTTCCGCCGCCTGGCGCAGCGCGTGCTGGTCGTGGACTGCGACGAACAGGCCCAACTGACACGCGTCGTTCGGCGCAGCGGCCTGACCGAAACGGAAGTGCGTGCAATCATCGCCAGCCAGACGCCGCGCACCGAAAGGCTTGCACTGGCCGACGACGTCATCCGCAACGACGGCGATCTCGACGGCCTGGCCGCACAGGTCGCCGCACTGCATCGCAGTTATATGCAAAACAACGATTGACGATATGCCGAAATCCAATATATCGTTCGCCCCCAATAACCCAACTACCATGCACCGAGCGACAACAGCGTGATCAGCTACGAGTTTCCTCTGAATGAAAAGATGCGCACCCTGCTGCGCCTTGAGGATTTGTTCGCCCGCATGAGATATTTCACCGCGCAGGACAGCAGCATGGAGCACCACGCCGCGCTGACCACGCTGTTCGAAATTCTCGAAGTGTCCAGCCGCGCTGATCTGAAATCGGAGCTGCTGCAAGAACTGGAACGCCAGAAACGCCTGCTCGCCGCACTGCACAACAATCCCGCGATTTCAGAAGTTGCACTGGACGCGATCCTGGGCGAAATCGAACATATCTCCACCGACCTGCTCGCGATGAGCGGCAAGATCGGCCAGCACCTGCGCGACAACGAATGGCTGATGGGTATCAAGCAGCGTGCCTGCATGCCCGGCGGCACCTGCGAATTCGACTTGCCTTCCTACCACTACTGGCAGGAGCAAGACGCCCAATCGCGCCGCCGCGACCTGCAGGCCTGGCTGGCCCCGTTACTGCCGATCGAAGGCGGCATGAGCATCGTGCTGCGCCTGCTGCGTGAAAACGGCAAGGTGCTGCGCTTCACCGCCCATCAGGGCGCATTCCAGCAGATGCAGGGCGGACGCGTCGCCCAGATGCTGCGCGTCAGCCTGAATCGCGACCTGGCCTGCATACCCGAAGTCGGTGCCAACAAATACGCCATCAACATCCGCTTCATCGCCGCCGACTACGCGGCGAAGACCACGCGGTGCGATCAGGACGTCCCGTTCGAACTGACCTTCTGCAGCCTGTCCTCGTAATGTCTAAAAAACCTGTCGTCGCCTGCCCGCAATGCGGCAAAGAGCACCAATGGGATACCAATAATCGCTTCCGTCCGTTCTGCAGCGAGCGCTGCAAGATGATCGATCTGGGGAAGTGGGCGAACGAAGAATATCGCGTCGAACAACGCGAGCAGGACTTACCGGAAACCGATCACCAAGCCTGACGCAACAGCGCGACACCATGCGCGCCATGTTGCCAAACCGTCTCCATATCGCCCAGCTGTAGCCCGCCCAGCGCATACACCGGGATCGTCGCACCCGCCGCGATAGACTCGAAACTCTCCCACCCCAGATGCGGCGCACCCGGATGGGACTTCGTCGGCAACACCGGCGACAGCAACGCGAAGTCGCACCCCAGCGCTTCAGCCCTGCGTAACTCCTCCGCGCTATGACAGGACGCGGCGCACCAATCCACTGCCGGGCGCTCGTTCAGTTGCGCAAGTTGCGCACCGGTCAGCTGCACCCCATCCGCACCGACCTCCTGCGCCAGTTCCACATCGCCGTTCAGCAGCACCCTCGCGTCATGCGCATGCGCCAGCGCCACCACGCGCCGCGCCAGTTTGCGCAACTCGTCGCGAGCAAGATTCTTCTCGCGCAACTGCACCAGCCGCAGCCCGTTAGTCAGCGCCGTCTCCAGCCGTCGCATGAATTCCTCCACGCCCAGCTCGGCGGCATTGCTGATCGCATACAGCGGCGGCAACTCCAGCGCACGCAGGATGGGCGCATTGGCGGGGAGAATGGGCGTAACCAGAACTTGCGGCGGATGCTGCCACGCGAACTGCTGTCCCTCGTGCGGATGCAGTTCGCCGCTCCACGCCGTCACTCGGAAGAAGTTCAGCCGCACCGTCGCGTGCGGATAGGTGAACACGCGGGTGATCCACGGATAGGCGGTCTCGACCTCGATGCCGAGTTCCTCGCGCAGTTCGCGCACCAGCGCATGGCGCGCCGTCTCGCCGGGCTCGACCTTGCCGCCGGGAAATTCCCAGTAGCCGGCCCAGATTTTGTCGGGTGGACGTTGGGCGAGGAGGAAGGAGTTGTCGGGACGCTGGAGGACGGCGGCAGAGACCTCGACGATTTTGCTGTTTGCTGTTGAATTACTCAATGTGACTTCATCCTAATTAGGCCGTTCGTGCTGATAACCAGCGACTTGGCTGGCGTCTTTTGACGGCCTAATCGAATGGCTATGTCGAAGCGTGAATGGCTGAAACTAAAACAACACCGTCGGGGGTAGCCCGACAGCTAGTCACTTTTCTTGTCTTGCCAAGAAAAGTAACCAAAAGAAATCGCCCCCGGTTTGCCGCCCGCTTCGCGGGTTCCCTGCGTTGCTCGACTGGTCAGGCGGCTGCGGAACTCGCGCTACGCGCTCAGACAGTCCTCGCCGACTACCCCTGACCAGCCTCCGCTACT
>Ga0172379_10000311_pt1 | contig 129438 bp, 89 predicted proteins | sample GrowelOW334metaG_FD_119756 | JGI IMG/M metagenome (GOLD analysis project Ga0172379, IMG submission 119756) | Groundwater microbial communities from an aquifer near a municipal landfill in Southern Ontario, Canada - Groundwater well OW334 metaG | ecosystem: Environmental > Aquatic > Deep... | reverse complement strand
TCGTGATGAATTTTGAGAAAAGATAATCGCTGTCATGTGGTCCCGGCGATGCTTCCGGATGGTATTGCACGCAGAACGCCGGGTATTGCTTGTGCTCAAATCCTTCTACCGTCTGATCGTTCAAGTTGATATGCGTCAGCTCCACCTGCGACTGATCCATCGATTTCCAATCCACCGCAAAGCCGTGGTTCTGTGATGTGATTTCGATGACGTTTGTCTTCAGATTCTTTACCGGATGATTTCCACCGCGGTGGCCGAACTTTAACTTATATGTTTTTCCACCCAAAGCGAGTCCGAGCAGCTGATGTCCGAGGCAAATTCCAAAGATCGGTTTTTTACCAAGCAGTTGTTTAATGTTTTGAATTGCATATTTCACTGCGTCCGGATCTCCCGGCCCGTTTGAGAGAAATATGCCGTCTGGATTCATTGCCAAAACCTGTTCTGCCGATGTGCTCGCGGGAACCACTGTCAAATCACACCCATATGCTGTCAACCGCCGGAGAATGTTTTGCTTCACGCCATAATCATAGACGACTACTTTATAGAGTGCATTATTAGTTTCGCCATTCTTTGTGTGAAGTGCATAGTTGGTCCGGTCCAATTCGTTCCAGCGATACTCTTTCTGCGTTGTGACTTTCTTTGCCAGATCGAGTCCGTTCATGTCCGGCGAAGCTTTCGCTTTCGCGATGAGCGATGCATCGTCCAGGTCTATCGTAGAAATAACGCCGCGCATTGCTCCCTGTGAACGGATGATCTTCGTCAGCATCCGTGTATCGATCCCCTGGATGGCGAGGATGTTATTCTTTTTCAGCCAATCACCCAGCGATGAATTCGCCCGCCAGTTGCTGTAAAAATCAAAATATTCTTTTACAATGAATCCGCTCACCTGCGGCTTCACCGATTCCAGATCTTCCGTATTGATGCCGTAATTTCCGATCAGCGGATAGGTCATTGTCACAATCTGTCCGGCATAGGATGGGTCCGTCAGGATTTCCTGATATCCGGTGATGCTGGTGTTAAAGCAAACTTCTCCCATGGTCTCACCTTCTGCACCGAAATGCTCTCCTGTAAAGACCGTTCCGCTCTCTAATGCTAATTTTGCAATCATGCTGTACGTTCACGCCGCGTTGCGCGGCAACTAATCCATAGATATAGTGATAGGCTGAAGTAAAAATACGAAAAATTTGTTGACATCTGAAGTACATTTTTGGATATTATAGGAGTCTTAGAGGAGCGGTGCACACAAGTACCCATGCAGAGAGCGGAAACAGCTCGGCGAAGCACAGGGAAAAGGTTTGCAAATAGCATCGCCGAAAGCATTCAGCGCGTTTCCGTTGAATGCTTGGGCTGCAAGAATACGACTTGCGGACTGTTGTTCCGAAATATCGGGACAGAGCACTATGGACATTCTGCAGAGAATATTTTTTGCCGTTATGCATACCGGTAGCATTCATTCCAACGTAGAGAGTCGAAAGTGCTTCTCTACGTTTTCCGTTTTAAAGAGGTGCATCAATGCTGCCCCGCATATCAGCCGGGAGTGTGGTCACCGGAAATGGCAAAGGATATGAATATTGTACTGATTGGTTACGGTAACATGGGGCATGAAATCGAATCGATCGCTCAACAGCGAGGGCATTCGGTCATTGCAACATTCTTCGTTGATGAACCCCTTCCCCCGGCAACCTCCGATTTCTTCAAGAAAAACACCATTGATTGCTGTATCGACTTCTCTTCAGCAGATGCAGTCCGGCATAATGCGGAAACATGCAGTACACTGAAGATCCCGCTCGTAGAAGGGACAACCGGCTGGCATCAGCAGAAAGAAGAAATTCTGGAGATCGTCCGGAAAAACGGCGGTACATTCGTGTACGGAAACAATTTTTCCGTCGGAGCACAGATGTTCTTCCGGATTATCCGCGATGCGGTTGAATTGATGAATGGATTTTCCGAGTATGATGCCGCCATTCACGAAACACATCACACAAAGAAGAAGGACGCCCCGAGCGGAACCGCTCTGACGCTGGCCCAAATGATCCTTGCCCGATTGAAGCGAAAAAATACTATTAAAGCGCTGACCGATTTGACACCGCTCCAACCGAACGAGCTGAGCGTTTCCAGCTCCCGCCTCGGCAGCGTCTTCGGAACACATTCCGTGATGTTTCACTCCCCTGCCGATGAGATTGAACTGATCCATCGCGCGCATAACCGTTCCGGTTTTGCTGCCGGTGCCGTGCTGGCAGCGGAATTAACGAAGGAATTCCCGGGAATATTCTCCTTCGAAGAACTTGTCTTTGAAAAATCATTCAATCATTAAATAAGAAGGACTTTTTATGGCATCACAATTTACATTCCGAGGCGTTGCGACCGCTCTGGTTACACCAATGCTGCCGGGGGGCGAGATCGATTTTGAAGCGCTGAAAGAATTGGTGGAATTTCAGATCGTTAACGGCGTGAATGGATTGGTACCTGTCGGAACGACCGGAGAAAGCGCCACCATGACCGCAGAAGAAGACCATCGTGTGATCGACGCAGTGATGGAACAGGCGAATGGAAGAGTTCCCATCATCGTTGGCGCAGGCAGCAATTCCACGCGCGAAGCGGTTGCCGCTGTTGCGTATGCGAAAAAAGCGGGCGCGAACGCCGTCATTTCCGTCGGGCCGTACTACAATAAACCGACGCAGCAGGGTTTCTTCGAACATTACAAAGCCATCACAGAAGAAGTGGATCTGCCTGTTTATATTTATAATGTTCCGGGACGGACCGGCAGCAACATCAACGCCGAAACGACACTGAAACTTGCCGAACTGCCGGGCATTGCCGGTATCAAGGAAGCATCCGGCAATATGGGTCAAGTGATGGAGATCTTGCGCCATCGCCGCCGTCATTTCGTCGTCCTTTCGGGCGATGACGCGTTGACACTGCCGATGATGGCTGCTGGTGCGGACGGTGTCATCTCCGTTGTCTCAAACGAAGTCCCTGCAGACTTCACACAAATGGTCGCACTCTGCCTGGAAGGTGATTTTGTGAAAGCGCGCGCGCTGCACGAACGGCTTTTTGACTTGATGAATATGAACTTCATTGAATCGAATCCCATCCCCGCAAAATGCGCACTTTCCATGATGGGAATGATCCACGAAGCGTACCGACTGCCGTTGACACCGATGACGCTCGACCATAAATTCCAGTTGCGCCGCGTGCTGGAAGAACTTTCATTAGTGGAGCATGTGGGTGTATGATGGATGTAATAATATTACAGCAATCTGTGGAACAAGAATTTCAGCAACAGTCAAAACGTGCTGCCAAAGTGTTTTCAACTTTCATCGATCTGTTGGACCGGGGGATCGTCCGCACGGTTGAAAAGAAGAATGGTGAATGGATCGTCAATGCATGGGTGAAGCAAGGAATTCTCCTCGGGTTCCGACTGGGGAAGTTGAGGTCCATTCCCGGCTCCACTCCGTTTTCCTATTTTGACAAAGATACTTATCCGCTGAAGAAGCTTTCAACGAAAAACAATATCCGTGTTGTCCCCGGCGGTTCTGCCGTACGGAAAGGTGCGTACATCGCTCCGTCCGTGATCATTATGCCCCCGGCATATGTCAACGTCGGCGCTTATGTCTCCGGCAATACGATGATTGATTCTCACGCGCTGGTCGGTTCGTGTGCCTTCATCGGCGAGCGGGTGCATCTCAGTGCCGCTTCCCAGATCGGCGGGGTGCTGGAACCGATCGGCTCACTGCCGGTGATTGTGGAGGACGATGTGATGATCGGCGGAAATTGCGGGATCTATGAAGGAGCATTAATCAAGCGAAGAGCAGTAATTGGCACAGGAGTCATTCTGAACAGCTCTACTCCTGTCTATGACCTCGTCAATGAAACAATTATCCGGAAAAATCAACACGGTTCGATTGTGATCCCTGAGAATGCTGTGGTCGTCGCGGGCAGCCGTGCCATCGATACCCCTTATGCAAAGAAACTCGGATTGAGTCTTTATACGCCGATGATCGTGAAATATCGCGATGAGAAGACTGATGCAAAAACAGCGTTGGAAGAGAGTTTACGGTAAGGATGTGGAAAGGAAAGTGACTGTTTAATCACTTTCCTTCCAGATTATATTGCTGAATTTTCGTATACAGTGTTTTTAAGGAGATTCCCAGGATCTTTGAAGCGAGGTTCTTATTCCACTTCGTATTTGTCAGTACTCCTGCAATATGTTCCTTCTCCAATTCTGCCATTGAAATTGCTGAACCAACAATACTCGATTTTACTCCCGCTGATGACTGCTCAATAAAAAATTGCTCCGGTAATGCAAGGTCTCTGCGCCGGATGAACTCGTCCGGCGACAGAACTATGGCTCGTTCCAGCACATTCTCCAATTCCCGTACATTTCCCGGCCAGGAATAATTGAGCAATGCTTCCGCTGCCTCAGGATGAAGCTGCTTCTTCTCCCGCGGAAGACTTTTTCTCTCCAGAATATTCTGAGAGAGTAACAAAATATCCTCTTTTCGCTGCTGTAACGATGGAAGCGTAATGGCAATAACATTCAGTCGGTACCATAAATCTTCACGGAATCTTCCCGCTTTCACTTCGTCCGCTAGATGCTTATTGGTGGCAGAAATGATTCGCACATCGGAACGGAGCGATTTGTTTCCCCCCACGCGCCGGAATTCACCGGTCTGTATAAAACGGAGCAGTTTTGGTTGGAACAATTGGTTTACTTCGCCGATCTCGTCCAGAAACAGTGTGCCGCCATTGGCGATCTCTACAAGTCCCTGCCGCATGGACTGAGCGTCGGTAAATGCCCCTTTCTCATGTCCGAACAATTCACTTTCAATAAGCGTATCGGGAATTGAGGCGCAGTTCAATGCAACAAACGGTTTCTCGGCACGAGGAGATTGTTTATGCAGGAATGTTGCAAACAATTCCTTTCCCGTTCCGCTGGCTCCTTCCAGCAGTACCGTAGAATCACTCGGCGCCACTCGTGCCGCCATGTCCATCACCTTCAGAAATTCCTTGCTCTTTCCCACCAGTTTGGATGATTGTGCAAGCCGGGAGATCTCGGAACGCATCACTTTATTTTCGATCAGCAACGACCGTTTCTCCAGCGCCAGGGATACCATGGAAAGAAGCTCGTCGAACTCATATGGCTTCGTCAGGAAATGAAACGCGCCCAAACGCATACACTCCACGGCTATCCGCACATCGTTCACTCCGGTAAGCATGATCACCTGCGTATCGATATAGTTCTGTTTGATAAACGTCAGAACTTCGATCCCATCCACTCTCGGCATCCGTACGTCCAGTAAAACAATGTCAAAGACTTGTTCCTGCAATTTGTTGATCGCAACAGTGCCGTCTTCCGCCGTTATAACGGAATATCCCTCGGCAACAAGTGATGAATCAAGCATTTTCCTGAAATCACTCTCGTCGTCTGCAACCAGTATCCGCGCGGTATTTTTACTTTTCGCCATAATCTCCGGTAAAATATAACTTATTATGCACTCACCCACAAAGTCTATTTTGAGTCTCGTGTGATAATTTAGTACTTTATAGAACAAACAACTATTAACCACAACACATTATCATCCATGCGCACAGCACTGCTCTTAACTGCGTCAAATATTTTCATGACATTCGCCTGGTACGGCCATTTAAAATTTAAAGAAGTAACATTATGGAAAGTTGTCCTTGCCAGCTGGGGGATCGCTTTTTTCGAATATTGTTTGATGGTACCGGCAAACAGAATGGGACATGGCGAGTTCAACGCTGCTGAATTGAAAACCATTCAGGAGATCATCACTCTTGTCGTTTTCTCCGTTTTTTCCGTTCTCTATCTAAAAGAAGAATTGCGATGGAATTATATTGTCGGATTTATTTTCATTATCGCAGCTGCATTTTTCATATTCAAAAAGTGGTGATAATAATCTCTCCTGAATACTGGATTATCCCCTGTTCCATCTACACTGCTCACTGGGTGTAATGGAACCTTAAAAAACCGCATTCAAAAATCATTAGATACAAATAGCCCCGATTCACCGGAATTTTTCTGTCATTGACCGAAAACACCGCAACATTCTTTCATTTCCGATGTAAATTACCGCCGAAGTTCTTTGATACCATTGCCTATTTTTGCGATTTCTTAATTTTGTTTCATTTTATTGTAATAAGGATGAAACTATCGTATATTGGAAACCGTAGAAACCATATCGGTTTCCTACAATATATTATCGAATCGTTCGTCAATCAATGCAGGAAATCTGCATTTTTTAACGAAACAATGGAAACCATAAAAACGTTACAGGTTTCCAGGAACAAGTCAAAGGAGACTTCAGTGTCTGACATTGAATTAAAAAACAGAATTTATGAAGCGGCGAGAGAGACTTTTTTCGTCAACGGATTCAGTAAAACAACAATGGAAGAATTTGCGCACAGTATGGGCATGAGCAAAAAAACGATCTACAAATTTTTCCCAAGCAAAGAAGATCTGGTGAAAGAGATCACGCGGGAGAAGATTCGCTCCATCCATGCTCAATGTGAATGTTTCCGAACGGATGATTCAATCGAATTCCTGGACCGTATTAAATCGACAATCAATTACCTGTCAGCCGAAATGCAAAAAATGAAACCACAATTCTATCTGGATATTCAGCGAACCATGCCGGACCTATGGAAGGAAGTCGATACTTTCCGGAATGAGAAAGTGACGAATGATTTTGCGCAGATGGTAAAACAGGGTGTCGATCTTGGAATCTTCCGAAAAGATGTAAACGTCCAGGTTTTTGTTTTAATGTACGCTGCCGCTATGCAGACTGTCATTAATCCCGTTACGTTGTCGCATCTCCCGGTCTCAATTGATCAGGCGTATCAAGCAGCCGTCACAGTCTTTTTCGAAGGTATGATGACGGATGAAGGAAGAAATAAATACAGAACAAAACTCACAGTTCACTCGAAAGAAGAGGTTGTCCTATAATGAAAAATAGAATCCTTGCAGCACTCATATTGATTATTTCCCTCAGTACAGCACAACAAAAAATATTGCTCACGGTCGAACAGGCAGTGCAGACCGGTCTGGAAAACAGCAAGATGCTGAAGTCTTCCCAGTTTAAAGTTACCGCCGCAGAGGCAAAATCGAGCGAAACAAATGCACTCGGACTCCCGTCGCTGAAATTGAATGCGAACTACTCTCGCTTAAGCGAGGTCGATCCGTTCAAATTGAAATTCCCCGCGTATGGTATTAATGATCCGATAACCAATATTGTCAAATTTCAGTCGATTGAGCAGGCGCTCGGGGACAATATCGTCAATAATTATGGTGTGAAACTTACAGTGCAGCAGCCTCTCTTCACCGGCAATAAAATTTCCGGCGCTGAAGATATCGCCGAATTTTCGCACGAGGCGGCAAAGCAGGATTTCAGCAAAGATCGATCCGATCTTATTTACAATGTGAAAAATGCATACTGGAATGTCTATCGCGCCATCGAATTCAAAAAAGTGGTGGATGAGAACGTCGGCCAGATCAGAGCGCATGCATCGGATGCCGAAAATATGATGAAGCAGGGGCTTCTGACTAATAATGATTTGTTGAAGGTGCAGGTACAGCTTTCCGATGCGCTTGTCCGACAGATCGATGCAAAAAACAACGTTTTGCTTACAATGATTGCTTTGAATAATACGCTCGGCTTGCCACTTTCTACTGAAATCGAGATCGCCTCAGCGCTGCAGCCGAATTCTGTTTCGAGCCAGGAGATTGACGCATTGGTGAAGAAAGCAGTCGAAAATCGGCCGGAAATTCTCGGCATGAATGCCCGCGTGAAAGCTAGTGAATCTGGCTTGACCGTGGCACGTTCGGGATGGTATCCGCAGATCTATCTTGTCGGCAATTACAATTATCTCCGGCCCAATCAACGAATCTTTCCGACGAAGGATGAATTCAAAGGAACGTGGGATGTGAGCATCTCTCTTTCTTACGATCTCTGGAACTGGAACACCTCTGGAAGTCAATCCACCCAAGCGGAAGCACAATTGTCGCAGGCAGAACAGGGTTTGTCACAATTAAAGGATGTTATCACGCTGGAGGTCACCCAAAGCTATCTGGCATTGAATCAGGCCAGGGAACGATCGGAAGTGGCGCAAAAAGGAGTTGAACAGGCGGAAGAGAATTACCGCGTCACCAATGAACGATACAAAAAAGGATTAAACGTCAATTCGGATCTTCTCGATTCTGAAGTGGCCTTGTTAACGGCGAAACTAAACTACACACAATCGCTTGTGGATTATGAACTTGCAGCCGCCCGCCTGATAAAATCGGTCGGTGAATAATACGAATTCCAAACATCAACTAAAGGGTTAAGAACAATGACGAAATATCGAATCATATCAATCTCCATCGTAGTCCTGGGTGTTTCACTCGGATTTATTATGAACAACCAGTCTTCGGAAAACAATTCTTCCCAATCCTCCTCTGCAAAGACAGGCGGAATCGCTACATCGTATTCCGTTTCTGTTGTCACCGCAAGCAAACAAACCGTGACGGACAATTTTTCGCTTACGGGAACTATTGCCGCCAATAACGACGTCACAATCATATCCGAAACGCAGGGCCGCGTGGTGAAAGTGCATGCGCAGGTGGGTGATTTCAAACAGGCCGGTTCGGTTCTGGTTGAGGTCGATGCTGAATTAAAAGAAGCGAATTTTAAGACCGCCTCGATGACATTTGAAAAAGCAAAAAAGGATCTCGAACGGTTCGAATCGCTGTATAAAGATAACTCCGTCTCAGAATCTCAGATCGAGCAGGCGCGATGGAGTTTTCAAAATGCCGAAGCACAATATATCGTAGCAAAACGTCAATTAAAGGATACTAAGATCACGACTCCGATCTCCGGTATCATCACCGCGCGGAACGTCGATATCGGATCGATGGTGCAAGGTGCCCCGCAATCTACCGTCATCGCGAACGTTGTTGATATTTCGAAACTGAAAGTAAAGATCAGTGTGGCCGAAAAGGATGTGTTCAAATTAAAGGTCGGTGATAATGTCATCGTCACGACGGATATATATCCGGATGCAGAATTCGACGGCAGAATCTCTACGATCTCCGCAAAAGGAGACGAAGCACATACCTATCCTGTTGAGGTTCGTATCGACAACAGTGCAAAATATCCCTTAAAAGCCGGTATGTTCGGACGGGTGGAATTCACACTGAAGAGCGGCAATAATAATATCATCGTTCCACGCGAGGCAGTGGTCGGCAGTTTGAAAAATGCAAAAGTATACATTGTCCGGAATGATGTTGCTCAGTTGCGGGCGGTAAAAGTAGGACGGGAAATCGGAACAAATGTCGAGCTCATCTCAGGCATTAAAGAAGGTGAAGTGGTGATCGTCAACGGACAGAACAATTTGAAGGATAACGCCTCCGTCGTTGTCCGAAATAAATAACGATATGTGCGGACGATATACAACCGCATGAACGAACAAGGAAAAAAAAATGACAATTACAGAATTATCCATTAAACGCCCTTCACTGATCGTGGTGATCTTCACCGTGATGGGCGTATTGGGACTGTTCAGTTATTCACTGTTGAATTACGAACTGCTTCCAAAATTCTCCCCCCCGGTGATCACCATCAGCACAATTTATCCCGGTGCATCTCCCTATGAAGTAGAGAACAATATCACGAAACCGATTGAAGATGCTATTTCCGGTATCGATAAGATTGATGCGATCCGGTCAACATCGTTCGAAGGAATGTCCCTGATCATCGTCGAATTCAAACAGTCGGCAAAGACGGATATTGTCCTTCAGGACGCATCGCGAAAGGTCGGCACGATCGTCGCCACGCTTCCCAGCGGCGCAAAACAACCGACGCTTTCTAAGATTGCTATTGACGAAGTACCCGTGCTCCGCATCGGTGTAACAAGCCAGATGGATTCGAGAGATTTCTTTCAATTTATGAAGGACCGTATCCAACCCCGCATCTCCAAAGTCGCCGGCGTGGCACAGGTGGTGTTAAGCGGCGGGGACGAACGAGAAATTAAAGTGAACCTGGATGCGGATAAACTGCGTTCGTATGGACTTTCCATTTTGCAAGTAACGCAAGGGATCAAGAATGCCAATCTGGATTTCCCGACAGGGAAAATCAAAGACGCCGACGGTCAATTCATCGTCCGTGTAGCCGGCAAATTCACCTCCATTGAGGATCTCCGGGAACTTGTTGTTGCCCGCTCCCGCCAGGGAGGCGACGTGCGGCTCGGCGACGTCGCCGAAATTCAGGACGGAGTTAAGGATTATACGCAGTTGAACCGTGTGAACGGTATTACCTCGATTGGTATTCAACTGTTGAAACAATCCGATGCGAACGCAGTGAATGTCAGTGTGCTGGTCCGCGAAGAATTGAAGAAACTCCAAGAAGAATTCAAAGAACAGGGAATCTATTTCGACATTGCACAGGACAGTTCGTTGTTTACAATTGATGCGGCCAATGCGGTAAAGTTCGATCTTTTCCTGGCGGTCATTATGGTCGCCATCGTTATGTTGTTGTTCCTGCACAGTTTTCGCAATTCGCTGATCGTGTTGGTCGCAATTCCGTCTTCCATCGTCTCCACGTTCGTTTTCATGTATGCGATGGGGTTTACGCTGAATCTCATGACACTGCTCGGCCTTTCATTGGTCATCGGTATTTTGGTGGATGATTCGATTGTTGTGCTTGAGAACATCTATCACCATCTGGAAAAAGGCGAAGAACAACGCGCGTCGGCCCTACGGGGACGGAATGAAATCGGTTTTGCAGCACTCTCGATCACCTTGGTGGACGTTGTGGTGTTCCTCCCCTTGTCACTGGTCGGCGGACTTGTCGGCAACATTATGCGCGAGTTTGCTCTGGTCATTGTCGGTTCGACTCTGATGAGCCTGTTCGTGTCATTCACAATCACGCCGCTGCTTGCCTCCCGGTTTGCAAAGGTGGAACGGCTGACGGAAAAAACATTGTTGGGAAAATTTGCGCTCGCCTTCGAAAAACAGTATCATCGTTTTCAGGAGCATTATTTACAGTTGTTGAAATGGTCATTAGGTCATAAAAAATGGGTCGGCGTTATTGCCCTTACCCTGTTCTTCGGTTCATTCGTTCTTCCGGCGATGGGTTTGATCGGTGTGGAATTTTTCGCTCAAACAGACCGTGGAGAATTCAGCGTTACCGTGGAACTTCCCCCCGGCGCGAATATTGAACAGACCAATCAAGCATCTTTAACGGTGGAACAAATCCTTTCCAAAATGCCGGAAGTGAAAAAAGTATTTACCACCGTTGGAGTTTCTGCTGATGGTTTCATCGGGACATCGAGCAATAATGTCGTACAATTTAACGTTGCCCTGGTTCCGAAAAATGAACGGACAATCAGCACCACGCAGGTCGGTCTAAATATTAAAGAGAAGATCCATGAGATCCCCGGGTTAAAAGTATATATCAGTCCGATTGGTATTTTTGGCGCAGCAGACCAGGCGCCGATTCAGATCGCCGTAACCGGAACCGAAATGGCGTCGGTACAGGCTGGTGCCGATACCGTCAAAAACCTGTTGGAACGAGTGAAGGGAACTGCAGACGTCCGGCTTTCCTCCGAAGCGGGAAAACCGGAAATGCAGGTGGAAATCGACCGGGCAAAAATGGCACAGTTTGGTATTTCTGTGGCAGAAGTCGGTGCTACGCTTCGCATCGCGCTTGCTGGTGATGAAGATTCCAAGTTCCGTGAGGGAAATAATGAATATACAATTCACATTCATCTGGACGAATTTAACCGCTCAAGCACGGCAGATCTGGGCAGTATCTCATTCATGAATAACCGCGGACAACAGATCCAATTACAGCAATTCGCCAGTATTTACCCTTCCGCTGGCCCGTCAAAACTTCAACGTCAGGACAGGATCAACGTCCTATACGTTAATTCACAGGCCGTTGACAGGGCAACAGGGACAATTGTTCAGGATTTCAGGAAGGAACTCGCAAAAACTTCTCTGCCGGCTGGAATTTCGTTGGTGTATCTCGGACAGGAGAAGAACCAGTCCGAAGGATTCGGCAGTATGGGATTGGCGATGCTTGCCGGTATCCTGTTCGTCTATCTGATTATGGTGGCATTATATGATTCATACGTCTATCCGTTCGTCGTCCTCTTTTCCATTCCTATGGCGATTATCGGTGCGTTTGTCGCACTGGCCATCTCAGGAAAAGCGTTAAGCATCTTTTCCATGCTCGGTTTTATCATGTTAATCGGACTTGTCGCGAAGAATGCGATCCTGCTTGTGGACCGCACCAATCAAACCAAAATTGATAATGGTCTCTCAACGTACGAAGCGCTGTTGGAAGCGGGCCAGTCACGTCTTCGCCCTATCCTGATGACGACATTGACGATGATTATGGGAATGCTTCCGATTGCGCTCTCCCGGTCTGCCGGAGGCGAATGGAAAACAGGACTTGCCTGGGTGCTCGTGGGCGGATTGACCAGCTCCATGTTTCTTACACTGTTGCTTGTTCCCGTGGTGTATATGAAGGTCGATGACTGGAAAAAACGGATACCGGCATTCTTCAGCCGTCCTTCAAAATTTTTCGACCGTTTCCGAAAGAATGGTTCGAACGGACATGCAGCAGTTACCGCAAGTGGTGAATTGGAAGGATTGGATGTAAAATAATATTCGCACACCCGGAATATCCTTCCCGGCTATCAAAGACTATCAATCCCTGGATGAAAATTGTCCGGGGATTTTTTTTCGCACCACAATAAATCAAGACACGATTGTCTTCTACTGCTCATTTCTTATCTTGTTCAACGGGAGAATTTGCACTACCTTTTGTCGAATAATTTTCATTCAATTCCTCTGAGGCAGAACATGCAAGCACCCGTAAAGCTTTTTCCGGTACCATCCATAAAATCAATTCAGGATATGGTAATCCAATCCGCCAATAAATACGGCGATAAGGCTGCCTTAGAGGATCTGAACGAAACGCCGATTCCGAGGCTCACCTACTCCGCGTTGCTGAAACACATCCTGAAGTTTGGCACAGCGTTGCAGTCGCTCGGTTTAAAAGAACGCAGCCACATTGCAGTCATCGGCGAGAACCGGGTGCAATGGGCTCTCAGTTATCTGACGGCTGTCTGTTTTAATTATGTTGTTGTTCCGGTGGACAGGAATCTGCACGAAAATGAAATCCTGAATGTCATTCATGAATCCGACGCGGATGCGGTGATCTTTTCCTCGCAATACGAACAGGTCTTCACCGAATCCCACTCGTCCCTTCACAGGGTAAAGCATTATATTTCCATGGATCCCATTTCGTTCGGCCCGCTGTTCCACTCCATGACCGAATTAATCCGGAACTCCCACGGCTGCGCTGTTGATGAGATGCCGGAAATCGATCCGAAGGAGATGGGTATTATCATCTTTACCTCCGGAACACTCGGCAGGGCAAAAGGAGTAATGCTCTCCCAGAAAAACATCTCCTCCAATCTTGAAGCAATGTTAAGCATTTTTATGATGTATCCGGAGGATCGGTTCCTTTCGGTGTTGCCGATGCATCACACGTATGAATGTAATTGCGGACTCCTCTGCCCGTTGTATGCCGGTTCGTCCATACATTTTGCCCGGTCATTAAAAACAGTGGTGGATGACCTGCAGCGGGTAAAGGCGACCATCCTGCTGGGTGTGCCGCTGCTTTATGACAAAATGTTCAAGCGGATCCATAAAGGAATACAGGAAAAAAAGACTGTCGCAAAAATATTGAATCCATTAGTGAAGATCACCGATGTGCTGCAGACCGTCGGATGGAAAAATGCAAAGAAATCGATCTTTAAAGAATTGCATCATAAATTCGGCGGTTCCATCCGATTCTTTATTGCCGGCGGGGCGGCACCCGATCCAATGGTGGCGAAAGGGTTGCGCGACCTTGGCTTTAATTTCATTCAGGGATACGGATTGACGGAAACATCTCCGATTCTGGCACTGAATTCTCCCTTCAAACTAAAGGACGATGCTGCGGGAATTCCGCTGCCAGGTGTGGAACTCCGCATCAATGATCCGGACAGCGACGGTATCGGTGAAGTGTTCGGGAAAGGCCCGAACGTAATGCTCGGATATTATAAGAATCCAACCGCAACAGCGGATGTTTTTCAGGACGATTGGTTCAAGACAGGCGATCTTGGATATTTTGACGCTGACGGATACCTTCATATCAGCGGCAGGAAAAAAAATGTGATCATCTCAAAATCCGGCAAGAATGTTTTTCCGGAGGAGATTGAGGATATGCTGAACCGCAGTCCATTCATTCTTGAATCGCTGGTGTACGGCATGGAGGATGCAAAACAGGATGAGATTATTGCGGCGCAGATCGTTGTCGATGCGGAAGCGTTTATTGAACTGGCGGAATCATCCGGGAAAGAGATTACGAAGGAATTCCTCCATCAGATCATCTCCGATGAAGTAACAAAAGCGAACAAGCAGATCAGCAGTTATAAACAGGTCAGAAAGTTCACCATCCGGGACCACGAGTTTCTAAAGACGACAACGCAAAAAATTAAACGCTTCGCCAATCTCGCACCGCAACCGATAGAAGAATGAATTCGATAGTTGTAGGACACCTTCAAGGTGTCCTACAACTACATTGCAGAATCTCTCACCCACCCCATCACAATATCATCTTCAAATCTTCCGTCGCTCCGCTTAATCCGATTCCGGAGACGACCTTCTTTCAGAAAACCCAGCGATTCATAAAATGCGATGGCGCGAAGGTTACTCTCCCGTGCAATCAGCTCAATTCGGTGAATATCCGGCCGATTGTCTCGCACATCGACGAGCAACTCCGTGAACAGTTTTCGACCGACGCCTTTCCCCTGATATTCTGGATCAACAGCGATCGTTACATCCGTCAACACATGCCAGAATGTTTCTATCGCCAGTACATAACAGTGGATCTCACCAATAATTCGGCCGGGTTCATTCGTGACGGCAACGATTTCGGTGCCGTTGTTAATGCTTTTAGAGACGAAATCCTCAACATAGTGAGTAGTAATTTCAGATGCTTTTCGTGCCAATCCCCCTTCCACTGCAGCAACGCGACGGTACAATGCTTCGATGGCAGGGATGTCGTTGACGAAAGATTTTCGGAGTGTTATGGTATCCATAGTGTTTAAAACAAAAAAAAGGCGCGACCGAAGCCGCGCCGCATTGGTGAAAAGTCCTAGTGTTTCTTTCCTTCAATCGCCGAAATCTCGTTCAGTAGATCGCGCTTGGTAAAACCCGATTTTTTCATCAGAGAAACTACGAATCCTTCCAACTGTTCGCGGGTTTCATCGTCGATCTCCATAGAGGTCATAATCATCACCGGAATGGTGAAGGTGGCAGAATTATGTTTCAATTGATACGCCACATTGAAGCCGGACATCTCCGGCATTACCAAATCGAGAATGATCAGGTCCGGTTTTTCCTGCGCCGCCAGTGCCAGACCATCCTTACCGTTATGCGCTTTTAACACAGTGCATCCTTCCGCTTCCAGGATGATCTGAACAAGATCGGTCACCGATTTGTCGTCGTCGATCACCAGAATTTTCGCCGAGTTTTGTCTGCTTCGTCCTTCCACCTTCTTAACGGCAGCAATCAATTCGTCCTTCTGCACCGGTTTCACGAAATATTCCACTGCACCAAGACCAAATCCGACATTCCGTTCATCAACCATGGAGATGATGATCACCGGGATTTCTCTGCATAGCGGATGATCCTTCAGTTCCCGCAGCACCTGCCATCCGTCCTTCACCGGAATAAGGATGTCGAGTGTGATCACATCCGGTTTCCATAGTTTCGCTTTTTCCAGTGCTTCCACACCGTTTACCGCGATCTCCACAAGATACCCTGATTCGGTCAGATACGTGTGCAGCAATGTGCGCGCATGCGGTTTGTCTTCAACAATGAGGACCCGTTTTTGGCGGCCTCCCTCCGTAGCATCGGAGATCTTTTTGAACACTTTTTCCGCCTCGTTCTCCACCTGTACCATCATTGGTATCCGGGCGACGAATGTGCTTCCGACGCCATAATCACTCACCACAAAGAGTGATCCGCCGTGTAATTCGGCTAATTTTTTAGTGATGGAGAGTCCGAGACCGGTCCCTTCGATCTTTTTTGCCCCTTGGTCCGTCTGCTGAAACGGTTGAAACAATGTCGTGATCTCTTCTTTGCGGATGCCGACACCGAAATCCTGCACGGAAAATTCAATGTCGTTCTGTTTCCGGAGCGCGGAGAGGATCACTTTCCCTTCGGAATGGCTGAACTTGATGGCGTTTGTTACCAAATTCAGCAAAATCTGTTTCAGACGCACACCGTCCGCAATAATATCATCCAGTTCTTCATCCATGGCAATATCCAGCGATAACTTTTTCGCCTCTAACTGCGGCTGCACCACGTGCTTCACTCCATCCACCAGATTTCGAATGCCGACAGGGGCAAAGCGGAGATCCATTTTCCCCGCTTCAATCTTGGAAAGATCGAGAATGTCATTGATCAGGTGGAGCAGATGTTCCCCGCTCGATTTAATGGCGGAATTGTACTGCACCAGCGAGTCCGGCGTAATCGTCGTCCCTTCTTCAGCAATCAACTCTGAGAATCCGATGATGGAATTCAGCGGTGAACGGAGTTCGTGGCTGAAAAATGCCAGGAAGCGTTTCAATTTGTCATGGGCTTCCACCGTTTGCGCCCGCTGGATCTCCAGGTCCACATTCTTTACCCGCAGTTCATCAATCAATCCCCGGCGGCTGATACCGACGGTGATTTCGCTGGCCAACAGCGTAAGGAATGAGAGTTCTTTCTCCACCAGTTCGCGGGAATTGTGAAGCAGTATCTCCAGCACGCCGAGCTTTTCTTTTTCAATCCGGAGCGGCAGCGAGACCAGAGTCGTTACCGCGGTGGTGATCACTTTTTCCGGTGCAAAGGAAAAGAGCACGCTTCGCGAAAGGTCTGCTGTGACGATCTTGCTGCCGGTAGAAAAAGCTTCAATGCTCGCAAAGTTCGAACTATTCGCGATAGAAAGTGCATACAGGTTTTTTTGCAGATCTGTCAGCGGCATTTCCGGTGCAAGCAAGATCAGTTGTTCATCCGCCGGACGGTGAAAATACAGCAGCACATTCTGCTGCGGTAATTCATATCGCCGGGAGATGACACGTACAACTTCCCCGCAGAGGTCCTCCAACTGGCTTGCAGTGTTGATGGCGTGTGAGATATCCAGAAGCATATCCCGCTGACGTTCTTCGATCTTCCGTTCAGTAATGTCGGTCAGAAATACAGACAGTCCGTTCTCGTTTGGATAGATCCGGAAATCATACCACTTTTCCAGACTCACATCCTTTGTATGATTCGTTGCAGTCTGAAACGAATTCGTTTCTAATGCCAGTTTGTATTTCACACCAACGTCGTGAGATTCCAGGTTCGGAAATATCTCGAAGATGTTCTTGCCTATCACTTCTTCCCGTTTCCAGTATGTCCCCTCTTCCGCCGCTTTGTTCCAATAGGTGATGTTGAACTGTTTATCAAGGGCAAAAAAACCGCCGGAGATGCTTTCGAGGATATCTTGCGAGTTGAGATAGGGTTCGGTCATTAGGTATTATAAGGTTAGAAGATCAGTATTTGTCCATGAGCGTCCGAAACAGACCGCGTTATTCTATTTTTCGTGTCAGGTGCGGCGGCTTGTAACCGCGATAGGTATCGAATTGGGAATCGTAAAAAACCAGATTGAAATTGCTGTCCCGCAGTGTTCCGCCGGAAGGATATAAATAGAAGTCGGACAATGAATCCGTCTTTGTTCTTGCCAGCAATCCCCCGGTTGTATAGAATTTTACCGTGTAAAATCCCTGCGCGAACGGTGCCGTCTGCAGCTGTTTGTGCAGATTCGCTTCACTAAACACATGGATATCATTCGTCATGCGCCGATTAATCTCCGCTTCTCCCAAGACCGAATTCCGCCAATGTATCCGGACGAATAAGCATCAGCAGATGGGACTGCTGGACGATGAGGTATTGTTTTCCTTCGAACTCGATTTCGATCGCCGCATCGCGAAGGAACAGCGCATAATCCCCTTCTTCTGCCTGCAGCGGGATGTACTTCACCGGATCTTTCGGTGTTGACCACGATTCCTGATCGATGAAATTCGGATTGACCACAGGATACCCGGGACCGATCTTGATGATATATCCCGCCTGCACTTTATCTTTCTCCTTCACGCCCGGAGGAAGATAGAGACCATGCGGCGTCTTCTCCTGTCCCTTATCCGGTTCGATCAGGATCCGATCGCCGACTAGAAATATTTTCTTCTTAAATGATACTGTCATTTCGTAATTGCTCAAATATACAAATAAATTCTCTTTTCACCAGTATAGAAAATTCTAAGTTCTGCCTCCATTTGGCAAATAAGCATTAACACGATGAGACATTCTGAGCAAGCGGTGCATTGTTGTTTCGCGTGTCGTAAGGATTCATCGTTTTACACATCCCTGTGGTTAGGCAATTCCATTGGGACGGAACTTGCTTACCATGAATTTGTCGTAAAGCAAGATTGTTACGAAATTCTTATCCGACGAGTTGATCGGTAAACGGCGGAGTATTGATTTCCTGCCGGTTCTTTCTCTATATTCATGTGCGGATCGTCAATGGATAAAATTTTCTTCGATGTTGCAGAACCAGGATGGGACATGGATAACGAATACTATCGTGAAGTTGGTCAATATTATGACAAGGATGCGGCGGATTATGATTCACGATACTGGGCAAATCCCGTCCTGCAGCGGATGCGTCAGTCCTTCCGTGAAGAGACGAAGCGTTACACTGCCGTCACTATGCTCGAGATCGGATGCGGAACAGGTTTTGATTTGGTCCATTTTGGAACGACACACTCGGAGAGGAAGATTTATGGTATCGACATCTCCGGCGAAATGGTGCAACGGGCGCAGGAGCGAATCCAAAAGAGCGGATGCAACAATATTGAAGTGCGGCAGGGAAACGAAGGTGATATCTCATCCATATTCCCGGGTCAAAAATTCGATTTAGTCTATGTCTTTTTCGGAGCGCTTAACACCGTCGATGACCTGGACCGTGCTGCACAGGATGTTGCGGAATCATTGAATCCGGGAGGACATCTGGTCCTTACATTTGTCAACCGGTGGTATTTGGGAGGAATGTTGATGGAACTCGTCCGCTTCCGTTTCTCATCAGCATTCTCGCGATTACGAAAAGTGTGGAGCGGTTATTCACCCTATAAATTCCTCCCGAGCCATTGTTATGCTCCAGGAAGAATCATGAAATCGTTCAAAGAGCTACAGCTGCGGAAACGGATCGGATATTGCATATTTCACCCCGCCTGGTATTATACCGGAATCAATAAACGGATTATACGAATAAGCCGTTTCCTGTGGAAATTGGACGCCGCGGCGAACAAAACAGTTTTATGGAGATTCGGAGAGTATTCGCTCTTTGTTTTTCAAAAATGAAAGCGTTTTGCGCAGCATCGCATCCATGGTTGGATAGCGATCGGCGGTAAGAGATCTGATTTCCGGAAAGCATGATGTCAATGGAATGGAGGAAGTCAATGCTTCACGGACTGTTCTTCCAAACATTCTCTGCAGTTGTTCCTGCGATATCGTTTCGATCCCGGCATTAAGTATTTCGGCAAGTGACCGGGCAAAAGTGAACTGACTCACCGGCGGTCCTGAAAAAATATTCAGGTTCAACATGTTGTTTCCCTGCAATCCAAAATTCGCGATTTGTTCTGCGCAATCCTCCACATCAATCAGCGACATCATTTGCATGCCATCGCCATACACGGGCACCTTCCCGGTCTTCTGAAAATAATCCCAATAGAACACCTTAAACCACGATTCCGGTCCAACAATCCAACCCGGCCGCGCAAAACGCACATCCAGCGTTCGTTCCTTTTGTGCTTCGATCCATGGTTGCTCGCCCGTCATGTAATATCGTGCATAGGCAACTGGTGAAAGGGGTGCAGTTTCGTCTGCAGCCACCCCTTCCGGTTGATGTCCATAGATGAGCGATCCGGAAACATAAATAATCTTTGGTGGTTTTGGTGTACTTCGAAAAAATTGTATCAGCCGACGATTAGCTGTTGCACCCTGCCGTGCCGCAAAGTACCGGGTAATTGAATTGGCGCCGCCAAGCCGTGCAAGATGAAAAACAATATCGGGAGGATATTTTTCCAGCCAAGTCAGATCGAAAGTGCGGAGGTCTCCGGAAAAGGTATTAACCGATTCCAGCTTTTTGCCCGGAATCCGTTTATGCACCAGTGTATGGATGCGATTGCCCGGATTCTCTAAAAGTCTTCCGACCAGCGCACTGCCGATGAAACCAGTCCCGCCAAACACCCAAATATTGCGCTTGTGTGAATTCATCATTCCTTATGCAGGTGGATACTTTTCGGAAGAAATGGGAATGCAGTTTTCTGAAGAAAGAGCAACAATGTTACTGTAATCCTAAAAATGATAATTTTTGAAGAAACTGTGAAAGGATGGGTTTCTGCCGGTCATTGGGCCAACAAGAAGAAATATCCGGTGTTATGATAAACAACGCATTTTGATTTTCCCGTCCCGCCGATTGGAAGATGCCCTCCCAGTGCTCCTTGTGGATCTCCATAAGTTTTCGATTCAGCCATCCCAGCGGCAAAAGACGCATTCCGTTTTCCAATCCTTTTTGCAGCCATGACCGGGAATGGGAGATCAGTAGATTCTGTTGCGGATGTATGGAAGCATTCGGTAAAAACTCACCGGTCCATTTGTTTTCCGCTTGGAACTGCTTAAACGCCGGCTCGTTCCACAAAACTTTTGTCGTCACCACTTCGATGGCGGTATAGAGATTGCGATGATGCTGAGAATATCCGTTCTCCGTTACATAATAATTGGTACAGAAATATTTTGAATTGCCAAACAAAAATAGTTTTCTGAAAACGGTCAAAATCGTTTTGCATATCCACAGCCGGTCGCGGGCGGTGACGATCATAAAGTCTATATCGCTCGAATCGTCAGCAATATTTTTTGAGAGAGAACCAGTGATAAACACTGCCCGCGTGAACGGAACGAGCTTGATGAACGAAGAGACCGTCCTGGCGACCGAAATCAATTTTTTCGCACGCAGTTCTCCGGAAAGACGCTGCGCGACATAATTCTCTTTCACCGACGGCAGGAAATAATAACCATCTGCTTTGGACAATGCTCCCTCGCTGACCAGACGATCGGCGCATTCGATCACGACCGAAGGCGAGTCGGCGCTTCGCGGCAAGAACGTATGTATCTGCTCAGCAGTAAGCGGATATTCAAAAATATCGAAATAGGCGACAGTCTTTATGATCTCATCGTTAAGTTTTGTATGCAGCGGTATTCTCCTTGCAGATTTATTGATATAGTAAAGATAATTTATTTCTTTCTGTTTCGCAATGAATGCTGAAAGTTCACCGCACTTCTGCTCGATCATACATTTTTTCTGTAAGTACAATGAATATTTGGAATTGAGCACGAATGTTCGATGCTGATGTTGAATACTTCCACATAAACAGACTTTTTTATCGCAATCCCATGCCGGAAATTTCTTCATGGACCTATTCTCAATTTTGCTTTTCGCTTCACCGGGATTTGAATTGTTGCGACCGTGATCCTTCAATCCCGCGGTTTTTTGATTCTTTTTACCGGCGTGATTTTTGCTGTATTTTTCTTACTAATAAGAATCCTTGAAAGCAGTTAACCATACAAAGATTATAGTCTACTTAATTGAAAGTGATTCTTCTCTTCCGCACTTCACTGACCACCAATATTAAAAAGGACTGCATATGAAAACATTTTATTCGTTTCTTGTATTGTTCTGTATATCGCTTGTGTTGCAAGGTTGCGATGAAACGACCAATCCTGCAGTTGCAGCGGGTTCGATAGACCCTCTGCTGATTGGAGCATGGTATGATTCCACCAATCACGACGGTGTTGAGATTGCGACGGATGGGACTATTCGTCATCTCATGGTGAATACCCAGGGTAAACTTGCATACGCCAGCGAACAAGACTATATCAGCGGGAAAGTAACCAAAGCGGCCGAAGGCATTTTGGAAACCGAAGAAAAATATCTTGAGAACAATGCAACGGTGACATACATTGGAAAAGGACGCTACACATTGAGTAACGGCGGAGCAAATTTGCGTATCAATCTCGATTCTACGAACGGTCAGGCTGTGAACCGAGTTTTCTACTTTATTAAAAAGACCATTGGCGCAGTCGTGTCGGACGGATCAACCGTTTCGGAAAATACACTTTCATTATCGATCGACGGACAGACATACAATTTCACCGACATTTCCGTCACTATGAACGGAGACAACATCGAAATTTCGGCAACACATTCATCTGTTCCTTATTTAGAATTTTTCACGATTCGAACGGTCGGTTCTCACGCGATTGACGGCGACACAACAGGATTGTGGCTTGAATATGGTTCAAAATATTATACCAGTGTTTCAGGATTTGTCGGCATCGGCACTATCACGGGAAAAAACACACAGGGGAGTTTTTCTGTATTTATACAAGAACAATTTAATCCTCAAAATACCAAGGCAATCACCGGCATGTTCGATCTAAACCTGCCGTAAACCGGATGGAAGTGTTTTATTACTAAAAAGCCATGGCACACACTCGCCATGGCTTTTTGTTATTCATCCTCAATTTTTGGAATCCTGAAGAACATGAATTAAAGAGTAAATCAATAGTCGAGAAGATAGCTGATTTCAGCTTTGAAAACCGTTTTTGCTTTTAAAATCATGAGTGCGTCTCAGAATGATTACCCATTGCACTCAATGCATTGATTTCGTAAATTATATCACACGAAAGGTATGACTGACTTTCTTTCGGCAGGTACATGTCGTTTACACGGCGCTATCGTCTAGCGGCTAGGACGGAGCCCTCTCAAGGCTTAAACACGGGTTCGATTCCCGTTAGCGCTACAAAGATAATTGGAAATTGAAAACCACGATATTTTCTCGATATCGTGGTTTTTTTATGAGTACCTGCACACTCGATGCAAGAGTCTTATCGGGTATTATTCCAGAGGGATGGAAAAATAGAACGTGCTTCCCTTGCCGACAATACTGTCCGCCCCAACTTCTCCGGAATGTTCTTTAATGATCTTGTGTGCAATCGCCAAACCCAATCCAGTGCTTTTCTCGCCGCCGGTAGGACGTACGGAAGTCCTGGAATATTCCTTAAAGAGGGTTTTTAATTCCTGGGCAGGGATCCCTTGGCCCTGATCGATAACTTCGCAGCGCAGAGTGTTTTGCTGCCTCAGGAATTTGACGAGGATAAGAGTATTTTGATGAGAATACTTAATTGCGTTGCCGAGAAAATTATCGATCACTTGTTTGATGCGCTGCCGGTCAAAAATAATTACCTCGGGAAGCCGTTTATCGATATATGATTCGATTGTAATATTTTTCGGCCGGGCGAACATTTGATGTATCTTTACTGCCGCTTGAATAAATTCCTGCACATTCACGGCGCTTTTCGAGATCATCAACTGACCGCTTTCAATTGCCGAATAATCCAGGAGATCGTTGATCAATCCCAACGCTGAAGTTCCGGCCATTTCGATATTCATAACATATTCTTGAAGATCCGGTGAAGACTGAATTGCGGGTTCTTCCTTCATGAGAGAACTGAAACCGATGATCGCACCAAGCGGATTCCGCAGATCGTGTGCGGCGATCCCAATAAATCGGTTCTTGGTATTATTCAATTCGATCAATTGTTCATAAAGTCGGGCTTTTTCCAGAACTACCGCAAGTTGTCCCGCTAATTGTGTATACATCTCAACATGTTCGTATTTGTAAGTATTTTTTTCGCGGCTGGAGAAAAAAATAAATCCGATATTCTTCCCCAGCGCAATCAACGGACAGGTAAGACTCGACCGGATTCCTTCGCTCAATATGTCTTTGGTGGATTGTGAATCAGGCTTGGAGCGTAAATATTCCTCAAGATCATTAATGATCCTCGGTTGTTTCGTAACGAAGATCCGTTCGAGGCTGCTTCCTTTCAACGGCTGCCGATATCCTTTAAGGATGGAAATGTGGACAGCATCGGTCTTTGCCCAACGAGCAACAAGGGAATCATCGTGTTCGTCGATAATAGCCACGCCAATCCGGTTGAATGGAATGAATGACCGGAATGCCGTGTACACTTGTTCACAAATATCCTCCAGAAGTACCCCGGCATTTATCTGTCGCGTCAATTCTGCAAGTGTTTTCAATTCCTCCAACCTTTTTCGCATTATTTCAGCAGATTGTTCTCCTTGCCGGGACAGGATTTCTACCCTCTGCAATCGTGCATTAATCGCAGCAGTCACTTCTTTGGTATTTACCGGTTTGGACAGAAAATCATCAGCGCCGAGTTCCATGCTCTGACGTATCATATTGGATTCATTGTGTCCCGACAAAAAGATAAATGGGATTGGCAATAAATTCTCATGATTACGGAACATATTCAAAGTTTCAAATCCATTCATTGTGTCCATATAAATGTCGCATAAGACAAGATCGGGTCTGTGTCGTTGCGCCAGCTCAATCCCTTCGATTCCGCTCCCGGCGGACAGACATTCAAATCCTTCCCCCTTCAAACTGTTTGAGAGTGTAAGGCGAAGACCTTCGTCATCATCAATAATCAATATTGTTTTCATGTCATATCAGTCAATAAATTCTGCTCCGTTAATGTGTTGAACATTTTATAATTGTTCGCCGGTTTCACCGTGAAAGTGAAAATTATCAACAGTAGATATTTTTGTTGGCAATCGTAGGCAGCAGTAAATTTCACCGGAAAGAGATACTTATGCCGCCGATCTGTGTGCGGGAAAGAGCAATTCAGGAATGTGTGCGGGACGATAGAATCAATGGTGTTACAACATCACACTGCTTTGACAATAACTATTGTTTGATCGTCGTGTTGCTCCCGTTCCCCCACGAACGCGGAAAGTTCTTTTAGCAATTCTGCTTGTATCTCCTTGGCCGATGCAGTATTGTGTAACTCAAGAATTTTCAATAACCGTTCCTCGCCGAAATCGCCCAGCGAATTGTGGGCTTCTGTAACACCGTCCGTCGCAAAAAGGAAGATATCGCCAATGTGATACTCCAATCCCCTTTCTTCCATCTCAGCTGTAAAGATGGATGCATCGTTCAACCCGAGTCCCAATCCCCGCGGCAAAACTTTTTTTACGGTATTTGATGTCGAATCAAAATGCCACAGTGGCAAATGTCCGGCACGAGATACAATAATCGTCCGTTTTTCTGTATTAAATTCTGCTCCTAAAACAGTTACAAACGAACGTTTCTCAAGGTCCTGGCATAATAGTTTATTGGCACGGTGAAACAGGTCCTTCGGGGAAAGTTCGAAACCGTGCAGTGACCGGAGGATTCCCTGTACTTTCGACATATAGAGCGCAGCCGATGTCCCTTTTCCGCTCACATCCCCGATAACCACCGTGATCTTTCCATTTCCGTTGGAAAGGTAATCGAAGAAATCTCCGCCGACCTCCATTGCCGGTATCGATGTACCCGAAATCTCCAGTCCATTCATGGACGGTGTCGTCTGCGGCAGCGAATCCAGTTGGATCTTTCGTGCAATCTGCAGTTCATGCTTCATCCGCTCTTTTTCTGCAAGTTCTTCGTAAAGGAATGCATTCTCGATGGCAACCGATGCCTGTTTTGCGGTTGTGGCAAGGAATGCCAGATCTTCCTGTTGGAACGCCGTTTCAGATTGTTTTTCACCCACGAGTAGAACACCGATCAGTTTTTCTTTAGAACGGATCGGGATGCCGTGATGGAATCCTTCCCGGAAGAATTCGTCCTTCAGCACTGCCGGCAAATAATCGATGCGGAACTCGTTGGCAAACTGTTTGATACTTTCGATCAATTCCTGTTCGTGCGATATGCAGAATTTTCCCCAAACATTGCCGTCAAATCCGTGGGCTGAGAGACAGGAACAGTTCAACTCATCGCGGAAGAAGAGAACACCCACTCGCTTCAGTTTCATCAGTTCGCTCAACTTCTGGACCAATCCCCGGGCCAGGTCCTCAGCATTCAGCATCGTCGCCAGCACTTCACCGAGTTCATACGAAGCGCGTCGGTAATCGTATTGCTGGCGAAAATATTTTTTGTCAATGAATTGCTGTCCATATTTCCTTACACGCAACACCACAAAGGCAAGCACAATGGCCAGGCCCATCAGCATCACCCGTTCGGATGTGCCGCGCTGCGATGCAAGTTCGGGAGCATCATTAATCTCTATGGCGGTGCCGGTGAAAACGATGTTCGTCTTCGGAAGATCGAGCATTGGTAATTGAAAGAAGCCCCATACCAAACCGTAGATAATCGCAGCACCCCAAACAAATGTTGCAATACTGTATTGAGTGTTCCGCCGAACGCGAAACTTCATATCCAGCAGCCGGTACCTGCCTATGGTATAGAGGTAAGCGAGCGGTGTCGCCGTCAGGATAATACTGAGTATTCCGATCCCTACTGACTGGAATGAATCGTAGAACAGCACCACGGTCAAAACCGATGCTGCACCGGTAAACATCCCTGTCCAACGGAGGATGCTGTTGAATCTCTTGTATTCCGGCGAAGCATTTTTACGGTATTTCACCATAATGAAAACGCCGTACACTATAATTATCGCAAGCGGAATCGGCGAGTTCAGCACTGTTATCAGAATACCCGAAAGCGCAGAAGCAATATAGTATCCTCGTGCAATCCACCGTTTTTCGTTCAGATCGTTCCGCTCCAGCGGGAAATAGTGCATCGAATGGAAGAGGAACGCTGTTCCCAAAACGTACGAAACGCCGAGCATTATCTGACGAACGACCACTTCCGGCGTAATAAAGAAATCCCTCCGCACGACAAGAATGGCTATGAAGAAGCCTATCAGTATGAATGCGAATCCCACCAGCCGGGCTGCCAACAGTTTTGGGCGTGAAGCAGAAATGAAAATACCGGTAAACATCCACACGATACCGCACAAGGTGAATCCCAGCAGTGAAATTGGAATTCCAAACTTCGCCAGTACAATGTTCAACTCTACAAATTGATTGTTGCGGAGTATCTCGTACTTCAATGATTTGCCAATCTGTCCCAGGCGCAGAATACGGTCTGCTTCATTCGCCGTGTTAAATTCCTTTTCATTGATTCGCAGAATCAAGTCGCCAATCTTCATCCCGCCCCGTTCCGACGCTCCGCCGGCAAATACATCGGTGACGAAAACATAGTTTGGCAGCAGCACAAATACTTCGTGGGTCAGCAATTCACGGCGTACTTTGAACGTAAGCAAATAATTCCAGGTTGGACGCAGCACTTCGATGCGGATCTCTTCCTGGGGACTCTTTTCGAGCGACTCGAACACATCCTTCATTGTCTTCACTGCGCCGTTATTAATCGATATGATCAAATCGCCGATCATAATGGAATCGTAATCGGTAATCATGGACGAAGGCCTGTTGCCGAGAGCGGGGCGCTTGCTAATGAGTTCGCCGTGGACACTTTGCACGGCCATGAAGCGTGAAGGAGCATCACGGAACCAGTTCTCATCCGTCGGCGTGCTGAAAAAAGCATAGAATGTGACCAACGCCTGCGTCAACAGAACGAGAAAAAGTACGACCGCAGTAATGCGGTACAGGTGATGTTTTGGAGAGTGAAGATTCATGAATAGAAAGATGGAATGCCTCCCATCTTACGTCCGTAATATTGGTAAGTTACGAAAACTAACGGTTAAGAAGGAAAGAAAAAATCCCCCGATGTCTTTACAATCTACAGTAAAATCTGTATTTTTGGTAAGAAATCACGATGGATCAGGGAGATACAACAATGACATACGGAAAATTCCTTTTTGTTTTATTGACATTTGTGTCACTCGGTATTTCGCAGGACGATGATATCCATGCGATCCAGGAACACGGTCCAAACCGCTGGATGTCTTTCTCCACACCCCTAACCGTACAACACAATCTCTCGACGGCCGGATTGCTCGGGTACGAACTGGTGTTCAATCCCGATTTTGAAATCCGTTCCGGGCGCGATCCGCTGTACGCTTTCCGATTCGAAGAGATCGGAAAATTCAATGCCGCATTAAAACCTCAGCTTCCCGCTAATACCCACATGCAGTTTATTATCGACGGAAAGCCGACGAATGAGTTGAAGGTCCAAAAAACGGGCTTCCGGAATGAACGCGACGCGCGGCATGTCCTTAAATTCGTTGTGGTCGGGAATAAACAGATGGTAGAAGATATGATGAGTGCCCGGTCTGTGCGGGGATTGTTGTACTATCGGGACAATAAAAATAATAAAATCGATGTGAAATCCTTCACGATCGATCCCAAGACTATTCGGACGCTTGCCCGGCTCGTTTCAATTGCAAAATAAGCGGGGAAACTATTTTTTATGCAGTTCTGCGAGCTGACCGATCTTTTGCTCGTATTCTTTCGCCACAATGTTCAACGGATCGAAAAAATAGATCCGCTGAACTTCTTCCAAAGCCCTGCCGAACTCTTTCGCATCAATAAACTGATCTGTTCTCTGAAAATATTGGTTCTTAATCTTCTCTAGTGCCAGGGTATTTTCGTCCGGCATCACCAATCCTTCAGCCCGTTTAGTTGCTCGGCGTTCGCGGTCATTAATTGCACGGTCGATTAATAATGACAATACATGTTCATTCTCCATCGTACGCTCTTCCGTGAATTCCGAAGAGGATGGATACGGCAGCGTTGCGACGAATTGTTCCAGCGCGGAAATGTACAGGTTGTGCAAATCAATAATCTTCGCATCGCGGATAATCTTTAGTGCGTGCGTATATTGATGGCGGTGCACTTCGTGTTGGGATTCACGAAGCAATGTAGTGAGGGAATCGATGCTCATCAGCCGGTCGCTTGTCCGCTGGAATAGATCAATTTAAGGCCTTGCGCAGACTTCAGGTCATGCTCTGTCTGTTCACCCCGAATCTCTGCATCAAGACGGAGCAATTCCGAATTCAGCATGTCAACAGTCAGTCCGTGCGCAATTTCGTCCAGCGCTTTGGAATATTCCTTTTGAGCGCGGAACTCGGTGGCCACACGGATATGGATGCGAATGAGACGGTCCTGCTCTTCTTTCGAAATACGGTGCGTGGATGAAGACGATGAAAGCGCTGTAGAATGCATTGCCGACAACTTCGCATCGTGCAGAGCGGTCACTCGCAGTTCCAGGTTCAGCAATTCAGTATTGGATGGTTCGATTACCAGGCCGGACAAGATTTCGACGAGCGCTTTATCCAGCACATTGGCCATCAAATAACTTTGTGCCTGCGCCAGATGGCCGGACACTTTTTCCGTGCGAATTTCGGATTGTTTCAAGTCATGTGATTGAGAAAAAACCGATTCAATATCTTCAAGAAGTGAAAGTGATTCGGCACGGTTGGGATCAAATTCCAGCGCTTTATTGACTGCGATCTTTGCTTCATCGAATTTTTCCACGGTCAGATACTCCCTTGCAACTACGAGCAGCTTCTGGATCTCCAGATTCCGGGATTCTTCTCGCTGGCGTCCATTCCACTCTGCAGCCGCAAATGTGATCTTTTGTTTGAGTTCCAAAAGGTCGTGATGGTGTTCATCGTTCAGCAGCCCGCCTGCAACTTCCGACAATGCTTCCTCAAAGAGATCCCGTTCCAGGAATTCCGTTGCGTGTTGTATATGCCGCTGTATTACCTTTGATTTCTCGTCCTGAGTTCTTCGCACATGTTCTTCTGCAAGGAAATCGTCAAACTCAACCTGCAGTTTCTGTTCGTACTGCTGTATCTCCAGATTAAGCGGATCCAGAATGAATGCCTTTGCCACTTCATTAAATGCCTTGCTGAACTGCCGCATGCCGCGCAACCGTTCCGCTTCCATCAGGTGCATTTGAATCTTTCCGGTAAGATCGCTCTTACTCTTCTCTTCATCCATCAATGCTTTTTGCACCGTGCTCTGATGTTTAGCCTGATGTTCTTCCCGTTCGGCAAGAATCTGCTGTTCCACTTTCTTCACATCACTGTCGAACGGATTGATGATAAAGGCGAGCGCCACTTCACCCAGTGCAACTTCGAATTGATGATCGGAAAGGAATTGTTTTGCGCGGCTTAGATAATGCTGTATCTTTTCTTTATCCGCTTTCTGTCGGGCAAGATTCTCTTCGGATTCCCCTTCCAGCACACGTTCGCGATCGGAGTGTTCCATCCGCTTAATTTCTTCTTCCTGCTGCCGACGGATTTGGTCTTGTAATTCGCGTTTACTCTCTTCTTCACGGCGAAAATGCTCTTCCTGCAATGCAAGAATCCGCCGTTCGCAATCCTGCAGCTCGTCATTGATAGGGTCGAGCACCGTTGCCCGGGTGATCGTCCGCAGTGCATCGGTGAATTTCTGCTGCTTGGCAAGCTGGTCTGCATTGGCGATATGCTTCCGGATGGTGGCGACGATCGCTTCGCGTTTCTTCTGCCGCTCCTCCAGCTGCCGTTGGTATTGTTCCAGTTGCTGCTGTTGCTGTTTTTCCTGCATCTCAAGAATCCTCTGTTCGAGACGGAGGACCTCTTCGTTGAGCGGATCGATAACTACTACAAATGCAAGTTCGCTTAACGCTTCATCCAGCTTGTTGGCAAGATACAACTCGTTCACATGCGCAAGATATTGCTTAACCTTTTCTTCCTGTGCACGTTTCCGCTCATGTTCTTCCCGTTTTACTTTTTCTTCTTTTTCTTTTTGATACTGTTGTGTCTGCGATTTGAGAAGTTCCTGCCTCTTCAGACGGTCTTCTTCCATTTTCCGCTGTCGATCTACCTCCTCGTCACGGCGAGAATCTTCCTGTGCTTTCCTGATGGTATCTTCAAGGGTATGGATCTTGTCATTAACAGGATCCAGAAGATATGCTCGGGCAATCTCATCCAATGCCCTGTTATATTCTTTCCTCTGGAAATATCCGTTTGCCCGCGCAAGGAAAGCGGCGATCTTGGATTCGATAGCATTGCGGCGCAACTCATCGTTCTTGCTCTTCGCTTCTTCTTCTTTTTTATGCAGTTCAACTGCCTGCTCTTGCTGGGCAGCAACGGCAGCGCTGTGCTGCGCTTCGATAATAGCAAGATTTGAAAGGTGTTGAAGTGATGGAGCTATCTTTTGTTCTGCGGTCGGTTCCGATGAGGTTGCTGGAGCAGCGGTTGCCTGTTTTGTCCCCTTTTTTGCCTCTTCCGCCTGTTTGGCATTTAACAGCGTGCGGACACGCTCTTCATAAGCCAGTGCATATAAATGCCGTGAATCATACGATCGGGCTTTCGCGATCAAATCCAATGCAGTAGCAAGATCTCCTTCTTTCACAAGCTTATCAGCCTGTTTCAGTAGGAGCGCCACTTCTTTCATGCGCTCAGATGCCGGTAAAGACGTATTTTCTGGAGGACTGGCCATCTTCAGTTTTTGGGGTTTTTCACAATTAACTACTCTATCTTAAATAAATTACTGATGGATGTCAACCGGGGAAGGTATTAGAATATTATAAGCCTATTCTACGCTGTTATTGATTCTCCGCGTGTTTCGCTCAGTTTTTTCCGCATAGAAAGGGCTCCGATATGGTTCGGATTCAGCCGTAATGCCAGATCTACTTCAAAAATCGCTTCAAATGTCCTGTTTTCAGAGATGAATTCCATCGCTTTGCTCAAGTGGAACTGAATGACCAGCTCTTTATCCTCATTGGCTTTTTGTTCGTCCAACTGGCGTTGGGCGCGTTCTATTTCATCTCTCATTTGCAGGGTTTCAAACCGCTGCATATCGAAGCTCATCGCATAATCGACCCATCCCAATGCTTCTCCGTACGCTTCGCGGGAAAGCGCTTCGCGAGCCATTGCAAGACTCTTCTTAATCCCTTGATTCTTCTTTGATACTTCATCCTCGCGTTGTTTCTCCTCTTCATATTTCAGGAATTCCTGCTGAATCTCTCCTTCAAGAGAAAAAAGCTGTTCATTCATCGGATCGTGGCGATATCCCTGCGCTATTTCATCCAATGCTTCCTGATACTGGAATGAGGTTTTCAGGCGTTTTGCCTTTTCCATATGCTGTTGGATGACAACGGTGGTCGCTTCATCGGCAGAAGTATCCGGTTCCAGCACTGCCTGCATAGAGGAGTATTTCGCAAGTTTGGATTTCTTTTGCGCATCCAGGATCTCCCGTTGGAGTTTGGCGATCTCTTCATCAAACGGATTGATCTTAAACGCTTTTGCGATTTGTGACAGAGCCTCGTCGTAACTGCCCTGACTGAAATAGCCGCGTGCTTTTGAGAGGAATAACAGTACTTCTTCTTCATTGCGGAGGAGCTTCGATTCTGCTTCGATATGTTCCCGCATCTGTTCCCGTTTTTGCTGCTCGATCGCAAGGCGATGGAGTTCCGTTTCCTGCAGCCGCCGACGCTCCTCTTCCTGTTGTTTTCGCTGCTCCTCTTCAGAGCGAAGCGCTTCATCCTCCGCGGTCATCACCTTCTTTTCCATTGCGATCACCGCTTCGTTGGACGGATCGATGAAATACGCCTGCGTGATCACCCGGAGGGCTTCACTGAATTTCCGCTGTTCGAGATATTCAGCAGCTTTTTCCAGACTCTTCAATACAGCAATGCGGATCGATTCCTCTTTCTTCTTCTCTTCCTCGATCTGCAGTTTCCTTTTCGCAATATTCTCTTCGTGTTTCTTTGTCTGTTCTTCCCTGATCTTCCAATTTAAACTCAGCACATCCTCGTTCAGCGGATCGAGCACCATCAAAAATGCCAGCTGACTGAGTGCCTCTTCCAGTTTGTGTTCTGCAAACAGGCTGCGAGCTACCTGCATATATTCCCGAATCTTTTGCGACCGCGCTTGTTTGTACGCTTCTTCCTTCTTCTTCGTTTCTACCTCTTTTTCCTGATCCCGCTGATGCCGCCAGATATCAAACAACTCTTCACGGCGCAATTCTTCACTCTTTTGTTTTTGGCGCCGATCCGATTCTTCCACCTGGGTCTGCTTTTCCTGTGTACTCTTGATCTCTTCTTCGATTTGGAGAATCCGTTCATCGGTCGGATCGAGCATGAACGCGCGGGCTACCTCGTTTAATGCGTTGTGGAAATCGCCGTGGGATTCCAGTTCACGCGCCCGCTTTAGATAATCCGATATTTTTTTGGCGAGGCTGGCGGTACGAAGGTGCTCTTCATTCCTCTGTTCTTCTTCCTGCTGGCGCTGCAGAGCGTATACTTCCTTCTGCTTGTAGGCGGTAACGGCGCTGCGTTTCACTTCTTTGATCGCAAGGTCAAGGATCTTTTCCAGAGTCGGCATCAGTTGTTCAATCACCAATTCTTTCGATGATGTACCGCTGCCGTTCTCGCCTGCTTCGGTCTGCTTCAAAAGCACGGAACGGACATATTCCTCATATGCCCGGGCGTACATGATGGTGGGATTTTTTTCGCGGGCATGCATAATCTCATCCAGCGCCCGGTGTATCTCTCCCTGGCGCACGAATTTATCGGCGTTCTTCAGATAGGCGATCACCTCTGTAAGGTATTCCGCCCCGATAATTTTTTGTGAGATATTCTGCATCTGCTTTACTTAGCGTAAGAGGCCGTTTGGCGATTTAAACAACAAACCCCGCGTGGGGCGGCGGGGTTTGTTGTGTTCACCTTCGTCATAAGCAATCCGATGATGAGTCTGCCGTATTCAGTGTTTATTCTTTGACAGGAGCGCCTGAGCTGCTCGCAACCGCAACCGCAACGTACTTTCTTCATTACGAACCAACCGTTCCGGTGCGATTTCCTCTGCCATTTTCAGGACGTTCTTATGCGGAGTCGCTTTGAATGCTTTGCTCCGTTCAATCGCTTTTTCCAGGGTATGAGAAATTTGATCTTCCGGCATCGGTTTTACCAGATAACGGAAGACGTTGAGTTCATTGATCGACCGGATTGCCAGCTGTGCGTCTTTCACTTCTGTGAGAATCACAGAAACGGTGTTCGGATATTCACGACGCACCGTATCCAGAAAACTGACTCCGTCCACATCGCCGAAATTGATGTTGCTGACGATGACCGATACCGGCTTCTTCGCCATTTCCTGGAATGCTGCATCGATGGAGTTCACTGCCACCGCATTGAAAGCGCTGCCGTATTTATCCACAAGCCTGCCGGTTTCTTCTTCGCTATAATCCACGAAAAGAACTGTGGGACTTTCTTCTTCGACCTCGATGTGGACGCGGTGTCCGGAAACGGGATTCTCCTCGGTGATCGTCTCTTCCTTCTTCTGCATCTCGTCTTCTTGCAGTTTCGTCACCTTGTCATAGATTTCCACGCCGAGCTTCACAACATACAGCATGAACTCTCCCTGCCACGGTTTGTTGATGAAACGGAAGACCTCTCCAGCGTTCACCGAACCGATGATCGCATCAAGATCGGAATATCCTGTCAGCAGCATTCGGACACTGTTCGGACTAATCTCCTTTACTTGCCGAAGAAGTTCGTGGCCGAGCATTCCGGGCATGCGCTGATCACTCACCACGACTTTAATCGGAACCGATTTGATGATTTCCAGCGCATCAAAACCATTCTCCGCCAGATAGACCTTATACTTGCTTTTAAACAACATGTTTAATGACGAAAGAATCATTGGTTCGTCATCGACGAACAGGATGTTCGCTTTTTCTTCCACTATAGGTTTTGCCATGATCGTATCTCCTTATCACATCACTGATTACATAATCCTTTAATTCACGCTCGGCTGCATTGCCGGTGCGGATTCTTTCTTTGCAAGTCGCGGTTGTACCACCGGGATACGGACGAAGAAATCCGTACCGCGGCCGACTTCGCTCTCTACTTTGATCGATCCACCGTGCTTTTCAATGATCTTGTAGGATATGGAAAGCCCGAGGCCCGTTCCTTCTCCGACCTTTTTCGTCGTGAAAAACGGCTCGAAGATCTTGCTGATGTTTTCACGTGCAATTCCTTTTCCGGTATCAGAGATCTTAACGACCGCCATATCCGGGTTGCCCGGTTCCTTGTATGTACGAATTGTGATTGTTCCCTGACCGTCGATTGCCTGTGCAGCATTTGTCAGTAGGTTCAGGACTACCTGGTTGTATTGCGCAGGATAACATTCCGCCATCAGATTCGGCTGGTAATCTTTTTTGACCACTGCTTTGTTTTTAATTACGTTATTGGCAATGACCAACGTTGCATCAAGCGCACTGTTCAGGTCTACCTTTGCAAGGTCTGCTTCATCCAGACGGGAGAATTCGCGCAAGTTCTTGATCAATTCCTGGATGCGTTCCGTTCCGACGAGCGCCTGCGACAACATCGTCTTACTGTCTTCCAGCACAGTGTTCTTTTCAAGTTCAGTGGAAAGGTTCGCCAGATCCGTCACGGTTTGCTCCAATCCGTCCTCCACACCGTTCACCAGCATATCCAACAGTTTGCGGTACTGTTCCACCGCATCGTTGATGGTCTGTTGATTACCAATCATCATTTCAATATTGTTCTTCACATAGCCAAGCGGAGTGTTGATTTCGTGTGCCAGGCCGGCGACCATTTGACCGAGGGACGCCATCTTCTCTCCTTGCACCAAAGCGGTTTGTGTTTCACGCAGTGCCCGGTTCGTTGATTCGATCTGGATCCTGTTCTCTTCGAGCTCTTTATTACGGGAAAGAAGGCTGAGCGCAATCTGGTTGAACGAACGTCCCACACGTCCTAATTCGTCCCTCGTTTCCACTTCGACAACCTCCGTAATTTTACCTTCATTCAGTTGTGTTGCCACACCTTCCAGTGTATGCACTGTATCGATCACAGAGCTGTAAAATCCGCCCAACAGGTAGGACACGAAAATAAGGACGAGTATGGTGCCAGCGATGTAGATCAACACTTGGTTCTGCAAATTGGTAATGCGCACCTCGATCAGATTCTTCAGAATCGGCAGCTGGACATCGAACACATCATAGCCTGCTTTAATAGGCCGTTCAATCACGTTCAGATCGATACCGCGCAGAGTGCGCAAACTATCATCCAGAATTTCTGACTGGAGCAATTCAATGTACTGATCGGTGTTGGATTTTAGGTCCACGTACGACGGTTCGACGATCGGACTGACGGGCTGATTGTATGTGTTAATCCGGTTCACCGCGTCGGCGATATCGGCCATGAGCGGCTGAATATTACCGGCCTGCACAGTAAACGCTGTTCGTTGTTCCGGAGTGAGTTTCGGGGTCATGACGATCGACCGAAGCAAATTCTTGGACTGGCTCAACGCTTCGGTCATCTGAAGCACCTTGAAGTTGGTAATGTTCATCAGATAGTATGTTTCAATATCCGTATCCAAGGTCAGATTGGAGTTATCGGCCACATCCACTACCAGTGCAAGGGCATCGGAAACGAGCTTATTATGCAGCTCTTCGCTTTTCTCGATCTTATGTGTGAACGCACGGCTTTTCAAGTTCTTCCAGTCGATCTTAATGTTCTTCCATTGTTCCCGCACGGCAAGAGCATCACCAAACTGTGTATCGGACGAATCAACTCTCAACACGGCGAGTTCGATCTCCTGCTGTGCCTGTGCCATCGAGGCCTCAGCAGTCGAATCACCCAAAAAGAATTGTACAGAATATTCTCGATGGCTTTGCACTTTTTCGTAAAACTGCCGCAGCGCAGCGTTGTACGAGATACCGGTCAATTCCTTCTGCGAATATTCAACACTCTGGGTGATCTGCGTGGCAACGATATAGAGCAAACTGCCGCTCGGGATCAACAACAGCACCAACACAATGGCGAATTTTTGCAGATAGTTGAGGCGGTTCATCAGCAATGCGCCAAGACTGAAAATTGCTTGTCTCATATGGTAACTCCGTTAATTAGTGAAATAGTGTAAATGATAAAAAATTTTCATGCCGCTGCGGAAAGTCGCTGAATTACATCCACAACCTTATCGAATTCGATTGATTTATCGAAGAAAAAATCCGCCCCTTCTTCAAAGCATTTCTTTCGGTATTCGTCCTGCGCATAGTTTGTCAACATGATCACTTTGGAAGTGATCTGTTTTGCGCGGATGTTTTTCAGTACATGAATACCGCTGCCGCCGGTCAAGAAGATATCAAGGATGATCACATCTGGTTTCGTGCGAACGATGGATTCCGTTGCCGCCAACGGATTATCCGCATAACCGATGATGTCGATCAAAGTTACTTCGGACAGCATGGAAGTAAGACGATCTCGAACGATCTCTGAGTCGTCCACAATAAAGACTTTCACTGATTTCGAATGGTCGAGTGTATGCATACGTGGTGTGACTTACGATACAAACTAATACAGGGAATAAGTATCGGAGAATGGCGATTTCTTTTGTAGGTGTTTGTCCTACAAATCTATGAGCTTGTTCTGCATTGCGTAGCGCGTCAGTTCAGCGTTGGAGGAGAGGTGTAATTTTTCCAATATTCGGGTGCGGTACGTGCTGACAGTTTTCACGCTGAGCGCCAGGGAGTCTGCGATGTCGGAGACTGTCTTTCCAGAAGCGATGTACTGCAGCACCTGAAATTCACGGTCGGAAAGCGATCCGTATCCCTCACCTTTTTTTGTTTCCTGTACCATCGACAATAATTGCTCCGACAGGGAAGAACTGATGTACCGCCCCCCTTTCAGAATTTTCGTCACAGCAGCCACCAATTCTTCCGGTGCACTGTTCTTCGTAAGATATCCCATCGCACCCGCTTTCACTACGCGAAGCGCATACTGGTCTTCAGGATACATACTAAGCACAAGAATTGGGAGTTTTGGGAACCGTGCTTTGATATCTTTCAGCAGATCGAGTCCGCTTCTGCCGGGCATACTAAGGTCGAGAATGAGAAAGTCGAATTTTTTCGAAGTAACAAGAGAGAGGGTTTCAGATGCATTTGCTGATTCGCCGAACTCCACATTCTTCATCCCTTCGGAAAGAATCTGTTTCAGTCCTTTTCGAACTATGGTGTGATCGTCTGCAATGAGAATGCGAGTCATAAGTGTATTACGAAGAAGATTCAACGAGGGGGATACGGACGCGGACAGTGGTTCCCTTGTTCGGTACGCCGATAACATTCACTTCGCCGTTGAAGCTTGCAGCACGTTCTTTCATTCCGAGAATACCCACTGACCGGGGATTTGCGAGTTCATTCGGAGCGATCCCTCTCCCGTCGTCTTCAATGGTAAGAATAACATTTGCTCCTTCACGGCGAAGAGAGATGGCAACATTTTTCGCTTGTGCATGGCGAATAACATTGGTCAATGATTCCTGAAAGATTCGAAAGAATGCCGTGGACCGTTTTTCATCCAACTGAAGTTCCTCGTCCAGATGGAACGAAAAATCGATGCCGGTCCGTTCGCCAAAATCCTTACCCTGCCATTCAATAGCAGCAGCCAGGCCGATGTCATCGAGGATTCCGGGGCGAAGGTCGGTTGCCAGTTTGCGTACTTTGTGAATGGTAGAATCCGCAAGCTCCATCATCGACTTAATCCGCTTTTGGATGGTCTCATCCGAGGAACTTAGTTTATTGTTTACCCACGCCAAATCCATTTTCAAACCAGTTAATGCCTGGCCAAGATCGTCATGAATCTCCCGTGCAATGTGCGTACGCTCTTCCTCCCGAATATTCTGCAGGCGGACGGTCAATGCACGCAACTGTTTCCGGGAACTGTCGATCTCGATCTCCGCATGCATCCGTTCCGTAATGTCTGTGATTGTTCCGACAAATCCCGCCAGCGATCCGTCCGTATTCACTTCCGGCAACGCCTGACCCATTACCCATAATTCCGTTTTATCGCTTTCCCGGAAAATACGGTATTCCGATTGAAATGGTGTCCGCTCCCGAACACAGCGGTGCCATTCCGTGCGGATACGTTTTCTGTCATGCGAGTGTACTGCATTCAAAAAACCGTCTCCAAATGCCTGGTCGTAGCTTAAGCCGGTGATGTCGCACCAGCGTTCATTTACATACAGATAGAATCCTTCCGCTGAAGCGAGAAAGATCCCCACCGTGGAAACTTTTGCAAGAGTGTTAAACCGTTCTTTGCTGAGTCGCAGCTCTTCCTGCACTCGGCGTTTGTCGATAGCGTTTTCGATCGCCGAGCCAAGCCGTGCCGAATGTTGCTTGAAGACATAGTCCGATGCTCCGGAGCGCATACACTCAACGACGGTTTCTTCGTTCAGGATGTCCGAATAGATGATCAGCGGTGTTGTCGCGATCATATTCTTGAGTATGCCAATCGTATCGGACGGCTTTAATTCAGCGAGGTTGTAATCGAAAATGATTATTTCTGGCGAGAACTCTTCTAGTGCTTCGGGGATGAGATCGAACGATGAAATATGGCGTACTTCGTAAACAAGACCGGAACGGTGCATTTCGCTCGTAAAGAGTTCAACACTTTCCCGGTTGTTTTCAATAAGAAGAATTCGTGTCCGTTGCGTCATTCAATCGTTCTTGCTTGAAATGTATAAATTTTGCCTGCAAAGTATAACGATTGTTTCAGAGAAAATCAATTTGAGAATAGTTAGAGTTTCTTTAATAGGAAAGAGTCCGATTTTTATCTTCTCTCCAATTTTCCTTACATTGGGTTCAATGCACGAAACAATACTTGAAAAATTCAATCCCGTCGTCCGTTCGTGGTTCACCCGCACCTTCGGAACACCCTCGCCGCCGCAAACACTGGGATGGCCTTCCATTTCGGAAAGGAAGAATACCCTGATCGTTGCACCAACGGGTTCAGGAAAGACTCTTGCAGCATTCTTATGGTGCATCAACCATCTTGTAGAAGAAAATATTTCCAGGTATCCGGTGCGCGAGGGAAACGAAGGATCGACGAGAACGACATCGCGCGAGAGAAAAAAAAATCATTCTGGCATCCGCATTCTTTACATTTCTCCGCTGAAGGCGTTGAATAACGATATTCATCGCAATCTGGAGATACCGTTAAACGGAATACTGGAAGAAGCGCATACTGCCGGCATTGCTATGGAAGAAATTCGCAGCGCTGTCCGCACCGGAGATACGACGCAAACGGAACGAGCACGGATGCTGCGAAATCCTCCCGACATTCTGATCACGACTCCCGAATCCCTTTTTTTGATGCTTTCTTCTGAAAAGGCGCGGCCGCTGTTCCGTTCTGTTCAATATGTTATTGTCGATGAGATACATTCCATCAGCAACACCAAACGGGGAGTTCATCTCTCCCTGTCGCTGGAACGGCTTGAACATCTTGTTCAGAACACCCGTCATGATAGTATTGATGTACGAAAGAGTTTTGTTCGTATCGGACTCTCGGCAACGCAAAAGCCGCTGGAACCGGTCGCACAATTTCTCGGCGGTATGGAATGGAAAGAACGATCGTTAGCACCGCGTGAAGTGGTCATTATCGATGCCGGATATAGAAAACAGATGGATCTGAAAGTGATTTGTGCTGCACGGGACTTCACCGGAATGCCGATGGACAGCATCTGGTCCCTTATATTTCCGCAATTACTGCTGTTAATCCGGGAACATCGAACGACATTAATCTTCGTGAACAACAGAAGGCTCGCCGAGCGTGTCGCGGCGCGACTTAACGAACTGATATTGGAAATTCAGGATACAACAAACAATTACGCCGTACCATTTTCGAAGACCGGATTCCGTCCACAAAAAACTGTTTCTCAAACAAGCACTCCTGCCGAGAGTGTTTACGGAACAACCGAAGATCCGATGACAGTGTTTGCATACCACGGAAGTATGTCCCGTACCGTCCGCGAACAACTTGAAACAGATTTAAAGCTCGGAAAGCTCCGTGTATTGATCACAACTTCCGCTTTGGAACTTGGCATTGATATTGGCACGGTCGATCTTGTCGTGCAGATCCAATCGCCGAAAGGGATCGCGCGCGGATTGCAACGAGTCGGCCGGTCCGGCCACCTGGTGGATGCTAATAGCAAAGGAAGAATGTTCGTTACCCACCGCGAGGATCTGGTAGAATCTGCCGTTGTCGCAAAAGGCATGACAGAGCATGCCATCGAGCGCTCCGTGATCCCCCAGAATTGCCTGGATGTGCTTGCTCAGCAAATCGTCGCTATGGTCGGCATCGAAGAATGGAATGTGGAAGATCTGTTCGATCTTGTCCGGCAATCATATTGTTACCGTTCGCTCGGGGAAAAAGTCTTTCATGCAATCCTTGAGATGCTGGGAGGCCGATTTACGAACGATGCCTTCCGCGAACTCCGCGCACGCATCGTCTGGAACAAACTGCACAATCTTCTCTCTCCGCTTCCCGGCTCCACGCTGTTGGCAATCACCAATGCGGGAACAATTCCGGACCGCGGATATTTCGGCGTTTACCTGGAGGATCAGAAAACGAAAGTAGGCGAGGTCGACGAAGAATTCATCTACGAAAGCCGTACTGGAGATACATTCATCCTCGGTTCGAATGTCTGGAGAATGATGGATATCGATGCGAACAAGGTGATTGTCTCTCCTGCCCCCGGACAACCGGCACGGATGCCGTTCTGGCGCGGCGAAGGGATCGGCAGAACTTACGAACTCGGCGTACGCATCGGCGAATTCATGGAACAAATGTCGGAAAAGGACCATGGCGGTCAAACTGCCTATCTGGAAGATTTCCCGGTTGATGCAAACTCTTCCCGTAATATCATCAGCTATTTAGATGAGCAGCGTGAATCAACACGAATCGTTCCCTCTCACAAAAATATTGTCGTCGAAGGATTCAGGGATGAAGTCGGTGATCCGCGTATTGTCGTTCATTCCTGCTATGGAAAAGGTGTCAATGGACTGCTGGGGATTGTCCTGTCCTATCTGCTGCAGCAGCGCCTGAACATTGAAGTACAGATGCTCTATAACAATGACGGTATCCTGTTCCGTTGCTCCGATGCGGAACGGCTGCCGCTCGACCTTTTTTCTGGAATTACGTCGCAGATTGCCCAGGAGATAGTGCTGCAACAGATTCCGTCTTCACCACTTTTCGGTGCGCTCTTCCGCCAAAACGCCGAACGTGCACTGTTGCTGCCAAAAGGTTCTCCGGGAAAACGCCGCCCCTTCTTTTTGCAACGTCTCAAATCTGCCGACCTGCTGCAGATCGTCCGTCAGTACAACGATTTTCCGATCGTCATCGAAACTGTCCGCGAATGCTTGACCGATGTGCTGGACTTCGAGCATTTCAAAGAGATCATTGCGGCGATCGAATCTGAGACGATACGGGTGCACACCGTGCAGAATGAAACACCCTCTCCCTTTGCATCAACATTGCTGTTCGATTTTGCCGCTGTTTATATGTATGAATGGGATGATCCAAAACAGAACTCATTTCAGCAAAGTGCGCTGTTGAATAGAGAGATTCTTGCCGAAGTAGTGAACCTTGAAGCAGTGAGATCCGTCGTGCGGAACGATGCCGTAGAAAAAGTGGAAGAACAATTGCAGTTCATATCTGCAACTCGCCGCGCACGGACCCCTGTAGAATTGATGGAAGTATTTCTGCGGCTCGGAGAACTTTCGGTTGTGGAAGTATCGGACCGCACAACAAATACCGCATTCACCACAGAACTATCCAATCGCGGGATCATCATACCAATTACTATCGGCAGAAATGAATTCTTCATCTCTGCGGAAGAGGTACCGCTTTACCGTTCTATCAGCAATATCGGAACGGAGATCATTGCACAACTGCCGGATTATCTCCGGGATGCCCGGATCGAGAAGGATGAAGCGCTGCGGTACGTCATCATGAGAATGCTCCGTTCCCGCGGAGTGCTAACGTGCATCAATATTGCTGACCGTTTTGCACTTTCCATTAATGAATGCGAAGGGATTCTGCAAACACTTGCTGAAACAGAGAATATCGTCCACGGCATCCTGACGAACGAAAGTTCGGCTGAACAGTGGTCATATCGCCCTAATCTCGAACGGATCCACCGGGCATCAATCTCCATCCTTCGCAAGGAGATTAAACCGGCGACGATTCCCGAATTCACCCGGTTGCTGCTGCAGTGGCAGCATCGCCATCCTTCGGCGCAAGTAAACGATGAGAACGGGATGATAGATGTTCTGGATGCATTACAAAGTTATTCGGCATCATCGGAACTATGGGAAGCGGAGATCCTCAGCGGCCGATTCCAGAGATATGACGGCAGACTGCTGCGTCAATGTGCTCAGCGAGGAGAATATTTTTGTATCGGAACTGATAGCGGAAGATCCCAATGGATCCGCCGAAATGAGGGTATATACTTTATCGCTCCAAAAGAGCTCGCCTTGGAAGGACTATCAAAACATAGTATGGAGATCTATCAATTCATAAAAGAGAACGGTGCATCCTATCTTACCGATATACGGGAAGGAACATCGTATTCCCTCGCTGCGATCAACCGTTCTTTGTCGGAACTGTTCTGGCGCAGCCTTATCACAAATGATATTGTTGACGAGGCGTTACATGTGAAACGGTTTAGAACCATCGACAGTGAATTGCCGCCGGAACGAATCGAGATCGTAAATCCGCGTCGTAATCCGCTCCGTTCTACAGCGATGAAAAGTGTCCGGACCGCGTTAAAGCAGGTTCCCGGTTGGAACGGGCGCTGGTCTCTTGTCCACACGAAGAGTATCCTTGGAACAGCCGTCAGTGATGAAGAAAAAATACGTCGTCAGGCTGAACAGTTATTAAACCGTTATGGAATAGTTGCACGGGAAATCGCAAAGCGGGAGGAAAATTTACTGCCCTGGTCTGTACTTGCGATGGTATTTCAACGGATGGAAATGCGCGGAGAGATTCGCCGGGGATATTTTGTTGAAGGACTTTCCGGAATGCAGTTTGCACATCCCGATGCTGTCCGATTCATGGATGAGATTAAAGCGCGCCCGGTCAAGAATGATCCACCGATTGTTCTCAATGCATGCGATCCTGCAAATCCCTACGGCACTGGTTTAGATTCCGCACCGTTCATCGATCCAATAATCCGGATCACCCGCATCCCGGGCAATCATATCATTATCGAGAATGGAGTTCCGATTGTTTGGATAGAAAGTTTTGGAATGAGAGTGTTTATTCCGTTGGTGACAGATGCGGTCCGACAAGGATTGGCACAGTATGTGAATCTGCTGCGCAGTTCCTATCCAGACAGGAATGAGATCATTATCGAATATTGCAATACACAACGGCCGGGAGAATCTTCGGCTGCAGAACTATTGAAATCACTCGGCTTTTACCGTGACAGAATGCAGACAATGAGATTAGATCTCCGTTAAAAAAAAATGCTGTGAATGCGCACAACGCAACACTCACAGCACTCCTCTCATGAAATAATGGTTTGAATACTACGCTGCAGTCAAGAATCCCAGCATAGCTTTTTTCCCATCCCCGTTTTCATTTGAGCAAGATCATCTTCAATGTTCTCTTAAAGTCTCCCGCCGACAGGTGATAGAAGTAGATTCCGGATGCAGCGGCAATTCCTTTATTTGTCCTCCCATTCCACACAACGCTGTGATACCCGGCGCTCTTGTTATCGTTCACAATCGTGGCGACTTCTTCACCAAGAACATTGTAGATCTTCAATGTAACATTGGCATCCTTCGGCAAATCGTATAGGATGGTCGTTGAAGGATTGAACGGATTAGGATAGTTCTGGCTCAGTGCAAACGATTTCGGCAATGCTTCCGTGTTATTCTCTTCAGCACCGAGAATATTCCCGAGAACAAGCGTTCCATACGTTTTTGGGGCACTCCAAATACTCCCTAGCGGCATAGATCCATTGAAATGGTAATAGAAATTGGCCTTCGCTGAATCATCATGTGTAAATAACCACAGGCCAATTGAATCCCCTGCCGTTTGGAAATATTCTGATCCGCGGTCAAATGATATCTCATACTGCACATGTCCGCTCAGAATTGATGCGTGCGCTTTCACCCCCGCCGGATTCGTCCTTGTCCCAGCGAAGCCCACTTGTGGATAGTTACCGAATATTCCGCGAAACACCGTCCAAGTTGAGTCGTTAATAAAATTAATCCAGAAGTTTCCTTCTCTCGTCAATGTATCAGTATCCCACGTATCGTTATTATCGGAATCAAAATAGAATCCAACCTCGTTGAAATCTGCGGTAGTGGTATTGTGTATGTCGTCAATTGCCAGGTACAGGGTGGTTGCCGAATTCTTGAATTTCGCTATGACCGGTTGCGGATGTCCGGGCAACTGGATTTCAAAGCTTGCGGCATCATCCCATTCTCCGGCAACAACGTTGCCATCCAATACTGGAACTGTTGTAGTAAATGTTGAATGATACATTTGTCCTTCGGCAACAGGTGAAGCGGTCACTTCCGCCGAAGAGTCGCTCTCTCCGTTTTCATACACTGCAGTTAAGACGTAATAGTATGTCTGACCATTTACCACGCTGGTATCGATATAATCACCATGGTCGAAATATGTCCGGCCAGTCATCGAAACAGATGTGAGAAACGCGTACGGGCCGCCGGATTTCGTGCCTCGGAAGATATTAAAATACTGAAGGTTTACCGTTGACATAGCTGCATCGTGCTTCGTACGGAACGGCAGCTTTGTCATTTCATCCTTTAATTTTTTTACAAGCCTTCTCTTTGCAACGGCTATTTGTTCCGCATCGTCACCGATCCTAATATCAATGAGAGGACGTGGAGAGACCTCAAAATTCGATTCCAGATCCCATGTTAACGGTACCATTGCATCGAATCCGGTTCCGGCAAAAACATTCGTCGGAGTCGGAAGCGCTATGGTGAATTCTGTATATCGAAGATCCTGCTGCAGATCGGTCACAGCATCGTATACGATAGTCAAAACCCTGTATACACCATAGGCGAGTCCGCCCGGCAGCATAAACTGTTCGGTGAATGGTTCGTTGCCGGTAGTCACTGTAATCATCCTGTTGGTTCCCAAAATGATATTATCTGACGGATCGACAATATCAGTCTCAACACGGACAGCCATAGGAAGAGAATCGGTATCGACTTCTTCCGTCACCAAAATTGAATCACCTGGTGCGTAGATAGTGTTATCCGTATTCACATACCGGAAGAATGCCATACCGGCAGATCCGTTGATAACCAGTTGACCCCAGTCAACACTGACCGCCCAATTATGAAGGTTCAGGATATCGATATAGACTTGGACTCTATTTTTTCCGTTCGGACCGGGGACAACCCATGCAGGATCGATGCGGAAAATGGAAGTGCTCCATTCACCATCCGCTCCTGTTAAATATCCGACGAAATGACCGTTAAATACGACTGAATCTCTTTCACCTCCCGCCCAATCCACATCCCATACCAGCATGTTCAACTGTACGGTATGAATCGAATCTTCATCAACAAAGATGTTGAATTCAATCGGTGCCGTGACATCGTCATTATAGAGATATGTGTCCATATCAAAATCCGGAACACCGGCGAACGCATTGTTATCATTGTCATCGGTGGTGAAATTGTTCAACAGCTTCGTAAGAGACGCATTCACCGTTACAACACTTCTGAAAGGATCGTTGCTTGCAACTCGGATCATGGCATGATAAAGACCCGCAGCAAGGCCCGCGCCATCAAACGTTACATTGATCTTCACACTGTCGCCGGGAGCCACAGAACCGTTTATCGGATCTTCCGACAGCCAGCTGACATTGGCCGGAGAATGGTTCGGGTTGCGTTTTTGCAAAATCATTCCACCATCCAGTTCTCGTTCGATCAACCGAGCGCCTGCCGTACCGAAGGTCCGGCTGTGCACAGCGCGTGTGTTCGTCGGTACTTCCGGTCTCTGGATGCCAATCTTTTTGATACGAACATTTGCCGCATCTTTCATTTTTCCAGTTGCCGCTGAACCGTCTTCATTGGAATACTGTTTCATTATCATCATCAGCGTCGTATCGCTCAACGAGAAATTCAACGGCTGTGTGCCGGCATTCTTGATATAGAAACTGACTGTTTCCGAAGCATCCCCAACCATTGCAACACGCAATGAATCATCCGAGAGTACGATAGCCGGACGGTCTCCCGGCGTAACAGAAAGATTCACCTGTACGTTCTTCGGACTGTTCAACGGATCGTTGCTGGAAACAGAGATCACGGAACGATATTCTCCTGCCATCAACTTCAGTGCATTCAACTGCACATCAAGCAATGCCGTGCCGCCCGGGTTGACAGTACCGGAGACTGGATTCACACTCAACCAAGTCCCGCCTGCATTTCCGTCATCCAGATAGTAGAGATGTCCGGCCCAATCCAATGTCAGCAGATCCGAACCATTATGCGCCATGGCATAAACGTATTCCATATTCGGTGCGGTGAAGGTGTTTTCCACCACGACTGTTCCGCTTGACAAATTCAATTGTTTCACAACTTTGGTCTGCACGTCAATTACCCATAAACTGCCTGCTGCCCAAACCATTGAACTTATCTGTTGGCCGATGCCAGCATTGTACGAAGCAACCACATTACCCGAAGCATCAGATTTGTAAATTGTTGGATTCTGTAAAAATGCCGGACAATACCAGAAGTATTCTCCATCCCACGCAAGTGCTTTGTAGGAAGGAATGGATGTCGTAAAGGATTTAATCATTGTACCGGATGAGTTATATGCCACAATATTATTGCTTGTATTCGATATCCAGAAATATTGTCCGTCGAATGCAAGACTATAGGGCTGAAAACTCAGGTATACCGAAGTAAGCAGTGTGCCATCGTCCGGATTGACCTGGTAGAGCATTCCGTTGTTATAGTTTAAGGCATATAATGTTGACGAAACACTTGTCATTCCGGTCCATCCGCTGGCTGGAAGGGTGATATCTTTCAGCACTCCTCCAATGGATGTAGAATGCATCACTACCTGTTCATCATTGGAGCGATGACGGTTGCGATTTTGCTCCGGGAATAATTGACCGGATAATGCGGACGAAGATTTCTTTAACATCGCAATATCCTTTGCCGATACAGTATTCGGCAGTTTTCCTTTAATTGCAGATTGGTGAATACCTGTGGAAAACTCCAATACTCCGTTGCCCGAGTTTCCTATCGACAGCGTTTGAAGCGTGCTGTCTCCCTCTTTGAGTGAAACAATGAACGAGTCGGGATCGACCGTCATAACCGGCGGATAGATACCGCGACCGGTCAATGCTATAGTGACAATCCCTCTCACAGTATCATTACTGGTGATCGACAACGCACCGCTATACTCAACCGAATCTGTCGGATTAAAGGTCACCACTATCGGTTGTTGTTCTCCGATAGGAATCGTAAAGCCGGTTATATTCATCGTATACGCGGCATTTGAAGAAACAATCGAGCTCACGATCAACGGGTCGCTGCCGGTATTTTTAAACATCACAGTATCTGTTTGCGGCATTCCGACAAACACATTCCCAAAATGAATGCTGTCGGGTGACACATGAATTACCGGACGACCTGTGACATGTAATTTTACCGGAACGTTCTTCTGACTGGACACCGGATCGTTACTTGTGACTGACAATGCTGCGGCATAATCCCCGCCGCGCATGCCAATGGCGTTGAACTTTACCGAAACGTCCTGTGTCGATCCTGCGGTCACTGTTCCGGAGACAGGTGCAACACGCAGCCATTCTGGAATCAGATCCATTGAATTCAAAAACTCATTCATGATCGCCAGTGTGGCAGCATTGTCAATATAGTATCCACTCGACCCGGCATATAGCAAGTAGTATATCCGAGTGCTGTTCTGCAGCTGTGTGACACGGTGATAATCATCATTCGTATTGGTGGAAAACTCGTGTGTCGCCGTCGGATCATCCGCAACAATCACCAGATGGTTAATCGACGGATCACCGGCATTAAACACCCTTTTCACAAAACCACGGTAATGGATCCCATAAAGTTCCGTTTCCAGTACTGCACCGTCTGCGGATCCACTTCCATCGGCGCCAAGGTTGCCGTTAATTTCAAAATAATTTACACCTTGAATGTCGGCAACAAAGACAAACAACCCATTGAATTTTCTGGTGAAGTAAGCGCCTGTTGCACCGAGGTACGAACTGGTACTAATGGCATTATCGGAATAGGTCAGCGCGCCGCCCAACGACGTGAATAACGAATTCCCGCCGTCATACATATCGTTGCCGCCGTCACTGATGCTCGTACCGCTTATCCCTTCTTCAAAATCGTACCGGTTTGGAATAATATTGCTGACATTGGAGTAATTTTCATTCAGTTTCGTCAGGATATTTGCCAACGGTGCCTGTGACGAAGCAGTATTGCGATTCGATCGTAGACCTGTGTTTGTGCTTACGTTTGGAAAACTGTACAGACTGGAAGAACTCGGCCGGATGCGCTTGAAAGGAGCATTCTTTTTCATCGCAGCAACGGATTTGGAGCGAAAAACCGGACTCGTCAGCACTGTTGATGCGACTGATGAATAATTCGGCGATACCGTCCAATGCAAGTCACCGAATCCGGTATTTCCAATCGTCAACAATTGAATTGTACTGTCACTCTCTGCAATCGATGCGCTCAATGAATCCGGAAAGACTGTCATCACCGGAGGATAGATGCCGCGGCCGATAACGGGAATCTCAACGTTGCTGCGAAGCGAATCGTTGCTGACAATGGTGATTGTTCCATTGAATTCAATGGAATCAGAAGGGGTGAATGTTACAACAACATACTGCCATGAACCGGCTGCAACTGTAAAGTTGACCGGCGCAACAGTGAATTCAGCGATAGACGATGTGATGCTGGTGACATTTAACACGTCCGAACCTGTATTGCGGATAATGACTGTATCCACACGGCTAGATCCTGTGAAGACTGTCCCGGCATTCACACTGTCCGGTGATACCACAATCACCGGTTTGCCGATAACGTGGAGTTTTGCGTCCAATTTCTTCGGATTGTTCACTGGATCGTTACTATTGATCGCAACAGACGAGCGATAATCACCGCTGCGTAAATTCACAGCGCTAAATTTGACGTCAACAATTTGCGAACCGCCCGGAGGCACTATACCGGAGATCGGAGCGAATGTAATCCAATGATGGGAAACAGCTTGGTCGACAACGGACTGCAATTCCGATAGCGATTGCGCCGAAGCATAAACAGTATTTATCGTCTGCGAGGTGTTCGATGCTATATCAGCAAGCGAGAAATGCAGCAATGCTAGACCATCATAGCTGTTGACCGTTCCCGGAGGAACATCCTCATTAGTTTCCCACCGGTAGATATCATCCCACCCGTTCATATCGATTTTATTGGGTGTCTGTGCAGAAATGATCGTCGCATACTGAATCTCTTTTGCATACAGCATTGTCCGGAGCGAATCGAATCCCCACTCATTATCAAATGAACCGTTCATATCCCAGTCCGTCCACTCTTTGAAAACAATATTGGTCGCACTATTTGGACCGATATTAGAAATTTGAGTAGTAATGGTTATGAATTGATCTGTGACGCGATAGCCAAATGTCCGTTTTATTTCGAGAGCATTGTCTAATGTTCGCATCAATACTTCAATCAATTTTTCCGTGCCGGTGTTCACTGTCTCGGTATAGCTGACAGGAAGGAGATAATTCCGCTGGTCGTAACCGGCATATGCAATAACATTTGTACCAAGAATCGTATATGCTAGAGTATAACCGGAGGCATATGTTCCGTGTTGCAGATGTTCAGTTCCGACAGGGAACTGAAATGGCATGATCTCGCCGAAATTGGTTATGCCGAATTGCAGTGCACCCGAATACGTCCCGGAAGCCAACGGAGAAATTTTCCTGACCTTGGTTGATACTTGTCTCTTCTGCGATACCGGTTTTACAGTCAACGGTTTGGGACGATACGGTGATGTGCCGGAACCACTCACGAATCCATTGATGCTCCAGTTTAATGTTCCCTGACCGGTATTGCCGATAGTCATCAATTGTATTGTGCTGTCACCCTGTCCAAGCGTCGCAAACAGAGAGTCTGGCGATACTGTAATCACCGGTGCATAAATTCCTCTTCCTGCTAAAGAGACACCCGTTGATAATCTACTGGAGTCGTTGCTGGTAATAGTCAGATTCCCGATATAGGAAATGCTATCGGTTGGTGTGAAAGTCACTACGACAGGTTGCAATGCACCGGCGGAAAGAGTGAAACTCGTTGGTTCCGGTACAAATGCTGCATTATCGGATGTGATACTGTTGATCATCAGCGGTTCGCTGCCGATATTTTTTACGAGTACTGTGTCTGTCTTTTGCATTCCTACAAAGACTGTTCCCAACAAGAGGCTATCGGGATGAACAGCGATAACGGGTTTCCCGATAACATGCATTGCCGCCGGAATGTTCTTTGGATTATTCACCGGATCGTTGCTTTTAATTGAAATGACCGAAGGATAATCACCGCCCGGCAAATCCGTTGCGTTGAATCGTACCTCGACATCCTGCGTGGAACCCGGTGCAACGATGCCGGCAACGGGCGATATTGAAATAAATGCCCCATTCGCTTCATCTGCTGCCAACCCCCAATATGAACCGGCAAATGTATTAAGAATCTCACCATTATCCGGATTGAGAACGTATACAAATTCGCCGTTCGTTGCTAAAAGTACATTTGCAGAATTTGAATATCCCAAACCAACAACATTAATTCCGATGGAAGGAATCATATGGATAACAGAACCGTTGGAACGATCGATCTCAAGAATTTGCAGATCAAAATTTGCGACAAAGATGGAGTTCCGTCGGGAAGCAAAAGTGACACCGCCGCCAATTCCTTGCGCAGAAAGATTCAACACTGCAGATATGGACTGTGTTTGGATATCAACTGCATATAACTTGTCATAGGTATAATCCAATGCGTACACATAGCGGCCGTCAGTCGCCAGTCCGTCAATACTTCCGCTGAAGTTAACATCGATGGTATCCACTATCGTTGTCAGCGACGCATCAATCCGAATGATTTTGTTCAAGCCAAAGCCATTGATCACATAGACATAATTTCCGTCATAAGCCACCCCATCCGGTCCGCCGCTCAGTGCCATGGGAAAGAACAATTGCATTGTACCATTATTCGGGTCTATTTTATAGATACCGTTTGCCTTTGCAGCATACAGCGGGAATCCATAACTGATCGAGGAAAAATTATTCGTACGAATCGGTAATTTCTTTGAATTCTTTTTGGGATATGTTGAAGATCGGAATTGCTGAACAACTGCTGGGGCGTGTTTCCATTGCGTCTGGTCGACAGCCAACGGTGCAACAGCCGGTCCAAATCCTGTATTCCAATTCAACGGACCCTGGCCGATATTGCCGATGGTCATAATTGTCACAGCACTGTCTCCCTGACCAAGAGCCACAAACAACGAATCAGGTACCACCGTGATTATCGGTGCGTACGCACCTCTTCCTGATAATGGAATTTCCACAGTTGGACGGGTGGAATCATTGCTTTCAACAGTCAACATTCCGGTGTAAACCACAGTGTCGGACGGTGTAAAGGTGATGAGCACCTGCTGTTTTGCACCGGCGGACAAAGTAAATCCTGTCGGTTCTGCCACAAATGCTGCATTGTTGGTTGTGATACTGTTGATCATCAGCGGCTCAGAACCTGCGTTGCGGACCGTCAGCGTGTCCACTTTATTCCCTCCAATGAACACAATTCCCGAATTCATACTATCCGGCGTGAAGGCAATGACTGGTTTTCCGGTGATATGCATTGAAGCAGGAACAATTTTTGGGTTATTTGATGGATCGTTACTCCCAATCGCTATTACCGAATGATAATCCCCGCCAGGCAATTCGCCGGCAGAAAATTTCACTGCTACTTCCTGCGTTGCACCTGGTTCAACTATTCCCGATACCGGCGATACACTAATCCAGTCGCTTCTCTTTCCAACGGTGATCGCATCCCACCAAGCTTCTGTGGAATCAAAATTATAGAGAAACAGTCGAGCCGCACGATTTGCGATTGCTGCATTGCGGAAAGGAATATCCGCCTTGATCAACTGATTATCGACGTAATAGTCGAAATTTTTATTTGTCCAGTCAATATTCCTGAACTCTACATGGTACCATTGGAGCGCATTATAGACAAATGTGTTATCTCCACTGACATCGTCATTCACATAGAACTTCCCGGTCGGATCAGCAAAGAACCAGATAATATTCATCAACGATTCGTCGGTGTCGATGCGAAAATATCCTCCCGCCTTAAAATTCGTTGACGTACGAACATAAAATCCGGCATACTCCGGCTGATATTCCGATAGGAAATCCCGGCTGATACCATGGCTGTGTCCCAATGTACTATTTTGATAGTGAAAGGATTTCGTCCCAATGGCTGATGTACTGCTGGTGATTTCACGAACGCCGGCGGCGCCATTGATATTCCATCCCTCCAGATCCCCATCCTCAAAGTTGTCATAAAAATCGCCTGTCAATGTCGCGGCTCCGGAAATCATCGAACGTTTAATTGCACGATCGCTGATTTTTTCCATGTATCGCACATCGGATATCGGGCGGATCCGGTCATTTCTCCGATCACGAGATGGATTCAAGAATGCAGTTGCAGCGGCTCCGTCTCCGTTCCAATACAACGTTCCCTGACCGCTATTACCGATCGTCATTGTTTGAATCACACTGTCCCCCTCACCAAGCATTACCATGAATGAATCGGGACTGATAGTAATTACAGGGGCGTATACACCTGCACCGATCATCGCAACATTTACAACAGGGTGCGATGTATCATTGCTCGTAATCGTCAGCGCACCATAATACATCATCGTATCAATTGGTGTAAAAGTCACCGGAATCTTTTTGGTACTACCGGCAGATAATAAAAAACTAGTCACTGCTGGAACATAGGATGGATTATTGGAGGTAATATTGCTGACAATGAGCGAATCACTTCCATAGTTATCTATTATAAGAGTATCGGTCTTTGAGGAGCCGATTCCTGCCAAACCAAAATGAAGCGTATCTTCCCGAACAACAATCTCAGGTTTACCAAAGACCAGACCGACGCTGACATCAGCATACATAGTCGCTCCGGAGTTTGATATGCTCTGCACCCGCACTTTAGTATCGGCATTGCTGTAATCATTCGAATTGGGGAGCGTCGTATTCGAAAAGAATGAATTATTTGTCGTGCCGGGAAAAGGATCAGCTGCATTTCCGCTATTAATCCCTTTGTCAAGTTCATACAGCCCATCTGCTTGCTCTAATGCCACAAGGTAATGACCGCTGGATGTATGTCCGGGATACCATTCATTTTGATTGTCCGATGCAATCGATTCATCGATATGATAGACAAGTAATCCGTTCCCCGGAAGATATGTGTCGTATCCGACCTGCTGACGATTTTCAATCAAGAAATATTGACTGCCTAAAGTTCCATTGGTCCACAATCGCAATGCGACAGGGACATTCTCAATATTTTGGATCGGACGATTGATACTATTGGTAATAATATTCTCTGGAGCGATATATCCCATCTGATAGTGCGACCATGCATCCGGAAATGCGGGAGATTCCCCGAGACCACCTGCACCGTTCCAGCTTCCCCCCGCCATTAAACTCCATCGGCCTAATCCGCTGGAGGAGTAGTCCACATCGTACAGGTCCGGAAGTCCGAAACCGGCATGACCAAGTTCATGTGCAAACACACCACAGGTCATGTCTCCGGGTGCAGCCCAATATTCTGGTTCCATCGAGTAGCGAAAAATATTAACACCATCGCGGAACTGCGGGGTGCTGGTGGTCCATGCATGCGACCAGATATCATTATTGCTGCCGGTAAACTCTGCGCCAGGCCCGGTGTGGACGACAAACAATGCATCCACATAACCATCGTTGTCATTATCATATTGCGAATAATCAACACTGGAATCAGCGGCGGCTAAAGCATCTTCTACAAGCCTTTGTGCGTTTTGAGGGTACGATCCGAATCCATTCTGTCCGCTCACATAATACGAATATGTCTGCGGCATGGTCATCCAACCAACCGAACTGGGCATATTCACTGTAACAATGTCCAGATTGTTATAGCTTACCTTACTGTAGAAATCCCGCATCGTTCCCGTGGCGTTTCCGAATATGAGCGAATCAAAATAGTCGGGAGTCACACTCTGTGCCTTGTCGGAGAATTTTACCACCAATATCAAAGCCTTCCACATTCCTGACGGTGTCAGTGAGGGTCCCAGGGTTCGAGTCATTGACCGTGGAGAGCTTTTTGATTTCAACTGCAATTCTTTTGACTGCCATGGCGCATTAACACCGCGCTTTAGCAAGTTCGTCCGATTTTGCAGATAGTACGGCGTCACGATCTTTTTCTCCTGAAGCAATCGCTGCACGCGCGGGTGAGCCGGAACGGATGAAAATAGCAGTGATGATGAAAGGAAAATTAAAAGAGTTACACAGAACAAGAAATAGCGTTGTACGCTGTTCATACAGGCCCCCGGTGATAATATAAAGTGGCAATCGTGGTCGTCATTGAAATGAATTCATTTTTTTGTGAAGCTAAGCTAACTCCATCCGGTACGGATGAAATTAAGACACAGTTACTCTATCTCCCGTGATCGCAGTGCATAAGCGACTACTGCAACCGTAGAATGCAAATTAAGTTTTTCGAAAACATTCCGCAGGTGTTTATCAACGGTATACTTGCTGATATTCAAATGCATGGCAACACTATTTTTCGAAAGACCCAAGGATAATAATTGCAATAATTCCTTTTCCTTAATATTCAGTTTTGATGTTATTTCGTTTTCCATCTGTTATGTATGAATTATTGTTAATTTAAGAAGTACGCACTTTCGTACTACTTTTTTTTGATTTAAGCCTATTTTCTCCGATTGTTCAAATACTCTTCTGCGTTCTGGATATCTAATTTCATTTCAGTGTCAATCGGTCACAGAAAATATCCTGGAATAAATTAATTTCCTTGAAATGATCACAGAATGAAACCAGTAATTGCTATTCAGATAGTTCAATCTGATATCGATGAGCATTACAAAAACATCTTGATTACAGATCTCGCTGTCGGCATTGATAAACTGTAGCAACAATTAATCCGATTTATTTCTGTTCTCGTGCTGTGGATGGTAAGAGTTCATAACGAAAAGCGCAATACCAAAAATTAGGTATTTTTAAAATAGGTGATTTCTATGTTGACAACTTGGAGGATTCATTTACACACGTTGAACACATGCATCGGTGTGTGAAACTCATTTCCCACCACGTAGTTCTCTTTTACCATGAACAGCTCGTGCGTATGAATTGTATGTACCTGCAAAAATCCAATTGTAATTCAACATCGTGAACATTACGTTGAGAGAACATCACCGCCATTGCATTTCGGGTATTCCCTCTCTACATTACAATAAAAAAACTGTGTATTTATGCCCCGGAAAATATCCCGCTATCTTCATCACAAGCATGCGCCTTCTATTTTGCTTCGCTTCCCACGTCTTCTCTTTGCTTATTTTTGGCTCAATCATAGTTCAGTGCTGAGAATACAGTATTCCCGGCGGGCGATTCATCGTTTGCTAAAAAAAATCCCTCCCCCCAAACAGATCTTAGATGCCGGATGCGGTGTGGGCGATTTTCTGTTTACCATTCCTGAATTTCGAATTGCAGAGAAAACGACCGGTATCGATACTTCCCTTTCCAATATTGAGCTCTGTAACCGGCTTGCCGAAACGTTGCGATTGACAAATATCCAATTTGTCTGCAAAGACATTGCCGAAGCGGATTTTCCTGCGAGTCAGGATTTAATCCTCTGCATCGGTGTGTTGATGTATATTCAACACGATGACGCTTTAATGAAGAAATTCCACAACGCTCTCTCTCCGGAAGGACGATTGATTGTATATGTTCCCGTTAACTACCGACGCCGTTTATCACTGTACAAGTTGCTGTCGCAGCGTCCGAATTTCGATTATGATCATATCGTGGGACGAATGCACACGTACACAGACGAGTCAATTGAACAATTGCTCACCGATGCAGGATTTCAGATCGAAGAACGACGTTATTCTTACGGACCGACCGTTGCAACTACTTTTGAAATCATTGCGATTCTGGAATGGATGATCAAAACATGGCATCCTGGTTTTGCAATTTTGATTCTTCCTTTCTTTGTGACTTTTTATCCGTTCTATTATATTACAATGCAAGCCGATTATTTTAGTTCACGGAGTACCGGTAACGGGGTCGTTATTACCGCACGGAAACGATCGAAATAATTTATGAAAACATTGAAAAAAACAGTCCAAACACGGGAAGATACGAACGACCTTGGTTTTGGTTCTCGACTTTCACAAGAACAGAACAAACGGATGATGAATCGCGATGGAACATTCAATGTCGATCGCGAAGGTATGTCCTTTCTTAAATCGTTGAGCATGTATCATTGGCTTATCACGATATCCTGGACAAAGTTTCTTTTCCTTATGGCCGGGTTTTATGTTGTGGTGAATTTTGTCTTTGCGACAGGATTCTATCTGTGCGGTACAAATGCATTAAATGGAATTGAATCAACGACATTAACCAATTATTATTGGAACTGTTTCTTTTTTAGCGTAGAAACATTTGCCACCATTGGATATGGTGCATTGAATCCAAGAACTGCCGCTGCGAACTGGCTTATGACGTTCGAAGCATTTTTTGGCCTGGTCGGCGCCGCCATGGCAACAGGACTTCTTTTTGCACGGTTCGCCCGTCCCCACGCAAAAATTCTTTACAGTAATACGGCTGTGATAGCACCATTCAAAAACGGGAAAGCCCTGATGGTGCGAATCATCAATCAACGATCGAGTCAATTGATCAATATTGAAGCGCACATTGTCTTTTCGTGGATGACGGTAAAAGAAGGTCGGCGGGTCCGTCAATACCTTCCATTGCATCTGGATCGCAGCAATGTAACATTCTTTCCGCTGCATTGGACAATTGTTCATCAGATAGATGATAAAAGCCCGCTTTATGAAAAAGATAAAACATTCTTACAAGAAACCGAAAGCGAGATATTCGTCCTCGTAACCGCAACGGATGAAACTTATTCTCAAACAGTCCACTCCCGTTCGTCCTACCGGTACGATGAAGTTGCATGGGGCGCAAAATTCAAGGACATATTTGAAAAAAGCACGACGGGCAAAGCAATCGGCGTTAATCTGAACCGCATTCATGATATTGAACTTGTCGCATTGGATTAATTATGCAACATGTGATTATTGATGGGTATAATCTGATCCATGCTGTCCCCGCGCTGAAGAGAACTCTTTTGCACGACGCGGAATCTGCAAGAGAACTGTTGATCCATTCAGTTTCGATGTTGACGATCAGAAATAAATTCCGTAGCACCATTGTATTTGACGGTATGAAACAGGAGGATTCAACTTCACACAAAAAAAGCCACGCTCCGGTTCATGTCCTCTATTCATATCCTCTTTCTGCCGATACGAAAATCAATCAGATGATTGAACAATCTAAAAGCAGGTCACAGTTGATTATCGTGACTTCGGACAGAGAGATTTTGAATTTTGCCAGAACCTGTTCATGCCAAACTCACACTTCCAGATACTTCACCCGAATGCTGGTGGACAACAGCGATACCATTTCGGAAAAATCCGAATCTTCGCTTTCACCTTTCCAAATTGATGAATGGTTAAAGATCTTTGGGGAAAAATAACATTCTTCGAGATCTTGACTTTTATTATACCTTGACATATATTTAGGTTAACCTAAATTAAAAATCTGGAATAATAAAAATGGATCCAATCGTTGTTGAACACCCTATTTCAGCGGAAAAACAGAGACTGTACAATATCGCTTTGTATCTAAGTCTTTTTACTATCGTGTATAACATCGCTGAAGGAATGGTTTCCACACTCATTGGATACTCCGATGAATCGTTGACATTGTTTGGCTTCGGGGTAGATAGTTTTATCGAAACGATCTCTGGTATCGGTATTGGCGCAATGGTCCTTCGCATTGCTCAAAATCCACTCAGCAATAAAAGTCCATTTGAAATTACAGCATTAAAAATTACCGGCGGATCGTTCTATGCCCTTTCTATCGGCCTGTTGATCACGGCCGTATTCTCCATCCTTGAAAATAAACAACCAGCATCGACCTTTTGGGGAGTAATCATCTCTTCGATATCAATTCTTTCGATGATCTACCTTATCTATTATAAGCGGAAGGTGGGGTATGCGCTGGATTCTAAAGCAATGATCGCCGATGCAAACTGTAATGTGGTTTGTGTTTATATGTCTCTTACATTGTTGGCATCGAGTTTTTTGTATGAACTATTTTCCGTTCCGTATGTGGATGCCGCCGGGGCGCTGGGGCTGGTCTACTTCTCTGTGGTTGAAGGGAAAGAATGTTTTGAAAAGGCGAGATCAATGAATGGAAACTGCGGCTGCGGACATGATTGATATTTTCTGACGAACATCCAACAACGAAATTGAGGAAAGGCAACGGTAATGGCAAGCGAACAGATTGAGAACTATCTAAAGAACATTTACAAACTCTCTTCCAACGAAGGGAAGGTGACCACCTCCTCTTTGTCAGAAAAATTGCAAATCTCTCCTGCGTCCGTCTCGGAAATGATAAAAAAGCTGGCGGAGGAAGGGACGCTGACTCACACGCCGTATAAAGGTGTTGAGTTGACGGAAGAAGGAAAGACCCTGGCACTCCGGATTATCCGAAAACACCGATTGTGGGAAATGTTCCTGGTGCAGGTGCTCCATTTCGGATGGGATGAGATCGATGACGAAGCAGAACGATTCGAACACATCATGTCCGATAAGATGGAAGAAAAGATCGACCACGCCCTTGGCCATCCTCTTATCGATCCGCATGGCGATCCGATACCGACGAAAGATGGTGAGATCAAGTGCTCAATGAGCTATCCGATGATCGAGGCACGCGAAGGATCGACCGTGCGCGTCTTGCGGGTGAGCGATTCGAATTCCGAGATGCTGCAGTATGTTGCGTCCATCGGTATCTCTTTGAATAAAGAGATCGTTATCCGGCAAAAGATGAGTTTTGACAACTCCATGCTTGTGCGAATCGACCGGAAAGAGATCAATATCAGTTCCACCATTGCATCAAATATCTTTGTAGAAAATGTGTAAGGAGGGTTTATGACTGATCCAGGCAATGCATTAGTAATCTTCGGCATCGTTGTCGCGATCTTGCTGTTGCTGTTCCTCCCGAAAATCGGTCTGCGTGCACAATGGTATCGCGCCCGCCGCGGTCGGAAACGAATTCTGATCGAAGACGCGTTGAAACACATCTATGATTGTGAGTATAAAAATATCATTTGTACTACCGAGAGTATCGCCGGCACGCTGCTCATCTCCACCGATGAGTCTGCCGGCTTGTTGACGCGCCTTTCGGCAATGGGACTGCTGGTCACCAACGACAACGGCGTGAAATTGACCGCTGACGGAAAATCGTACGCACTTCGTGTCATCCGTGTCCACAGGTTATGGGAACGGTATCTTGCGGATGAAACAAGCGTGCCGCCGACCGAATGGCATTCATCCGCTGAATTGGCCGAGCACCGGCTGACGGAAGAACAGACAGAAGCTTTGGCAGCGCAGATTGGAAACCCTCATTTTGATCCGCATGGCGATCCGATTCCGACTCCAGCCGGTGAAATGCCCCCTAAAAAGGGAAAATCCCTTCTGTCCATGAACGGCGGAGAATTTGCCGTCATCACGCATATCGAAGACGAACCGGAAGCGGTGTATGCACAGCTGATTGCGCAGGGATTGTACGTTGGGATGCAGGTGATGATGATCGAACGATCTAATGATCGGGTGCGGTTCGCCGCAGACGGTGAAGAAATAATCCTTGCTCCGCTGCTGACAAATAATATCACCGTTGCGCCAATCACAGAAGAGGAACACAAAATCACTGCGCCATTGGAATCACTCGCGACTCTAAGGATCGGTGAAGAGGCAAACATCCTCAGCATTTCCAAAGCGATGCGTGGTCAACAGCGGAGACGGTTGATGGACCTGGGCATTGTTCCCGGCACCACCGTTCGAGCTGAAATGGTGAGCGCCTCCGGTGATCCGGTTGCCTATTCCGTTCGCGGGGCACTTGTGGCGCTTCGCCAGCAGCATGCAAATATGATATTTATTCAGCGACAATAACTTCAACGGTCAGGAGAACGCGAAATGTCACAAACACCAAATGCACAATGCGATGATTGCCCTGTTCATAATCTTGGTAATCTTACTAAGCTTGGCATTAACATGACACAATTCGATTTTGTTGTTGCGCTTGCCGGAAATCCGAACACCGGTAAAAGTACGGTCTTCAATGCATTGACCGGACTGCGTCAGCATACCGGAAATTGGCCCGGAAAGACTGTAACGCGTGCCGAAGGAGGATTCGTTTACGCCAATAAACGGTTCAAACTTGTCGACCTTCCGGGTACATACTCTCTTCTTTCCACTAGTACTGATGAAGAGGTCGCACGGGATTTTATCCTGTTTGGACAACCCGATGTTACCGTGATCGTTGTCGATGCAACAAGACTGGAACGTAATTTAAATCTTGTCCTTCAGGTGCTGGAGATTACCGATCGCGCTGTCGTTTGTTTGAATCTGATGGATGAAGCGAAACGGCATAATATTCAAATCGATCCCCGTCGGCTTGCGAAGGATCTCGGCGTTCCAGTCGTTGCGACAGCCGCCCGCCAGGAAGATGGAATACCGGAATTGTTGAAAAACGTGTACGATGTTGCTACCGGCGCGTATGTCTGCCGGCCTCACCGGCTTGAACGGACCGCGCCGCGGTTGGAAAAAGCGATACGACAATTGACGACAAAAATTTCGGCAGAGTTTCCGCATCTCCCGAATACACGATGGATCGCTTTGCGTCTTCTGGAGGGAGACCAAAAAATCATCGATGCGGTGAATAACGGCGAGTTGGGAAACCTTACCCGGGATGCACACCGGCCTTCCATTGCATAATTATTTTTGGGAAATCGAAATGAAGAGAATTACCAATAAAGAATCGATCCTCTCAACAGCGAACACTCTGCGCTGGGAGATTGGCGATCATATCCACGATTCGCTCGTTGAAGCAATCTATGCCGACGCGCAACAGATCGCCTCGCATGCGGTGACGATGCCATCGACAAAACCACGGTACAATTTTGATCAGCAATTGGACAGATTGATCACCAGCAGGACATTCGGATTTCCGTTGATGTTCCTGCTCCTAGCGATCGTCTTCTGGCTCACCGTTGAAGGAGCAAATGTCCCATCTGCTATGATCGCCACCGTTCTGGTGGATACCGTGCATCCGTGGCTGCGGGATACATTTTCAATGCTCGGTTCACCATGGTGGTTTACCGGAGTTGCAGTGGATGGTGTTTGGCTTGCCATGGCGTGGGTCATAAGCGTCATGCTTCCGCCGATGGCAATCTTCTTCCCGCTTTTTACTTTGTTGGAAGATTTTGGTTACCTGCCGCGCGTTGCATTCAATATGGACTCATTATTCCGTCGAGCGGGCGCGCACGGGAAACAATCACTGAGTATGACTATGGGCTTTGGATGCAATGCTGCCGGGGTCGTTGCGACCCGCATCATTGACAGTCCGCGCGAACGGTTGATCGCAATTATTACCAACAATTTTTCGCTTTGCAACGGCCGATGGCCTACGCAAATCCTCATCGCTTCCATCTTTTTCGGCGCTCTCGTGCCGGCGCACCTTGCGGGAATCGTCACCGCCGGCGCAGTGGTGAGTGTTGCTGTCCTCGGGATATTTTTCACTCTTGCTGTTTCCTGGGGATTGTCAAAAACCATCCTTAAAGGCGAGGCATCGGCGTTCAGTCTGGAACTGCCTCCGTATCGTCCGCCGAAGCTGTGGCAAACGTTGTATACATCGCTGATCGACAGAACAGCGATCGTCTTGTGGCGTGCCATCGTGTTTGCAGCACCTGCCGGCGCGGTGATCTGGTTAGTCTCCAACATTCACATAGGGGAATTGAGCCTGGCGGAACACTTCATTAACTGGTCGGATCCTTTCGGGATTCTGCTCGGCATTAACGGAGTGATCCTGCTGGCCTACATCATTGCAATTCCGGCCAACGAGATCGTCATACCTACAGTGTTAATGCTCACCGTGCTGAGCACTAGACTGGCCGGTATCGGCGCCGGTGCCGGCGTGATGTTCGAACTGGATGAAGCCAATGCCGTGGCGGAGGTACTACGTGCCGGCGGATGGACTTTTCTGACTGGATTAAATCTCATGCTGTTCAGTCTCCTGCATAATCCATGTTCAACGACAATTTATACGATCTACAAAGAGACAAAAAGTGCCAAATGGACCATTGTTGCGACTGTCATCCCCATGATCATGGGATTTGTTATCTGTTTTCTGGTAGCACAGATCTGGCGATTATTCGCAAACATATAAATAAAAGACTTAGGCATCATGAGCGAACCGATAGTACAATTGATCTTTGCAGCGCTATTCTTCCCTCTCCTCTCCATCGGAGTGTATTTTCGTCTGCAGGCCAACAAGCAACAGGATCATTTTGAAAGGATGAAAAACGAAGGGAGAATCACTTTCCTCACCTTAAGGATCTGCGGCGGTATATTGTGGATAATGGCATGCCTGTTCCCCTGGTTTCCCGGAATGTTCCAGCCCGTTCGATATGAACCTCTGTTCGCATTGCAAATCGTCGGTGCGATATTATCACTTTTATCTATTCCAATGGGGGTCTCCGTCTTCACGAATATCGGTAAGAACATTACCGATACTGTCGAAACACGAAAACATCACCAACTGGTAACGAGCGGTATCTACCGGTATATTCGTCATCCGCTTTACACGACCGGAATTCTTTTTTTTGTTGGTTTGGGAATGCTTTCGTCCAATTGGCTGATCCTTCTTCTATCAATGGCCGTTCTGATTTCTCTCTCTATCCGAACAGTTATCGAAGAAGAAAAATTAATACAAGAATTTGGCGATCAATATACACAGTACGCCCGGCAGACGGGGAAATTTTTTCCTAAGCTAATGTGATCACTACTCAACGAAACATATTTCAACTACCTCTCCCCATGAAATTCATATCAACTGTATTGCTGATTGCTATATTTTCACTGCCTGCCATTTCACAGGAGTATACAAAAGCCATTGAGGACAACTCTTTTTTTATTGAAGAAGCCTATAATCAGGAAGATGGCGTTATACAACACATCTTTACCGGATTTCGACTGTTTCGGGAAAACACATCCGAAGGAAGTTTCACAGAGGAATGGCCGGTATTCAATCAGACACATCAAGCAAGTATTACCATTCCCTTTCACCATACTACGGTTGCACACCCTTCCTCTCAGGGAATCGGCGATATTATGTTGAATTACCGTTTTGAAGCATGGAGGAGCACTGGACTTGCTGTTGCTCCCCGGATTTCCATCATTCTCCCAACGGGAGAAGAATCGAACGGTTTTGGCAATGGAAGGGTCGGTGTTCAGATCAACCTGCCTATGAGTAAACGAATCTCGAATGATTTTGTCTCTCATTTCAATGCCGGGGCTACAGTTATTCCAGACGTCCAGTTTACCACATCAAAGGCTGCTTTGACGGAATACTTTGTCGGCGCCAGCGGTATCTATCTTGTCGGCAATAATTTTAATATCCTTACGGAGATTCTGTACTCGTCTTCCGGCTCTCCGTTCGGAAGGACAAACGAATTGATCGTGAGCCCCGGTGTGCGATGGGCGATCGACATCAATAATCTGCAAATCGTCCCCGGACTTGTATTCCCTGCGCTGTTCACTAACGGAACAACAGTGCATGGTATTTTTATTTACCTCTCCTTCGAACATATTTATTAAAACAATATCGGACAAAAATATCTGAGCCCGGCCGCTGATGTTGCCCGATCTGTTTTTCAATATTGCTTCTTCCCGAAAAATCCATTAGTCTTCAACAAGAAATTTCTTCCGCGCAACAAACGACCTCTGACGACACATCCTAAGCCGGTATAGAGGCTGACTCTTTTTCACACATATCACAAGAGGGAGTTATGAAAACACTCGCCTTCAATTCAATTCCGTCTTTACTCTTCCGTCTCATCATCTTCATTCTTCTTCTTTCCTCTTTCACATATACTCAGGAAAAAAAAGCAGGAGACGAAGCACTTGGATCCCGAAAGTATAGCGATTATGAAAAACCGCAATCTTGTGGAACATCTTGCCATGTGGATTTCTACCGACAGTGGGAACAGACGATGATGTCGCAGGCATACACTCATCACTGGGATGAAATTGAATATTTTAAACTTGCCGTTCCTCATGCGGAGAAAGATGCTACAGTCGCCGGCGTCAAAGCTGGATGCAACGGCTGCCATGCTCCGATCGCATTCCTGGCAGGAGATGTTCCGCCCCCGAAACCATCCGAAAACAGCAGAGCAAACGAATCGGTCTCCTGCGATCTTTGTCATACGATCACTGGGTTCAAAGGGGAAGTTCCATTCAATTTCAATTACATCTCGGAACCGGGAAAAGTGAAATACGGACCTCGGGAAGGATTGCAGTCGCCTGCACATGAAACAAAAAAATCAGATTTTATCCGTTCCTCGGATTTCTGCGGAACGTGTCACAATGAGAAGGATCCGTACGGTATCTGGGTGAAATCGACCCATCTGGAATGGAAAGAAGGACCTTATGCAAAGGAAGGAGTGCGTTGTCAGGATTGTCATATGACCTATGCACCCGGTCAAAACGCTTCTATGGCAAAACCGCTGCCGAATGTCGCACAGCATCTGTTCCATGGTGCCCATGATCCCGGCAAAGTGCGCGGAGTTGTTGAACTCAGAATCCATCCTGACATCAGGGAAGCAGAGCCGGGCGATCGGGTAAAATTTACAGTGGTGCTCTTCAACCAAAAAACAGGTCATAAGTTTCCGACTGGTTCAGCAGAAGAACGAATGTTATGGCTGCACGTGGAAGCCATAGATGCCAAAGGAACTATCTATCATTTATCGGTGGACAAAAAAGGATTTCCTGGTGAAGAATATACTATCGCCGCGAACACTCTCGCTTATCAGGATATGGGAATTGCCTTGAACAAACCCGATTTCGCTGGAATTCAACGGGACGGTGTTCCGGAAGGGGACAGAATTTTCCGCCTCCCGTATCTCGATCCGCAGGGACGGATGACAATCCAGCAATGGAATACCGCATCCCAATCCACTGACTACAGGATCGGACCGAGAGAGAGCAAAATCGAAACGTTTACCTGGACCCTTCCCACAACTCTTCCGGCGGGGAAATTGAAGGTCAACGCTGTGTTGAATTATCAAAAACTACCGACACCCGTGGCACAATTTCTCGGTGTACCGATGGAAGAGGTGGAAACAATACAAGTGAATTTCCATGAAACATCTATCACCGTTCTTCCTTGACCAGGTGATCCTATGAAAAAACTCTGTATAATCATTTCATTGATTTCAATTTTCGGCAGCACACAGCTTTTCGCCATTCCTGCCTTTGCACGGAAGTATGACATGTCGTGTCAGACATGCCATTCCCCCGCTCCAAAGCTAAAAGCCTACGCGGAAGAGTTTGCTGCAAATGGATTTCAGCTGCCGGAGAAAGAACCTCCGCGCTTTTTTCGCGAAACCGGGGACGACCAGTTGCTGCTGATGCGTGAACTTCCGTTTGCATTGCGTGTGGAAGGATATGCACGTTGGCAGCCGACGACAGCGCATCGCACTGATATTCAAGCCCCGTATTTGTTAAAATTGCTGTCGGGAGGACAAATCGCTCGCGATGTATCGTATTATTTTTACTTTTTCTTTGGTGAACGCGGGAGCGTTGCAGGTCTTGAGGATGCTTTCATCATGTTCAATAACGCGTTCTCCTCCGGATTGGACATTTTCGTCGGACAATTTCAGGTGAGTGATCCGCTCTTCAAACGTGAGCTGCGGTTAACGTTGGAAGATTATCAGATCTATCGAGTTGCTCCCGGAGCTTCTGGTATTAATCTTACCTATGACCGCGGATTGATGTTCTCCTATTCTCTGCCGACGAAAACCGATCTGGTAGTAGAGTTGTTGAACGGAAATGGCATTGGAGCTGCTGACGGACAACGCAATTTCGATTCGGATGTGTATAAGAATCTCTTTGCACGTCTTTCGCAGGATATTTCAGACGGAATTCGCATTGGAGGATTTGCATACTACGGCAAAGAGGAGAATCTTTCCCAGGTCAATTCGTTGTGGATGGCCGGACCGGATCTGACGCTCACTTTCGAACCTATCGAAGTGAATCTGCAATATGTTGAACGACGGGATGATAACCCGATTTTTGCAGCATCAAATAAGAGCGTGGAAACGCGCGGCACAATGGCCGAACTGATCTATTCACCGGACGGAGACAAGAGTGTTTGGTATGGAGCCTTACTATATAATTGGGCTGAGATTACTGCGCAATCCTATAAGTACAACAGCATCACCGGTCACTATAGTTATTTGCTCGCGCGCAATCTGCGGATGATCGGTGAATACACTTATGATGTTCACTCAAAGGGGAACAAACTCACCGCCGGATTAGTCGGTGTATTTTAATTCTCTTGGACATCGTATTTCGTTTTGCCTTGAAACCGGGAATCGCCTTCCCGGTTTTTTTTGTGAGTACCGTTTTCCTTGCACCGTGAATTGATTCTTACTCAATTACTTTATACACTTTACTGTTTATAATTTGAAAATATTAATTGATAAACACGAAAACCATTACATGATTTCTTCCGGATTTTCCCAACGCACGATCAGTTTTATAGTCTTTGGACTTCTCCTTCTGAATCTTTCTCTCCGTGTCGCGGTGGCACTGAAACCGATCGAACATGTGGATGATGTTGCCATCCCTGATGATGCATATCTTTCCCTAACAATCGCACGGAATATCGCCGAGGGACACGGACCGTTCTACGGCACAGGGTATACTAACGGATTTCAACCGCTGTACGTATTATTAATGGTCCCTGTATTTGCAGTTCTGCCTGAAAGTGACATCATCCCGATCCACATCGCACTGTTTCTGCTAATCTTGTTCGACACAATCGCTCTGTATTTTCTCATTACTCTAGTACGCCGTATCAGTGCGTCGCCCTTTACTTCGTTCATCATCGCGATTGCATGGATCTTCAATCCCATAACGATCAGGGTGGCACTCAATGGTCTGGAAACGTCCATTGCAAGTCTTTTCATCATCTGGATCATCTCCTATTATCAACAATATATCGTCGATAAGGAGGTTCTGACAATCCGGAGAATCCTTACTTTCGGAATTATCGCCGGTCTCGGCGTAATGGCGAGAATAGATCTCTTGTTGTTACTCGCTGCGCTTTTCGGTATGCTCACCTGGAAATGGCGAACGAACGTCCCTTCTCTCATCAAACACTTTGGTTTCATATTTCTTGGCATGGCGCTTACCTATGGTCCCTGGCTGATGTATTCGTATTGGTATACCGGTGATCTGTATCCAATCAGCGGCAAGGCAGTCCGTTTTATGGAACTTCAACGCGCTGCATTATCTTCTTCATTTTTCGATTGGCAATTGGCGATGCTTCGCAGGGGATTTTTTGTTTTTCTAAACAATAACCTCACCATATTATTGGTGGGAGGATTGCTTTTCATTCCCATCGTTTCAGCCGGCTCTCCGTTCATTACCCGTTTGCGTCAGCAATTCTCACTCGTTCCAGTATTGTTCACCACTTCCGGTGTGCTGTATTGCATTCATGTATTTTACATTGTTGCGCGGTGGTCATACGATTTAAACATTCAACCATTGGGTATCCTTACCATTGTCGTCGGAGGACTGTTTTACATTCTTCCCTTGCTGCGCGGATCTCGATTCATTGCTGCTCTTGGCAGAAATTCTCAAATTCTCATTCCCGTCTTTCTCTACGCCGTAACGCTCTTCCTCGCCTATGTGTTTTATATCTATGGAATATGGTATTTTGAGCGGTATCTGCATCCAATCACGATTGTAGTATTGCTTGTCGCTGTTCCTTTATTTGATACGATGATTTCCATATTGTCGTCTGCCCGAAAACAGGCGGGTGTTCTCATCGCATTAGTCTGCATAATTATTGCAATTAATTGCAGCAACGATGATTTTCGAAGGTTGTATGAAGTCTCGGATATCCAGCGGCAAGGGTATTTGAAATTAGGAAGATGGGCGAGTACGGCATTCCCAGACAGCGCCGTTATCGGCAGCTGTCAGACCGGCGCGTTGGGATATTTTGTACGAAATGCAACAGTGATCAATCTTGATGGAGTGGTCAACAAGGAATGTTATGAAGCGCTGGTCAAGAGGAAAAGTATTTCCTATATCCGTTCCCAGAACATCCACTACGTTGTCGGATGGGAGTTGAATACCAAATTTCTGGAACGGCTTTCTGACGAGCCGTTCATGTTGGAACTGCGTCCGGATTCTGTTCTCAACACCATCGAATCATGGGAACACCGATGGTTTTTATATACCGTTCGATGATCGTGCTAGTTTTATGAAGTGGTGAACATCTTCATCACCCACCTAACTGCTGCCAACACACAAAAGAATACGCCTAACAGGGCAACAACAGATGCACCTGCAGGAAAATCGTACAGAGCCGAAAAGAATATTCCGAAGAAACTCCCTGCCACACCCACCAGTAATGAAACGATAACCATGCTGCTCCGTTTCCTGGCGATGAAGATCGCCGCCACCGGAGGAATGATCAAATAGGAAAATACCGGGATCACACCGGCGCTTCGTACGGCAAGAACAATCGCCAATCCGATGGAGAGATAGAATAGGAAATTCCACAAATTGAAAACACCGAATTCCTCGATCTGATGATTCTCGAATTTCTCTGTCAGAGAAAAAAATTTCTTTCGGAAAATTGCGTGGACCAAACCAATAATACCGAATGTGACGGCCATCGTTACGATCTGTTCGGTTGTTACGGTAAAGACACTGCCGAACAATACTTCCGAAATATCCGATTCGCCGTGGGGTGATTTAGAAATGAACAGCACCGTCGCTGCGGATGCAACGGCATACACAATGCCGATGATCGCTTCCTGTTTCAGCCGTTTATCTCTGATCTTGATGAACGAAAGCAGGAACGCACCGATCATTGTAAAAATGATGGAGACAAGCGTTTCTTCTTTTTCAATGAAATTTGCGACGGCAATTCCCAGCATGGAGATCTGACCGAGCGCCAGATCCACAAAGACAATCCCCCGGCCGACGACATGGACACCAAGGTAGGACAGGAGTAATCCCATAATAATGCTGATCAATAATGCGCTAAGGATAAATTCTTGAGAGAACATTTCAGTCATAGATACCTCAGTGTTGAAGCGCCGAAAGAAGCTGACGGACGTTGTGATCAAAAAGTTCAAAATAGTTCTGTATCTCTGGTACGCCGCCAACGGAAGTAGCCAGAGTAACGACCTTCCCTCCTGTATTTCGTGCAACAAGTTCTGCTGATTCGGCCTTAAAATACATCGAATTTATAATGATAGCGATCCGGTCACGCTTCATCACAGAAATAATTTTGGATAACTGTGACGGCGTCGGCGGTATCCCCGGTTTCGGTTCCAGGAAATCAACAATCTTCAAACCGAAACGCTGTTCAAAATACGGCCACTCATTATGATAGGCAATCACTTTGGTGTTCCGGAAGCTGCTCAACATACTTTCCCATTGCTTCACCTTTGCATCGATCGTTTCATTGAATTTTTTCAACCGCTCCTGGAATTGCACCTGATGATCAGGATCCAGCCGGATGAGCGTCTGTGTGATGTTCTGTGCGATGATCTTGCCGTTGAGCGGATCGAGCCAGTAATGAGGATTGCCGTAAATATGGATGTCCCCTTCACCGCGATTAATATTTGTAGGAATCTGCAGCAACGGAACATTCAATGAAGCATCAACGTATCCCTCACCCCCTTTTTGGATTTTCGGATTCCGGGCGCTGTTCAGCAGCGCTGGCACCCATCCGGACTCCAGATCAAGTCCAACGGTGATGAATACATCCGCCCGGGATAATTTTAAGATATAACTTGGTTTCGGATCGACAAAGTGCGGATTTTGATATCCGGCTGCGATCGAAAATGCATCGACCTGATCGCCGCCGATGAATTCAGCGATACTCTTCAGATCAGGAATGGTCGTTACTATTTTTATTTGTGCCGGCAAATGGAATGACAACATCATAATCGCAAAGAATACAAATGTGCTTTTTTTCATTAGGTCAATCTCCAATTTTTGATATGCTGGATCAATACGCGTGTGCAGCATGTGTACCGATGCCGAAGATCGCACGGAACACTACTTGTGAAAATGCCGGACCATAGTTTGGATCGGCATGCTGATACTCCAGCGCAAATACTTGAAATTCCGACGGCTGGAACCGAAGGTGCAATGCAACACCTCGTTCATCCGACCGTTCCGCCATCGGGAGTCCGGAATAATCGAACCGGACGCCGACAAATGTTCTTTTTTCAATTTGATATTCGAACAATGTGTATGCACCATAGGACTTCACTGTGGAACCGTCTGCTGTATCTGAGCGGCAGAGCATCGCTTCCGTTTGCCAGGTAAAGGAATGATACGTGTTATACTGCACCGGTTTCCATTTATAGGTCAGATCGAACCCTGTCATCATTAACTTTTTTTCAACCGAATTCACGCCGGACAATCCCGAAAGTCCGAATCCAATTGTAGAATTTTCCGAAAGGTCGAAGAACGTATTCAGTTGTGCAGTGGTGAGAAGTCGATTACCGGCTCCGTAATCCACCGATGGTGTCGCGCCGCTTCTGCCGACATCCAGAACAAATTCCTGATACACATCCCAGGGATTCGGCACAAGTATGCTTGCCGAAACACCTTCCATGAACAGCCCTTCATCACCGAAATAGTTTCTGATCACTGCAGGAAATTCCACAAAACTGAACGCATGCGGATGCAATTGATTCACTTTAGAGAAATGCGTTTTAAATCTCCCCGCCGTTGCTTGAATTGAGAACGGCAGTGAAAGCGATGTCAGTGTCGCGATTTCCAATCCGGCTGAGTACTCTCCGTTCACCGAATCTTTGCCAAACGAGAAGAGAAATTTTGCTTCAGCATACGGATCGACCACCGAACTGACCTGCACTTCTAATGCATTAAAATAAGCGTCAAGATTACGCGGACCCTCATCCGAATAGGATGATCGAAAATCGCCGATCGCGCTGATATCCGGATTCATCGAAGGGGCGGTCCGTATTAACGGCGTTGCCGCTGAAAAGCCGATCGGTATTGATTGTTCATTTTCATGGAGGGAAAGCGAATCTTCCACCGCGGTGGAATCTGTCTGCGCAGTGCTATTAGCGCAGATCGCGAAAATAATTATACTTGTTTTCAGAATTCTCATACAAATTCCCGGAATTGAATAATAAAATGGTATGTCTTTTTCATGGTGACCACCAGAAACAACAGACACGAATAATTATTACAACAGAATTAACCGAGAATTATAGGAGGACCGCGGTGAGAATGCGATGAATGGACATTCGATGTTGAAACGGAGGAAAATGCCGGGGAGTATATGAGTGTCGTTGGAGACGCCATTGGGACAATCGTCCCAACTGCAACAGCGGTGCTGTGAAACACTGAATTGCAGATGACACAATCGTCATGGAGTTCGATACTGTGATGCTTGCACTGGTGTGCGTCATCATGCTGTGCAAACTCATGCTGACCGCTCCCCGTGGCGAGTGAAGAATCGTCGTGTACATGATACGGCACACTCACGAAAGTAAGTGTGCCGTAGACGATCAAGAGAAGAACAGAGACAAAAGTTTTTGTTCTGTTGGACATGCGATAAAGTTAGATCTTGCCTGCGCGGACCAATTTTGCGATTTCAGCGGTACCGTTCTTCGATACTGTCTTCAATGCTTTACTGGTGAGTTTCACATTAACATAGCGCTTCAATTCCTGCACCCAGATTCGTTTGCTCTGGAGATTGGGAAGAAACCGACGCGGAGTACGGTTGTTGGCGTGCGACACATTGTGACCGGTCATCGGTCCAACTTCGGAGATTTCACATCGTTTTGACATTGTAATAGTTCCTTGATTGCTTATTGATCTGAATTAGTGGGCACCGGATTGCATTTTCTTATATTCGGCTTCCAAGATCGCTTCTTCAGACTTTTCGTCCTTCACTTTTAACAATTTTTGGTTGAAACGATATGAACCTTTATCCGTCTTTACCGCTGCAACAAATTTAATCGTTTTTTCCAACCCGCCGGCTTTTGCGGCTTTTTTGGCTTTTTCCTCAAACGACTGTTGTTTTGCCATTGAAAACTCTCCTTGCGTTAAACGTAATTACTTTTGGGATTATAAATATACGAATTTTCATCCAAAAAGCGAATGAAAATTTTTAAATAATTGACATCGGGGCGGTTTCCTGCAAAACTCTGCTATTCCGGCACAATTCCGACCTCCAGCAAGGATGGATACCTGGAAGAACGGTGAACAGTATGGACTGCTTTTCGGAAATCACTCTCTTTTGCTGTATAAATATTTACAAACGTCTGCGGATTCAGGTCCACGAGCGGAAACCAACTACTTTGCACCTGAACCATCAGTTTGTGTCCTTTTTTAAAGGTATGATTAATATCCGGAAGGGTGAAACTGACTTTCTCGACATTGTTTGGTGTCATCGCTTCGGGGGCGGAAAAACTGTTGCGGTACCTTCCTCGCATCACATCACCACGGACAAGCATTTGATATCCACCGAGCTTGATCGTCTTCCCATCAATCACTTCGTTCCCCAAGGAATCCGGGAACACGTCGATCACTTTCACGATAAAATCCGCATCGCTGCCGGTCGTCGCGACAAATAGATTTGCATTGATGGGGCCAACAAGAGTAATGTCCGAATCAATCGTCATTTCATAGGACAGAACATCCGTGCGCTGCCAAGCAAATCGCTGATCGTCCGTCATATATTCCCTGCCGCGCGAGTTGCTGATTTCCGCAATATATGGAACTGGCCGACAGGGATCGCTGACGTATTCATCCGTTCCGTTCTTCTCTTTTGGTGAAGAAAAAGAAAGGCGTGCCTCGGAAGTGAAGAAAATCTTTTTCCGCACAGCATGTTTCGGCGGCCATTCGGCATACGTTCTCCACAGATTATTGCCGGTTTCGTACACCGAAACTTTCGGAAGATGTAATTCTCCCTCACTCTTCAAATAATGCCGGAAGAACTGACGGATATGCTCGTTATAATATGACGATGGCGACACACCGAACCGGACATTTCCCAGGCGACTGCCATCGGACCGGACCCAGCCTCCATGAAACCACGGACCCATCATCAGGGAGGTTCGGTTGTTCGGATCGTTTGTTTCGATCGCTTTGTAAATATTTAAAGGGCCATACAGGTCTTCCGCATCAAACCATCCGCCGACGATCAATACTGCTGGTGAAATATTTTTCATGTGCGGCAAAACGCTTCTTGATTTCCAGAACTCATCATAATCCGGATGTGCAAATAGATCATTCCAAAATTTTGATGTATCTCCGTAGAAATTCTTTTTCAGTTCCGCAAGAGGACTTCCTTTCAGAAGGAAGCGATATCCATCCGGAGTCGGATATTCGAATCCCGGAGGCCAAGTCGTAGTCAGTTCTTTCCGCGGCTTCCCGAATGAACGGAAAAAATTGAAGGCATCAATCAGCATCAGTGCGCCATTGTGGTGGAAATCATCGCCGATAAACCAGTCTGAAATCGGCGCCTGCGGCGATACCGCTTTCAAATTCGGATGTGCATCGATTAAGCCGTGAGCAGCATAGAATCCCGGATACGAAATGCCGATCATCCCCACGTTGCCGTTGTTCCGGCGGATATGTTTCACCAGCCACTCGATCGTGTCGTATGTGTCGCTGCTCTCGTCTACATCTGACGCGGATCTCTTTTCTACAATATGCGGTCGCACATCTTCGAAATCACCGTCGGACATGAACCGTCCGCGTACATCCTGAAACACAATGATATATTTTTCTTGTGCCATCCAGTAATTGTTTTGTCCTGCTTTTAAATATTCGCGGCCGTATGGCGATGTGGTGTACGGAGTCCGCACCAGCATGATCGGATACGAAATTGCAGAATCCTTTGGCGCATAGACGACGGTATGCAGTGATGCACCATCCCTCATAGGAATTCGATATTCGGTTTTCACGAACTCCTGCTTCAGATCTATTTCTTGCGAAAGAAGAACGGCAGGTATGAGCAGAAATAGGTTGCGTAATTTTATCATAACAATATATTTTTATGAATGGATGGAACAACGTACTAAAAACAGCGGAGAGGTTCAATGGAGGAACAATTCCATATTGCAATTGTGCGTTCATTTCAATAGAATATAGCCCACGTACAACACTTTCAATATTACACGCAACGGGAAGGTAATGGAATACTCATTCTATAAATTGATCCACATACTGGGTGTTGCGCTGTTCTTAGGGAATATCATCACCGGGTTATTCTGGATGCATCGAGCCATAGGGACAAAGAATATCTCCGTCATTTCCCATACCATGAAGGGAATTATTGATGCAGATACCTATTTCACTATTCCCTGTGTTATTGTTATCGTTGCTGCAGGATTCATGACAGCGATCATCGGGCAATATCCGATGCTGACGACCGGCTGGATTCTCTGGCCGATCATTCTCTTTAGTATTTCAGGTGCAACGTTCACGGCAAAAGTTGGACCGCTGCAGAAAAAAATTCATGCGCTTGCAGCCGATGCAGAAACGAAGGGCACGTTGGACTGGGATCAATTTCATTCGATGGTTCGCGCTTGGAACCTCTGGGGAGCTGTCGCTGTCGTAACGCCATTGACTGCTGCTGTGATGATGGTATTGAAAGTGCCGCAATGAACACAACAAAAAAACCCGGATCAGTTTCGTTTTCTGCACGGATTATGATCATCGGTATCAATCCGTTCGTGATCCCATCGAAGAAGTCGCTGCATTTCCTTTTTGCACAATCCGGAAAGGAAAAAGGTCCGATCCCTATCCGTGGAACTGTGAACGGAAAACGATTTTCACAAACTCTTGTGAAGTATCAAGGGAAATGGCGGTTGTATTTAAATACCCCGATGAGAATGGCGGCAGGAATTGATGTGGGAGATATAGCGAATGTCCGCGTGGCATTCGATTCCAAACCGCGCACGGTCCGGATGCCAAAGGAGCTCACATTGGCGTTACGGAAGAACGCCAGAGCACTTTCTGTTTTTGATAATCTCCCTCCATCCCGCAGGAAAGAGATCAAACGCTATATTGCATCACTCAAGAATGTCGAATCGGTCATGAAAAACGTTGACCGAGCGATCCGTTTCCTATCCGGGGAAGGACGCTTCGTCGGCCGCGACAAACCGTAGTGCAGAATGTGTTAGGCCACCGTTAGAAATCGAATGCAACGGATATGAGCTGTGAATTATTGAAAAATGCCAGTTCCTGAAATGCATAATCGAAATGCACGACCAGATCGGTGGTAGGAATTCCGTAGACGACACCGATACCGGCACTGAGCAGATATTCCTGTTCAATATCGATTGTACTGTTGGACACGGTGCTGACCACACGATTCCGGACACCTCCCCGCAAAAAGACCATTTCCTGAACGACAAACTCCGCTCCCATCATGGTTTGCGCACGATAATCTCTTTCATCCCGGTAATCCACGGAGGTGCTGAGCCGGAAATATTCGCCGCGGTACGGAGTTACGGCAACGCCGATCTGAAAGACAATGGGAAGAGACCAGTTTTGCGTTTCCAGATTTGCCGTAACATCGGATGGATTCGAACCAACTTCCGTTAATGGATCGGTTCGAATCAGCAGATCTCTTCCTTCCAAACGGGTTTGGGGGCCGAAATTCTGAAGCGACATTCCCAATCGCAGCCATCCGATGTCGTATTGGCTTCCGACATCCACCGCGAAGGAATTTGCCGTTGTATTGGCGATTGATTCATGCAGCAATTTCAGTTGAACACCAACCATAAACCGGTCATTCATGTGTCGCGCCCATCCGATGCCGATTGCCGCACTATTTGCGGAAAACGTTTGCCCCGTTCCGTAGGTATTGTCCCAATCCGTCACTTTCATGTCGCCCATCGAAAGGTAGGACACGCTCACTCCAATAACACCGAATTCACCTGCGGGAACTACGGCAGCCAGAAAGTTGTGGCTCAAATCTGCGATCCAGTTATTATTGGAAAGGAGCACCTGATTCGCCGTCAGGTTTGCAATGCCGGAAGGATTCCAGTACAGCGCAGTGGCATCGTTCACCGATGCGACCTGCGACGATCCCATAGCAATGCCGCGCGCGCCGACGCCGATCTTCAAAAAATTCATTGCCGATGTACCGACGTTATCGAATTGTGCATGCAGTGCCGGTTGGAGTGCGATGAACAGGATCAGAAGTATGTTCTTTTTCATAGGGCCCTCATTTGATCAACGCAAGTTTACCAACATATTCTCCGACACCGGGAACATCCACATGGTAGATGTAGATGCCGTATGATACTTCCTGTCCGTTGTAACTTTGCAAATTCCATGATGCAATGGTCGCCTGACGAGCCGTCGCATCGTTGTGCGCGATCGTCTGAACAAGATCACCCGCGACATTAAAGATGCGTATGGTGCATTCGGGGGGAAGGTGGTGGAATTGTATCTCCTTCTGCACACCGAATTTATTCGTCTCAAAATAGGAACTGACGACGTAAGGATTTGGTACTGCGGTAATTTCCAACCCTTTCTCCGTCAGAGCCGCAGCACTTTGTTTAATCGTTTTTAAGAGAAGCGTATCGGTGGAGGTGATCAGATGATTCGTTACGATATTGAATTTATCTCCTGGATGAGCAATTGACGCCGTTGAATCAAAGATTAACACATAGTTAAACGACGTCAATGGGGCAATAACCCCTTTGATTGCTCCGGTTGTTTTTACAGTGGTTAACGTATCGTATTTTACATTGCAGATTGTCAGTGTGTCACCACGATCAACATCAAACGTTCCGTCCCACCCCATTCCCAGCAACGGGACTACCCGTTGACCGGTCGTTATATTCCTGATATATATCGGCGCCTTCACCAATTGCCGCTGGTTCAGTGCTTTTCCGCCATAACTCCATAACGTATCCGAATAATCCTTCTGACCAAAATACACTTCAAAGTCATCAGTAAGTCCGCTGCCGGAGGAATCGACATTAAAATGACGCCATGATTTCAATTTCAATTTTTTTACCGGAGACGGATAGATCTGCTGCAGATCATAAATACCGGTTTTCAGATCGACCACTTCCATTCGGATTCCATCGAATATCGCGGCATTATCATTCAGTGGATTAAAGAACGGAACATTGGTCAGGGAGTCTTTGGTGATCGTACCGGAGACGAATACCGGTTGTTGTGTCGAAGCATAATGGACCGAATATCGCTTGTCTGATGGATTGGCAGTATTGAAAGAGATCACATAATCTTCACCAGTAACATGCAAAGGATTGATTGCTTTCGTTAACGGTACAGCTTGCGTCCTTCCGGCAATCAATGTCGGCTGTCCGCCCGGCGCACCAGGGATAATTTCTTTTAACGGCGTTGCAGGAAGTACTGCAACAGTATTGCCGCCGAGTTGTTGTCGGTCCGCTTTGATGGAATTGACAAGCGGTGGTACATTGCCGTCATTCCCATCGTATGCGCAGACAGCATACCAATATTCATACCCGTTCGATACATTCCTGTCCACAAAAGAATGGCGCAACCCTGTATCATCTCCCAGCCAGAAATACCGGCCAAGTTCCAACGAACTTTCGCCGGTTATGTTATCGGCAAGATCGTACTGCGCCAGAGGCTTCCAGTATTTGAATCCTCCTTTCACATCCGTGATCTTCTCTCCCCATGTGATTCCACGGTCTGTGCTTTTATAGATCATATAGCCCTGAAATGCATTGGATCTTGTCAGACGGTCGTTTATGTGATCAACAGTGCTGTCGGCTTTATAATAGATTCCTTTTTCTGACCGGTCGTCCCAGTAGAGAGTTACCTGACGATCGCTCACCGAAACCTGAACTTTCGGTTCGGGCGGCGGTTCTGCTGCCTGGTATTGTGCATTATACAGTAACTGACAGAACATCGCATTATTGAACAGGTCGCTCTTATTTGCCGCGTGAACGGTCGCAAAGGCAAAGTTCAACTGTTTCCCGGGAAGCAGTGTAAACGGGCCGCTGGCGACCACATACGTAATATCCGGACCATAAGAATTCGGAGTTTGCGTCCAGTCTTTTGCATGTGGTGTTACATTCTGCGGCGCCATGATACCCGCTGCCAGTTGATTGTATTCAGTCGCTTCCGACTGAGGGGCTGCAGAATATTCGAAGACCTGAAATGTTGAGATGCCTCTTGGTTTTCCTGTGTTCGGATCATCCGGTGTCTCAAGGAATTTCAATCCCACCCAGCCTACATTTTTTGCGATGAGTCCCTGTACTTTATCGTCGCCGTCCCACAGGTAAGAAAAGTTCCACAACAACGAATCCTGCTGCACGTTATATCCTGACACATCCGTTCCCGGTGCGATGAAGGCTGCATAATCATCTGTCCATTCCGCACCTCCTTGTTCCGGACAATCCGGATCATCATGGATACCGATAAAGACATCATTCAGCGTATCGGTTCCCACATTTGTCAAGAGCATTTTATAAATGATAAAGTTTTGATTAAGGATATCGTCCCATTGCAGCGCCCACATATCCACACGGATATCCATTGGTCTCGGTTTATTTCCGGCAATGGAATCATTATCCGTTACAACAAAATAGGCTTCGCGGGTGGCGCGCACTTCTCCGTTTACAACGCCGGGAAATCCGGATGAACCGACCGGCGGTTGCGCATAGGTGAGACCTGCAGCCGATAGTTTCCGGGCGTTGGCGGGAAGTGAAGAAATCGGCAGTGTATTCGGCCAGACGGCCGGCCAGCTGGCTTTATTGTCGCTGAATGCAATGCCAATATTCGCTTTTTCATCTTCCTTACCGGCATCAAAACCTTTCACCGGCTGAAATTCATCTTCGCTGTTCCGAGCGGCGCCCCATGTACCGCTGGCAACATAGAGTGAACCGTCCTTCTTCTTTGCACCAATCAGCGGCGCCATTGTCCATCGGTATGTTATTCCAGATTTCGCCGGAAACTCATAGCATGCACCCCACCCGTCGTAACCAAGCGTAGCAAAGTTTGAGATGCGCGCCCAAACATTTCCGACGTTCATAATGGAGAGTTTTCTGTCCGCGACGGCGTTGGTCTTCGCGAATGGCACGAGTGGCTTGTATTCCCGCTGCGGAGCGAGAATGCCATTGTAGTACTGGTGCTTCGACATCCCTTCCTGGGCATGCAAGAAGAGGATACCGAGGAACAGTGCCGGGAACAATAATCTGATAACCATTGATCTTCTCCGGTGCTTAATTATTCAAATCGAATTTCCAGGCCGAGTTCAACATGCCGCGGCGGACCGAACCATTGCGGACGATGTGCGCTCTCTATACTGGTGTTGGGATTAGCAGAATAGTCCGGCCGGCCGGTGCTGGTGAAAACATCGTAAATATTCTGGCGGTTGAATAGATTATCGATATCGCTAAACAAAACAATATGATACTCACCAAAATCGAACTGCTTAAAGAGACGTACATCCACCGTCCCTGTCCACGGCATTCGTCCGCTGTTCCGTTCGCCGACCGGCTTGCCGCGCGCATCGGCGGGTGAATACGGCAATCCGCTTCCGAACTGGCCGATCATGCTTGCGCCCCACGTTGCATAGGAAAGTGTCCCGTTGAAATTCAATGTGTGTGGCTGGTCCCAACCGAGAGTGATTGTCCTTTTCGGGGCGACGATTCCGTACACGGATGAGAGGATCGCTTCATCCGTATGGGACTGCCAATAATCGGCATTCCCTTCTGCACGTGAGTACGTATAGTTCAACTGAAAGGAGTAATGTTCCGATAGTCGTTTCCGCAGCGAGATTTCAACACCGCGTGAATTCGCATAATCCAGATTCACGATCTGTGTGTAAGCGTACGGACGAACATCGATCCGCTGCGTTGAGATATAGTCGTATGTATCCTTGTAAAAAATGGTGACACTGCCGGAAAGATTCTCCGCAAGCTCGAACTCCGTCCCGAACTCATATGCATTGGTCACTTCCGGCTTCAGGTTTGGATTGCCGATAAACGGCAGATAGCCCTGACTGAGATCGGGAAACGGGAACGATGGATCGTTCTGATTGAATCGTCGGTAAAGATAATTGAAATCCGGATATTGATAGAATTGACCGTAGGAAAACCGGAACTTGATCGCCTCGGTGATCGGATGGGCGAATCCGATGCGCGGACTGATATGCAGTTTTGAATTCACATTCGATTTCCGCAGTAACGAATCGGCCGGGTTATTGATGATAGAATAAATATCGACGGTCTTACTGTCCAGATAATCCAACCGCAATCCAATGTTCAAAATGATGTCGTCATACTCGAGTTTATCCTGTAGATACCCGGACAGCTGCACCGGACTGAATTCGTACGCAGTAACCTCTGAATGCCGCTTCCAGAACGAGTAAGAATCATCCAGATGGTCCCAATAGGTGTTGATGCCGCTGATCCAAAAATTATTCAGCGTGTGTGTTTTTGCTTCGATGCCGGCTTTAATCAGATTGTGTTCATCCACCTGACTTGTCAAATTGACGATAAGTGTCCGTGTTTGTGTTTTGGATTCTGAAAAATAATCGTCGACAGACGGGACCATGACGATTGCCTGAAGAATGCCCTGATCCGCTAATGTCTGGATCATCGCATCGGTAATATATTCCCCTTTTTTCGCCAGCAACGTACCGGATGTATCCTTCAGGTCCTCCCCCAGTTTTCTGTGACCAAAACTCTGGATGTCCGCAAACCGGAGCGGTTGAGCATAATAGCCGGCAAATTCATAATTCGACGTAGAATCGAACGCAACAGCATCACTCACCGGCTTGAACACTCGTTTGAATCGGGATGTTATGTCTCCCTGCACGTCCTCGTCAAACGTAAAGGAATTACTTGTCTTCGCAAAATATGAGAACTTCACTTCGTAGAACGTGCTGTTGCTGAGTGTGTGGGTCAGCGCAATGGAGTATAACTGGCTTTCCAATTTCTGCTGATCATTGAATTCCGGATGCTGCTTAAAATAATGGTCGTAATCTCTCCAATGACGCTGGGAATACGAACCACTCGCATTGACCTTGATATTCTGGATCGGACGTGCGGTCAGTTTTCCCGTGAAGCGTGATTTCCGGTCAAACAATCCGAAATCGAATTCATGTTGTACTGTTCTTCCGCTTCTGGTGGAGTATTGCGGACCGGTGACAGTATTGAGGTATGTTCTTGTCAGCGTGCGGTCCCCGTTGACGAAGAGTGTCAGCTGATCATCGCCGCCCGAAATAAACGGAACGGGGCCGCCGGCCCGGTATTCCATTTCGTAATTATCCCACGTGTTCGATTCTATTCCGAAATTATCGGTCCCTATCCGCGCCGATGCCTGATATTTCGAAGTTCCTTCGGGCGTTGTCACATTAATCACGCCGGATTGTGCTTGGCCGTATTCCGCATTAAAGGTTCCGCTCATTACCGTGAGCGATGAAACACCGCTCCGGGGCAGATCCATCGCCAGGCCGCCGTAAATTGGGTCATCAACTCTGATACCGTCGATAAGATACGTTACTTCACCAGAACGTCCGCCGCGCAAGTGAATGCCGTCATCCCCGCTTCCATTATTGCTGGAGACAAATCCCGTAACAAGCGCTAGTGCCTGCGTGAAAGTGCTGATAGGAAGAGATTGAATTTGCTGTTCCGAAATGGTCGTTAATGTGGAAGTAGCGTCTTTCTGAAACGCCAATCGTTCCGCTGAGATTGTTACTTCCTGCATTTCGATTCCTTCAGAGGTCAAAGACGCATTCACCTCCGTAGAAAGATCAGGACTGACGATCACATTGGTCACGGTTACTGTTTGATATCCCAGGTAAGAAAAGCGCACCTGATAATCACCGGCTGGCACATTCAAGATGAAGTATTCACCGTTCACATCAGTGACCGTACCGTAGTGTGTGCCGACTACTGCAACCGTCGCAGCAACAAGTGCTTCACCGGAAGATCTATCAATTGCCCGGCCTTTAATCTTTCCTGTAACCCCGGCAAACACCACGGCGGGGATCAGCGCAAGCAGTACTGCAAAACGAAGTTTCATACATCACTCCATTGGATAGAGGAAAAGAGTGAACCTGTATGTTAAAGTATTAACTTCATGAATTGAAATCAATATAAATGGTACGCCAGTTGTAAAAGAAGGGATGGATGACAATAAATCGCTTGCCAGTTTCGATCGCACCTCTCCTTTTTTCCGATCCATTCTAATGGAGATCATCAGTCCGAGCACTTTTCGATCAGGCTGCCGAAGACAACGGACCACCGTCTTCAGAAACATTTTTATCCACTTCTGCTTGCTAGTTCTTGAAGCAAAAACTAAATTAAGCGCTCATCCGTCACGCGGGAACAGGTCGAAACGAGTTAAAAATCGAACAAATTTATTCACAGCGAAAGGAAAGCATAAAAAATGGCAACGAATATCTCCACGGTTTACATTAACGCTTCCATTCAAAGAGTTTGGGACATCCTGACAAAACCTGAATTCGTAAAGCAGTGGCAGTATGGAAGTGAATTATTGACTCACTGGAATGTTGGCGGTGGCATTCGGTTTAAAACCGAATGGAAAGGCAAAATATTTGAACAGTGGGGAACGGTTTTAGACATTCGACAAAACGAATTACTACAGTACAGCTTGTTTGCACCACGGCCTGATCTTGAAGACAAACCCGAAAACTATTTTATCATGAAGTATGTTTTGACAGACACAAACGGACAAACTAAACTCGAAATTATACAAGAAGACAACCGGCCAAATGCGGTTCAAGAAGAACCACAAGGAGAAGAAAATCCTGTTTTGAAAGCTCTCAAAGATATCGCGGAAACTTTATGAAAAATATTACACTGTTGACCGTGCTTTTGATACTCAATCCAATAACTGTTTACAGTCAAACAATATTTCAAAAAGACTTTTCAGAGTTTTGGACAACTGTGAAAGAGAACGATGCGTATCTGGAAATTCGAGGGATTGATTGGGATAAAGTCAAAGAGATTTACCAGCCATTGGCGGACACACTACGCAATCGGGATGAATTTATCGGATTCCTCGAACGTATTATTATAGAGTTGCACAACGGTCACATATCATTAAATACAAATCTCAATTCTTCAAATAACATAATACCATCTGGTTCCGATATTTACATTCAAAGGAAAAACGGCGGTTACTTCATTACTGATATCCGTCAAAACTATCGTTCCGAACGTTGCGGACTTAAACCTGGTATGCAGGTAATTAAGTACGACGGGATAGATATTGATAATCTCCTTTCCAATTTCCTTCCCAAATATACCAGTGTGTATAATGATGAGATGTACGAGTATGCCTTAAATATGATCTTTGCCGGAACGCATGACAAAAAGAGAGTCATATCAATATTGGAAAAAGGGATTGAAAAGGAATACTTTCCCGATGAATACACAATACCCGTTCATGCTTCACATCTTCTTGACCACGGAATTCTAAAAAACAATGTCGGATTCATTAAGATTAACAATTCACTTTATGACAATGATTTAATTTCGGCGTTCGATGCTGCAATCGACAGTTTATGGAATACTTCCAAATTGATCATTGATTTAACAGAAACTCCCAGCGGAGGAAATTCTGCAGTCGCCCGAGCAATAATGGGAAGGTTTATAAAAAAAGAGATGCCCTATCAAAAGCACGAAACTTTTGAAACCAAATATAAAGTCAAATGAAGCTGGATTGAATATGTAAGTCCTCGAAAACCAATCTATGAAAAGGAAGTATTACTCATGGTCGGACACTGGACGGGAAGCATGGGAGAAGGAATTGCCATAGGCTTTGACGGCATAGGAAGAGCAACAGTTGTCGGCACAACAATGGCAGGATTACTTGGCGCGATTGAAGGATTTACTTTATCACAATCACATATTGTATTTCAAATCCCTACGGAAAGATTGTATCATCTCAATGGAACACCCAGAGAAAAGTATCGACCCAAAATCATAAAAGACAATATTTATGATACGTGGAAAAAGATGCACGAGTGGATTTCTTTGGATCAATAGATAGCGGCAGTCTCATAAATGAATGTCTTGGTCATTCGAAGACAAGATTTCTCTCCCGCGAAAGCGGTATCGAAATGATCATACATAAATAATATTTCAGAGGTCTCGAAATGATCGACAAAGTAAAAATATTAAATACAGAAGTCCTTTCGGACAATTGGTATGTTCTGCGAAAAATAACATACGAATATTTTAAAAGGGATGGGTCAAAACAAACGCAAAGCAGAGAAACTTACGACAGAGGAAATGGGGCTACAATTTTGCTTTATAACAAAGCACAAAAAACCGTGATACTCACAAGGCAATTTCGGCTGCCAACCTTTGTGAACGGAAACGAAAACGGAATGCTCATTGAAGCATGCGCAGGATTACTGGACAAAGATAATGCAGAAGATTGCATTAAACGGGAAACGGAAGAAGAAACTGGTTATAAAGTTTCTTCAGTTCAAAAAATCTTTGAAGCGTATATGTCGCCGGGCTCAGTGACAGAATTGCTGCATTTTTTTATTGCTGAATATTCCAAAGAAATGAAATTTGGAAAAGGCGGAGGGGTTGAGCATGAAGAAGAAAACATCGAAGTTTTGGAAATCGGAATCGAACAAGCATTGAAACTGATAGATAAAGGTGAAATCAAAGACGGTAAAACCATTATGTTGCTTCAATATATTGCACTTCACCATATCCTTTGATGTAATCAAAAGTATACATTTTCGCCTACACCATCTTATACGGTTGCAGACATAGTGAATACACAAACAAAAGAAATCCATCGAAGCAATTACAGCATACAACAATGATGACGGAATGGTTCGGCGCCGCTAAAAAGAAGACGGACAAGCGGCGCAGAAACAACAACCATTCCCAAAGAGTCCTTTCCCGAACAGTTTCTTAGGATGGACCTGATCAAATACTGTTTTCCCTCACATCTGATACTTGAGTACTAATCCGTAACGACTCTGTTACAATAAGTTGCTTGCCAGTTCTGCCAGTTTCGACCGTTCTCCTTTTTCCAGATTGATATGGGCGTAGATCTTCTGCCCCTGCATTTTTTCAATCAGGTAGCTCAATCCATTGGATTGACTGTCCAGGTACGGATGGTCTATCTGATAGATATCGCCGGTAAGGACGATCTTCGTCCCTTCGCCGGCGCGTGTGATGATCGTTTTCACTTCGTGCGGCGTCAGGTTCTGGGCTTCATCCACAATGAAAAAGATCTTCACCAAGCTTCGTCCTCGAATATAGGAGAGCGCTTCGATCACCAATTTTTCATCCTGTAGAAGCTGATCGATCCGTTGATACTGCTGATCGGACTCCAGGTACTGGTTCTTGATGACATTCAAATTGTCGAACAGCGGCTGCATGTACGGATCGAGTTTGGATTCGATGTCACCGGGGAGATAGCCGATATCCTTGTTGGATAGCGGGACGATTGGACGCGCCATGAAGATTTGCCTGTAAAGTTTCCGCCGTTCCAATGCAGCGGCTAATGCAAGCAGAGTTTTACCGGTCCCCGCTTTACCGGAAATTGTCACCAGCTGGATTTCGGGATTCATCAATGCGTTCAGCGCGAAGATCTGTTCGGCGTTGTGCGGCGCAATGCCGTAAGCGACTGTTTTTTCGATTTTTGAAATTCGCTGGCGTTCCGCGTCGAACGTTGCCAGTGCGGATTGTTTCCCGTTCCGCATGATAACGAATTCGTTTGGACGGAAGTGGTTCGTCGGCAGGGCATCCGGCGGCACTTCGTATGGATTCATATGGAGCCGGGCAATGACCTTTTCATCGACATTCTCCACTGTGCGATGACCGGTGTAGAGTTCCGTCAGGTTTTTCACCTGATCGTTCTTATAATCCTGTGCCGGAAGGCCGACCGCTTTCGCCTTCATCCGCAGGTTCACATCCTTTGACACAAGGATCACTTCGCGAGAGGATTGTTCCTTTGCCAGGCAGTAGGCGGTATTAAGAATTTGATGATCGGGTTTACTTTGGGTAAACGAAGCATAAATGTCTTTATGAAAATCCTGTTCGAGCCGAACGGTGATCTTGCCCAGTTTTGGCCCGATCTTAATTCCGCCGTTAAAGATATGATCGCCGCTCATTGCATCTACATTACGTGCAAATTCGCGCGCGTGAAAATTTATCGATTCGTTTCCTTTTTTGAATGCGTCGAGCTCCTCCAGTACCGTTACCGGAATGACAACATCGTGTTCCTTGAATTGATAGATGCAGGAACTGTCATGTAAAACAACGTTGGTATCGAGAACAAAAATTTTCTTCTTTTTCGCCATTGCGTTGTTTGAACCTTTCTTTGTGATTGGAAACAGTGAATTAACGGAAAAAGACGTAGGAAGTACAGACGAATGAAAAAATTCGGAAAGCGGAAGGGAAATACTCTTATTGTCGTTATTGGCAAGAATCGTCTCTTGTTCAAGAATAACTTTAAGTGAACGTAAGAAATCCAATGGAAAGACGCAAGCGATAGGGTATGACTTTTTTTAAGGTGTGACTTTGGTTATTTTTTCAAATTACAGTGAAAATTCAATGAGTGTAAACTTAGAGACACTCTTTCTTCAGACAGGATTATCTCTTTTCCGCATGTTTGAATATGTGAAATACATGTTGGATGCTCCATGACCTTTGAGGATAGTAGGTTTCCTCTTCTCTCTTTGCGGAGTTTCATTTCATGATGTGATTGTAGAAACGACCGTATAGACATCAACAGGAAACTCTTTTCCTTTCACCTGAATTGCACCAAGTGAATTACACAAATAATTTGACGAGATGAATTGGTGTGTTGTCCCATCGATCAAAATCTCATTCGCTGATGCTTTGGAAACAAGTCGCGCCGCCAAATTGACCGTATCACCGATGACAGAATAATTCAAGCGTTTTTCCGACCCGACATTTCCCAAAATTACTTTTCCAGTAGCAATGCCAATGCCGATTGCGATATGTTCCAATCCATCGTTAGCAAATTCATCGTTCAACAATTCCAAACGATGCTGCATTGCCAATCCCATCCGTACCGCCCGTAACGGATCTTCGTCCGATGGAAACGGAGCACCAAACAAAATCATGATTTCGTCGCCGGAAAATTTATCGATCATTCCGCCGTATGCAATTGCGACATCCGTCATAGCCGTAAAATACCGGTTCAGCAAATGGACGATTTGTTCCGCTCCCAAACGTTCCGTCATTCTTGTAAATCCCCGGATATCGCTGAAGAATACCGTCACTTCGCGCAATTCTCCCTCCAATTTCGGACGGATCTTTCGTTCAAGTATCTGATCGACCACTTCTTTCGGCACATATCGCGAGAAAGTGTCCTTCACAAATTCGCGCTCCTTCAATCCCGCAGCCATTTTGTTCACATGTCCGGCCAGCTGATTTATTTCATCATTATTTCGGACTGGCACCGGCAGGCTGTAATCACCTTGTTCAATATGCTCCAGTGTCGGGAAGAATCGAAGAATCGGTTTGACGATCAAATATCTGGCAAGGAGAACGATGCCGATGCTGAGAAAGAGAAACACTGCCGCAGAAATGGAGACAAGGATTGTCTGAAGGGAATAAATAACGGTGTACATTTCTTCGATGGAAAAGACAATCGTCAGCGTTCCAATTATTGTGGTGGAAGGGCGCGCTCGGATTGGCACCACGGCCATACTTCGTTTGGATGATTCGACAAAGGATATTTCCTCTCTCCGTCGCTTTAACACCGTCTGCACGATTGCCGAAGTGTCTTTCGTGAGCAGCCTATCCACAGAAAGCGCGGCAACGATTGTTCCTGAAGAATCGGTGATCGAAATATCCTGGATGCGGGAATCAAATTGTTTCAGTTCTGTCAATAGACTGTATAAACTTCGTGTATTCTGGATATCGTATCCCCGTGCGACATCGACGGCGATTGTATGCGAAATGCTCAACATGGTCTGCTGCATTTCGTTGATCAGGTATTCTCTACTGTACCGTACCGCAAAAAATGTAAAGACAATATCGCCAATCAATACGATGGGAGTGACAAACAAGAGGAATTTCAATCCTATGGAGAATTGTTTCACGGCGAGTCGTTACAGTTCGTATTCCAGTTCAAAGAAAATCTCGTTTCCCTGTCGACGGTACTTTTCCAGATTCAATACGAACTCCAGTTTTGCCAGATAGCCGCGACTGATCGTATAAAGGAATCCCTGCGCCCATTGCACCGATTCGTCGGTTGGCACATGTGTATCCGGATCGAATACTTCCAAACGGGTTGTGCTGCGTAATGTGGGGATCAAGAATGATGACAGATCGTAGTTCATTGTCAGGTAGCTTCCCGCGCTGTGCAGCGTGCCGTAGTTCCGCACAAGTGCTTCCATGGCGATCGTGGCATTACCGACATATGCCATTGCCTCCAGACCTGCTGCCATTACTTCTACTGAAGAATAGCTGCTCACCGATCCATCATTATTCACTGAATTTTTCCTGCCGTAATAACCATTCACCCCCACCTGCAGTTCTCCAAACGAAACAACGGCGTGACCGACAAAATCCTTAAAATTATTATCATCTTTCAGGTTATTGATGCCATTACCATTCGTAACGCCAAGTCCGAATGTTACCGCTTCTCCCTGCGATTCCCAATATAGTCCGACATCTAAATCCCGCAGCTTGAATTCCGGCATCAGTGTATCTGGAGCCAATCCTGTACTCTTAGTGGTAGAATGTGAAACAGTGAACGGGTCGAAATAACCGAAAGGATTGCGGAATTGACCAAGGGTCAATTGACTGTTGAATGGCAATTCGTGCTGGGTAAAATATGCTCGTTCCAGCTGCGAACGAATGAGGTTGTCCTTCATTGTATATTCAATCAACGCGGCTGATCGTTCGCTAATATCCGCATCCAGAAATAGCTTCGCTTCCCGAAGCTGGAAGGAAAGCGGCTGGGGATAATTCCTGTTGTAGAACATGTTGAATTCCACTTCCACGGACGGTTTAATATCCCCCGCATATACAAATGCTGCCAGCAGCATGCTCCAGGCAAGGTATTTCAGCCATTGCATCCGCGTGTTATTTTTGGCGTTCAGCAGCATAAAGTTTCTCAAATTTATTTTGTTTTTGCATTGTCACGAGCATCCGCTCGATCTCCTCACGGGATTTTCCCTGACGAAATTGATCACGGATCACTTTGCAAATCACTTTGGGATAAATCACCGCCGGACGGTTTATGGTGAACAAGACATCTTCGATAAAGTTTTCCAGCGGAACCGTTACCAGCAGAACGGTCCTGGCATCGAATTCTTTTTCTTGTATTATGGTATTCTCTATTTCGGCAAGATGATCATCCAATATCTTATCAATGGAAGTATGGACCTTTTCCGGAAGTTGGTCTTGCGCATACAACACGTGATGCGCACAAAGACAACCGAAGAATAGTATAATAAAAAGAGGTAGTTTCATATGGAAGATCAATTCCAAACGTAAATTACCCAAAACACAATGCAATCGCAATGGAATGAAACGATGAAAAAAATGAAAAGAAGAATTCGTCGATTTTAAAGTAATCGTTGGCAGGAAGCCTTGCGAAGGTTTTTCTCCTTCGCAAGGCGGATACATTCTACTCCTTCAGCAAGTACATCGGCGTCACGCCCATATTCCACCAGGTGAACGAGAACATATCAGTCCATTCATCGATCACTTTCGACAACGGTTTGCCGGCACCATGGCCTGCGGACGTTTCGATCCGAATCATGACGGGATTGGGGCCTTTATATTTCTCCTGCAGCGTGGAGATGTATTTAAATGAGTGCGCCGGCACAACACGATCATCATGATCCGCTGTTGTTACCAGGACTGCAGGATAGTTCAGTGTGTCGGAGATGTTGTGGAGCGGAGAATACTTTTTCAAATATTCGAATTGTGCGGAGTCGTCGCTGGAACCGTAATCGTTCACCCATGCCCAGCCGATAGTAAAGTTCTGGAACCGCAGCATATCCATCACGCCAACGCCGGGATGCGCTACTTTGAACAAATCCGGACGCTGGTTGATCGTGGCACCGACAAGCAATCCCCCGTTCGACCGTCCTTCGATTGCGAGTTTCGAAGGAGTGGTATATTTTTGCGCTATTAAATATTCCGCTGCAGCAATAAAATCATCGAACACATTCTGTTTATTCATTTTCATCCCTGCCTTATGCCATTCTTCACCGTATTCGCTTCCGCCACGGAGGTTTGCAACGGCGTAGATGCCCCCCTGCTCTATCCATGCAAGTTTCACCGCGCTGAAGCTGGGATTGATGCTTACATTGAAACCGCCGTAACCATAGAGCCACGTCGGATTATTGCCATCGAGAGGAATTCCTTTTTTATGGACGATGAACATCGGAATTTTTGTTCCGTCCTTGCTCGGATAAAACACCTGTTTTGTTTCAAATGCGTTCGGGTCGAAATCCACATCGGTCTTTCGGTACAGCGTCGACTGTTTTGCCTTCAAATCATATTTATAAATCACAGAAGGGTACGTGAATGACGTCAAAGTATAGTACGTAATCTGATCCTTCCGCTCTCCGCTGAAACCGCCGACAGTACCGATTGTTTCCAACGAGATCTCATTTTCGAATTTTCCTTTCAGATCGTGCACATACACGCGATTACTGACATCCTTCATATAGATGGCAAATAGTTTACTGCCGATGATTGAGACCGATGTCAATGCTTCCGGTTTTTCCGGAAGGATCTCCGTCCAATTTTCCGGAGAGGGATTCGCGGGATCGAAAGAGATCACTCTGCCGTTCGGCGCTTTGTAGTTGGTATAAATCAGCAGTTTCCCGCCATCGTTATCGATCACATAGATGTCGTTGTCAAATGTTTCCAGGATCGGCATCCAGTCCGTTTTTTTCACCATATCCCGGTAATAGAGCGCATTACCGTTCACATTCCTTTGCCATTTAGAAAGAGTCATGAATTTCTGATCTTCGGTCAATCCAACACCGAATCCCATGTGCGGATTTTCTTTATCCTCCATCATCAGTTCGTCTTTGGATTGTGCGGTGCCGAGCACATGATAGTAGACTTTCTGAAATTCATTGGAAGCGGAGAGTTTGGCGCCGGTATCCTTCGGTATATCATACCGATTATAATAGAAACCGTTTCCGCGCCAGGTGATTCCGGTGAATTTCGCCCACTCTATTTTATCCTTCAACAGTTTCTTCGTCTTCACATCCATCACGAAGATCTCTCGCCAGTCCGAACCGGCTTTGGAGACTGAATACGCTGCATATTTTCCATCCTTGCTGAACGATACATCGGCAAGCGAAGTGGTACCATCCCCCGAGAGCTTATTCGGATCGAGAAAGAGTTCCACCTTTGCTTCCAAAGAGCCGCGCTGAATGTATAATGCACTTTGATTTTGCAATCCGTCGTTCTTATAGAAATACCAGTTCTTCCCCGCTCTGAATGGCGCTCCATATTTTGGATAGTTCACCAATTTAGTGATCCGATCCCTTACCTTATTCCGGAATGGAATCTTCTCCAAATATCCGAATGTCACATCATTCTGCGATTTTACCCAGCCTGCCGTCGCTGTTGACCGGTCGTCCTCCAGCCATCGGTACGGATCCGGAATTGATTTGCCGAAATAGGCATCGGTCTGATCCGATTTGGATGTGACAGGATATTGGAACTGTGCAAACAGAAGCGAACAGCCAAGAAGCATGATACAAAGCATTTGTTTCATACGGTACCTTTCCGTTAATTGATGACCTTGAGAATAGGATAATATTTTCCTTCTCCAAACTTTTTATCCACCATATTCCATGCCGTCACACCGTCTTCCGATTCCGGTTCCAACAGAGCAAAGGCAAGACGAGACAGCGTCTGATCCATTTCAACAATGAACGAACCCGCCGCTACGGAAAGCTCCGCCGATTCGAATGCACCTTCGAGCGTTCGCATTTTGTGTTTTTGAAATTCCCGTTCCGCCTGTTTATTCCCGCGAATTGCAAATCGTTGTACGACATACCGCTGCGACTTTTTCACCGTATCGACTCTTATTCCATGCTCCCGCAGCAACTGCACGACGTCAGTGAGCGAATCCGGAACGATATACCGGACAGGCACTTTCGCTTTTTTCACCGCGCGGGTTGCATAGAATTCGGATGTCACGATGCTTTTTATGCTGTCTTCATTCATTCGATACATCACTTCACCGCTGTACGGATTGCGCTCTTCTTTCACCGCGGCAAGCAAAATTTCCTGAGCGCTGTTCGATTCGATCACCTCGGCTTGAACACAGAGCGAATCGTTTTTCACCAGTTCCTTTGCTGCCGCATCGGCAGCGGATACGGCTTCTTTGATTGCGCTCGAATTGCCGTTCGCCACATCGAGGATACTCACTACAAGCGCTTTCGTTGAGGCGATCCGCTGTTGAAAACTGATATAGGAATAAGATTCACTCAGAATCGCCAGCCGGTTGCGAAAACCGACATAATTGCTGTTGAAACGGGGTTCGGTTGCCCAGAAAAAGTATCCCGGTATTCCGGCAGGAGTCTTTTCCAGATAATCACCGTACCGGTGTGTCCGCCATTTCATCGCAGTCATTTTCTGTTCCACTTTCGGAAAGAATACCTTCCTGGTGTATGTATCCAGTCCCGTGTCTACCATTGGATTCAATGCAAAACTGTACGTAATGTGATACGCATGAAATGAACCATTCGTTGTATGGAGATCGATCGTCACATGCGGATCATAGTCATTCAGCATTTTTACAAACGAAAGAACCTCCGGCGTTTCCAGTTTCATATGATCGCGGTTCAGATCGAGGCCTTGCGCATTCGCACGTTGCCCCATTCCTGCGATCGGTCCATACTGCCACGGTCGATTATAGAGACTAATATTCTCGTTGCCGTCTGCATTCAATATGGGGACAATCAACAGCACGAGTCTTCTTCTCCACTCAGCATGCTTCCCCTCTCTCAATTCGCGGAGAAGTTCCAATATCGCTTCCTTCCCTTCCACTTCGCCTGCGTGGATGTTTCCCTGAATATAGACAACAAGTTTACCGGATTTCCGGATCGATTCGGGATCGGTACCGGCCACATCACCGCACACGATCATTGGCAGACGTCTGCCCTGCGACGAATATCCCAACCATGTTCGTTTCATCGTGACACCGTCCATTTTCAGAGCATCGAGAAATTCCATTACATCCTGATAGCGGGAGGTTTCCTCGTATGAGGTCCGTTCCGGACGTGTGCGCTGTGTCCATGACACAGAAGAAAATAGAAAAAGAAACAGCAAGCTGCGATTTACAATTGTCATTGATTTTCTTTCATTGATAGAATGCAAGAATATACTGCCTAAACTCTGTTTTTGCCAGAGGGAACTATTGTTGCGAGAAGGGAAACTGTTCAGCGTCAACCACGGTGAGATAATCGGAGGTGTTCATGATAACCGAATCCGTCAATGAGCCTGCATTGAATGCGATTTTTTTATTCGCAAGAATAGATGGATCCAGAAACAACGGAATATTCAAAATCGGTGGACCAAACGGAGGGACGGAGCCGGGAACAAGTCCAGTCAATTCCATCAACTCCTCTTTTGTTGCGAAGCGGATACTTTTCGCTTTGAAATGTTCTTTGAGTTTTTTTGAATCGACTTTTTGTTTGGCGCTCAGCACGAAGAGCTTGAATCCTTCATCGATTTTCATGACGATTGCTTTCCCGCCGATCGAAACATCCTCTCCGCGCGCGCGGGCAGATTCTTCGGAAGTGTATGTTGGTTGATGGTGTACAGTTCTATAAATGAACTTTCTGTCATTCAACAATGCACAAATCATTTCATACACGGTCATGGCAGTCCAAGTGTTTTTAAATAGTAAATCTTTGCCGTTCAAAAATAGAATATTTCTTTGTATCTTTCTACCCAATTTTACATCTGCTGCAAACCAATTCATGCTGCACTATTTTTGGAGACTGTTATGGCAATCAATCATTTTCCTGTATTAATCATCACCGGCCGGCCCGCAGCCGGAAAATCCGAAGTGATCGACTTTTTAAAGAAATGCGACCCGATCGTCCGTTTGGAGAAGTTCCACATCGCCAACTTTGAAGAATTGGACGATTTTACCTACGTGTGGGAAACGTTCGAACTGGACGACCTGATGTCACAAATGGGCAAGCCGCGTGTTTGGAGCGATGAAAAATACTGGTTCAAAGACCAATACATCTGGGATCTCTATATGAAACGTCTGGCATTGGATTATCAAAAGAAAGTAATGAAAGATGCGGACTATCATTCGAAGATGACATCGTTGGTAGAATTTGCCCGCGGGGGAGAGAATGGCATCATGAACGCCATGTCGTTCCTTTCCGACGAGATGCTCAGCAAAGCGTCGCTTGTCTATATCAAAGTTCCCTACGAAGAATCGGTCCGGAAGAATCGCCGCCGCGCCCGTCCGGGGCAGGAAGATTCGATCCTCTATCACTCCTTACCGGATGAAAAGATGGAGTTCTATTACAAGACGAACGATTGGGAAAAGATCGAAGCGGCGAATCCTACGCACATCGAAATCCGCGGACACAAGATACCGTACGCAGTGTTCGACAACATGCCGGAAAAAACTCACGATTCAAAAATGATTGAAACAGAATTGGAGAAGGCGACTGCGAAATTGTGGAGTTTAAAGAAGTGAGTTGATCTTACAGGTGTAGGACACTTTGGAAGTGTCCTACACCTGTTATATATTAATGGCATGCACTTTGAACAGGGTAAATATTATCACCTTTACAACCGTTCCAACAATAACGAATTAGTTTTCAAATCAGATGAAAACTATTCTTACTTCCTTTCAAAATTTTATTCTTACCTCTCTCCTCACGTCATTTCAATAGCTTATTGCTTGATGCCTACTCATTTTCATTTCATTGTCAAAATACAAGATGAAAACGAAGTGTCCATTCAGAAAGCAATCGGTCTTCTTTTGAGTAGTTATACCAAAGCGATTTGACCGACATGGATCATTATTCCAACCTCACACAAAAACGAAAGAAATAACCGATGAACGATATCTCTTGACGGTGATAACTTACGTTCATCAGAATTCGTTGCGGGCGGGAATAACGAACTCGTTGGAAGAATGGAAATATAGCAGTTATAGATCTATAGCCGGAATGGAGCTTGACAAATTGACAAACACTGAATTTTACTGTCAATATTTTCAAAATTCAGACGAGTTCATCACATATTCCAAAGAAATTCTCTCCACAGTTAGAAAAGAGTTTTGGATTTAACTTTATACAAATAGAGAAGGTGTAGGACACCTCGGAGGTGTCCTACACCTTCAATTACATGCAACAGTACGACCCCTATTTTTAAGTAGTAGGACACTTTATAAGTGTCCTACTACTTATACGTATTCACATTTAAATTGCGTTTTCCTGTTTCAATTCTTCTATTCGTTTCTTTTCCGCCCGCGTCAGAAATCCGACCGCAATAAGAATAAAGATCAGCGAGATCCAATCCTGCGGTTTGGGAAACCGTCCCTGAAAGAGAAAATACGAAAGCAGTGTCGCCGTTGTTCCGGCAACCAGCGAAGTCAATCGGTTCACTAATCCTGCAAACGTCGCCGTCCTTCCTTTGAACATGAAAATAAACACGGAGAAGAATGCGACAAGACCGAAAGCAAAACCTGCAATCACCGCCCAGAACCACATCGACTGCGGGTCCGCAATAGCAGTATGGAAGATGGCAAACTGTTCATCAACCGCTCCGAACCAATCCGCAGCATGATAGATTGCAATTCCTGCCCCTATCATCACCGCTGAAGCTGCGATCTGCTCAATGGCAAAGAATCCCTTATTATCCAGCTTCACTCCTTGTGCACGGGTATTTTTATAGTAGTTCATAATGTAGATGCGGATAGAATAGGCGACAATATAACTGCTGAGAATTGTTACTGCGGCCGGCGAATGGACAAAATCAAAATCACCCGGACCGACATAGACCAGATTGACTGCGGCCGCAAACAATGCGAAGACAACAGCGATATTTTCTTCCCAATACACTTTCTTCTTCAATATACCCTGCTTAATCTGCGCAGCATCCACCAATCTGCTGATGATGATCACACTCGCCCGCATGATGACCATGGCCACCATTACCGAGATCGGCAAAAGATACATCAGCGTGGTGGTAGGAATAACGACAGCCGTGCAGATACCGGAGGGAATAATATAGATGATCTCTTGCGGAAACCGAAGCGGACCCCAGACGACGACCTTATTCGAAGTTAGTCGGTACCATCCAAGTATCAGTACCACAGATAATGCGATAAAATTACCGCCGACAGTATTGTAGACGAGATATTCCACCTCTTTCATTCCGGGATATCCCAGGGCGGGACTTCCGGTGAAATATTTCACAGTGATTCCGGTGATAATATAAAAGAAAAAGTATCCAGCACACAGCTGGATCAGCCGGGCAGTGCTCCCTTCAGTAGATTTCCACATTTCAAAGACCCTTAGAAAAAACCGGGACGGTATTAATCCCGAACTGCTGTAAAAAAATTAGTGAGCTGCGCCGGATCTTTGCGGCACAACATTCCAGAGTTTCAGCATTAACACCGCACCAACCACCGCAAATCCGATCATGCTCGGTCCCCACGTTCCCCATCCGAACGATTCGAGCATCCATCCCATGCCGGTCCCGACCGCAGCACCGCCAATGTATTGCATCCCATCAAACAATCCGGTTGCCGATGCGGCAGCCTTTTGTCCGCCAAAATCCATCGACGCAGTTCCGGAGAGCATTGAATGGACCATGCTGATGGCAAACGAATTCGCAACGAACGCTGCAATAATCCAGTCGACGCCCGGTGCCCACCAAACGACCGCCAGACAAATGATTTGAATTGTATACCCGATGAATGCGACGGGAGGACGACGCGAATTAAAGACCCAATCTGATACCGTCCCGGCGGCAAACGCACCGAGAATCCCGGCGATGACCACACTAAGAGCACCTTTTTGAAAAACGGCAGAATCAAGTGCAAGGTGCTGCGCTTCCTGCATATAGCGCGGAAACCATTGTTCAAATCCATGGCGCACAAAACCAGTGCAGAATTCTGCCAATGCAATAGTGAGGGTGACAGGATTTGTAAAGACTTTCTTCATGAGATATTTCATATCGACTTTTTCCGTATCTCCGCTGGAGGCATCAGCGGTGTCGAAATTCTCGAATCCGGCATCAAGGGGATGGTCCTGCACGAAAAAGAAAGTCATAATCCCCATAACAAACATGATGGCGGCAGGAATGAAAAAGACCCACTCCCACGGTAATATCGCAACGGCAATTCCGCCGATGACGAAGATCAATGCCCGTCCGCTTTGGATCATCGAACCAAAGATTGCGGAAAAGACGCCTCGTTCGCGGACATGAAACCACCCTGAATTCACTTTAATCAGTGCCAACGCACTGTATGATTGGAAATACATATTCAACGCCCAGACAGTAGCAAAGTATCCCAACAACAAGCCGCCGGTACCGAGCACTCCGATGTATGCTCCCATGCCGAAGGCAATATTAAACACAACAGCTCCAAACACTCCGATAAGCATCGCTTTTCGACCGCCGATCCTGTCGGCAATTGGCCCGTTAAAGAGAGCCGAAATACCGTAAATGGTTAACGCAGCGGTGATGATCGTACCGACTTGCGTCTTGTCCCAGCCGTATTTATCGGAGAGCGCTTTATTGGCAAATGAAAGATTATAGCGCCCCATATACATTGCCGCATACGTGAAACCGAGGGTGAGCCAGTTGAGTGCACGGCGGGTACGGAATTCCCGCGAATGCACGGGACGGTCATTGGTCGTGGTCATAGTAGTTCGTCTTCGATCATTACGTGGAAGAATCGGTTCTGTGGACAGTGCCTGATGACGCTGTTCAGTGAAAGCGTGACAAGATAGGAAATTGGAAATGAAGAAGAAAGGAATGAAATCGACGTTGAAATCTACACCATCCGGCGCTTCCTCAGATTTAAAATAGCGAAGCCTCCTGAAGGGAGGCTCCGTACTATTTTTTTTCACTATTTCATCATTGCCATTATTTCCCTTTAATCCACTCTTCGGCAATCTGCACGGCATTCGTTGCGGCGCCTTTGCGGATGTTATCCGAAACGATCCACAGGTTCAATCCGCTCTTCACGGAATCATCCCGGCGGATTCGTCCGACGAAGGTTTCATCCTTGTCGTATGCGAAGATCGGCATCGGATAGTGTTTCTCCAGCGGTTTATCCTGAAGGATTACTCCCGGTGCTTTGCTCAAGATGGAGCGCACGTCATCGATATCGAACTGATTTTCAAATTCAATATTGACCGATTCGCTGTGTCCGCCGATGACGGGTACACGGACGCAGGTGGCGGAAACGGCGATCGATTGATCACCCATGATTTTCTGCGTTTCTTTGATCATTTTAATTTCTTCTTTCGTATAGCCGTTCTCGACAAAGTCGTCAATATGCGGAATCAGATTAAAAGATATCTGATGCGGAAATTTTCCGCTTACGACTTTTTCCTTATTCCACTCTTTCATCAACTGATCGTATCCTTTCTGTCCCGCACCGGTGACAGATTGGTACGTTGAAACAATCACTCGTTTGATCTTAAAACGGTCATGCAGCGGTTTCAACACCACCACCATCTGAATCGTGGAACAGTTCGGATTTGCGATGATCCCTTTATGTTTGAAAATATCTGCACGGTTTACTTCCGGCACTACCAGCGGAATTTCCGGATCCATCCGCCATGCGCTGCTGTTATCAATCACCAGAATGCCGTTTTTTGCCGCAGTCGGTGCAAACTCCTTACTGGTCGAACCTCCGGCTGAAAACAAAGCGATTTGCGCATCCCTGCGCGATAATCGTTCGTGTGTCAGCTGTTCAACCGGGTATGATTTTCCTTTAAATTGAACTTCCATTCCTACGGAGCGTTCTGATGCAAGCGGAATAAGATTCCCGACAGGAAAATTGCGTTCTTCGAGCACCTGGATCATTTTTCTGCCGACCATCCCAGTGGCGCCGGCTACGATAACATCATATAATTTCATAATAGAATACCTCGATAGTTCGTAATTGTGATTTTTTCTTTCCGGCATTGCTGCCGTTTAACGTTCCTTCGTTTACGGTTGCAAGACGACCGTTATTGAAGGTCTTCGATCGATTCCCGTTCCCTCACGACACGCACTTTCTCTCCGTTTACCAGTATCTCCGCCGCATTCGGACGTGCGTTGTAATGTGATGTTAACGAAAAACCGTACGCGCCTGCAGTCATCACTGCAAGATATTCACCCCGATGAACGACCGGCAGCGTGCGGTCCCGCGCGAGAAAATCACCCGATTCACAAACAGGGCCGACGATATCAGCGAGTTCGTGTCCTTTGTTCTGCAGTGTCAGCGGGACAATCTGGTGATAGGCATGATACAAACTCGGCCGAATGAGATCATTCATTCCGGCATCGACAATGACGAATTGTTTTACATCGTTGTGTTTGCGGTATAATACTTTTGTGACCAGGATGCCGGTATTTGCTACAATCGAGCGGCCCGGTTCAATAACCAGCGCACATCCGGCTTGTTTCAGAATCGGCAGCACAGAGGTGATGAAGGCGCTGTTTCCCGGCGATGCATCGGCGTGCGCCAACGGCTCTTTCGGCAGCAGCGGATGTTCCAGTACGTTTTTATAGGAGACGCCAAAGCCCCCGCCGAAATCGATATGGCGGATGGCGATACCTGCGGTCCGGAGACCGGCAACAAGATCGACGACCTTCTGCGCGGTTTGCGTGAACGGATCGAGGGACATGATCTGCGAACCGATATGGGTATGGATTCCCTCAACGGAAATATTGGGCAGTGATGCGGCATAGGTATATGTTTCTGCTGCAACGGCGATATCGATCCCGAATTTATTCGTCTTCAGACCGGTGGAAATGTACGGATGCGTTGCGGCATCGATATCGGGATTGATTCGGAGAGCGATGCGTGCTTTCGCACCAAGCCGACCGGCGATTTCGTTGATCACATCCAGTTCTTCCACCGATTCCACGTTGAAGGAAAAGATATCCTTTGAAATCGCGAATTCGATTTCACTGTCCTGTTTTCCCACGCCGGCGAACGTAATTTTCGAGGGAGCAAATCCGGCGTTCAAAGCAAAATGGATCTCGCCTGCAGAAACGGCATCGGCACCGGCCCCTTCCTGCACCAGAATCTTCAGTAACTCCGGATTACTGTTTGCTTTCAGTGCGTAACACGTGGTATGCTCAACATCGGTAAATGATCGATCGATTGATCTGAAGTTATCAATCAACTGCTGCTTGCTGTAAATATAGAGCGGCGTACCGAACTCTTCGGCGATGTCGCGAACCGCAACATCCTCGCACAACAGTTCACCTTCTCGATACTGAAAATATTCCACTGTAAGTCTCTTCTATGGTCCCTTTCCGGGGACCGTTTGTTATTCAAAAATTTCGGGATGGACGGATGCATCGGCAAACAGCTCCTTATGCAGTTGCAGAACCACATCCTTCACCTGATCCTCATCGATCACAAAATTCAAATTGATCTCGGAAGAACCTTGAGAAATCATATTAATATTCACGTCCGTAATCGGTGCCAGGACCTTCACTGCAAGTCCCGGCGTCGATCGCAAATTGTCTCCGACAATACTGACGATCGCTTTCTTTTCGCTGACGATAACAGTTGAAAACTGTTTTAATACTTTCAGGATGTTTGTCAGATTGAACGTATTGTCAATCGTCACCATGACGCTCACTTCTGAAACGGTGACCGTATGCACGACTGTGTGATATTTATGAAAGACATTGAAGACGTTTTCCAGAAATGCCGTTGCTGTAACCAACCGCAAGGAAACGATATTAATGAGAGTGATCCCCTCCTTGTAAGCGATCGATTTCACAATGCAGCGCTTTCCCGACTTCGGTTTCGCGACGATGAGAGTGCCGGGAGCGCTTGGATTCTTTGAGTTCAGAACCCTCACAGGAATATTCTTTTTCACCACCGGAAGAATCGTTTCAGGATGAAGCACTTTCGCCCCAAAGTAGGCGATTTCTGATGCTTCGTTAAACGACATCACTTTAATCTTCTTCGCTTCAGCGATCAGCCGGGGATCAGTCGAAAGAATCCCGTCCACATCGGTCCAGATCTGGATATCTTCCGCATCCAGAAGTGCCCCAACGATCGCGGCGGAGTAATCCGATCCGCCACGTCCGATGGTGGTGGTCACACCGCCGGTTGTCGCTCCGACAAATCCCTGAGAGATGACGATATATCCGTTTTCCACTTTCGGCTGGACGATCTCGCGCAGCTTTCGCTCCGTCAGATCGAAATTCGGCGCCGCTTTGGTGAAATTGTCATCCGTGATCATGAAAGTCCGGGCATCCACCCAGAAGGATTTCAATCCCTGCGATTCAAAGTAATGATGAATAATGAAGGAAGACATCCGTTCGCCATACGCAGCGAATACATCCTGCGTGCGGTTTGTCAATTCTCCCAGCACGGCAACGCCTCCAACCAGACCTGCGATCTCGTCCGCCAACACTCCAAGACGATTATTCAAAAATTTTGCCAGATGATCGTCGAACAGTTCTTTCACGATTGACTTGTGCCGGGATTCGATCGCCGCCACCTGGTTCAACGCCTCTTCTTTTTGTCCCTGCGAAGCAAGCGCCGATGTCAGCAGCAACTGGTTCGTAATGCCGGCACACGCGGACACGATGACGACCGGTTTTCGCGGGAGTTCTTTTTTGACGATTTCCGTCAGATTCCGAATGGCAGCGGCATCTTCCACAGAAGTGCCGCCGAATTTCATGACTATCATAATATTGTTTTTTGCCGGTGCTGCCCGTACCGCCGCAGAATTGCCGCGGTCACCCTCTAAGAATAACAAACCCGAGACACGCTCGGGACCGGAAACCACCACACCGTATGTGTTTACCTTAATGATAAAAAAAATCCCGCTTAATTGAAAGAACTAAGCGGGATTTTCCTTTCAGTATGGAGAAAATTTAATTTTCGGATATGATCTCTTCGAAGATCATTGTCTCGTAATTGATCCATCCCGAAAACGTTTTATTGAACACAATGTATATACGGTCCCTTTGAAGTGCCGTTCCGTCGAACATGGATGGAATGAATATGCGTTCCATTTTTGCCTGTGTCAACCGGCGAAAGTTCGTTTCGCGAAACGCGGCATTCCGTTCCGGCGACGCAAAGAGCTTTATTCTACTGTTGAAATACCGTGCAGGCTGATCGGAAACGGCAAAGACGGTATCCTCCGGAACATCGAGAGTCGCCGCGCAAGATTTCCAGTCGATGGAGAATATCATGTCGACCGATAGATACGGATACCGGGGATTCGGGGAGACTTTGGCTTTCAGTCGGTTCTCGTTCAGAAACCGCACGGTTTCGTAACTGCCGCCGATCCGGATGAGATCGCCGGAGAGTTCGTTACTGACCCCATCCCGGTCCGAGCTGACCGCATGGTATTCTTTTATTGATGTTCCGTCTTCGCGAATCTTGTCGAACCAATAATAGAAAATCGCCTTTCCTTCCGTCACAGACAGCACAGTGAAATCGAATTTCCGGACGGACGAGAAGTTTACCGCATCGGTAAAATCCAACGGAACCGCTTTCCGATAGATTAATTCATTCTCCACATATAACAGAATTCGTGTTGCCGTGGAGACCGTGTCACCGCTGCTCCATGCACCATACAGATATTCCACCACGATCGTCAACGGCGCCTTGTCGGATCGAGAAATCTGGTACGAGATATTCCGCATTCCGCGAAACTTAATCTGCACTGTTTGAAAATTCGCATTATTGAATTGAGATCGGTCACTGAATACGTCGGAGGGAGAGAGATAGCTTTGCGTGGTGTCATTCCCGGAATCCGCTGCCGGCGGGACATAGTTGTCCACCTGCTGCAGTTTTTGTTCGACTGTCTTTTTTTTCTGGCAGGAGGAACACGCCAGTAACAGAGTCAGCAGAAATACCGTTTTTGTCATAAAGAGCGTGTGCCCATGTCGATTGAAAACGTTCATTACGAGTTCCGTTCGCGAAACACTCCGTCGGTGAATCCTTGAATGGAAGAATCGTGTTCTGCCTGTTCGAGACGCTTCTCCGCAATAGAAGCAAATTTTTCGTCAATTTCAATTCCCACATACCGGCGCTCCAGTTTTTTTGCAACAACGGAGGTGGTGCCGGAGCCGAGGAATGGATCGAGCACGACATCCCCTTTTTTCGTCCCGGAGAGTATGATCTTCGCCAACAATTTCTCAGGCTTTTGAGTCGGGTGTTCGGTATTTTCGGGCATCGACCAAAAGGGAACCGTCAGATCGGTCCATAGATTGGAAGGATGAGTCATGCGGAAATCTCCTTCATCGGTCCGTTTCCAATCCTTTGGTTTTCCATTTGCGGTGTATGGTGCGATCACTTTCCGTTTCACTTTCACCGCATCCAGATTAAATGTAAACTGATCCGACATAGTGCAAAACCAGATATCTTCTGATGCGTTCTTCCAGTTTGCTTTTGCCCCGCGTCCCTTTTCGCGTTCCCAGGTGATTCTGTTTCTGATGATGAAATACTTCGATGCCGTTTCCCAAATGGATGCCGAAGAGCGCCAATCGCCGCAAATATAAATTGATGCCGTCGGTTTCAATACATGAATGTATTTGGAAAGCCAGGTATCCATCCACTCTGCATAGACAGCATGCGATGACGCCCGGAATGTTTCCATATTAAACTTTTTTGTAAGATTGTAGGGCGGATCCAGGAAAAGTAAATCGACAAACCGGTCCGGCAAGAATACAGCGGCGCTCTCGGCACTTTGCAGGATTGTTTTGCCGATCACCGATGAACTGGAGGCCGATGCTGTCAGCGTGAGCAATCTTTTTTTAAACTTCGCTTGCTCTGCTGCGGAGAGTGTCAGAGTTCTGTTTCGTGCCGCCGGTGTTTTCATGTTTTGTCGGATCTATGCTCTCGGATGAAATTGTTTGTGCTGCTGTTTCAAATGTTCACGGTCGATATGGGTGTAGATTTGTGTTGTGGAAATATCCGCATGTCCGAGCATCTCTTGAACGGAACGGAGATCGGCTCCACCTTCCAGCAAATGTGTCGCGAAGGAGTGGCGGAACGTGTGCGGATGAATTTCCTTGGTGATACCGGCCCGGCGAGTATACGTATTGACAATCTGCCAGACGGAAACGCGAGAGATTGGTGCTCCGCGAAAATTCAGGAAAAGAATATCGTTCGATCGTTTCGTACGGATCAATTCCGTCCTGACGCGGCGAACGTAATCATCGATCCACTTCAATGCAGAATCACCGATCGGCACCAGCCGTTCTTTGGATCCTTTCCCAAACACTCGTACCATTTGCTGATCCGCCATCACATTGGACTGAGTCAACCCTGTTAATTCGGAGACACGCATTCCTGTTGCATACAGCGTTTCCAGAATAGCACGGTCCCGCCACACCAACGGTGTTGCTGTTGTCGCTGCAGGATCCGCAGCATCCAGAATCTGGTCTATCTCTTCCACGCTCAGAACGTCCGGAAGGTGTTTTCCTTTCTTTGGCAGCTCGATATTCAGCGTCGGATCGAATTGTGTTTTCTTCTCCCCCAAAAGGAACTTGTGAAGTCCTTTTACTGCCGAAATGTTCCGTGCGATACTTTTCGGAGAGAGTTCCGCATCCCGCAGCATGTGGATAAATTTCGCTACATGATCCTCCTCCACCTGTTCATACCGATCGACATGCTGTTCCTGCAGGAACCGGACATACCGCTGGATATCCCGTTCGTAAGCTTCTACGGAATTGCCAGCAAGACTTTTTTCGAGTTGAATAAAGCGGATATAGGAGAGCGTGTCGAATTTCATTTCTGATCGATGGAATCGATGGTGCGCTGCAACCGTCGTTCCGTAGCCACTTTAGGTGCACGCAGGGTCTGTGCTGCCGGTGCGGATGCTGACTTGTCCGCTTCCGAACGAGAATCCTTTTCCTGTTCCGGATAACGCAGCCGGGAATGATGGATGCCGATCAAAATTTTCAGGAAGCTTTCTTTAATCTTGTTCAGATCTCGGAGATTCAGCGTGCTGTCATCCAGTTCCCCTTCCAACAGGCGCAATTTTATCAGCGAGTCGATATTCGCTTCAATCTTTTCCACGGTCGGCTCCACAATAGATCGCGTTGAAGCTTCCACACCGTCCGCAAGCATTACGATAGCGGTTTCCTTTGAATTTGGCCGCGGGCCGGGGTAGCGAAAATCGTTCTCGTTCACTTCTCCTTTCGCCTTTTTCTGACGAAGCGCTTTTTCATAAAAGAACCCGACATGCATCGTCCCATGATGCATTGGGATGAAGTCGATCACTGCCTGCGGCAGCTTGTTTTGCTGCGCCAGTTTCACGCCGTCCTCGATATGCGCCGCAATCACACGGACACTCTTGCGCGGACTCATTGTGCGATGTTTGTTCTCGGTTCCCAGAAGATTCTCAACAAACGATTCAGGGTTCAACATCTTTCCAATATCATGATACAATCCGCCGACGCGCGCAAGCGGTGTGTGGGCGCCGATCACATCTGCTGCGGATTCCGCCAGGGTTGCCACGCTCACGCTGTGATGAAACGAGCCGGGCGCTTTGTGGGAAAGCTCCTTGAGCAGCGGATGGTTTAGATCCGAAAGATCCACAAGGGTCAGTTCCGTGGAAATTTTGAACGTCTTTTCAAAGAACAGCAACAAGCCGTACGTCAGCACCGGGGAAAGGATCGCGTTGAAAGATGCGACGAGCAGTTGATTTCCCAGCACGGACAAGGATTCATACCGTTCCAATCCCAGGGCGACAATCGTAATGGCATATCCGATAAAAACATATATAATAGAACGGAATATCTGTGTCCGTTTCTTAATATCCCGCACTGTGTAAATGGCAAATGCACCAGCAACGAGCGAAGACAGAGCGATGGCATAATCATTACCGCGAATGCCCGCCACCAGCATGGAGATTACCACGGTAGAATAGAACGCGATACGCGAATCGAAAATGATGGTAAACATCATCGATAACGCCGGGATAATGATCAGATATCGCAGCGGCAATTCGGTGGTATTTTGTACGGTCAGGAACGCGATGAATGCAACAACGAAGAATAGGACGGTGATCAGGACCAGTTTGACATTGTCATGATAGATTCGTTTCCGGAACAAATAGATATACATCGCCAGCATCCACACGATAGCGAACACCCGCATGGATTTGCCGATGAACGTTACATACGCATTAATCCCCGCCCCCCTTTCTTCCTTTGCCTTCCGCATGGAATCGAGTTTCAGTTTAATCTCTTCGGTTACCCGTTCGCGTTTGGCAATAATCCGTTCCCCTTCACTCACGGCGCCAACGGTGCGCGGCACCAGGTCCACGGCAAAACGGATCTCCCTTTCGGTTTGTTCCCGCTGGTAAATGACATTCGGCATCAGATAGGTCAACGCGATTTTCACCGCTACGGTAACGGTATCGTTTTCTCCGTTGAAGCCGGTGATGAAGGTCTGCTGCACTGCCTTCCCGAGTTCATACCGGTCGAGCATTCGCTTCAGGGGGATGATTTGTTCGTTCGTCTTTTTTCTCCGTGCGATCAATTCATCGTCCCGGTATTGAGACTTCCGCACATCGACGATCCCTTCTAGATAGAGGCCGTTGACTACCAGCAGAACGTCGCGGCGGAGTTTGTCGAACGAGTATTTCGGAACCTTCTTGCCCGGCTGCCGCTCCACATTCCGCAGGAACCACAGCGTTTGCCATTCACTTTCACGGAACTGAACGGGGAAATTCACAAGTGCTTCTTTAATCTCCTGTTCATCTCCTTTGCGACGGTCAAGAATGGTCTGGAGAGTAACAAAAAAATGCTGCAAGGAGTCCAGATAATCATGTGCGATATCCGGCTGTTCTTCGAAGACCTTATAGACTTTTCCGGCGGCGAGTTCGCGCTCACGTTCATATTCCCGTTCATCCTTGTAGATTGGAAATGCGAACGGTGCGTAGAGATCGTTCTCGGTCCAGATCATCCCTGCGGGATATGCGGATTCCACCGCCAATCCCTGCGGGAACATCAGTGCGACAAGAACGACAAAGACGCCGAGAATTATCCATTTTGCCGCCAGATTATCCTTTTCGCTCAACGATCGTATGAAATTAGAGATCTTCTGCATAGTCTTGAAGTAATATGAAAAGAAAATGAGAGAGAGGCAAGAATCGGCACCGTGCATTGAAATCGGTCTGCTCATTCGTTATATTCATTCACGTTTTGTCACTTCGTTCATTGGAAAAAGTATGATGCATCGCGCAAAAAAATCCCTCGGCCAAAATTTTCTTCAGGACGCGAATGTCGCGCAGAAGATCGTCCGGGTGTTCGATCCGAAACCGGGTGATTCAGTAGTAGAGATCGGTCCCGGCAAAGGTGCACTCACCACGCTACTGCTGCAGTCCCTGCCGCACTGCACCGTTATCGAGCTGGACAACGAATTGGCGCCGATGCTGCAGGAGCAATTCGGCGAGAAAATCAGCGTAATTCATAATGATATTCTCAATGTTTCTCTGACGGAACTGCGCACACAGATCGGGCAGCCGCTCCGGCTGATCGGAAATATTCCCTATAATATCACCACGCCGATTCTCTTCCATGTAGTTGATTCCCTCCCTGCGGTAAAGGATTTCTTAGTGATGATGCAAACAGAAGTAGCGCAACGGATCGTCGCAAAACCCAGGACGAAGGAATACGGCATTCTCTCTATACTATTGCAATATTTCAGCACTCCAAAAATGCAATTCGCCGTCTCCCGGAATTCCTTTTTCCCCGTGCCGAATGTCTCTTCTGCGATCCTTCATCTGGATTTTGAGCATCCGTTCCCACACAAAGCGACGAACGAACAACTGTTCCGAAAAATTGTCCGGGGTACATTCGGCAAACGCCGGAAGACGCTTCGTAACGGCCTGAAAGGACTGGATGTTCCTACAGAAGAATTTGATCGCCTTTCCGTGGACCTTGAATTACGGCCGGAAGAACTCTCTGTCGCCGATTTTGTGAAGCTGAGCAACGAACTGGCCCACATTGCCCCTCAAATTTTGAATACAGCAACGGAGGATGCCGATGGCTGATGTGAATTACGCCTCCCAGGAACTGATTGAAGTCGATGATGAACTGATGGAGGATCTGCGCGATCTCATCCAATCGAAGTCCGACTTCCTGATTAAGAACATCTTCAACGATCTCTACCCGACCGATATCGCGCATATCATCAACCGATTGGAATTTGATGAGAGCGAATATCTCTTTTCCCTGCTTACCACCGAGGAACAGGGAAAAGTAATTGTCGAACTGAACGACGATCACCGCGAACATTTTTTGAAAACACTGCAAAGCGGCCAGATCTCCGATATCGTTGAGGAACTTCCGTCCGATGAAGCGACGGATATCGTCTCCGAACTTTCCGATGAAAAGGCGGAAGAGGTATTGGAAGATCTGAGCGCCGAAGATTCGCAGGATGTGAAGGAACTTCTGCAGTATGACAAAAATACCGCCGGCGGTATCATGCAGAAGGAAATTATTACGGTGAATCAGAAGGACACCGTAAAGAAAGCAATCCAGGCGGTGCGGCGCGCGGCAAAGGAAGGACAGGGACAACATTTATATTTCGTGTATGTTGTGGATGAAAACGAGAAACTTGTCGGATCACTTTCAATCTCCAATATGATACTACTTTCGCCTGCACGGCGGATCTATAAAGTGATGGACTCCGACATTATCAGCGTGAAGACCGATGTAGACCAGGAAGAGGTCGCCAATATTTTCAAAAAATACAATCTGGTCGCCGCACCCGTTATCGATTTTTCGGGACGGGTGGTCGGACGGATCACGGTGGACGATATTGTGGACGTTATCGAAGAAGAAGCGTCGGAAGATATCTTCCGTTTGGGCGGCGTGGGGACTAACGAACGTATTTCTACTCCTCCTTTGGTCTCTCTCCGCAAACGGCTTCCGTGGCTGTCGGTTTATCTCTTCACCGGACTGGTCACCTCCAGCATCATTAATATTTTTCATTCCACCATCGAATCGCTTGTCGTGTTGGCAGCACTGATGCCGATCGTCGCGGGGATGGGAGGAAACGCCGGGACGCAGGCCATTACGCTGATGGTGCGCGGCATTGCGCTTGGCGAAGTCGATTTCTCCAACGCACGAAAAGCTCTCATCAAAGAAATTTCCGTCGGATTGTTGAACGGCACTCTGGTGGGATTTCTTGCCGGCACCGTGATCGCAATTTTCTACGGAAACATCATGCTCGGCGTAGTGATGTGCCTGGCCATGATCACGAATCTGTTTATTGCTGGTTTGATGGGAACGCTCGTGCCATTGGGATTGAAGTGGGCGAAGATCGATCCGGCATTGGCTTCGGCTGTACTGGTGACCACCTGCACAGATGCGTTCGGTTTCATCTCCTTTTTAGGTTTTGCAACGCTCTTTCTCTCATTGCTGTTGTGATCCGCCATGAAACGATTCCCATTCCTTTCATCGGCTGATTTTGTGACACTGGTATTTGTTCTTTTCCTCATCGTACTGCAAACGATTGTTGCCGGCAGAATCGACAACGTCTTGCTTTTCATTCCGTTAAACATACTGCTCTGCCTGATCATTTTTACCAGCGCTCGGCATGTTCACCGCTTCGGCAAGAAGAGCAACACGGCGGTGCTTTTTATACGGCATTGGTATCTCGTTCCGTGCATCCTTATCGTCTACACGCAGGCATCCTCAATGTCGTATCCCATCCATCAGCGTGATTATGACGATGTCCTGATCATGATTGATCGGACAATGTTCGGTGTCAATCCGACGCAGTGGATCTCACAATTCGCACATCCTATCATTACCGAGATTCTGCAAATCTCCTATTCGGCGTATTATCTTTTCTTTATTGCACTGTTTTATGAATTATACCGGCGGCAGGATACAACCGACTTTCATTCCGGTGCTATGCTGGTGGTGTACGGTTTCTATCTTTCTTATATAGGGTATTTACTGCTTCCTGCCATTGGTCCACGGTTCACGCTGCATAATTTTTATGCGACCGATGCAGAACTGCCCGGTCTATTCCTCACAGAATATTTGAGGGCGTTCATCAATTCGGGCGGAGGAGTTCCTGCTGGTGCTGCCGATCCTGCTGCATTCGTCCATCGGGATGCGTTTCCAAGCGGCCATACGCAATTAACGCTGGTGGCGATGTATATTGCCTTTACGGCAGGGACGAAGATTCGCTGGTGGTTATTTGTGGTCGGATCTCTGCTGATTATTTCGACTGTTTATTTGAGATATCATTATGCGGTGGATGTGTTGGCGGGGATGCTCTTCTTCCTTTTCACTATTTGGAGCGGGAAAAAGATTGATGCGTGGTGGAATGAGAAAATAGAAGACGGAAAGTAAATTCTCGAAGATACGGGTGTGCAGAAATAGAGGAATCCGCTTTTCAGCAGATCTCTCGTACCCAATTCTGCTTGGGAGTGCCACTCTGTTGAATCTCTTCATCGGATTTAATTTCTCTAAACCGTTTTTCATTCTGTCTGCGAAGCAGAGCTTCGCTTCCATAACGTTCCCACTGAGTTTGGGAACGAGAAGAATCGCATCGGGATCGCGGAATGAAAAGAAAATAGGAGTTCATGCTCATTAAGGCGAACGCACTCCATAAACAGCAAAGCCGCTGGTAAGGCGGCTTTGCACAACCAATATTACTTGAGAACCGGCTGTTACTTCATGAAAAGCATTTTCTTTACCTGAACAATGCGGCTTCCCGGATTATTGACATCGGCTGTTTCCAGACGGCAGAAATATATTCCGGAGGAGACTGATGCATTCCAGGTCGTTTCGTGCCATCCGGCAGAAAGCTCACCGTTCACCAATTCGGCAACGACTTGTCCAAGCACATTAAATACTTGAAGCTTCACGCGGCTGAGTGAAGGCAAACCGAAGCGTACTGTCGTTGATGGATTGAACGGATTCGGGAAGTTTTGTTCCAACACCATTTCCTGCGGCACCAATTCGCTCTGGCCTTCAACCACCGAAACGACAATCGGCGTCAGTCCATAATAGAGCACTCTCGCCTGGTAATTTGTCAGTGAAATAGGTATTGATTTGCGATCCGCCGGCAGCACCGTTGTGACAGCTCCGGTAAACAGATCGGTCAGATAATATGTGCTTGATCCGTCATACGGAAGTGTAGTAAGATCCAACGTGACCGTCGGGGTCGTATTTTTGAAGTTTGCCACTGTCACAATCGTCGATGTTTTGCTGACGGACGAATAGGAATAGATAGACGCGGTATCCGAATTCTGAATGCGGGCTATCACCGGATTGTGGATATACTCTTTTCTGATCTTCACCAATCGTTCGAAATACGGATGAACATTTCCGGGATCGGTCCAGTTGATCATGTTGCGCTGTGTGGTTTCACCGACTTCAGCGCCCGAATAGATAAGCGGAATTCCATTGAGCGTAAAGACAATGGTATGCATCAGTAATGAACGTTTGCTGTCGAACATCGCCGTGGCACGCGTTTCATCGTGATTTTCCACAAACCGGAAGGGCCTGCCAAACGGCGTGGTCGGTTTCATGACTTGAGCGTGCATGGTGCCGAGCGTGTTCGAGCCATTCAGCACATTGATCATCTGCGAGCGGAGATCCCAATCATACGCGGAATCAAATCGCTTCTGGTACAATACGGGATCAGCGGTTGAACCTTCCGCCAGCAGATAAGCGCCCGGATTGACGCTTTTCACCGCGGTTCTCCATTCTTTCCAGAACAGATTGTTCCGCTCTTCCACACCCCAGGCAACATCGCACCGGTATCCATCGATGCCGAATTGCTCCACCCAGTACTTCGAGACATCAATAAAATATTTCCGCACAGCCGGATTATTGTGGTTCAAATTCGGCAGGGACGACCAGTTAAAATAATATTGGTACTCGGAGACACCCGGCTCACCGGACCAGAGGTAGAAATCTGCCCAGGGAGAATATGCTTTATACTTGAACACATTCTGCATGAATGGATGGCCGATACCGGTATGATTCACAACAAGGTCTAGAATCACCCTGATGCCGTTCTGTTTCAACGCTGCGATCATATTCACAAAATCAGCGTTTGTGCCGAAATCGCTTTCCAGCGCAAAATAGTTATTGATTTCATATCCATGAACGGTCGGCCCGTCGAACACAGGCATGAACCACACCGTATTCGCTCCCAGCGATTTGATCTTTGCAATGTTCGCAGTGATACCTTGAAATCCTCCCTGATCAGAGAATGAGCGGGGGAAGATCTCGTAGATGACCGCAGAATCCACCCAGTCCGCATGGTAATTATCATCGGCGGATGCGACATAAATAGAATCGCCGATCGTTTTGACGGCGATCTTCGCGAAGGAGGAATTGGTCATCGCATCGGTTACAGTCGCAGTAAAGAGATACTCTCCATTCACCTTGGGCAGCAGGAAGCTGACGCTGTCTATGGTTGATACCAGAGAGATTGCTTGAGGATTCTTCGCATCACCGCTCCACGCGTAACTTAACGCCTGACCGATGGGAGATGTTGCTTTTGCGGAAAGTGTGATATTCCTTCCGCTTGCTTTTCCCGTGACAACAACTGCCGGATTCTTATCAGGTGTAAACGTCATCACAAGTTCTTTGGATGTTGTCGTAATGGCATTGGTATCCACCACTTTCACCACAACGGTATTGCTTCCTTCGTTCAGAACAACGGGAATAGAAAATTTTCCACCGGTGATATTGTGGTCTGTGGTATTTCCATTAAAGATAAAGGAAATGGTCGTGATGGAGGAATCGGTGATGAAACCATGGACTGTGACATTGGAATACCAGTAATCAACTCCCGGTGTTAAGAAAGAGATGTAAGTGATTTTGTTCGCCAGGCTGTCCGATATCTGCGCGGCGGTCAATGGAAGCAATCCGCGTCCGGTCCCGTCGAACACCGCTAACCGTGTTCCGGCCGGTACATAATTGCGGAGAATTCTATTCTGCCAAAACGTGCTGCGGATAAACGCCGCATCGTACACATCGGGATCTTCTACAGCATCGCTTCCCCCTTCCGTTGCTCCCACTTCCACACTGTTTCCGCTGTGATCATCCGAAGCAAGATAGGACCAGATGGCGAAATCCCGCTCTTCGGTCCATCCGCCCATGTGCTGGCCGAGAAACGCAAGACTGACGGTGAATTCTATACTGTTTGTCGCAACCGCGTCGGCATTCACCATAATTGAATCCGGGCTGTAGGTTACCGGACTGTTGGAGATCATGAACCTGTTTTCCACTGCAGCATTGTGATAACTGTTTCCCGCAAAGCCAATCGATGCAAATACACCTTGACCATTCCAGTCCGGCAGTTTGATGTCCAGTTGTCTCTGGTCGTTCACAAATCCGGAAGCGGGATTATTGATCAACAATCCAATGCGGGTCCGATCATCGACGCTTTTCATATGGAGAATGAATTTCAGTGAATCATGGCCGGCCGTTTCCCGGATTGCCACGGAGAGGATATCCGCTGATCCTGATGTTACTCCGACAGGATAGGTATATTGTTCATCTCCGATACCGTCAATCGCCATTACTCCTTTTGCATTGCCAATAATACCGAAAGAATAGACCTGATGTGCGGTGCTCCCTTCCAAGTTCGTAAAAGAGAAATCGACTCTATGCCGGCCTTCGCCGGTCAAAGGAATATTCGCTGTTACTGTCCGATCGGCATGGTATGTAAATGATACGGGATTTCCTTCATAGAGAACACTTATCGTCGTGGTGTCGATCCCCTTCGATAATGCGCCGTGACGAAGTAGGAATGAAAAAGTTGCGGTTGTATCGTGCTGAAACGTCGTGTTCTCCAGCGGAGAAAGGAGTTTCACCGAAGAGGCCGAATCGGCGATCACTGCAAGCTGGTTATTGCCGGATCCAAGATTGATCACCGGATAGTCCGGATCATTTTCCCAGGAGATCTTATTCAGTTTAATCTTGTATTCGATGGTATCGGGTTCCAGCATCACTGTTGTTTCCCAGACGCCGTTGCCGGAGGGATCGGACATCGGATGAAACGCATCATTCCAATTGTTGAAACTGCCGACAGCAGCAACATTCCACAGCGTTTGAGCAAATGTAACGGTGCGATTATTCTGATCATAATAAAAATCCACCGGGACTTTGACGATAACCTGATTGGGATTTCTGGAAAACGTGGAGCTCTTTGCATCGTTTCCTGCAGCGGAAGTAATTGATGCGTTCACCGTATGATTTCCTGTTTCCAACGGAGGGTTCGGTGTAAAGATAAATTCACCGGTGACAGAATTATAATATTGCGACGGCGATGCAATCGGCACGCCATCGATCGAAACGACCATGTTCGTGGTATCGATCGGATTGTCAGGTGAATTATTGATGATCACTCTGATGGGATTTCCGTACTTCGATGTATCGACATACATCTTACTATTTGAATCAACATCCCTCGGCAACAGGTAGGTAATCATCGGATCCTTCACCAGCAGCATCGCATTATCATTATCGCTCGTATTGATCCTTGGATTATCGGGGTCACCGAATGCTAGTCCCCAATTTGCATCCATGCAAAACTTATACATGTAATCGGTACCGACATTCAATGGAATGGTGATGGTATATTCACCGTCTGCATCCGGATCGGACATTTCCAATGCCGGATCAGCGTTATTCCAGCCATTCATCGTTCCCACCAGACGAAGGACGGTAAAATCCTTAAAGGTGGGTCGAAAATGGAACGTAACGGGGATGGTTTGGGAGAATAACGTCGACGTGATGAGGAGAAAAAAAACAAAAGAAAATTTTTTCATAGAGCACCTTCTTGAGTGTTTTACAATACTGGCTTCGGCATCAAATCATTCCGTAGAGGTTTGCAATCATTATAAGTATAACAGAACGGGACTTGTATAGTTAATCTATTCCCTCTATAAGGATGAGTAATAAAGGGTGCAAAATCGTCCGATTATTTCGTTACTTCGATTCAAGGGAGGGAATTACTTGTATTGAAACCATATCTATCCTCCACGGAAGGGCTTCCACATGGTACCCCATAAATCAAGAATAGTCAAGGAATTTATTCCGTGATAGTCTGCAAATCGCATTATTTAATCTGAAAAAGGCTATTTCCTCTCATTTCTGCTTTTCCAAATCTTCAATATCGCTATCCAATGAGAGACTCTTCTGATCATCCATTAAGAATACCGATTTCGTCATGCAGGTTAACACCCATGCAGATTGGGTGACACCACGGATTGAGATTAGATGGTCTCTTTTTGATCTTATCCACAGTAGATAATAATTATGAAATATCTCATCGTCGACGACAATCGAAATATGCGGGAAACGTTGAAACAGATGCTCGGCACCAAATCCAATGAATTCATGGAAGGTTCCGATGGGAGCGAAAGCATTGATCTCTTCCGTGAGTTTCATCCAGACTGGGTGTTGATGGATATCCGGATGAAACAGATGGACGGCATTACCGCCACACGGCAATTGGTGCAAACATTTCCTCACGCAAAAGTACTTATCGTCACAGATTATAATGATGATAAGCTTCGGCTGGCCGCCGGCAATGCGGGAGCGCTTGGCTTTCTCCTTAAAGAGTCATTGTCGGAGATCTCCGCAATTATTGAACAAGTTCAGGGGCAACATTTCATCAATCATCATCAGGAGTAATAATATTATGAGACTTCATTGCGTCGTTCTGTTCATATTTTTGCTGACTGCAGCGAATGGTGTCTTCGGCCAAACAGCAAATACGAACTATTGGCAAACGGATGGAACGGTGAGCACGATCCTTCGCGATGCACAAACTAACAGCATCTATATTGGCGGAAATTTTCAATATGTCGGGCCGTATACCGGTTCCGTCATCAAGGTCGATTCGGTCAATGGAGATCGATCGCTGACATTTCCCCAATGCAACGGAGTAGTGTATGCCGTGATCTCCGACGGCAGCGGAGGATATTACGTTGGCGGCGAATTCACGCAGATCGGCGGAGTCAATCGTACGAATATCGCACATATCAAAGCTGATCATTCGATCGATGCAGGATTTTCTGTCGCATTCGGATCTCTCCTCCCCTGGAACCCAACTTTTGGCAGTGCAATATGGAAGCTTGCCTATGTGAACGATACTATTTTTGCCATTGGAAATTTTAGTACTGTGAACAGCACCAACCGCTCACGAATCGCCGCCGTTGATACCAGCGGATCGCTTGTCTCCACATGGGCGCCGACTCTCTATAATTCGGGAAATGCAATCGCGGCGAACAGCATCGTCATCTCCGGTGATGTCGTCTATATTGGCGGGGAATTTACCAGTGTCAACGGACAGTCGCGTCAAAATCTTGCCGCAGTCAGTCGAAGCGACGGATCGTTGCTTTCCTGGACAGCCAATGTAACCGGATCTGTATATTCATTGTCTCAGATCGGACCACGCTTATGTGTCGGCGGAAGTTTCACACAAATAAATGATTCAATTCGCACGAATCTTGCACTGGTGGATACTTCCACCGGTCAACCGACCGCATTGAACTTACACCCTAATGCCAACATCTACGCATCGACAATTACCGGCTCGCGGCTTATTGTGGGGGGAAGTTTCACAAAGATCGGCGACGATTTTCGCTTTTATACAGCAATGGTCGATACAGGAACAGGGATGGTGTTGCCATGGAATCCGGGTGCAACCGACTATGTCCGCTCGGTGATTGTGGATGGAGCATTGATCGTGTACGGCGGATTCTTCAAAATCGCTAACGGAGAAATACGGCGCGGCGTTGCGAAGTTTGACGAAGCGAGCGGCACTCTCATCGATTGGGATGCTCATCTGAAAGTAACGGACGAATCCATCGGAAGCGCTCCTGATATTCAATCACTTTTTCTTTTAGAGAACCGGCTGTACATCGGCGGCACATTCGATTCCGTCAATGCAACAGCCCAGGCATATGCCGCTGCTGTGGATACGGGAACTGCGGCCTTGAGCGCTTGGAATCCTCAGCCAAACAATGATGTAACAAACATTCTTGGAGCAGGGGAATCGATATACATGACCGGTTCGTTCACATCGGTGAATGGCACAGCAAGAACCGAATTCGCCTCTGTCACCGCAACAACCGGAGCGCTGCAATCCCTGACGATAAATGCGAACGGAGGAATCAACGATCTGATGATCGTCGATTCGACCCTTTTTGTCGGAGGATATTTTACATCAATCGGCGACTCATCTCGGAACAAATTGGCGGCGATTGATACCGCAACGGGTAAAGCGACATCGTGGAATCCCGTCCCGAATGGCAATGTGAACGACATTGATACAACCAGTTCGCAAATTATCATAGCGGGCGGATTTTCAACTATTGATGCCGCTTCGCGCAATTATCTTGCCTCGTTCAACCGTTCGACAAAAAATCTATCCATATGGAATCCAAATGCTGACGGTGATGTGCTGTGCATTGGAACATCGCCGAACGGCGTTGTTTATGCCGGCGGATATTTTACCACCATCGGCGGAGCATCCCGTTCAGGTGCAGCGGCAATCGATGCAGACGGAATCACCACAACGTGGGATCCGCAACTGACTAATGCCGACCTGCAAAGCATTCTCTTTTCCTCCGCAACGGAGCAAGTGTATCTCGGCGGTAATTTCGACTACGTAGGGACAATTGAATACGGAAATTTTACCGTCGTCAGCGATCCGTACAATGTCGCACTTCCGGTGGAACTCGTTTCGTTTACGGCAGTGCTGCAGAGAAACAAAATTGAATTACTCTGGAAAACAGCAACAGAAGCGGACAATTATGGATTCGAAATTGAACGAAGATCAATCAACCATGGGAATTCGAACAATGACGACTGGAAAAATGTCGGATTTGTAAAAGGGAACGGCACCAGCAATGCTCCGAACGAATATTCCTTTACCGACACCAATGTTCCATCGGGAAGGTTTGCCTATCGATTGAAACAGGTCGATCGTGATGGAACATTCGCGTATTCACAGGAAGTGGAGAGCGGTTCTGCGCTTATGCCGAGCCGCCCGACGCTTCATCAAAATTTCCCGAATCCTTTTAATCCTTCAACCTCCATCCAGTACGATCTTCCGGTCCGTTCTCACATTACTGTGAGAATCTATGATTCCATCGGCAGGTTGGTGTCAGAACTGGAGAGCGGCGTGAAAGAAGCCGGGCGGTATTCAACAACGTTTAATGGCTCACAGCTTGCCAGCGGCATCTATTTTATAAGAATGCGGGCTGGCAATGAAATGCAGATCAAAAAAATGCAGCTGATCAAATGATCGGCCGTTCATCCTCACGGTCCGGGCCGATTCCATCGGTCCGGACATGATTTTTTACACTTCTTCTTCGCCAATCGAATTTGCACACTATTCGAAAAGTTCAATCGTACTGCGGCAGTTCAGCATCTTTGAAAGCCGAAATTCTGATTGAGCAATTCCACACATCGCGGAATTATTCGGTGGAACGAGTTCGGAGCGATGGAATGAGGCAACAACATGTTTTTTGCATCTCAATCGCCTTCTTTCTATCTTTCTTTTACTCCATGCGTTTACCAACTCCATTACGAGACATACTTCCCTGCGCATTTGCATTGTTCATTTCTTCGTTCCTCATGGTACAGAATTTACCGGCCATTGAGCGATACACCATTAAGAACGGCCTCTCTCAGAATTTTATTTACACCATTGCGCAGGATCATGACGGGCTCCTATGGTTCGGAACGAAAGATGGATTGAATTGTTTTGACGGATACACCTTCCGTGTTTTTCGCCATCGCATCGGCGATACAACCTCCCTTTCCTCGAACAATATTTATTCGCTCTGTGTGGACAGCACCGGCACACTCTGGATCGGCACCGGCGGTGGCGGATTGAATCGATTCGACCGGACGTCGATGACATTCAGCGCGCTTCAACTTTCCGTTGCGGGAGCACTCGAACAGAATCTGGAGCATATCGAAAAGATTTACGCCGGTCCCCGCGGAACACTTATCGTCATCACCACAAAAGGGGACGTCGGCAGCGTTGATCCCCATGGGGGCACGTTCCGCGCATTTCCCTACAAACCGAAAGATATTTCTTATATCGTTAAAGCTGCTTTCTGGGAAAGCGATTCATCCGTATGGATCGCTTCCAAAGGAAGGGGATTGTTCCATTATTCTCCAATAACTCAAACGACGACACACTATTTAAAAGGCGGCGGTACCGCTGCCCCCGCCAACGACCGTTTGGAAAGTATCTTCAAAGACAGTCGCGGCGACATTTGGTTCGGCCATCAGTTCGGTTATGATCGGTACATCACTTCTGCTAAGACATTCGATCACCATCCGATTGTACCGGGTCCGGAATCTTGGATCGGGATTTCCATGATCGAAACTGTGCCGGGGAAATTTTTCGCCTCCGGTTTTTCCGGTTCGGGAACGTACGATCCCGACACGCGGCAGCTGCATTCCACGGAATTTAATAAAGGATCGACAGTTACCTTTCTCGACCGCTCCGGCATCCTTTGGATCTCGGACGGAGGCCTTGGAGTGATCCGCTATAATCCGGAAGTGCAGCGATTCAATAAACGACCGGGCAGGATGGCGATTGAAATCAACAGAAATGATCTTGAACGTTTGCAGCGACACCGAACAATTCAGATCACCGAACCTCCGCTGGACCATTTCAGCATCGTGAAAGATCACCATGGGATGCTCTGGTTCTTTGAAAAAGGTGCTGCTTTGTTCCGGTATGATACTGTCCGGGACCAATTACTGCGTTTTGGATTAAACGATCCTGCACGCGGCATTCCGCTTCCGTTCATCGATCGGATTATTCTTGATGAAAACAACACAGTGTGGATTGCACAGGATATGAAACTGGCACGATATGACCAAACGTCCGGAACTTTTACTTCGTTCGATTTGACGGCGTACATCGATGAGCCTGCTGCGATCGTGAATAAAACGGAATATGTTTCCATCACCACCGTCTGCACAGATTCGGCTGGAATTCACTGGATCGGCACTTCCGGCATGGGCTTGTTGCGATTTGATGAGCAAAGGAAAAAAGTATCTCAATTCCGCAAAAACGCAGCGGATCCCGGCACCTTGTCGAATGATTTTGTCCTGGCGATCCATAACGATCCATTCGATGCTTCACGATTATGGCTGGGGACCGATGGGGGCGGACTGCTCCGGTTCGACACAAAGACTTCAACAGTCACCCATCGATTCAGCTCAAGCAACGGTTTGCCGAACAATGTGATTTACGCTATTCTTGGCGCAGAGGATGGAAAATTATGGATAAGCAGCAACTACGGAATTTTTACATTCGATCCCCGCGCATTGACAATGGTTTCACGGTTCGATGAAAGCGACGGTTTGCAGGACAACGAATTCAATCGATTTGAATATTACCGTGATGCAGATGGGAAATTTTATTTTGGGGGAATTGGCGGTTGGAACAGTTTTGATCCAAAAAATATCCATCCCCGTTCATTTTCGCCTGCCGTTGTCTTCACCGATTTGAAGATCTCTAATCGCTCAGTCTCCTACCCACCGGCTCTCCCGTTGTCGTCTTCGATCTGGTCTACCCATTCTATCGAATTGCGGCCCGAACAAAACATTTTCACCATCGAATTTGCATCACTCGATTACTCGTCCCCCGGAAAAAATCTTTTCCGGTACCGTTTGGATGACTTTGACCATGATTGGAGCGAACCGGGCACAGGGCACTCCGTCACCTATACAAATCTCGATCCCGGCACATACACATTCCGGGTGATCGGCACGAACAGCGAAGGAGTGTGGAATGCATCCGAAGCATCACTGCAGATCGTCGTCCTTCCGCCATTCTATCGCACATGGTGGTTCTTGGGTGGAATAACGGCTGCTGTGCTTGGCATTGCGACATTCTCCATCAAACGCCGTTTCCAATTACTGCGGAAGGAACAACTGCAACAGCAGGAATTTTCGCGACAGATGATCCGGCAGCAAGAGCAGGACCGCGAACGAATCGCTACGGAGCTGCACGACAGCATCGGGCAGAATCTATTGGTGGTGAAGAATCGGTTGTTTCTCAGCTTGCGCACTGTCGAGGGTAATTCCGAAGCAAAGCAGCATTTGGATGTCATCTCTTCCGTTGTTTCCGATTCGCTTGCCGAGGTGCGCCAGATTTCCTATAATTTACATCCATATCAATTGGACAGGCTTGGTCTGACCGAAGCGATCCGATCCGTCATCAAAACCGTTTCGGATGCATCATCCGTGACGTTCACCCAGGAGATCGACGAGATTGATGGGCTCTTTCCCAAGCAACAGGAGATTAACATCTACCGTATCGTACAGGAGTGTTTGAACAATATTCTGAAACATTCCGGTGCCACAGAGGCGTCGGTGATGGTCCGACGGACCGGACCAATCGTGAAAATGTCGATATGTGACAACGGAAAAGGATTATCCAATCCCTCAACAAAAGAACATGTTGGGTTGGGAATGCGCGGGATGAAAGAGCGAATTACCATGCTGCATGGAACGATCGCATTTCACACTTCCTCATCATCCTTCCCTTCCTCCAATGCAGGACTCACCGTATCCATCACATTACCAACACAAGAGAATGAGAAATATTAAAATACGACTGATCGTTGCCGATGATCATCCCATGTTCCTGCACGGATTATGTCAGGCCATCGAAACGGAACCGACATTCGAAGTACTGAAGAGCTGCCGCGACGGTGACGAAGCATTGCGCGCAATTGATGAGCACCGTCCGGACATTGCCGTGCTTGATATGGACATGCCGAAACGGAAAGGTTTGGATGTTGTGAAAGAGCTGTCACGCCGGAACATCGATACGGATATCATCATCCTGACGATGTACGATCAGGAGGATCTTTTCAATATGGCGATCGATCTGGGAGTGATGGGATACATCCTGAAGGATTCTGCGGTAGCGGACATCATCGATTGCGTCAGAACAGTTGCCGGCGGCGCACAGTACATTACGCCGACGATCTCCGGATATCTTATAAAACGGTCGAAGCGCATCGACCTATCATCGGATGTTCGATCCGGCATCTCGCAATTGACAACTATGCAACGCAAAGTGCTGCATTTGATCGCGCAAAATAACACATCGAAGGAAATAGCCGAACTCCTATTCATCAGCCCGAAAACCGTTGAGCGGCACCGGTCGAATATTTGCGATAAGCTGGGAATAACCGGACCCAATGCCCTTTTGAAGTTTGTTATTGAACACAAAGCAATTCTATAAATATTTTCTGCACACAATCAGCGAGATTTATTCTTGCCTCGTCATTCATTTTTTTGTATATTGTTATGCTAAAAACCACGCAAATGCGTGGTTTTTAGTCTATATGGTGGCCATAGTTCAGTCGGTTAGAACGCCAGGTTGTGGCCCTGGAGGTCGTGGGTTCAAATCCCACTGGTCACCCCAAGAGATTGCCAAACTGTGGAATTTCCCTTTTTCCAGTCTCATGCGTCTTGCTCTTGCAGGTCGTTACGGTTCCACTCGTAAAAAACGACCGTGAAACTTCTGTCAAAAATCATAGGAGGAATCATGGACCCGTTATTACGCTCACAGGAATTGATCGACCGATCTAAAAAACAAGCGCTTGCGATTATTGAAATAGCGGATGCGTTGCCATTTAAACGATCTTCCGATATTATCGCCCGGCAGGTTATCCGGTCTGCAACATCGGTCGGAGCAAATTATCGAGCCGCCTGTCGATCCCGTTCACATGCTGAATTTATTTCCAAAATGCATGATGTTCAGGAAGAAGCAGATGAAACTCAGTATTGGCTTGAATTGTTGTTTCGGAAAGGATATATCGGGGAAAAGCAATATTCCACGATTGCAAAAGAGGCAGCGGAATTGACGGCAATCTTTACCGCCTCATATACAACGGCAAGAAAGAATAAAAATTAATGAAGTTTATACAAGATGGGATCGTAACAATTTCACAATTCACCAATTTTTAATTTTCACAATTCCATGCTCCCATCGTCTAGGGGTTAGGACACGAGCTTTTCAAGCTTGTAACACGGGTTCGATTCCCGTTGGGAGTACAAAATAATTTCACAATTGCCAAACTGGGTAATTGTGAAATTGTCGTTTTATGGAACATCTCTTACAAAACAATTCCACAATTCTGCAGTTATCAAATTCCACAATTTTTGGCCCACAGACAAATTATATAAAAATTATATTGTGGTATACAAAACGGTATTCACTTCTTAGTCCACCTCTCTCAGGATTTTCTACTGTAACTTCAACACTTTCGTAAAGGTGAGGTTATGTTAAAAAGTCAAAATGTATCTAACAAAACGGAAAACGGTTTCTACTATATCTGCATCAAACACCCGGAGGGCAGGACAAACTGGAAATCTACAAAGTGTCACTAGAAGCCTACCAGTTCCTACTGACGTTTGAACAATCCTTCCACTGAAACTAAGAAATTCCGCATTCCTACATTCTCTGAGTTTTTAGAAATTTATAAAGCCGTTCAATCATCGGTTATCAGAAAATCGACTGTGGGATGGGTTTATAGGTAAATCTTTTTATTGTCTGTATTCCTTGAAATAGACTTTAAATCTGTGATTGCTAATGTGAAACGACTGCACGCGTTCAAAAAGTCGGATATCGGCGCTTGCGATAAATTCGATTGGTCCGTAAATCCTTGCCGTATCAATCTGAACATAACTGCTTCCAATGTAGACGGGTTGATGGTTTTTGTCGAGAGGTAAAAATCCAAGCTTAAATCTCGCAGTATCCTGCGGTGCAAGAGCGATAGAACCTCGAAAAACGGATGGTGAACGCAATGTACCAAGGGTAAGCGGAATGACAATAACGGCAGGTGTCTTCCCGAATGACTGCAGCGTGACCCGGTCCCCGATCAGCGCCTCTCCCTGCAAAAGATCGTCGTAAGTGTTGATGACATCGATGTCTAAAGTAATTGTTGAGTTCGTGGAGTAATAATCGGCTGCCTCATAGTAGTAAATAACCACTGTATCAAGGTTTTTTATTCTCATTGACCCTGTCAGAACGTTTTGCGGAATTGAGTACGGCGGAAATTGTTCATCACATGACGGGAAAAACAGCAACGCAAAAGCGGTAACAATTGATATCAGGATTGTATGTGATTGATATTTTATCATAATTCCATTTTCACACCAACACGAATCCTGCGATACGGTTCATACGCAGAAAGGTCGGATAGTTCACCGCCAATCCTTCCGGCGGAATCGACCCATTTGACATTTTTTGTGTTCAGAATATTTCTGGCATCCATATAGATCGTCAACAGAATCGGCGAATCATCAACAATCGAAACGTTCGTTCCCCAGCTTGCTTTCACATTTAGCAGATTAAATCCTTTCATCCGTGCATTATTAGGTTCGAATACCTGCGTTGGATCGGCAGGAGTAAAACCATCTCCCGACGGGAAATACGTGTACGGCCTCCCTGTCCGGAATACCCACGACGCTGAAATACGGAAATCCATCGGTAACTCAAATACGGAAATAATCTTCACTGCATGCCTCTGGTCCCAGCTTAGGGGATATAATTTCGCCGGGACAGGAAATCCCCACTGATAATACTGGAGGCCTTCCCGCGCATTTTCACTGATCCCCTCGGCGGTCATAAACGTATATGAGATGGAACCTGTCAATATTTTCCCTTGATCCTTTACCACCATCAATTCGATACCACTCGATTTCGCGTAAGGATTGTTCACGAATTCTGCAAAACCATAATCACCCGCCACCGAACTGTTTGTCGGAACAAATGTTTTCACATCGATCTGGTTCATCGTCTCTTTGTGAAAGTATGTCGAGGAAAGGACAATGCCGCTTTCCAATGCGAATTTTATGCTCATTTCCCATGACCGTGTCTCTTCCGGTTTCAGGTCGGGATTTCCGACCAGAACGCCAGATCCTTTTTTCAGACTGACGTTGTTCAACCCGGAATAAAGATAATCGAACAAGGGAAATTGATAATAGACGCCGTAATTAATGAACAGATATCCATTCACCGCAAACGGAGCAGCAAAACCGATTCGTGGACTGAACAAGTGTTTCACTTTTGCAGGAACGGAGCCGACGATCTTCGTTTCATAGATATTGTTCGATGCCTGCGCACGTTCTGCCAGCGGACGCATCGCACGGGGATCTAAAAATTCGTACCGAACGCCAAGGTTCAACAGCATGCCTTCCTTGCTCAATTCGATCTTGTCCTGTGCATACGCGCTTCCCATTCTCGGAAAGTACCGGAAGTCAGTACTGTAATCCAGGAGCGGTTTATTGACGAACGGTTTTCCAAAAATATTGACTGTCGGTTCATACCGCACCACGTCCGAAAAAATCTCCTGAAAATTCATCTCCCCGCCGAATTTAAACATGTGGTGCGTATTCATTCTCCAGGTCATATCCGCTTTGACGATATTGTGGATCTGCTGTCGGTCAGCCCACCAAGACCGGCTTCCATCCATTATATACCGAAGAAAAAAATCCCACTGATATAGCGTTGTATCAACAGAACTTTTAGATCCTTCGCCGATAGCGCTGTTGACGGTGTACCGGCTGATACTGGCAGTGTAATACAGATTTTCTGACAGTGTGTGCGAAAGGATTGCGGCAAGACGATACCCTTCATCGGAACGGATCGGAAGTCCTTTCAAATTAAAACGCCATGTATATTCATAATCACGCCACTCTCTAAAAGAATACAACGCTTGCGTTGAAACTCTCAAACTTGATGTTGCTAAATAATCGATTTTCCCGAATCCGCTGTAGGACTTTGAATACGGCGAATCAAAAAAGTTCTGCAGGTCCTGCCACCAGCGCGTATCCGAATGGATCGCGTTCAGACTGGCAAAGTAATACAATGGACCGTAGACGGGGCCGCTTGCGAAGAGATCGATTTCATTCCTATGATCGACCTGTTTTCCTCCGAAAAGATCGTCTTTATCTATTCTGATCGCCAATCGATGCTTATCTTCGCCTCGTTTTGTAACGATATTAATAACGCCTGATAATGCATTCCCGTATTCTGGATCGAATCCCCCTGTTTGGACCGACAGTTCCGCAATAGAACTCTGGGGCAGATCCGAACCGGAACCCCCTTCAATCAGGTTTTGCACCGGCAGTCCGTCTACTAAATAGACAACTTCAGAAGTTTTTCCTCCACGAATATTGTTCTCCATCGTAACACCAGGCTGCAACCCAATCACATCGGAAATAGACGAAACAGGTAATAATTTGAAAGTTTCTTCAGTGCTGATGTATGTGGATCCAGTAACATCTTTCTGGATCGGTGGACGTTCAGCAGTAATTTCCATTGTTGTCAATTCCACGGTGGAAAGTATCAGTTGCAGGTTAAGTTTCGTTTTCAAGTCTGATCTGATGCGGACTTCTTTAATCGTCAGAGTCTGATAACCAATGTACGACACAACAACATCATAGGTGCCAGCGGGAATATTGTTTATAGCGTAATATCCATCGGAATTCGTCACTGATCCGCGATTGAGTCCCTTTATGAGTACTGTTGTACCAATCAGTGCTTCGCCGGTTTGTTTATCTCTTACAGTTCCTTCAAGGGTACCGTTTGTACCGGCGAAAAGTTGAAACGAAACAAATATTAGAGAAATAAGATACTTACGCATGCTGATAAACGATTCTGCGAGTCAAATATATTCGCTAGGGGACAATAATGACGTTAATCTGGACAGACAGGTAACGAAGTGATGGATTCGCCAAATACCTGTCCCGCGGTGCTTTTAATTTGATATGATAGCAATGCCGATCCTGTATGAAATGCCAAAACGGCCGAGTGACGATGCAGATGCATCGAATTGAATATCAGTGCCGGAAAGATTTTGCAATGTTCCAACTCCTCCGCTCCAGCCAAGTTCATCGGTGTTGATTGCATAACCACCACGAACAAAAAATGTTTTTGACCACCCGTATTCCATTCCCGTCAACACCCGTTCCCTTGTATCAGCATTCTGAACAAAATCCATCGCGACACGCATTTGGTGTTCGTCCAGTCGTTCCATGAACATTTCGAAAAGATCGAACGAACCGGATGCACGGAATGATAATGGAAGTCCATATTTCTGTGTCTGAAGCTGCGCATGGACTACTGGTTCGGCAGCATCTGAGGGTGCATATTGTACTTCCAGCGGTTTCCCAGAAAAAGACTGTTCAAACCCAAGATTGGTGATTACAAAACCAAGGTTCAAACTGTTGAAACCCGTGGCATACCACATCCCGGCATCCAACGAAAGTCCGTCGCTGGAGACATCGTAGATACGCTCCTGTATATATTTTATTGTTGAGGCAAAGGTCAATTGCGAGGTAAGGCGAATTGATGATGTTAGACCGATAGCAACGTCGGCAACATCATAATACTGTCCGGTTCCTTCCGGTACATCGATCGTTGTAATTTCAATCCCGCCGGTGGTGAGGTACGTTGTATGGAGAGCAAGGTTGACCTGATCGGAGAGAGGTACGACCAAACCGATGAAATTCAGGTCAGTTTCAGCAACCCAGCTTGTATGTTGAATACTTATTCCTACCTGGTTGATGTTGCCGATACCTGCGGGATTCAACGTCAATAGTGAAATATCTCCATCGAGAGAGGCAACCGCCCCACCCATTCCTTCGCCTCTTGCACTCATGCCGATTTTCAGAAATTGCAGACCGGTCGATCCCGCATTTTGAAATGACTGGGGAAAAAGTAACCCAACAGGGAATAACACAACAAATAATTTTGAAAAGTTATTCATTTCATTTGCCGGCTATGACACTGAACTTTTTGATCGTCTTTGCACCGTTCGATGATTCAATGTACGCATAGAGCAACTGGCTGGCAACGAGCTGGCCACCTTCCGTCTGCAGGTTCCATACCGAGCGCGAGCCACCTTTGTGG